>Ga0206126_10000003_pt1 | contig 441326 bp, 396 predicted proteins | sample Helgoland_Spring_5_FD_148621 | JGI IMG/M metagenome (GOLD analysis project Ga0206126, IMG submission 148621) | Pelagic subsurface seawater microbial communities from Kabeltonne, Helgoland, North Sea - Helgoland_Spring_Bloom_20160412_1 | ecosystem: Environmental > Aquatic > Marine > Epipelagic...
GCATACTCCTCTTCTTTGTGGACACGAATCCAAAGCAGCCGATTTACTCTTCTTGGTAATGGTGACTCTTCCTTTTCGTACTAATTGTGCAATAGTTGGCATATATAATTTTATATTATTCCCTTTTAAAGGGCTGCAAATGTAAGAATATTTTTTTAGGATTCAAACTGATTTAACCTAAAAATTACAACTAAGTCTTTTTTTTATTAACAATGAGAAATATTAACTCTAGAAGACAAAAAACAACTCTTATAATTCAGGTAGAAATTATATAATATTTCCAACTCCTAAAACGCTTCTCATTATAAAGCTGGTATTGCAGCATCTTTTGAGGATTTGAAAATAGCTGTTGCTGCAGACTACATTGCTAAACCAGAAGTTACTTTTTCTCAAGACAGCCTAGGAAAACAATTCTGGATTGCTATGTACAACCGTGGATTTGAGGGATGGTCTATTTACAGAATGTTTCATGGCGCAATTACCTCCAATTTGCCTGCAGATACAGGAAACCCTATTCCTAATGGCTTCACATAACCTTTAAACGTACAGACGTTGATCGAAACAAATTATAATGCTGCCAGTTTTGCAATTGGTGCTGATACACAAACTACCAGATTGTTTTGGGACGTTAATTAAGGCAAAAGCAATTTAAAATAAAAAAACACCTCTATCCTAGGTGGTTTTTTTTGCATAAAAGTTCCCTCGCATCAGAATTTTTATAAGCCTAACTTAATAATATAATTAAACCCGCTTTCGAGCGGGTTTTTTATTTAATACAATCAACAGAAAACTTTATGTTTTTATCAAAAGAATTCAATGCATTAATCAATTGGAAAAATTTAAATTTAGAAAGCTGCTCTTTATAAATCTGCTTCGTTTTTATAATTTGTTGATCAATTAAAAAATTTCTTTGAACCCCTTTAAACAAGGGTTGGGCTGGAGTAATCCAATCGGTTCCATCAAACAAAAGAATATTGCAATACGATGTATCGGTAAGCAAGCCGTTTTTGGTCATCAGAACATCATCACAGTCCCCTCTTAAATTAAAAGCCTGATCAATACCCGATCGATCTGTGAATTTAAAATCGTAGGAATAGGAATTGATTTCAACGAGCTTAAGGCTTTCAATCTTACTTGGAGTATATTTTAGTGTTTCAAAGCTAAAGCTGTCTTTGTTGTACTTAAAACGCAATTTAAATAACCTGACAGGAGGAAGCTCAGGGAGAATAGACTCCAAGGTCCAAGGACATGTGGTTTTGAAAAGTTTTAGGTAAGAACGATTTAATCTATTTTGATGATATTGGAGTAAATGTGCTCGCCCCCCTTCAACACGAATGGATTCAAAGAGTGGGTACATATATTTTATCTAAAAGTTCTTGATACTCTTCCGCGCAATTACTTTGCGAGGTTACCCCTCCTCCGCTTCTATAATAAAAGGTCTGGTTATGTGTTTCAATAAACCGAATGGCTACCGCACTGTCTAGGTTGGTTCCATCAAAAAATCCATAAACTCCAGTATAATATCCACGCTTCCCGTCTTCAACAGAACGAATTATTTCAAGTGTTTTGGGTTTTGGTGCCCCAGAAATAGAACCCGCCGGCAGCATATCCCAAATAAGATTTCCTAAATTTCCTTGCCAATCTTCATTTAAAGTTCCTTCTATTTCTGAACTTACTTGTAGTAAATTCGAATCATTACTTGTAATCTGATCTACGTAACGAAACCTGTTGACTAGAACTTGCTTGGCGCACGACGATAAGTCGTTTCTTATAAGGTCTACGATGGTTGCATGCTCTGCAATCTCTTTAGGATTGCCAAGTATGGTTTCTTTCGCATTGATAACCGAAGAGGAAATAGTTCCTTTCATTGGGTATGAATAAATTTTACCTGAAACTATTTTTACAAAGCATTCCGGAGAATAACTCACAAACTGATCTTTGAAAAACAATTTGTAGGGACTTTTAGAACTATAAAAAAGGTCCTTTAGGTTTCCATCAAAAACAACCTCCGTAGGGAATGTTAAGTTTACCAAATAACTATCGCCACGCTTCAAATGCTCTTGAACTCGATCGAAAGCCAAAGAATAACGATCAACAGAAGAAGGTTTTGGCGTTAATCGATACGATTTTTTGCTAACTGAGGGCTGAACATAATTACTATATCCACCAACATTAAATAGTATCTGTTGCTCAAAAGCTTCTTCTAATGAAAAAACCAGGGGTTCTTTCTTCTCAAAATCAATCAAAAAAAAGAAAGGGGTTTTTGAAGAAGTAAGGCTATTAACTCTTTTAACAAACGAATCTGGAGACATCTTAAATATAATAATTATTCAAATATAATCTAAGATAAATGCATAACCTTCTACAAATAAAAATACTTGTTAAAAAAAAATGTAAAAACACTTGTACTTCGCAATTAAATGGAAATTAAGGGCTTTTTTTTCAATATAATACAGTTAATCAGGGTGTTTTTCGATAAAAACATAATTAAAACACAAAAAAAAAGGCAGAAATTATATTTGTTATTATTTATTTTTTTACTTTCGTTAACAATTTATTAACTATATATAACAATATGAAAAAACTATTACTATTATCGTCTGCTATGATGCTTATTGCATTTACAGCATTGGCGCAAAAAACAGTAACAGGTGTTGTAACAGATGACAGTGGACTTCCACTTCCTGGCGCATCTGTCGTAGAGCAGGGTACCAGCAATGGTGTTAGTGCTGATTTTGATGGAAATTTCTCTATCGAAGTTGCCGAAGGAGCTGTACTAGAATTCAGCTACATGGGTTATCAAACTTCTGAGCAAACTGTTGGGTCTTCTGATTCAATCAATGCTTCTTTAGTTGCAGATAACGAATTAGACGAAGTTATCGTTTCAGGAGTTGCAGGAGCAACGTCTAGAAAGAAACTTTCTGTAACAGTAGCTTCCGTTAAAGCGGAGGATATTGAAGCAGTACCGGCTAGTTCTGCATCTGGAGCTTTGATGGGAAAAGTTGCTGGGGTTACAGTTACTAATCTTGGACAACCTGGTCAGGGTGCAACTATCGTTTTGAGAGGGGCAACTAACTTTTATGGTTCTCAAGAACCTTTAGTTATTCTTGATGGTGTATTTGTAGAAGGTGGACTTGGTGACATCAACGTAGATGACATAGCGTCTTTTGAAATTGTAAAAGGAGCATCTGCTTCTTCACTTTATGGATCTCGAGCAGGTAACGGAGTTATCGTTATTACTTCTAAAAGAGGTAAAATCGGTAAAACTCAAGTTACTTTCAGAACGGAGACTGGTTACAATGAAATTACAAACTTCATTACAACTAACCAATCTCACGCATGGGAATTAGCTCCTGATTTTGCACAACACCAAGGACAGTACACAGCTTTAGCTGGTGTAACTTATCCTGTTGGATTCCAAAGTGTTTATGCTGCAAGTGGACCTCAAGCTACTAGTGGAGCAAAAGTACTTAAGGCAGATCAGTATTCTGACAATCCTTTTGGAGTTTATAATGACTTCCAAAGTTTATTTTTTAAAAAAGGTATGAACACTACAAACTACGTTTCAGTTAGTGGTGGTGACGAAAAGATTTCAACGTTATTTTCTTTTGAAAACTACAGTAACGAAGGAGTTCTTAACGAAACTGAAGGATACAAAAGAACAAGTATTCGTGCAAACATTGATTACAACTTAAGTGATAATCTCAAGTTCTCTGCATCGAACGCGTTTATTAAGGTTGATGATCTTGCTCCAGGTGTAGGTGCTCAGGGTTACAGAAACATTACTCGTTTGAGTCCTGATTCTAATTTAACTTATGACAACCCTGATGGTCAAAAGTACTGGTTTACTCCAGATCCACACGAAAGTGAGATTCAAAACCCACTATACGGATTAGCTACTCCAACTCTTGGAGCTAAGCAATCTCGTTTCTTAGGAGGTTATAACTTACGTTACAATATTTCATCAGTTTTTACTGTTGAATTAGAGTACTCTTTTGAAAGTGATAACTATCGTTATTCTAGCTCTAATCCTTACAACTATTACCAGATTAATTCTGAAGAGCCTGGGTTTGGATATAGTAAAGGATCACTTTACCAAAATAACTACTACCAGTTAGCTCAAAAAGCTCAGGCTACTTTGAACTACAGACAAGAATTTGGAGCTTTTGATATTAAAGCAAAATTAAGTTGGTTAGGAGAAGATTTATCTTACGAGCAGTTTAGTGCTTCAGGTATTGATTACCTGTATGCTGGACTTCCAACTTTAGATAACTTTAAAGGAGAAAGCATTACTGCAACGGGCGATAAGCAAGTTGTACGTGCTTCAAACATGTTCTTAATTGCGGGTGTTACTTACAAAGAGAAATACATCCTTGACGCTTTAGTTCGTCGTGATGGTTCTTCTCAGTTTGGTGCTGATGAAAGATACAACAACTACTCACGTGTATCTGCTGCATGGCGTATAACTGAGGATATTACTATCCCAGGTATACAAGAAATGAAAATTAATGCTGCTTATGGTACTTCAGGACAACGTCCAGGATTTAACTGGCAGTATGAGCAAGTTAGTCTTTCTAATGGTCAGCTTAGTTCTAACCGTTTGAAAGGTAACTCTAACTTAAAGCCTTCACAATCTGCTGAAACTGAAATTGGTTTAAATGTTAGTTTCTTAGATCGTTTCACTTTCGAAGCAGCTCACGCTACTACTGAAACTAGTGATCAGTTTATGCTTGTTGGTTTATTTTCTCCTGCAAATGCTGGGAAAAACAGACAATGGCAAAATGTTGGTGATCTTGAAGCTACTACAATAGAAGCTAGTTTGAAAGCTAATGTTTTAAATACTCAAAACATGCGTTGGGATATTGGTGTAAACTATGCCACTACTACTAACGAAATCAAAGCTCTTAACGCACCACAACAACAGGTTGGTTCAGATAATTTATTCCTTCTTAAAGAAGGTATTGAGTTTGGATCAATGTGGGGTAGATCTTTTGTTTATGACTTAGCTACTATGTCTGCTCAACTTCCTGATGGAGGTTCTATAAGTGATTACAGTGTAAATGCTGATGGTCTTGTTGTAGAAACCGCTAACATAGGTTCTGTAGATGAAGCGGCTATTGCAAAAGTAGATGAAAACGGAGTTGCTGTATTTGAGCAAATCGGAAATCAAAATGCTGACTTTAGAGTTGGTATGACTTCAAACTTTACATACAAAAACATCGATTTCTACATGCTTTGGGATTGGAAATCAGGTGGAGATATTTACAACCGTAACACGCAATGGAATACCATTTCATCTCGTGCTGGAATTGTAGATCAAGCTGGAAAGCCTCAAAATGAGAAAAAGACTCAAAACTACTACGGTTCTTTATACGACGTAAATAGAGCTAACAAGTTTTGGGTAGAAGATGGTTCTTTTGTTAAGCTAAGAGAAGTTGCTATTTCTTATAACTTCAGTAAAGAAATGTTAGCTAGAACTAAAGTTATCAAGAATGCTAAATTGAGTTTTATCGGAAGAAACATTTTAACATTTACAGATTATACTGGATGGGATCCTGAAGTTACCAACTACAGTAGTGGTACACAACAGTATTTTTCAGTTGATTATGGTGTATACCCTACCCAGACTTCATATTCATTATCACTAAAATTAAACTTTTAATTCATGAAAAATTTATTTAAAAATTTAGTTTATGTTTCACTTATGTTCATTACAGTTGTAAGCTGTGATACATTCGAAACTGAACTTGAGGTTGAAAACCTCGAAAATCCAAATGACGATATCCTAACGTCAGATCCAGTAGCACTAGAGGCTACTGCTGCTGGACTTTTTAATGCTATCTACATGACCATTGAAACATACTATGGTCCAGGAATGGCATTGAACACAATGGCAGATGTATCATCTTGTTCATGGGGTAACGTAGGAATGCGTGACCTTTCAAGTGAACCTCGTGTTGCTTGGAACAACGGTGTTGCTTACGGTAATGGTTTCATTACTAACGACTTTTTCAATGCATTATATTCAAGTCTTTCTGATGCCAATACTTTAGCTTTAGCTGTAAGTAACGGAACTGAATTTCCTGACTCGAATTTAATTAATGCGGTTGCTAAATTTGCTCAGGCAATAACTATCGGATACAATGCCCTAATCTTTAACAAAGTATGGTTGTCTGATGAAACAGGTGTTATTGGAGATGATGCTGCTGATTATAATGCAGCTATGACTTTTGCTTTAACTAAATTAGATGAAGCGATTGCGATTGCAAACGCAAACTCTTTTAATGTTCCTAACAGCTGGTTTAACGCTGGGGGAGACCTTAGTAGTTCTGAACTTTCTCAAATTATGTCAAGCTTTGGTGCTCGTATGTTAGCAGGAAATGCTCGTAACAGTACTGAAAGAGCTGCGGTAAACTGGTCTAAAGTTCTAGCTTATGCTAATGCTGGTATAACAACCGACTATGATATTCAACATGATGATACAGTATGGTATGATTTATTCAAAACCTACCTGGTTTACCCAGGTTGGGCTAGAATTGATCTTCGTACAATTAGCTTAATGGATCCTGCTTATCCAAGTTATTGGCCAGCTGGAGAAACTGTACTGCCTGAAGCTACTTCAGTAGATGCACGATTAGCGACTGATTACGATTATCTTTCTGGACAAAACTTCAGACCGGAGCGTGGTGAATACCACTATTCTTCTTACCGTTATGGCCGCTATGACACATACATTGCTGAGTGGGTTTATCCAACTGTTTGGGTACCTGCAGCTGAAATACAACTCTATGCTGCTGAAGCTAAATTGTGGGCTGGAGATGCTGCTGGAGCTGCTGCAATAGTTAATGCTGGTACACGAGTAACTCGTGGTAACTTAGCTCCTGTTGCTGCAAATGCAGCTGATGTTCTTGCTGCAATTCATTATGAAAGAATAGTTGAGATGCCATTGGCTGCAGCTGGACTTTCTTTCTTTGAGATGAGATCGACTAACAGATTACAAGCGGGTACTTTATTGCATTTCCCAGTTCCTGGAAAAGCTTTAGAGTCTATCCCAGCAGATAATTATACTTATGGTGGTACTGATGGTATTGCTGGAGTTGATTATTCTTCTGGTGGTTGGAGATAATCTACCCCCTTATAATAGAATTAAACCCGCTTTCGAGCGGGTTTTTTTTTACCTGTATTTTTCTATTACAAAACAGATGAAAACAACTAGCTTTGACAAAATTTCAAAAATGGATAAACAAGAAATCTTTGGCGTACGCGCCATTATAGAATGTATTGAGGCTAATCAAAACCTTGAAAAGGTTTATTTATTAAAAGACCAAAGAAGTCCACTTTTTAAACAACTCGAAAAATTATTAAGAGAAAAAAAAGTAGCTCACAGTTATGTTCCTATAGAACGTCTGGATCGATTTTCTAATAAAAATCACCAGGGTGCAGTGGCTACCATATCCCCTATTTCTTATTGGAATTTGGAGAAATTGATTGAAAAAGTACTTGAAGAAAATAAAACACCTATTTTTTTACTTTTAGATAATATAACCGACACTCGAAATCTAGGAGCCATTATTAGAAGTGCTTCTGCTACTGGAGTTTGTGGAATCATCTTACCCCAAACTGGAAGCGCACGTATTAATTCTGATACAATTAAAACCTCAGCTGGAGCTTTGTTTACGGTCCCTATTGCAAAAGTTGATCACCTCAAAGATGCCATTTATCTTTTACAGGCACATGATGTTGAACCCGTAGCCATCTCAGAAAAAGCAAATTCTACAGTATACGAACTTGATTTTAAAAAACCTCTAGCTCTCATTATGGGATCTGAAGAAAAAGGTATTTCAAAGGGAATATTAAATATTGTCTCTGAAAAAGCTAAACTTCCTATGGAAGGAGTAATTGCCTCTCTAAACGTAGCAGTTGCATGTGGAAGCGTACTTTATGAAATTATTCGTCAACGAAAGTTCTCTTAACTTGATTATATTAGTGCTATGATAGCACCCTTGGCTGAACGCATGCGACCAAAAACCATTGACCAATATGCTGGTCAACAACATTTGGTCGGTCCTAAAGGAGCTTTGCGGCCTATTCTTAAAACTGGACAACTTCCCTCACTAATTCTATGGGGACCTCCAGGGACCGGAAAGACAACTTTAGCTATGCTTATGGCTAAAAGTAACGATCGTCTGTTCTACAGCCTCTCGGCCATAAATTCTGGTGTTAAAGAAGTGCGTGAAATCATTGACAAAGCAAAAAACAGTGGCGGGCTTTTTACTCAAAAAGGACCTTTACTTTTTATTGACGAAATTCATCGCTTTAGTAAATCGCAACAAGATTCTCTTTTAGGCGCCGTAGAAAAAGGATATGTTACTTTAATTGGGGCAACAACCGAAAACCCAAGTTTTGAGGTTATCAAGGCATTGTTATCTCGCTGTCAAGTTTATACCTTAAAACATTTAGAGACAGAAGACCTCAAACTACTACTCAAAAGAGCACTTGAAGAAGACGAAATTTTAAACCAAAAGAAAGTTACCTTAATTGAAGATCAGGCTTTATTGAAATTATCTGGAGGTGACGCACGTAAAATGTTATCCCTACTGGAATTAGTAATCATGAGTCAAGAAGGCGATGAAATAACTATTACTGATGAAATCGTATTAGATAAGGCACAAACAAAGACCGTATTATTTGATAAAGATGGAGACCAACACTACGATATCATTTCGGCCTTCATAAAGTCTATTAGAGGAAGTGACCCTAATGCATCAGTTTATTGGCTTGCCAGACTAATAGAAGGTGGAGAAGATGTTAAATTCATTGCCAGAAGATTATTAATCTTAGCTTCAGAGGATATTGGAAATGCAAACCCAACTGCCCTTGTTTTAGCCAATAACACATTCCAGGCAGTAGCTGCTATTGGATACCCAGAAGCAAGAATAATATTGAGTCAATGTGTACTATATTTAGCCACAAGCCCTAAGAGTAATGCGAGCTATTTGGCTATCGGAAAAGCACAACAAATAGTAGACGAAACAGGAAATCTTCAGGTACCCTTGCTCTTAAGGAATGCTGCCAGCAAGCTTATGAAAGATTTGGATTATGGGAAAGGATATCAATATGCCCATGATCATGATTTGAACTTTGCCGCTCAAGAGTTTTTACCCGAAGAAATAAGTAAAACTAGACTCTATGAACCTGGACAAAATACTAAAGAACAGGCTATTCGCTCATTTTTAAAGAAAAGGTGGGAAGACAAATACGGTTATTAGCGTTTCTTCCAAAAGAAGGGAGTAAATAAAATGAGAACTGTGAACAATTCTAATCTACCCAAAAGCATTAAAAAAGAAGCCCACCATTTGCCTAGAAGAGGCAATTCACTATAAGAAAACAACGGTCCAAAGTTTCCAAGTGCAGGCCCAATATTCCCTAAGCTTGATGCTGCTACACCAATAGCAGATTGAAAATCTAAGCCTAACGCACTAAATATAAGCGCTCCAAAAATAAAGGATAACATATAAAGAATAAAAAAGGCGTAGACGTTATGAATAATCTCCTCTTTTAAAATAGATCCATTATAACGTGGTTGGATTATTGCATTGGGATGAAGTGCTCGTTTAAATTCAAGAAACCCACTTTTGATCATGAGAATATGACGAACACCTTTGATTCCCCCAGAAGTAGATCCAGCAGAACCACCCATAAACATCAAACCAAAAAAGAGAATCGTTAAAAAGGGAGTCCAAGCTGTAAAGTCGGACGTAACAAAACCTGTAGTTGTTATAACCGCTACTATCTGAAAAAAGGCGTGACGAAATGAACTCTCTATAGTTCCGAAAATTTGAGGATGATTGAAGGAACTTTTAGTTAGGTCAACTTGGAAATATAGAACACATGAGACTAAAAGTGTAGCTAAACCAATAAATGTCATAAAATACCTAAACTCTTGATCTCTGAATATTTTTTTAATTTTACCTGTAAAAGCAAAATAACTAAGTACAAAATTGGTACCCGCAATAAGCATGAAAAAAGTAATGATATATTGAATTACTGGAGTGTCATTCCAATAAGAAATACTTGTGTTCTTGGTCGAAAACCCTCCAGTAGAAATCGTACTCATTGCGTGATTTACCGCATCAAACAAACTCATGCCTGCAACTGACAATAGAATTGTTTCAGCTAATGTATATCCAACATAAATGAACCACAACCGTTTAGCGGTGTCTGTTATTCTTGGATGTAGCTTATCGCTACTGAGACCAGGAGCTTCAGCACTAAATAGCTGCATTCCGCCAATACCAAGTAAAGGTAGGATGGCTATTGCCAAAACAATAATACCCATGCCCCCTATCCAATGGGTTGTACTTCGCCAAAACAAAACTCCTTTTGGCACAGATTCAATATCGGTTAGAATAGATGAGCCCGTTGTAGTATAACCAGACATGGTTTCAAAAAAAGCACCAGAAACATCGGAGATTGCTCCAGTAAATAAGTAAGGCAACATACCGGACAAGGACATCAAAATCCATCCAAAACTCACAATCAAATAACCTTCCTTTTTCTGAATCTGTTTGGTATGATTTCTTGACAAAAGCATAATAAAAACACCTAGAAATAAAACAGAAAATGCAGAGAGGGTTAACTCAAAAGTAACCCCGTCTTTTGTCAACAAGCTTACCAATGCTGACAGTAACATAAACCCACCGTTGAACAGGAGAAGAACCCCCATTAGGTTGGCTATTATTTCTTTATTTATTTTATGCATGCTACAAGAATAAGCTTTCTACTTTTCTAATGGCTCTGGGAAGACAGCAAACCACCACGCGATCTCCAGCTTCAATAGTATAATCTCCAAGAACAATTGCTCCTTCGCCGTTCTTGATTACCCCTCCAATAGTAGCCGATCTAGGGAAATCAATGTCACGAATACTTATGCCATTTACTTTAGATTCAGGGTTAACAATAAATTCCAAAATTTCAGCATTCATATTTGTGAGTGTGGTCATGTCTACAACCTCTCCCCTTCTTATATATCTAAAAATAGTATTTGCAGTAAGAAGCTTTTTATTAATTAAAGTATCGATACCAACCGAGTGAGATAATTGAAAATAATCCATATTCTCAACCAAAGCAATAGCTTTTTTAACCTTCTTAGATTTAGCCATCAAACAAGACATAATGTTGGTCTCTGAGTTTTCGGTTACCGAAATAAAGGCATCCATTGTTTCAATATCTTCTTCATCCAAAAGATCAACACTTCGACCATCTCCATGGATAACCATGGCATCAGGAAGCTGATCTGCTATTTCAAAAGCTTTCGCTTTATTTTGTTCAACAATTGTAACTCTGAATTTCTTTTCGCACAATTCTCTAGCAGTATTAAGCCCTATTTTACCTCCACCTAAAATCATTACATTTTTAATGGATTCTTTCGTTTTTCCTGTCAGCTTATACAGCTCTTCTACCCCTTCTTTTAAGGTAATAAAATACACTTGATCATTCGCCTCAAAAACTGTATCCCCTCTTGGTATAATTGTATATTGGGTTCCCTTGCGTTGTAATGCAATTGGCATAAAATGAACATCAGGGAAAATATTAGCAGCTTCTTTAACCGATTTACCTACAAAAGGAACAGACGGATCGAGTGTTGTTCCAATGAGTGTTAGCGCACCATCTTCAAATTCATAACTGTCACTAAAAGCAGATTGATCCAGTAATTGCTGTATTTCCAAAGCTGCTAATTCTTCTGGTGAGAAAAGCTCATCAACACCTAAATCTGAGAAACTTACGTCATCTGCGGCATTAATAAATTCAATACTAGATATACGTGCTATTGTTTTTTTACAACCTAATTGTTTTGCTAAAGCACAAATCGTGATGTTTGTTGTTTCTTGGGATGTTACTGATATGAAAAGATCTGAGCTGCCAACATTAGCTTCCCTTATAAGGGATAATGAACAAGCATCTCCTTTTATGGTTTTTATGTCCAAGTTTTTTTCGGCATAATTTAGACGCTCCTTATCTGTATCAATAAGGGTAATATCTTGGGATTCAAAAGAAAGAAGTTTAGCAAGATGAAATCCTACTTCTCCAGCCCCTGCGATAATTATTTTCATAGAGTAATGTTCAATAAACTCGAGACAAATATACTAATTAGTTTAGAGTTAGATTAAAAAACTAAAACTACTGCGCTTAAATTTAGATGCCTGAATTATTTTTGGCTGAATAAAAAGGTGAATATAGGCTATAAAATTGCTTCATTATCTATCTTTGCAACTTATGAAAAAGACTGTTACCCCCTATGCTAATCAGCAAGATTCTAAGAAAAAGCAAGTCACTCAAATGTTTGATGGAATTTCTTCTAACTATGATTTTTTAAACCGAATGATCTCTTTAGGAATTGATGTTAAGTGGAGAAAGAGAGTGGTACAGATTTTAGTTCATAAAAAACCTAATAGTATTTTAGATATTGCAACAGGAACTGGGGATTTAGCAGTTGCACTTGTTGCTACTAAAGCTATAAAAATAATAGGTCTTGATATTTCTCCAGGCATGCTTTCTGTTGGTAAAGAAAAAGTAACCTCATCTAATCTAGACCATACCATCCAAATGGTTTTGGGGGATAGTGAAGCACTAGTCTACGACGAAAACTCTTTTGATGCTGTTACAATAGCTTTTGGGGTTCGAAATTTTGAAAATTTATCAAAAGGTCTTTCTGAGGTGTTTCGAGTACTAAAACCAGGAGGTACTTTAGTAATTCTAGAAACAGCTGTTCCCACTAAATTTCCTTTTAAACAGGGATACAAATTCCATACACAAGTGATTGTGCCTTTAATGGGAAAACTATTTACAAAGGACAAAGCTGCCTATAAATACCTGTCAGATTCTGCAGCAATTTTTCCACATGGCAAACAGTTCAACAATATTTTGGAAAAAACAGGGTTTATAGAGGTAGAAGACAATCCACAAACCTTAGGGGTAGCTTCCATATATTGTGCCACAAAGCCTTAATCTAAACAAAAAAATACGCCTAATGTCCTTATTATTCCTATTGGGAATAATAATTGCACACGCTCAATACCCTACGGTAACTGAACGCATTCAAAACTTACAAGATTTTGATGAAAAGTTTTTACACTACGGATATTTCTTTGGGCTAAATGACTTTGGATATAAATTTGAATATGAAAAGACATACTCTGGACCATCAGCACTGAATGGAAGAACCTTACCTGACATAGAACTTGTCAAAAACATTGGTTTCAATGTAGGCTTGATTGGAGATATGCGAATTAATAAATATTTAAACCTTCGATTCGAACCCGGTCTATATTATACTCAAAGAAATTTAATGTATCCGGAAGCGACTCCTGGCTTAACGACAGATCAAGATTATATTCGTGAGGTTAAATCTACCTACATCCATTTACCTTTACTGGTGAAATTTAGTTCTTTGCGAGTTAACAACTTTAGGCCTTATATAGTTGGAGGAATATCCACCTCTTTTAATCTTTCCAGCAACAAAAAAAGCTTGGATGATAATTCGAGTAATGTATTTCGAGTAATCAATCAGGTTTACAACTATGAAATTGGTTTTGGAATTGATTTTTACCTCCCTTATTTTAAATTCTCTCCTTCAATTAGGGGTGTTTTTTCGGTAGACAATGAATTGATTCAAGATAATAATCCAGTCAGTCCATGGACTTCGAATATTAATAAATTATTTTCTCAGGGACTAATCATCAACTTCACCTTCGAATAGTTAAGGCCTATATGCCTGACCCAGAACAATAGCGGCTGCAACTGCCACATTTAGGCTTTCTGCTCCGTTTTCTGATCCAAAACGCGGAATTGTAATCTGATTTTGTGCAAGGGCATCCACGGGCTTAGAGATACCACGGGATTCGCTTCCCATAACAAGTATTGCTTCTTGATCTAATGTGGATTCATAAACAGAAGTTCCCTTCATTGCGACTATATAAATAGGTTTGTTTGTGTTGTTTAAAAAAGAAACTAAATCTGTATAAACACAATTTACATAGGCCAAAGAACCCATGGTTGCCTGAACAACTTTAGGATTATAACAATCAACCGTATTGTGAGAGCATACAATGGTGGCGATTCCGAACCAAGCTGCTGTTCTTATTATGGTTCCAAGGTTTCCTGGATCAGTAATTCCATCCAAAACAAGTATTCTGCCTTGATAAGAAACCGACTGGATTTCAGGGATTTTAAAAACCCCCAAGGCTGAGCTTGCAGACTTCAACAAGGTTATTTTACTCATGTCTTTTTTACTGACTTGAGTTGCCCTGAAAGGTTCTAAAGAATCTAAGGTAAAAAGATTTTCGGTTTGCCACCCAGCATTCAACAAATCTAAAACTGTCTTGTCCCCTTCTGCCACAAAGAGTTTTAACTCTTTTCGATCCTTCTTGTTTCGCAAATTTTTGATTCGCTTGATTTCATTCTTCGTAATCATAAATGATGTATTTTTGCCTTAAATTCATTCATAGTTTGAAAGGAAGGTTCACAAAAATAATCATTCTTAGCATGTTATCCTTATGCTTCTGCAATTGTAGTAGTATAAAAAATATTGCACCCAATCAAAACCTATTGGTAAAAGAACGTTTTGTGTTGGATGGAACTCCTTTAAAACAAGAATTGACCAAGCAACTTAGCGTTTTCCCTCCAAACACAAAACTGCTTGGAATCCCTGCAAGACTTCACATTTACAATTTAGCCTCAGAAAATTCTGATAGTTTGTTTGATGATTGGATTATTAAAGACCCTAAACGCAGAGACCGAATAACAAGAATTTATTCAGACAAACAGGTTGAACAACTTAGAAACTATAAAAACAGTTTCAACTTTTGGTTAAAGAAATCCGGAGAGCCACCATCAATTTTCACACAAAATAATGCAATCAATACTTCAGAAAGGTTAAAACAGTTTTATAAAAACAAAGGTTTTTTTAATACATCAGTTAAAACTTCAGTCGATACAATTGCACCTCAAAAGGTCAAACTAATCTATAACATTTTGGCTGGTCAAGCATTTACAATAGCTGAGAAAACAAAAACTATTGCGTCTTCTGACCTTGATTCAATTTATTCAAAAAACCTGAACGATAGTTTCATCAAAGAAAATGAAGTCTTCGAGGTTGAAAACTTCAATAAAGAACGTGAACGCTTAGTTAACTTGTTTAGAGATAATGGAATAGAAAATTTTCAGCAGAAATCAATTCGATTCAAGGTTTATCTAGATAGTTTGGGTAAAGATTTTGAAATACCTGTGGATATTGTTATACAAAACGAGGCTAAGCGAGATCAAAATAATATTGTGGAAGTTCCTTATGTCATTCAAAAGGTAAATGAAGTCAAGCTTTATATCGAAAATCCAAACAAAGATTTCTCTATCTATACCGATACCCTTAAATACAATACTTTATCCATATTATCAGACGGCAGATTAAATTACAAGCCTAGAGCACTAGCCAACGGAGTCTTTATTAAAGAAGGGGCACCATATAGTGATCAAGACAGGGCAGACACCTATCGCTATTTTTCTGATTTACGTATTTTCAAATATCCAAACATTGACTTTTCTCAAGACCCCAAAGATTCACTTGGACTAATTACATCAATCTACCTTACTCCTAGAGAACCATTCTCTGTTGGTTTTGATTTAGATTTATCACATTCTAATATTCAGTTTTTTGGTGTCAGTTTAGGAAGTTCTGTAATCAGTAGAAACGTATTTAAGGGAACCGAAACTTTAGAGCTTGGACTAAAAGGAACCGTTGGAGCTTCTAAAGATATTGCGGATAAAAACGATGACTTTTTTAATATTTTTGAGTTTGGAGGAGATCTAAAACTAAGCATTCCCAGGATGGTTTCTCCTTTCAAAAGTTTAGCTTTTAAAAACTATTTTGAAAATCCAAGCACCAACATTATTATAGGGTCTTCTTTTCAAAAAAACATTGGACTTGATAAACAAAATTTTATAGGGACATTGGAATATCAGTGGAGTAAAAAAGAAAGAAATAAATTTAATCTGAAGCTTTTCGATCTCGAATTCGTAAACAACAAAGCAGTTGCAAACTATTTTAATGTATACAGAAATTCTTATGACCGTCTCAACACCATTGCTCAGTTGATTCGTTACGATTCGGAATTTATATCAGAAGACAACGACCTCATTATTCCCGAAGGAACTTCAGGATTTATTAATCAAGTTCTTCAAGGGCAAACACGACTGGAACCAGAAGATGACTTTTATAGAGATGTTCAAGTAATTCAAGAAAGAGAAAAAAGACTGACTTCAAACAACCTAATTTCCAGTACTTCTTTTAGTTTTAATCGAAACACGCAAGAGAATATTTTTGATGAGGACTTTTCTCAATTACAACTAAAAATTGTTTCTAGTGGAAACCTTTTAACAGGGCTACTTAACCTGAGCGGAAAAGATAAAACCGAAGATCAAAAACAAGAATTTTTAGATGTAATTCCATCTCAATTCATAAAAACTGAATTCAATTATATAAAGTACTGGAGTTTAGGAAAAGATCAGGTTCTAGCGATGCGTTTATTTTCTGGAATTGCTATTCCCTATGGAAATTCTAACAACATTCCCTTTACAAGGTCTTATTTTGCTGGGGGGTCAAACGATAACCGTGCATGGAAAGCTTATAAGTTAGGTCCAGGAACTGGTGAAAATTCAAATGAATTTAATGAAGCTAACTTTAAAATTGCATTCAACATAGAATACAGGTATACAATTTTCGGCCCTTTAAAAGGAGCTTTTTTTATTGATGCAGGTAACATTTGGAACGCTCTAGATAACATAAAAGATCCTAAACAACGTTTCGACGGAATTGAAGATCTTAGTGAAATTGCAATTGGAACTGGATTTGGGTTGCGCTACGATTTTGATTATTTTGTGTTTCGCTTAGATTGTGGCTTTAAAACTTACGATCCTTCACAAATAAAGGCCAATCGTTGGGGAAATCAGATTTCTTTTGAAAGAACTGTATTCAACATTGGAATTAATTATCCCTTTTAAAAAAAACAGTTACATTTGAATCTTCAAATTACCAAAACCAAAACATCATTATTATGAGTTCAAAAATCCCTGCAGGAGTAATCACAGGAAAACAAGTTCAAGAAGTTTTTGCATTAGCAAAAGAAAAAAAGTTTGCACTTCCAGCTGTAAATGTAATTGGAAACAATACGGTTAATACAGTACTAGAAACTGCTGCTGAACTTAATAGCCCAGTAATCATACAATTCTCGAATGGTGGAGCGATTTTTAATGCTGGAAAATCTTTAGACAACACGGATCAAAAATCTGCTATAGCTGGTGCTGTTGCTGGCGCTAAACACATACACGAACTTGCAGCTGTTTATGGCGCTTCAGTAATTTTAAACACCGATCATTGCGCTAAAAAACTTTTGCCTTGGATTGATGGTTTACTTGATGCCGGTGAAAAATTCTATGCTGAGACTGGAAAATCTCTTTACAGTTCTCACATGATTGATCTTTCTGAAGAGCCTTTAAAAGAAAACATTGAAATTTGTAAGACCTACCTGGAGCGTATGTCTAAAATGGGAATGACTCTTGAAATTGAATTAGGAATTACAGGTGGTGAAGAAGATGGTATAGACAACAGTGATGTTGATGTATCAAAACTATACACTCAACCCCAAGAAGTAGCTTATGCGTTTGAAGAATTAAGAAAAGTTAGTGATCAATTTACTGTTGCTGCTGCTTTTGGAAACGTTCATGGAGTATATAAGCCTGGAAATGTAAAACTTACTCCTAAGATTCTTAAAAACTCTCAAGAATTTATCAGTGAAAAATATAATTTATCTGAAAATACAATAGATTTTGTATTCCATGGTGGTTCTGGTTCATCATTAGAAGAGATTCGTGAAGCTATAGGATATGGAGTTATTAAAATGAATATAGATACAGACTTACAGTTTGCTTTCACAGAAGGAATCCGGGACTATATGGTTGATAACATCGACTATTTAAAAACACAAATCGGGAATCCTGACGGAAAAGACCAACCCAACAAAAAAAGTTACGATCCAAGAAAATGGTTGCGTCTAGGAGAACAAACCTTTAAACAAAGATTAATACAAGCGTTTGAAGATTTAAATAATATCAATACATTAGCCTAATCTAAACGGAATAAATGAGTTGGTTTAAACGTAGTGAACAGGGAATTCAAACCCGAACAGAAGAGAAAAAAGATATCCCAAAGGGTTTGTGGTACAAAACTCCAACCGGAAAAATAATCGAAACTCAACAACTAGCGGATAATTTTTACGTAAGTCCAGAAGACGAATATCACGTTCGTATTGGTAGTAAAGAGTATTTTGAAATTCTTTTTGATGACAATCAATACAAAGAAATAAATTCGAATATTGTATCAAAAGATTTTTTAAATTTTAAGGATACCAAAAAGTATAAAGATCGTTTAAAGGATACTACTAAAAAGTCTGGACTAAAAGATGCTATTCGAACTGCAGTTGGAAAATCTAATGGTAAAAAAATAGTGATTGCTAGTATGGATTTTGGTTTTATTGGTGGCTCTATGGGTTCCGTTGTTGGTGAAAAAATTGCTCGCGCAATAGATTACGCAATAGAAAAGAACCTCCCATTTATTATAATTTCAAAATCAGGAGGGGCTCGTATGATGGAAGGTGCCTTTTCTTTAATGCAGCTAGCCAAAACCAGTGCAAAACTAAACGAATTAGCAGAATCTAAATTACCTTATATATCACTTTGTACGGATCCAACCACAGGAGGAACAACAGCCTCATTTGCAATGCTTGGTGACATTAATATAGCAGAACCTGGGGCTTTAATTGCTTTTGCTGGTCCACGAGTAGTAAAAGACACCACTGGAAAAGATCTTCCTGAAGGATTTCAAAAAAGTGAATTTCTATTAGAAAAAGGGTTTTTAGACTTCATAGCACACCGTAAAAATCTAAAAAAAGAGATTAATCTTTATATTGATTTGATCCTCAATCAGCCCGTTAGAAAATAACGATTTATAAAAAATAAGTGTATATTTGCCCCGCTTAACAAGCATACATAACAATCATTAAATAATATTAGCATGTATTTATCAAAAGAAGTAAAAGAAACGATTTTCAAAAAACACGGAAAATCAAAAACTGACACCGGAACTGCAGAAGGACAAATTGCTTTGTTTTCTCACAGAATCGACCACTTGTCAGAGCATTTAAAAAACAACAGAAAAGACTACAATACAGAACGTTCACTTGTGAAACTAGTAGGTAAAAGAAGAAGTCTTTTAGATTATTTAAAGTCAAAAGACATCACACGTTACCGGGCCATTGTTAAAGAATTAGGCTTACGTAAGTAATCGAAAATAATTTCCCTCGGGAATATTAAAAGCTGAATCCTAGTTTTTCATTGGTACCCTACAACGACAACACAACAAAGAGTTTAGGTTTAACATAAATGAAAAAAAAATGATTCCAAAAGTTTTTAAAGAAATCATCGATCTCGGTGATGGAAGAGAAATCTCTATTGAAACAGGTAAGCTAGCAAAGCAAGCCCATGGTTCAGTTGTAGTGCAAATGGGTAAAGCCATGTTGCTCTGCACAGTTGTATCAAATTACAAACAATCTGATGTAGATTTTTTACCGTTAACGGTAGATTATCGCGAAAAGTTCGCGGCAGCAGGTCGTTACCCAGGTGGTTTCTTCAAAAGAGAAGCACGCCCAAGTGATGGTGAAGTATTAACGATGCGTTTAGTAGATCGTGTATTGCGCCCATTATTTCCAAAAGATTATCACGCAGAAACGCAAGTAATGATTCAGTTGATGTCTCATGACGATGACGTTATGCCAGATGCTTTAGCTGGATTAGCAGCTTCTGCAGCTATTCAGTTAAGTGATTTTCCTTTTGAATGCGCTATTTCTGAAGCTCGAGTCGCTCGTGTAAATGGTGAATTCGTAATCAACCCTAGTCGTGTACAATTAGCAGAATCTGATCTTGATATGATGATCGGAGCTTCTGCAGATTCAGTAATGATGGTTGAAGGAGAAATGGATGAAATTTCTGAAGAAGAAATGGCAGATGCTATTAAATTTGCTCACGAAGCTATAAAGGTTCAAGTTGCAGCACAATTACGCTTAGCTGAAGCTTTTGGCAGAAAAGAAGTTCGTGAATACGATACTGCCGAAGCAAATGAAGATTTAGAAAAACGCATTCATGACATGGCTTACGACAAATGTTATGCAATAGCCAAAAAAGGAACTTCAAAAGCCGAACGTAGTTCTGCTTTTGCTGAAATCAAAGATGAGGTTAAAGCTTCTTTTAGAGAAGAAGAAATGGCTGAGTTTGGTCACCTTGTTGGTGGCTATTACAGAAAAGCAGAGAAAGAAGCTGTTCGTGAATTAACCCTTAGCGAAGGGATTCGATTAGATGGACGTAAAACAGATGAGATTAGACCGATATGGTGTGAGGTAGATTACTTACCATCAACACACGGTTCTTCTGTGTTTACTCGTGGAGAAACTCAAGCTTTAGCTACTGTAACCCTTGGAACATCAAGAGATTCAAACAAAATTGATATGCCTTCTCATGAAGGTGAAGAAAATTTTTATTTACATTACAACTTCCCTCCGTTTTGCACGGGTGAAGCACGTCCTTTAAGAGGAACTTCTCGACGTGAAGTAGGACATGGTAACTTAGCACAACGTGGTTTAAAAGGAATGATTCCTGATGACTGTCCTTATACAGTTCGTGTAGTATCTGAAGTTCTAGAATCAAACGGTTCATCTTCTATGGCAACTGTTTGCGCAGGAACTATGGCGTTGATGGATGCAGGTATTAAAATTACAAGACCTGTTTCTGGTATTGCAATGGGACTTATTTCTGACGGAGACCGTTTTGCTGTTTTGTCTGATATTTTAGGAGATGAAGATCACCTAGGAGATATGGATTTTAAAGTAACAGGTACTTCAAAAGGTATTACAGCTTGTCAAATGGATATTAAAATCAAAGGATTGTCTTATGAAATTCTTGTTAATGCTTTGCAACAAGCAAGAGCAGGACGTTTACACATTCTTGATAAACTAGTAGAAACGATTGAAGCACCTGCTTCTGACGTTAAAGAACATGCACCTAAAATGATCAACAGACGCGTTCCAAATGAATTCATTGGAGCTTTAATTGGTCCTGGTGGAAAAGTTATTCAAGAACTTCAAAAAGAATCTGGTTGTACAATTGTTATAACGGAAGATCCTGCTACAGAAGAAGGTATCATCGAAATTTTAGGAACTTCTCCAGAAGGAATTGCAATGGTTGAAGCTAAAATTGACTCGGTAACATTCAAACCTACTGTTGGAAACGCTTATGAAGTAAAGGTTATTAAAGTCTTAGACTTTGGCGCTGTTGTAGAATATATAGATGCACCTGGAAACGAAGTGTTACTTCACGTAAGTGAACTAGCTTGGGAACGCACCGAAAATGTAACTGATGTAGTTAACATGGGCGATCTTTTACAAATTAAATATCTTGGTATTGATTCTCGAACACGAAAAGAAAAGGTTTCTAGAAAAGCCTTACTTCCACGTCCAGAGCGAAAAGAAAGACCAAATAAAGATTAATTTAATCGTATTTTTAAAAAACCACTCAATGAGTGGTTTTTTTTTATTCAAGATGTAACATTTTTCAGTTTTAAACGTATAAGTAAGTATATACAACATAAGATATTAAATGAGACAACTTAAAATTACCAAGCAAGTAACTAATCGTGAAACTGCTTCTCTTGACAAATACCTTCAAGAAATCGGAAAAGTAGACTTAATTACTGCTGAAGAAGAAGTAGAATTAGCACAACGAATTAAAGCTGGAGATCAAGTTGCTCTTGAAAAACTAACTAAAGCAAACCTTAGGTTTGTTGTATCTGTTGCTAAGCAATACCAAAATCAAGGACTAACTCTTCCTGATTTAATCAATGAAGGAAACTTAGGATTGATTAAAGCAGCTAAACGTTTTGATGAGACTCGTGGGTTTAAATTCATTTCATATGCTGTATGGTGGATTCGTCAATCCATTCTTCAAGCCCTTGCAGAACAATCTAGAATTGTTCGTTTGCCTTTGAACAAGATTGGATCAATTAACAAAATCAATAAAACCTATGCCTTTCTAGAACAAGCTCACGAAAGAGCTCCTTCTGCAGAAGAAATCGCAAAGGAACTTGATATGACTATCAATGATGTAAAAGAATCTCTTAAAAACTCAGGGAGACACGTCTCAATGGATGCGCCACTGGTAGAAGGAGAAGACTCTAACTTATATGACGTACTAAATAGTGGTGAATCGCCTAACCCAGACAGAACTCTACTTCATGAATCTTTAAAAACGGAAATTGAACGCGCTCTAGAAACCCTTACTCCTAGAGAAGCTGATGTAGTTCGCTTATACTTCGGTCTTGGTGAGCAGCACGCAATGACTCTTGAAGAAATTGGAGAGACATTTGATCTTACACGAGAACGTGTTCGTCAAATTAAAGAAAAAGCAATTCGTAGACTTAAACATACATCTAGAAGTAAAATCTTGAAAACATATTTAGGATAACTTAACAAGCAACCTTCGGGTTGCTTTTTTTATAACCAAATCTATTTCAAATGACTACACTTATAGCACCTTCAGTTCTAGCAGCCGATTTTGCAAACCTTCAAAGAGACTCAGAAATGCTTAACGCAAGTCAAGCAGATTGGTTTCATATCGATATTATGGATGGCGTATTTGTTCCTAATATCTCTTTTGGAATGCCTGTTTTAAGGGCAATTGCAAAACATGCTACTAAACCTCTTGATGTTCACTTAATGATTGTTAATCCAGATCAATATATTGAAACTTTTGCTGAGCTTGGATCTGCAGTACTAACTGTTCATTATGAAGCTTGTGATCACTTGCACAGAACTCTTCAGGAAATAAAATCTTGCGGAATGAAAGCTGGGGTAGCATTAAACCCACACACTCCCATTTCCGTTTTAGAGTCGATTATTAAGGATGTTGATGTAGTTTGTATTATGAGTGTTAATCCTGGGTTTGGAGGTCAATCTTTTATTGAAGAAACTTACACTAAGGTTGAAGAATTAAAAGCTATGATTACAAAAAAAGGAAGTAATGCGTTGATCGAAATAGATGGGGGTGTTACTAACAAAAATGCAAAACAACTTATTGATGCTGGAGCCGATGTTTTAGTCGCAGGAAGTTATGTTTTTGGTGCAGATGACCCTATCAAAACAATTGAAGGCTTAAAAAATCTGTAATAAAAATACAACATAAAAAAAGGGGTGAACTGACGTTCACCCCTTTTTTGTTTTTATAATTAAACTAAACCTAGTTTTTAGCTTTAAATTCTACTCTTCTACTTTTACTTCTAGTTTCTGCTGAATCTTCAGCACTAAAAGGCATAGTCTCTCCAAAAGATTTAACCTCAAGTCTACTAGAGTCTACACCAAGATCAATTAGTTTAGCCTGAACAGCTTCTGCTCGCTTTAGAGAAAGTGATTGATTAAATTTTTCACTTCCATCTGTTGAAGCATGACCTTCGATTACGATCTGAGCTTCGGGGTTTTCGTCTAAAATTCTTTTAATGTCGTTTAAATAGTCTAGCGTTTTCTTACCCATCAGTTTAAATCCATCAGCTGGAAACAAAACACTTGACCCAACCTTATTCAATTCTTCTAAAACCTTCTCAGGTGTTTCTGGGCAACCATCACCCCCGAGAATACCAGCTTCTTGTGGACAAGCATCATCTTTATCTAAAACACCATCTGAATCCGTATCTGGCCATGGACAACCTTTGTTTTCAAGATCTCCTGCTTCTTCTGGACATTTATCTTCTGAATCCATAATACCATCAGAATCTGTATCTGGACAACCGTTAAGTTCAACTAATCCGGCAACATCTTCACAGGCGTCGTCTTTATCTAAAACTCCATCACCGTCAGTATCAGGGCAACCATTATTTTCTTCTAGACCAGCTTCTTCAGGACAGCCGTCTAAATTATCTGGAATTCCATCGGCATCAGTATCTGGACACCCTTCGAATTCTTTAAGTCCAAAAACGTCTGGACATTTATCTTTTTTATCAGAAATTCCGTCTTTATCAGCATCTCCTGAACCTAAACCCAAAGCAAGACCAGCAGTATGTTGAATGTAATTACCTTTCGGAGAATCTTGAGTTGCACGGTAGCTTGTTTCAACAAAAGCACTAAATTTATCGCCTAATTTAAAGTTAAGTCCTGCACCACCAAAATAATTATCGGTAGCGTTTGAGGCAGAATTAAAACTACTACCATCGTTTCTACCGATAGAAGCCCTACCGATTCCAGCTTTTAAGAACGGACTTACTTTGCCATTGCGTGCAAAACCATACTTCAATGCTGCATCAATACTCAAAAATTCCGCGTCTGAACCACTTCCGTTATTCTGAAGGTTATTAAACGAAAATTGAGCTCCTAAAGATAAACCTCTATATACTGATCTAAACACAGATAAAGATGGTACTCCAAAACTCATACTTTTATAGTCATTTAGCAATAATCTATTATTACCACTTGTTAAATCACTTTGTAATCCAACTACATTAAATCCAGCAGATATTAACCAAGGGTTGTCAGAAGTTTGAGCCTGAGTTACTCCCAGGGATAGCAAAAAAAGGGCAGTTAATTTAAAACTTTTCATATGAATATATTTAAAGATTATTTTTCTCATGATTTAAATAAATTTATTTGCAAATTTAATATTTAATAATATGTATTTCTATTTAGACAAAAAAAAATTAGTAGAATATTAATTTATGACTGATACTTTTAAACTAAACATTGCTCTAAACAGCTAAAAACGTATGTAAATTTAAAATACCTAGCTACTTTTAAACGAATAAATTTGTCATTTATTATATCTATTTTTTAAGTTTTTTTATTACATGTAAACTTTAAATCATTTTTCTTTTAATAAACAATTAAAAATAGTCCTATTCTTAAGAAACAAATTACCTTTAAATAAGTATTTTTACTAAAACCTAAAAAGCCGTTTAATGGGCAACAAAATAGATCTTAAAACTGCTACTTCAAACCTCAATATTAGAGGTTATTTAAAGCTTCCTGTTCCTCCAAAAGAAGACCTTGTGTCTGAAATTAAACGTTTAAAAATCGAAAAAAATGCCGTTATTCTGGCCCATTATTATCAAAATAAAGAGATTCAGGAATTAGCGGATTATTTAGGGGATAGTCTTTATTTAGCTAAAGTTGCTGCAAAAGAAAAAGCTGCAATTATTGTTTTTGCAGGTGTTCACTTTATGGCTGAAACTGCTAAGATAATTAACCCTACCAAAAAAGTTGTTCTCCCTGATTTAAAAGCAGGTTGTTCATTAGCTGACTCCTGTCCTCCTTCGGATTTCAAAAAATTTAAAGAACAATATCCTGATGCCATAGTTGTCACTTATATCAATTGCTCGGCCGATATTAAAGCCCTAAGTGATGTTGTTTGCACATCAAGTAATGCGGTGAAAGTGATTGAATCGATTCCAAAAGACCAACAAATAATATTTGCTCCTGATAAAAATCTAGGGCGCTATTTAATTAAAGAAACTGGGAGAGATATGATTCTTTGGGAAGGCTCTTGTATTGTTCATGAAGCATTTTCATTCGAAAAAATTGTAACTCTTTTTAAGCAGCACCCAAATGCAAAATTCATTGCACATCCCGAAAGTGAAAGTCAAGTTCTGGATGTTGCTCATTATGTTGGAAGCACTTCTGGATTACTCAACTTCATTCAAGAAGACAGCTCAAAAGAATATATAGTAGCTACTGAAGCAGGAATTTTATACGAAATGCAAAAGAGAGCTCCTCTTAAAACTTTTATTCCTGCACCTGTCGAAGACGATACTTGTGCGTGTAGTGAATGTGCTTTTATGAAACTCAATACCCTCGAAAAATTATACCTCTGCTTAGAGCACGAATTGCCCGAAATTCTTCTGGACGAAGATTTAATGAGAAAAGCTCGGCTTCCTATTGAGCGTATGCTAGAATTAGGATAATATGAATACAGATGTGCTTGTTATCGGAACTGGTATCTCTGGTCTTTCGTATGCAATTAAGTTGTCTATGTTATCTCCAAAAATAAAAATCACATTAATCTGTAAAGAAGATTTAATGGAAGGAAATACCCGCTATGCTCAAGGAGGAATTGCTGCGGTATATAATTTCGAGAAAGATTCTTTTGAAAAGCATATTGAAGACACCTATATTGCGGGTGATCGTCAAGGTGATCTAAATGTAATTGACTTTGTAGTTAAAGAGGGCACTGAACGTGTAAACGAATTGATGGAATGGGGTGCTGCTTTTGACACAAAAGAAACTAAAGAAATTGACTTAGCAAAAGAAGGAGGACATTCTGAAAAGAGAATATTACACCATAAAGATCATTCTGGGTCTGAAATTCAGCGCGCATTAATAGATAAAATTAAGGCCATAGATAACATTAGGTATTTAGAGAACCACATCTTAGTCGATTTAATTACAGACCACCACACCAAGACCACCCATAAACGCTGTTATGGAGCATACATAATCTCAACAATCGATCGACAAGTAATCACTATAGCCTCAAAACTAACGGTCCTTACCACTGGTGGAGTTGGACAATTATATGAATTTACAACCAACCCCAGAGTAGCAACTGGCGACGGACTAGGAGCAGCTTATCGAGCAAAAGTTAAAATTAAAAATCTGCCCTACATTCAGTTTCACCCAACAGCATTGCATCCTAAAGTAAACGGAGAAACCTTCCTAATTACCGAAGCACTTCGAGGTTCTGGTGGGATTCTTAAAAACCAAAGTGGCGAAAGATTTATGCATCAGTATGACAAAAGAGAAGAATTAGCTCCTAGAGACATTGTCTCTCGTGCAATATCAGAAGAATTACTTTCTAGAAAAGAAAGTCATGTGCTTTTAGATGCTACTCAGATTGATGAAGAAGTATTTTCTTCTCACTTCCCAATGATCAAAAAGACTTGTAGGTCCATAGGGATTGATCCGTTAAACGAGGGAATTCCAGTGATTCCAGCAGCACATTACAGTTGTGGAGGCATTGAAGTAGATCCAAACGGCGAATCGAGTCTGCAAGGCTTGTTTGCTGTCGGAGAATGCAGTCACACGGGACTTCATGGCGCCAATCGCTTGGCTTCGAACTCTTTATTAGAAGCAATTGTTTACGCGCATAGGGCTGCCCTATATTCGATTGAGTGTATACAAAGCATTAAATTATCTGACACTTTTTACTCTAATATCCCCAATTGGGATGGACAGGAATATTCATCGAATCTAAAGGTAAATAAGACTCAAAAACTTTTTACTAAGCTGCAGCAGCTAATGAGCTCTAATGCCGGAATATTCAAAACCAACAAAGGGCTGAAAGAAGCTTCTAAAGAACTGAATAGCTTATACACAGAAACACTCGACTTATATCAAAAAAACAAACTGACCCCACAACTTTGTGAATTAAGAAACATGGTTAGTGTTGCTTATTTATTAATAAATCAAGCCCTACAGATCAAAGAAAATAAAGGGGTTTTTTACAACAATGATTATGCAAAAAAATCCATTCCTAAAGCAGTACAAAGCTGAAATTGATGTTTTTATTTCGTCTGCACTAAAAGAAGATATTGGCTCTGGAGATCACACGGGGCAGTCTTGCCTCTCTAATTTGCAGTTTAGTAAAGCAAATTTAATAGTTAAAGAATCCGGTATAATTGCAGGAGTTGAGCTAGCTGAATATATTTTTAAATCAAAGAACGCTGCTTTTAAATTTAAAAGCAAAATCAAGGATGGTTCACGAGTAAAAGCCGGAGATGTTGTATTTACCATAGAAGGGCCTCAACTTGAACTTCTTGCTACAGAACGGTTGGTTTTGAATTGCATGCAACGTATGAGCGGAATTGCAACGCTAACACACCAGACTGCAGCACTTATTCAACACACAAAATGTAAGCTTTTGGATACTCGAAAAACTACCCCGAATTTCAGATATCCCGAAAAATGGGCAGTTCTAATTGGTGGTGGTGAAAATCACCGCATGGGCTTGTTTGACATGATTATGATCAAAGACAACCACATTGACTTTTGCGGATCGGTAACAGCGGCTTTAACAAAGACAAAAAAGTATCTTGAGAGTCAAAATTTAGAAATTCCTGTAATAATTGAGGTTCGAAATAATGAAGAAATAGAGGCTTGTCTTGATTTTCAATGGATACATCGGATTCTATTGGACAACATGAACCCAGAAAAGTTGTCCGAAGGATTAAAAATTATTAAGGGTAGAATTACAACCGAATCTTCGGGGAATATAACCACTCAAACCATTGTTAGCATAGCAGAAACTGGTGTGGATTATGTTTCGCTTGGTGCTATTACACACTCTGCAAAAAACATAGACTTAAGCTTAAAGGCTATTTAAATTAGCTTATAAATTTAAGCTTGAAGTAAAATCAGAAAGGTCCAATTCAAACCACTCAAATATAGTGTTTGCTGAATTAACTGAAACAGGAATACGAATACGAATTTTATTCCTTTTGAGTGCAAGATCATTCAAAACAGCATCTTCTAACTGCATCCGAAAAACATTACTTCTAGAATAAGAAGATTTTATTTCTTCAATCCCTCCTGTTTCACTTTGGATTTCAATTCGAATTGGACAAACACTCAAGCAGCGGGGAAATTTAAAATTAGATTCATTAACAGCTGAAGACTCGATATAAACTCCCATAATCTCATTTTTATCCGAGCCACTTTTACTAACCTTAAAATTTATTGTTATTCCCATTTCAATTGGAATACCATCCAATGATTTTGCTTTTATGGTATTTACTGACAATTTGCCTACAGTGAAATAAGGAACTATATCTTCACCCGTTGGAAGTTGTTTTAAATCAAAAAACCAACCCGCCTGTTCGTAGACGCCATCCCCAATTTTCTTTGCCTTTATATCAGAATTATTTATACCTGAACAAGAAGCAACTAAAAAAAAACCTAATAAAATTAATGGTGTCTTTTTCATAAGAGAAATAGTTTGTATGTTAAAAATACGAAGTTTATTTACCAATTAAAAGTTTGTATTATATTTACTTTCGATGATGTCAAAATTTAAACTTAAAAGTATACATAATATGCATTTTTCAGGAAAATCTACCTTAGAAGTAATCCTAAATGGGTTGTTTAGAACTTATTTTGAGCGTGTTCCTGACGTTAAGAAGATAACTAACGCAATGATTAGTAAAGGATGGGTATCTGCCCAAGAAGATATTATAAACGACCATGTGGCCTTTAGAACTCTTGGTTTAGAAAACCTAGGCATTGCATCTTTTGAAAAAATATTCTTAGAACACGGATATCAAAAAAAAGACTTTTACTCATTTGAAGCTAAAAAACTAAACGCTTATTGGTATGCACCCCCTAGCAACAAGCATCCGAGAATATTTATGAGTGAACTTAGAGTAAGTGATTTGAGTAATAAAGCACAAGAAATAATTAAAAAATATACAGGATCTATAAAAAGTGACCCTGTGGATCAATTGGACCTAAAAGATCCAAGCCAAATAATTAACTTTTTCGAAAAACCGCTCTGGAAATTGCCTACACTTGATGATTATAATGACTTACTAAACGAAAGTGAATATGCTGCATGGGTAATTTATAACCGATATTATTTAAATCATTACACAATTAGTGTTCATGAACTTCCAAACGGTTATGATAAGCTGGAAAAGTTTAATGAGTTTATTAAAGATTTAGGAATTAAACTTAATGATGCCGGTGGGGTTATTAAAACCAGTAAAGACGAACTTTTACTTCAAAGTAGTTCGGTTGCAGAAATGATAACTGCTGATTTCGATGGCAATGAATCCCAAAAAATAGCAGGTAGTTATGTTGAATTTGCTGAACGCAGAATACTTTCGGAATTCCAAAACTTAGATCCTAAACTCATATCTTCTGAACACAGGCGTGATGGTTTTGAAACTGCTAATGCAGATAAAATATTTGAAAGTACCTTTATTAAACAAACCAAGAAAAGTTAGAAATGGAAAAAATGAGTTTTATAATGATCGTGTTATTCTTATTTGTAGGGATTGCGCACTTTGTTTCTTTAAAAGTAATTGATTTTTCAGTTGAAAAGAAAAATAGATTACGGAGAATATTTTTCTACTTCTATGGTATGATCTATGTTGTTTTTGGAGTAATACAACTGGTATATACTGAAAACCAAGTTAATAGTTCGTCACTACAAATTATCATCGGAGTTGTATTTATTGTCTTGAATTACCTCAAAAAACTTGACCCTAAAGAATAAACCTAGGGCTTTATTTTTATACCAAAAATCTCAAGTAAACCTGCGGTTTCTGAACTAGCAAAGGTTGCTCCTTTTAGTGTATTTGCAACGGGATTGATCTTTATATTAAACGAAGTATAAAAATTAACCTTGGAAAGGTTTGTGGTTTCAAAAACTGTTCCTCCGAGGTCACAAGCATCAAAAACCGAATCTGCTAGGTTGGCTTATGTAAAATCGATCTCCAGAAAAGTGCTTTTGGTAAATTTTGAGTTTTTTAAATCTAATTTGTAGAAAGAAGATAAATTTAAAGTAGCGTTTACAAATGTTAACGAAAGACCGATGGTATTGATTTGATCAAAACCAACGCCTAGAATTTTGCAGTCCGTGAAACTTACCTCCTAAAATACCCTCGAATTACCTTAAAATTACACCCTACAAAATCACAAGATTCGAAAGTCGCTTCGGAAAGATTAGTTTTAGAAAAATCACAATTATTGAACGTACAATATTCATAGCTAAATCCTGTTTGGTTTTGCTCTGAAAAATTTTTTTCAAAGTTTCTTCTAAAAAAGTAGTAGTCAAATATTTGGTTTAAAAAGTGACCCAGAAGGGATTCGAACCCCTAACCGTCAGAGCCGAAATCTGATATTCTATCCAGTTGAACTACTGGGCCATTTTCATATAAAGGCAAAGCTAATGCTATATATGCTGTAATCAAAAAGTATTGAACATTATGCCGACAACAACTGTTTAACAAGGGTCGATATTGTTTTTCCATCTGCTTTACCTGCCAATTGCATACTAGCCATACCCATTACTTTTCCCATATCTTTCATACTAGTAGCTCCAGTCTGACTTATAATGGCTTCGATAAGACTTTTAACTTCTTCTTCTGAAAGTTGTTCTGGTAAAAATTTTGCAATAATCTCAGCTTGTGCTTCTTCTGATTCTGCTAAATCAACACGATTTTGTTCTCTAAAGATTGTAGCACTATCTCGACGTTGTTTTACTAATTTCTGTAGTAATTTAATTTCTAGGTCTTCTGTGAGTTCCTCAGAGGCTCCAGCTTCGCTTTTAATTAGCAATACAGCAGATTTAATTGCACGCAAAGCTTCTAGAGCTAATACGTTTTTGGCTTTCATAGCCTCTTTAATTTCAGTGGTTAAGTTGTTTAATGCGGCCATTTGCTTTGTTTAATCTACGTTATCGTGTAAAAAAGAATTATTTGAACGAAATTGAATGTCCTGATTGGTATCTGTGTCCAAAGATATTTGTGAATTTCCAACTTCTTCTTGTGGATCATCAACATCAAAGCCCATTCGCTTGTAAGCAGGTTGCTTCTCCATTTCTTCAATTCTATTTATGTTGTTTTTAAAAGTGTAATTAAATTTCTTTAATTGTTCTTTTCGTTTTTCGTTTACAGAATTTACAGTGTCATTGATAGAAAGGTCAAATGGACTAGCATCTTTAGCTGACACTACTTTATCAAGAACTTCATCTTTAGAAACTACCTTGAACTCTACCTCTATATCATTAATGCTAGATGCTGATGTATGAGTTTCTATTTCTTGAGCAGGGTCTAGTTCATCTAACTGAAAAACTATAGGAACCTTTTCTTCTATAGCATCACTTACTGATGGAGCAACTCTAGGCTCCTCGCTAGAAACTTGTTCAAATTGAATTGCATTATTTTGGTTTGCTTCGACTTCCATTAAGGGCAAATCAAACTCAAAACTAATTTGATTTTCCTCTTCTACATTTAAGTGTTCTGCATCTATAACTTCTATTTCACGAAAATCAGTTGAAATTTCGTTAATAACAAATTCTTCTTGTACAGGAACAACTGGTTCCTCCAAATTAAATGAAACTGGAGTTAGCGGCTCAGACTCAACTTCAATAGCTTCTGTAGATTCTATGGTTTCCGTTATACTTCCAGTAACTTGTTCAAATACAACTTCTAAATCAAGTAATTCTTCAGTCAACAAAATATTTAAATCTGTATACTCTTGCTCCTCAGCTAGTTTTTGATCTAAAGGATCAAATACAAAGGCTTCTTTTGTTTCTTCTACTTCTTCTGTCTCTTCAAGACTATATTTAATAGCCTGATTCGAATCTGAGTCAGAAATTGGATCAGCAAAAGGTGAATTTGATTCTGATTTTTCTGTTAAATCGTGAACAAAGGGTTGATCTTCCTCAAGGGTATAAATTACCTTTTTAGCTTCTGTGTTGACGATTTCATGTTGTTGATCGGAGTTGAATCCTGTAGCAATTATGGTAACTGAAATATTATCACCTAATTCTGGATCCTCGCCTACACCCATAATAATATTGGTGTTGTTTCCTGCTTCGGACTGAATAAAATCGTTGATTTCTCCTATTTCGTCAATGGTAATTTCCTCTTCTCCTGAGACAATTAATAGTAGTACATTTTTACAGCCAGTAATTTTATTATCGTTCAATAATGGAGAATCTAATGCTTTAACTATCGATTCTTGAGCCCGATTTGCACCCGAAGCACTTGCAGACCCCATAATAGCGGAACCGCTATTTGTCAAAACAGTTTTTGCGTCTTTAAGGTCAATGTTTTGAGTATAATGATGTGTTATTACTTCAGCGATACCTCTTGCTGCAGTTGCTAAAACCTCATCTGCTTTGGAAAAACCAGCTTTAAATCCTAGATTTCCGTATACTTCTCTAAGTTTATTATTATTGATTACAATTAAAGAGTCAACATTGTTCTTCAATTCTTCCATACCCTTCTGGGCCTGCTCTATCCTTATTTTCCCTTCAAACTGAAAAGGCATGGTTACGATTGCAACGGTCAACACATCCAAATCTTTTGCCATACGCGCAATAATTGGGGCTGCTCCAGTTCCCGTTCCACCACCCATTCCTGCAGTGATGAAAACCATTTTGGTCTGAGTAGATAAAAGCGTGTGTAGGTCTTCGTAGCTCTCTTCTGCAGATTGCTTCCCTACTTCTGGGTTTGCTCCAGCTCCTAGCCCTTCTGTAAGGGAAGCTCCAAGTTGAATTTTGATTGGAACAGAACTCTTCTCAAGCGCTTGAGCGTCTGTATTACAAACAACAAAATCAACGCCCATAATTCCTTGTTGGAACATGTAGTTAATTGCGTTGCTCCCTCCTCCACCAACACCAATGACTTTAATTACATTGCTTTTGTTTTTAGGGAGATCAAAATTTATATCTGTGCTAATATTGTCCATATATTTTAATTATGCTTTATCCAAAAATTCTTTAAACTTGTCTTGCCACTTTTCAAAAATTGACTTTCTCTCAGCCGAAATAGTAGTTTCTTCTTCACTGTCTGCTTGATTATCATCCGAATCAACTTGTTCTGACGAATCACTCACTTTTGCAGAAGGAATGTTTTCGAGTGCATTCATTAGTAACCCTACTGCTGTAGAAAAGGTAGGACTGGTAGTTGATGAATCTGAATCGCCAGCTAAATGTTCGTTGGGATAACCAACCCGAGTATCCATACCGGTTATATATTCGACTAACTGTTTAAGATGTTTCAACTGGCTTCCTCCTCCAGTTAGAACAATTCCTGCTATTAATTTTTTCTTTTGGTCTTCGTGTCCATAATTTTTTATTTCAAGAAAGGCTTGCTCAATGATTTCTATAACCCGAGCATTAATGATTTTTGAAAGTGTTTTTAAAGAAATTTCTTTAGGTTCTCTTCCTCTTAAACCTGGAATAGAAACAATTTCGGTCTCTTTATTTTCTCCCGGCCAAGCAGATCCAAATTTTACTTTTAAAAGCTCAGCTTGTTTATTAATAATAGAGCACCCTTCTTTAACATCTTCAGTAATTACATTACCTCCAAAAGGTATTACAGCTGTATGTCTAATTATTCCATCCTTAAAGATTGCCAAATCAGTGGTTCCACCTCCTATATCAATTAAAGCAACTCCTGCTTCTTTTTCTTCTTGACTAAGAACCGCGTCTGATGATGCAATCGGTTCTAAGGTTACTTTGCCCATTGTAAGGCCAGCACTTTTTATACATCGACCAATATTGCGAATCGATGAAACTTGACCCACAACCACATGAAAATTTGCTTCTAAGCGTCCTCCATACATTCCAATAGGCTCTTTTATTTCTGCTTGCCCATCAACCTTAAACTCTTGAGGAAGAACATGGATGATTTCTTCCCCAGGAAGCATCACTAATTTATGAACCTGATTTATCAGTCTATCAATATCGTCTTCATTTATTACTTCATCAGCATTTTCACGTGTAATATAATCGCTGTGTTGCAGGCTTCTAATGTGCTGCCCAGCAATCCCAACAATAACTTCATCAATTTCTACCCCAGCTTTTGCTTCTGCCTCGGCTACTGCAGTTTGAATGGATTGAATTGTTTGTGTTATGTTATTAACAACGCCTCGATGCACTCCTAAACTTTTAGACTTACCGATTCCAAGGATTTCTACTTTATCGTATTCATTCTTTTGCCCAACCATGGCTACAATTTTTGTAGTTCCAATATCTAATCCGACTGCTATATTTTTATTCTTCATAACTGATCAACTTGACGCAATTACTTGCTGCTTGAATTTTAAATTTATTTGTGTAAAGTCTGGCTTCTCATCGAGAGTTTCCAAATACTTACACAATGTTTTTAATTTCTGACCCTTATTCTCAAAAGAATCAAAATTTCCCCATTCTATGATAAAATCATGAGAGCGAATTTTTAATAAATACTCCCCATCATTTGCTTCAATCTGAATGATTTCTCTTTTTAAAAAATCATCTTGATTTGCTTTTTGTATAAAGCCAACCAAAGCTTTTGTTTGTTTCTCATCAGGAGATCCAAAAAAAAGCGGAACATGAGATGTAAAATATTCCGTTAAAGGAATTTTTACAGCCTCTGAATCGACATAATAAGCTTCCTTGCCAACAATTCGAAGTAAAGGAATTCTTTCTTCTACGCTGACAGTCAACACTCTTGAAGGAGAGATGTAAACCTCGGCGTTCAAAATGATTGGATATGCCTCCAAGTCTGCTTCAATAGTACTCAAAGCTAGGCTATCTTTTATTCCAATAGACAACAACTCTTGGTTTTGTATTAACAATTTATTAACCATATCAATATTTAAAAAATCATGATGATTTTGACTAAAAACAACTTTGATCCCGCTTAAATCTCTTTGATTATTTCGCCAATGACTGAATACAACAGAAGAAGTGATTAATATTAAAACAAAAACTAATCCTAGATATTTATTAAGCTTCATCCTGCATCATTTTAAGTTTAATTTTTTCAACTTCAGCACCAACATCACCAGCTCCTAGAATCGCTACAATTCTTTCTTTAACTAGATTTAACTTGACACCCATCTCTTCTTTTGAAATCAACTCTACTTGTGTCCCTAAAATCATTTCCTTAAGAACAGTAGAAGTAACACCTAAAATGGGCAACTCTCTCGCTGGGTAGATGTCCAATAAATATACCCGATCAAAAAGTGATAAAGCAGCTGCAAATTCATTCATAAAATCTTGGGTTCTTGAATATAAATGTGGCTGAAAAACAACACACTTGTGATCCTCTGGAAAACTTGTATTTAAGGTTTCGTAAACCGCTTTAATTTCTGTAGGGTGGTGTGCATAATCATCAATCAAAACGCGATCTTTTCTGTCAATTAAAACTTGGAGCCTCCGTTCAACACCCGGGAAGTTGGTTAAGCTTTTTACTAAATCAGCTACTGGAATACCAGCCTTTGAGGCCATAGCTACAGCCACAAGAGCATTGGAAAGATTATGCACCCCCAATTGATTGAAAAATTGATTTTCATAGACTCCTTCAGGAGTGTTTAAATCAAATTGAACACCAGTTGATAGGGGCCTTATGTTGTCAATATAATAGTCCGCTTTTTCAGAAACACTATAAGTCAATCCAGCTATGGGTATGTTTTTTTCTACAAACAAAGTTTCTTTAACCTGTGAAGCAAATTCTCTGTAGGTGTCCCTCAAGCTAGAAGCGTCGTTATAAACGTCTAAATGATCGGCATCTATAGAAGTAATACAGGCAATCGTTGGATTCAAGTGTAAAAAAGACCGATCAAATTCGTCCGCTTCAACTAAAGTATATTCATTTCCATGGGACAACATGTTGGTTTTAGAATCTTGAAATATCCCTCCAACAAAAGATGTAAAAGATGCTTCGGATTGCTGAAACAAATGAGTAAGAATAGCGGTGGTAGTTGTTTTTCCATGGGTACCAGCAACAGCCAAACAAATTGTATCGCGAGTTAAGTCTCCCAAAATCTGTGCACGCTTAACCACACGATTACCTTGATTTAAATAAAAATTTAATTGGGGATGCGTATCAGGTATTGCTGGCGTATAAATGACTTGAGTTTCTATAGAATTCACAGATTTAGGCAGAGCTATTAAGGATTCATCAAATACAATATGTATACCCAATTTTTGCATTGAATCTGTTATCAAAGATGGCATTTTATCATAACCTAAAACATGAGCCCCTTGCAAAACAAGGTAGCGCGCAATAGCCGACATTCCGATGCCTCCAATCCCTATAAAATAATATGTTTGTCGTTTAAAATTCAATTTCTATTGAGCTTATTTATTATTAAACCTACTATGTCTTGAGTTGCGTTTGGTCGAGCGAATTTAACGAACTCGTCTTGTACCAAATCTTCATCGACCTTCAAAAGACGGTTGAAATATTTTTCGAATTCTTGATCTATATCTTGTTCTATAAGCACTAAAGCGCCACCTGTTTTTGCTAAAGCCTGTGCATTATGAAACTGGTGGTTATCTGCTACATTAGGGGACGGTATGAGCATAACAGGCTTACCTATTACCGCTAATTCAGAAATAGAACTTGCTCCTGCTCTAGACACTAAAACATCTGCAGCAGCATACAAAAGATCCATATCCTGGATAAAAGGATACACCTGAACATTATGGTCTTCATTGTATTTTTCATACTGATCATAATATAACTTTCCACATTGCCAGATTAATTGAATATTAAACTTGAAGAATAGAGGAAGATGAGCTGCTATAGTTTGATTGATTTTTTTTGCTCCCAGACTCCCGCCCAATACAACTAAGGTCCTTTTGGTGATATCTAAATTAAAATTAGAGCGTGCTATTGCCCTTTTGTTTTTTGAGATAACTAAAGCTTCTCGGATTGGATTTCCCGTAATGGCGATTTTATCCTTTGGAAAAAAACGATCTAAACCTTCAAAAGCAACAGCAATTAAATCAACCCGGTTACCGAGGAATCTGTTCGTAATCCCTGCATAAGAGTTTTGTTCTTGAATAAGTGTCTTGATTTTTAGATAATGGGAAATAAAAAGAATTGGACCACTAGCAAAACCACCAGTTCCTATAGCAAAATCGGGCTTAAATGAAAGTAAAATATAAGCAGATTGAAAAAAACTAACCACTAACTTTAAAGGGAAGAGCATGTTTTTCAGAAAAGAACTCCGTTGAAAACCAGAAATCCAAATTCCTTTAATTGCATATCCTGCCTTTGGCACTTGATTCATCTCCATCTTTCCAAGTGCACCAACAAATAAAATTTTAGCATCTGGAAAGGTTTGCTTTAATTTATCAGCAATGGCTATTGCAGGGTATATATGCCCACCTGTTCCTCCTCCCGATATGATGAATTTATATGGTTTCACTTAAAACTGCTAAAGGGTTATCTACGTTTGACGCTTTTGGTTCTAGTTCTTCTGCTTTTTTATAGTATGCAGAACTCACACTCAAAATCACTCCAAATGCAATACAAGTCATCCAAGCTGCAGTACCTCCACTACTCACCATAGGCAAGGTTTGTCCCGTTACAGGTAGAACCTGAACGGCAACTCCCATATTAATCATTGCTTGAAATATAATAGGAACCCCAACTCCAATAACAACAAGTTTTCCGAAAACTGTTGGAGTTCGATGGGCTATAACCATAATTCTAAAAAGAATTAATAAGTAAGAAAAAACTAAGCCTATACCTCCCAAAAGACCAAACTCTTCTACAATTATTGCGTAAATAAAGTCGGAACTACTTTGAGGGAGAAAATTTTTCATTACACTTTTTCCAACTCCCAAACCGGTTATGCCTCCAGTTGCAATTGCAATCTTTGCTCGTTCAACCTGGTAATTGTCTGTTGTATCAGAATCTGGTTGATTAAAATTATCAATTCTACTAATCCAAGTATCAACTCGATTTGGAATTAAATCAGGAAATGCCTTTGCCGACAAAACAAACAGTAGTAATAAAAAGAAAGCTCCAGCTAAAAGAATAGTTAGGTGTTTAATCGGGTAACCTCCCAAAAAAGCAAGCATAAAAACCATCATAGAAATCAATACTGCAGTAGAAAGGTTTGAGGGTAAAATAAGAGAAACTACTACAAAAACAGGCAGCCATAAAGGCAAAATAGAAGCTTTGAATGTTTGGGGGTTTTCATAATTCTTTGACAGGTAATGAGCTACATAAATCATCAAAACAACTGAAGCTAAAGTTGAAGTCTGAAAACTTAGCCCTACGAAAGGAATTTGAATCCACCTACTGGCGTTAGCCCCATCAATGACTGTTCCTTGAGATGCCGTATAAATTAGTAACAGAACAACAACAGGTAGTAATAAAATAGAAATTGCTTTGAAATACTGATAGGGTATTTTATGGACCCCTACCATAAATCCAAATCCAAAAATCAAAATAACCATATGTTTAAATAAATAGTACCATGGACTACCCTCCCCCAAGACATAAGCAAGATTTGAGCTTGCACTAAATACAGGTAAGAAAGAGAACAATGCCAATAAAGCAAGAATGCCCCAAAGCACTAGATCACCACTAAGTAGTTTGTTTTTTTTATTCATTATAAATTTCGAACAGCTTGTTTGAATTGATCTCCACGGTCTTCATAGTTTTCAAATAAATCAAAACTTGCACATGCTGGTGAGAGCAAAACCGTTTCTTTTTTAAGTGCAATTTTATGCGCGATTTTTACAGCCTCATCAATGGATTGAGTTTCCACAATAGTCTCTACAACAGGCCCAAAAACCTCAAGTAACTTTTCGTTGTCTATACCCAAACAAACGATGGCTTTTACTTTTTCTCTAACCAACGGAAGTAACAAATTGTAATCATTTCCTTTGTCAACACCTCCAGCAATCCAAACAGTTTGTGAATTCACGCTATCTAAAGCATAGAAGGTTGCATTCACGTTGGTAGCTTTAGAATCATTGATATAGCTTATATTTTGAATCTTAAGAAACTGCTCCAAACGATGAGGAGCACCCTTAAAGCTCATTAAGCTTTCGCGAATAGAATCTTTACTAACCTTTAAAAGCCTTGCAATGGTAACTGCCGCCATAGCGTTAAGCAAATTATGCCTTCCTTGAAGTTGAAATTGTGCTGTATTTATCATGGTATTTGAATTGTCATGTTGAATAATTATTTGATCGTCTGAGGTATATGTTCCATCTTTTTCTGGTTTTTCAAAACCAAAAGAAATTTTGTTCACTTCAGAAGTAGATGTATTAAGAGCTTTAACCAAGACCGGATCCTCGGAGTTAAAGACTAAAAACTGCTTATTTGATTGATTTTTAATGATTCGCATTTTAGACCTTACATACTTTGAAAAGTTGTTTTCGTATCGATCTAAATGGTCTGGAGTAATATTGGTAATGACAGAAACTTCTGGCTGAAATTCATAAATATCGTCTAATTGAAAACTGCTAATTTCTAATACATAAACTTCTCGATTGGTTTCGGCAACTTGTCGCGCAAAACTATATCCTATATTACCTGCAACTCCGACATTCAATCCCGACTGCTCTAATAAGTGGTGCGTAAGAAGGGTTGTTGTGGTTTTACCATTACTCCCTGTTATACCAATTAAAGTAGCATTAGTATATTGACTTGCAAATTCAATTTCTGAAACTATTTTAATATTGGCAGCTCTTATTTCTTTAATTAAATCAATTTTTTCATGAATTCCAGGGCTTTTCATAACCAAAGAAGCTTGAAGAATAGTCTTCAAATCATGCCCACCTTGTTCAAACAAAATACCCAGTGCTTTCAATTCATTTTGGACATCCAAAGAAATAGCTCCAGCATCAGAAACAAAAACTTCGAAACCTTGTTTCACGCCAAGAACTGCAGATCCAATTCCGCTTTCTCCTCCGCCCAATATGACAAGTTTTTTAGGCATTATCGAATTTTTAGAGTTACAATGGTTAATACACTTAAGAGGATACCTATAATCCAAAAACGAGCTACAATTTTACTTTCGTGATAACCAAGCTTTTGATAATGATGATGCAAGGGTGCCATTAAAAACACTCTTCTACCAGTTCCAAGTTTTTTCCGAGTATATTTAAAATACCCAACCTGAATAACTACAGAAAGAGTTTCCAATACAAAAACTCCACACAAAAGAGGCAGTAATAATTCTTTTCGAATCATTATAGCTGTTACGGCAATAATAGCACCTATAGTTAGACTTCCAGTGTCTCCCATGAACACTTGAGCAGGATACGTATTGTACCACAAAAACCCAATCAGAGACCCCAGAAAAGCAGCAATAAAAATGGTTATTTCACCTGCATTTGGTATGTACATTATGTTGAGATAATCAGAGAAAATAAGGTTACCGGAGACCCAAGCAAAAACTCCTAAAGTGAAAACCATAATGGCAGAACTTCCTGCGGCTAAGCCATCAATCCCATCCGTAAGGTTTGCACCATTAGAAATAGCTGTTATAATAAAAACTACAAAAGGAATGAAAATCAACCAGGAGTAAGGAGCAGAATTTGGAATCCATTGAATAAGTTCCGCATAATCAAATTCGTTATTCTTTAAAAATGGAATTGTTGTTAAAGTAGATTTTTGATCACTTGTAAAATTCTCAACATTTTGCTCAACCATAACATTAGGCTGTTCTAATCTAACAGTAACTTCCGAATGAAAATATAAAGTAGAACCTACAACAACACCCAAAAAGACTTGCCCTATTACTTTGAAAATTCCTTTCAATCCTTGTTTGTCTTTTCTAAATACTTTAATATAGTCGTCCAAAAACCCGATTGCCCCCATCCATAGGGTTGTGAAAATGAGTAGAAGAATGTATATGTTCTGAAGTTTTGCAATTAAAAGAACGGGGATTAAGGTGCTTATAATAATTATAATTCCTCCCATTGTTGGAGTTCCTGATTTTTGTGCCTGACCTTCTAGACCAAGTTCACGAACTGTTTCTCCGATTTGTTTTCGTTTTAGATAATCAATTATTTTTTTTCCAAAAATGGTAGAAAATAATAGGGAAACAAGTACAGCAAGAGCTGCTCTAAAAGACAAAAACTGAAACAGACTTGCTCCTGGCAATTGATACTGACTTTCTAAATACTCGAATAAATAGTATAACATATTAGAATAATTTCAATAATATTTCTTGTACAACCTGACGGTCATCAAACTGTGTTTTAACCCCTTTAATTTCCTGGAAAGTTTCATGTCCTTTCCCAGCAATCAGCAAAACATCCTTATCTTCTAAAAGCATGCATGCTGTTTTTATGGCTTCCTTACGGTCGCTTATTTTTAATGTTTTTTTATAATCTTCAGGTGCTACACCAACCTCCATTTCTAAAATGATTTTTTCAGGATCTTCCGAACGAGGATTATCGGATGTAAACACAACACGATCACTGAGTTGAGCTGCGACAGCTGCCATCATAGGTCGTTTTTCTTTATCCCGATCACCTCCACAACCTACAACCGTAATCACTTTTTCGTTTCTGGTTCTTACCGAATTAATGGTTTTTAAAACATTCTTCAACGCGTCTGGCGTGTGAGCATAATCTACAATCACCAAAGAACCTTTTGGTCCTTGAATCGTTTCAAAACGACCACTTACATTTTTAAGCTTACTTATTGCATATAAAACTTCAAGTTGTTCTTGATTTAAAAGACTCGCAATTGCATAAACCGCTAAAATATTAGACGCATTAAACAGGCCTATAAGTTGTGTCCACACTTCTTTATCCTCAATTTTTAAAAGCATTCCAGTAAATTGATGCTCTAGAATTTGTGTTCTAAAATCAGCATAATTTTGAATTGCAAATGATTTTATATTTGCCTTGGAATTCTGAACCATAAATGCTCCGTTCTTATCATCCAAATTGACTAATGCAAACGCTGATTTAGGAAGAAGATCAAAAAACTCTTTTTTGGTATCTCTGTAAGCCGCAAAAGTTTCATGATAATCTATATGATCTTGGGTAAGGTTAGTAAACACCCCACCTTTAAATTGGAGTCCATGGATTCTTCCTTGTGCTATTCCGTGAGAAGATACTTCCATAAAACAATATCCAATTCCAAGATTTACCATGGTGTCCAGGTGCTTGTTAATAGCTAAAGGATCTGGAGTTGTATGAGTTGCAGGAATAACTTGTTTTGCGTATTTAATTTCAACAGTTGACAATAAACCAGCAGCATAACCCATTTGAGTGAATAACTCAAAACTCAAGCTAGCGGTTGTGGTTTTTCCATTAGTCCCAGTAATGCCAATCAGATCTAGTTTACGAGAAGGATGATCATAATAATTAGCTGCTATTATAGCTAAAGCTACACGCGTGTCAGGCACCCTAATAAAAGTAACTCCGGGGATTATCTGATGAGGTTCTTGCGTTCCCAAAACAACATGAGCGCCCTTTTTAATTGCCGCATCAATATAGTCGTGACCGTCCGACTGATCTCCCTTTATAGCAACAAAAAGCGTGTTTAATTCTACTTTGCGAGAATCAAACGCAACTGTACTAATATGCTTAGCTATAGCACCATAAGTCTGCTCAATAGAAACCCCAAATAAAATGTCTTTAAGTTGTTTCATGAGAGCTCTAATAAGATTTGTTGTTTTTTATTTAATCTCGAACCCTGTTTAATTGACTGACTTTTTACTTTTCCTGTACCCTTTAATTCTACTTTCAATCCCATTCGCTCTAATAACATTAACGCATCCATTGCTGGCATTCCTTTTACGTTTGGTATTGTTTGATTTGTTGCTGAAGAATCAAAAGCATCAATGTCGAAACCTACAGAAGCAAAATTCAACTCAGGAACCTCTACTTGTTTAGGAATTGTATTGAAAATATTTAATGCTATTTCTTTGAAAACTGGTGCAGCAACCGTTGCTCCATAATACCCTATCTTTTTGTTTGGTCTATGAATGACAACAATACAGGAATATTGCGAGGCTTCGGCAGGAAAATAACCAACAAAACTTGATACATACTGCGTTTCTTCTTTTGTATAATCTACCTGACAGGTTCCAGTTTTTCCGGCTATAGCAAAATTTTCGTCTTTTATTTTATGGGCCGTTCCCCATTTTTTATCAACAACATTAAACATCATTTTCTGAACTTGCTCTATTGTTTCCTTAGAACATATAGATGGGTTAATAACCTCTTTATCAAAATATTTAACCGGTGTTTCTCCAAAATTTCCAATTCTATCTATGAACTTAGGCTTTACCATTTCTCCGCCATTTGCAATGGCATTATAAAACGTTAGGGTTTGAAGAGGAGTCATTAATACGCCATAACCAAAAGCCATCCAGGGCAAATCCAATCCGTCCCAATCTGAATCTGTTGGATAAGGAATTTTAGGCATAGCCTCTCCCTTGAAAGGAAGTCCAAGGGGTTTATGTAATCCCATGTTGTAAAGGCGATTTACGAATTTTGATGGGTTGTTTTTATAGTTATCATGAATTATTTTGACTATCCCAGTATTCGAAGAAACCTCAAAAGCTTTAGCAACGGTTAACAAACCATACCCTCTTTTTTTAGAATCTCGAACCTTATATTTATTATAAAAAGTAAGCTCACCACCCGTTGTGTCAACTAAATCATCTACATCAACTACTTTGTCTTCAAGCGCAGCAATCATTGCCATTAACTTAAAAGTAGATCCTGGCTCATGGGCTTCGCCAATGGCATAATTTAGCTTCTCATAATATTTACCTTCAGATGTCCTTCCTAGATTTGAAATTGCTTTAATGTTACCTGTTTTGGTCTCCATTACTACAACTGTTCCATGATCGGCTTCAAACTTTTCTAACTGAGCTAACAACGCATGATGTGCGATGTCTTGCATATTGATATTGAGCGTAGTATATACATCATAACCTTCGGTAGGCTCTTTTTCATTGTTATCATTAATGGGCTTCCATTGGCCGTTGGCAATTTTCTGTTTCATTCTCCTGCCGTTCTCTCCTTTTAGGTATTGACCAAAAGCTCCCTCCAGACCTACCCGCAGATAATTTCCGCTTGGATCTCTTTGCTCATAACCGATGGTTCGCTCTGCAATTTTACCAATCGGATTTTCGCGAGTCAATTGCGACTCAACAATTAATCCGCCTCGGAGTGAAGACATGTTAAACAGAGGTAAACTTTTTATTTTCTTGTAAGTAGAAAAATTAAGGTTTCTGCCGATCAACACATAACGACTCTTTTTTGCCCGAGCTTGTTCCAGTTTTTTCAGATAATGTGAACTGGGTTTGTTAAACAAAATTCCCAATTCGTGAGATAAGCTGTCTTTGTGTTTTTGAAATAGACTTTCTGAAGCTACTTTAGCATCCCATCGGATTTCATAACGAGGAACTGTAGTGGCCAACAAACTCTCATCGTCTGAATATATATTACCTCGACTGGGCTGTAAAACAAAGTTTTTAACGGTTCTTTGCTGGGCTAGATCGCGATAATAATCACCTTCTGATATCTGAATTATAAAAAGTTTGGAAACCAAAATACAGGCAAAGACAAACAACCCAAGTACCACTAGGTAAAAACGGTTCGTTATTTGCTTTGTTTCTCTACTCATTTTTTACTTGATTCTACAACCAGTTTTATGGGCGGGTTTTTGGCAGGCTTGATGCCTTTCTCTTTGAGGGACTCTGTAACTCTAGACTCCATTTTTAATTCCATCAAATAAGCTCGCTTTTCGACAAAGTTGCTTTTCATTTCTTTAAGCTCGTTATTGAGTTTTGCTATCTGAAAAATTTTACTGTCTGCTGAATGTCCACTAGAAATAATTACTAAAGCCAGAAGAGATAAAAACAAAATCATACGCCAATTTTTCAAGGCGTTATCCTTAATCAAAAATTCTATGTTTAAAAACGAAAATAGTTTGTTCATTTTTTTTCAGCTGTTCTTAGTTTCGCACTTCTAGCTCTACTGTTTAATTTTATTTCTTCATCCGAAGGAATTACAAGGCCTCCAACTTTTTTGAATGGCGTAAATCGATTTCCGAAAAAATCTTGTTCTGCCTCCCCCTCAAAAACTCCTTCTCTAATAAAACGTTTAACCAATCTGTCTTCTAAAGAGTGATACGAGATGCAAACCAACCTCCCACTAGGCTTCAAAACCTCAACAGTCTGCTGAAGAAATAATTTAATTACCTCCAACTCTTGGTTCACTTCTATTCGAATGGCTTGAAAAACTTGGGCTAGTATTTTATTTATAAAACGCTCAGGAATAAGCGGTTTGATTATTTCAATCAATTCTGTTGTAGTCTCTATATCCGCAACATCTCTTTGCTCCAAAATTGCAGAAACAATTTTGTGAGCGCCTTTGACCTCACCATACAATTTCATTATTGAAATCAACTCTTGTTCCGAATAGGTGTTGACTACTTCAAATGCAGATAAACTTGCGTCTTGATCCATACGCATATCTAAACGACCTTCGAAGCGTGTTGAAAATCCTCTTTGCTCAGCATCAAATTGATGTGATGAAACACCAAAATCAGCCAGAATGCCATCGACTTCTTTTATGCCATAAAATTTAAGATATCGTTTTAGGTCTTTGAAATTTGCTTGAATCAACTCAAAACGCGGATCAGTCAAAGTGTTTTTCACTGCATCTTGATCTTGGTCGAAAGCAAATAATTTGCCCTCTGGAGAAAGAGATTTTAATATTTTTCTTGAATGACCTCCGCCTCCAAAAGTAACATCAACATAAATCCCATCTAGGTTGGTTACCAAATCCTCAACACTGCGGTCCAGTAGAACTGGATTATGATATTTGATCTCCATCTTTATCTCCCATTACTTCTTCAGCTAATGCGCCAAAATCAACAGTTGCCTCGCTTATTGCTTCTTCATAACGAACTTTATCCCATATTTCGAGAATATTTACCGCTGAAGAAATCACCACTTCTTTAGAAATTCCAGCATGAACAAAAAGGTCTTTTGGAATCAGTAAACGCCCTGTCTGATCAACATCAACTATGCGAACCCCTGCCGTAAACCTTCTAATGAAGTCGTTGTTTTTTTTATTGAATCGGTTAAGTTGATTAACCTTTTCCATCATCGCTTCCCACTCTTTAATGGGATATAACTCTAGACAAGAATTAAAAACTGCACGCTTTAAAACAAATTGCTCTGCTAAATTTTGAGCCAATTGCTTCTTAAGGGCAACCGGAAGCATGATCCGCCCTTTGGCGTCAGCTTTACATTCATATGTCCCAATAAAGTGCTGCATCTTAATTGTTTGCGAGTTGATAGATCAAATATAAAGTATATTTACCACAATTTTCCACTAAATACCACTTTGTTGATAAGTTTCCTGAGTTGGAGTAAAAGAGGTCTTAGCCGTATAACAGTCAAAAAAAAATTCCAAATCATTAATTATTAACTATATTTGATAGCTAAAAACACTCTAAGTACACGTCTTAGTATGGAAAAAATATATAAAGAAGAAAAGGATTTCAAGTTTGTCGAGATTGGCAAAGGTCAGTCTATTATTATCCTTCACGGACTAATGGGTGGCTTAAGTAATTTTGCCGGTGTTGCAGACTTTTTCCCAAAACATGGATACAAGGTTATAATGCCTGAGTTACCAATCTATGAATTGCCCTTACTAAAGACTAACGTCAAAACCTTTTCTGATTATCTCAAAAGTTTTTTGTATGCAAAAAAGATTGACAAACCAATACTTCTAGGTAATTCCCTTGGAGGCCACATAAGCTTGGTGTTTGCTAAACATCATCCTGAATTAATAAAGGGCCTTGTTCTTGCTGGAAGTTCTGGTTTATATGAAAACTCTATGGGTGAAAGCTATCCAAAAAGAGGTAATTATGAGTACATAAAAACTAAAGCTCAAGAGGTGTTTTATGATCCAGCTGTAGCAACTAAAGAAATTGTTGATGAAGTTTTTGAGGTAGTTAATGATCGAAATAAATTACTTAGAACTCTAGCAATTGCTAAGAGTGCTATTCGTCATAATATGGCAAAAGATCTACCTTTAATGAAAACCCCTACTGGTATTATTTGGGGTGAAAACGACATTGTCACTCCTCCAAATGTAGCTGAAGAGTTTCATAAGTTATTACCAGACTCTGACCTCTATTGGATAAAAGAATGTGGCCATGCTCCAATGATGGAACATCCCGATCAATTTAATGAGAAACTTTTGGTTTGGCTCAAAAAACGTAACTTTTAGTAGCCATGCGAATTACAGCATCCGAATTCATTATTAGCAACACGGATGTTTCCAATTGTCCGAATGAAAGAATTCCTGAATATGCATTTATTGGGCGTTCTAACGTTGGTAAATCTTCTTTAATTAATAGCATTTGTGATCGCAAAAACCTAGCAAAAACCTCTGGAAGACCCGGTAAAACACAACTCATAAATCATTTTAAAATAAATAAATCCTGGTATCTAGTAGATCTACCTGGATATGGATATGCTCGTACTTCTAAAACTTCAAAAAAAGCATTTCAAAAATTAATAACAACCTACTTTGAAAAGAGGAAACAACTGGTTTCTGCTTTTGTTTTAATTGATATTAGACATGACCCTCAGCTCATTGATTTAGAATTCATGGAATGGTTAGGCACGCACTATATTCCTTTTTCGATTATTTTTACCAAGGCAGATAAAGAAAAGCCTATGGCAATTAAGCGTAAAACTGAAACGTATATTCAAAAAATGCTTGATCATGCTTGGGAAGAGGCTCCACCTCACTTCATTACCTCTTCTTTACACAGAACAGGAAGAGAAGAACTTTTAGCTTATATCACTAAACTGAATGAGGAATTTATAAATCTAGATCAACTACCCTCGGTCGATGTTTAGCTTTTCAGCAAAATAATCGCAAAAATCATTCATCGTAGCTGCCATTTTTTCATTTTGGGTCGCACGAAGAAAAGTCTGGCTCATAGTCACTAAAGACTGATGGAAAAATACATTCATTTGATCTACAGACATATCCTTTACCCAAAGATCCATCCTTAAAGTTTCTTGATTTTTACCATCCCATAAAGACATCAATAAAGCCTGTGCTTCCTCTTCATTTACTCCACCGTCAGGTGCAGACCAAACAATCTTTTCTGGAATTTTATTTTCATCTAATTGAACTTCTATTGAAATGTTAGTTTGCTTTCCCATGATCTTATTTTGTGGGTTTATAGTTTGATTTATTGAAGAGGTCTTTAGCAGGAATTACAAGGAGTTGTTCGAGCGTAATGTTGCGGTTTTTATCCATATAAGAACGAACAATTTGCCAGCCAATCCATTGACCTACTTTACCAGGAGTGTCATTGTCGATTTCTAAATAAAATTTAGAAAATGGAGCTGGGTCAATAAATCTTAATGATAAGGACGATTGAGTTTTATATAGAAGCTCGTTCTCTATAAAATATTGCCACATATAGCGCTCATTTTCACTCACCCAATCAATTTCACTTTTTGAGTATGAAATCTTAATTTCATCTGATGAAGAGGGTAGTAGTAGATCTTTTATGTAGAGCTTCTTACCGTAATATATCATCTGCGCTATCAAAGTTCTGTCTTTAGGAGTTTTTACAACTACGTTCCCTAATTCGTCAACAATATGAGCCATCATATAAGGAAGCCCCATGTCCTTAACAATGTAATTTGGAATGCCTTCATAAATAGGGTTTTTCGACCCTAAATAGGTGTCTAGAGAAATGATTAATAGAGAATCGGTAAATACTGTTTTACTCTGATAGTCTACATTATTAACCACAGTAACTACATGTGGGTCTAGTACTTTTGGGAAATAATACTTTATGTGTTTATAGAGATCCTCCAAGTCCGTTTTTATTGTGCTTAATGAGGGGAATATGTTTTTGATTTCAGCATGTAAAAGAGTTTGAATACTGTCGCGTTGTCTCTTGATCCAGATACTGTCAGGGTATTGCGCTGGAAATAAGTAAGGGTATGTTTTTTTAAGACCAATGTATTCTTCTGGATTAGCATTATAAAATTTGAGATCAAAACGATCTATTACAATGTTAACGGGTATTGATTTGATTTTTACTTCAAGTTCATTTTCTCCTGAACAGGAAAAAAATAAAACAGCTATGAGGCTATAAAAGCCCACTTTTAAATAAAATGATCTAGAAAATGAATTCATGTGCTACTAAAAATTTTTTGTGAAGAATAAGTTCCCTAATTTTATGCAAAGTTACATCCAAAAAATCTCTAAAACATATGAAATCGCCAGAAAAAGTAATTGACCACATTGTAAATTGGCTCAACAACTATGCAGAAAAATCTGGAATGAACGGTTTTGTAGTAGGAGTGTCTGGCGGTATTGACTCTGCTCTAACCTCAACGCTATGTGCACACACAGGAAAACCTGTACTGTGTCTAGAAATGCCAATTCATCAACAGAAAAATCAGGTTTCTAGGGCTCAAGAGCATATTGCTTGGTTAGAAAGTAAATATCCAAATGTACAGCAGCATTCACTGTCTTTAACTGGAGTATTTGATAGCTTTCAAGAGCTTTTACCTCCCACTACAAATGAAGAAAGTAAATTCTTAAGCCTTGCAAATACTCGAGCACGCCTTCGCATGACAACACTTTATTATTTTGCCGCCCTAGAACGCTATCTTGTTGCTGGAACTGGAAATAAAGTTGAGGATTTTGGTGTTGGCTTTTACACTAAATATGGGGATGGAGGAGTAGATCTTAGCCCTATTGCGGATCTTATGAAATCAGAAGTGTTTTTGTTGGCTGAAAAACTAGAAATAGTTAAATCCATCCAAAATGCCGCACCAACTGACGGCTTGTGGGGCGATGATCGAACTGATGAAGATCAAATGGGAGCTACTTATGATGAACTCGAATGGGCCATGAATAATCTCGAATCTGATTTGGAAAACAACTCCACTAGGCAAAACGAAATTTTACTGATTTACAAGAATCTTCATGCTCAAAATCTACACAAAATGGAATCAATTCCAGTTTGTGAAATTCCTAAAAACCTAAAAAACAACTAGCTTAAAGTTAAATTACTCTGTTTAACTTTCTAGAGACAACTTTTTTTAACTGGTAATAACTCATAACATCTTCCAATATTTGGGCATGATGTTCATCATTATCTTTTACTTGCTCTTGTAATTCTTCAATTTTTTTGTCAATAAGTAACTTTCTTAAGGTCAAAATAGTTTCATTGACTAACTGGGAAATTTGACTGTCTTTGGACTTTACAAAAATATTTTTCTTTTCCCAATGGTGCAATTGATGCTGCTCATCGTTCATTAAAATATTGCTAACCAAAGAACTTAATTCTACATCAAGAGTTGGGATTAATTTATCAATGGATATCTGTCCCTCGATTTGAAAATGCTGAATCAATAGATAAAACAAGGTTTTGAAATTACTATTTGCTAATTCAATTTCATCTTGCTGTAAGTCTAAAAAAATCTTTTCGAAAACCTTTACTTTTACTTCTTTAATTTCTTCCTCAATTTCCTCCTCTTCAGAAAAGCTTAATATCGACTCCTTGAATGTCTCTTCGCGATCACCATACATTATTAGAATGGTTATGATTTGTCTTTCTAGCTCAAAAGTATGATCAATACTAACACTCTGGGGGATTTCATTCTTCACTATCCGGAAAGATTCCTCTTTCTGCGCTGTTTTTGACTTTGTATTCTGTGCCTTTTTTGAAAGTTGAGCCAAAGCACTGAACAAAACATTCTCAGAAATATCCATAATCTGCGCACAACTTTGCACATAGACCTCTCGCTGAATTGGGTCTGGTATTTTAGAAATACTCTCAATAATATCTTGAATAGTTGCTGCTTTTTTCACAGGGTCATTCACTGCATCCTCAAGCAACAGGGAGGCTTTGAATTGTATAAAGTCTTTTGAGTTGTCTTTAAAGAAAAGCTCAATAGCCTCTTGCGAATTTTTCTTTGCAAAACTATCTGGATCCTCTCCCTCAGGAAACGAACATACCCTAACATTCATTCCTTGAGCTAATATCATATCAATACCCCTAAGAGACGCTCTTAATCCAGCTGCATCTCCATCAAAAAGAACTACAATGTTCTGAGTAAGCCTTTGAATTAAACGGATTTGAAGCTCCGTTAATGCGGTCCCTGAAGAAGAAACAACATTTGTTACTCCGGATTGAACCATTTGAATAACATCAGTATACCCTTCGACTAAATAGCAAACATCTTCTTTAGCGATACTTTGCTTGGCTTCATATATTCCGTAGAGCACTTTACTCTTATGATATATTTCACTCTCTGGGGAGTTTAGATATTTGGCTGTTTTTTTATTATCTCCTAAAATTCTACCTCCAAAACCAACTACTCTTCCAGAAAGACTTTTAATAGGAAACATAACCCTTCCCCTAAAACGATCTACCTGATAATTTTTATTAACAATAGTTAATCCTGTTTTTTCTAGAAATTCGAGTTGAAAGGCATTTTTAAGCGCTGATTTAGAAAAAGCATCTTTCTCTTGGGGAGAATAACCTAAATCAAACTTTTTGATTGTCTCGTCTGTAAAACCGCGCTCTTTAAAATAGGTTAATCCAATAGCCTTACCTTCAGAAGCCTCCCAAAGGGTATCCTTAAAATAACTATTTGCATGTTCAGCTACTAAGAACATACTCTCACGCTCGTTTAATTTTTCCTTTTCAGCATCGGTTTGTTCGGTTTCTTCAATTTCAATATTGTATTTTTTAGCCAAATAACGAATGGCTTCTGGGTAAGAAAAATGCTCATGCTCCATTAAGAATGCAACTACATTACCTCCTTTTCCACTACTGAAATCTTTCCAAATCTGTTTTACTGGCGAGACCATGAAACTTGGACTTCGTTCCTGTGTAAAAGGACTTAATCCTTTGAAATTTGTTCCTGACTTCTTTAAACCCACAAAATCACCAATAACCTCCTCTACTCGAGCAGTTTCATATACTTGGTCTATGGTATTTTTTGAAATCAAAATTTAACTTTTATTGAATATTTATTGCTTTCGTATAATTACATAATTAACCATTAATTCTAGAGAATCACGATAAGAATTTTTAGGGAAAGTCATCAGAATATCTAGAGCCTCCTTCCTAAAATTCTCCATCCGTTTTTGAGCATAGTCAAGACCTCCAGTATCTTTCACAAGTTGGATTACCTCTTTTACTCGTTTCTTATCTGTATTGTGGTTTTTTACTGAATTAATTAACCATTTTTTTTCTTTTGAAGATGCGTTGTTGATGGTGTAAATTAAGGGTAAGGTCATTTTCTTTTCCTTAATATCAATACCTGTTGGTTTACCTATTTTTGTTTCTCCATAATCAAAAAGATCATCTTTAATTTGAAAAGCCATTCCCAATAATCCTCCAAAAGCTCTCATTTTTTCTACTTCTTCATCATCATCAGTAACTGACTTTCCTCCCATTGCACAACATGCCGCTAATAGGGTTGCTGTTTTTTGGCGAATAATTTCAAAGTAAATCTCTTCTGTAATATCTAAATTTCGAGCTTTTTCAATTTGAAGTAATTCTCCTTCACTCATTTCACGAACAGCTACAGATATGATTTTCAATAAATCAAAATCTTCGTTGTGAATACATAAAAGTAAGCCCTTAGACAATAGGTAATCTCCAACTAAAACAGCAATTTTATTTTTCCACAAGGCATTGACAGAGAAAAAGCCACGCCGTTGATTGCTGTCGTCTACAACGTCATCATGAACTAGTGTTGCTGTGTGTATTAGTTCAATGACAGAAGCTCCTCTGAAGGTTCTCTCGGTTACTGTTCCATTTCCTAGAAGTTTGGCTGTGAGAAATACAAACATAGGTCTCATTTGCTTCCCTTTCCGGTTGACTATAAAGTGTGTAATTCGATTGAGCAAAGCTACTTTAGAAGACATAGAATCACTGAACTTTTGTTCAAAGCGCTCCATTTCTGCATATATCGGCTCTTTTATTTGCTCCGTTACTTTCATACTCTACTAATATACAACTTCATTAAAGAATTAATTTTTATGAGCTTTGTTGGCAAGTTGACCACAAGCAGCATCAATATCTTTACCTCTAGAACGCCTAATTGTGTTGGTAATACGAGCGGAGGTTAGTTTCTTTTGATACATTGACATCGCTTCTTTAGAGGCTTGCTCAAACGTATCATCTCCAATAGGGTTGTACTCAATCAAATTTACTTTTGACTGAAACTTTCGGCAAAAATTAATCAAAGCCCTCACTTCATCGAGGTTGTCATTAATTCCTTTCCAAACTATAAATTCAATGGTTACCATTTTCTGAGTTGCTTCATACCAGTATTCTAAAGAAGATAAAAGGTCTTCTACTGGGAACTTCTTTGAGAAAGGCATTATCTTTTCCCGAGTTTCTTGAATTGCTGAATGTAATGAAACCGCAAGGTTAAACTTAACCCCATCATCAGCCATTTTACGAATTAGCTTTGGAATCCCAGAAGTAGAGAGGGTAATTCTTTTTGAAGCCATTCCCAATCCCTCAGGGGAGGTTATTTTTTCAATAGCACCTAATACATTATTGTAATTCATCAATGGTTCCCCCATTCCCATAAAAACAATATTTGAAAGCGGAATATTAAAATATGTTTTGCTCTGTTGGTCAATAGCTACAACTTGATCAAATATTTCGTCAACATTTAAGTTTCGCATTCTATCTAATTGAGAAGTTGCACAAAACTTACAATCTAAACTACATCCTACTTGTGAAGAAACACAAGCCGTAGTTCTGTCTTTCGCAGGAATTAAAACAGACTCAACAATTCGGTTATCGTGAAGTTTAATCTCGTTTTTAAAGGTCCCATCCTTACTTCTTTGTTGTTGATCAACTGCAATATGATTAATGGTAAAATGGGTGTCGAGCAAAAGTCTAGTTTCTTTTGAAAGATTAGTCATTTTATCAAAATCATGTACTCCTTTACTCCACAACCACTGATATACCTGTGCTGCTCTGTAAGGTTGATGACCTTGTATTTTAAAAAAGTCCTGAAGGGCTTCTTTAGAAAGTGCTCGAATATCTTTTTTAGCCAACTCCATAGAAACCTTTTTAATTAGATTAATTTAAATAATCAACATAGCATCTCCATACGAATAGAAGTTGTACTTTTCTTTAATTGCCACTTGATATGCTTCTTTAATGAAATCGGGGTCTGCGAAAGCAGATGCCATCATTAACAAGGTAGATTTAGGTGTATGAAAATTAGTAATCATACAGTTAGCTATTGAAAACTCGTAAGGAGGGAAAATAAATTTATGAGTCCATCCTTCGTATGGATTTAAAGTGCCTATAGAAGATACGGAACTTTCTAGTCCTCGCATTACTGTTGTTCCAACTGCGCAAATTCTTCGCTTATTTGCTTTTGCGTTGTTTACAATATGGACTGCTTTTTCTTCAATAATAAGTTCTTCAGAATCCATTTTATGCTTAGACAAATCTTCTACCTCGACTGGATTGAATGTACCCAAACCTACATGTAATGTTAATTCAGCTAAATCAATTCCTTTAATTTCAAGTTTCTTTAATAAGTGCTTAGAGAAATGCATACCGGCTGTTGGTGCTGCAACTGCTCCTTCATTTTTGGCATATATTGTTTGGTAACGTTCTTTATCGTATGCCTCGGGATCTCTCTTGATATACTTAGGAAGTGGAGTCTCTCCTAGCTCTTTAAGTTTCTTGCGAAACTCTGTGTAAGATCCGTCGAAGAGAAATCGAAGTGTTCTTCCTCTTGAGGTCGTATTATCGATTACTTCAGCCACTAAACTGTCGTCTTCTCCAAAATAAAGTTTATTTCCAATTCTAATTTTACGAGCTGGATCTACTAAAACATCCCACAAGCGTTGCTCTTCGTTAAGTTCTCTTAATAAAAAGACTTCAATACGAGCTCCTGTTTTCTCTTTGTTTCCAAAAAGTCGAGCAGGAAAAACTTTGGTGTTATTCAAAACCATAACATCGTCTTCTTCAAAGTAGTCGATAACATCTTTGAACACTTTGTGTTTGATTTTTCCAGTAGCTCTATCAAGAACCATTAATCTAGATTCGTCACGATTTTCAGCTGGATGCTCTGCTAGTCTTTCTTCTGGTAAATTAAAACCGAAATGAGATAATTTCATATATAAACTGTATTTAGTTACTCTAATACCATAATTATAAAATGGCATTAAAAGCGCAAATATACTACCTCAGCCTAGGGGTTGTCAAGTAAAAGGAGTGTTTTCGTAAGTTTATTTTTTAATTATCTCAAAACCAAGTGATTGCATGTCACTCCAGAAACTCGGATAGGACTTAGTAACCACATTAGACTCCGCTATCTTGAGACTTATTTTTAGAGCCAAGGGTGCAAAAGCCATAGCCATCCGGTGATCACTATATGTTGCGACTGTTTGGTTGGGCTTGAAACCTTTTGAAGCAGTTAAATGTAAACTGTTATTGGTAATCCGAATCTGGGCACCTAGTTTGGTTAATTCTTGTTCTAAGGCAACAAGCCTGTCGGTTTCTTTTATTTTTAAAGTATGTAAACCTAAAAGGTCACATCCTATTCCAAGCCCAAAACAACTAACTACAATTGTTTGAGCAATATCGGGAGCTTCCACTAAATCCAATTCAATTGAATTTGGCAGTTGGAAGTTTTTTATTTTTTCGAGAACCATTTGATCAGAATCAAAACGCGTACTAACTCCTAACTTTTTATAAATATCAATTAAAACTGAATCTCCCTGAAGACTGTCTTCACGGTAACTCTTTAGGGTGATTTTAGCTTCATCACTCAACGCAACACAACTGAAATGATAAGATGCCGAACTCCAGTCTGATTCTACAATTTGAACTTGGTTGACTACTTGTTTTTGATTTTTTATTTTGATGTTCTTATTCTCAAAATGTGAATGTACCCCAATACGATTCAATAAAGAAAGGGTCATTTTTAAGTAGGGCAAAGAAGTTATTTTATCTTCAAGCAATAGATTAAGACCCTCTTCCAACTTAGGGGCTATTAATAATAAGGCAGATATATACTGACTGCTGATGTTGGCAGGCAAGGACACATGTCCTCCTTTCAATACTTTTCCTTTTATTTTGAGTGGTGGGAATCCTTCTGTTTTTTCGTAGGTGATTTCTGCACCAATAACTCTTAGCGCATCTACCAAAACACCTATTGGTCTTTCTTGCATCCTGGAAGAACCCGTCAAAATAACTTCTCTTCCCTCTTGGGTTGAAAAGAATGCTGTTAGAAAACGCATTGCGGTTCCAGCATGACGAATGTCAATATAATTTGAATCTGTTGAAAGTGCATTTGTCATTGCAACAGAATCATCAGAATTTGAAACATTATCGATTTCAAGTGCCTTAAATAAAGCTTTTAGAAGGAGCAAACGGTTGGTCTCACTTTTTGAACCTGTTATGTTTAGACTTCCCTTGCAGTTTTTAGAAGGGTGACTTATTTGTAAAAGCATTCGTGTTATTTAAGTTTTGGATTGTTTTGATGTCTGTTATGATCTCGCTCAGTTTTTAGATTCAGTTTTTTATCAAAAGCTTCCTGAAGATCAATCCCTGTTTGATTAGCTAAGCACAACACAACAAAAATAACATCGGCTAGTTCTTCACCTAAATCCTTATTTTTATCAGATTCTTTTTCACTTTGCTCTCCATAACGTCGAGCAATAATTCGAGCAACTTCTCCAACCTCTTCGGTTAACTGAGCCATATTGGTTAGTTCGTCAAAGTAACGAACCCCGTGCTTATTGATCCATTCGTCTACTGCTTTTTGGGCATCTTGAATTTGCATAGTGGAATTTTAAGTAAAAATACATTAAGTATAGGGACTAGACAAAAGAGCAAGCTCTCATGTCTTAACTTTTTACAACAAATTAGTTAAATCCATCAACTTATCAATAATCAAACATTCTTCGTGGTGTTGTTCGTTATGGGAATTAAAGTGAATGGCTTGTAACCCTAACTTAAGGGGTGTTTGAATGTCTGCTTCTAAACTATCTCCTATCATAAGTGCATGCTCCGGTTGAGCATTTGCTGATTTTAGTGCGGAGAGAAAAATCTCTGGTTTTGGTTTTTTAATTCCAATTTTTTCAGCAGTTAGTACTACTTCAAAAAAATGATCAATTCCAGAGTTTTTGAGTTTTTTTTGTTGAACATTTTCAAATCCATTTGTAATAATATGCAAAGTGTATTTTAAATTCAAATATTCTAAAACAGTAACTGTGTCTTTGAAAAGCATGGTGTTTTTAGAAAGTTCTTGAATGTAAAGCTCTGAAAATTGATCAATAAGTTCGTGGGTGAATGAAACATTCATTTTATTAAAAGTCTTTTCTAATCTTAAAAAACGCAGTTCAATTTCAGTGATTTTATTCTCGCGGTATTGCTTCCAATAATAATGATTAATTGGATTGTAAAATTCAAGAAAGGTTTCTAGTGAAAAATCAACCTTTAATTCTTTAAAAATAAATTGAAAGGTTGCTGCTGAGTTTTTTTCAAAATCCCAAAGTGTGTGATCTAAATCAAAAAAAATGTGTTTTATTCTATGCTTATCTATCATTTTCAGTAATATAGTTTACATAAGCTTCTTTCCAGGGTTTGTTATTGTTGTGAGGCGACAAAATAGCATTGGTTACAGAAAAAGTGTGAATTCCTGATGCTGTAGGAATTTGATTCTTTAATTGTTTTAATTTCTGAAAAGAAGTAAATGCATCTGTGTTTCTGAGTACTTCTTCAGTAGCAACTAATGAGTAAAGAAACAGGGAAGTTTCTATTTCATTACCTAAATCGTAAAAGCGGAAAGGAACTGCTGTACTTGCCCTGTATCCCATTTTATCATGATAACCCAAACTAAAATCTTCTGCTTCTTCCATTGTCAAAACATTTCTATAGGTCTCAAAAACAGAAGTTACTCCAAGATTGAATTGAATAAATTTAGTGGTTCGATGAATAACTTGTTCAAAGCGCTCTAACTCGTTTTTGAATGTTTTAACTTTTTGGCGCGCTTCTGTAGATACCAAAAGTGAAACTTTATGATAATCAGACACAGACTTTATAAGCGAATGAAAAGTTGCGTTAAAAATTGAAATACCTTGGTCATAATAGGTAATCTTAGAAAATAAAAAAAAGAATCTGGGCTTTAGCTTACTTTTTTTGAATAACAAGAAAAAGGCTTTAAAATTATTCCATGGATCCTTCCAAAAACCAAGTAAAACCATTATTTGCTCCATAATTCTCCACAAATCAAATTTACTAAGTGAAATAAAAAATTGTGCTGTATTCCTTAAGAAGGACTTATGAGTGTATTTATAGGGTGAAACAACCTCAACTATTGGAATAAACTGACTTGTTTTTACTTGATTTATTTCAAGCTCAGGAAATTTATTTAGAAGTAAATCAAGTATTTTTTGGGCCCACAGGTCAATTAAAGGTAGTTCTAGGAAATTGTTCTGAACCGCTAAACTTTGATTACTTAAAAATCTCCCATTTTCATCTTTTACGTGGAGTAAATATTCTTCGTATCTACTTATCAAGTAAAAGCTAGCTGCAAATATATCATAAGGAACTATAGAAGCTTGTGAAGATTCAAAGAAAGCAGGTAACCCATCCCAATCTGAGACTTCAATTTCTTGATTCTGAATTCCTTGTTCAAATAATAAAGGATTAGCGTTTACAAAAAATTCATTCCCTAAAGGCTTATTTACATAGCTTAGTTTTGGTCCATTTTGAGCAATAAACACATCTAATTTAGTAGTAAAGTCTACTTCAATACCTAAGATACTTTCAAAGAAATGCTTAAAAGTATATCGAAGTCTAGGAGTTATTGTTTGGGTATAAACCAAAAGCATAATTATAGCATATTTTCGTCTGCAAGGCTAAAGTACCCTTTTTCAGAAATAATCAAATGGTATAGGAGTTTTATATCCACATTATGCCCTGCTTTTTTAATTTTTTTGTAAGGTGTATATCACTTTTACCAGATGTCAAAACTCCAGAAGGGTGATCATGTGCAACGATAATAGCAATTGCTCCCAAACGCAAAGCATTTTTGAACAGCAACCTTATATTGACTGTGTTCTCTAAAATACCCCCTTTACTCAAAGATTTCTTATCTAAAACATGATGTTGGTTATTTAAAAACAAAACCCAAAATTCTTCTTGATGTAAATAAGTCATCACAGAAAACAAAGTGTCATTAACCATCTTACTACTGGTGCAACCAACTTTTTTGAGCTGGAAGTCCTAAATTCTTTTACCTAATTCCATAGCTACCTTAATTTTAACTGCTTTTGCTGGACCTATTCCTTTCCAAAGCAACAATTTTTCAATACTAATTCTATGCAACTTAATCAGGTCATTGTCCAAAGAAACTACCAAGCGATGCATTAACTGAATCGCTTTTTCTCCTTGGTTTCCAATGCCTATCAAAAGAGCTAATAATTCTGAATTGGAAAGATGTTGAGGCCCTTGACTAATTAATTTTTCTCGAGGTCGTTCTTCAACAGACCAATTTTTTAACATAAATTTGGGTAAATTCGTTTTCATAGTAAAGTAGGTTTACAATTGATTTGAGTAATTTAATTTCGATTTGGAAATAAAACACTTATGAGTATAATATTTTTTAACAATGAATTACCCTCCCAAACACCATCAAGAAGATCGTTTTGAAAATGCATTAGAACTCATTAAAATGTATCCCTTAGCCACTGTAATTACTTCAAGCAGTAATAAGGTTTTAAGCACCCACATCCCTTTGGTATATTCAGAAAAAGGTACTTTAGGGACTTTGGTAGGGCATTTGGATAAATTTAACCCTCAAATTAATCATTTCGAAGACAAAGACCACGACCTAGAAATTATATTTCATGGGCCTGAGGTTTATATTTCTCCTTCAAAATATAGTACAACCCAGCTTCCAACTTGGAACTATTTTAAAGTTCATTTACGAGGAAAAATTATACTTAAAAAAGGACCTCAAGACGTGAAAGAAAGTTTAATTACTATGACGGCTTTTCTAGAAGGTGAAAAGCCTAATTATGTTCTGGATGAAAACAATCCGCGTATGCATGCCGCACTAGATTATATTGTTGGTTTTCATATAAAAATTAGTTCATGGGAAGGGAAATATAAGATCTCACAGGACAAAAACAAGGAAGATCGAAAACGAGCAAAGCAAGCATTAATTGAGGGTCAATCCGATGTTATTAATCACATTGAACGTTTGTATGAAAATCATCAAACTAAAAGCTAAGAACATGTTTTTTTAGAGCGTCCCAATCCATTCCTCCATAATTTCCAGAACTCATCATCAAAAGAATGCTTTTCTTCCAAGAATGATTTAAAAGAAATTCTTGAAACTCATCTGGCTCAGTAAAAACAATTAGGTTCTCTGTTCCAAAAGCAACTTTAATTTGTTGTTCACTTAAAGGAATTCGGTTTTTAATTTTTAGTGCTTCTGGATCATAAAACACTACCGCCTGGTCTGCACTACTTAATGCATTTTTGTATTGCCCTATGAAAGTAGGATTTAAACTGCTGTATGTATGTAATTCCAAGCAATAAACTTTATGATGCTCTTCAAACTGTTGAGCAACTGCATCTGAAGTAGCTTTAACCTTGCTAGGAGCGTGCGCAAAGTCTTTAAAGAGAAAAGAAGATCCGTTGTCTCCGATTTTCTCTAAACGCTTAGAAGCGCCTTTAAAACTACTTATAGCTTCTAGAAATTCTGCCTCATCTACTCCCATTAACTGGCAAATCCATCTTGCCCCGGCAATGTTGGATAAGTTGTGTTCTCCAAAAACTTCTAGAGGTAAATCTCCTTCATCTGTTTTTAGATAAGTAACTCCTTCTTCTATGAAATATTCTGGTAAGTGATAAGCTTCTTTTCTAATTGTATTTTGAGATTCTTTTGAGATCTGTTCTAGGACAGAGTCTAATTCATTATAAACCAAAACACCTCCAGGCATAATAGAGTCAATATAAGTTCTAAATTGTTCTATATAGTTTTCTTCTGTCGGAAAAACATTAATATGATCCCACGCAATGCCTGAAATAAGGGTCACATGAGGTTTATACCATAAAAATTTAGGTCTGCGGTCTATTGGAGAAGAAAGATACTCATCACCTTCAATAAGCATAAAATCATTTTCATCTGTTAAATGCACCATGGTGTCAAATCCCTCGAGTTGAGCGCCTATCATATAATCTACTTCCTTTTCCCAATAACTTAAAACATGTAAAACCATCGAGGTTATGGTTGTTTTGCCATGACTACCAGCAATAACTACTCGGGTTTTATTCTTAGTTTGTTCATATAAAAACTCTGGATAGGAATATATTTTAATACCTAATAAAACGGCTTTTTGAAGTTCTGGATTATCTTTTTTTGCATGCATTCCAAGAATAATTCCATCGAGGCCTTCATGAATTTTTTCAGGATACCAACCCAAAACCTCTGGCAGTATTCCAGCCTTTGCTAATCGTGATTTAGAAGGTTCGAAAACAGCATCATCACTTCCACTTATTTGGAAACCTTTGTGATGTAAAGCGAGCGCTAAGTTGTGCATTGCACTTCCACCGATAGCTATAAAATGAAATTTTTTCATGGCTTAAATTTAGGGTTAATTTCTAAAGCAAAGGAGCGGTATTTGTCGGCTTGTTCTTTTTCATTAATTCTTTCGTGAAGCAGCGCTAATTTATAGTAAACCCATTCTTTAGGTAAGTTATCTTGCTTGTCAAATTTTTCTAGAAAATAACTCAGCGAACAGATGGATTTGTTCACGTTTAAATCAAAGGCAAGGCCAATACTTGCTATTTCAAAGCTCAAGTTTTGACTTCTATTTCCAAAGAAAACTTTAAGCTCATCTGGATTACAATCATCCAAAAAAGTTAATTGATTAAAAGCTTGATTATATATTTTCTTTGCTTCATTTCTTTTGTTTTCTGACTCTAAAATAAAGCCTTCCGCCAGCATACCTTCTATTGAACTTAGTGTCGAAAGAAGTTCTGCGTATTTCCTTGCTTTTGAATAGCTACCCCCTAGAAATCCAGGCAGCTTGGCATAAACCTTTACAAGAGCCATTAAAGTTGGGGTATGTTTAGGATTTAGTTGATGTGCTTTTAAAAAATTAGTTTTCATTGCATCAACATAAGGCAAGGCTTTGAACTTACTTATTTCATCAATCCTTATCCCGTTAGCTCCTGCTAAACCAAAGTGATTTTCAGCGTTTTCATGACCATTTTCAATTAATTTAGAATAATATAAAATTACAGTTTCATAATCTTTATGTTCTGATGCCCATAAAATAACATCTTGAAATGCTTCCTTTGAAGTAGGTTTCTTTTCAAGAATTTCAAGTTTATTTTGATATTCTTGATCGGATGAAAATTCATAAATTGCAAACGGTGTTTTCTCTTGTGCAAAAGTTACACAGCTAAATAAAAAGAAAACAGATTGAATGAAGAAGCTACGCATAGAGGTTTACGCAATAGAATTTTCAAGTGCCAAAACTTTCCATAGTTCATCCTTCAATGTTTGAAGGTTATACTCACTTATTGATGAAATCATAGTGTGGGGGGTGTTCGGAAAATTTTCTTTCATTTCCTGAGCATATGCCTCAAGCAATTCATCGTCAAGTAAATCACATTTAGACAATACAATCATATATTGTTTATCTAACAATTCAGGATTAAATTCCTGAAGTTCTTTTCTTAATATTTCGAATTCCTTTTTAACATCCTTAGCGTCTGCCGGGATTAAATACAGGAGCACTGAATTACGTTCTATATGTCTTAAAAAATAATGCCCTAGACCTTTTCCTTGAGCTGCTCCTTCAATAATACCAGGTATATCAGCCATAACAAAAGAACGAAAATCACGGTAGTGAACAATTCCTAAATTAGGCTTTAGGGTTGTAAACTCGTAGTCTGCTATTTTAGGTTTCGCAGAGGTAAGTGCAGCTAAGAGTGTTGACTTTCCAGCATTTGGAAATCCAACCAAACCTACATCTGCAAGTAACTTTAGTTCCAATGTAACAAAACGCTCTTCACCTTTTATTCCAGGCTGAGCATATCGAGGAGTTTGACGGGTTGAAGATTTAAAATGCCAATTTCCTCGACCTCCAAGACCTCCTTTTACTACTATAATTTCTTGATCTTTTTCTGTAATTTCAAAAAGAACATTTTGCGTCTCGGTATCTTTAACTACAGTTCCTAGGGGTACATCGATATAAATATCTTCTCCTTGAGCTCCTGAGCTTCTGTTCTTACTCCCATGAAAACCGTGTTCTGCACCAAAATGTTTTTTGAATTTAAAGGTATACAAAGTCCATAAGTTTGGATTCCCTCGAAGAATAATATGACCTCCTCTTCCGCCATCGCCTCCATCAGGACCTCCTTTAGTGATAAATTTTTCTCTATGTAAATGAATGGATCCCTTGCCTCCGTTACCAGAAGATAAAGATAATTTTACATAGTCAACAAAATTTCCTTCAGTCATTGTATGTTTTTAGAATTGGTCAATAATAGAAGTTAATCGTGCTGTGATTTCATCGATTGAACCAATCCCATTAACACTGTGAAATTTATTTTGTTCTGAATAAAAACCTCGCAATGGAGCAGTTTTCTGATTATATTCTTCAAAACGATTTCTAATTTTAGATTCGTCCTGATCGTCCGTACGACCACTTGTTTCTCCTCGTTTCAATAAACGATTTACAAGCTCATCATCGGATGCTTCAAGGGCAATAGTAGCCGTTACTTCCATTTTATTTTTACTCAAAAAGGTATCTAAAGCTTCAGCCTGTGCTGTGGTTCTTGGAAATCCATCAAATATAAAACCTTTTGCTTGGTTGTTTTTTTCAACCTCAGCTTCAAGCATATTTATTGTTACCGAATCGGGTACCAAATCTCCTTTATCCATAAAAGATTGAGCAAGTTTCCCTAAGTCGGTTGCATTTTTAATGTTATATCTAAACACATCTCCTGTCGAAATATGAATTAATTGGTATTGTATTTTTAAAAACTCAGCTTGTGTGCCTTTTCCGACTCCCGGCTTACCAAAAAGAACGATATTAATCATGATTAATCTAATTTATAAAAAAGCAAAGATACCCAATTTAAAGGGCTTTTTGTGTTTGAAATTAATATATCAAAGATATATGTGTATTTTTGTCAAAAAAAAATATGTCCTTTTTTTCAACCCATAAAACTTTAGGCATTTTAGGCGGGGGCCAACTAGGTAAAATGATGCTATATGCAACCCGTAAATGGGACATCAAAACTTCTGTCCTAGATCCTAGTCCAGATGCGCCTTCTAAATTAGCATGTGATTATTTTGAGGTAGGCGATTTCAAAGACTACAATACAGTTTATGATTTTGGGAAAAAAGTTGATGTATTAACTTTTGAAATAGAGCATGTAAACCTAGAAGCGCTAAAACAATTAGAAAAAGAAGGAGTTCATGTATACCCTTCTGCCGCAACTCTAGAGTTAATTCAAAATAAAAGTGTTCAAAAAGATTTTTACGTGGTCAATAACATTCCAACTGCTGCTCATCAAAACTTTGATAACCTTGAACAACTCAAGGCGGCTGTTCTAAGCAATCAATTAAATGTCCCTTTTGTGTGGAAGTCTGCTTTAATGGGATATGATGGGAATGGAGTTAACATGGTTCGAGACCAGAAACAAATTGACCAACTACCCGACGTTGCATGTTTAGCAGAACTTATAGTCCCTTTTTCACACGAACTAGCGGTGATTGTTTGCCGAAGCCCCTCAGGGGAAGTTGTTGCTTATCCAACAGTAGAAATGGAATTTCATCCAGAAGCTAATCAAGTTGAATACGTATTATGCCCTTCAAGGTTAAATAAAAGAATAACAGACAAAGCTCAAGAAGTCGCACTTCATGTTTCAGAGTCTTTTAAGCATGTAGGCCTTTTGGCTGTAGAGTTATTTTTAACAAAAAATGAAGATGTTTTAGTCAATGAAGTTGCTCCTCGACCTCACAACAGCGGTCATGTAACAATAGAAACTTCCTACACAGATCAATTCGAACAACACATTCGAGCAATTCTTGATTTACCTTTAGGGAATCCTGAAAATAAAGTTTCGGGCGTTATGGTAAATTTAGTAGGTGCAGAAAATCACAGTGGAGCAGTTCATTATGAACATATGAATACTATCTTAGCTATGCCGGGAGTAACCCCGCATATTTATGGTAAAAAAGATACCCGCCCTTTCAGAAAAATGGGCCACGTGACCATCGTCAATAAAAATCTTGAAGAGGCACGGAAAACAGCAGAAATGGTTAAGAAAACAATTCAAGTAATCTCTAAATAAAATGGCAAAAATTGGAATCATAATGGGAAGTCAATCAGACCTTCCAGTAATGCAAGAAGCAATCGACATTCTCAAGGAATTTAACATTGCAATAGAAGTTGATATTGTATCGGCTCATCGAACTCCAGAGAAAATGATTTCTTATGGACAAGAGGCGCACAAAAGAGGAATACAAGTTATTATTGCTGGCGCTGGAGGTGCAGCTCATCTTCCAGGTATGATTGCGGCAACTAGCCCACTTCCTGTAATCGGTGTTCCTGTAAAATCTAGTAATTCAATCGATGGATGGGATTCTGTTCTCTCTATACTTCAAATGCCTGGTGGCGTTCCTGTTGCAACAGTTGCATTGAATGGAGCAAAAAATGCTGGGATTTTGGCAGCTCAAATTATTGGAAGTGCCGATAAAGAAGTCCAGAAAACTATAATTGAGTATAAGGAATCACTAAAGTCCAAAGTTATTGATTCAGCAAAAAATATAAACTAAAAACTGTTCCCTACTTTTGAAAAATATCCTTAATACTACGTTCAATACAGAACACCAAAGCGCACCTTTTGATCTTATAAAAACTGAAAATTATATACCTGCTATTGAGCTAGAGATAGAAAGAACACTTGCTGAAATCGATGCTATTTGTTACAATCCAAAAGCTCCAACTTTCGAAAATACCTTAGAAGTTTTAGATACTAGCGGGAAACAACTGGGAACAATAACCAGTATCTTATTTAATTTAAATAGCGCTGAGACTAGCTCGGATCTCCAAGAAGTTACGCAAAAAGCAGCTCCATTATTAACCAAACTTCAAAATGACATTCGACTAAATCAGGTATTGTTTGATCGGATAAAAACAATTTACAACCAAAAAGACACCTTAATCCTTAGTTCTGAACAACAAACACTGATTGAAAAAGAATATAAAGGATTTGTTCGTAACGGGGCACTTTTAACCCCAGAACAAAAAGATAAATTAAGGCTAATCGATACAGAATTAGCTCAACTGAGCCTTACTTTTGGTGATCATGTCCTTGCAGACACGCATGCTTTTGAACTGCTCCTTACAGACGAAAATCAACTCCAAGGCTTGCCAGAAACCAGCATTATGCAGGCAAAATCTTTGGCTAAAAACAAAAATAAAGAAGGTTGGATATTTACATTAGACTATCCTAGCTATGTGCCATTTGTAACCTATGCTGAAGATCGTGATTTAAGAAAAAAAATGAGCCTTGCCTTTGGAAAAAGAGGCTTCCAAAACAATGAAAACAATAACGAAGAAATTATTCTTAAAATCGTTCGATTAAAGAAAGAACGTGCAAACTTATTGGGATATGATTCTCATGCAGATTTTGTTTTAGAAGAACGTATGGCTCAGTCTGCTTCGATTGTTAACCAATTCTTAGATGACCTCCTTCAAAACGCACTTCCCTTTGCTGAAAAAGAATGGAACCAAATTGAAGAATTTGCCAACAATAAATTAAACCTTAAAAATCTTCAAAAATGGGATACTGCTTTTGTTTCGGAAAAACTAAAGGAGGAGCTTTTTGATTTTGATGAACAAATCCTTAAACCGTATTTTCCACTCCCAAAAGTGTTGAATGGGCTATTTGAAATAGTTGAAAAACTTTACGGCTTAACTTTTAAAAAATCAGAAAAAATTTCGGGTTACCACCCCGATGTTTCCTGTTATCAAGTTTACGATAAATCGAACAAATTTTACGCACTTTTATATACTGATTTTCATCCACGGCCTAGTAAAAAAGGAGGCGCTTGGATGACATCATATCGTTCACAAAACCAAACTCAAAGACCCCACATCTCAATTGTGTGTAACTTTTCGCCACCATCAGATAAAACTCCTGCGTTACTTTCTTTTAATGAAGTAACAACTCTTTTTCATGAATTTGGTCATGCACTTCACGGAATGCTTGCTAACACAAAATACAGCAGCTTAAGTGGTACAAACGTTTCTTGGGATTTTGTTGAACTACCAAGTCAAATTTTAGAAAACTGGTGTTATCAAAAGGAAGCTTTGTCTTTATTTGCAAAACACTACGAAACCGGTGAAACCATACCGATGGAGTATGTGAAAAAAATTAAAGATGCAGCTCAATACCAACAGGGCCTTCAAACTTTACGACAACTTAGCTTTAGCTATCTAGATCTTTCATACCATGACGAAAAAGCTTCAGAAATAGAATCTGTATTTGAACATGAAGAACAGCAAATTTCCAAACTTCAATTTACTGCTACTCAAAAAGAAAATTGCATGAGTACATCTTTTTCGCACATCTTTCAAGGAGGCTATGCTGCAGGCTATTATAGTTACAAATGGGCAGAGGTATTAGATGCAGATGCATTTGAACTTTTTTTAGAAAAAGGAATTTTTGACACAGAAACAGCTCAAGCATTTCATGATCATGTACTTTCTAAGGGAGGTACTGAGCACCCTATGAAATTATATAAACGGTTCCGAGGATCAGAACCAGACCCAAGAGCTTTATTGAGAAGAGCTGGACTTATTGAGCAGTAGAATTTGTTATTTGCCAAGCTAGATAACCTCCTTCTAACTCTATGATCATAGGAAATCCATCTGCTTTCATTAAGTTGGCTGCTCGATTACTTCTTTTCCCTGAACGACAATAAACATATATTAGGCCTTTTTTGGAAAACTCATTGATTTGATTAACAAAATCAATTGAAGTTACCGATAAGTTAACAGCCCCTGAAAGGTGACCTTCATCAAACTCTTCTGGTGTTCTAACGTCAATCAAAATAGTTGTTTTGGTCAATTGTGAAACAAATGTATCGGCAGGTACTGTTAAAATCACACCTTGAAAAAGTAAAAAGAAAAAGAATGGCTGAAACATAGTTAGTACTGTTGTTGTAAATATACTAAAAGCCACCCTATAAAAGGAATTGCTTCAACCCAAAAAAGATTTCTAAATGCAGATTGTACCAGAGAACTTGTTGAAAGAAAATAAAGATAAAAAATCATCATCGTTATATAACATAACCAAACCTCAACAGCTCCAAAATAAACTAGAATTAAAATTATTGTAACAATAAAATAGCCTATGATTTTTGTCTTTTTTATCCCCAAAACCTGTGGTAAGGTGCCCAAGGTTTTAGAATCTGAATTAAAATCAGTTATTTCAAACGGAAGAATGGCTAAAATAATCCATAAATAACGTTTTATTACCGAAAGACAAAAGGAAGAATCTTGAAAAGTAACTTCATTTATGATGGGAAGTGCTAATGTCATCAGAGTCCAACATAATGCAACAATATGTATTTTCACACCCCCTATATTTCGTAAGTTCATCAGGGATGAATTAATTGGAATTGTGTAAAGACCCAAAAATAAAGTAGCGATTGAAATGATTACTTGTTCGGCATAGCTGAAAAAAGTAAAAAGACCTGCAGAACAAATCAAACTAATAATTGAAACAAAAAGAATTCCCTTAAAATTATTGGTAATTTTTTGAGGATTATTTTTTAAAAAACTAAAATATTTTACAAAGTTATAAGCCGAAAGGGAGCTAAAAAAAATAAATAGCCGCTCATATAATGTAGAATCTACTTTATATTCAAAAACCGTAATTTCATATACGCAAAGAATCATCAAAGCTACATGAATACTAGATCTAAGGTAGAAATCAAAAAAGTGTTTGAGTAGTTTCACGGGGCAAAAGTATTAAAACTGTTTATATGTGTACCCTAAAACAACTATTATAAAACATGTCAAGTCTTATTATTCTTTAAATCCTTACTGTTTTGAGCATAAAATTTAAGTTAACTTTTTGGTTGAAAACTTATATAACTTATAAGAAGAAAACATAAAAAGATAAAGTCATTTTTAACTAAGTTTACGTAAATAACTTTTGACAATGAACGGAACTTTTGAATCAAGACATTTAGGTCCAAATGAAGCAGAAATTGAGCAAATGCTCAAAGTAATTGGAGTTGATTCTATCCCTACTTTATTGAATGAAACCATCCCACCAGATATTGCACTACAAAATGAATTAAATCTACCGGATGGTATTAGTGAACACGAATTTTTGACGGAATTGCAGGGTGTATCTTTAAAAAATAAACTATATGACACTTACATTGGATTAGGGTATCATCCGACAATTACTCCAGCAGTAATTCAAAGAAATATTCTTGAAAACCCAGGTTGGTATACTGCTTATACCCCTTACCAAGCTGAAATTGCCCAAGGTAGACTGGAAGCACTTTTTAATTTTCAAACTGTAGTTACTGATTTAACTGGAATGGAATTGGCAAATGCTTCTTTACTTGACGAAAGTACAGCTGCTGCAGAGGGAATGACTCTTGTTTTTGCAGCTCGTACTAGAAATCAAAAGAAGAATGATAGTAATAACTTTTTTGTTTCTGAGGATGTACTTCCTCAGACTTTAGCACTTTTCAAAACTCGAGCAGAACCAATCGGAATAAAGCTTGTTGTAGGAAATCCAGATACTTTTGATTTTACATCAGACTTTTTTGGAGCTTTTTTTCAATACCCAGGGAAATATGGTTCAATTCCAAACCTACCAGAATTAATTAAAAAAGTCCAAGCTTTCGATATAAAAATCGTTGTTGCCGCAGACTTACTCAGCCTTACCTTACTTGAGGCACCAGGGAAGTATGGTGTAGATGTTGTTGTAGGAACAACCCAACGTTTTGGTATACCCCTTGGGTATGGCGGGCCACATGCAGCATATTTTGCAACACGAGAGGCCTATAAAAGAAATATTCCCGGAAGAATTATTGGTCAAACTAGAGATTTAGAAGGAGCTCCTGCATTGCGAATGGCGCTGCAAACTCGAGAGCAACACATAAAAAGAGACAAAGCAACTTCAAACATATGTACTGCCCAAGTTTTATTAGCTGTTATGGCTGGAATGTATGCGGTTTATCACGGACCCAAAGGGCTAAAAAATATAGCTATCAAAATTCATCAAAATGCAATGGAATTTGAAGCAATTCTTAAAGAGTTTTCTATTGAACAACTCAACGAAAATTATTTTGATACACTGCTAATAAAAATAGATGCATCAAAATTAATTAAACTAGCTGAGGCTAAAGAAATAAACCTATTGGCAGTTGATAAAGATCACGTTGCCATAGCATTTAACGAAGCTATAACAAGTAAGAGTTTTGATAAGTTAGTTGTATTATTTGAAGAATATAGCAACCAAAAAAGCACTTATAAAAAGGAATATACAGCCCTTAAAATAGCTGAAAATCAAACTCGTAATTCAGTTTTTTTAACACACCCCGTATTTAATTCGTATCACTCTGAAACAAGCTTGATGCGTTATATAAAAAAGTTGGAAAGAAAAGATTTAGCACTTAATCATTCCATGATTTCCTTAGGCTCATGTACGATGAAATTAAACGCAGCAAGTGAGATGCTTCCATTGAGCTGGTCGCAATGGAATGGCTTACATCCTTTTATTCCTCTAAATCAAGCAGCAGGGTATCAACACATACTAAAGGAACTCGAAGAACAGCTTAACGAAGTTACTGGCTTTTACGCTACATCTCTTCAACCCAATTCAGGAGCACAAGGAGAATATGCTGGACTAATGGTTATAAGAGCATACCATGAATCTCGAGAAGATCATCATCGTAATATTTGTATTATTCCAGCATCTGCTCATGGAACTAATCCAGCTTCCGCTGTAATGGCAGGAATGAAAGTTATAGTTACTGCAACTGATGCTATTGGGAATATTGATTGGAAAGACTTTTCAAATAAAGTTCTTGAACACAAGGATAATTTAGCTGCACTGATGGTTACTTACCCTTCTACACATGGTGTTTTTGAATCGAACATTCGCCAAATGACTCAATTGATTCACGGAAATGGTGGCCAAGTTTATATGGATGGTGCTAACATGAATGCACAAGTAGGAGTTACAAGTCCGGCAATAATTGGAGCAGACGTCTGTCATCTCAACCTTCATAAAACTTTTGCTATTCCACACGGGGGAGGTGGACCCGGAGTTGGTCCAATCTGCGTAGCAGAACACCTAGCTCCTTTTTTACCAACCAATCCAATAATTCCTACTGGGGGTGAAAACCCTATTAGTTCAATTTCAGGTGCCCCTTGGGGTTCCGCATTGGCTTGCTTGATATCTTATGGATACATCAAAATGCTTGGTGGGAAAGGACTTAAGAGAGCTACAGAAATAGCAATTCTTAACGCCAATTACATTAAAGTAAAATTAGAAGGCAATTATCCTATTCTATATGTTGGGGAAAAAGGAAGAACTGCACACGAAATGATTATTGATCTTAGACCTTTCAAAGAGAAGGGTATTGAAGTTGTAGATGTAGCAAAAAGACTCATGGACTACGGATTTCATGCACCTACAGTATCTTTCCCAGTTGCTGGAACCATGATGATAGAACCAACCGAAAGTGAAAATATAGCTGAAATCGACAGGTTTTGTGACGCCATGATATCAATAGCAAATGAAATAAATGAGCAAAAAATGCATGCAGAAAATAGTGTGCTTAAAAATGCGCCTCATACCCTTGAAATGGCTACTACAGATAATTGGAGTTTTGAATATAGTAGGCAAAAGGCATTATACCCTTTAGATTTTGTTCGAGAAAACAAATTTTGGCCTTCAGTCAGAAGAGTTGATGAAGCTTTTGGCGATCGTAATTTAATTTGTAGTTGTCCACCTATAGATGAATATGTAAATGTTTGAAATTTAGGTGTTAACAATTTATTATTTTGATATCAATACATAAATAAAGGAGCTTAGACTTCGTCTTGATTTTTTGCTAATCTAACACTCCGTCAATCTCTTTACTAACTTTGATACAATATAAATTACATGAATATAAAAATCACAGGTACAGGAAGTTATATACCGAGTGAAGTTAAAAAAAATAGCGACTTTCTTAACCATACTTTTTTGACCAATGAAGGACTACCCTTTGAAGCTGACAACTCAGAAATCATAGAAAAATTTAGTTCTATTACAGGGATTAAAGAGCGAAGATATGCCGGCAAAAATCAAAATTCTTCAGATTTAGCAGCTAAAGCCGCAGCCAAAGCTATTCTGAGTGCTAAAATTGATCAAGAAAATTTAGATTATATTATAGTTGCCCATAATTTTGGAGATACTGCTTACGGGTCAAAACAATCCAATTCACTTCCATGTGTTGCTTCAAAAGTTAAGACTATTTTGGGAATCAAAAATCCTAAATGTGTTGCCTATGACATTCTTTTTGGATGTCCTGGTTGGATTGAAGGGGTTATTCAAGCAAAAGCATTTATAAAATCTGGAATGGCTAAAAAGTGTCTTGTTATAGGAACCGAGACCTTATCTAGGGTTGTTGATGTAAAAGACCGTGATTCAATGATATTTGCTGATGGCGCAGGAGCCACTGTTGTAGAAGGTTCTGAAGATCAGGGTGGAATACTTTCGCATGAATCTGTAACCTACACAGATAACAACGAAGTTGACATCTTATTTTTTGGAAAATCTTACGAGAAAAACAATACGGATCAGTTCATCAAAATGCAAGGAAGAAAAGTCTATGAATTTGCTTTATCCTTAGTCCCTGACGCAATGAAAGCTTGTCTAGATCAATCAGGTTTAGAGAGCAAAGATTTAAAGAAAATTTTCATTCATCAAGCTAATGAAAAAATGGACAAAGCTATTGTAAAAAGATTTTTTAGACTTTACAAAGATAAAGTTCCGGTTGATGTACTTCCAATGAACATTGAGGAGCATGGTAACAGCTCAGTAGCAACTATTCCGACGCTTTTTGACCAAGTTTTAAGAGGTGAAAAAGAAAACCATACGCTAGTAAAAGGTGATGTTGTATTATTTGCAAGTGTTGGAGCAGGTATGAATATTAATGCCATTACTTATCAAATTTAATAAAGTCATATTTATAAATACCTTTAGGTTATTTGAGACTTTAATTTTTAAGTTTTGCGTATTTTAGAGCAATGAAACTTTTAACCCACATAGGCAGGTATATTTTAATGATCCAAAAAACATTTGGTAAGTTCACCAAATGGAATGTTTTGAAAAATTTAATCATCCGAGAAATTGATGATTTAATAATTGGTTCATTAGGGATTGTTGCTTTCATTTCTTTTTTTGTTGGAGGTGTTGTTGCTATTCAAACAGCAATAAATACCGATAATCCGCTACTTCCCGGGTATCTAGTTGGGTTTGCAACACGTCAATCAATTATTTTAGAATTTGCACCCACTTTTATTTCTATTATCATGGCTGGAAAAGTAGGATCTTTCATTACATCAAGCCTAGGTACAATGAGAGTTACTGAGCAAATAGATGCATTGGAAGTAATGGGGATAAATACTTATAATTACTTAATTTTTCCCAAGATAATCGCACTTACATTGTATCCCTTTTTAATTAGCTTTTCTATGGCATTAGGTATTCTTGGAGGTTATTTAGCATGTGTAAGTGGTGGTTTTTCATCGCATGCAGACTTCATAGACGGTCTTCAGCTTGACTTTAGGGCTTTTCATATTGTTTATGCCTTTATTAAAACATTCTTATTTGCGCTGCTTTTAGCTACCATACCATCCTATCATGGGTATTTTATGAAAGGTGGTGCACTTGATGTAGGAAAAGCAAGTACAACTTCTTTTGTTTGGACAAGTGTAGCAATAATAATCACCAATACAATTGTTACTAATCTATTACTGACCTAGATGATTAAAATTAATAACTTAATAAAATCGTTCGAAGAAACCCAGGTTTTAAAAGGGATTAGTACCACCTTTAAAAAAGGGAAAACAAACCTAATAATAGGCCAGAGTGGTTCTGGAAAAACTGTTTTCTTAAAATGCATTATCGGTCTTTTTGAAGCTGATGGGGGCGATATTATTTTTGACAATACTTCTTTAAAGAGCATGAATGTCAAAGCTAGGGCTTTACTGAGGCAAGAAATAGGGATGGTTTTTCAAGGAAGTGCCCTTTTTGACTCAATGACAGTTGAAGAAAACATAATGTTCCCTATGAGGATGTTTACAAGTGCTTCAAATGAGGAAATTAAAGACCGAGCTAATACCGTAATAAAAAGAGTAAATCTGGTTAATGCCAACAGTAAACTACCCTCCGAAATATCAGGAGGAATGAAAAAAAGAGTTGCTATTGCTCGAGCTATAGTAATGAATCCTAAATACCTTTTTTGTGATGAACCCAATTCTGGATTAGATCCAAGAACAGCAATTTTGATTGATAATTTAATTCAAGAAATAACAAGTGAATACCAAATCACTACCGTAATTAATACCCATGACATGAATTCTGTAATGGAAATTGGAGAGAAAATAGTGTTCTTAGAACACGGCATAAAGCAATGGGAAGGGACTAATCAGGAAGTTTTTAAGACCGATAATGAAGCCGTTACAAAATTTGTCTATTCATCTGAAATGTTCAAAAAAATTAGAAAAGTTTACATTGACGAATCCAAATAATTACTCGAACTGATCTCCGAATTTAAGTTGCTTTTTCTTTATGAGATCTTTTAAATTCTGATCATTTTCTTTTGGAAAGATTAACAAAACATCTTCATTGTCAACCACAACGAAATCATTTAATCCCTCAACGACTACTAGTTTGTCGCTTTTACTGTGAATCATGTTTCCTTCCGCATTTTTAAAAACAGTTTTTGCACCAACTACAGCATTTCGATCATCATCTTTATCCAATTGATCATATAGTGAATTCCAGGTTCCCAAGTCATTCCAATTAAAGCTTGCCCTAATTACCACTAAATTATTTACCTGTTCCAAAATAGCATAATCTATAGAAACATTTTCAGCTTTTTTATAATGGTCTTTGATGAAGTCTATTTCTTTAGGGGTACTTAAGATTTCTCTGATGGGCTCGAAAAGTGCAAACATCGAAGGTTGATACTGCTCAAAAGCAGTTAGTATTGTTTTTACGTTCCAAACAAAAATGCCTGAATTCCAGAAAAAGTTTCCAGATGACAAAAACTGCTGAGAAACTTGAAAAGATGGTTTTTCGGTAAACTTTAGGACTTTTGAGATTGCATCTTTAGGATTTGCTAATTCAAGGTAACCATAGCCTGTATGTGGCTGAGTGGGTTTAATGCCGAAAGTAATTAAAGCTTGATTTTTTAAGCAATGATTAAAAGCTTCCTTGAGGTTTTCAATAAAAAGATCAGATTCATTGATCCAATGGTCGCTTGGAGCTACAATAATTTGAGCTACTGGATTTAAGTTTTGAATTTTCAGGGAAGCATATAATAAGCATGGAGCGGTATTTCGCATACTTGGTTCTAAAATAACTTGATCACTTTCAAAATCAGGAATTTGTTCTAAAACTAAGTCACTATAAAGTTCGTTTGTTAGAATCAGGATTTGATTTGAAGGGATTAAAAGCCTTAATCTATCTACAGTGTGCTGAAGTAATGTTTTACCACTCCCCATAAAGTCTTGAAATTGCTTTGGTAAATTTTTTCTGCTTTTAGGCCAAAAACGAGAACCAACACCTCCTGCCATTATAAGTGCGTAATAATTAGATTTCATCTGTGCTTATTTTTTGACTAAAGTTACTTCTGCATGAGGACTAAAAACATATTTTTTTTGCGTAGAAACTTCTTCACACTCAAAACGTTTTACGCGTCTTTTACCAAGAATAAATTTTCTCCCATCGGTGATTGAAAAAAGTGATCCTTCCACCAGTTCAAAGATATGAGTTTTATTAGTAATCTCATCAAAACTACTAAGTTCCATAACCAACCGAAAGTCTGTATCACTGCTTGCTTTTGGATTTTTAAAGTGATGCGCTATAACTTTTAGTAAATTATCAGGGAAAATAGCTGGATTTATTAGAGGTAACATTAATTTTTGAAATGTTATTTTCCATTCTTTCCCATGAGGTCTAATCCGAATTCCGAATTCCTGAAAAGCTACATGGTGTGCAAGCTCATGAATTAAGGTAATTAAAAACCTATACGGATTAGAGCTTTTATTTATTGTGATTTGATAACTGCCTGACAACGTTTTTCTGTAGTCTCCATGCTTTGATTTTCTTTTTGAAACTACTTTAATATCTACATTCCAATTAGACAAATATATTTTTACTTGCTCAACAGCATGAACTGGAATGTAACTATATAAATCTGCCATTAGTTATTATATTATGGGGTTCCCGAAGAAACTGGCAAAACTTTTCCGTTAAAAAACTGATGACCTGTCAAAGCGAAATTCAAAAGATAAGCGCCCATTTGATCAGCACTTAGAGGTGCTATATAACCAGGAAAAGCTTCTTCTAGCATTTCTGTTTGAACAGCTCCAAATGCAAGTGCATTGAACGATGGTCCTGTTTCTTTAAACTCTTCAGCCAAGAGCTCTGTAAGCGTTATTAAAGCTCCTTTGCTGCTACTATAAGCAGCAAGTCCCGCAAACTTTGAGCTTCCTTGTACACCACCCATACTGGCAATATTCACTACATGTCCTCTAGCGTTTATTACAGGTAAAAGCTGACGTGTTAATTCTGCTAACCCAAATACATTAACCTTATACACCGACTCAAAAGTTTCGAAAGTTGATTGGCTAAAAGGCATGTTTTCTAATTTTCCCGCATTATTAATTAGAACATCGATTGAAACATCACTTTTTATAAGCTCATCACAAAAAGAAGTAATTGCAGTTTTATCAGCTAAATCAACTGAATAAGGCTGAATATTATCTATCCCCTGTAGGGTGTTAATGTTCCTGGAAATTGCAATAACACTATGCCCTTTTGAGGCTGCTAATAATGCAGTAGCTTTTCCAATTCCTCTACCTGCTCCTGTAATGATTATATTTTTTTTCAACTCTTTTATAATATTAAATTATAGTTTAGGTTAAAGATAAAAAAACCCGCTGAAAGCGGGTTTATAATAAAGTAAATAATGTGTTATAATAACATCGTTAATGGGTTTTCAATATACTCCTGCAAGGTTTGTAAAAACTTTGAGCCTGTAGCTCCATCGACCGACCTGTGATCACAAGCTAATGTAAGTTTCATGGTATTTCCAACTACAATTTGTCCATTTTTAACTACTGGTTTTTGAACAATAGCTCCAACAGAAAGAATTGCTGAATTTGGCTGATTAATAATTGAAGTGAATTCGCGGATTCCAAACATCCCTAGGTTAGATATGGTAAATGTACTTCCATCCATTTCTGCAGGAGTTAGTTTTTTGTCACGAGCTCGAACAGCATAGTCTTTTACTTGAGAACCGATTTGTGGTAAAGACAGTTCATCGGCAAATTTAACAACAGGAACAACTAAGCCATCTTCAACTGCAACAGCAACTCCCATATGAACATGGTTATGCTTTACTATTTTATAGTCGTACCATCTTGAATTTACTTGCGGATGTTGTTTTAATGCCAAAGCAGTTGCCTTAACCACTATATCATTAAACGATATTTTAGTGTCCGGTATAGAATTAAACTGAGTTCTGAAAGAAATAGCATTATCCATGTCAAACTCAACTCCTAAATAATAGTGAGGTGCAGTAAATTTAGAAGCTCCAAGTCGTTTTGCGATAGTTTTTCGCATTTGACTATTTGCGATTTCTTCTACAGATTCAATTCCTGCGGGAACAAAAGGTCTTACACCTGCTACTGCAGAAGTTTGATGGTTTATAATATCTCTTTTAATAACACGCCCACCGTCACCAGAACCAGCAACAGTAGCGACATCTATTCCTTTTTCTTGTGCTAGTTTTTTAGCTAAGGGTGAGGCAATAACTCTGCCTGTACTATTAACAACAACTTTTGAAGCTTCAATTGTTTTGGGAGCTTCTACTGTTGGTGCAGTTACTTTAACTTCTTTTGGTGCTTCATCAGCTTTTGTAGGAGCTGAACTTAGGGATGCTATTGCAGCTTTAACATCAGCGTCTTTAGCTCCAATTATAGCTAAAACACTGTCAACAGGAGCAGATTCACCTTCTTGAATTCCAATATATAATAATGTTCCGTTGTGAAAAGATTCGAACTCCATAGTTGCCTTATCGGTTTCTATTTCTGCAAGTATATCGCCCTCAGCAACATTGTCTCCAACTTTTTTTAACCAAGAAGCAACTGTACCCTCTTCCATGGTATCACTTAGGCGCGGCATCGTAATAATCTCAACATTATCTGGTAACGCTTCTTCTTCTTTTGATTCTTCAGGGGCAGCAGCGTCAGTATTTACAACTGGTGTTTCACCGCTTAAGTGTGCAGAAATATCTTCTCCCTTACTTCCTATGATAGCTAAAAGAGTATCTACAGGAGCAGTTCCACCTTCTTGAATCCCAATATGCAGTAATTCTCCAGCATAAAATGCCTCGAATTCCATTGTGGCCTTATCGGTTTCAATTTCAGCTAGAATATCACCTTCGTTAATCGTGTCTCCTACTTTTTTAAACCAAGTTGCGACAGTCCCTTCTTCCATGGTGTCACTTAATCGGGGCATGTTTATAATTTCTGCCATATCTAACTTAATTTATGTTTTAAAAATGGGTAGTCTGTTTGTTCGTAAACCGCATCATACATTACTGATTTATCTGGGTATGGAGATTCTTCAGCAAATTTTTCACATGCTGCTACACGAATTTTAATATCCGCTTCTATGGCATCCAAATCAGACTGCTTGGCGTATTTTTTATTTAAAATAATATCTTTTACTTGTGTAATTGGATCTATTTTTTTGTACTCTTCAACTTCTTTCTTAGTTCTATATTGCTGAGCATCAGACATTGAATGACCTCGATAGCGATAAGTCTTCATTTCTAAGAACGAAGGTCCATTTCCAACTCTGGCGTGCTTTATTGCTTTTGCCATTGCTTCAGCAACTGCTACTGGATCCATCCCGTCAACTGGACCACAAGGTATTTCATAACCAAGTCCAAGTTTCCAAATTTCTTCATGACTAGCAGTTCTTGCAACAGAAGTTCCCATTGCATATCCATTATTTTCAACAACAAAAACAACCGGAAGTTTCCATAGAGTAGCTAGGTTAAGAGTTTCGTGAAGCGAACCTTGTCTAACAGCACCATCTCCCATGCAGCAAACAGTTACTCCTCCTGTATTATTGTACTTGTCTCCGAAAGCCATTCCTGCTCCCAATGGAATTTGACCCCCTACAATTCCATGTCCACCATGAAATTTAAATTCTTTAGAAAAAATATGCATTGAACCACCAAGTCCACTAGAAGTACCCGTAGCTTTTCCATATAATTCAGCCATAACTCGGTTAGGGTCTACACCCATTCCTATTGGCTGAACATGATTTCTGTAGGCAGTAATCATTCGATCCTTACCCAATTCCATTGCATGCAAAGAACCTGCTAAAATAGCCTCTTGACCATTATATAAATGAAGAAATCCTCTAACCTTTTGCTGAATATAAACTGCAGCTAATTTATCTTCAAACTTCCTCCAAAAGAGCATGTTTGAATACCAATCGATATAAGTCTGTTTTGTTATTTTCTTCATTAATCTTGATGTTTGAAAAAATATTTATATGCATGCAAAAATACAATATTTAATTGATTTTATAAATGCTAAAAAATGGCTAATTTGTCTATTTTTTTGTTAAAAAATCAATAAATCTCTGATAAGTTTGAAGAAAAAAAAATACACACAAAACCTAATCATCTATTTGAGCATCTTCAGAACCATCTAGATCGAACGTTATTGAGAATCTTAAAGTGTTTTCGAGTGGATTCCTGACTTTAGAAGTAGAAAATAAATAAGATATGTCAATTGAAGCGAAATTTAAGGAAAAACCAGCTCCAAGAGTAAAATATCGCCTGGATCCTTTTTCCAAACTTTCATTAAAGTAACCTCCTCTCAAAGCAAACGAGTCTTGGAAATTATATTCAGTGCCTAATCCCCAAGTAATCTCTTTAAGCTCTTCTGACAAACCATCTGGAGCATCATTAAATGATTCTGGAATTCCAGACAAAAAACTTATGTCTGGTTGTTGGTAAGACAAAATTTCGCCTGTATTTTTATCAAAAACAGCGATAGGTGATGGAACAAGTAATTTATTGAATTCTAAATTAAATGAAATTTTGTTGTTTGAATCTAAATGAACGTTTAATCCTGAACCTATTCTTAAATTTGTAGGGATAAAGTTTTTCTGACCTCCCTCGTCATATTTTAGACGCGGTCCTATATTAGAAATATTAAAACCCAACCTTAAGCGTGCCTTGTTATTTTGAAAGTCAAACAGATCACTTTTGTAAAATCCTGCAATATCTACTCCTAGGGTATTTGCTGAAGAAGCGTCTATGTCTGATGATATTTTTAGATCAGACCTAATAAACCGAGCCGCAACTGCCATAGAAAATTTAGTGTTAAGTAATAAAGAGTAAGAAAAATCTAAGGTTAGTTCATTTGGTCTTTCTACTCCCTGTTGAATTATACTCCCGGCAACCAAATCGTTTAAAACAATATCTCCTAAACTAAAATATTTTAAACTAGCCGCCCAAGCACTTCGATCTGTGTTTTTATTGAAATAGGTTATGTTTGCAAGAAAAATATCGTTCACAAGCTTACTAAGGTATGGAGTGTAACTTACACCAAATCCAGATTTGCTTTCTGAAAAAACATACTTAGAAGGATTCCACTGTTGTGAAAAAGCATCAACAGAAGTTGCAACTCCTTGTTCTCCCATTCCAGCAGCTCTTGCATCTGGTGTGATTAACAGAAAGGGCACACCAGTAGAAATAACTCGTTCTTGAGCATTTATTCTATTAGAAAATAGCACAGAAATAAATAGAGCAATAAAAACTAATATACTAGAATCTAAGCCCTTTAGGTATTTTGTCATACTAACCATAACGCATTTTATTTAAAAATCTTATATCTTTAATTAATAGAAAATTGAATAAAGAACTGAAGTGTAGATAATAATCTATGAATTCATGCGTTAATATTAAGAATCTTAAGCTAAATTTAGTTTTAAAACTTAGTAGAAGTCCAGATTTTGTATATTGCACATATTAAGTGAAAATTACTACTTTATATAATATTTATGAGAATTAACTTATTATTTATAAACTTTACCCTAATCGTCTTTACAGCATTGATTATAACTTCTTGCGGAAACAATAGAAATGAATCAAGAGCTACAGGATGGGGAATCAATTCCAAAAAAGGTGGGTTCGAATATAATCTTGAATTTGATGATCAAGAAACTGGACCTGGTTTAGTTTTTATTGAAGGAGGTACATTCACCAAAGGACAAGTTCAAGATGACGTAATGCATGACTGGAATAACGCTCCAAACAAGCAACATGTTATGTCTTTCTACATTGATGAGACCGAAGTAACTAACTTAATGTACCTAGAATATCTAGACTGGATTAATTATGTATTTCCTCAAGAAAATAATGATTATAAAAAGCTTTACCAAGGCGCTTTACCAGATACACTAGTTTGGAGAAACCAATTGGGATATTTTGAAGAATTAACTTCAAATTATCTTCGCCACCCTGCTTATGCAGAATATCCTGTTGTTGGAGTTAATTGGCTGCAAGCGGTTCAGTTTGCTGAATGGAGAACAGATCGAGTTAATGAATTTATACTCGAAAGAGAATCATATATTGAAGAAGATGTTCGTTATAATGAAGTTGACGCAAACAGCACATTTAGCACCGGAGCTTATTTAAAAAGGCCTAAAACAACATACGGAGGTAAAATGGATAGTTTGCTTGGAAAAAACGGTCGTTCGCAAGGTCGTGGGAAAAATGATTCTTTAGAAGTTAATGTATATGCAGGAATTGACAAAGGTATTTTACTTCCATCATACAGATTACCTACTGAATCAGAATGGGAATACGCTGCTTTAGCTTTAGTTGGAGACAGAGAATACAACACCTACAGAGGAAAGAAAAAATATCCATGGTCTGGTGAGTACACTAGATCTGAAGAACGACGCTCTGAAGGAGATCAACTGGCAAACTTTAAGCTAGGAAAAGGAGATTACGGTGGAATTGCTGGATGGTCAGATGACGGTGCGGACATAACAATACAAGTTAGATCTTATCCTCCAAACGACTTTGGAGTTTATGACATGGGAGGTAATGTAGCGGAGTGGGTTGCTGATGTCTATAGACCTATTGTTGATGATGAAGCAAGTGACTTTAATTACTACAGAGGAAATATATATTTAAAAGATGTGATCGGAGAAGATGGTAAAGCTGAAGTAATTGATCCAAATAAATTGGTATATGACACACTTCCAAACGGAAAGATACTTATAAAAAGACTTCCGGGTCAACTTAAAAAACAGCCTATTGATGAAGAAGAAACGTATCTAAGACAAAATTTCACTGAAAGCGATAACAGAAACTTTAGAGATGGGGATGTGGAATCAACCCTAAATTATTTTGATAAAAGTCTATTAGCTCGCTTTAATGGTGGTGAAAATGAAGAAGGTAGTACTGAAACAGAATCATCATTAATGTACGATGCTCCTCAAAACCCTGAAGTTAAAGTTGTAGATAATAAGCAAATTAGAAAAAAAGATATAACAACCAAAAGAACTTCAATGATTACTGATGAAGTTCGAGTATTTAAAGGTGGATCATGGAAAGATAGAGCCTATTGGCTTGACCCCGCCCAAAGGAGATACTTACCTCAATACATTGCTACCGATTATATAGGTTTTAGATGTGCAATGACACGTTTAGGCTCCAAAAGCAAAGCCAAAAAAACAGCCCGCCACAAACGTAAAGGGTAACAATTTAAAAGGTATTTTTATAAAATGCCTTTTTTTTATTCTATGGATACAAAAACACTATATTCCTATTTCCTGAAATCTAGTAGTGTTATTACAGATTCTCGAAAAACAGAAAAAGGAACAATGTTTGTTTGCCTTCAGGGAGAAAATTTTAATGGCAATAAGTTTGCTGAAGAAGCACTCAAGAAAGGAGCTTCTTTCGTAGTAGTTGATGATTTAGAATACTTCAAAAAAAATGATCAATACATCCTTGTTGAAGATTGCCTTAAAAGCTTACAAGAACTAGCTCACTACCATCGAATCCAATTCGATATTCCCGTTATTGGGCTTACTGGATCGAATGGAAAAACAACAACAAAAGAATTGATGAAAAGTGTTTTATCTGAAAGATTCAACATAACAGCAACATTTGGAAATCTTAACAATCATATTGGAGTTCCATTAACACTATTAAACATTAATTCAAAAACAGAAATAGCGCTCATTGAAATGGGTGCTAATCATAAAAAAGAAATTGATTTCTTAGCCCACATAACTGACCCAACTCATGGATACATCACAAACTTTGGCAAAGCTCATTTAGAGGGTTTTGGAAGTCTAGCAGGTGTTATAAAGGGCAAGTCAGAGCTTTATGTATATTTAGCTAATAATAAGGGAGTTGCAATAATTAATTTTGAAGATTCGTTACAGCTTGAACATACAAATGATCAAAAAACGTATTCATTTGGGAATTCGAAAGATGCAGCTTTAATAATTAAAAAAAACACAATTGATCCAGAAGGACATTTGGCTGTTTCAGTTGCTGGAGAATTAATTCAAAGCAAACTTAAAGGGGCTTATAACTATCCTAACATTAAAGCAGCGATAGCATTTGGTTTTTATTTTGAAATACCCCTTGAAATGATAAAAAAAGGGATTGAAAAATACACACCAACCAACAACAGATCCCAATGGCATAAAACAAACTCAAATACTCTAGTTTTAGACGCATATAATGCCAACCCAAGCAGCATGAAAGCTGCACTAGATTCATTCCTTAACGCAACTAAAAAAAATCATGTTTTGATACTAGGAGACATGTTGGAATTAGGAGAATTTTCATTGGAGGAGCATCAGAAAGTAATTGATTATTTAAGCATTCAAAAAGCAGAATGCGTTTTGTTAATAGGATCTGAATTTAAGAAAGTACAAACTGAAGATTCCAACTTTATAAAATTCGACAAGACAGATCTTGCGATTCCTTACCTCCAAAAAAAGAAATTCCAAAACAAGACAATCTTGATCAAAGGATCGAGAGGAATTGCTTTGGAACAACTTCAAGGTTATTTATAAAATTACTCTATAGTAATTTCTTTTACCTCTTTAAATTGAGAAGTGTTTTCTGCTTCAATTTTAGCTTTTAATTCAGGCCAAACTTCTTTAAAAAAAGCATTTGTTTTTTTGACTGCAACTGCTAATTCTTCTTTCGCATGTTTAAGCAGCTCGTTTTCAGTAGAAGACATTCCCTCTTGACGACTTCCAATATAACCTGAAGCGTTTCTAATTCGAGTCATCACAGTACTTTGTGGGTTTCTAACAATTCCCTGACGCTTATCTACTTTCCCTATATATAGAGCCATTAAAGAATCAATTACCTTTGTTTGACCTTTAATTTCCTTAAGCAGTGATTTCATTTCATCTGACTTATTTTTACTAAAAAGCTTTTGATAATCTGAAAGCGCCTGTTTACTTTCCGACAATTGACTTACAGCACTTGCGGCTGACGCCATATAGCCTTCAAGTTCTTTTGAAGCAGTATAAACTTGATCAATACTTTCTTTATTAACTGACAACCTAGGGTCACTAGCTACAGTAATATTTTGTTCAGAACGCTCTTCTCCAAAAGTCATTACCAAACGATAAGTTCCTGGCTTAACCTGAACTCCAGATGGTTCTCTCTTAGATTTTGAAACTCTTCTGCTTGGTCTAGAAACTCCTTTTTCATCCATATTCCAGTACCAACGATGAATTCCTTGTTTCTTTGGCACTTTCTTTTTAAGGGTTCTTATTAAACGTTCTCCATCAAAAACCATAAGAGTTAAAGAGTCTTTTTTGATTTCTTTTTCATCTACTTTATCTGAGTCTTTTTTCTTTTTCGAATCTTCCTTTTTCTCAACAGGCGGATTTACATAATAAGAAATCATTGCACCAAACTTTCGGTTCGTTCCTTGATACATAGCATCTGCTCCAAAACGACTTCCTGTTGGCTGTTGGTATGCGGCTAAATAAGCTGTTGGTGGTTCAAATAATTGCATGGAGCTGTCCTTTACAAGGTCTGAATTAGTTGCCATAGCTCTCAATGGACGAATATCATCTAAAACCCAGGCAGCCCTTCCAAAGGTTCCAATCACTAAATCATGTTCTCTCGTCTGAATAACTAAATCCTTAACTGATACTGTCGGGAAAATTTCAGAGTCAAATTTTTTCCATTTCTTTCCAGCATTAAATGAGATGTATAATCCATCGTCTGTTCCTAAGAACATCAAATCCGAGTTTATTGGATCTTCAATAATACTTAAAACATAACTCTCAGCATTTGTTTCATCTACAATACGCTCCCATGTTTTACCATAGTTTTTAGTTCTGTAAGCATAAGGGGTATAGTTAAATCTTCTGTAATCATTTGCTACTAAAAGAGCTTCTCCTTTATTTTTTTGTGATGCTTTAATTTGAGTAATCCAGCTACCTGCAGGAAGTCCCTTCAGGTTTTTACTAACATCAACCCAAGTTTCTCCTCCATCTTTTGTGAAATGAACTCTTCCATCATCAGATGCAGCCCAAAGCATGTTTTTTTCTAAAGCAGAAGGTTCGATAACCAATATTGTGCAATGATTTTCTGCTCCTGTAGCATCAAGAGTTAATCCCCCGCTCTCACTTTGTTTTTGCTTTTCAGGGTCATTTGTTGTTAGGTCTGGAGAAATAACTTCCCAAGTTTGTCCTTTATCTTCACTTTTATGAACAAATTGACTTCCAAAATAAACAGTACTATTATCAAAAGGATCTTGTCCAATTGCAGCGTTCCAGTTGAATCTTAAGACAGTGTCTGCTTCTGGGTGTGTTGGTCTAACTATATAATTATTTCCAGTTTTCCAATCGTAACGAGAAACAAATCCTTGCTGGCTCATCGCATAACCATAACGAGAATCATCTAAATCAGGAACTACATCAAATCCGTCTCCAAAAGCAATTTCTTGCCAATATGAATTTCTTATCCCCTGAGTCTTCCAGACATAAGCTGGACCTCTCCAAGAACCATTGTCTTGCATTCCACCGTATACGTTATAAGGAAACTCATTATCTACGCTGATGTGATAAAATTGAGCAACCGGGATGTTTCCAATAAAACGCCAGGTTTTTCCTCCGTCACGAGTAATATTCAATCCTCCATCGTTACCATCTATTATGAAAGATCCATCTTTTGGATGAATCCACCAAGCATGGTGATCAGGATGAACTCCATTATCCACACCATAAGCAGGCATTAATTCACTGAAGTTTTTTCCACCATCTTGTGAAACATTTACGTAAGTAAATACTGAAAATACACGATTTTCATTTTGTGGATCAACGGCAATGTCAGAATAATAAAAAGGTCTATTTCCAATGTTACTTTTGTCGTTAATTTTTTTCCAATTAAAACCACCATCCTCAGATTTGTATAACGCATTTTTCTTTGACTCAACTAAAGCATATATGATGTTTGTTTTATTAGGTGCAATAGCTAAACCTATTCTTCCTAAATCTCCTTTGGGTAAACCATCAGCATCTGTTTTTTTTGACCAGGTTTTACCACCGTCATAAGTTATATGTAAACCACTTCCAGAACCACCAGATTTAAAAAACCAAGGATCACGTTTATGTTCCCACATAGCAGCAACTAATTTATTAGGATTGCTTGGATCCATTACCAAATCTGCAGCTCCTGTTTTATTATTTATGAATAAAACTTTACTCCATGACTTTCCACCGTTAGTTGTTTTATAAATTCCACGTTCTGGATGCTCACCCCAAGGTGATCCAATTGCAGCCACATATACTATGTTTGGATTTGAAGGGTCAATTATGACTCTGTGAATGTGTCTGGTTTTCTGAAGGCCCATAGACTTCCATGACTTCCCGCCATCTAGTGATTTATAAATTCCATATCCTCCATTTAAACTATTTCTAGGATTTCCTTCTCCAGTTCCAACCCAAATAACATCTGGATTAGATTGTTGAATTGCAACTGCCCCTACAGAAGCTGTTACTTGGTCGTTAAAAACAGGTTCCCAAGAAATACCAGCACTAGTAGATTTCCACAAACCACCTGAGGCAGTCCCCACATAAATGATATCAGGGTTTGATTCTACTACATCAATAGAAGTAATTCTTCCACTCATTCCACCAGGTCCAATATTTCTTGGAGCAGCTTCTTTTAGCCATGTAGTTGAAAATTGTTGTGCACCTAATTGCATGGAGCAAATCAAAAAAAGTATTGAAAATAAATGTCTCATAATTATAGTTTTAATTAAAATGTAAACAAACTAAGAATTTAAAGATATGAAAAATAAAGAATTCTTAAATAACTAACACTTAGTATTAAAACATCTACGTTTTAATATTTAAAAAGTCCTGATATCTAGGCCGTTTTATTTAATAAAAAAGGAAGGTTATTTTTGAGGCCCTCTTAAATGAATAACCAAGCCATTTAAGAAGTTTCTTAAAATTTGATCTCCACATTCCATATATTTAGGATGGTCTTCTTTTCTAAAAAAAGCGCCAAGCTCCCCTTTGGATACTTTAAAGTCCACAAGTTTGCAGATTTCAACAATGTCAACGTCTCTCAATTTAAGAGCAACGCGGAGTTTTTTAAAGATGTCGTTGTTTGTTAATGCCATAATCAAAGATACTTTTTTTATCGCGAACAGCCAGAAATACTATGTGTTTCAATAAAAAAATATGATTCTATTTTTAGAAAAAAGATCAAAATTAAGAGAATTTAAATGTGTTTTCAAAATGAATTTAATTCAAAAAAATAAGTACATTTATTTAAATATTTAAACCTTAAGTTATGGTTATTGGAGTCCCTAAGGAAATTAAAAATAATGAATATAGGGTTGGATTAACCCCTTCTAGTGTTTCTGAGATAATAAAACATTCAAACACTGTATATATTGAAAAAGATGCTGGAACTGGAAGCGGGTTTTCAGATGAAAACTACCGAGCAGTTGGTGCACAAATTTCACCAGACGCAAAAACAGTTTACGCTCAAAGTGAGATGATTATCAAAGTTAAAGAGCCGTTATCGGATGAATTTAAACTTATACGTAGAGATCAAATAATCTTCACTTTCTTTCATTTTGCATCCTCTAAAGAGCTAACCTTAGCGATGCAAAAACAGAAATGTATTTGTATCTCATATGAAACTATAGAAGATGCTTCAAAAAAACTTCCTTTGCTAATTCCAATGTCTGAAGTTGCTGGAAGAATGTCCATTCAACAAGGAGCAAAGTATTTAGAAAAACCTCAACAAGGAAAGGGTATTCTTCTGGGTGGAGTTCCTGGAGTACCTCCTGCAAAAGTGTTGATCCTGGGAGGAGGTGTTGTTGGTACTGAAGCTGCTAAAATGGCTGCAGGATTAGGAGCTGATGTAACAATATTAGATATAAATATAGAACGTCTTCGCTACCTATCCGAAATCCTTCCTCCAAACGTTACTTCATTATTTTCGTCGGAAGAAACCATTAATAAGTTGATAAAAATAGCTGATTTAATAATTGGTGCAATATTAATTCCTGGTGCTAAAGCTCCAAAGTTAATTACTAGACCAATGCTAAAAAAAATGGCCAAAGGAACCGTTCTTATTGACGTTGCTATTGATCAAGGAGGATGTTTCGAGTCCTCAATTCCTACTACACACGAAAACTCAACATATATTAAAGACAATATATTACATTACTGCGTAGCAAACATTCCTGGAGCTGTTCCACAAACATCTACCCAAGCTTTAAATAATGTTACACTTCCTTATATTAAGCTAATTGCATCTAAAGGTTGGAGAGAGGCTTGTTCAATTAATATTGGGCTTTCTAAAGGAATAAATATATTAAATGGAAAAATTGTTTATGAACCAATTGCACGAACATTTGATCTTCAATATGAAGTTTTAGAGGATTTACTTACTTAACTTTTTGATATGATTAATAAAACCGTTCCTAATGTTACCCAAGCCCTCAAAGGTGTTAAAAACAACATGACATTATTGCTCGGAGGTTTTGGATTATGTGGGATTCCAGAAAAAGCAATAGCTGAATTGGTTCGCCTTGAAGTTATGAATCTTACCTGTATATCAAATAATGCTGGGATTGATGATTTTGGCTTGGGGCTATTACTTCAGCAGAAACAAATAAGAAAAATGATTGCGTCTTATGTAGGAGAAAACGCTGAATTTGAAAGACAAATGCTTAGCGGAGAATTAGAGGTAGAACTTATTCCTCAAGGGACTTTAGCTGAACGATCACGTGCTGCTCAAGCTGGGTTTCCAGGGTTCTATACACCAGCTGGCTATGGAACAGAAGTGGCTGAAGGCAAGGAAGTAAGAGAATTTAATGGCAAAATGCACGTGCTAGAAAAAGCATTTGAAGCTGATTTTGGTTTTATTAAAGCTTGGAAAGGTGATGAAGCTGGTAATTTGATATTTAAAGGTACTGCACGAAATTTTAATCCAAACATGTGCGGGGCGGCTAAAATTACAGTAGTTGAAGTAGAAGAATTAGTTTCTGCTGGAAGTTTAGACCCAAATCAAATTCATGTTCCTGGAATATTTATTCAACGCATTTTTAAAGGAACTGGTTATGAAAAAAGGATTGAACAACGAACAGTTAGATCAAAAACCTAACCTATGGCATTAGACAAAAATGGAATAGCACAACGAATTGCTCAAGAATTGAAACATGGGTATTATGTTAACTTGGGAATAGGAATTCCAACTTTAGTAGTAAATTATATTCCTAAAAATATTGATGTTGAGTTTCAGAGCGAAAATGGCGTTTTGGGTATGGGCCCATTTCCTTTTGAAGGAGATGAAGATGCTGATATTATAAACGCTGGAAAACAAACTATAACAACTCTTAAAGGAGCTTCTTTCTTCGATTCTTCAACCAGTTTTGCGATGATTCGAGGTAAACATGTAGACCTTACTATTTTAGGTGCAATGGAAGTTTCGGAAACCGGAGATATTGCTAATTGGAAAATACCGGGCAAAATGGTTAAAGGTATGGGAGGTGCTATGGATTTAGTTGCATCTGCTGAAAACATAATTGTTGCCATGATGCATACTAACCGAGCAGGCATGTCGAAATTACTAAAGAGTTGTAGCTTACCACTAACAGGAGTTGGTTGTGTAAAGAAAATCGTTACTGAATTAGCCTTTCTAGAAATTGGTCCAACAGGGTTTATTTTACTTGAAACAGCTCCAGGAGTAACTGTTGAGCAAGTAATTCAAGCAACTCAAGGAAATATTTCTGTTGCTAATGATGTTTGCGAAATGTCTTTTTAAAATAATAGAATGAAACAAAACTTAATTAACAGCCTCACTGAAATAGTTGGTGAAGTCAACATTCTTCACTCTGGAGCAGAAAAAGAACGTTTTACCCATATTTGGAAAACAGACATTCCTTTAGAAGCAAAAGCAGTAGTCTTCCCTAACTCCACCGAACAGGTTTCACAAATAATGAAATACTGTCACAGGGAAAATCAAGAAGTTATTATTCATGGGGGACTTACAAATCTAGTAGGTGGAACCGAAACAGAATCAAATCAGCTTGTAATTGCTTTAGATAAAATGAATGCAATTCAAGAAGTAGATGTTCAAAGTAAAACAATTACCGCACAATCAGGAGCTATATTGGAACACATGATTGATGCCGCAGCAGAGAAACAACTTTTATTGCCCATGAGCTTTGGCTCCAAAGGTTCAGCTCAAATTGGTGGAGTAGTTTCAACAAATGCCGGAGGCTTACGTGTTTTTAGATATGGAATGACCCGACAAATGGTTCTGGGAATAGAAGCTGTTCTTCCGGACGGAACAATTATTTCATCCTTAAAAAAAACAATCAAAGACAACTCTGGATACGATCTTAAGCAATTTTTTATAGGCTCCGAAGGAACTTTGGGAATTATCACCAAAATCATTCTGAGACTCTCTGAAGCCCCTTCAAGTCGCTCATCAGCTATTGTTGGAATTAAAACTTATGACAATGTCATCAAAGTCTTGAAATTCTTAGAAAAAAATCTAGCAGGAACCTTAAGTGGTTTTGAATTGATGTGGCAAGACACATACAAAGCAATGACTGGAGAATCTTCGCACCTTAATCCTCCTCTTAATTCAGAATATAATTATTATGTGTTTGTCGAAAGCCTGGGAAGTCAACCTAAAGAAGATTATAGTAGACTTGAAAATTTAATTAGTGAATCCATAGAAATGGAATTAATTCAAGATGGTGTTATGGCGCAATCTGAAAGAGAATTAAATACTATATGGCAAATCCGTGAAGATGTTTCTATTCTAGCTGCTCAAGCTAACTATGATCAGCACTTTGACATAAGTATACCCATCCCTCTCATTGGAGAACTTGTTAAAAAGGCAACAGAAGAACTCTATAAATTACCCTTTGTTGAGCGTGTTTTTAGTTTTGGACATGTAGCCGATGGAAACATTCATTACATAATTGGCAAGAAAGACAACACTCCTGAAATTATTGAAGCAATCAACCAAATTATTTATAAGCCTTTAAAAGAAGTGGGAGGCTCGGTTTCTGCTGAACATGGAATTGGCTTGCATAAAAAAGCCTATTTACATACAAGTAGATCTAAAGAAGAAATTGAATTGATGAAAATTCTTAAGAAAACCTTTGACTCAAAAAACATTCTAAATCCTGGAAGAATATTTTAACACAAAAGTTGAACTATTGCTCTTCTTCTCGAAGTTTTATTGTAAGATTTTTAATTTCTGCTTGATAAGGATAATCAATAACTCCAGAGGCATCTAGTGCATTTTGAGTTTTTATAAAACCTAGCTCAAAATTTGATAAAGAGGGAAGTGATAGCTTGACTCTTTTAAATAAGCCGTTTGTCATTTTGGAGGTCACCCATATTGGAAAGCCATTATAATTTAAAATTAATCGTCTTTCGCCTGGATAAGTACTTGGAGAAATAAAAGTAGTTGGAACAGGGGTTGTATCTTGATCAACATATTCAATAGGGTTGTCGAGATTTGTTATTGTGAATGTATTTGTTACTGAAGTTCCCGATGATATAATAGTAGTTGTTCTACTTACAACATAATTTGAAGCAACATAGAGCACGGGTATTTTTTCTAATTTATAATCAAACTCTAGAATAAGGTTATTAGACGGAAAGCTAGAAAATGACTTAAGACACTCGGCCTGATTTGCTACAGTATATGGAACTATAATCCATGAAGTTACTGCATTACCATCCGCATCTGTTTTTGGCTCATAATCTGATGCAGATGTTGTCCCAGAAATAGTCCAACTGTCTGCCGAAAAAGACCAATCATCTTGATAAAACAAGCGGATGTAGTCTTCAACATATCTTCGATCAACATCCTCTGAATTAAAAACTTCAAGGCCAACATCAAAGGATCCGAAACCCTCATAAGTAACAGCTTCTTGAACCAAAGTTGAAGATGCTGGAGTACCTCCGGGGAATTGCCATATTAGGCTATCTATGTTAGATGCTGTTGCGATATAGTTTACCTCGAAAGTAGGGGAACCTGTATTATTGGTAGAGGCAAAAACACGATTTGTAGCTAAAAAAGAGGCGTTGACACTTCCCGTATTCTCCCAGCCAGACAAATCTATTTGTTCTGTAGCATTAAAAAATACAGGTTCGGTACAACCCACCAATAGCTGAATAGCTAGTAAACTAATAAAAATGAAGCCTTTAGTTGAATAGGAATGCATCTTGTAAAAATAAAACAAATATTCACTACATATATGTTAAATAGTAATTGAATTTGAATTTAATCTTTAAAAATTTAAAAGTATGTGTCAAATTAGATGTTGAAATAATTCATTAATTTTAGCCTAATATATAATTAAGCTGTGTTTATATGCAGCTCATATTTATTAACTCTATGAAAGCAATACTTAATAAATACAGGTTCTTTTTTATTTTACTTTTTATTTTTGGGTTTATTTTCGGTATGGACAATGTTATTTTAAGCGGCTCCTTTAAGGGAATAGAAACATATAAACATTTCATTTACATGGGATGCCTAGTTGTTGGTGTACTTTTTCTGATATATCAAATAATGAAAGAGGATGAAAAAAACAACTAAAAAGAAAGCTTCATAATTATTTTCAAAACAAAAAATGAAACACTTCTCCAAAGAAGATATTTCGAAGATGTCTTCGATATACCGATTAAATATGATCAACAGTTGTACAGGTTATAAATCTGCAAACCTTATAGGGACTAAGTCAAAGAAAGGTGTTACTAATTTAGCCGTATTCAATTCTGTAATTCATTTAGGGAGTAATCCTCCTTTAATTGGTTTTATATTACGCCCAACAACTGTTGCCAGGCACACCTATGAAAATTTGAAAGATACAGGGGGGTTTACTGTAAATCATATTCATTACAGTCAAATAGAAGATGCACATCATACATCTGCTAAATATCAAGAAAACACATCTGAATTTGATCAGACTAAACTTGAGGAAGAATACAAAATCAAAATTGAAGTTCCTTTTGTTAAAAACTCACCTGTTCAATTGGCTTGTAGCTATGTAAATGAATATCATATTGAAGAAAACGATACCTTAATGATTGTGGGTCAAATCGAGCATATTTTTATACAAAATGAAATCCTTGAAAAAGATGGTTGGCTACAGTTAGAAAAAGGTGGAATAGTTGCAATTAATGGACTCGAGGGCTATGCTCTTCCTAAACATTTAGATCGTTTCCCATATGCACGACCTAATTTAAAGCAAAAATAATGGATTTTATAAGTAAAGACCTTTTGGATTATGCAACCAGACATTCAAATGATGAACCTGATATTCTGAAGGAATTAACAAGGGAAACTTATCAAAAGATTTTACTCCCCAGAATGTTAAGTGGATCATTACAAGGAAGATTCTTAAGTGTTTTATCTAAAATAATTCGCCCTAAAAAAATCCTTGAAATTGGAACTTACACTGGCTACGCAACACTTTGTTTGTCCGAAGGATTATCCCATGATGGGCAAATAGACACTTTAGATAAAAACGAAGAATTAGTTGATTTTCAAAGAAAATACTTTGATCGATCTGGTTTTGGAAGTCAAATAAAGCAACATCTCGGAAACGCAAAAGACATAATCCCTAAACTAGCTTCGGGTTATGATCTTGTCTTTATAGACGCTGATAAAAATAATTACATCAACTACTTAGAATTGGTGCTTCCAAAAATGAATTCCGGTGGAGTAATTATATCTGACAATGTATTGTGGAGTGGTAAAGTAATTAAAGAAGCTGAAGTAAATGATAAAGACACACAAGTACTTCAAGAGTATAATAAACTTTTAGCTAATGATCCAAGAGTAGAAAGTGTTCTTTTACCCTTAAGAGATGGGTTGACAATTAGTCACATTCTTTAGAATTTTCTTTTTATCGAACCTGATATTTCGTCAAAATCATCTTTAACCTTGTCTATTTCTTTAGAAAATTCTGATGTTATGGATTTGGAAGGATCAACATCTGCTGACTTCTGAATTTCTGCTTTAATTTCATTGGTAGCATTTTTAACCTGAGTCATACCCTTAGCTAAACTTCTAGCTATGGATGGAATTTTATCAGCCCCGAAAATTAAAAGTATGATGAAAAATACAAACACAATTTCTGCACCACTTATAAATGTTAACATTATTTATTATTGAGATATATACAAATATACAGGCAAATAAAAAAGCAGCTATAACTTATAGCTGTTTTTTTTTGATTTATCCTTTTACAGCTTCTTTAAACTGATCAAAATCTGATTTAACTTCTTCTCTTGGCCAAGCATTATTAGAGAGATCTACGTCAGCTGTCTCCGCTTCAGGGTCAACCGTTATCCCAATTATTTCTTTATCTGAAGTAACCATTTTCTTTACAGATTGATCATTTTTTCGCCATACTTGAACTGGATAAGTAATTGTTTCTTTAGATCCATCTGCATATGCATATTCTACTATAATTGGCATTACAATTCCTCCAGGTTTTTCGAATTCTATTTCATAGAAAAACTTAGGCAATGTCTTACCTGCATATTCAACACTGTTTTCATCAAGATAATTTCTTAAAACTTCTGAATTCATTTCAGAAGTTTTAAGATCTTCTGTAAACTCTTCAGAATCTTCAGAAATCATAAATACCATAGGAGGAAGCTCATCAACTGTCATTCCATAGCCTTTAACGAGTTCTTTAACTTCTTCAGTAGCATTTGGAGATATATGAAAACGCTTAACAGACTTAAGGCCTATATCAACAACATCAGTTGAGTAAAACCAACCTCTCCAGAACCAATCTAAATCTACAGCAGATGCATCTTCCATAGTTCTAAAAAAGTCTTCAGGTGAAGGATGTTTAAACATCCAACGCTGAGAGTAGGTTTTAAAAGCATAATCAAAAAGCTCTTTTCCCATAATTGTTTCTCTAAGAATATTCAGCGCTGTAGCCGGCTTTCCGTAAGCATTTGGTCCTAACTGAAAAACATTTTCAGGATTAGACATTATAGGACTTATAAAGTCTTGATTACCCGACATGTATCGGACAATTTTAGAAGGATCCCCTCTTCTTGAAGGATACTCAGGATCTAATTCTTGTTCTGTTAAATACTGCATGAATGTATCTAAACCCTCGTCCATCCAGCCCCATTGACGCTCGTCTGAGTTTACAATCATGGGGAAGTAATTGTGTCCTACTTCGTGAATTATAACGCTAATCATTCCGTACTTAACTCGATCAGAATAGGTTCCATCTTTGTTAGGTCTTCCATAATTCCAACAGATCATTGGATACTCCATCCCTTGGCTTTTAGCATGAACAGAAACAGCTTTTGGATAAGGATAATCAAATGTAAATTTAGAGTACACTTCTAGGGTATGCGCAACTACAACCGTTGAAAACTCTTCCCATAAAGGATTTCCTTCTTTTGGATACAAAGAAGCTGCAATCACATTCTTACTTCCAACTTTAACCGCCATCATATCCCAGATAAATTTCCTAGATGTAGCAAATCCAAAATCACGAACATTTTCAGCTTTAAATTTCCAAGTACTTTTCTTGGTTGCTTTTATTTTTTCTTTTGCCTCTACCTCTTCTTGAGTAACAATAATGACAGGCTTATCAAAAGTATTTTGTGCTTTTTTGTAGCGTTGCATTTCCTTGCGAGAAAGAACATCTTTAGGGTTCTGTAATTCTCCTGTAGCTTCCATTATATGGTCTTCAGGGACCGTTATATTAACTTCATAATTACCGAAATTAAGAGCAAATTCTCCATTACCCCAAAACTGATAGTTTTGCCATCCTTCAACATCATTATACACTGCTAATCTTGGGAAAAATTGTGCAATGACATAAGCTCTGTTGTCATCTTCTGAAAAATACTCAAAACCTGATCTTCCACCGTTTGTAACGTGATTATTTATATTATACCACCATTTGATAGAAAAAATAAATTGTTCGCCACTCTTCAAACCTGATGGTAACTCTACTCGCATCATGGTTTGATTAATCATGTGAGGCAGTGGTTTTCCATTTACATCTTTTACAAACTCAATATTAAATCCACCATCAAAAGGGCCGTTCATGTTATCACTTACAAAACTTTCTACTTGCTTCAGGGGTGAAACACCAGATCCGTTTTTTTCTAATGCAGGAGCATCTTTTTGACGAATATTCTGATCTAATTGAACCCAAAAATAAGAAAGGTTATCAGGAGAGTTGTTTGTATACGTGATGGTTTCATAACCATAAAGTTTTTTATTTGCATCATCCAATTCAATATCCATTATATAATCAACCTGTTGCTGATAGTATTCAGACCCTGGAGCTCCAGATGCAGTTCTGAAATTATTTGGGGTAGCAAACTCTTCATAGAGCTGCTTAAAATTATTGTTGTTTTTGTGACCGGCTTGTGTTTTAGCCTGAGTGTTTTCTTGAGCAAAAAGAGCTCCTGAAAAAATAAAAGCAAACACTAAAAATGATGGTTTGTAGTTCATATAATTGTTATAAAAATTTTTTAAAAATAATGTTTTTTTTAGATTAATGATTCCAAAGTTGTATCAAAATTGTTTTAGAGGCATCCATCAAAAAACTTTTTTTGAAATTTTCAGCTTTAAAATGAACTATATTTTGCTGACCTTTTCTAAACGATGTTAGGATTGTATTATTAACTTCAAAGCTGGAAGGCTCTTCTATTGCTAAGGCTTCAGCAAAAATGAGAAGTTGATCTTCTTTATATTTTCTACCTAAGTAATTGATTTTTAATTCTTTATTATCGAAAATTAAATTGAAATTTTTATTGAAAAAAACTTGAGTTAAACTATCAATTTGATCCTCATTCAAATCAGGTTGCAACTTTATCTTGCTGTTAGACCTTGAATTAAAATAAGCTTCAATATCATCAATAAATATTCGTGTAGTGATTTGGATGTGCTTATTTTTTGTTATATAAACAACATCTGTACTTGACACATAATATTCATGGGTGTTAAAGTCTGGGGCAGTGTAAAGAAACCACCCCAATAAAAGTGACGAGAATAATTTAATTTGAGACATCTAATTGGGAATAAGTTATATAATATCCTGAAAAAGTCTTTACAACCTCATCATGTCTATTTTGATTGAAGAGTAGTAAAAGACTGGTATTTTCTTTGCATCCTAAAACAAAATCATAAACCTCCTCGGGTTCAAGATTATAGTTCTCTGAGAAAAAATACAAACCATAAAACTGAATTACTTTTAACATGGTTTGAAACTCTTTATCCTGTTTCCTCTTTAATTTAAGCTTTCTGTAATATCCCGAAACATATTTATAAACTGCTTCAACATCAACTTGAACTAAGGCTAAACTTAATGCCATTTGCTGAATCGAAGGGATTTTCTCTTCTCTTTTTCCCTTGTAACCAGGAATACCTACATCATCGAAGTTAATTGTTTTTGGAATATTTGCACTTGCTAAATCAGAAGATAAATTTCCCGATAAGCCATGTGGTTTTACAATTACTTCATCAAGCTCATTTACAAAAGGTTCTAAGTATACTGTTACAAATTCAGAATCAAAAATGGCTTCACCAATCAGAAGGTCTTTTGTTTTGAATTGAATTCCCGAAAACTTTAATCGCTCTCCTATTTTAACAGATATTTCGAAAAATCCTTCAGAATCTGTAATAACTGCATTTACCCTAGAGGTATTTACAACATGAATACCCGATAATGATAAATCATCATTAGAAACTTTTCCACGGAGCAACTTAAATTGCTGACCGTAAATTGAACTTGCTGAAATTATAAAACAAAAAAAGAACGATAACAAAGTTCTCACCTGATTTCAGACTTATATTCATCACTCATCTTAACAAGGTAGTCAATTAGCTCGAATTCCATGTTTTGTTTAAAAAGTTTATCTGTAGGTAAAACTTGATCCATTTTCTCTAAAAACCCTTCTTTTTCCGCTATTGTTAACCCTAAATCTTGAATGAAAAATTTAGCTTCAAAAAGATATGGGAGCACTTCACTTGGAATTAACTTTTTCTCTGTATTCTCTGGGTTTTTTGAAAGAACTTTAATTAATAATTTGGCAACATTAACAAAATTAATACCGTTTGCTAACTGACGATCATCGGCTGCTCTATTTATTAATTTAGTAGACTTATCTTGGGTATAATCCACACGTTTAAATTCTTCTTTCTTCATATCCAGAAACTTCTGCTGATTTTCTGGCCCCACTACAACTTCGTCTAAAACATTAATCCGTTCATCTATAGATACAACTAAGCGCTTGAGTTTGATTATCTCTGGGGTTATCTTAACACTCCTGATTTTATATTGTACTGATGAGAATACCAGCTCATCTCCTACCCTTACTGAGATCTCAAAGCCACCTGCGCCATCTGTAATGGTATTGGATTGCGCAGTGTTATTTATAACATTAGCAGCAATTACATTGCTGTTTCTATACAACAATCTACCTTTTAATAGAGTTCTACTTTCCTGCCCAAAATTAAAGAAAGAGCACAGTAACAATAATACAAGAAGTTTAATCTTCATGGTTTAAAAATAAAAAATAATCTCTAAGCTTGGCAAAAGAGCTGTTAACATTAGCATAATGCAAGTAAACCCTAACATTGAATGGTAAAATTAATCTAAAAATTGAGCGAGAGACCGGGTTCGAACCGGCGACATTCAGCTTGGAAGGCTGACGCTCTACCAACTGAGCTACTCTCGCTTATTATAAGCTAATATAGTACTTCTTTATAAATCTTTAAAAAAATGATAGCCTAAGATTTTGTAACCTAAATTATAATAAAATTTATGGGAGGAGGTGTTTTGAACATAGGTGTTGAGTTCCAAAGATTCACACCCTTTTTCTTTGCAATATTTCTCGACATAATCAAACATTTTGTTTCCAAGACCAAGCCCTTGATATTCCGGCTGAATATATACATGATCAGGCTCACAACTTTTACCAGAATAATGTCGCGTTTGAAACCATAAACCACATAAACCAATGAGCATGTCCCCTTTAAAAACACCTATACACTCATAATTCTGGGTAAACATATCATTAAAACGTATCTCAAGTATATCGTTAGGAAATTTATTGTCAGTAAATTCCTGTATTAAAAGAATTATTTCTGAAATAAACTCTTTTTGTATGATTTGAAAATGTATATCCATATTTGATGAGATAATACCGAAAGTTACGAAAAGCAAGATTATTTATTAATAATTAAGGCATCTAAAGCAGTTCTCCCTATGATTTTATATTTTTACATAAAATGAATATTTCTCTAGAAATCAAAAGCATATCAAGCAGCGAAACATATCCTATAAGACATGAGGTTTTAAGGGTAGGTCGCCCAATAGAAAGCTGTAAGTTTGATGGTGATGAACAAACTGAAACAATCCATTATGGAGCTTTTGAAAATAACAATCTGGTTGGAGTAATCTCTTGCTTTCTAGCTAATGGCTGTCATTTTTATACTGGAAAAAATTATCAGATAAGAGGTTTAGCTATACAGGGGTATTTACAACAAAAGGGGTATGGAAAAGCATTAATGCTTCATGCCGAAAACTTTTTGAGACAAATAAACTGCAACACCATATGGCTAAATGCTAGAACAAATGTAAATCAATTTTATACTAAGCTTGATTATATAGAAATTGGAGCAGCTTTTGAAGTTCCTCTAATTGGTAAACATCAATGTTTTTTTAAAAAAATAAACCTATGAATGCTTATCGAATTATATTATTTCTTTTTATCATAAACACATCGGGCGTTTCTATTGCTCAAAAAAAATCATTATCTAAAAACGAAATTATTTTACTCACAGGACAAGGAACTCCAACTCTATATGGACAAGGATATGATCTTATAAAAGAAGCTGCAGATGCATATATTAAAATGAAAGTTGCTGCAGTGAAAGATGGGTTTGAACTTAAAGTTGTTTCGAGCTATCGAAGTTTTGATAGACAACTTGCTATATGGAACAGAAAGTTTGAAATCAATTCAAAAGAAGGAATGGATCCATTAGAAAACATTAAAAAAATAACGGAATACTCAACAATACCTGGGACATCTAGACACCATTGGGGAACAGAAATTGATCTAATCTCTGCTCAACCAAAAGTAGATGGAGATGTTCTTTTGGCCAACTTATTTGAGGGTGAGGGTCCCTACGCTGCTCTGAAGTCTTGGATGGATGCTAATGCAAACTCTTATGGATTTTTTCTAGCTTATCCTAAAGATAGTTTACGTAAAGGATTTCAATATGAACCTTGGCATTACAGTTATAAACCGAAATCTAAATATTTTTTAAAAAACTATCTAACAATTGACTTGAAAAATATTTTTTTAAGTCATGAAATCTTGGGCAAGGAAATTTTTGATGAAAAATTTATTCAGGAGTATAAAGAAGAGTATATTCTGGGTATATCATCAAAAATCAAAGGTTGAAAGAGATTTATGAAAAACATGTGATGTGAGAAAACAACTGTTATTTTTGCTCTAAAGACAATATAATACTCTTTTCTGTTCCTAAATCACACACATATTCATCATTGGTTTCATCAAGAATTAAACTTTATAGATTCTCTAAGTTTACTAATAAATCAGGGACAATTTCAAATATGTTTGAGTAAGTTCTGGTAAGCTTTATAATTTACTTTTTATGTCTATCTTTAGTTTCAACAAACACAACTCTATCAATAAATGAAAAAAAGTTATTATCAGCCAGAGGATCTCAAGAAATTTGGAGAAATAAACGAATGGAACGAAGCTTTAGGATCGAAGTTTTTTGACTATTATAATAGTGTTTTTGAAGAAGGATCTTTATCCGCTCGCGAAAAATCATTAATAGCACTTGCTGTATCGCATGTAATACAATGTCCTTATTGTATTGATTCGTACACCAAAGACGGCTTACAAAGAGGTATTGAAAAAGAAGAAATGATAGAAGCCGTTCATGTAGGCGCAGCAATAAAAGCTGGTGCGGCATTAGTTCATGGCGTTCAAATGATGAATAGACATGATCAACTGAGCATGTAATATGAAAATAAAATCTCTTAAATCACGGCAAGATTCGCTTGCTCAATCTGAAAAACAACTTGAAATTTTAAATGGCGGAATTTTTGAAGATGGAACACTTCCTACTTTTAAGGAAAAGGTAAAAAACAGTAATTTTCAACAAGTTCGTCCAACAGGATTAGAAATACTTCAGATTAACGTGGGTTATATGTGTAATCAGGTTTGCTCTCATTGTCACGTAGATGCTGGACCTGATAGAAAAGAAATAATGACGCAGGAAACCATGGAACAGATTTTACATGTTTTAAGAAATAGTAAAATAAATACGGTTGACCTAACAGGAGGAGCTCCTGAAATGCACCCTCAATTTCGATGGTTTGTTGAAGAAATAAGAAAAACAGAGGTTGAAGAAATAATTGTACGTTCAAATCTGACGATTATTCTTGCAAACAAAAAGTATAACGACCTTCCTGAATTTTTTTCTGAACATAAAATTCATGTGATCTCATCACTACCTTTTTACAAAAGAAATAAAACAGACCGACAACGAGGCGATGGCGTTTTTGACTCGTCCATTAAAGCTTTACAGATGCTGAACGCTGTTGGATTTGGATTACCAAATAGTGAACTTCAATTGGACTTGGTTTACAATCCTTCGGGTGCATTTTTACCTGGAGACCAAAAAGCTCTAGAACTAGATTTTAAAAAGGCATTAGCCGAGGATTTTAATATAAAATTTAACCTGCTTTTTACGATAACTAATCTACCCATTAGTCGATTTTTGGATTACCTTATTGCATCAGAAAATTACGAAGAATACATGCATGCACTTGTTGATGCTTTTAATCCTTCTACAGTTGGAAATGTGATGTGTACCAATACCATTTCTGTAAGCTGGGAAGGGTTTTTATTTGATTGTGATTTTAATCAGATACTTGATTTAAAAGTAGACTCTACAATTGCTCATATTAGTGAATTTAATTCTACCGTCCTTGACGACAGAAACATTAGGCTCTCTCAACATTGCTACGGCTGTACTGCTGGCGCAGGAAGTAGCTGTCAAGGCAGTATTGCTTAAAATCTGTTTTATGAATAAAAAATTACTGCTTATTTTTGCTAAAAATCCAGTTCTTTCAAAAGTTAAGACCCGATTAGCAGCATCTATTGGTGACGAGAAAGCGCTTTTTATATATAAAAAATTACTTCAAAAAACCGCAGAAACAATTGAAGGATTAGACCTACATAAAAGTCTTTACTATTCTGAATACATAGAAGAAGGAGATGTATGGGAAGGCAATGTCTCCGACAAAAACATTCAAGTCGGAAATACTCTTGGAGAAAAAATGGAAAATGCTTTTAAGAGAGGTTTTAGTGAAGGCTTTCTGAAAATTGTAATAATCGGAACAGATCTTTGGGACATAGAAATGAAAGACATCAATTTGGCTTTTAAAGCTCTTGAAAGTAATGCAGGAGTAATTGGCCCTGCAACCGATGGCGGATATTATCTTTTAGGTCTATCTGAGTGGACAACTGAAGTATTCGAAAATAAAAAATGGGGGACTTCTAGTGTTCTAAAAGATACTATGCAAAGCTTTAAAAACAAAAAAGTTGTTAAACTTGATTATAAAAACGACATTGACAACTATACGGACCTTTGTTCATTTCCAAAACTCTTAAAACTCCTTGACACATGATATCTATGAAAAATAGAATTGACGAAAGCATCGAATTTCTTGAGCAGCTGGGAATTGAATCCGGTTGCATAGGCATTATACTTGGAACCGGATTAGGAAATCTAGTAGAACATATTAGTGTTGAAAAAGAAATCCCTTTCGAATCAATCCCACATTTTCCAACATCAACGGTTGAATACCACAGCGGAAAACTTATTTATGGTACACTTAACTTAAAGAAAGTACTTGTTTTCCAAGGCCGATTTCATCTTTATGAAGGTTATAATTTTTTTGAAATTACTTACCCTGTTAGAATTCTTCATGCACTTGGTGTGAAAAAAATAATTCTAAGTAATGCGGCTGGCGCAGTTAATTTGAAATTCAACAAAGGGGAAATTATGTTGATCGAAGACCACATTAACCTACAGGGAGACTCACCTCTAGCTGAGAAAGGAATTCATGATTTAGGCAAACGTTTTGTAGATATGAGTGAACCTTATGCTGTTCCCATGCGTCAAAAAGCAAAAGAAATTGCCAACAAAGAAAACATAATACTTCATACCGGAACCTACGCTGCGGTAGTAGGACCCCAGTTGGAAACAAAAGCAGAATATCGATACCTTAAAATAATCGGAGCAGATGCCGTTGGTATGTCTACAGTTCCAGAAGTTATAGTTGCAAATCAACTGGAAATGGATTGTATAGCATTATCTGTTTTGACCGATGTTTGTGATCCCAAAAATTTAAAGCCTATTGACATTCCTGATATAATGGCTATGGCCAAAAAAGCGGAACAGTCTTTGATTATACTAATTAAACATTTGATTTCATCTCTTTAAAAAACAAAAAATGAGTTATTTAGAAGTAACAAAAGACGTTTACAAAGAAGCTGCACTAACACCTGATATTGGTTTATGCTGTACTACAACTCCGATATGGCAGTTTCCAGGACTTAAAATCCCTACAATAATGCAAGAAATGAATTACGGTTGCGGATCTACGGTTCATCCTCGTGACCTAGTTAATAATCCGAAAATCCTTTATGTAGGAGTTGGAGGTGGTATGGAGCTGCTTCAGTTTTCTTACTTCTCAAGACAAAAAGAAGGTGTTATTGGAATTGATGTAGTAGACGAAATGCTTGAAGCCTCTCGGAAAAATTTTATTCTTGCCGAAAATCAAAACGACTGGTTCAAATCTGAGTATGTAACTCTAAAAAAAGGAGATGCGCTAAACCTCCCTGTTAAAGATGGAAGTATAGATGTAGCTGCACAAAATTGTCTTTTTAATATCTTCAAATTGGAAGAACTTAAAAAAGCTCTAGAAGAGATGTATCGGGTATTAAAACCTCACGGACGCTTAGTAATGAGTGATCCTACCTGTGAGCAACCAATGAATGAAACCCTAAGAGAAGATGAACGACTAAGAGCTTTATGCTTGTCAGGGTCAATTCCTTTAGCTGCTTATGTAAATATGCTAACAGAAGTGGGATTTGGCACAATCGAAATTAGAGCAAGAAGACCTTATAGAATATTAGACCCTAAGCATTATCCTACAGAAGAATCTATATACATTGAAAGTGTTGAAGTTTGTGCAATTAAAGATCCAATGCCAGAAGATGGTCCTTGTGTTTTTACTGGTAAAACGGCAATATACTTCGGAGATGATGACTTATTTGATGATAAAAAAGGGCATATTTTACTTCAAAATCAGCCTTTAGCAATTTGCGACAAAACCGCTGGAGTATTTACAAACCTAAATAGAAACGATATTTTCATAAGTGAATCGACTTTTCACTACGATGGAGGTGGTTGTTGCTAAATAATAATTCGATGAAATACCTACTTATAACATTTTTTCTTTCTATTGGTTTAATTAGTTTTAAATCCAATTCTGAGACAGGACTCAATCAGGACAAAGGACTCCATTCTAGCTGGAATGTTTTACTTCAAAAATATGTTTCTGAAGATGGAATAGTAGATTACAGTAGTTGGAATAAAAATAAAGATGCTTTAAACAAATATATTAAACTTCTTGAACAAAAATCTCCAGCAAATTATTGGGACAGAAATGACTCTTTAGCATATTTTATAAATGCATATAATGCAATTACCGTAAAATTAATTCTAGATAATTATCCCGTAGAAAGCATTAAAGAAATTAAAGATCCTTGGGATAGCGTAAGTCTTAAACTACCCAATAAAGAATTTACTTTAAATAAAATCGAACATGAAGTTTTGAGGAAGATGGGAGACCCAAGAATTCATTTTGCCATAAACTGTGCTTCAGAATCTTGTCCTAAATTATTAAACGAGGCCTTTGTAGCTTCTAAAATTCCGAAACAACTTGAAGCAGTTACATCGAGCTTTATTAATGACCCCTCTAAGAATCGATTTTCTAGGGATAGAATAAATTTATCCCGGATATTCTTGTGGTTTTCAAAAGACTTTGGATCTAAAAAAGAACGTATTTCTTTTATTCAAAAATATTCTGAAAAAAGTTTTAATGACAAGGCTAAAATAAAATATCAAGAATACAACTGGAAACTAAATGAATAGCGAGTACATCTCCATTATTGTTCCTGTTTTAAATGAATTTGACCAGCTTGAAGGATTAATAAATTCATTAAAAGAGCTTTCTGTTTTTGAAAATGAAATCATTATTGTTGATGGCGGAAGCGAAGATGGAAGTGTTGAATGGTTAAAAAATAATAAAGGATATACTTATATTCAAACCAATAAAGGAAAAGCACATCAGCAAAACGAAGGTGCTAGAATTGCTAAATCTCCAATATTGTATTTTTTACATGCCGACACCCTACCCCCTAACAATTTTGATAAATTAATATTAAACACCGTTAGCCAATCGAAAAAAGTAGGATCATTTAGACTGAAATTTTCAGATTCACATTGGGCTTTAAACTTTGCAGCATTTTCAAGTAAATATAATAATCGATTTTGCCGTGGTGGAGATCAATCTTTATTCATTCTGAAAGAGTTATTTGATGAATTAAAAGGCTTCGACGAGAATTATCTTATTTGTGAAGATGGGGAACTTATTGACCGTATTTATAAACAAACTTCGTTTTGTGTTTTGCCTTATGATGTACTAACTTCAGCACGCCGCTTCAAAGAGAATGGAGTATTAAGATTACAATTTCATTTCACGATAATTCATATAATGCGGGTTATCGGAATGGCTCCCGAGAGACTCTATTCCTACTACTCTAAATTCGTGAAATAACCCTTTATTATGTCTTCAGCAGGTTTATTCTGTGGCGAAAAGGTTGTGTCCGAAACACTACCAGAGTTAGCATGATCAGGAAACCACTTCCAAATAAACCCTCCAGCCCAACAGTTTTTTTCCTGAAAACTGAAAAACATAGCCTCTAAAGCATCAGCCTGTGCTTTGCCATTATAAGGTTGTTCTCTGACGCTATAATCCCCTGGTTTTACTGTAGATCTATGGATGCTTCTATATCCTATTTCAGTAAAAAGAATGCTGCGATTTTCTTTTTCAGAGAAATTTTTTAAATCTTGGGCAACTTGAGCAAAATGAAGTATGAACTCTTTATAGGATTTTTGGAATTGACTCTAGGCAGTATCAGATTCAAATGCTCTTGTGCCTCTAAAAAATCCACCTCGAATCCAAATATGAGGTTTGAGCATAATTTCAATCCCATCATTATAAAAAAAGGAACCGTTTGATTAATGCCACTTTTTGTCTCGCCAAACCACTGCCAGGATAAATCAAATTTAATAGATGAATCTTGAGCCGAATTCATATAGCCATAAGGCATAAGAGCAACCCAATTTACAGCAGTTTCTTTTACAGGATCAATATGCTCTTTGTTCACATTGATTCGAGTTCCAACAAAGCTCAGCCCATTGATTTTTTGTCCCCAATTTTTGGTAGGACAGAGGATTAATAAGCCAAGAGTTAAAAGTGAAAATTTCCTTAAAATCACAGATTAAAGATATACAAGTCAAATGACTTTAAATAGACCTATTAATAAAGCATAAAATAGGGAATGAACATAATTAAACTAAAAAAAATGAACTGATTGTGAAAATCAATAAAAATCCTAAGATTGAAAATAAATCTTTTGCTTCTTTAAAATTAGGATAATAACTTCTAAAAAAAGTATACACAGCAGCAGCTGAAACTAGCAACCATAAATAAAACATAAGTAGATAGGTTATGGGTTAATAAAATTTGGTTTTATAAATGTAGTCCTTTTTTATAACAACATAAAAAAAAGTATCTTGTAATCAAATAACAACAGATGAACGCCCCGCCTATTATTGTTATCGGAAACGGAATTGCAGGCATTACTGCTGCAAGACATATTAGAAAAAAATCAAACAAACCCATCTTAATAATTTCAAAAGAAAGCACCTACTTTTTCTCTAGAACTGCGCTAATGTATATCTATATGGGGCACATGAAGTGGGAACACACAAAGCCTTATGAAAATCATTTTTGGAAAAAGAATAAACTCAATTTACTAAAAGAAACCGTTACTGAAATTGACCCTAAAGAAAAAACAATATCACTTTCAAACGAATCAATTTTATCTTATGACTCTCTAATACTAGCAACTGGATCTGTTCCTAACAAATTTGGATGGCCTGGAGAAAACTTGAAAGGAGTTCAGGGTTTGTACTCTAAACAGGACCTTGAAAGCTTAGAATCATTAAGCAATACTATTAATCATGCCGTTATTGTTGGAGGTGGACTCATTGGAATTGAATTGGCTGAAATGCTTCATGCTAGAGGTAAAAAAGTGACTTTTTTAGTCCGAGAAGAAAGTTTCTGGAACAATGTACTCCCTAAGGGAGCGTCAGAAATGATAAATTTACACATACTATCTCAAGGAATTGATCTTCGCCTTAAAACCAATTTAAGTGAAATTTTAGAAAATGAAAACGGAAGAGCGAAAGCAATACGAACTGACTCTGGAGAAATTATTGAATGTCAGTTTGTTGGTCTTACTGCTGGGGTTAGACCAAATATTGATTTTATTAAAAACACAACCATTGCATCTAATCGAGGTGTTCTTGTAAATAAATATCTAGAAACAAGCGAACCTAACATCTATGCCATTGGAGATTGTGCAGAACAACAAGAGCCTTTAGAGAACAGAAGAGCTATTGAGGCTATTTGGTATACAGGACGTATGATGGGAGAGACTGTAGCTCAAACACTAACAGGGGAAAAAACAGCATATCATCCAGGACATTGGTTTAATAGCGCCAAATTTTTTGATATTGAATATCAAACCTATGGAGTTGTTTCTGCTCATCCTCAAGAACCTGAAATTCATTTTCATTGGGAAGACTTAGAAAAAGAAATTGCTATAACAATTGCTTTCCATAAAGATTCGAATCTTTTCCTAGGAATCAATACTTTTGGAATACGGATGCGTCATGAAATTTTTAATCAAATGCTGAATAACGAAAGTACTGTTTTTCATGTAATGGAGCATTTAGGAGATTGTAATTTTGATTCCGAATTTTTCAAATCCTATGAGAAAGAAATACTGTCTAAATTTAACCAAGATTATAACAAAGAAATTAAGTTGAAAAAGAAAAGTTGGACAAGAATATTTAATTCAAAAATAGCGAAATGACAGAAACAATTCAAAAGCTAGGTCTCGGGATTTTTTTAATTGGACTTACTTTATTTTGCGCTCTGGTTTTCCTAGGGGATTATGAGTTAAGTTCTAAGCAATTTGAAAAAGTAATCTCCGACAAAGGCATTAAGAGTAAACTCTTTATTGAAAACATCAATACAACTATTATTGATAAAAAATTCTCAGGTCCTTTTAAATTCTCTTCAACGATAATCAGTGCACTAGAAATATCTAATGCTTCTCATAAAAAAAACAAAGAATGGAATAAAGTGATTTGGGATAAACCGCACAATTTTTCTTATCAAATAGCTAAAGAAGCTGGTTCTGGACCAATTAAAGAAAATAAGGGTTTGTTTTGGTTTCTAACATTTGGGTTGGGGATTTTTGGGTCATTACTCTATATTATTCCTAACGTTATTACCTTGGGTCCCCCAGGAATAAAAAATAATGGGATTTATTTCAATTCTACTACAAATAAGGGTTACTTGGGGTGGTTTGTTTTCATCTTCCTAGTTGCATTTTATGTGTTACTTTATTTCTTCCCGGATTATATTATCAATTGGACTTACATTGTAGATCCCATTAGTCAAAGTCTGAGCGGCAACTTAGCAAGTCAATGGTTTTTGTATGGATTTTTATATTGTACTGTTATGACTGTTATGGCGGTTAGGATGTATATTAAATACAGAAATAATAAATATCAAATTCTGAGAACTACTTCTGTTCTATTTTTTCAGATTGTTTTTGCCTTTTTAATTCCTGAAATTTTAGTGCGCTTTGAAAAACCTTGGTATGACTTTAAAAATGCATTTCCTCTTGACTATGACTTTTTCTTTAGTTGGAATTTAAACAGTTTAATTGAAAGTGGTGGATTTGGATTATTCATTCTTGTATGGGGAATTGTATTGACTTTAGTAATTGTTCCTGTAATGGTTTATTTCTTTGGAAAAAGGTGGTATTGTTCTTGGGTTTGTGGTTGTGGCGGATTAGCAGAAACTCTTGGCGATCCTTTTAGACATCTTTCAAACAAATCTATTGGAGCATGGAAATTTGAACGTTGGATGGTTCATGGGGTTCTTGCTTTTTCTTTACTAATGACTGGATTTACATTATACTCTTATTTTTCTGGATCTCAAGCTGTGCTGGGTATTAAGACGCAAGCGATTCAAAATATATATGGTTTTTTAATTGGTTCTATATTCGCAGGTGTAATTGGAACTGGTTTTTATCCTATTTTCGGGAATAGGGTTTGGTGTAGGTTTGGATGTCCTTTAGCAGCGTATCTTGGTTTAGTACAACGATTCAAATCACGGTTTAGAATAACAACTAACGGAGGTCAGTGCATCTCTTGTGGAAACTGTTCTACATATTGTGAAATGGGAATAGATGTTCGTGCTTATGCTCAAAAAGGTCAAGATATTGTTCGATCTTCATGTGTAGGATGTGGAGTTTGCTCGGCGGTTTGTCCAAGAGGTGTTTTGAAACTTGAAAATGGACCTCTTGAAAACAGAACTTTTTCTCCAGAATTCCCTCTAGGAAATACGCTTAAATAAAAATGTTCTTTTGACTTAAAAGAAGAATTCAAAAGCTTTCGTTTATTTAATAATAATGGTTTTAATTATTATATGAAACATATTAAAGTTATAATACCAGCTTATAACGAGCAAGATTCGATCGGACTTGTGGTTCGTGCTATTCCAAATATTGTTGATGAAATTATTGTTGTAAATAATAATTCTACAGACAACACCGCTCAGGTTGCTAAAGATTCGGGGGCTAAAGTTCTCTTTGAAAAAAGGGGTGGATATGGGTATGCCTGCCTTAAGGGAATTGACTACCTAAGGCAAAAAAAAATCAGCCCTGATGTTGTTGTTTTTTTAGACGGAGATTTTTCAGATTTTCCCGAAGAAATTATTCATCTTATTGCTCCAATTCAAAAAGAAAATATAGATTTTGTTGTTGGAGCAAGAGCTAAAGAATTGAGGGAAAAAAGATCTCTGACTCCTCAGCAAGTTTTTGGAAATTGGCTGGCTTGCTTTCTTATGAAAATTCTTTATAAATCTGACTTTACAGATCTTGGGCCATTTAGAGCAATTCGATGGAATACCTTAATTGATCTTAAAATGTCTGATAAAACTTATGGCTGGACTGTTGAAATGCAATTAAAGATTCTTGATAAGAAAATTCCTTACAAAGAGATTAAGGTTAATTATCGTAAAAGAATAGGCGTGTCTAAAGTTTCAGGCACCTTAAAAGGGACTATCTTTGCGGGAATCAAAATCATAGGGTGGATTTTCAAACATTACATATTTAAATAAATGGGAAAAATTTGGCTATACCTTTCTATTCTTCTAATGATTGTATATTCAATATCTTTAATTCTAGTGCTGTTCTATAGTCTCTCACAATTGAACTTACTTTGGAATTATGTTCAGTACAAAAAGAAAAAAGAAAAACATCCTCTTCTAGATCTAACTAAATCAGAATCCATTCCCTTCATCACAATTCAACTCCCTGTTTTCAATGAACTCTATGTTATGGAACGTTTGCTAAAATGCATAAATCAAATAGAGTATCCCCGTGAAAAGCTAGAGGTTCAAGTTCTAGACGACTCTACAGACGAATCTGTTGAACTTACTCGTAGATTAGTTGAAGATCTAAAAATTGATGGCCTTGACATTGTCCAAATTAGAAGAAAAAACCGGGTAGGGTTTAAGGCAGGAGCGCTAAAAGAGGGTTTAAAATCAGCTAAAGGGGAGTTTATTGCAATTTTTGATGCTGATTTTTTACCTCAACCTAATTGGCTTTTGCAAACAGTATCACAATTTGAGAATGAAGAAATAGGAGTTGTTCAAACTCGATGGTCTCATATAAATAGAGATTATTCTATTCTTACACAAGTTCAGGCTTTTGCTCTAGATGCACATTTTACTTTAGAACAAGTAGGCAGAAACAGTAAGGGTCATTTTATGAACTTTAATGGAACAGCAGGTGTCTGGAGAAAAACTTGTGTTCTTGATGCAGGAAACTGGGAAGGAGATACACTAACCGAAGATTTAGATTTAAGTTATAGAGCTCAGTTAAAAAATTGGAAATTTAAATATCTTGAGGATGTAGAAACGCCTTCTGAACTTCCTGTTGTAATGAGTTCTATTCGCTCCCAACAATTTAGATGGAATAAAGGGGGTGCAGAGAACTTTCAAAAAATGGCTAAAAGAGTTATTATATCGAAGGAAGTCAAAAGCTCTTCAAAAATTCATTCGATTCTCCATTTACTTAATAGTACCATGTTTCTTAATGTATTTTTTATGGGAGTATTGAGCATCCCTATGCTTTACATTAAAAACGAATGGGGCCACCTAAGTCTGTATTTTGACCTCTCTAGTTTTTTTATAGTAAGTACTATCATATTTTTTTGTTGCTACTGGGTGCTCTATAGGTACAAGAAGGGTGGCGGGCTAATGAATTTCATCGAGTATATTAAAATATTTTTTACCTTTTACACTATCGCCATGGGGTTCTCTTACCACAACTCACTCGCTGTATTAGAAGGACACAGAGGGAAAAGAAGTGACTTTATAAGGACACCTAAATTTAACATAAAAACACTTAAAGATTCTTGGGGGAAAAATAAATACACAACAAAGAAAATTTCTAAAAATGTAATCGTTGAAGGAGTATTAGCTTTATACTTTTTATTTGGAATGTATAGTGCATTTATTGTCGGTAAGGAGGGAGATTTTGGTTTGTTTCCGTTTCATTTGATATTCTTTATTGGATTTGTATTTGTATTTGTTAACTCGTTCAAAACCCAAGCATAATGCTTCGAAAGAAAGTCCATATGAAGATTCTTCAAGGCCTTTTTGTTTTGATAAGTTTATTTGGCTATTATTATATTGGCTATGAAATAGTAAGAGAACAAAGTTCTGTGCTGGTCTTATTATATTTATCCCTTTTTGTTTTTACTTATTTATTAATTAGAAGCTGTGATTCTTTAAAAAAGATACTTGGAATTGGAATCTTATTTAGACTTATTCTTTTAATAGCAACTCCCCTACTTTCCCAAGACTTTTATAGATTTATATGGGATGGAATGTTAGTCGCCAACCATCTTAATCCCTATGAAGCTACGCCTGATTTTTTAAATCAAAGTTCAGCTTTTTTTTTAAGCCAATTTAGCCAAGATCTTTATAACGGAATGGGGACTTTAAGTGCAGAACACTATTCTAATTATCCGCCTTTAAATCAATTGGGGTTTTATATAGCATCTATTTTGGGAGGAGATTCTATTCTTGCAAACATTGTGAGCATTCGACTGCTCTTAATCTTAGCTGATTTAGGTATTTTTTGGATTGGAATCAAATTATTAAACTTATTAGGACTCCCAGAAAAAAGAATTGCTTTTTACTTTTTAAATCCTTTAATCATAGTAGAATTAATCGGAAACCTTCATTGGGAAGGGGCAATGATGTTTTTTTTCCTTTTAGGTTTATACTACATTTTTATTGAAAATAAATGGAAATGGTCTTTTATACCTATGGCTGCTTCTATAGCTTTAAAACTAATTCCTTTAATGATTTTACCACTACTTTGGCAATTCTTAAAACCAAAGAAAAGTATCTTATTTGGCTTGCTCACACTAATGTGTTCATTGATGTTTTTTATCCCCTTGTTTATTGGTCAAGAGGGGATTGAGCATTACCTCAAAACCATCAGTCTTTGGTTTAATCGATTTGAATTTAACGGGAGTTTATACTACATCATTAGAAAACTTGGTTATGAAGTAAAAGGATATAATATCATAAGAATGTTTGGAAAAGTAACCCCTTATATCATAATTGCACTTGTAGCGTGCTTTACTTTTATAAGAAATAATAAAACACCAAAGTCTGTTATAAACGGCATGTTACTTATGCTGAGTTGCTACTTTTTTATATCAACTACAGTTCACCCCTGGTACATTGTATGCCTTGTAACAATTGGATTGTTTTCTAACTATTCATATCCCCTATTTTGGAGCGCATTAGTTACATTGAGTTATGTTGCTTATGGAAACTATAATTTCAATGAAAATTTCTACTTAATTTCACTTCAATATGGTCTTGTTTATGGAATACTGGTGTATGAAATGATTCAGAAAAAAGTACTACTTCATCATTTTAAATAGATTGATTTCTCGCTCATTTAGATGTCTCCATTTTCCACGAGGTAAATCTTTTTTATTTAAATGAGCAAACACAACACGGTCAACTTGCTCTAACTTGTAGCCAAGTTTTTCAAAGACATGAAATATAGCACGATGACGTTCCGTCGAAAGTTCAACACCTACTTTTCGTTTAGATTCTCCTCTAATAAAGCTTATAGCATCAACCTCAATTTTGTCAAATTTATCTATGACAATACCCTCACGGATCTTCTCAAGGTCGGTTTGAACTAAATTCTTATCTAATACTACTTGAAAAATCTTATTTAACCCTCTAGAAGGGTTTTTGAGTTTAATTTTAAGCTCAGTGTCGTTTGTAAAAAGAAGTAAGCCTGTTGAGGTTCTATCCATTGAATTAACCGGGTCAATTCTGTAAGAAGTAGCTCCATTTATAAGTTCCATTACGTCTTTTTTGTATGTTCCTTTTTTGACAGAAGCAAGAAAACCTTTGGGCTTATTCAACAAAACATAGGCGGGTTTATCAGAGACAACTCTTCTGCCGTCGTAGCGAACATCATCGCCCCTTTGAACTTGATAACCCATTTCTATTATAATTTTGCCGTTAACCTTAACCATTCCCATTGCGATAAACATATCAGCTTCGCGACGGGAGCAAATGCCTGAATTCGCGATAAATTTATTTAAGCGAGTTGAAGTAGCTGATTTTTTTAGAGAAGAATTATTTGACTTTGAATCCATAGTAAGGTATGCATTTGAAAACTGTTTGAACTTAGAGCGGAAAACGGATAAGTATTATACTTAAAATTCCTGTAACAATAAGCACTTTCAATAAATTATGAAGCCAAAGGTACATCTTTTGAGTCGGAGATTTCCATAAGATTATAACGATCAATAATAAAAATGGTATTAGAGATAAAAAATAATACACCATACTATGAATAACTTCTTTGCTGTCTATTAAAAGCTTTATAGGAACAAAGGTCAAAAGGATTAAAATATTGATTGTTATAATGGTTATTTTTTCTCCAAAAACAACAGTGATTGTTTTATAATTTCTCACCCAGTCCCCTTTAAAATTCTCTAAATCTTTGATTAAATCACGAATAAGCATGATCAAAAATAAAAAGCTAGCATGATAAAAAACAATACTTGAAAAGTTTTTGAAATAAATCATAATTGCAATGAAAGGGGTAACCGCAAGAAGAACTGCGAAAAGGTTACTTAGCCAAAAATGTTTTTTAAGTAGATGGCTGTAAATCCATAAACCAAAAATATAAATTAAAAAAAATGGCACTGTCCTTAAAGAGACAAACACTGCTAAAAGCAGTGATAAAAAGTTTAATATACTATAACAAAAGAGTTGTAAAGCTGGAGATGCTTGATGTTCGAGTAAATACTTAAAAGGCCTATTAATTTGATCCTTTTCCGCATCATAAAAATTATTAATTACATATCCACCCGCAACTGCAAGGGAGGTAGCCATGAACAACATAAATAACTTGGAATCAGTTAGTATATATTCCCAAGAAGTTTGTGGAGCAAAAATATATCTCGCACTCAAGTATTGTGCAAAGATTATAGTGAAAAGGGTATGCCCTCGTACAGAAGCAAATAATGCTAATAATTGAATTAGGATTTTATTTCTTTCTTGATTTTTGAAAAGCATGGCTTTTCTAGAAATTATAGACCACCTCTAAACGATGCCCTTTCAGTGTTTTTTTAGCTTTTTCAAAGTCCTGGGCAAATCCAAGAATATATCCACCACCACCAGATCCACAAAGTTTAAGATAGTAATCATTACTTTCAATTCCGTGCTTCCAAATAGCGTGAAATTCTTTAGGAATCATGGGTTTAAAGTTATGAAATACTAAATTAGAGAGTTGTTTGATGTTAGAAAAAAGTGAAGTTAGATTTGCATTCAAAAAGTCATCAACACAAGCATCTGTATAATTAATAAATTGATCTTTCATCATTTTACGGAATGGCTCTTGTTTCATACTTTCCATAAAAATAGAAACCATAGGAGCAGTTTCTCCAACAATACCACTGTCTAATAAAAATACAGCTCCTTTACCATCTGGGTTTTGAGATGGAATTCCCGTTGGTTCTATATGGTCTTGAGAATTAATCAAAATAGGTAAACTCAAATAACTATTTAAAGGGTCTAAGCCTGAAGATTTACCATGAAAAAAAGATTCCATTGCTGCAAAAATGATTTTTAGATGCTGCAATTTCTCTTTGGTTAGATTTTCTAAAACAGTAATTTTATCTAATGCATATTTATCATAAATAGAAGCTACTAAAGCTCCACTACTTCCAATTCCATAACCTTGTGGTATGCTACTATCAAAATACATTTTATTATCTAAGTCTTCATTTAATCTTTTCCAGTCAAAAGACACAACAGATTCAGGAAGTTTTTTTAGATAAGAACAGAAGGCCACCAACTTAAGATGTGAATCTTGAGTTATTGGATTTTCTGATGTTTTAAGGGCGCCTCTATAAAAATTATAAGGAATAGATAACCCTTTAGAATCTTTAATAATTCCATACTCTCCAAAAAGCAAAATTTTAGCATAAAAGAGTGGTCCTTTCATATTCAAACAAAGTTATAGTTTTTTGGCACCATTACCAATTTGATCTTCAATGAATTGACCATTTTGACAAAATACTGCTAATTCTTGATTTATAAATTTTAAGACTGTGTCACTTTCTGCCTTTGGATAGAGCAAATGAACATTAGCGCCAGCATCTAAAGTAAAACACAAAGAGGATTTCACTTCTTGACGATACGCCCAAACTTTATTTAAAACTTCAAGAGTATTGGGATGCATTAAAATAAAATATGGTTGGGAAACCATCATCAATGCATGAAGTGTTAGAGCTTCTGACTCAACAAGGCTTATGAAACTTGTTAGATCGCCTTCAGTAAGAATTTCTTTTAACAATGACATGTTATCACGAGCTTGTTCAAATCTTTTAGAAGCATAAGAATGCCCATTCATCAGATCATGTCCAAGGGTACTACTTACTTTTTTTTGACCTTTATCTATCAATAAAATAGTGTCTTGATAATCCTTAAAAACTGAATGTATTTGAGAAGAAACAGCTGTACCATATAAATCAGAACTTCCGTCGAAAGCATCAGAAACACCCCAGGAAACTAGGGGCCCTTGAATACTTCGGGCAGCGCTACCTGATCCTAATCGAGCCAAAAAGGATGCTTTTTTTAAAAAATAGATATCAGAGATTTCTGGGTTTGCTTTCTTTTCCAATGACATAATTCCAAGTGCCAATGCACTCATTCCAGATGCAGAAGAAGCTATCCCACTGCTATGTGGAAAAGAATTGTTACTTTGAATAGATAAATGATGATTTTTAACAAAAGGAACATAGGGTTCAATTCTTCTAAGAAAGCTTTCGATTTTAGGATGAAAACTGGGAGTTGGATTTCCTTCGAAAGAAAAATCAAATGAAAATCCTGTTTGTTTATGCTCTAGTGGCCTATAAGCTAATGTAGTTTGAGTAACACATTTAGACAGTGTGAAACTTAAAGAAGGGTTTTGGGGGTACTGGGATCCATATTTACCCCAATATTTTATCAAAGCAATATTACTTGGTGCTTCCCATTTTGAGTTTCCCGTTGCTTCAAAGTTTTGGGTTTCAATAAAATCTTTTTCAGTATTCATAAATTACAAAGATAACAGATTCAATTATGATTAGAAAGTTTTAAGACCTATGGAATTTTGTACCTTAGTAATTGATTCTGTTTTTATGAAGACAAAGTTTCAAAAAAGTTTTGCAATTATTTTATCCATAATAATCTGCCTAGCCATTGGTGGTATTGCTGGAAGCGTAACACAGTCTGCGATTTCAGTATGGTATTCTGGTCTCGAAAAACCTTTTTTCACCCCCCCTAATTGGCTTTTTGGTCCTGTATGGACCCTGTTATATATTCTTATGGGTTGGTCAGTAGGCTGGATTTGGTCTTTTGGAAGTCACCATAAATGGGTTAAAACTGCACTTTTCCATTTTGGAGCTCAACTTCTTCTAAACGCTATGTGGTCGCTTGTCTTTTTTGGTTTAAAAAATATATTAGGAGGATTGATAATCATCCTTGCCTTACTTGTACTGGTATTACTAACGATCAAATGGTTTAGAGTTATTAACAAGAAAGCTGCATATTTACTTTACCCATACTTTTGCTGGCTACTTTATGCTACAGCTCTAAATATGGGTGTTTACGTTTTAAATTAAACATTTTGCAGTGAGGATTTACTATCTAATTCGTTCAGGGTAATCTGTTATAACAGCATCGACATCTATCTCAATCATCTTCTTAATGTCTTCGGGTTCGTTTACCGTCCATGGGTAAACTTTAAATCCTGCATCCTGTATTTTTTTGGTGTTTTTTTGGGTCAAACTTTTAAAATTTGGATTGATTGCAAAGGCAGATAACCGTTGCCCAATAGGAATTGCATCTAAAGGGTCATCTTCAGTAAGTACTGCTATTGCAACTTCTTTATTTACTTCGTAAAAAATATCCAACTCATTCCAATCAAAACTCGAAATAAAAATATCTTCGGGCTTCCAATTTGATTCTTTAAAATAAAGCACTAATAACTCTGAAGTTAAAATTGCAGTTTGGGTTCCTTTGAGTTCAATATTCAACTGAATTTTACCGTCTATCAAATCCATTACCTCATTTAGAGTAGGTATCGGTTCTTTACCAAGAACCCTAAATTGCTTTATTGAATCTAAAGTCATTTGCTCAATATAGCCTAGCCCATCTGTTAGCTTTTCTAAAGTTTTGTCATGGAAAACAACTAATTCTCCTGTTGCACATCGAAAAACATCTATCTCAACACCATCAACTCCCAACTCCATTGCTTTTTCAATCGACGCTAATGTGTTTTCTGCAACATGGCCTCGAGCTCCTCTATGACCAATAACCAATACATCAGTATTTTTGGTGACACAAGAAGAAACGAGTATTGACATTATGATTAATCTTATTGTTGACATAAAATTTAATTATTTAATAAAATCCAAAATTCCCAAGGTCGCATTCTATGCTCATATGTATCCGAAAGAATTTTTACTTTTCCATCATCAAACCTCTTAAAGGAACTGTTATAAGGAGACGTAAAACCTACGTATTCATTGCTCATGTTAGCAATAAAAACTATGGTGTCACCTAATTTAGTTCTTTCGAACGCTAAAATATTTTGATCTCTTGAAGTGGATATTCTTTTATAAGAACCCCGTTCCTCTCCGCTATTTAATGCCGCATGATTTTGTTTTAAGGCTCCTAGACTTTCAAGCAGTTTAAATGTGTTACCCGCTACTTTTGGGAAACTGTCTTTTTCAAAAAAAAGAAGTCTTTTGTTTAAATCATACTCCATCCCACTATATATTAAAGGCATCCCTGGAGATAAATAATCTAAAGCTAAAGATACATTTACAGCAGCTCCAAAGCTTTCTCGTACTGTTCCGTTCCAAGAATTCTCATCATGATTACTTATAAAGTTTACCACTATATTTCGATCGCTATAATTTTTAAGTAAATTTTCAATATGATTATCCCAGTCCGAAACATTCTTTTTTCCGTGCACTATATCCTTTAAAAGGTGATGCCCTGGCCAATCATATGAAGCATCAAAAAGGTCAACCATTTCAATACCTCCTGGATGATTAATGTCCGTTTCTGCTAATAGAAAAACCGGCTTAACTTCCCGTAATGCTGCAAAGGTTTTTTTGTAAAATTCCATAGGCACTGCATATGCCTGGTCTACTCTGTACCCATCAATATTGGCTTCTTTAACCCAATAAACCATTGCTTCGCGCATGGCTTGACGCATATCCATGTTGTCGTAATTTAAATCGGCAACGTCAGTCCATCCAAATGATTCTCCTGTAAAAGGATTAATAGGGTCTATAATTTTACCCGCTTCGTTTTGCAAATAGTATTCAGGATGATCCTTGATCCAATGATTATCCCAACCGGTATGACCTGGAACCCAATCCAAAATAACATAAATACCTAACCGGTGTGCTTCATCAACTAGACTTTTAAGGTCATCTAAACTTCCGAATTCTGGATTAACTCCGGTATAATCTGAAACGGCATAATAACTTCCTAAAGGCCCTTTACTTTTTGTAGATGAAATCGGATTAATGGGCATTAGCCAAAGAAATTTGACTCCCATTTTTTTTAGCTTTGGTAAATCTTTTGCAAAAGCATTAAAAGTTCCTTCTGGTGAATATTGTCTTATGTTGGCTTCATATAATATCCCGGTGGCCAAATCGGCTTTTGTTACGGGAGGTAATTTGTTTACAACTGGTTCTCCTGAATTACTGCAAGCAATAACTAGGAAAACAACAAGTATGGAAAAGATGTTTTTCATTTGAAATATATTAAGTAGTTCAAGATAATCTAATTTTAAACTAAATAGAACTTATTGCAAATATTCCGTTACTCTTCAGGAGCAAGCTCTACACGCAAACCATCTAATTCAGAGGTAATGAATATTTGACAGCCAAGACGACTGTTTTCTCTAACATTATATGCTTCTGAGAGCATTGCCTCTTCGTCATCTGATTTCTTAGAAAGAGCAGAATCAGAAAGAATATAACATTGGCAGGAAGCACACATAGCCATACCTCCACAAGTACCGTCAACTGGAAGTTCAATTGATTTGCAGACCTCCATTAAATTCATTGACATGTCTGTTGGAGCTTCAATATTATGGACTTCACCTGTTCTATCTGTAATACTTATATTTATATTTAAACTCAACGCTATAATTTTGGTTTATGCCTCTATGTTAATTACTTGCTCGATTTGAGGGACGTATTTTTTGATGGTCATTTCAACACCTGACTTTAAGGTCATCTGATTTACCGAACACCCTACACATGCTCCGTGAAGTTGAACGCTCACAATACGATCATCAGCTATACTAACGAGTGAAATATCTCCTCCATCTGCCGCTAAGAACGGACGGATTTCATCTAGAGCAAGGAGTACTTTTTCTTTTATTTCTGCAGATTTCATAACTTATTTTTTTACGGCTGAACAGCCAGACATTGTTGTTATTTTTACTACTTGAGTTGGGGGTAATGTTTTATTTCTTTTGACAAGTTGGACAACCATATTTTGAGTAATTAAATTTATTGCATCGGCAATCGAACTGTTTTCTTGAAGTGCAGCAGGTCTACCCACATCTCCAGCTTCACGAACGCTTTGAACTAAAGGTATTTCTCCTAAAAAAGGAACTTTAGTGTCTGTTGCCAGATTCTTAGCACCTTCTTTACCAAAGATATAATATTTATTTTCGGGTAATTCTTGAGGCGTAAAGTAAGACATGTTTTCAACTATCCCTATAACAGGAACCTGAATGCTGTCTTGCTGAAACATAGCGATGCCTTTTTTTGCATCTGCTAAGGCTACATTTTGTGGTGTACTTACAACTATGGCACCACTAATCGGTAGTGATTGAACAATACTTAAATGAATATCTCCAGTTCCTGGTGGTAAATCAATTAAAAGAAAATCAAGTTCTCCCCAGGCTGCATCAAAAATCATTTGATTAAGAGCTTTTGAAGCCATGGGTCCACGCCAAATAACAGCCTGATTAGGTTGTGTAAAAAAACCAATAGACAATACTTTTACTCCGTAATTTTCTATGGGCTGCATTTTTGACTTACCATCTACAGTAATGGACATTGGACGTTCGCCTTCCATATCCATCATAGTTGGGATTGAAGGTCCGTAAATATCTGCGTCTAGTAAGCCTACTTGAAAGCCCATTTGAGCTAAAGTAACTGCAATATTTGAAGTAACAGTAGATTTTCCAACGCCTCCTTTTCCTGATGAAATTGCGATAATAGAGCTGATCCCTTTTATTGGCTCTCCTTTTATTGGAGCATCAGCCTTAGGAGGAGTTTCTACTTTAATATTTATTGATATTTTGGCTTTATTATAAACCTGAGCATGAATGCTTTTTAAAATTTCCACTTCAACCTTTTTGCGTGCCTGAAGACTTGGGTTTTTTAGCACTAGGTCAATGACAACCTCATCACCAAAAAGATTAATATTCTTTAAAGCGCCACTTGCAACTAAGTTTTGACCTTCTCCCGGAACGGTAAGTCCTTCTAAAACTTCTTGGATGGCCTGTTTTGATATATTCATTTAGGTTTCCCTTTTTTATATTGATTCTAAATTACAAATATACTGTTCTAAATTGAGATGAAGAAGGTTTCTAAATTTAAGTATTCGTTAATAAATGATCCGCTGGATTCCATATAAATTGCTCAAAATCAACAACTTGGTTTTCTTTAATTTGAATACCTTCACTTTCGAGCAATTGTTGCATTAAGTTAGTCCCTTCAAAATGTTGCTTTCCTGTTAAAAGTCCTATTCTATTTACAACTCGATGTGCAGGAACATCTTCTTTAATGTGAGAAGCATTCATTGCCCATCCTACCATCCTAGCGCTTTGTGGAGAGCCTAAATAACGAGCTATTAAACCATAAGAGCATACTCGCCCGAAAGGAATTTCTCGAACCACATCATATACTTTTTCGAAAAAATTTAATTCTTCTTTTAGTACCATTATGGAAATTTAAATTTCAGATAGGTTATTGGTTTATTTTCTTCTAAATAGATTTTTTCATAATAGGTTTGAACAGCAGAAGCTTCTTTTGGTGCATAAGGGTTTGTGTAGAGGTCATGGTGTGCATACTCAACTTCTATTCCCATACCCTGTAACAAACCTAAAGTATATCCATGCATGTACTCACTATCTGTTTTAAGGTGAATAAAGCCCTCAGGCTTCAGAATATTCTTGTATTTAGCTAAAAACTGCGGATTGGTTAAGCGGTGTTTAGTTCGCTTATGTTTTATTTGAGGATCGGGGAAAGTTATCCAAATCTCATCAATTTCATTTTCGGAAAATAAATCTGAAACCAACTCTATTTGTGCTCTAATAAAAGCAACGTTTGTTAACTCAAGAATTAAAGACTCTTTTGCTCCAGCCCATAATCGCGCTCCTTTTAAGTCTATTCCAATAAAATTTTTATCGAGGTTCTCTTTTGCTAAATAAACAGAGTATTCTCCCTTTCCACATCCAAGTTCTAATACTATGGGGTTTTCATTTTTAAAAAAATCTTTTCGCCAATTCCCTTTTAAAGGAAATTTATTTTCAATTAATTCTTCACGAGAAGGCTGAATAACATTTGGAAATGTTAAATTTTGATTGAACCGCTTTAATTTATTTTTACTCCCCAAAGTTTAAATTATTAGTTGGTAAAAATAAGCAAATCTTAACAAATTATGGTGGGCTACTTATTTAGTTTTGGAAAGGGAAAAAGAAAATTCAGACCCAACTCCATATGTGCTTTGAACATAAATTTTTTCTTGATGTGCTTCTATAATATGTTTCACAATAGCAAGACCTAAACCCGAACCTCCTTCATCACGATTTCTTGCCTTATCTACTCTATAAAAGCGCTCAAACAAACGAGGAACATGTTCTTCTTCAATCCCAACACCGTTGTCAATTATTCTAACTAATATTTTCTCTTTGCTTAAAACTGCTAAAGTTATCTCTGAAGTTCCTCCTTCAATACCATATTTCAATGAATTTACCAGTAGGTTTGTAATAACCTGTGATATTCTTTTACGATCGGCACGTACCCAGAGGATATCTTGCGAAACCAATCTTTCAAACACCAATTTTATTTTTTGGTTCATAGATCTGATTTCTAAAAGCTCAATAACCTCCTCTATCAATGCATACAAATCAAAGCGTTCTTTTTCAATAGAAGTAATTCCTGCTTCGAATTTGGTGATCAAATCTAAGTCGGTAACAATTTCATTCAATCGATCAACTCCCTGAACTGCTTTCTTTAGGTATATGTCTCTTAGTTCTTTATCTTCAGCCGCTCCTTCTATCAACGTAAGTACATAGCTCTCTACTGTAAAAAGTGGAGTCTTTAATTCGTGGGCTACATTTCCTATAAATTCTTTTCTGTAATTGTCTTTTACTTTGAGTAACTCGATTTCCAATTTACTCTCTTTTGCGAAATTCTGAATACTCATCGTAAGAGATTGAGCATCTCTGTTTAATGAATTTTCATTAACTGGAATTCCATCCGAATAAAATTCATCATAAAGTGCCTTAACCTTAGAGAATATATAGCGCTCGATTTGATATTGAATGAGAAAAAGACTAGAAAAAAAGAAAAGAAAAAAAACACCAAATAACATTAAATAAGGGTGTTTTTTATTTGAACCATAATCATCTATAATAAACATATAAGCACCTATCAAGAAAACAACCAATATGCTTATCAAAAGTGTTATAAAAAAAGAGGCTCTAAAACGCCTAAAAAAAATCATTCTGTGTTTTCATTAAAAATAAATTTATACCCAACTCCTTTTATAGTTTCGAAATAAATATTACCTATTTTCTCTCTTAATTTGCGAATATGAACATCTATTGTCCTGTCGCCAACTACTACATCATTACCCCAAACATTTTCCATTATAACTTCCCTTTCAAACACCTTGTTTGGTTGAGAGGCTAATAAACGGAGTAATCCAAACTCTTTTTTTGGTAAATAGATTTTTTTATTGTTTAAAGTTACTTTATGCTCATCCAAATTAATAGTTAAATCACCATAAATAATTTCTGTCCTTGTTTCTTTATTAAAGCGTCTTAATAAGGCGCTGATTTTTGAATTAAGCACTTTTGGTTTTATTGGCTTGTTTACATAATCATCTGCCCCTACTTCAAATGCTTTTAAATGAGAGTAATCTTCAGAACGAGCAGACAAAATCATGATTATAGTATCTCGATAACGCCTGTCTTTTCTAAGGTTTTGGCATGTTTCTATGCCGTCCATAACGGGCATCATCACATCCAGTATAATTAAATTCGGAATAATTTTGTTTGCCACATCAAGTGCCTGTTTTCCATTGGAGGCAGAAAAAACTTGATATCCCTCTTTACTTAAATTATAGGTAAGGATTTCAATGATATCAGGTTCATCATCAACTAATAAAATTTTAATATTACTTTTTTTCACAGAAGCTAATTTCATACCCTAAAGGCAATACGAATTTAGGAGTATAATGTATGTCAAATTTAAGAATAAAATCAACCTCTTTTACTTCTTAACGATTTGTTCATATTGGAAGCAATCTTAACGCTACTGCATTATAAAAATTAATAGCTTTGCATTGATGAACCAATCGAAGATTAATTTTTGGGAAATAACGTCAGAAATTGATTTTGAATTATGTGCTATGCAAACATTTCACCATCAATTCGAAAACAATTCAATCTATAGATCATATTGTGACTTGATTCACTTTAACCCATCTGATTTGAAATCCAGTCAAGACATTCCTTTTCTACCTATTGGTTTTTTCAAAACACATGAAGTAAAGAGTTTTGATGGAACAGCAGCTGTCGTATTCAGTTCTAGCGGAACAACTGGATCTAAAACTTCTAAGCATTTTGTTAAACAACTCGAGGATTACAAAAACAGCTTCGCTAATGCTTTTACTCTGTTCTATGAAAACCCAAAAGAAATAGCAATACTAGCTTTGTTGCCATCATATCTTGAACGAGAATGTTCTTCTTTGATCTACATGGCAGATGATTTAATTAAAGAAAGTAATCATGTCAAAAGCGGATTTTACTTAAATAATTTAGATGAGCTAAAAGACGTACTCTTAGAGCTAGAAGCCGAGCAACAACCTACCCTTTTGTTAGGCGTAAGTTTCGCGCTTTTAGACATGGTTGAAAAGTTTAATTTCAAATTAAAATCGACCATTGTAATGGAAACAGGGGGAATGAAAGGTCGAAGAAAAGAACTTATTCGAGAAGACCTTCATCAGCAATTATCTAAAGGCTTTGGTGTAGAACAAATACATTCTGAATATGGTATGACCGAACTATTTTCACAAGCATACTCAAAAGGAAATGGATTTTTTAGTTGTCCTCCATGGATGCAGGTCTTTATTCGAGATACCAGTGACCCGTTTACAAAACTTAGAATTGGAATGATGGGGAATATTAATGTAATTGACCTTGCAAATCGAGAATCTTGTGCTTTTATTGCAACCCAAGATTTAGGGCGAAAACATTCTTTAAATAAATTTGAAGTACTAGGGCGATTAGACCACTCGGAAATTAGAGGTTGTAATTTGCTAGTTTACTAAACGAAATTTAGAATATAATAACTCTTTTTACCGCGTTGAAGTAAAACATAGCGATCATTAATTAAATCCTCAGCTGTCACTTTAAAAGTATCCCCAACTTTGGTTTTATTAACTGAAATAGAATTTTCTTTTAGCGCACGTCTTGCATCACCATTAGATTTCAAAAAGTTGGTTTCACCCGCCAATACTGAAATTATATCTATTCCATTTTGTAAGCTAACTCTAGAAATTTCCGCTTGGGGAACACCATCAAAAACATCTAAAAAGGTAACTTCGTCAAGGCCTTTTAAATCATCGGTAGTTGATTTTCCAAATAAAATTTGAGAAGCCTTTTGCGTGTTTTCTAGGTCTTCTTTAGAATGAACTAAAAGTGTTACCTCATTTGCAATCTTGTTCTGTAAAACTCGCAAATGTGGAGCTTCTTTATGTGCTTCAACAAGGGTGTTAATTTCGTCTTGACTTAAAAATGTGAAAATCTTAATATAGCTTTCTGCATCTTGGTCCGAAGCATTTAACCAATATTGGTAAAATTTATAGGGCGATGTTCTTGATTTGTCTAACCAAATATTACCACCTTCTGTTTTTCCAAACTTAGTACCGTCTGCTTTAGTGATTAAAGGGCAAGTAATGGCATAAGCCTTTCCACTTGCTTTTCGTCTCACCAACTCTGTTCCTGTTGTTATGTTACCCCATTGATCACTGCCCCCCATCTGCAATGTACAGTTAAGGTTGTTGTAAAGATGAAGAAAATCATAACCCTGAAGTAACTGGTAAGTAAATTCGGTAAACGACATTCCAACCTGAGATTCAGATCCTATTCGTTTTTTAACCGAATCTTTGGACATCATATAGTTTACACTTATGTGTTTCCCAATTTCTCTTGAAAAGTCAATTAGAGAATATCCTTTCATCCAATCTAGATTATTAACTAAAAGAGCTGGGTTAGGGTTCGAAAGATCAAAGTCTAAAAATCGTGCTAATTGATTTTTGATCCCTATAATATTATTATTTATCGTTTCTTCATTCATCAGGTTGCGTTCAGCAGATTTTCCGGAAGGATCACCTATCATACCTGTAGCTCCTCCTATTAAAGCAATTGGACGGTGTCCTGCTTTTTGAAAATGCATCAAAATCATTATCTGAACTAAACTTCCAATATGCAATGAATCTGCGGTAGGGTCAAAACCAATGTAACCCGTTGTTGATTTCTCATTTAAATGGTTTTCTGTATCCGGCATAATATCGTGCAACATTCCGCGCCATCTCAACTCTTCAACAAAAATATTTTTCATCAGTTTAGCTCTTAATTTATTAGGTCGGTTAGTATAAATTATATTCAACAAATTAGTTTCCGACAGTCTTACTTTTTATTTATCAGACTCTTTGAGGTCTCTATTTCTACAAAGATAGATTTCTCAATGGTAACAAGAAAGCCAAAAATAAAAAACAGTACTTTTGAATTATGATATTAGTTACTGGAGCTACCGGCTTGGTTGGGTCACATTTACTGTTAAAGCTTATTGAACAAGACATTTTAGTAGTTGCACTGTACCGTTCTGAGTCTAAAAAAAACTTAACGCTTGACTTTTTAAAAAAGCGCACTCATTCTTCTAAATGGGATGAAATTATTTGGCGCAAAGGGGATATTTGTAATCATCCGAGCTTAGCCGATGCATTTAAAGGAATTACTCATTTGTACCACTGTGCAGCATTCATTTCTTTTGCACATTACAAGCAAGAAACCTTGATGCAGGTAAATCAAGAAGGAACTGCGAATCTTGTTAATCTTGCCATTAAAAATAAAATCAGAAAAATTGCCTATATCAGTTCAATTGCAGCCTTAGGAAGTGACGCTAATTCGAATTCAATTGACGAGACTTCTCCATGGGATGCTGACCAAGATCATACACCCTATGCATACTCAAAATATGGGGCAGAATTAGAAGTTTGGAGGGCAACACAAGAAGGAGTTCCGGCTGTTATTGTGAATCCTGGCGTAATACTAGGCTCAGGATTGGAAGGGAACCCACTAGCCTTATTATGCAATCGCATAGATAAAAATTCACCTTTTTACCCTAAGGGTGCCACAGGGTATGTAACCGTTGAAGATGTTGTTCAAGTGCTTATTGAATTAATGAATTCTGAAATAATAAATGAACGTTTTATATTAGTTGCAGAGAACTGGAGTTATAAAGATATTTTCACTAAAATAGCCTTATTGAGAAAACGTAAACTCCCTAAAATAAGCATAAAAAAATCTTGGTTAAAAATCGCTTGGCTAATTGAAGGTGTTTTATATCTATTTGGAAAAAGACGTTTTATGACAAAAGCTTTAATAAATAGCCTCTGTGATAAAAAGAAAATTTCAGGAAAAAGAATAACTCATAAAATAAGTTTTAAATACTCCAGCATTGAAACCTATCTAGAACAACACGCCTCCATAAGGGGCTAATCTAGTTTTTCTCTTTTAATAATTGTATCTATACTATCCTCAATCAACTTAGTCCGATGTTCAAGGTTTTCGAAAATACGCTTCATCATTTTTGGCTTTTTAGCGTAATAGGTTTGATTTTGAATCAGCTTTAGGCTGTCAATCCCATATTTTTTCAAAATATATTGGTCTACAAAATAAGGTTTGTATTCCTCGGCAACATAATTTGAATTTTCAATTACTTTCATTAACATTAGATCAAAATAAATATCTTCCATGATTTCAGGAGCTATCATCTGATCTGGTTCAGCAACAGGAGTACTCCCATCACAAGCTAAGCAACATATAATCACAAAAAAGGTTAGGAAGTTTTTCATTCAATTATCTGTTAAAAGTTAAACGTTTTGCTGCTTTTTTTTCTATTACAATTCCTTTATCATAAACACAAGATCCGTTTACCCAAGTGGTGTCAATTTTAGATTCAAACGTTTCGCCTTCAAAAGGCGACCATTTGCATTGATATAATAACGATTCTTCAGTTACTAAGGTTTTTTTATTTAGATCCACTAAAACTAAATCCGCATAAAACCCTTCTTTTACATAACCTCTTTTTTCTATTTCAAATAAAATAGCAGGGTTGTGACACGCTTTCTGAACCAGCTTTTCAATTGAAATTTTGCCTTTACCAACAGCAGTTAATAATGCTAATAAAGCATGTTGAACTAGAGGGCCCCCTGAAGGGGCTGAAGCGTATTTATTGTTTTTTTCTTCTTTAGTATGTGGGGCATGATCTGTAGCTAGAACATCAATACGATCATCATTTAGTGCTTTCCATAAAGCATCTTGGTCAACCTGGTTTTTGACCGCGGGGTTCCATTTAATTAGCGTCCCTTTTGTTTTATAATCTTCTGATGAGAACCAAAGGTGGTGAACGCAAACCTCAGCAGTGATTTTTTTCTCATTTAGTGGAATATCATTTCTAAACAAATCCGTTTCTTGAGCTGTAGATAAATGAAAAACATGAAGCCGCGCACCAGTTTCTTTTGCTAAAGCAATTGCTCTAGAAGATGATAAATAACAAGCCTCATGACTTCTTATTTCAGGATGAGCCTCTATTGGAATATCTTCTCCATAACGTTCTTTATATGCCGCAAAGTTAGCTCTTACCGTTGCTTCATCTTCACAATGAACAGATATTAGAAGATTTGTATTTGAAAAGATTTCTCTTAAAACCGCTTGATCATCAACCAGCATATTCCCTGTAGAGGAACCTAAAAATAGCTTAAGACCTGCTACTTTAGATTTATCTAATTTTCTAATTTCTTCTATGTTATCGTTAGTACCACCAAACATAAAAGAATAATTAGCAAGAGAAGTTTCGCTCGCCCTATCAAACTTTTTTTCTAACTCTATTATGTTTGTTGCTTGTGGATTGGTGTTAGGCATTTCAATAAAAGAAGTAATCCCACCAGCAACTGCAGCTCGTGATTCTGAACCAATTGTAGCTTTGTGAGTTAATCCTGGTTCTCTAAAATGTACCTGATCATCAATTAATCCAGGAAGTAAATGTTTTCCAGTAGCATCAATTATTTGATCTGCCTCAATATTTAAATCAGTCCCTATTTGTTGGATATATTCCCCAACTATAAAAACATCTTTAAGCTTCTGAAAACCTTCATTAACAACTGTTGCATTTTTTATTAAAATTGTACTCATAACTATCGTTTAAATAATGATTGAATTCTAAGATAAACCACTCCATATATTGCCTCCCAAATTATTGAACCGTTCATTTTGGATTGACCTTTTATTCGATTTAAAAAAATAATCGAGTGTTCTTTCAAGTTAAAATCTTTTTTCCATGCTTTGTATTTCAATTCAATTTGAAAAGCATACCCAACAAATCTGACAGAGTCTAGATCTATAGCCTCTAAAACCTCCACTCTATACCCAACAAAGCCTGCAGTAGGGTCTTTTACGGGGAGTCCAGTAAAAAACTTAACGTAATAAGAAGCAGACAAAGACAGTAAAATTCTTCCTAAAGGCCAATTTACTACATTAATTCCATCGATGTAACGAGAGCCAATAACAACATCTGTTCCTTTTTTAAGCTCCGCCTCCATTTTAGGGACATCTTGTGGGTTGTGAGAAAAATCAGCATCCATTTCGAAAATGAATTTATAATTATGTTTCAGAGCCCAGCGAAAAGCATGTAAATAAGCTAATCCTAAACCCTCTTTTTTAGGTCTAGATTCTAAAAAGAGACGCCCAGAATATTGAGGGATAAGTCCATCGACCAAAGAGCCTGTTCCATCAGGTGAGGAATCATCTACTACAACAACATGATAACTTTCATCAATGGCCAACAATTCGCAAATAATAGCTTTTATATTATCCACCTCATTATAGGTCGGTATTACAATAAGTGTGTTTTTCATTTGAATGGTTAAAAGTAAGAAATTATAGGGGATAGAATTATAAAATTAGAAATCCATTTGTAATTGAATTCTTATTGAAAACTATTATTTTTATCCCATGGAAGATTGGATTTTAAGAAACATTGACCAACAAGACTGGCTCAGTCTTGTTTTTTTGTTCAATTTTTTTCTTTTAGTTACCCTAAAACTAATGCATAGAAACCAGTTCCATTATTTCATTCGAATTATAGACAGTGCCCTTTATTTTAAAATTTACGGGAAAGATAAACTCAGACTTCAAAGTTTTACTATACTAGGAACTATTTTTTTACTTGTCAACTTCTCACTTTTAGCTTTTTATTTTTTTAATCACAACTATTCTAAATTCAATTCATTCAAATTCTTCCTTTTGCTCTTGGCTAAAATTATTTGTTTGGTTGTTTTTAGGTATTTATTTTTACAGTTTTCCTTTAAGATTCTTAATATAAAAAACTTTACAGAAGTATTTCAATTTAAAAGCTTGACCTACCAAATTCAGATTTCAATATTAACGTTCATCCTCTTTCTTTTATATCAGTTCAGCTTTTTAAATATTGAATTCTTCAATATGTCTGTTGTTGTTGTTATTATACTCTACTTAACGTCTCAAATAACTTTATATAAAAAATATTGGTTAACGCTTAAATACAATTTATTGTATTTAATTTTATACCTTTGCACATTCAAATTGGCGCCGTGGATAGTGCTCTATAGCACAATCGCTTAAGTCTTTGAAAAAGCAACTTATGAAAGTTAAAACAATACTGATTTCGCAACCTGAGCCAGTTAACGAAAACTCTCCTTATACTAGACTTCGTGAAAAGCACAATCTGAAGATTGATTTCAGGCCATTTATCCATATAGAAGGTGTTGATGCTAAGGATGTTAGAAGACAGAAGATTGATTTTGCAGATTACACTTCTGTGATATTAACAAGTCGTAATTCTGTTGACCACTTTTTTCGCTTAGCGGAAGATATGCGCTTTAAAGTTTCTGATGCTACTAAATACTTTTGCCAATCCGAAGCAGTTGCATTTTACCTCCAAAAATACGTTGTATATAGAAAACGTAAAATTTATGTTGGAGAGAAAAGTTTAACTGATTTAGAGAGTGTCTTTAAAAAATTTAAAGACGAAAAATTCTTACTCCCGTCATCCGACATATTAAAACCTACTACTTCATCTTTCTTAGATAGTATCGGGATTGACTGGACTAGAGCGCAATTATACAAAACTGTTGTTAGTGATTTATCTGATTTACGTAATGTGTCTTATGATGTCTTAGTATTCTTTAGCCCTTCTGGAATACAGTCTTTATTTCATAACTTTCCTGATTTTGAGCAAAATAATACCAAAATTGCTGTTTATGGAAATACTACAGTCAAAGCAGCAGATGAGGCAAAATTAAGAATAGACATTAAAGCTCCGACAGAAGAAACGCCATCTATGACTATGGCTATAGAAAAATTTATCTCTGCGAATAATAAATAGCTTTATTTTCTTAGAAAAGAAAGCATTAAATACCCCCAAGCCGAAATCAATAAAAAACCTCCTATTGGAGTTATTGGGCCTAAATACTTTACCGGCCATCCATGTAGTTGTTGAGTAGACAACATGAAAATACTTCCCGAAAAGAGCAGAATTCCTGCTAAAGTCAACTTAACAAAAGTGAGTTTAATTGCTGAATCAAGTGTTGAAAAACTAGATATAATTAGGATTGCTAAGCTGTGATAAACTAAATAACGGACCCCTACTTCAAAACTACTAAGCGCGTCTTGTGTTAATCTTACCTTAAGAAAATGACTCCCAAGAGCACCTAGACTAACAGCAAACATTAGCATTCCGCAGGCAATGGCACTTGTTATTTTTGTGTAATAATCCATTATTTTTTTTCTTTAAAGATACTTGTACTAAAACTTTTCGCCTAATGGGTTTATAAAAATTAATGAAATAAACTAAATTGATTAATTTATTAAACAAAATTAATACTTTTGATATAAATATTCTCAAATGAAAATTCAAAATCAAGAAGTTAAGGTAGATGGTATTGATAAAATTATTTTAAACGGGCTCATTAAAAATGCACGGGTTTCTGTAGTTGAATTATCTAAGAAAGCCGGAATTTCTGGTGCAGCTGTTCATCAGCGTTTAAAAAAACTAGAAAACTCGTCTTTGATAAGCGGTTCTCAGGTCAATATTAATCCTAAAATTTTAGGGTATACCACCTTAGCGTTTATTGGTGTCTTTTTGGATAAAGCGGTTAGTAACCCTGAAGCAGTAGCCCAGTTGAAGAAAATTCCTGAAGTAACCGAATGCCATTACACAACTGGTAATTGGAGCATATTGATAAAAATTCTTTGTAAAGACAACGAACATCTTATGCACTTGTTGAACACAAAAATCCAAACTATATCTGGAGTTTCAAGGACAGAGACTTTCATTTCTTTAGACCAACAAATCAATCGACAAATAGCATTATAAGCCCTCTTAAGCTATTTGATGTTTGGATTAATTAGTGCTTTCGTTGTTCTTGTTTTTAAAAATAAGAATCAAAATCACAATTTGCAATAGGCCCGCAACAATATTGGCTATCAAAACTGATTTACTTCCAATCAAATATCCATATGCACCCCATAGAATAACTCCTGAGAGCATTACAAAATACATTAAGGTAGATACTCCCTTTGAAGATTTGGTTTTCCAAACCTTAATCAACTGCGGAAGAAAGGAAGAAGTGGTTAGGATAGCGGCAATAAAGCCAATAATTTCATAATTCATCAGCCTACAATGTTTATTATTTTTCCTAGAACTATGATTACTTTCTTAGGAACCCTTCCTTGAAGTTGTTGTTGTGTTCTTTCGTCTTTCAATATTAATTCTTCAATTTCTTGAGGCTTTAATGTCAGAGAAAGTTCAATTGTAAACCTCATCTTGCCGTTAAAGGATACCGGATAGTTCTTAGATGATTCTAATAAAAATTTTGGTTCATAAATTGGAAAAGAAGCTTTACTAATACTAGAACTATTACCTAAATGTTGCCATAACTCTTCCGAAAAGTGAGCCGCAAATGGGGCTAGTAAAACAGCAAGAGGTTCTAGAATTTCTTTTTCATTACATTTCTGGGCAGTCAACTCGTTTACACAGATCATAAAGGAACTGATGCATGTATTGAATGAGAAGTTTTCAATGTCTTCTGTTACTTTCTTTATGGTTTGATGTAGACTTTTAAGAGATTCTTTTGAGGCAGGTTCTTTGCTTACCGAAAATTGATCATTAGGGTGATATAACCTCCATAGTTTTTTTAAAAACGAATGAACACCAGATATTCCAGCTGTGTTCCATGGTTTTGCTTGTTCTAGTGGCCCAAGAAACATTTCATACATGCGCAAGGTATCCGCTCCATATTCTTCACATATGAGGTCAGGACTTACTACATTATATTTTGACTTGGACATTTTTTCAACTTCACGCCCAACAAAATAAACATCCTGCTCTAAAACAAAAGTAGCTTCTGCAAATTGTGGTTGCCATTTCTTTAACCCTTCAATATTGAGTTCGTTCGAGGTGTTAACCAAACTTATGTCTACTCGAATGGGTTCTACTTCAATGCCTTCAGTAAGGTTTTTAGAAATATACTCTTTGGTACCTTTTTTTCTATAAACAAAAGCAGATGATCCTAAAATCATTCCTTGATTAATCAGTTTTTTAGCATACTCATCTACTGGGAGCAAATCCAAATCAAAAAGAAATTTTTGCCAGAAACGAGAATACAATAAATGTCCTGTAGCATGCTCACTTCCTCCTAAATATAAATCTACATCTTGCCAATAAGTAACAGCCTCTTTGCTAACAAATACATCTGGATTATTAGAATCCATATAGCGGTTAAAGTACCATGAACTTCCTGCCCAACCTGGCATTGTATTGAGTTCTAAAGGGAATATCGTGGTTTCATTAATTTGCGAATTAGAAACTACCTTTTCACTCACAGTATCCCATGCCCAAGAAGTTGCATTCCCCAAGGGTGGTGCACCTTCTGGAGTTGGCAAATATTGCTCAACTTCTGGAAGTGTCAATGGAAGGTTTTCTGGTTTTAAGCCAAAAGGAATTCCATTTTTATAAAAAACAGGAATAGGTTCTCCCCAATATCTTTGTCTACTAAAAATAGCATCTCTTAGCCTATAATTTATAGTTCCTTCCCCAGAGCCATCTTTTTCTAAGCGCTCAATAACCGAGGCCATAGCTTCTTTATAAGCTAGACCATTTAGAAATTCTGAGTCTGTTATTTGTGTATTTCCCTTTTCAATAAAAGCTTCTTTAGAAATATCAGCCCCATCAAAAATATTTCGAATGGGGATATTGAAATGCTTTGCGAAATCATAATCTCTTTGGTCTCCACAAGGGACTGCCATAACAGCTCCGGTACCGTATCCTGCCAAGACATAATCTCCAATCCAAATAGGGATTGTCTGTTTAGTAAAAGGGTGTAATGCATAAGCTCCAGTAAAAACTCCACTAATCGTTTTTACATCCGACATTCGGTCGCGTTCAGATCGCTGAGCACTTGCTTCAACGTAAGCAGCTACTTCCTCTTTTTGATCTTTTGTGGTTATCACTTTAACTAAGTCATGCTCTGGGGCTAGTGTCATAAATGTAACTCCAAATAAAGTGTCCGGTCTTGTTGTAAAAACTTCAATAGTACCATTTTCATTTTGAATATCAAATCGAACATTAGCGCCAATGGATTTTCCAATCCAATTACGCTGCATTTCTTTAAGAGATTCTGGCCAATCAATTGTATTCAGCCCTTGAAGTAATCGTTCGGCATATGCACCAATTCGCATACTCCATTGTTTCATTTTCTTTTTAGTTACTTGAAATCCTCCGCGTTCAGAAACTCCATTTACAATCTCGTCATTTGCAAGAACAGTTCCAAGTTCTGGACACCAGTTAACTTCGGTTTCGGACAAATAGGCTAAACGATATTTTAAAAGTATTTTTTGCTGTTTTTGATATGTAAAAGAAGACCAATCACTTGAGTTAAAAGAGTTAATGTCATCATCACAAACCGCATCTAAATCCTGATTACCTTTTTGTTCTAAGTGTGCTATTAATTCGGTTAATGGTTTTGCAGAATTTGCTTTTTTACAGTAGTAAGAATCAAATAACAACAAAAAGATCCACTGGGTCCATTTATAATAATCTGCTTGTGAAGTTCTGACTTCCCTACTCCAGTCAAAAGAAAATCCCATTCTATCTAGCTGCTCACGATAGCGACTTATGTTTGTCTGAGTGGTTATATTAGGATGTTGTCCTGTCTGAATTGCATATTGTTCTGCAGGTAATCCAAAAGAATCATACCCTTGGGGATGTAAAACATTAAATCCTTTGTGACGCTTGTATCGTGCATAAATGTCACTGGCAATATATCCTAGAGGGTGTCCAACGTGAAGCCCAGCTCCAGAGGGGTATGGGAACATATCCAAAACATAATACTTTGGTAGTTTGCTGTTATTTTCGGCTTTAAACGTTTGGTTTTTTGCCCAATAGTCTTGCCATTTTTTTTCGATTTCAAGGAAATTATACCCCACAGTAGTTGAATTTATTAGATGCACAAAAATAGTGTTTAAGCCGGAAAGGAAAAAGTTTATTGACACCAAGAATACAAATTGCTTAGTCTTTAGTATTTTTACAGTATAAATTTAATTTAAGTGCGCAAAAACTCTCAAGATAAATATCAAAAAAGACGCCTCCTCTCCACTTACTTTTCGGTAGTGGTGAGTATCTCTCTTGTCTTGTTTTTAGTGGGTTTATTGGGACTTCTTTTATTAAATTCAAAGAAAGTAGCCGATCATTTCAAGGAGCAAATTGCTTTTACAATTTATATAAATGACACTGCTAAACCAATTGAAATAAAGCAACTCCAAAAAAGCCTTGCCCTTCGACAGGAAACGAAAACTACACGTTTTGTCTCTAAAGAAGAGGCTGCTGAAACTCATGCTAAAGAAATTGGAGAAGATTTTATGGAGTTTTTAGGCTATAACCCGCTGCTTAGTTCTATTGATGTTTATTTTAATGCTTCCTATGTGTCTCCTGCTTTTTTAAGTGAATTACAAAAAACATTTGAAGATAAAGTCTACATCAGTGAAGTTCTTTACGATGAACCTCTTGTAGAAATTTTAGATGAAAATATAAAAAGAATAACCCAATGGATCTTGATTTTGAGCGCCGTTTTTATTCTTGTGGCTATTTTGCTGATTAATAGTTCAATTCGTCTGTCTATTTACTCTAAAAGAATGATTATTAAAACCATGCAATTGGTTGGAGCAACAAAAAGCTTCATTAGAAAACCCTTTATCTGGAAACATCTACAGCTTGGAATATTGGGTTCTTTAATTGCTTTGGGGGCTTTGTCGGGAGTTCTTTACGAACTAAATCAACGTTTTCCTGAGCTAAATTTAATATCAAACCCATTAGAACCTGCTCTTATTTTTTCGAGCATTTTAGCTATGGGAATTTTAATTACAGGTTTAAGCACGTTTTTTGCAACCCAACGTTTTTTAAACCTAACAACAGAAGCTGTTCAATAACTGATTATGAAGAAAACTGAATCGAATAAAAAACAACTCCTATTTGGCAAAAGAAATTACCAATTCCTATTTCTCTCTCTCGGGTTTATTTGTGTTGGTTTTTTTTTAATGTCAGGAGGAGGGAGTCCTGATCCGAAAAATATTTTTAACCCAGAAATATTTAGCTTTAGAAGAATTCGTGTTGCCCCTACCTTGGTGTTAATTGGTTTTGGAATAGCTGCTTACTCGATATTGATTCCTTCAAAAAAATAAATAAATGGATGTAATTACTGCAGTTCTTCTGGGTATAATCCAAGGTCTTACCGAATTTTTACCCATATCATCTAGCGGACATTTAGAAATAGCCAAAACTATTTTGGGGGACAATTCCCTTCCAAAAGAAAGCTTATTGATGACTCTTGTTCTCCATGGAGCTACAGCGCTAAGCACCATAGTTGTATTTAGGAAAGACATACAAGAGATTTTTCAAGGCTTATTTCAATTCGAAAGGAATGACGCATTCTATTTTTCATTAAAAATTATTACTTCAATGATTCCTGCCGTTTTTGTTGGCTTTTTTTTTGAGGATTTTATTACAGAATTATTTCACAAGAATATTCTTTTAGTGGGACTTATGCTATGGGTTACTGCCCTATTGCTGTACCTGGCAAATCGTGCCGAAGTAACTGAAAAAGATTTAAATATTAAAAGTGCCTTGGGAATAGGAATCATTCAAGCCATTGCTATTTTACCGGGAATATCACGAAGTGGAGCAACCATTGCTTTGGGCGTTATTTTAGGAATTGACAAAAGTAAGGCTGCTCGATTTTCATTCTTAATGGTAATTCCTTTGATTTTTGGGAGTATGGCCAAAAGTATTCTTGAAATAGATAACCAAGTATCTGAAATAAGCATACTCAGCTTATCGCTTGGTTTTATAGCAGCATTTATAACGGGGATTCTTGCTTGTAAATGGATGATCGAATGGGTCAAAAACTCTAAACTTTGGTACTTTAGTGTCTATTGCTTAATAGCTGGATCAGTTGCAATTATATTTGACCTCTTATGATAGCATCTAAGGAGAACTTTTTGAGTGGAGAGATTATACTAATAGACAAACCTCTAGAGTGGACCTCCTTTCAGGTGGTAAATAAAATTAGGTGGATTATTAAATCTACCTATGGTATTAAAAAAATTAAAGTAGGCCATGCAGGAACTCTAGATCCATTGGCTACAGGCCTTTTAATTATCTGTACCGGTAAGATGACTAAAAGCATTGAGCAGTTCATGGGGCAGGAAAAAGAGTATACAGGGACTTTTACCCTTGGAGCTACTACTCCTTCCTATGATCTAGAAACACCAATAAATATGGAATTTCCGATTGATCATATCGATGAAGAAATGCTTCAGGCAACATTATCTAAATTTATTGGAACCATCGATCAACAACCACCTGTTTTTTCAGCATTAAAAAAAGACGGTAAACGATTATACGAATATGCTCGGGAAGGAACTCAAGTTGAAGTTCCTCATAGAAAAGTTAATGTCCATGATTTTAATTTAACTCAAATTGATCTTCCCAATGTAGACTTTAGGGTTAGTTGTAGCAAAGGCACCTACATTCGGTCTTTAGCAAACGACTTTGGCAAAGCATTGAACTCTGGGGCATATCTGACCGCATTAAGAAGAACTAGAATAGGAGATTTCAATATCGAAAAAGCCCTAAATATAGAAGGTTTTGAATATCTTCTACAAAACTAATTACCTACTTTGCATTATATATTAAGAACTCAAATTCAATCCCCTTAATTTTCTATATTTGTAATACTAAACAAATCACATGAATTTCAAACGCATATTACTTAAACTCAGTGGCGAAGCACTTATGGGCGATCGCTCATATGGAATTGATCCCGAAAAGATAAATGAATATGCGAAAGAAATAAAACAGATCTATGATCAGAAAATAGAAATTGCTATTGTTATTGGAGGGGGAAACATTTTTAGAGGAGTTTCTGGCTCTAGTCAAGGAATAGATCGAGTTCAGGCAGACTACATGGGGATGTTAGCTACCGTAATTAACGGGCTAGCACTTCAAAGCGCCTTAGAAAACATAGAAGTGCCTACCCGCCTTCAAACCGCTTTAAAAATCGAAGCTGTTGCTGAACCATACATCAAAAGAAAAGCAGTACGTCATTTAGAAAAAAACAGGGTTGTTATTTTTAGTGCCGGTACTGGAAACCCGTTTTTTACAACAGATTCTGCTGCTGTACTTAGAGCTGTAGAGATTAACGCTGATGTAATACTTAAAGGGACTCGCGTAGATGGAATTTATAATGAAGATCCTGAAAAAAACAAAGAGGCTGTGAAGTTTGACTCACTTTCTTTTGAAGAAGTACTCAAAAAAGGACTCAAAATAATGGATACTACCGCTTTTACTTTAAGTCAAGAAAACAAATTACCGATTATTGTATTTGACATGAATACCAAAGGTAATTTAGTACGTGTAGTCCGCGGAGAAAATATTGGAACCAAAGTAGATCTTTAACTCAAAACCTTATGAACGAAGAATTACAATTTATCATAGACAGCAGCATTGAGAGTATGAATAGTGCTATTGAACATTTAGAAAATGAACTCTTAAAAATTAGAGCCGGGAAAGCAAACCCAGTTATGCTGAGTAGTGTAATGGTCGATTATTACGGATCACCTACACCTCTAGCTCAAGTGGCGAATGTAAATACACCTGATGCCCGAACACTATCCATTCAGCCTTGGGAAAAAGCTATGCTTACCGAAATAGAAAAGGCAATAATGAATTCTAATTTAGGATTCAATCCAATGAATAATGGTGAGTCTATAATTATTAATGTCCCTCCATTAACTGAAGAAAGAAGAAGAGAGCTTGCTAAAATGGCGAAAGCAGAAGCAGAAATAGCAAAAGTAAGTATTCGTAATGCTCGAAAAGATGCAAATAACGAAATCAAAAAAACAGAAGTTTCTGAAGATGAGCAAAAAAATTGTGAAATAGACATTCAAAAACATACCGATGTTTTCATCAAAAAGACAGATGAAATTTATTTACGTAAAGAAAAAGATATTTTAACCGTCTGATTTTTTTAAATAAAACAATAGTCGCGCTCCTCATTATGAAAAAAAAAGGAAATTGGAATTTTTGGGAAGGAGTTGCCCGTCTTATTCTTCGTAATCGTTTTAAACTACTGCTACTACTTTTGGCAGTCACTACATTTTGGGTAACGCAATGGAAACATATGCGTTTTACATTTACAGAAGCCAACTTACTTCCAGATAAACATGCTGAAAATATTCGATACAATGAATTTCTTGAGCTTTTCGGGGAAGAAGGAAATGTTTTGGTTTTGGCAGTTCAAAATCCCGAATTATTTAGTAAGGGTAGGCTAGAAGCTTGGAATCAATTGAGTAAGGAGTTGGGTTCTTTTGAAGAAATAGATTTTACAATTTCAATTGAAAATCTGAATGTTTTATCCAAAAATAAACAAATGAAAAAGCTTGAATTAGTTCCTTTCATTAATCAAAAACCCGAGACAGAAGAAGACTTTTCTCAACTAAAACAGCAGCTTTTTAAAGAGTTACCTTTTTTCGAAAACCTGCTTTTCAACAAAGAAACACAAACCGTAAGTACTGCTGTTTATATGAAAACAGAAATTGTAAATAGCGCTGCTAGAAAAAACTTCATATACAACATCTTTATTCCTTTGATCAAAAAGTTTGAAGAAGACAATCAGTTGGATGTCCGGGTATCTGGAATGCCTTATATCAGAACTCTTAATGCTCAGAATATTGTAGATGAAATTGGAATCTTTGTCTTGGGAGCAATGGTAGTTACTTCATTGATCTTCTTTTTGTTTTTTAGGTCCCTTCGTGCAACATTCATTTCCATGATAATTGTGCTCATTGGTGTAGCTTGGTCCCTAGGAACATTGGGTTGGATGGGATATGAAATTACCGTCTTAACTGCTTTAATACCTCCCCTAATAATAGTAATTGGAATTCCGAATTGTATTTTCTTGATCAACAAATATCAGCAAGAAGTATCTAAACACGGGAACCAGGTTAAATCACTTCAGCAGGTTATTGTAAAGATTGGAAATGCAACTTTAATGACCAACCTAACTACTGCCTCAGGGTTTGCTACTTTTATTCTAACAGACAGTAAGTTATTAAAAGAGTTTGGAATTATTGCTTCAATAAATGTTATTGGAATTTTCATTCTATCGCTTCTTTTAATTCCCATTATTTATAGCTTTTTACCTTTACCTAACAAAAAGCATTTGAATCACCTGAAAAATAAAACTATCGACAGGCTTGTTGGATGGATGGAAAAAAACGTAAGAAAACGAAGAATAAACACTTATATCATATCGCTTGTTTTATTAGTCGCTAGTATTATTGGTATCTATCAGATTCGGATTTCAGGTAGTACTCTAGAAGATATGCCCCAGAAAAAAGAGTTTTTTAAAGATATTATGTTTTTTGACAATGAATTCAATGGAATTGTCCCCCTAGAAATTCTAATTGACACCAAGCGAAAAGATGGTGTATTAAAACTTGCAACCTTAAAGCGCATGGATGCTTTAGGCAAAAGTATTGAATCTATACCGGAACTTTCTCCTCCACTTTCTGTGGTAAACGCCATGAAGTATGCAAAACAAGCGTATTACAATGGAAATCCAAATTACTATAAACTACCAACTGCTCAAGAAAATAATTTTATTCTTTCCTATTTAGACACAAAGAATTCAAATCAAAACTTGATGAAAAACTATGTTGATTCTACAGGTCAATATGCGCGTCTAACAACCTATATGAAAGACATACGAACAGAGCGAATGGAAGAAATTAAATCGGATTTGGAAAAGGAAATTAAAAAAATATTCCCTGAAGACCGATATAGTGTTCAACTTACCGGAAAGTCATTAATATTTCTAAAAGGAACCAAATACCTTGTTAAAAATCTAGTTTTATCTCTCTCGATAGCAATTTTTCTTATCGCACTATTTATGGCTTATTTGTTTAGATCATATAAAATGATTCTAATTTCATTGATTCCAAATTTACTTCCCTTGATTGTAACTGCAGGAATGATGGGGTTCCTAGGAATTCCAATAAAACCCTCAACCATACTTGTATTTAGTATTGCTTTTGGAATATCAGTAGATGACACCATTCACTTTCTGGCCAAATACCGTCAAGAATTGATTGATTCGAAATGGAAAATTCAACGATCTGTATATGCCGCTCTTAAGGAAACCGGTGTTAGTATGTTCTATACTTCCATTGTTTTATTCTTTGGGTTTTCTGTCTTTATGATTTCAGAATTCGGTGGAACCGTAGCCTTGGGAGGCTTAGTTTCAGCAACATTACTTTTTGCAATGCTTGCGAATCTAGTATTACTTCCATCACTTTTAATTTCTTTAGAACGTTCTGTTTCTAATGAAGAAGTAATGAAAGAACCAACACTTCAAATATTAGAACATCAAGAATCAAAGGAAGACAGAAACAACTAACGCATTTTTAGATAAACCATTATATTTGCAGCGAAAAGCACATTACCATGATGAAGATTAAGTCCTTATTAAAATTATCGGCTACAGGCCAAGAAGTAACGGTTAGAGGTTGGGTTCGAACCTTTAGAGCCAAACGATTTATTGCCTTAAATGACGGATCTACCCTAGGTAATATACAATGTGTAGTAGATTTTGAATCTATGGATGAAAACCTACTTAAAAAAATATCAACGGGAGCGGCAATTAAAATTAAAGGAAATTTCATTGAAAGTCAGGGAAAAGGTCAATCTGCAGAAATTCAGGTAACAGATCTTCACGTCTATGGTGAAGCAGACCCAGAAACCTACCCTATTCAGCCAAAAAAACACAGCTTAGAGTTTCTTAGAGAAAAAGCTCATTTACGCGTTAGAACGGCTACATTTAGTGCTGTAATGCGTGTGCGATCGGCATTAGCCTTTGGGGTGCATCAGTTTTTTAGACAAGAAGGATTTCAATATGTACATACTCCTATCGTAACAGGAAGCGATGCTGAAGGTGCAGGAGAAATGTTCCGAGTAAGTTCTTTGGACACCAAAAACCCTCCCCTTAAAGAAGACGGATCTATAGATTATAGTCAAGACTTTTTTGGAAAAGAAACCCACCTTACGGTATCAGGGCAGTTAGAGGCAGAAACCTACGCTATGGGCTTAGGAGAAGTATATACTTTTGGCCCAACTTTTAGAGCAGAAAATTCAAATACAACTCGTCATCTTGCTGAGTTTTGGATGATTGAGCCAGAGATGGCGTTTTTTGATTTAGACGACAACATGGATTTGGCTGAGAAATTTATTAAAAACGTTTTGACTTATGTTCATAAAGAATGTGAAGAAGATTTAGCCTTCCTAGATGATCGTCTTACACAAGAGGATAAATCAAAACCCCAAGCTGAGAGATCTGCAATGGGACTTTTAGATAAAATTAAGTTTGTGGTTGAAAATGATTTTAAACGAGTTAGCTATACCGAAGCAATTTATATTTTAAGAAACAGCAAGCCTAATAAAAAGAAAAAATTCAAATTTGAAATTGATGAATGGGGGGCAGATTTACAAAGCGAACACGAGCGTTTCTTAGTAGAAAAACACTTCAACTGTCCTGTAATACTTTATGATTATCCTGCTAAAATAAAGGCATTTTACATGCGTATGAATGAAGATCAAAAAACAGTTCGTGCCATGGATATTTTATTTCCTGGAATTGGAGAAATTGTAGGAGGCTCTCAGCGTGAAGAACGTTTAGATGTACTTCAAGAAAGAATTAAAGCTATGGGAATTGATGAAGAAGAATTATGGTGGTACCTCGATCTTAGAAGATTTGGAAGCGCTCCACATAGTGGTTTTGGTTTAGGTTTTGAGCGTTTGGTATTGTTTGCAACTGGTATGAGTAATATTCGTGATGTAATCCCATTTCCTAGGACTCCGCAGAATGCTGCTTTCTAAAGTCTTCACTTTTCCTTACTTTTAGAGAAAGTCTCCAACTTATTATGCTGAAACAACAATTTCAATTAAAGCTTTCACAAAAACTATCTCCTCAACAGATTCAGTTGATGAAGATGATTCAATTAACTACGTTAGATTTTGAGCAAAAACTTCAAAATGAACTCGAAGAAAATCCGGCGCTAGAAAGTGGAAAGGAAGAATCGGATGAACCCTTGGACGATTACCAAGATGACATAAATGACAATGAAGTAATAGATACTCAAGACTTAGATATTGATGCTTATTTGAGTGATGACGATACACCTTCTTATTTACTGCATGCAAACAACTACAGCGGTGATGAGGAAGAAAAAACAGTTCCAATAACGGGGGGTGTTGGTTTTCACCAGCACTTAAAAATGCAACTCAGCTCACTTATTCTAACTCCTGATGAAGAACGTATTGCAGAATTCTTAATCGGTAGTATAGACGATAGCGGCTATTTAAGGAGGTCTTTACTAGACATTCTAGACGACTTGGCGTTTACACAAAACATAACGGTTAAAGAAGAACAGCTTGAACGGGTATTAGGAAAAATTCACTCTCTTGATCCCGCTGGAGTTGGAGCTCGATCACTTCAGGAGTGTTTATCAATTCAATTAAGTAGAAGACAAGTATCGGTGCCCCAAATAATGGCTTCTAAAATAATTAACGAAGCTTTTGAGTTATTTTCAAAAAAACATTTTACCAAACTTCAAGAAAAGTTTGATGTTGATGAAGAACTACTTAAGCAAGGACTTAAAGAAATCGAGCGTTTGAACCCAAAACCTGGAGGTGCCTTATCCGGTATTTTTCAGAATACACATATAGTCCCCGATTTTATTTTGACCATTGAAAATGGAATCCTAAATGTTGAACTTAACCGAAGAAATGCTCCAGAACTTCATATTTCATCTTCATATAAAGAAATGATGAAAGGCTATAAAGAGGCTCCTAAAAAAAGTAAAGGTCAAAAGGATGCAATTCAATTCATTAAGCAAAAATTAGATGCGGCTCAATGGTTTATTGATGCAGTTACTCAACGCTACCAAACGTTATACTTAACCATTAATGCAATTGTAAAGCAACAAGAAAGTTATTTCATCTCAGGAGATGAATTACAATTAAAACCAATGATTCTAAAAGATATTGCAGAAAAAATAAATATGGATATTTCTACTGTATCTCGAGTCGCTAACAGCAAGTATATCGAAACCCCTTATGGAACTAAGCTTTTAAAAAGTTTCTTTTCAGAATCACTTACAAACGAAGATGGGGAAGAAGTTTCTACTTTAGAAATTAAAAAAATTCTAAGGACCCTAATCGAAAAAGAAGACAAAAGAAAACCTCTGGCAGATCTAGCACTTTCAGAAGAACTATCAAAGGCAGGATATAGAGTAGCTAGAAGAACGGTGGCCAAGTATAGAGAACAGATGGATTTTCCTGTTGCACGATTACGTAAAGAACTATAAAACGTAGAAGATTAATCCTAATTTAATTGAATTGAGTTTCAAAGGGGTACCAAGATTGGTTTGTACTCCTTTTTTAAAAATAGGTGATAGACTGTATTCCACGTATATATTCCATGTATTATATCCTGCAGAGAGTTTAAGTGCATGAGACAAAGGTCTGACTTCTTCAAGAACAGTAGAATCTCCTGTAAAAGGTTTTGATCTAGAGAAGAAGTTATATCGCAACAAATAGCCAGCATAGACCCTCCAAAAGGCATAACTTGAAGCAGTTGAAGTTCTCCAACGATATTCGATTGGAACTTCTATAAAATGAGAGATTAATCGGTTTTTGGAAGCAAGTAGGGTGTTTTCAATTAAATTAAATTGATAGTCAGAGGCACCTTCTTTTAAAATACCAAGATTAGATCCATAGTTACTTATTCCATACCCTAAACCAAGGCCAAGTGCTTTGTTAGATTCTTGATTTAAAGGAAAGTCTCTTATAAAGCCTAAGCTAAAGGCTTGGGACAATCCATTGAAACGGAAACCATCGATAGATTCACTTGCTAATAGAAAAGAAAGACTACCATACCATTGGTCTTCTTTATAGGTAGAATTAGTTGATGGAATGCTGTCCTGAGCAATCATCTTAAAACTAATAAACATAAAGAGGGTTATGTAACAATACTTCATTTAGTAAAGGTAGCAGAAGTTAGTTCAAAAAAAAAGGGTGTTTCAATGAAACACCCTTAGAAATGAAATTATAGTCTAGATTAATTTTTAGTATTCTGAGTATAATCACCCGAACGAGTGGTATAATTAATTTTCAGAGCATTAACCTGTCTTAATTCTTGTTTGATATCTGATATCAATCCCATATTAGTGTCTCCATCAACTTTCAAAGCAGTAGTCAATACATCTTGAAGTTCTTGGCGCTTTGATGCGCGTTCAGCAAGAACAAAAGCTCCTACATCAGACACTGTTGCGAATTTGTCATTCAATTGAATACGAGCTTGATTTCCGTATTTATCTGCATATCGGCTAGAAGGTTTTCCAGCATATATGTACATAACACGATCTTTCTTATCCAATTTTTGTATTTGATCTGCTGCAGGTAATTTGTTTTGTACCATTAAAGTACTATCGCGCATTACAGTTGCAACCATAAAGAAAAACAATAACATGAAAACAATATCGGGTAAAGATGCTGTTGAAATAGCAGGAGTTTCTCCTCCTTTTTTCTTTTTAAATTTAGCCATGTTTTAAGTTTTAATTGTTCTTACTAGGTTCTGCTTCAGATAATTTCTGAGGATACATTGCCTTTACTTCATCGAGTAAGGGTTTCAACCTTTCTCTATCGCTTACATAACGAGGGTCAGAATAGCGCTTACTCGCTTCCATATAAGACAAGCCTATGTTGGGATTTAGGCTAGTAAATTCACGCTCTCTAAGGTCATTATAAGCCGCGACCAATTCGTTCTGAACTGCTATATAAACTTTATAAGAAGTTTCTCTATCGTTTTTGAGAGAGATAATAGCCTTAACAGGATTATCTGATGAGCTTGTGTCTGCTGAACCCTTGCAATAAGAACATGCTTCCTCATCTTTTCCACCACCGTTATCTAAAAATTCCATAGCCGCTTGGCGAATTTCAGATATTTCCATAGGTTTTTCTTCTACGAGGAGCTGGTTATTTTTATTTACAACTACTGTAAATATATTTCGTTCTTTAATGATGGGTGGATCAACCACTTCATCTGTTGGAGGTAGCTTTCTGTTAATTCCTGAATCAGTTTCTATAGTTGTAGTAACTAGAAAGAAAATCAAAAGTAAGAATGCAATATCTGCCATCGATCCAGCATTTACCTCCGGTGCTGCTCTTTTTGCCATAATTCTTAATTTATTTGATTAATTTCTTAACACTAGCTAAAAGCATAGATCCAATAGCAATAATAGCAAGGAAGTAAAACATTCTAATTCCTGTTCCTACTAATCTAGATCCCATAGCCGATAACATTTCACCATCTTTCATTGGAGTCTCTACGCCTTCAGAAGTTACATAAGCAACACCTAAAACTACTAGAAGCCCTACAACAGAGAATAAAGCTTTTTTTAATTTTGCTTTATCTGAGAAAAGACCTAGAAGAGAGAAAATTAATGTTGATACTACAGCAATTCCGAGGATAGCTTGAGCAAGGCTAATTAAAGGAGTAACCTTACTAAAGTCTCCATTAGATGCAGCTGCCTTTATTTCTTCATCACCTGGCAAAATTACCAAGAATAGAAATACAATTCCCAGCAAACCTAAGATACCCGTAATGATTTTTACTATTTTATGAAAATTCATAGTTTATAAATTTTAAAGGGTGTATAACTATTTCTTGTGTGCAACGAGGATGTCAACCAAAGTGATTGATGCATCTTCCATATCATTTACGATACTGTCTATTTTTGCGACAATATAGTTGTAGAATACCTGAAGAATAATTGCAACTACAAGTCCAAATACTGTTGTCAATAGAGCAACTTTAATACCTCCAGCTACAAGTGAAGGCTGCATATCTCCAGCTGCTTCAATTTTATCAAAGGCTTGAATCATCCCGATTACAGTACCCATAAACCCAAGCATTGGAGCAAGAGCAATAAATAATGAAATCCATGATACGTTTTTCTCTAACTGTCCCATTTGAACTCCTCCATAAGCTACTACAGCTTTTTCAGCGCTTTCAACACCTTCATCAACTCGGTCAAGACCCTGATAGAAAATAGATGCTACAGGTCCCTTTGTGTTTCTACAAAGATCTTTAGCTTCTTCTACTCCACCACTTGCTAGAGCTTGTTCAACTCCTTGAGTTAATTTTTGAGTGTTTGTTGTTGCTAGATTTAAGAAGATAATTCTTTCAATAGAAATTGCAAGACCTAAAATCAAACAAATCAAAACGATTCCCATAAAACCTGGACCCCCTTCAATAAAACGAGTTTTTAGTTCTTGTGTAAAAGATACTGATTCTTCAGAAGCTTGGTCTTCTTCCTCTTGTGCGATTGACGATACTACTGGGTTTTCAGCAGTAACAAGATTAATTGTATTTGCATTTGCGGAAAAACCGGTCATTAAAATGCTGGCTACAAGGGCAACGAATAATTTTCTCATTGGATACATTTTTGTTCTTGTTAATTAAAGGTTTAAAGATAAAAAAAAATACTGTTTATCCTAATTTTTTTAAAATACGATTACTTTTTGATTTCTAGATTTTATTCCAGGAATTTGGCTTGGCGGAATAGGTACACTTCTACTTGCATTTTACATATCTAAAAACTCTATTGTAAGTCATCTAAAAGCTTCTCCTTTCAATAAAAATAAAAACTAATGTTATAATAATTAAAATAGAATTCTTTAAAAGTTAGATGCAATCTAACTCATGTCGACTATAGCTATACCTTCTTCAATTAGACTGGTATATTCCTTTTTTTTTGATTGTTCGATTAAATAGTCTAGCACTTTAAATTTAAACACTGTTTCAAGATTAGCAACCAGCTCATAGAGCTCCAAACAGAGAAGCCAATCATCAGGGTATTCTAGGGTAACTAAATCAAAAATAGATTGTGCTTGCTTCAAATCAAATTTTATATTTTCTCGAATATCCCGAACGTTTTGGTATAATTCATAAAGCTTTTGATCTTTTAATGAATATGCTATTTTTGTGTTTTCTAATGGTTTCACAGAATCTTCTAAATCAAAACACTCTGGGTCTGCAATTCCAGCAAAAGCAGAAACAACATGCTCCCCTACAACCATGTCATAAGTACCCCATTCGGGTAAAAATAATTTTTGATTCTTATAGGTTACTGTACAATTTTTAAAAGATATTAAAATAATCTTTCCCTGGAGATTCCTTTTACCAGTTATTATTTTTCCTACTACATTAACTCCACTTTCAAAATATAAAGAAACCGTTTGACCTTCGATAATACCAAAATGTTCCAAGTCTTTGGGAGTCATCTCTTCTATAGCAAGCTTAACTCCCCTTAATTTTCCAACTGGTGAGCCAAAACCTTCTGGGTGTTTGATTTTTCCATGACCCAAGAGTTCTTTATTTCTAAATGACAATGCAGTAGGTCCTTTAGTTTTAAAGTATATAGGATTTTCATTTTCCCCTTCTATAAGGATGTCAAAAATTGCAGAAACTTGAATTCCTGTTGATAATTTGATTGTTCCTAGTCCTTGAGAGTCTATAAGTTTTTTAATTCCATAAACTCCTCCTTTTCTTAAGGCCATCTCATCAGCAAACTTTTCTAACACCTTACTCAAATGAGTAAAGTTAGGGGTTACAAATAATTGCTCTTGTGGTTTTGTAATGTCGAAACTCACATCAGCAGCAGAAAGAGAATAAGGCATTTTAAGGACCTTATCGCTCATGCACCACTTGCTCTCCCCAATTGAAGACAATAGGCCTGCTCCATAAATTTTGGGATCTTTTAAGGAGCCTATTAACCCATACTCAACAGTCCACCAGTGTAAATTTCTCAAACGAGACATCTCACTAGGAGGTCCCATTTGATCATTACAAAGCTGGACTTTTTGTTCTGCCTGTTTTATTTTTTTTTTAGTACTGTTGGGGTTTTCTTTTAAGATGGAAAGATGTCTGATGGCATCAAAGAGTTCTTGATCTTTAATCGAAGAAATAGCCCTAGCGCCTAATTCGCCAAATCTTCTTAGATATTCTGCATATTCTGGATTTGAAATTATAGGTGCATGACCTGAGGCTTCATGAATAATGTCTGGTGCAGGAGTATATAAAATATGCTGAATTGTTCTAATGTCTAAGGTAATAACCAGAACATTATAGGATTGAAATTCCATAAAAGCATTTGGCGGAATAAAACCATCAACCGCTACTGCTGCCCAGCCAATATCCTTTAATATACGATTCATCCCCTGCATACGCGGAATTTCATCCACTGAAATTCCAGCTTTAGCCAAACCTTCTATATATGAAGGATGTGCAAACTGTGATAAAAAATGAACACTCTTACGCATAACATACCTCCATACCGCTTGATTTTGTGCGGTATAGTGGTCGTAATTTTGAAGGACAACCCATTGCCTTAAATGCTTGGGTAAGCGCTTAATTATTGTATTCGAATTAAAATCAATCCCTTCCATTGAAATGTAATATTACTGAATTAAAAAAAGACAACATAAGGCCTCTTCAAGCTGTTCTTTTTTTATAAGATCTTTAATTTTATGATGCAGAAGGTTTATTTTTTCTTCCAACTCTTTTTGCTCAAATATAATTTCAATTTCAGGGTTTGCTCGGCATATTTCTAAACTTTCTTGAGAAGGAACTTGAGCCATAGAAGCTAATTTTCCCAGTATATTTCCTGTTAAAACATCACTTCCTAGTGCATGTTTTGGCAATTGATCAAATCCGATTCCAATAGGAGTTTCTGGATTTTTTATTTCAAATCTAGATTCAGAACGAGTGGAACAATAATATGAGCCTCCCATGCGACCAATTAAATCTAACTTTTCTAAATCCACTAAATTATCGCTGCAATAACAACTATCGTTGATATGTAGCCTCACGATTTTTGAAATTACAAGATTTCCAGAACCAGCTTCATTGCCTAAAGACAAAACCTGATCAACAATACATTCAAAAGATACAGGTGCTTCACCAACATAAGGAGGGGCTACAACATTACTTTTTATTGGAGTTAGGCCAGCTTTTTCAAATTCATTGACTTCTTTAGGAAAGCGATTACTTGCTAAAGCAATCTGCTGACCCATGGCGTAGTTAACAATACTTATGGAAACTTGTGGAACCTGAAGTACATTTTCGTAGGTGTGCTTGGTGGTATTGTCTCTACTTCTTCTAGATGGAGAGAATATTAATATCGGAGGATTAAAACTGAAAATATTGAAAAAACTAAATGGGCTGAGGTTTACTTTTCCACTATTATCAATACTTGAAACTAAGGCAATGGGGCGCGGGGATACTGCTGAAATCAATAATTGATTTAACATTTGTCCCTCTATTTCATCTACGTTGAATGTATGTGTTTTCATATTATAATGCAGGTAAAATTTGTGTGCTTACGCTTCCAAAACCAACCCTAAGGCCTCCTTTAATACAGTAAGCTCGAATCCGAATGGTGTCATAATCCTCAATGAAAGACCTAATATGCCCTGATGCCAATTCATGTGGTGTTTTTCCTGCTTTACTTATTTCTAATAAGGAACCATAGGATTCTTGAGTTGAACCGCTAATTGTTCCGGAAGCAAAAAGATCTCCAACATTAAGGTTGCAGCCATTACTCGTATGATGAGCTATTTGTTGTGCCATATTCCAGTACATAAATTTGAAATTGGAATTACAAATTGTAGACTCAACCGAATCTTGAGGTTGTATACTTACTTCCAAAGCAATATCATAATTTCTAAGACCTACGACTTTTAGGTGCGGCAATACAGCAGTATCCTGATTTGGGCCGGATGTCCTAAAAGGCTCCAATGCCTCCATTGTAACCACCCATGGGGAAACTGATGAAGCAAAGTTTTTACCTAAAAAAGGACCTAATGGAACATATTCCCATTGTTGTATATCACGAGCTGACCAGTCATTAAAAATAACCTTTCCGAAAATATAATTTTCGGCTTCCTCCGAAGATACACTATGTCCTAATTCGGTTTTAGAACCAATAATATATCCCATCTCTAATTCAAAATCCAAACGTTTTGAAGGTCCGAAAATAGGCGCATCCATTGTTGGAGCTTTCGTTTGCCCTTTAGGTCGATGAATGGGAATTTCAGTTCCTATAATAGAAGATGCTCTACCATGATATGCAACGGGCATGTGTTTCCAATTTGGCAATAAGGCATTCTCTGGATCTCGGAATAAACTCCCCACATTGGTTGCATGTTCAATACTAGAATAAAAGTCAGTATAGTCTCCTACCTGAACCGGGATATGCATCTGAACATCGTTTAAAGCTTCGAAAAACTTGGGGTGGTTAATTTTAGAATCAGAGTCACACAGCTCTTCTTGAATTTTAATTCTCAACTTAGAAGTAATTTTTTTTCCTAAAGAAATAAAATTATTTAAGTAAGAGTTTCTGAAAACAGAAACTATAAAAGCTTTTTCATCCATAAAACAATCAAAAATTCCAGATTGATATGCTGCTTCTAAATCCAAAACTTGAGACCCTATAGCTATCCCAACACGCTTCGATTTCGTAGGTGTCGAAAAAATTCCAAAAGGAATGTTGTAAATAGAAAAATCTGAGTCTTTTGCAACCTCAATCCAACAGTTTTTTGGTTCTATCATGGGTTTTATTTTTTTAACCAAGATTGATAATAGTTTTCATCTGCAATTTCCAATGCAGCTTTTGTGACTTGAAGGGGTTTAAAGGTATCGATCATAACAGCTAATTCGTTGGTGCTTTTCTTACCGATACTTGCTTCTACCGCTCCGGGGTGTGGACCATGAGGAATACCAGCAGGATGCAAGGATATTTGTCCAGGCTCTACTCCTTTTCTACTCATGAAATTTCCATCGGCATAATACAGTACTTCATCGCTATCTATATTACTGTGATTGTATGGTGCAGGAATTGCATCTGGATGATAGTCGTACATTCTAGGAACAAAACTGCAAATGACAAAACCATTCGATTCAAAGGTTTGGTGTGCTGGTGGAGGTTGGTGAATTCTTCCTGTTATCGGTTCAAAATCGTGAATTGAAAATGCCCAAGGATAATAAAACCCATCATACCCAACAACATTAAAAGGGTGATTTTCATATACCATCTCGATTATTTCGTTTTTCTTTTTTACTTTCAATAAAAACTCACATCGATCTCCATGGGTTTCCAAAATATCAGGCAAACGGATATCACGTTCACAAAAAGGAGCGTGTTCCATTAATTGTCCAAACTTATTAAGGTAACGCTTGGGGATATATACGGGGCTGGAAGATTCTGTAATCAGCAAACGATTTTCTTCTGTATCAAACTCCATTTGATAGATAGTGCCTCTAGGAATTATTAAATAATCGCCTTGTTTGAATTTAAGGTTACCTAAAAAAGATCTTAAAACACCGGACCCTTTATGAACAAAGATTACTTCATCAGCATCTGTGTTCTTGTAAAAATATGTTTTCATTGACTCCTTTGGAGCAGCCAAAGCTATTGAACAATCGGAATTGGTTAATACGATAGTTCTGCTATCCAAAAAATCTTTCTTCGGCTTAACTTTAAACCCAAATAATTTATATGATTGTATGTTATTTGATTTGGCAATCTCGGGAGCAATACTATATTGGTTCAATATTTTTTTAACAGTTGTAGGTGGATCTACATGATATGCGTTTGAATACATACCGCTAAAACCTATTGTTCCTAGATGTTGTTCCGAATATAAACTACCGTCCGTTTTCTTGAACTGTGTATGTCGCTTTGGGGGTATTTTTCCTAAAGAATGATAATGTGGCATAATTCTTGGTTTTTTATACTAAAGTTCCTCTTAACTCTTGTTCTTTCTCTATCGACTCAAAGAGGGCTTTAAAATTACCTTTCCCAAAAGAAGTCGCACCCTTTCTTTGAATGATTTCAAAAAACATAGTGGGTCGGGGTTGCATAGGTTTGGTGAATAATTGCAACAGGTAACCCTCGTCGTCTCGATCAACTAATATTCCAAGCTCTTTAAGTCTAGGTATTGACTCATCAATATCCCCTACCCGATCTTTTAGTGAATCATAATAGCTGTCTGGAACTTTAAGAAATTCAATTCCTCTCGTTTTTAATTCATGAATGGTTTCGACAATATCATCGGTAGCTAAAGCAACATGTTGAATGCCCTCGCCTTCATAAAAATCTAAATATTCTTCTACCTGAGATTTTTTCTTACCCTTTGCAGGCTCATTGATTGGGAATTTAACTCTACCATTTCCATTACTCATTACTTTACTCATCAAGGCAGTAAACTCTGTAGAAATATCTTTATCATCAAAAGAAAGAATTTGAGAGAAGCCTAAAACATTGGCATAGAAATTCACCCATTGATCCATTTTACCCCAACCTACATTTCCAACCATGTGGTCAATATACTTTAGCCCAATCGGTTCTGGGTTAAATTCAGGTGTAACCCACGGCATAAAACCGGGCAAAAAGGTTCCAGAATAATTTTTTCTCTCTACAAACATGTGAACTGTTTCACCAAATGTCCGAATCCCTGAAAGCACAACAGATCCATGCGCATCTTCCTCGGTTTTTGGTTCCATATAGGAAACTGCTCCTTTTTCAATTGTTTTATGATAAGCTTCAGTAGCATCGTCAACCCAAAAGGCAACCGTCTTGACTCCGTCGCCATGTTTATGAACATGATCACCTATGATTGATTCACTTTGAAGTGACGAGGTTAATACTATGCGTATTTTATCTTGAACCACTACGTAACTCTCCCGATCCTTCATTCCTGTCTCTAAACCAGCAAAAGCTAGCGATTGGAATCCAAATGCTGTTTTATAAAAATAAGCTGCTTGTCTAGCATTACTTACGTAAATCTCGACGTAGTCCGTTCCTAATAAGGGTAGAAAGTCAACTTTTTGTTCTTGGTTTGATTTTATCATTATATTGATTATTGTTGCATCAACAACAATATTAAGAATTATATTCCATATCTCAATAAATCAAACACTATCTTTGTTAACAATGTTTAAGTAATGGATAAAACGCAAGGCTACGGGTATCAAATCGATATAACCTTAAAACAGGTTCAAGAAGCTTACCTTCTTGCCTTTAAAAAAAACAAAATTAACCTAACCGTGGAGCAATGGGCAATTGTATACTACATTCACGATTTGGGGGAAGAAGCTTATCAGTCTAAAATTGCACAACTAAACTTTAGGAATCGTGCAACCACGTCTAGGGTAATTAAGGGGTTGATGGAGAAAAATTATGTTGAACGTTTTAAATTGAGTGGGAATAAAAAAGAGTACTTTTTGCGATTGACCAAATCAGGATTGAACCTGTTAGAGCATGTGTTACCAATTGTAGTAGGACTACGTAAAACTGGAGTCCAACACATATCTAAAAAAGATTTTAGCGTTTTTCTAAATGTATTGGATCAGATCGCCACTAATTATTCTACCAATAAAAAATCAGACTAGCTTTTTGATACTCAGCTTGAAGATGTTGTCAAAAATTTCAAAAATATTCTTTGCTTCTTTTTTTCTAACAGAAACATGAAACTTGCAATTTAATTCTAATTTTTGGTGTGTAATTTTTAAGTTATTTTCTTTTACAACCCGCATGACTTTGTTCATCAAGTCATATTCAAAGTATAACGCATAAACCACGTCAATTGTTTTTTCAATAATTATTGATGCCTCTAAAGTAATTTGAGCCGAATTTTTATATGCCTGAATCAATCCACCAACTCCTAATTTTGTTCCTCCAAAATAACGCACAGAAACTATTAATATATTGGTAACATCAAACGCCTGAATTTGACCATAAATTGGCATTCCTGCCGAATTGTTTGGTTCTCCATCATCATTTGCTCTAAAACGGACAGTTTCTGTTCCAAGCTGCCAAGCATAACAAAAATGACGCGCTGTATGGTGTTTTTTCTTTAAGTTATCTATTGCAAGCTTAACATCACTTTCATTTAAAACCGGAAAAGCGTATCCATAAAACTTACTGTTTTTATATTTAATCAGGGTTTCTTTTGATGTTTCTTCTATGGTTTTATATGAATCTTTCAATAATTAAAATTTATGTGAATTATGTAATTACTATTATAAAGATAATTGAAAGTATTTCACTAAAACTTATTGATAATTAGTTTATTTTCATAGGTAATTTTTTAAAAATAAATCAAATACCTAAATCGAAAATAAAAGGATTGATTTCATTGAACAATATTTATAGTTTTGAAATAATTGATGAATTATTATAAGTTTTTAGTTTGTTTTTTAAACAAAAAATAGATAAATTTGACCAGTAAAAAAAGCTTATTTATATTTAGTCTAAATAAATTTTGGAATTTAAATCCGGTTTATTATATTTGCGTAAATTAATATTAATTTAGACTAATTATAAATAACGAAAGATGAAAAAAATGACATTATTACTAAGTATTATACTTTTAGTAAATTGTACTAAAACTGAAATTGAATACAGAGATGTAGAGGTTCCGGTAGAAACAATAATAGAAAAGATAGTAACACAGACTGTTACTCAAACGGTTAATGTGGTTACACCCCCGGAAGAATACTCTTTTACACGAAATGGCGTTTCAACTGTTTACTATACAGGACAATCAGCACGATTAAAAATGGCTACGGCACTTAAAAGTGCTATGAATGATAAAGCATCAACTAAAACTAACGTTGACAATATGTTCAATAATGGAACTGGATTTAGTGACGAATCTCTAAATTCTTCTGGAAAAAAAATAGGTAACAAAGTAGGAACTTCAGGATCAGCCACTGTAAAACCGCTTTTTGATGAATGGATAACAGAATTTACTACAATTGTAGCTCCGGCCGTTAATAATAGTATTACTGCAACCCGAACTATTGCAGGTTCTTATACCGAAGCTGATGGATCTAGAACGGTTAAAGTTAATGCTAAAGGTTTTGAATTAAATCAGATTTTATCAAAAGGATTAATAGGTGCCTTGCAAGTTGATCAAATTATTAATACATATCTTTCTTTCACTAAACTAGATGGTGCAAAACAAGATAACGATGATGATATATATCATTATCCAACTGATGGATCAGCAGTACCCTATATAACCAAAATGGAACACTATTGGGATGAAGGATTTGGTTATTTACAAGGACTAGATAATCAATATGCTCCAGGACTAGGAGACGCTTCAATAGGACGCGATGGTGCTAATTTAAATTATTACCTTAATAAGATTAACGGTCAAGAGAAAGAAGTCGGAATCACTAAACGTATTTATGATGCATTTTCAGCTGGAAGAGCAGCTATAGTTGCAAAGGATTATGAAGAACGTGATCGGCAAGCTAATATTATTGGAGTAGAACTTTCTAAGGTAATTGGCTATAAATCTCAATACTATCTGAGATCAGCTGCTGGAAAAATTGAAAAAGGAGAATGGGCAGATGCACTGCACGCAATTGCTGAAGCTTATGGATTTATATTAGGATTACAATATACTAAAGCAGCTGATGGGCAGCCTTACCTCACCCATGCAGAGGTAAATGAGCACCTAAGTAGTCTTTCTGCAGGCGATGGTGGATTCTGGGATAGAACTCCTACAGAACTGACGACTATGGCAGATCAATTGCAGCAATCAACTGGTTTGAGTGAATAATTAAAAAAATAACACCCTTGAAATGGCAAGTTAATCCTTGCCATTTTTAGGTTAATAAATGTGAAAATAATATGAAAAATTTGATTAGTATAAAAGTTATATTACTTTCACTAATCTTGCTCAATTGCACAAGTGATTCAGACACTAACGATGTAATTGAAGAAACAGGATTAAATATTGAGGAACAACAAACTGAATTCGATCGCTTAAGCATGTTGACCTTTTGGGCAGATAACATCATAATACCATCGATAAATAGTTTTTATGTTGAATTAAACTCTTTAAATGAATATGCATCGAGTTTTACATCTAATCCAAATCCGAGTACCTTAACTCAATTACGTGATCAATGGCTAACAACCTATAAAAAATGGCAACATATAGAGATGTTCGACATAGGAGTTGCTGAGGAGATCTATTTTAAAAATCGGATGAATATCTTTCCGGCCAATGTGGAGAAAATAGAGAATAACATTAGTAACTTTGATTTTAATTTAGATGATTCGGTCAACTTTGCTTCTCAAGGATTTACCGCATTTGATTATTTATTATTTGGGATTGCTCAGGATGATGATGAGATTATCGCTAAATATTCTGATTCTAGCCAAAACTACGACTCTTACATGTTAGCAATAACCTCAAAAATGATTGAGCTAACAATTTCAGTGAAATCAAATTGGGAAGGAAGCTATCGTGATAGCTTTGTTGAGTCTACGGAAAATACTGCCACTTCTAGTATCAATATTATGCTTAATGATTTTGTCTTTTACTTTGAAAAAGGTTATCGCGCTAATAAATTTGGAATTCCAGCAGGAGTTTTTTCGGGGGGACCACTACCCGACCGAATAGAAGCCTATAATGGAGAAATATACTCGCAAATTCTTGCTCTCGAAGCAACAACTGCAATAGAAAATTTCTTTAACGGTATTGCTTATGGTGATCCAAACAAAACTGGTCTTAGTATAAAAAACTATTTAGACTTTATTGAATTTGATGTTTCAGATAAACTCAGTGCGCGAATAAACAATCAATTACAAGCTGGGAAAAATAAGATCAATGAACTGAATACGAATTTCAAAATCCAGATCAAAGAAAATAACCATGAAATGCTTCTAACCTATGATGCAATTCAAAGTACTGTTATTCTATTAAAAGTCGATATGCTCCAAAAGTTAAATGTTAGTGTTGATTATGCCGATGCGGACGGTGATTAATTTCTCCTTAATGCCATAAAAAAATGAAGAATTGTTAAAAAGTTATCTAACTAAATCTAAAGTTCATCCAGCACCACTAGCTGTTTTTAGGATAGTTTTTGGTTTACTGATGTTAGTAGCATTAATACGTTTTTGGACAAATGGTTGGATTTACTCACTATATATTGAGCCAGATTTTCACTTCAAATATTATGGTTTTTCATGGGTAAAAGGTCTAGGGAATTACACGTATTTACTATATTCTTCTTGTATAATAGCTGTAGTTGGGATTATTTTAGGTTATCGCTATAGATTATCTATTATACTATTTTTCTTACTCATCACATATTCAGAGCTCATCGATAAAACTACCTACTTAAATCATTATTATTTTACAAGCTGCATTGCATTTTTACTTTGTTTTTTGCCAGCTGCTCATTATTTTTCGATAGATGCCATACAAAAGGAAAAATCAATTGATGCCATTCCCTCTTGGATGGTTGATGGGATCAAATTGTTTTTGTGTATTGTGTATTTTTACGCAGGTCTAGCAAAAATTAATTCAGATTGGCTGCTAGAGGCACAACCACTTTCACTTTGGCTAACTTCTAAATATGATATTCCATTAATCGGTGAAATTTTAAAATATAGATGGGTTCACTATGCAGCTAGTTGGTCAGGTATGCTTTATGATGTTTTTATTCCATTTTTTCTTCTTTACCCAAAAACACGAAGTATTGCTTTTGTTTTCGTGATATTATTTCACATAATGACTAAAATTTTTTTTCCTTCAATAGGAATGTTTCCCTACATAATGATTTTTGGAGCAACAATATTTTTAGATGTTCAATGGCACAAAAACCAATTAGAATTTCTTAGAAAATTTGCAGCTAAATTCAGTCAAAAATTTAACTTTTTAAAACTTAAATTGACAACATCAAAAGCAAATGTTTTATTTAAGCCCAAGCAATATATTCTTCCGCTATTTATTAGTTTCTTTATTATTCAGATTTTTTTACCCTTCAGATATTTAACTTACCCGGGAGAGTTATTTTGGAACGAACAAGGTTATCGTTTTTCATGGCGGGTTATGCTCATGGAAAAAAAAGGATATACAACTTTTAAAATAAAAGATAGTATTAACGAAAAAACTTTTTATGTAGATAATGCTGATTTTTTGACACCGTTCCAAGAACGACAAATGAGTTTTCAACCTGACTTTATTCTCGAATATGCTCACTATCTAGCAAATCATTTTGAAAAGCAAGGTCACCAAAACATTCAAGTCTTTGCAGACAGTTTTGTTGCATTAAATGGACGTCCCAGCGAACGTTTTATTGACCCTAGCACTGACCTTAATCAAGAAATAGAATCGTTTAAACACAAAAAATGGGTTCTCCCTTTAAAAGATGAAATACACGGTTTATAGTTTCTTTTTTTTTACAATTAGTACAATTGGTTTTGCACAATATCGCCTTGAATGCATTATTAACCTTGAGGGCGAAAATAACTTGAAGCCTTCCATAAAAATTTATGACAAAGCAACAGGGTTTGTTAATGAAGTATATGAAGGTGAAATTTTTATACTTGAAAATAGAGTTCAAAAAAATACTTATATATTCATCGCTGAAGGCTATTCCGTTGTTGAAAAAGAAATTGATCTTAGTGAGGTTAATAAATTTAATTTAGTTTTACCTATGCAGGTAGAAGAATTAAACGAAGTTATTCTAAGTGCAAAAAAGAAAGAAGTATTTGCTTTAAAAAGAATGCGTGACTTTGAAAATACAGCGATCTATGCCGGTAAAAAAACAGAAGTAATTATAATCGAGCAATCAATGGCAAATTTGGCAGCTAATAATGCTCGACAAATTTTTAATCAGATTCCTGGACTAAATATTTATCAAAATGATGATGCTGGATTACAGTTACATATAGGTGGTAGAGGATTAGATCCAAATAGAACATCAAACTTCAATACTCGTCAAAACGGATACGACATCAGCGCAGATGTCCTAGGTTATCCTGAAAGTTATTATACTCCACCCGCGGAAGCAATTGAGGAGATTCAAATTATTCGTGGGGCTGCATCTTTACAATATGGTACTCAATTTGGAGGCTTAGTAAATTTCAAACTTAAAGATGCATCGACCTATCGGCCTATAACAGGTGTTATAAGGAATACAATAGGAACTAATAGACTATATACAAATTTCACTCAATTAAGTGGGCGTTTAGGTAAATGGCGATATATAGGACAAGTAAATATTAAAAAAGGAAATGGATTTAGACCCAATTCAGAATTTAATTCATCTAATGTATTTGCCAAAATAAGCTATGACTTTTCTGAAAACACTATATTAAGTGCTGAAGTCACTTACCTAGACTATTTAGCTCAACAAGCGGGCGGGCTAACCGATGATCTTTTTAATGAAAACCCTTATCAAAGTAATCGTGAGCGAAATTGGTTTGGACTCTATTGGTTTCTTTATAACATTAAATTTGAACATGCACTTTCAGATAATTCGAATATAAGTGTCAATTTCTTTGGTTTAAATGCACAACGAAATGCTATTGGATTTAGATCAAATCGTGTTAGTCAGGTTGATTCATATGAAGAACGTGATCTTATCAAAGGAGACTTTAACAACTTCGGTATAGAGGCTAGATGGCTAAAAAAATATATCCTTGGAAATAAAAAAGCTGTGTTCCTTTTGGGCGGAAAGTACTACAGTGCTAAAAACACCTCTGCCCAAGGACCTGGTTCAGCATCAAATGAAGCTGATTTTTCTTTTTATAACGAAGAATATCCTAGTTATAATCAGCAATCAAACTATACCTATCCCAATGAAAATATATCCATATTTTTAGAAAATATTTTTTATATAAATAAAAGGATGTCGGTTACACCTGGATTACGATATGAAAATATATTAACAGCAACAGAGGGTAATTATCAAAGAATTAATTCAGATGCGGCAGGTAATGTTATTTTAAATGAAACCTTAAACTCAATAGAATCTCGTCGAAGATCATTTGTTCTTTTAGGACTTGGATTGAGTTATAAAGCTTCGCATCCTCTTGAGTATTATTCGAATATTTCACAAAATTATCGTTCAGTAACCTTTACAGATATCAGCATAATAAATCCAGCCTTTTCGATTAACCCCAACATTACCGACGAAAAAGGTTATACAATTGATTTGGGTATACGCGGAAAAATAAAAAAAATGATGTCATTTGATCTTAATTTTTTTCACCTATCGTATCAAAACAGAATTGGGTTTATTCAAAAAGCTTTCAAGGATGGTAGTGTAAAAAGTGAAAGAGGAAATGTAGGAGATGCCAATTTGAGTGGTTTAGAATCTTTAATTGACCTTAATATTGGTGAATTATTCAAGATGAATCTCAAAAAATATTCTCTAATTAGCTTTATTAATTATTCATTCATTGAAACTAAGTATTCTAATTCTAATATTCAAGGAATTAAAGGTAAAAAGGTTGAGTTTGTACCTAAAGACAACTTGAAATTTGGCTTAAGATATGGTTATAAAAACTTAACCTTAAACATGCAATTCAGCTATGTCTCAGAACAATTTACAGATTCTTCAAATGCAGTCGAAGGAAATCTGAGCGGAGTAATTGGAATAATTCCTGCATATAAACTAGTTGACTTATCAGGAGCATTTAAGCTTAATAAATTTAAGCTAGAATTTGGTGTTAATAATACTTTAAACGAAGCTTATTTTACTCGTAGAGCTACTGGATATCCCGGTCCTGGGATTATCCCCTCTCCTGGAAGAAACTTTTATTTAAGTACACAATATAAATTTTAATCACCTCATGTTAAACAAAAAGTGATTCTCAATAAAAAGTAATTGGAGTTTTTTACAGTATATTGATCTAGAACATATTAATCAAATTCAAGCTCTTTGAAGTGTTTCTTTTTAAAGAAGTGCTTCAAACATTGAAAAAAAATCATGTAATTTTTAAGAATACTCATTTTACCTTAAATGATTTAGAATGGTATATGAAAATAATGTTATTTTTGATAAGAAGAACACTTAATTTACTGTAAAATACAAATAGAATTATATCAATCCCGCTTTATTCTAACTTAATACTAAATCACCAATCAATTTTTGCTTAATGAAAACATTTTTTAGTTTTTTATTGCTATATTTTCTTTTATTAAACTCTTCTGTGGAGGAATATGTAGAAGTCAAATGTATGCTAGAGATTGTCAATTATAGAGGAGAAGGAGCTTATATTGCCGTTTCAGTAATTGACAAATCGGAAAAATATATAAAAACAGTTTATGTGTTTGGTGATGATAAAAGTTGGTTTTCTGAGATGAAATCATTTTGGAGAAACCTTAGAGAAAATAATCTGTTTTTAGATAAAGACTTTTACCCATTAGTAGATGCTATTTCTGGACCAACCATTTCGGGAGGCGAAAGAAGAGTTTTTCAATTTAAGATTCCAAAAAATCTTTTTAACAGCAATTACAATCTTCGGATTGAAACTGCTGTAGAAGACAAGGGATATTATGTTAATGATATCATCATTAATTTGAATCCTGAAAACTTAAAAAGAATCTATCAAGGAGAAGGTTTTATTAATAAAATACAATTTAGCACTGTAGATAAATGATTTCAAGAATATGGCGTAACACCCATTTTTTACTGGCCATAAGCATTTCTCTATTTTTGATTATAGCATCAATTAGTGGAGTAATCCTGGGGATAGAAGCTCTGATTGATCAAACAAAGCCTCAGGCTATTTATTCTCTAGAAAGTCAGTCCTTAAAAAAAACTATGGAGGCTCTTGAAGATCGGTTTGAAGATGTTTATGAAATAGTTGTCACAGAAAAAAAGTTTGTTATCGTACAAGGAATTACATCTAATGGTTTCGAGACCTTTTATGTGGACCCAAAAACAGGCATAAAAATCAAAAACGTTTCGCCTAGTAATCCCTTTTTTAATCAAGTACGAAGTCTGCATCGTTCTTTATTTCTGAAAAATACAGGAAGAATACTTGTAGGTATCGTTGCGTTTTTATTAATTCTTTTGAGTATAACTGGAGTGATTTTATTAGTTAAAAGACTAGGAGGTGTAATGCATTTTTTCCTTCCTCTAAAAGAAAATAATAAATATCGGAAATTTCATATAACTCTTGGTAAATGGTTCTTTATTCCTCTAGTAATCATAGGGATTAGCGGAGCTTATCTAGTGATCGAAAGATTTGATGCTTTTAGTAAAAAGACACCCAATATAAAAAAATATGAAACCGGTGAAAAAAAACTCAATTTAAACACGCTTTATCTTAGCGACATTAAGCGAGTCTCTTATCCTTTTTCCAACTTGAAAAATGATATCTATACAATTGAATTAAAGGACCGAAAAGTAAGTATACGACAAGGAGATTTTAGTCTTGTAGATGAAGAGATCTTCCATGTTCATCAGATCTTAAAAAACTGGAGTTATTATATTCATACAGGAGAATCTAATATTTTTATTGCATTTATCCTTACACTTTCTTCTTTAGCTCTTATATTTTTTGTGATCTCTGGATTAAAAATTTCCTCAAAAACAAGTTGGAATTTATTAACTCCAAACAGCAACAATAACAAAGAAGCACACATAATCATACTCTATGGTTCAGAAACAGGTAATTCCTTTGAGTTCGCAAAAAAACTAACAAAAGCTTTAAGGCGAGAAAAACATTCTGTTGGACTAACAACTCTTAATAATTATTGTGTTTTTCCAAAAGCAAAAAAACTTCTTGTCCTCACATCCACTTATGGTGATGGAGAAGCTCCTTTCAATGCAAATGATTTTGAAAGACTCTTTGCTGATTTAGTCCAACCATATCCCATTGATTATTCTATTCTAGGCTTTGGATCCAAGAGCTACCCAAAATACTGTCAGTTTGCAATTACCCTAGAAACACTTTTTAAGAAAAACTTGAATTTTAATGAGTTAACTCCGCTTTTTAAAATAAATAATCAATCTGAAACTGATTATCTAATTTGGGAAAAAACAATTATTAATAAATTGAAGACATCGTAGAGCCTTAGTTCAAGTAATAACGAAATCCTATAAAAAAACGAGAGCCTTGATTTGATGCATACACATAGCTTGGGTCAAAAGTTAAAGCGTATGGATTTCCTGGACTTACTTGTGCGGCTCCGGATGTATCGAATTTAACTTCTCGATCAAAAGGATCGAATGCACGAGCAATACTATTATCTGCAGGAGTAAAGTTCAAAATGTTTTTAACCCCTCCATAAAGCTCATAACTATTATTCCATTCTTTAGTCAATTGTAAATTAATAATATTAAATGTGGGTGAAAATTGACTTCTAGGATCCAAATCACCTAAAAGAGGAAGTTTTAATGGGCCAGTTATGGTACCCGTAAAATCTAATGTAATATTTGATTTTTGAAATTCATATTTAATATTCCAGACACCTTGAAATTTCTCAGTTAAATAAGGTATTGTTTTCAAACCTTTTGAGTCAATATAAGAATCTATGTAAGTTGCTCCTAGGCTAATTCTTAAGCCATTTTGAAAAACAGAATTGAAATTTAAAGAAATACCCTGAGTGACTGATCTCCCACTTAGATTGTCAAAAATAATCAAATTAGGATCTGTGTCGTAATTAGGGAGTATTTTATTTGAAAAATCCGTTCTGAAAATACTGGCATCAAAATTCAAAATATGACCTTGTTTCAAATACATTTTATAAACATAATTTAGATTTATGTTCCATGACATTTCTGGCTCTAAATCATTTAAGAAGACAACATCCCTAGCTCCAGTTAAAGCAGCATGATCCTCTGTAAAAATTTGAGCTATTCTATAACCAGATCCAATGCTAATTCGAAGTATTGAAGAAAGATCCTGGTTGCTAATTTTGTAATTTAAACGAGGTGTAAAAATAGTTCCATGAATAGAATTGTAGTCATATCGAAACCCTAAAAGAAGTGAATTCTGTTCATTAAATTGAATTTCATCTTGAATAAAAACTCCTGGTAGTTGGGTAATCTCCTCTTTATTAATCCCTAAAAATTCATTAAATGTTGCAGTTGTATTGTCATCATAAAAAGTGAAACGATAAGCTGCTCCTATTACGAGATCATGTTTTTTGATTGTTCGATTCCAAATAAATTGCCCAAATGCAATACTCTGGTCTGCCTTAAAAAGAGTTGTCCCATAAACAGAATTTTGATTATGGTCATTAAAGCTAAACTGAAAAGAAATTTCATTATTAAATTTATAAGTTCCGAAAAGCTCGACTCTACTGGTATAAATACTTTCACCATAAACCAAATCACCACCTCTGAAAGTTGGATTCCAATTCATTTCTCCACCCCAACGATCCTCGTAAACAAATCGACTTGCGAACGAAAGTCGTTTTCCAATATTTAATTTATTAAAAACAGAAATACGATCCTGAAGCGATAGATCTGTAAACCCATCTGAATTATTATCTACTGGATTGGAGTATTTAAAATAATTAACTCCAAGAAGGCCATTTATTTTTTTAGAAAGCCTGTATTGATGACCCAAGTCTAGGTTCAAATCTCCCCAATTTGAAGTAAAAGAATCGAATGAAAACCTGGAAGCATTTTCTGGGATTTTAGTTATCAAGTTAATAACACCCCCTATTGCTTCTGAACCATATAAGGTAGAAGCGGGACCCTTAATAATTTCGATGCGCTCTATAAGAGATTGAGGAATCCCAGAAAGCCCATATACTGATGAAAGTCCACTGACAATTGGCAAACCATCGATGAGGATCATCGTGTAGCTCCCCTCCTGACCATTTATATGAATATCTCCTGTACTGCATACATTACAATTTAGCTGTGGTCGAACACCATTTATAATATCTAATGCTTCAAAAATAGAAGAAGTTGGATTAGCTTTAAAAAAACTTTCTGCATAAACCTCAACGGAAACAGGACTCTTAAGTCTAGAAATAGGTTTTAGAGTTCCTGAAATAACAACTTCGTCAAGCTTATCATCAGAAACTAACTCAATATTCCCAAGGTCATTACTAATTTTATTTATTTTTAGGTTAAAGGATTTATATCCAAGATATGAAATCGTTATCTTAGGATTCTTTATATTTGATAGGGTTAAAGAGAACGCTCCCGAAGCATCTGTAATTGTTCCAATATTAAAATCTTTAACAATAACAGAAGCTCCCTCAAGCGGAATTCCCTCAAAAAGAACAATTCCCTTCACGATTTGTTCTTGAGCGAAAATGAATTGAGTGAAACAGACTGCTAATAAAAGTCTAACTAACATAGTAAAGTTTTACACTGCAAAACTAATCAATTGTTGTGCACTACAAAACATAAAGATGAAAAAAACTATAGAAAAAGAAAATTACCTGAAGGCATTTTATAAGCTTGAAGAAAAAAACAATGAGATTTCAGTTACTGCTCTTAGCAAATATTTCAAAGTCAGCAAATCGACCGTTTCTAATATGATTAAAAAGTTAGTGAAAATGGGCTTTGTTTACACCGAACCTTATAAAGAAATTTTACTTACAGATGCTGGGAAGAAAAAAGCAGTTGAAATCATTTCAAAACATCGTTTAATTGAGTTATATCTTGTAAATAAAATGAATTTTGAATTAGATGAAGTACATGAAATTGCAGAAGAAATAGAACACATAGAAAATTCTGATTTTTTTAATCGGATGCGTGAAATTCTAGGAGATGCTAATCTTGATCCTCATGGATCGATTATTCCTAAAACTAAATATTAAAATAAATCATGTGAACTTTGTCAATATTAATCTTTTACCAATCAAATAAGCGTATATAAATTTTAAACTATAGGATTCCAAAAACAACCCAAAATGTTTTATTACATTACTAATTAATTGAAATAAAAGTCAACTAATAAGAAAAACTTGGTGAAATGAAAAAAACTATTCTTACATGTGTTTCTTTAATGCTCGTATATTCTTGTAGCATCAAAAAAGTAAATCCTCGAATTGCAATCGCTGGTCTTGCGATTGAGTCAAGTACCTTCTCTCCCGCTTTTACTAGTGAAGAAGATTTTAAAGCACGTATAGGAGAGGATGTTTTTTCATTTTATCCTTTTTTACAAAAAGATTCTATATTTAGAAATCGTGCCCAATGGATTCCTACACTCAAAGGTCATGCTCTTCCAGGAGGAATAGTAACAAGAGAAGCCTATGAATCCTTAGTGGGTAAAACACTAACCATGTTAGAAGAGAATTTACCTTATGATGGCTTATTTTTTGATATTCATGGTGCCATGAGTGTGGTTGGTCTTGATGATCCTGAAGGAGATTTTATAAAAAGAATTCGTGACGTTATTGGTTACGAAACGTTGATATCTACATCAATGGACTTGCATGGAAATGTGTCATATAACTTAGCGAAAGAAACTGACCTTATAACCTGCTACAGAATGGCACCTCATGAAGACGCGATAGAATCCAAAAAAAGAGCAGTCGAAAACTTACTTGAGAGACTAGAAAATGGCAAAGGAAAACCACTTTATAAGGCTAGAATTGAAGTCCCTATACTATTACCCGGAGAAAAAACAAGTACTAGAATAGAACCAGGAAAAAGTCTATACGCTAAAGTAGAACCAACTTCAAAAGTAGAGGGAGTTATTGACGCAGCAATATGGATAGGTTATGCATGGGCAGATGAGCCTAGGAATCACGGAGTAGTTGTTGTAACGGGAGATGATAAAGAAAACGTTAATAAATCTGCAGAATATCTGGCCAACAGCTTCTGGGAAGCAAGAGATCTATTTGAATTTGTTGCGCCCGTTGGAAGTTTAGATAAAAGTCTAGAACTTGCTATAAACAGCAATACAAAGCCCTATATAATAAGTGATATGGGAGATAATCCTACTGCTGGTGGAGCTGGAGATGTAACATGGACACTAAATGAGTTATTACTAAGAGATGAATTTAAAAACCCTGAAGGTCGCTCAGTAATCTACGCTTCGATACCAGGCCCAAATTTAATTGAAAATGCTGCAAACCTAGAGGTTGGTTCCTATGTTGAAGGTTTTGTTGGAGCTACAGTAGATGATCGATTCGCTGGCCCAATACATTTAAAAGGAATTATTCAATCCATCAAAACAGGGGATCAATATGCAGAAACAGAGATTGTTGTTAAAACGGGAAGCATTTCAGTAATTGTAACCAAGAAAAGAAAGCCCTATCACTATGAAAAAGATTTTATTGATTTGGATTTAAACCCACGTGAAACTGACATTATAATTGTAAAAATCGGATACTTAGTTCCCGAGCTATACAATATAAATAAGGGTTGGATTATGGCATTAACCCCGGGTGGAGTTGATCAAGATTTGAATAGACTAGTTTATAGAAGAATCCAAAGACCAATGTTCCCTCTAGATAAGTTCAATGTAAAACCTGATTTAAGCTCACAACTTGTTCCTGTATCTAAGTGATTTAAAACCTTAGCGGTCATTTAAATTGTTTATGAAAGAAAAAATGGAGTTGGGATAAGCTTTTATCAAAGTATAGTTTTTAAATTCAATCCCTTTTCATATCAAATGAAGAAAGCATTAACCATCCCAGATTTGTCAGAAGATTAAAAAAACTTGTTTTAAATCAAATCAACAATTACTTAAGTTCATCTAAATCCTATAAAATATTATATATAAATTAGGATATTCTTATTTGAACACAAACAAGAATGTTAAAAAAACAATAAACGGAATGAGTTAATTAATAACTTTTACTAGTTTTCTTATTTATCTTTAGGGTTATAAATAGTAAATATATTAACTTGTTATTTTAATATGTTTATATGAAAATTAATTCATTTTTAAATTACTCTGATTATCTAGATTCCATAGTAAACAAAATAATGTCACAAATAAGAGTGAATGAAAAAACTTTAATTGGAATTGCAACTGGCTTTAGTCCAACTAAAATATATTCTCTAATTGGAGAAAAGCTCAAAAATGAACCTGAATTAAGAGCCAAAATCTATATTTTTCAATTGGACGAATGGAAAGGGGTTTCTATTAATGAAAAAAATTCTTGTCATTATTACATTATTAATAATGTTATTGTTCCATGGAAACTAGATGTTAAAAATTGTTTTATGATAGATGGTCTAACTTTTGAAGATGAAAATCAATTAATTAAATATCAAAAATATCTAATTAAAAAATCTCTTGACATATGTATTTTGGGAATTGGTGAAAATGGGCATTTAGCTTTAAATGAACCTGGCACAAAAAAGAATCAATTATTTGGTATTCAAAAGTTATCATCTGCTAGTTTAAATCATGCAATGTTGGAAAAGTCTAAACAATTAATTACTCACGGAATAAGTATTGGAATAAAAGAAATAATGGATTCAAAAGAAGTTATTTTACTTATTTCAGGGGAAAATAAACAGCAGACCTATGAAAGTTTCATTAAAAAAAAAGATTATAATTCCTTTCCTGCATCAATACTTCATAATCATCAAAATTGTTCTACATTCATTGATCCTAATACCATTAATTTATCTTAATATGCAATTACATTATTTTGATTGGGTTGTCACTCTATTTTACCTTCTTGTTTCTTCTTTTTTAGTTTTATGGTGTACAAAAAAGACAGGTTCAAGTCATGAAAACTATTTTCTTAAAGGAAGATTTATGATCTATATTATTAAACATAAAGAGCTATTAATAAATTTAGCTTTTAAAAAGAATCGTATATTATGATAAAAATAGCCTACATCGGGGCGGGCAGTTTACAATTCGGACCTATTATCGTTCAAGACATTTTGATGAGCACAACACTGTGTCAAAATGGTTTGGAAATTCACTTGATGGATATTGAAATTAACCACTTAGATCATGTGGTCAAGCATGGTGAACATGTCAATGAGAAACTAAATCGCAAAGCTAAGATTATAGCTACAACGAATAGAGACGAAGCTATAAAAGGAGCTGATTTTGTAATTTGTGCCCTCGAAAAAGATCGCAATGTATACTGGTCACAAGATTTTCATATTCCCAAAAAATATGGATTTAAGCAAGTATACGGTGAGAATGGTGGAATAGGTTCGCTTTTTCACGCACTACGAAATATCAAAGTTATTATGGATTTGGCTAGGGCTATGGAAAAATTATGCCCTAATGCTATGCTTTTGAATTTTTCGAATCCAGAGCATAAAATTTGTGAAGCGTTAACTAGATTAACTTCAATTAAAACTGTTGGTTTATGTCATGGCGTTTTTATGGGCAGAGAACAATTGTCTGAATTATTAGCTGTTCCCTTAAACGATTTGCAGACCAAAGCCTGTGGCATCAATCACTTTACTTGGTTTCAAGAAATCAGACAAAGATCTACAGGAGAAGATCTGTATCCAAAATTGCGGGAGATCGAACAAAAAGGAGATTGGCTGGCCAAATGGCACGAAATGGCTTTAGGTAGAATTCTATTTAGACGTTTTGGCCAATGGCCTTCGCCTGCTTCCAATCACTATGGAGAGTATATTCGCTGGGCAGAAGAATTTGTGATTCCACAATTACAATTTTTCTATGACCCCTATGAAGGTCATCCATGGGAGAACAATCAAATTCCAGAAGGAGTGTATACCGTAGACCGTGTTGATTATCAAAGAGAATGGTCCAAAGATTGGAGTAAAAAGCTTTTACCTGTTGGTAGTACGGAAGAAATACAATTGGAAAATGATGACGGTAGTTTTAAGAGCTCTGGCGAGATAGCCACCCAAATTATGGAATCAGTGATAAGTAATGAAAAACAATGGCTTGAAGCTGTAAATGTACCTAACAAGGGGGCGATTCCCAACTTACCCGATGATTTAGTAGTAGAACTTCCGGCTTATTGTGATGCTTCAGGTATTCAACCGGTTGCCATGAAGCCAATTCCGGAGGGTATTGCTGCAACCATTCGCTTGCATGCGAGCATTCACCAATTGTTGGTCGAAGCCTATGATGAACAATCTAAAGACAAATTACTGCAGGCTATCTTGATAGAACCCACGGTAAACTCCTATCGAAACGCAGTAGATATGTGCCATGAAATGCTGACATTACAAAAAGAGGTACTTCCCCCGTTGAATTAAATGATACTTTCCGAAAACTTACAAAATAGTGTACCTACAGGGCTTGAATTCCTTGATTGGGTTGTTATTAGTTCCTATATGATGTTTTCGATGGGGATCGCCTTTTTTGTAGCGAAACATAAATCAAAAAACATTAATGATTTTTTTGTAGCAGGACGCAACTTGCCTTGGTGGCTTTTGGGCACATCGATTGCAGCAACCTGGTTTGCGACAGATGCTCCTTTGGCGGTTACTGCATTGGTTCGTAGCAAAGGTATTTATGGTAATTGGCTATGGTGGTATCTGGGTACGGGCATTTTGATGATGGTCTTTTTCTACGCTAAATATTGGCGAAGGGCTGAAATACTAACTGATGCTGAAATGATTGAGCTACGCTATAGTGGTAAATCGGCATCGGTGCTCAGAGGTTTTACTGCTGGATTCTTCGGAATTTTTAAAAACTGTATTTCTTTAGGATGGGTAATTCTCGCCATGCTTAAATTTTCGAATATTATGTTGGGTTGGAGTGCTGAACTCGCGCTTGGGATTACTTTGATATTTGCGCTCGTGCACACCTTGACATCAGGAATCAAGGGGGTAGTCATTTTAGATATGCTGCATTTTTCTGCAGGTACTATTAGTACCGTTATACTCGCAATTTTGGTTTTGGTTAAGGTGGGTGGACCCACAGAATTGGCAACTCAAATTGCGGCAAGAGCCGATGCACCAGCGGGAGTATTGGATATGTTTCCTGATCTATCGCATATTGGAATAACCGAAATGATATCCTTTGTTTGCCTTATTGGTGTTTTATGGCTGGGGCAGGCGCAAGGGGATGGTTATATTGTGCAACGCCTGTTTTCTGCGAAGAATGAAAAGCACGCGATCAAAGCGTCATTGTGGTTTGCAGTTGCTGGGGTGGTTATTCTTACTTGGCCATGGATTGTTGTCGGTTTAGGTTCTATTGTTATTTTACCAATTTCTGAAGCTTCGCCAGCATTAACGACTGATCCTGAATTGATATATCCAATGATGATTAATGCCGTGTTACCTGAAGGATTAAAAGGACTTTTGGTAGCAGCCTTCATGGCAGCTTTTATGAGTACTGTAGATACCCATTTATGTTGGGGCGGTTCATATATGGTTAATGATATTTACAAACGATTTATCAATACAAAAGCCAATGACAGTCACTACTTGTTTGTTTCTCGGCTAAGTATTGTAATCTTAATGTTGCTATCCGCCGTTGCTGCATGGCAAATGGATAGTATTGCGGAGGCATGGATTTACATCATAGAAATAGTTTCCGGTATCGCTGTCATTCTTATGTTACGTTGGTTTTGGTGGCGTATCAATGCATGGTCCGAAATTACAAGTATGATCTCGGCCTTGTTCTTAGCCAATGGTTTTTTATGGATTAAATGGATGCATGACTTTGGATTGGTCAATGATACGGTTCTAGCGCGGGTCAACGGATGGTACCAAGATGATGTTGCACTTATTCGCGCAACGGTTATTCTTATATTGTGTACCATCATTAGTCTTGTGGTTACCTTTGCCACCAAGCCTGTAGATAATGATAAACTGCTTTCCTTCTATAAAAAAGTGCGCCCCAAAGGTTGGTGGGGACCCATAGCAGCCCAAGTTCCTGAACTTGTTGACACGAGTAGTTCACGAAATTCTTGGCTTGGCTTTGTTTTTGGAATCATCTTTTTGAACAGTCTTTTATTTAGTGTGGGTCATATGGTGTTAGGTAGTTATACCATAGCATTGATATTGTTAGTCATAGGAGGAATAAGTGGTTGGTTGACACTAAAATTAGTAGAAGTAGCAAAAACACAAGAATATTTATGAATATAATTCAGAAATATATATTTTTCTGTTTAAAAGATATTTTTAACAATACGGTTAACTATAAAAATAAAACCCTTGATTATCAATGGTTTATATTCATGTTTGCAGAGAGAAAGGGATTCGAACCCTCGATACGTTTGCACGTATACATGCTTTCCAGGCATGCGCCTTCGACCGCTCGGCCACCTCTCTAAAAATTTAATTTTAGGGGGTGAAATAACAAAAAAATTACCTTACCCAAAAATTTAAACCTACTAAATATCTTTTATTTAAAGATTGCTAACGCATTCTTAGATGTTATTGACGCTATTTCTGCAAAAGGCAGATTATATACTTCAGCAACTTTACTTGCAACCTCCTGTATATAAGAACTTTCATTTCTCTTTCCTCGAAAAGGCACAGGTGCCAAATAAGGAGCGTCTGTTTCTAATACAATTTCACTTAGAGGGATTTGATTTAAAAATTGATCTATTTTTCCATTCTTAAATGTAACAACCCCACCAATACCTAATTTTAAATTATAGGATAGAGCTTGTTTTGCTTGATCTAACGTTCCCGTAAAGCAATGAAAAATCCCTCTTAAATCTTTTGAATCATGCCCATCGAGCACTTCAAAAACCTCATCAAAGGCGTCACGACAATGAATTACAAAAGGAAGTTTGTGTTCTTTTGCCCACTGAATCTGAAGATCAAATGCTTCTTGCTGCTCTTTTAAAAATGTTTTGTCCCAATACAAATCAATCCCAATCTCGCCAAGGGCACAAAAAGAACGTTGTCTTAGTAATGAAGCCACATGATTCAATTCTTCTTTATAATTCTCTTTAACGTGTGTTGGATGAACACCTGTCATTAAATGCATACGGTTAGGATATTTCTTTTCAAGAGCAAACATTCGCTCGGTGTAGGTAGAATCTATCGCAGGAATAAAAAAATCAGTTACTCCACAGGACAAAGCCCTCTGGATCATAGCACCTCGATCTTCATCAAAAGTTTCAGAATAGAGATGGGTATGTGTATCTATCAATTGCATATTACAAAAATAGGGATTTCATTAAGTATAACAAGCTAAACTCCTTTCGCTATCTTTGAAATAAAAAAGTGCTCAATAAATTTTTAGATACAGCAGGATATATTTCCATTCGATTAAAGAAAACAAAAAGTCAACATTTGGTTACTAAACTTGAAGTAAATGGTTTTGAAGGCTTATTTCTTTTAGACACAGGAGCATCGAACAGCTGTATACGTTTGGACAAGGAAAATGATTTTTTACTTATTGGAAAAAAAAGCACCTTGCAACTTAGCGGAGCAGGAAGCGAAAAACTGGAAGCTAAACCAACTGCTAGAAGCAACATCAGCTGCAAAGGAAGTTTTATCCTAAAATTAAAATTCTTTTTACTGGATATGCATGCCATAAACAGTTCCTTGTCAGATCAAGGAAGCGAAACGATAGACGGCATAATTGGAGCCGATTTTCTTAAAAGAACAAGCGCCATCATCGATTATAAGAGCAAAAAGCTCTTCTTAAAGGTCTAATGCCTTCTTTACGTCATTATCCATCAACATAGTAATTGGATCTTCTAAAGCTTCTTTAATAGTCACTAGGAAGCCTACAGATTCTTTTCCATCGATTATTCTGTGATCATAAGAAAGTGCTAAGTACATCATCGGATGAATTTCTACTTTTCCATCAACAGCAATTGGACGCTGAACGATATTGTGCATTCCTAAAATACCCGATTGAGGCGGGTTAATTATTGGCGTTGAAAGCATCGATCCAAATACACCTCCATTAGAGATTGTAAAGGTACCTCCCGTCATTTCATCTACGGTAATTTTACCATCACGAGCACGTATAGCAAGCCTCTTAATTTCGTTTTCTACTCCTTTGAATGATAAGTTTTCTGCATTTCGAACTACAGGAACCATAAGTCCTTTAGGTCCAGAAACAGCTACGCTTATGTCGCAAAAATCATATTGGATTTGGTAATCACCATCGATCATTGAATTTACATCTGGATATAGTTTTAACGCGCGAACTACCGCTCTTGTGAAAAAACTCATGAATCCTAATCCTACATTATGCTTGGCCTTGAACTCTTCTTTAAACTCAGTACGAAGCGCAAAAATTGGAGACATATTAACTTCGTTAAACGTAGTCAGCATGGCTGTTTCATTTTTAGCAGCAACTAAACGTTGAGCTACTTTTCGACGCAACATGGATAGTTTTTTTCGTGTATTATCTCGTTCACCGTTTGCTGGCTGAGTTCCCATTGATGGAACCGCCTGAACAGCATCTTCTTTTGTGATTCTTCCATCGCGACCGCTTCCAACAACCGCGTTTGCATCAATTCCTTTTTCAGCTAAAACTTTCTTAGCAGCTGGAGAAGCAGAACCAGAAGCATAAGTAGCCTGAGTAACAACTTTTTTTTCAGCTGGAGCAGCTGGTGCTTGAACTGCATCAGAAGCTTTTACTGGAGCATTACCACTTGGCTTTCCTTCGGTGTCAATAAAACAAACAACTTGACCTACGCCAACAGCATCGCCTTCTTCTGCTTTAAAGGTAATTGTTCCACTTTCTTCTGCAGGAAGTTCTAAGGTTGCCTTATCCGAATCTACCTCGGCAATTGGTTGGTCTTTTTCAACATAATCTCCCTCAGCAACTAGCCACTGAGCAATTTCTACTTCTGTAATTGACTCTCCTGGTGAAGGAACTTTCATTTCTAAAATCATAGGAATGGTTTTTATCTTGTACTGTTATTTTTTTTATTTCTAATAAAATTATTCTTCGAATCATCAAAAACATAATCGATGACTTCGCGATGTCTTTTATTGAATCGCGTTGCGCTTCCTGCTGCTGGTGCTGCATAAAAACGTCTGGTTACAGGCCTAAATCTTACTGCTTCTGGAAAATGTAAAAGTAAATGCGACCAAACACCCATATTACGAGGTTCTTCTTGCGCCCAAACTACGTCTTTTACATCCTTGTATTGCTCTAAAACTTTATGAATTTCTTGGGTTGGTAATGGAAACAACTGCTCTAAGCGAACAATTGCAACATCGTTTCGACCTTCTTCTTTTCTTGCTTTTACTAAATCGTAATAAAATTTACCAGTACAAAATACTAACGTTTTTGTATTTTTGGGTGCTATTGAATTGTCTTCAATAAGGGTTTGAAATTTACCTTCTGTAAAGTCTTTTTTAGTAGAAACTACATCGGGATGACGTAATAAACTCTTTGGCGTAAATATTATCAGAGGTTTACGGTAATCTGTTTTCATCTGACGACGAAGTATATGGAACATATTTGCCGGTGTAGAGCAGTTTGCAACAAACATATTGTCTTTTGCACAAAGCTGCAAATATCGTTCAATTCGTCCAGAAGAATGCTCTGCTCCTTGTCCTTCATAACCATGAGGAAGTAACATTACTATTCCGTTTTGAGTTTTCCATTTATCTTCTCCTGATGCTATATATTGATCGATTACAATTTGAGCTCCATTACTGAAATCCCCAAATTGAGCTTCCCAAATTGTCAATGCGTTTGGACTTGCCATTGCATAACCGTAATCAAACCCTAAAACTGCATACTCTGATAAAAGAGAATTATAAACACTAAACTTCCCTTGATTTTTAGGGCTTATTTTATTTAATAAAATAACTTCATCTTCAGATTCTTCGGCTATTAATCGCGCATGACGATGTGAAAAAGTGCCTCGCTCTACATCCTGGCCTGAAAGACGAACATCAAATCCTTCTTTTAGCAAGGTTCCGTATGCCAAAAGCTCTCCCATTGCCCAATCCATGGCGTCAGACTCAAAATACATTCGTTTTCTGTCGCCGATTAATTTTTCTATTTTTCTTAAAAACTTTTTATTGCTAGGTAATGTGGTTATCGTTGTAGCAATCTCTGTCAAGTCACGTTCTGAAACTTTAGTATCTCCGACATCCATCATTTTACTTTCCTTTGCCAAAGAAAGTCCTTCCCATTCATCAGCCATAAATGGTGTGATGATGGTTTTTTCTACTTTTCTGGAATCCTCAAGGTCAACTTCAAGTGAATTTTTATAGTCTATCTCCAACTGTTTAATGTCGGCTTGAGTAATGATGTTTTGAGCAATTAATTGAGCAGCATAAATATCTCTTGGGTTTTGATGCTTTGCAATTGATTTATATAATTGTGGTTGTGTAAAACGAGGTTCATCACCTTCGTTGTGCCCATATTTACGATATCCTAAAAGATCAATAAAAACGTCTCTTCCAAATTTCATTCTATAATCTAAAGCGAAAAGAGTTGCATGAACAACCGCTTCTGCATCATCAGAGTTTACGTGTAAAACTGGTGACAATGTCACTTTGGCTACATCTGTACAATAAGTACTTGTTCGAGCGTCTAAATAGTTTGTTGTAAAACCAATTTGATTATTAACAACTATGTGAATTGTTCCACCGGTTCCATAGCCTTTAAGGCCTGCCATCTGTACAATTTCGTAGGGTAATCCTTGACCAGCAATTGCTGCATCTCCATGGACGATTATAGGGAGTACTTTATTGGTATCTCCGTTAAAACTGTTTTCTAATTTTGCTCGAGTAATTCCTTCAACAACAGCACCTACCGTTTCAAGATGTGAAGGGTTTGGAGCGATGTTCATGTTTATTTTCTTACCGGTATCGGTTGTTCGCTTAGAAGTCCAACCCAAGTGATATTTTACATCACCATCAAAAACTACTTCTTCGTAATCTTTTCCATCAAATTCATTAAAAATATCTTTACTTGATTTTCCGAAAATATTGGTAAGGGTATTCAATCGACCCCGGTGCGCCATTCCCATTACAAATTCTTCTACTCCGTGATCAGCTGCTGCTTCTACCACTGCATCTAGCGCTGGAATTAGAGACTCCCCTCCTTCAAGAGAAAATCGTTTTTGACCAACATATTTGGTGTGCAAGAAATTTTCAAAGCTTACTGCTTGATTCAATTTCTTTAAAATATGTTTTTTCTGCTCTTGAGAAAATTTAGGGTGGTTACCGTTTACATGCAGGCGTTGTTGAATCCAATTTAATTTTTCTTGGTTTCGTATATACATATACTCAACTCCAATAGACTCGCAATAAACACGTTCTAAATGAGTAACAATATCGGCCAATGTACTGGGTCCTATTCCCATAATATCTCCTGCATTGAAGACAACTGCAAGATCAGCATGAGATAAGCCAAAATTTTCTATTGATAAGTTAGGACTGTACGCCCTTCTGTCCCGCACAGGGTTTGTTTTGGTAAACAAATGACCTCGTTTTCTATAGCCATCAACAAGTTGAACTACTTTAAACTCTTTTTGTAAGTGCTCGGGTACTCCGGTTTCAGTTTCTGAACTAAATCCTTCTTGACTGTTTTCCACACCAAAGTCAAAGCCTTGAAAAAAAGCTCTCCAACTAGGTTCAACGCTATCAGGTTGCTGATGGTATTGATCATACATTTGGGCAAAATAGCCTGTATGAGCTGCGTTTAAAAAAGAATATTTATCCATTATATGGAGACTTGTATAAAATTCAATTACGAAATTACAACTTTTAGCCTAAGAGCCTATGTCTTTGAAGAAAAAATCAAGCGGATTTAACACAAATTAATTTTGTTTTATCTCATTTACAACAATTACTCAAAAAATTGAATTGAAGTAAAAAGAAATCATTAATAACCCTCTTCATAAAAGAAAAATAACTTTTTCAAAAAGCTAAAACACATTTCAGAATTTGCTACTTTAGACGGTATGTTTGCACTCGTCGATTGTAATAATTTTTATGCCTCCTGTGAGCGTGTTTTTCAACCTCAATGGGAAAATAAACCCATCGTTATTTTATCAAATAACGACGGCTGTGTTATTGCGCGAAGTAATGAAGTAAAAGTCTTAGGAGTTCCTATGGGAGCACCTACTTTTAAATACAAAGAAGAGTTTAAAAGAAAAAACATCAAGATGTTTTCTTCGAACTATCCGCTTTATGGCGACATGAGTAGTCGTGTTATGCAGATTTTAGAAAAATACAGCCCCAATTTCGAAATTTACAGCATCGATGAAGCATTTTTGAGATTCGATGGTTTCGATTATTTTAACCTTGAAGCAACGGGGTATAAAATGAGAAAGCAAGTTCGCAAATGGACTGGAATTCCAGTATCTGTAGGCTTTGCTCCAACAAAATCTCTGGCTAAAATTGCTAATAAAATTGCTAAGAAATTCAGCTCCAAAACCCAAGGAGTTTGCATGATTGATAACGATGAAAAAAGAATAAAAGCGTTAAAATGGACTGCCATAAGAGATGTTTGGGGGATTGGAAGGCAGCACGGAAGAAGGCTAGAGGCACAAGGTATTCGGACAGCTTATGATTTTACAAATCTTCCTGATTCGTGGATTAAAAAGCACATGAGTGTCTTGGAACTTCGCTTAAAAAAAGATCTGCTTGGTTTGCCGTACATAAAATTAGAAAAAACTGTTCCTTCAAAGAAATCAATTACTACTACTCGGAGTTTTAAAAATAATCACTCCAAATTCCATGAATTAGAAGAACGCATTTCGACCTATGCTAATAGTTGTGCTGAAAAACTACGCAAACAAGGAAGTGCTTGTAGTGCTGTCATGATTTTTATCCATAGCAATTCGCATCAAAAAAACAAAGAACAATACCGCAATAGCTCTGTCGTTACCCTTCCCTACGCTACTGACTCTAGTGTTACCATTTGCAAGCACGCTGTTGCAGGGCTGAAAGGCATATTTCGCAATGGAATTGACTATAAAAAAGCGGGTGTTTTACTACTTGGTTTGGTCCCTTCTAAAGAGCGACAGCTCAATTTGTTTCAGCCGAATATAAACAAGCATGATTCACTCATGAAGGCTATTGACAAAATACATTTACGCTTTGGCCCGCATCAGATAAAATTAGGAAATCAAGATCTTAATTCAACTTGGAACATGCGGCAAGAGCATCTTTCTAAGCGTTACACAACAGAGCTTAAAGAAGTCATTACAGTGAACAATAAATCGGAAATTATTCTATGAAAAAGGAACAGAGACGTAAAAAAGAAATTGTTTTCTTTAAACCAAACACTGATGCTTTTCAGGAAATGCCTTTAGCGCAAAATGGAGTTTCAGCTGGATTCCCGTCACCTGCCGACGATTTTAAAGAGCTTCGGATTAGCATTGATCAAGAAGTCGTTAAAAATGCAGAAGCTACTTTTTATGCACGCGTAGCAGGAGAATCTATGCAAGGGGCAGGATTAGATGACGGCGACCTTTTGGTTATTGATCGCAGCAAAGACCCACAAGACAACAATATTGCGGTTTGTTTTATAGACGGAGAATTTACGGTGAAACGCTTAAAGATAGAAGCAGATTGTATGTACTTGATGCCCGAAAACTCAAAATACAAGCCGATACGGGTAACAGAAGAAAATGAGCTCATCATCTGGGGCGTAGTGACCTTTGTCGTTAAAAAAGTTTAGCCTTTTTAGTCTCAGTAGAATTTCATACTTTAGACAAAATACATTATAATATAGGATTGGTGAGGAGCATTGTTTATACTTTTTGGATCATTGCAATTCTTCATGTCTTTGGGCAATATACAAGTCACGAGCAATTGATTATATACACAAAACCTATACTCGTTCCTCTACTAGCTGCTTTTTATTATCATCAAGATTCTAGTGAAATATTTTTTGTTGCCTTATTTTTTTCCTGGCTAGGAGATGTTTTTTTAATAGGCGATGGGGAATTGTTTTTCCTTGCAGGAATCTTTTCTTTTTGGGGAGCACAGCTCATCTATTTGTATTTAATATACAAGGAGATTAAACTTCCATTTAAAAGAATTCTATTTTCTAAAGAAGGCTTTTTTGCATTTGCACTATTTGGAAGCTACTTTGCCATAACAATGAAATTGTTAGGCACTAAACTTACTATACTAACATTGCCTGTAAGTGGATATGCACTAACGCTATCAAGCATAGGAGCTTTAAGTATGCTGTTGTGGCTAAAAAATAAAAACACTAAAACTGCAGCTTTATTATTTGGTGTTAGTTTGTTTATTGTATCGGACAGCATGATAGCCTTTAATGAATTTTATTTTAAAAAAAATATTTTTGGTTTTTTAGTTATGGCTACTTATATACCTGCACAATTCTTGATTTGCAATTATTTCAGGGAAATTCATTTAAACTCAAAATATGACTAAACCCGCACCAAACCTAATCAAACTTAGCCTCTTTATATTTGCGATTATTTCGTTTTTTTATGTCTTTGGAAATTTGTCTGACATTACGTTAGTAATGGTGATTTCAACTACGCTAATAATACCAAGTCTAGCTTTTTTTATTCATTAAAATCTGAAAGAATCCCGATTTATGAGCTGATACTAATGCTATCTTGGCTGGGGAGTGTTTTAATTCTTTCCAATATGTTTTTATATAAGATATCAGGGATCATTTGTTTTTGGGGAATGATATTACTTCTTGGGTATCATATTTTAAAGGGATTAAAAGAACCTTTAAAAATTGAGTTAAAAAACAAAATAATTTTACTGACAATTCATTTGGGTTACCTAGTGGGGATCATATACTATTTATCAGATATTATATTAACAGTATATAAAGGAGCAGGTATGTTAACCCCTGCAATCCTATTCTACGAAACAACACAAACAAGGACTGGGTTTTTGAGCGTTTTGCTTTGGTTTGAAAAAAAGAAAAAAACTTTGTCGCTTACATTTGGAATGATTTTACTTATATTAAGTGGATCATTGTTAGCGGTTAAGCTTTTTATTGGGAATACATACTTTATTGAAAACATAACCAAGTTGTGTTATATAAGTGCTCAATTTTTGATTCTTTACTATTTTATTAACGTTGATAGTAATGTGAATGAGAAGCAAATGAAAAATATAAATTATGGTTCTAAATAAATTCTATTTCATCCAAACCATCCTGTTGCTTTTTGTTTTTAATACAAACAACGCACAAAACGATTCTTATTATGAAAATGAGTCTGAAGATTACGAAGAATTTGAATATCTATCGCCATTGAATGATAAAACTCTTGAGGGACAAAAAAATTTTGTAAAAGAGCTCTTGGACCTTTCGGGCTATATTCTTAAAAGTATTGAAGTTTATCAAACCCTTCCCAATAATGCAAAAGTATTTAGAGTAAAGCTAGAAGCTAATGAAGGAGGCGGTTTTGTTTTTGTTCGATGGGATAAAAAGAAAAAAGAAAACTTTATTGCAAATAAATTAATTGATTCTAGATTTTACTATAACCTCAAAGCTTCTAAAGAAATTATGCGCAAACAAACTGAGCTAAAATCTTTTGGGACAAATGATATTGCACTTCAAGCAGAAGACCAAGAGAAGCTTAATAAACGGGAAATAGAACAATTAAGGCAAGAATTTGATTTGAAAGAAAAAGAGAAAGAGGTGAAGAAATTAAACCTTGAAAACGAAAAAGCACGAAAGAAAAATAAGAAACGTAAAAATTAAATTGTTTATATATTAATTAATAAAGTTAAACAATTTCTTTTTGTTTAGAAACACAACACCTAGTTTTGTGCAAAATCTTTTTCAATGAAAATACGTTTTTCAATAGTCTTGTTAGCTTTCACTTCATATTTAAGCGCCCAGAGTACAGGGTCTTTTTCGGGCCAAGTTATTGATGAAAAAACTCAAAACCCTCTAGAAGGAACAACCATTATTCTTGAAGGAACTTCAATAGGAGCAATAACAGATGTAAACGGCTATTTTTCTTTTGAAAACATTCCAACGAAGACATACAACATTCAGGCGGCCTATTTGGGATACGAATCTCAAGTCTTATATAATGTGATTGTAAAATCAGTTGGAACACCTTCTCTTTTGTTCAAGCTAAATGAAAATTCAGAAGCCCTCGATGAAGTTATTCTATCAAAAAGCCCCTTTAGAACAAGTAAAGAAACACCACTCTCGACACAATCTTTTTCAGCAGTTGAAATAGAAACATACCCTGGTGGAAATAATGATATTGCAAAAGTAGCTCAAAGTTTACCTGGAATTTCACCGTCAATTGGTGGATTCCGAAACGACTTTATAATTAGAGGTGGAGCTCCAAACGAAAGTGTATATTATTTAGATGGAGTTGAAATACCCAATATAAATCATTTCAGCACACAAGGAAGTGCAGGTGGACCAGTCGGAATGCTAAATGTTTCTTTCATAAGAGAAGTAACACTTTCTTCCTCTGCATTTGGGGCTGAATACGACAACCCATTGTCAGGAGTTTTAGCTTTTGAACAAAGAGAAGGAAACAATCAGAAACGTTCTGTGAATGTTAGAATAGGAGCAAGTGAAGCTGGCGCTACTTTTAACGGACCATTATTTAAAGGAGATAAAGACAGATCCAATACGACCTTAATGGTTTCTGCTAGAAGGAGCTACCTTCAATTTGTATTTGAATTAGTGGGTTTGCCTATTCGTCCGGATTACTGGGATTATCAATGGAAATTAAATCATAAAATTGATGAGCGAAATAGCGTAACATTTATTGGACTAGGATCTATAGACGATTTTTCAGTAGTTGCTCCAGATGATTTTGACGCTGAACAACAGAATTTTATTGACACAGCTCCCATCATCCAACAAAAAACCATTACTATGGGAATTACGTGGAAGCATAAACTAAAAAATGGAAACGGTAAAGTAAATACAACGTTAAGCACCAATAGACTCAAAAACATATTCAGTCGATACGAAGACAACGAGAACAAAACCGGGGTTCTTTTTAGAAATGACTCAAAAGAACAAGAAACTAAATTAAGAGTAAACGTAACACAGTATCTTAATGACTGGAAACTATCTTATGGATTAAATCTTCAACAGTCAGTCTACACTAATGAAACTCAAGATTTAATCAGTAATTATAGATACAACACAGCAATAGATTTTGCTAAATATGGTTTCTTTGGAAAGGTAAGTCGCTCCTTTTCTAATGACCGTCTTAGTCTTGCGCTTGGAATTCGTTCTGATGCGGATAGCTTTACAAATGGTTCTAATGTAGCCGAAAATTTATCTCCAAGACTCTCAGTTTCTTACTCACTAGACGCTAATGGTCGTTGGAAATTAAATGGATCTGTTGGCCGCTATTTTAAAATACCAACCTATACCATGCTTGGTTTTCAAGATAACAATGGTGAATTCATAAATAAGTCAAATCGTTACACGCAAAGTGACCATTACGTTTTTGGCATTGAATACAACATTAGTGTATCATCTAGATTTACCGTTGAAGCTTTTAGAAAAGAATACAGTCAATACCCAGTTTCAGTGCTTGATGGAGTTTCATTAGCAAACAAAGGTGCAGATTTCGAAGTACTGGGCAATGAAGCTATTATAGATACGGGAAGCGGATTAAGTGAAGGTGTAGAGGTGTTGTTTCAACAAAAATTATCAAATAACTTTTACGGAATTTTAGCATACACATTTTTCAGTAGTGAATTTTCTGGAATAGAATTATCAAAACTCCCCTCGGTTTGGGACAGTGGAAATCTAGTGACTTTTACAGGAGGATATAAACTACCTAAGAACTGGGAAGTTAGTGTTCGTTATCGCTACGCTGGAGCAGCTCCTTATGCTCCAACAGACACAGCAGCAACTCTTGTAACTTATCCTAAAATAGTTTTGGATTATAGTCGCCTTGGACAAGATCGGTTATCTTCCTTCAAGCAGGGTGATATTAGAATTGATAAAAAATGGAATTTCGAAAAGCTCTCTTTTAACTTTTACTTAGAATTGCAAAACTTCTTAGGTCAAGAAAACTCAAGGCCTGATGAATATAGTTTAGCAAGAACTGAAGATGGAAGTTTAATTACTCCTAGAGAACTCAAAAAAATAGAACGGGAAGACAACAACACACCGTTTCCCTCTTTTGGTTTTGTGTTTGACTTTTAAAGATAAAAGTCGTTTACTAATTTCTGGTGCTCGAATGTCCTATGATTTCTAGATTCTTCTAGAATTAATTCTTCGGTTTTCAAGATTGTTTTAGTTCTTGAAAACTGCATTAATATTCTTTTGAATGAACTTGACTTGGTTCCTTTTATCATCAATTCTCTTTCTAAATAGAGTTGATTTAACTCAGCCTTAGTTATTAGTTCTTCTCTATATTTAATAGGGCAAACCATAGCGAAACTTCCTGAAGGACTCAAGAGTATATTAACACACGAAAACAAATCCTCATAACTCATGTGAAAATTATCTCGTGCTGTACTTCTGGTGGCATCAGAAACTTTAAAAGAGTTTTTGAAAAAAGGGGGGTTCGAAACTATTAAATCAAAGAATACTTTTGAGTTTTCACTAAAATCAATGATGTTATCATGAATCAAGCATAAGCGTTTTGACCAAGACGAATTTGTAAAATTATCAAATGCTTCCTCCGCAGCAGCCTTTTCAATCTCAACAGCGGTGATTCTCGATTCGGGCAGCCTTTGAGCCAGCATAAGAGCTATTAAACCCGTGCCAGCACCAACATCTAAAATTGTTTTAGGGTTGCTGTATATAGGCGTCCAAGCCCCTAATAAAACCCCATCCGTACCAATCTTCATAGCCGACCTTGATTGGTCAATTTGAAAATGTTTAAACTTAAAGATTGAATTTTTCACGAGCGATAAACGTCCAGTAATCCATCGGGTAGATTGAGTGTTAATTCGGAAGATTCGCGATTAACTTCACTAATGAAATCATCGTGAACAGGAACTAATATAAGGCGTTTTTTTTCGTCCATAATCTCGAACAAAGCTTGAGGCGTTTGGTCATTAACAGATTGTAAAATTCCAATTATTTTTCCTGATTGCTCTCTCACCTTAAACCCAATTACCTCGTGATAATAAAACTGGTTTCCTTTAAGCTGAGGAAGGAAATTTAAAGGGAGATATAATTCTTTTTTAAGCATCATATCTGCATCGGCTTCTGTTTCGATATCTTCAAAACGAATACGCAGTAAGCTTGATTTTTGGAGTTGAGCATTGTCTATAAAAAAAGGAACCAGTTTAGTGCCTTGTAAGACAAAAACTGATTCCAAATCTATATAATCTTGTGGAGTATCGGTATCAAGTTTAGCTAATACCTCTCCTTTGTAACTAAATTTTGAAACGATGGTGCCTAGATAGAAACATTCTTCTTTGGTCATCGTAATCATAAATTACGCTTGAGGAGCCTCTTCTGTTGTGTCAGCAGCTTCTTCTTTTGCTTCTTCTTTTGCTTCTTCAGCAACAGGAGCTTCTTCTTTTGCTTCAGCAGCAGGAGTTTCTTCTTTTGCTTCTTCAGCAACAGGAGCTTCTTCTTTTGCTTCAGCAACAGGAGCTTCTTCTTTTGCTTCAGCAATAGGAGCTTCTTCAACTTCAGGATTTGCAGCGGCTTCCTCAGCGGCAACAGCAGCAGCAGCTTCAGTAGCAGCTTCTTCATCAAGAGCCTTTGCGTCAGAAACACGCTTTTCATTTACAGCTTTTTCAGCAGCAAATGCATCGGCTTGTGCTTTAGCTTCTTCTTTAGAGAGTCCATCTACTTTAGCTTGGATACGATTCCCTTTATCTTCCAACCATGCTTCGAACTTTGCATCGGCGTCTTCTTGAGTTAAAGCACCTTTACTAACTCCTCCCTGTAGGTGGTGTTTTAATAAAGCGCCTCTGTAAGACAATAAAGTACGAGCAGTGTCAGTAGGTTGTGCACCATTTTCTAACCATTTCACAGCAGCATCTATATCAAGATCAACTGTTGCAGGGTTAGTGTTAGGATTGTATGTTCCGATTTTTTCGAGATAACGTCCATCTCTTTTGGCACGAGCATCAGCTGCAACTACCCAATAGAATGGTTTTCCTTTTTTTCCGTGTCTCTGTAATCTGATTTTTACTGGCATGTCATATTAAGTTATGAACGTTCGCGACGTTCTGGTTATTAATTCAGGCTGCAAATGTACTGTTTTATTTTAAAAATCGCTTTGAAACTGATATAGATATAAGATTTTTTAAAAATAAATAAAATCAGCAAGCAGTTTAAGTAGCTATTACAAGGTTTTTATCCTTGTACAACCCATTAAAAAGACTTATTTTTGCGCCCTAATTTATTGAGAACACATACATGCAAATTACAAGAACAGACCTTGACGCCTTAAACAGTACTATTACAATTGCAGTAGATCAAAAAGATTTTGCTGAAAAAGTGCTTGATGTATTGAATGATTATCGCAAAAACGCAAATATTCCAGGATTTAGAAAAGGGCATGTGCCTATGGGGATGATCAAAAAGCAATACGAAACTGCAGTTACTGCTGACGAAGTAAACAAAATATTACAAGAAAATCTCAATAAATATATTAAAGATGAAAAACTTGAGCTTCTTGGGAACCCACTTCCTAAAATGCAAAATGAAATTGACTGGAAAGCCGATGTTTTGAACTTTGACTTCGAACTGGGTCTTTCTCCAAAATTTGAAGTTAAGCTTAAAGGTAAAAAAGGAGTTACTTATTTTCAAATTGAAGCTGACAAGAAAATGATTAACGAACAAGTTTCACATATCCAAAAGCAATATGGAAAAATTGAGTCTTCTCAAAAAGTTAAAGCTGGAACAGAATTGTCTGTTGAAATTAAAAACGAAGAAGCTGCGATTGACACTACTCCCGTTATTGAATTTGATTCAATAAAAGGTAAGAAAAACATCGAAGCACTTAGTAATGCCAAGATTGGAAGTACGTTAGAGGTAGGTACAAAAAACCTTTTCAAAGAAGAAAATGCCGCCGCAAGAGCCTTTGGTGTCAGCATACCTCAATTAGATGAACTTCCAAAAATAGTATCTATAACAGTCAAAGAGATTAATAATCGAATCCTTGCTGATTTGAATCAAGAACTTTTTGATAAACTCTATGAGGCTGGAACAGTAACTTCCTTAAAAGATTTAAAAGTAAAAGTAAAAGAAGGAATTGAAAAGCAATTTGAATCACAATCAGAGCAAAAACTACTCAATGATGTAACAGAAAACTTAATCAAGACAACAAAGTTTGACCTTCCAAAAGAATTCTTAATTCGTTGGTTGCAAAATTCTGGTGAAAAACCTTTAACAGAAGATGAGGCCAAAGAAGAATATGATAAATCTGAGAAGGGGATTCGTTATCAATTAATAGAGGGCTCTATAATAAAAGAATATGACCTTCAAATTAAGTTTGAAGAATTACAAAGTTTTGCCAAAGAGCTCATTAAACAACAGATGGCTCAATATGGTCAAATCGCACCTGAAGAAAAAGAACTAGATGATATTGCTGCTCGAATTTTTACAAATCAAGAGGAAACTAAAAGACTTTCTGATCAGTTGATGAGTAAAAAGCTTTTAGATTTCTATAAAGAAAACTCGGGTATCAAAACAAAAAAAGTGAACTATGATGCCTTTGTAAAAGAAGCTTACGGTAGTGCACAATAATTTTCCTTACTTTTAGTTATTAAATAAACCTTATTATGGACTACGGAAAAGACTTTAAAAAATACGCTACTAAGCATCATGGAGTAAATGCTATGTATTACGACAAAATCGTAAGTAGCATGACGCCATATATCATTGAAGAACGCCAAATGAATGTAGCTCAGATGGATGTATTCTCTAGATTAATGATGGATCGTGTTATGTTTTTAGGAACGGGAATCGATGATCAAGTTGCCAATATCATTCAAGCACAGTTATTGTTTCTTCAGAGTGTAGATCCTAAGCGTGATATTCAAATGTACATCAACTCTCCTGGAGGAAGTGTCTATGCTGGATTAGGAATATATGACACCATGCAATACATAACACCTGATGTTGCTACCATTTGTACTGGAATTGCTGCATCTATGGGTGCTGTTTTGCTTTGTGCAGGTCAAGAAGGAAAACGTTCCGCTCTACCCCATGCTCGTGTAATGATTCACCAGCCTTTAGGTGGTGCTCAAGGACAAGCATCGGATATAGAGATTACAGCTAGAGAAATTGGAAAGCTTAAAAAAGAATTATATCAAATAATTTCCAATCATTCGGGTCAAGACTTTGATAAAGTTCACCAAGACAGTGATCGTGACTACTGGATGAAAGCTGATGAAGCTAAAACCTATGGAATGGTTGACGAGGTTTTGACTAAATAAAAAATATTGAATCATGAGTGATGAAGAATTAATCTGTTCCTTTTGTGGTCGTTCAAAACCTCAAACTGATTTATTGATTGCCGGTTTAGATGCCCACATTTGTGATAAATGTATTCATCAAGCCCATGGAATTGTATTAGAGGAAGCAAAAGAAGAAGAAGAAGACTCGAATTCGGACTCAGCTGCTTTTGATATAAAAACTCCTCAACTAACAAAAGCTTTTTTAGATCAATACATCATTGGTCAAGATGCGGCTAAAAGAGTTATTTCTGTAGCTGTATATAATCACTACAAAAGATTGTCGCATACTAAATCGGATCTTGAAGAAATTGAAATTCAAAAAAGCAACATCCTTTTAGTCGGTCAAACTGGAACTGGAAAAACACTCCTGGCTCAATCCATCGCCAAAATGCTTAGTGTTCCTTTAGCTATAGTTGACGCAACAATTCTTACTGAAGCTGGGTACGTTGGTGAAGATGTCGAAAGTATTCTAACCCGCTTACTTCAAGCAGCAGATTACGATGTAGAACGCGCGCAACGTGGAATTGTTTTTATTGACGAAATTGATAAAATTGCACGTAAAGGAGATAACCCTTCAATCACACGAGATGTTTCTGGAGAGGGAGTTCAGCAAGCTTTATTAAAATTACTTGAAGGAACTGTTGTTAATGTTCCTCCAAAAGGTGGAAGAAAACACCCGGACCAAAAATTTATAGAAGTAGATACTTCTGATATTTTATTTATCGCTGGAGGTGCTTTTGATGGAATCGAAAGGGAAATAAATAAACGCCTCAATTTGCAGGCAATTGGATATAAAATACAAGCTCAAAAAGAAGACTTAGACAAAGATAACCTTCTTCAATATGTTAATCCAAAAGACGTAAAATCGTTTGGCCTTATTCCTGAAATAATCGGACGTCTTCCTGTGTTGACTTATATGCATCCTTTGGATCGAAAAACCTTGCGTTCCATTTTAACTGACCCGAAGAACGCGCTTACAAAACAGTATGAAAAGCTGTTTGAACTTGACGGAATTAAGTTAATCTTTAGTTCTGGTGCACTCGACTTTATAGTAGAAAAGGCTTTAGAATATAACCTTGGAGCTCGTGGATTGCGATCTCTTTGTGAAGCTATTCTCACAGACGCAATGTTTGAAATGCCCGGTGGAGAAGAAACTGAGCTGAAAGTTTCAAAATCCTATGCTGAAAGGAAAATAAACAATTCTAAAAACCCAGCTCTTAAAGCGGTTTCATAGCATTAATCCATAACAACTCTTCCATTAAATCTCGGTTATTAGATAATCGGGGAATTTTGTGTTGTCCTCCTAGTTTTTTATTTTTAGATAACCACTTATAAAAAAGTTTAGGCTGGGCTATAACAAGCTCTGGAATTCGCATTGTTATGCTTTTGTAGCGCTTGGCATCATAATCAGAATTAAGCTCACGTAAAGACTCATCCAATAAAAGGATAAACCGGTTTAAATCTTCGGGAACTTTATCAAATTCGATTAACCATTGATGAGTACCTTGTTTTTTACCCTCCATGAAAATAGGAGCTGCGGTATAATCAACTACATAAATCCCTAGGGCTTGTGCTGCTTTAGACAATGCCAAATCAGCATTTTCTATCATAAGTTCTTCTCCAAATGCATTAATGAAATGCTTGGTTCTTCCTGCTACCTGAATGCGATAAGGAGCGACAGAAGTAAACTTGACTAAGTCTCCTATTTTATAACGCCACAGACCCGAATTGGTGGTAATTACTAAAGCATAATGCTTATAAATCTGAACATCAGATAAAGGGATAACATCTTCATCCGTTCCGTCAACAGGTATGAATTCGAAAAAAATACCATAATCCAACATCAATAACATTTCGTCCGAATTATTTAAATCCTGAATCCCAAAGAATCCCTCGGAAGCATTATAGGTTTCATAATACTTCAATTGAGATCCTGGAAAGAAGCTTTCGTATTGACTTTTGTAAGGCTTAAAACTAACGCCACCGTGAAAAAAAACTTCCAAATTAGGCCAAACTTCTAATATGTTTTTCTTTTGGGTTTGCTCAAGAACTTTATTCATCAGTACCATCATCCAAGAAGGGACACCTGCAAAACTAGTAACGTTTTCATTTACACTTTCTCTTAATATTGCCTCTATTTTTTCTTCCCATTCGGGCATCATCGAAATCTTATGCGATGGTGTACTACTTATTTCAGCCCAAAAAGGCATGTTGTCAATTATAATAGCAGATAAATCTCCAAAATAGCTGGTGCTGTTGTCAAATATTTCCTGACTCCCCCCAAGCCTCAAATTTTTACCGCTTAAAAGTTCTGAGTCTGGATTATTATTAAAGTAAAAGGAGAGCATGTCTTTACCTGCTTTGTAATGGCATTGATCCAAAGCTTCGGGACTTACGGGAATGAACTTACTTTTATTGTCTGTTGTGCCGCTTGACTTTGCAAACCATCTAATCGGAGTAGGCCAATATATATTAGCTTCACCCTTTCTACTTCTTTTAATGTTTTCGGCGATATCTTCATAAGTCACAAGAGGCACACGGCTTATAAATTCTTGATAGGTTGAAATTGAACTGAATCCATAATTCAAACCCACCTCTGTGTTTTCAGAAACTCGCAATAAATCTTGCAATACTTCTTGTTGAACTTCATGAGGATATTTAACAAAAAGTTCTATCTGATGAATTCTTTTTTTAAGAAACCAAGAGGCTATAGAATTAAATAAGGGGATTGCCATTTTATAGTATCTTTATGATATAAATATAAATAATTCTAACGTATGTTTTCCGGTGTATTAAGAAAAATGAATACGGATTTGGGCACCTCAGTTGCTTATTACCTCAACCTCAACAATGATTTTGTTGCCATGCATCAATTTATTGATCAATCTATAAAAATTGAAATTACTGGCTATGAATGCTTGAATTGCTCTAGCTCAGAACCTACTTTTGCTCAAGGTTTTTGTAAAAAATGTTTTTTTGAAAGCCCAAATGCTGGTGATTGGATTATCCGTCCGGAATTAAGTAAGGCACATTTAGAAATCCAGGATCGTGATTTGGCTTATGAAAAAAAAGTTCAATTACAGCCTCATATCGTATACTTGTCGCTCTCTAGTCATATTAAAGTGGGTGTGACTAGAAAAACTCAACTTCCTACCCGATGGATTGACCAAGGAGCTCATGAAGCGTTGGCAATTCTTGAAGTACCAAACCGATATTTGGCAGGTGTGGGTGAAGTTGCACTAAAAGCCTGTTTTTCAGACAAAACCAATTGGAGGAAAATGCTTCAAAAGGAAGCGGAACCAGTTGACTGGGTTTCAGAAACAAACAAAGCTATTGACCATACACCAAATGACCTAAAGCAATATATTATTCAAAATAATGTAAAACCTTTAGTAATTACTTTTCCTGTAAATCGATATCCAGAAAAAGTAAAAAGTCTAAATCTTAAAAAAGAAACATCCTATACTGGGGTTTTGAAAGGCATCAAAGGACAATATCTTATTTTTGAAGATGATACTGTTTTTAACGTCCGTAGTAACGAGGGTTTAGTTGTAAATCTAGAAGTTTAGCAATTAATAGTTTGTTTTAGCAGAAACTTCTACCAAACGATTGATTTCATCTATCTCAGAAGCTGTTAAATGGCGCCATTTCCCTTTATCTACATCGAGGCTAATATTCATGATTCGAGTCCTTTTTAGAGCTACAACACGGTAATCTAAAAACTCACACATTCTACGGATTTGACGATTCAGACCTTGAGTAAGTATGATTTTGAATTCTTTTTTATGAGTTTGTTTAACTTCGCAAGGGCGAGTTACTGTATCTAGTATTGGAATTCCAGAACCAATTTGTCTGATAAAATCATCTGTTATGGGACGGTTTACCGTCACAACATATTCTTTTTCATGGTGATTTCGTGCACGTAAAATTTTATTAACGATGTCCCCATCGTTTGTCAAAAATATCAATCCTTCACTAGGCTTGTCAAGGCGGCCTATTGGAAATATACGCGTTGGGAAATTAATATAATCGATGATGTTGTCTTTTTCTACTCTAGTGTCTGTGGTGCAAACAATTCCAATAGGTTTGTTAAACGCAATATAAACTGCGTTGTCGTTTCCAGGCTTTACAACCTCCCCATCAATATGAATCAAGTCTTCAGAAGTGACTTTTACACCCATTCCAATTACTTCACCATTTACAACAATACGACCTTGATCTATTAATTTATCTGCAGCTCTTCTAGAGCAATATCCTATTTCACTTAAATATTTGTTTATTCTTACGGGATCGCTCATGGAGTACGAATTAGTTTTCTAATTGAATTTCTTCTCCAACCTTAAGGTTAAAGCGTTTTCTTATTAAATATACAGATAGGTATAAAAAAGGAGTGTCAATTGCCGCTACAAGCACTTTAAAAATAAAACCTGAAACAACTAATCCTAAAAATAAATCCCAAGGCAATACACCAAAAAGGCAAAGTAACAGAATTACAATAAATGTATCCAAAAATTGGGAGGCAAAAGTGGAAAAGTTATTGCGCAACCAGAGGTGCTTCCCTTGCGTTACTTTTTTCCAATAATGGTAAAGTTTGATGTCTATGAATTGAGCGAACAAATAGGCAATCATAGATGCAAGAACTGCAAGTGGCGACAATGAAAAAACCTGAGAGAATGTTTCGTTGTCAATTGGTGAGCTTTGTATAGCCGGAACAAAGTCGGCAAGCAACAAAATTCCGATTGAAAAAAAAGAAGCGAAAATACCTGCCACAACAACTTGATTTGCTTTTTTCTGACCAAAGATTTCGGAAATTAAATCCGTAATCAAAAAGGTAATTGGGTAGGGCAAAATCCCTACAGACAATTCAAACAAAGGAATTCCAAAAATCATTGCCTCAAAGGGTTGCCAATAAAAGAATTTTTGAAAAATTAGATTGGAAACAACCAAAGAGGTTATGAAAAGTGCAGCCAAGTACAAAAATATCTGATACGCAAAAGCCTTATCTTTTTGAATCATAGATTATTTTATATCCAATAAATAAGGAACTCTTGTTTGAATTCTATGAGCTATATTATTATTGAGTTTAGAGGCTTCAACAAACAAACTAAACTCTTTAGGAAGGGCAGACTTAATCTCAGCTTTTAGGGTTGAAAAAGGATTCATTAAGCCAAAAATGTCGTCAAAATCAGCTTCTATTTTTGGATAAGAAGTTAAGTTGTATTCATCTATTTCAGCTAAATCTGCTGCAGCTTCTAGGGCATCATTAAGACCTCCCAATGCGTCAACAAGTCCATTTTCCTTAGCTTGAACTCCCGTCCATACTCTACCTTGAGCAATTTTTTCAACTTCATCTAAAGATAAATTTCTACCATCAGCTACACGTTGTTTGAAGGTGTCATAAACATGCTCTATTCCTTCGAGAGCACTTTTATAAAATCCTGGTGAAATTGATTCAAAAGGAGAATATCCCATTGCATTTTTATGAGTCATTACATGTTCTGCTTTAATGCCTATATCGTCGGTGAAACCTTTGAAGTTTGGGAGTGTTGCAAACACACCAATCGATCCTGTAATGGTCATTGGATCTGCAAAAATCTTGTCTGCTCCACAGGCTATATAATACCCTCCTGAAGCTGCAACATTACCCATAGATACAACTAGAGGTTTTTTCTTCTTAGCATCTTCAAGCGCTTTCCACAAGATGTCGGAAACCATAGCGCTACCCCCTGGAGAATCAACGCGAAGCACGATTGCTTTTACACGTTTACTTTTTGCTGCTTTCTCTATAGATTGAACGAAGTTCTTATCCCCTATTTGAGTTTCATTACCATCTCCAAATAGGATTGGTCCTTGCGCATATATAATTGCTATTTGATCACGAACTCCCTTTTTGTAAGCAGCATTTCCTGCCAAAAGATCTTCTAAAGAAACTAATCTTAGTTTATCAGATAATTCTAATCCAAGTTCATACTTTAACTTATTGATGTAGTCGCTTTTGTAACTTAACTGATCTATGAGACCAACCTTTACTGCATTATCAACAAGATTTGCCTTAAGGTCTGAAGCGATTGCATCGATTCCTGATACAGATATATTCCGAGATGCAGCAATTTCAGAACTTATGTTTTCCCATAGTGAAGAAAGTAAAACACTTATTTGTTCCCGATTCTCTACACTCATTTTATTTGTAAGGTATGGCTCAACTGCACTTTTGTACTTTCCATGACGAATAACTTCCATTTTGAAGCCATATTCGTCCTCAAAGTCTTTGAAATATAAAACTTCAGAAGCTAACCCTTTAAGCTCTAATCCCCCATTAGGATTAACAAAAACAGAATCCGCAACAGAGGCAACATAATAACCCATCTGAGTAAAGTAATCGCCATAAGCAGAAATAAATTTGCCGCTTTCTTTGAATGATGCAAGGGCGTCTCGAATAGTTTTTGCCTGCGACCATCCCGCCATTAGGTAGTCACTTCTTAAATGAATTCCTTTTATTTTATCGTTTTTTTTAGCTAGTTCAATCGCCGTTACAATATCTATGAGCTTAACGCTTTCTGCATCTAAGCCTAAACTAATTTGAAAGTTCTGGGTTCCTGGAATATTATCTAATATTGGCAAGTCTAATTTTAAAGAAAGAATGCTGTTGTCTTGTATTATTGTGGATGCTGTCTTTTCAGAACCTAAAGAACTGGCTAGGCTTCCTATGATCATAAAAAAAAGAATAAATCCAACCACAAAGGCTACTATAGTTCCTAACAAAGAGGCAAAAAATGTACGTAAAAAATTCATTTGAGTTTATTTTTAACAAATATAAGATAAACTGACTGATGAATCTTAAATTGGCTGATTTTTAAAAACAGGAGTAAATGTGGTATAACTGAAATTCAAAATTATAAACCTTTCTCGCTATAAAAGTAAAAGGAGAGTTGCACCCTTGGTTTTTTTTGTCTTTTTTTGAATCAAAAATTAATTGTGGTCTACATTGCTTTAGGAAGTAACTTGGGAAATCGATTTGAATTGCTTCAAAAAGCAGTACTTCGTCTTGCTCAAAGGGTTGGGAAAATAGAATCCGTTTCTCGAGTATTTGTGGCACCCGCCTGGGGTTTTGAAAGCGACCCTTTTTTGAATGCTTGTATTCAATTAAAAACAAAATATACACCATTGGAACTCATCGATATTCTTTTAGAAATTGAAAATGAACTTGGCAGAAGTCGAAACGATACGGAAGGCTATAAAGCTCGGTCTATAGACTTAGATATTTTGTTGTTTAACAATCAAATTATAAACGACAAACGACTGCAGATTCCACATCCAAGGATGGAATTACGCCAATTTGTTTTGACTCCTTTGGCTGATATAGCCTCAGAAGTTGTTCATCCTAAACTGAATAAAAACATTTTAGACATTAAATCCAAGTGTACGGATGATTCGGTTTTGAAGCTTTGGGATAAGGAGCTAAAATTTTAAAATTTTTTTGTTTTTTGAAAAAAATCCCAGGCGACCACTCCAACGGTAACGGCTATATTAAGCGAGTGCTTTGCTCCTTCTTGCGGAATTTCAATTACTCCATGCGAAGCATCAATAACTTCTTGAGAAACACCTTTAATTTCATTCCCCAAAACAAAAGCATACTTCTTATTTAATTCTGGCTTAAAGTCATTTAAAAGTAGGGCTTGCTCAGCTTGTTCAACAGACCAAATCAACACGTCTTCATTTTTAAGTTGAAGAACTATATCTAGTGTTTGTTCTATGTATTCCCAAGCAACAGATTCGGTTGCGCCTAAAGCTGTTTTTTGAATGTCCTTGTTGGGAGGTTGTGCAGTAATTCCACAGAGATAAATTTTTTCAAGTAAAAAAGCATCTGAAGTTCTAAATACAGATCCAATGTTATTTAAACTTCGGATGTTATCTAAAATCAAAATTAAGGGTGTTTTGTGAGCCGCTTTGGCTTCTTCAACGGACTTTCGTCCCAGTTCTATGTTTTTTAATTTTCTGTGTTTCACACCCCAAAAATAAGGAAGTATTCATTAGCGTTTTATAAAATTCAAATAATGGTTACATTCGCATAAACTAAAAAGAAGATATTCCCTTGGCAAAATCAGCTAAAGAAACCCCTTTAATGAAGCAATACAACCAAATTAAGGCGAAATATCCTGATGCGTTGTTGTTGTTTCGTGTGGGAGATTTTTACGAAACTTTTGGTTCAGACGCCATCAAAGCGGCAAAAATACTCGGGATCGTCCAAACCAAACGAGGCGCAGGTAGTAGCAGTGAAATTGAACTGGCTGGATTTCCACATCATTCGCTAAACACCTACTTACCTAAATTGATAAAGGCTGGTTGCAGGGTTGCTATTTGTGACCAACTAGAAGACCCTAAGATGACAAAAACCATTGTGAAACGCGGTGTTACAGAATTGGTCACTCCAGGAGTTGCTCTTAATGATGATGTTTTAGAACAAAAGAAAAATAATTATCTCGCCGCTGTTCATCCCGGAAAAAAAAATTGGGGCGTTTCTTTCCTTGATATTTCAACTGGGGATTTTATGACCAGCGAAGGATCGGTCGATCATGTAGATCAATTGTTACAAAAATTCAATCCAAGCGAAGTTTTGGTTTCAAAACCAAAGAAAGCGTTCTTTGCTGAACATTTTGGAATGCATCACGCTGTTTTCTATATGGAAGATTGGGTTTTTCAATTGGAGTTTTGTAACGAAATTTTGACCCAACATTTTCAAACCAAATCTTTGAAAGGGTTTGGAGTAGAAGGTTTGGAAATGGGATCAATAACTGCAGGCGTAATTTTACATTATCTTGCCGAAACACAACACAAACAACTCCAACATATTCATGCTGTTCAAGCCATTAGCTCGGAAGACTATGTCGGAATTGACCGTTTTACAGCTCGTAACTTAGAGCTTTTATTTCCAAATTCGAGAGAAGGGGTTTCCCTTATTGATGTAATTGACTTTACCTCAACTGCAATGGGTGGGAGAATGCTTAGACATTGGGTAAGTTTTCCTTTAAAGTCGATAAAAAAAATACAAGAACGTCACCAGGCAATTGATGGTTTTATTGGTCAAGAAGCTGTTCGAGAGGAAGCTGTTTTGAGACTTAAAAATATTGGTGACATTGAGCGCTTGATGTCTAAGATTGCAACACAGAAAGTTGCTCCAAGAGAACTTATACAATTAAAGAATTCCTTACTAGAACTAATCCCCCTAAAAGCATCTTTGGTCGATTCCTCTGAACAAGTTTTACAAAGTTTAGGTTTAGGGCTTCGCAATTGTGATGAGCTGATCGGAATCTTAAGTTCTACTTTAAGAGAAGAAGCTCCTGTTAGTACCTCGAAAGGGGACTTTATAGCCAATGGTTTTTCGAAAGAATTAGATGAATTGCGGGATCTTAGGAAATCTGGAAAAGATCATTTGGATCGAATGGTCGAGCAAGAAACAGAACGTACCGGAATTAGTTCTCTTAAAATTGCCTTTAATAATGTTTTTGGTTATTATATCGAAGTTCGAAACACCCACAAAGACAAAGTACCTGAGGAATGGATTAGAAAACAAACTTTAGTAAATGCCGAACGTTACATTACAGAAGAACTTAAAGAATATGAATCTAAGATACTTGGTGCCCAAGACCGAGTCCAAACTTTAGAACTTACTTTTTATGCTGAATTAATAAAAAACATCCAGAACACATTAGAGGTTTTAAAGCAAAATGCAATTCAGATTGCAACCCTAGATTGTTTGGTTGGCTTTACTTTACTTGCCAAAAAACACAATTACAATTGTCCAAAACTAACCAATGGCAAAGACTTGATTATAAAAGATGGACGTCACCCTGTTATTGAAAATCAATTGGCAGTTGGCGAAAAATACATTACCAACGATGTTTCTTTAAATCGAGAAGAGCAACAAATTATAATGATTACAGGTCCCAACATGTCGGGTAAATCAGCGCTTCTTCGCCAAACTGCCCTTATTGTTATTTTGGCACAAATGGGAAGTTTTGTTCCTGCCCAAGAAGTATCTATGGGCATTGTAGATAAAATATTTACAAGGGTTGGCGCGAGTGATAATATATCGTTAGGTGAATCAACCTTTATGGTAGAAATGAACGAATCAGCAGCTATACTGAATAACATTACCGAAAGCAGCTTGGTGCTTCTAGATGAAATTGGAAGAGGAACCAGTACCTATGATGGAATTTCAATTGCCTGGGCAATTGCCGAATATTTACATCAGCATCCTGCAAAACCAAAAACACTTTTTGCAACGCATTACCACGAATTAAACGAGATGACGCAAACGTTTGACCGCATCAAAAATTTTAACGTTTCAGTAAAAGAGTTGAAAGGCAGTGTACTCTTTTTACGAAAACTAACTCCAGGAGGAAGTGCACATAGTTTTGGAATTCATGTGGCTAAAATGGCAGGAATGCCTAAGACTGTTTTGGCAACTGCAGAAAGAAAGTTGAAATTTCTGGAACAATCGCACCAAGAAGAAGACCGAAAAGAGGCTTTAAAAAACAGTGGCGAAGACCTACAATTGAGTTTTATAAATCTCGATGATCCACTCTTAGAAGCTCTTCGTGATGAAATTAAAAACCTTGATATTGATACGCTAACTCCTGTTGAAGCCTTAATGAAACTCAACGATATTAAGCGACGTTTAAACGGATAAATATTTTATTTTTTTCTAAAAAAAAGCTTGAGTTTTTCTTGAATTTTATATTACATTTGCACGTCTACTGCGAAAGTAGCTCAGGGGTAGAGCATCACCTTGCCAAGGTGGGGGTCGCGGGTTCAAATCCCGTCTTTCGCTCTACTACCAAAAAAACGCTCGAGTGGTGGAATTGGTAGACACGTTGGACTTAAAATCCAATGACCATTGCGGTCGTGCGGGTTCAAGTCCCGCCTCGAGTACTATAACCCTTGTTAATCATTTGATTTTCAGGGGTTATATTATTTTCTTGCCAACCATTTGCCGAACATTTGTTAAAAAGGCTATATCTACTTCCCTTAAAAAGATTAATTTAATTATATTTCATACTTTGAAATTAAACCGCTCAAATTTCGAAAATTATAAATATTATGGCACTTTAAAAAACTCTTAAAGAACTTTTAGATAGTCACAATTATTAATCGATTGGATATTAGCTCTATAAAAATAAATAAACTATAATTAAAAGATGACAAAGTTAAATATCTTAAATGTTTTTGCCGTTACAGGCATCTTGTTATTATTTTCTTGCCAGCCAACTGTGAAAAAGGAACTGATACTAAATTCACTTTTTTCCGATCATATGGTCCTGCAGCAACAGCAAGAAGTAATGCTCTGGGGAAAATATACTCCCAAAGAAAAAATTTCAGTTAAAGCTAATTGGGGAAGTGAATCTACCACAAAAGTAGATGAGAATGGTAATTGGAGATTAAACATAACAACCCCTGAGGCAGGTGGACCCTTTGAAGTTAGTATTTCTACTAGAGACACCACCATTACTCTGGTAGATGTAATGGTAGGTGAAGTATGGCTCGCTTCCGGCCAATCCAATATGGAAATGACACTTGAGGGTTATCTTCCCAATGAACCGATCGATAATAATCTCGAAGAAATTGCTGCTGCGGATTACCCCGATATCAGGAGCTATAAAGTGGTAAGGGCTTCTTCGCAAACACCGCTAAACCAATCTGAAGGTCAATGGAAAGTGACTTCCCCAAAAAACGCAAATAAATTCAGTGCAACAGCCTATTTCTTTGCTCGCAAGCTGCACAACGAGCTGAATGTCCCCATTGGAATTATTGATAGTGACTGGGGTGGGACCCCAGTAGAGTCATGGATCAGCCTTGAAAAGATTAAGCAATTAGGTGAATTTGAAGAGGAAGTCGTGCTCATCCAAAAACTAGAAAAACTTCAAGTTGATGGAGTTTTAGTCTCCACCTCTTCCGAAACGAAAAATTTTGATCATTTAAAAAAATTACAGAAAAAAGGAATCCCTATCGTTATTTTTGACAGAGATTGCCCTGGAGTAAAAGCAGACAAGGTACTGGTCGACGATTATAGCGGTGCATTTGAAGCAGTAGAATTTTTAATCCAAAGTGGTTGTAAAAAAATCGCTCATTTAGGAGGCCCCCATAATTCTAGCACCTCCAAGCATCGTCTAAAAGGGTATTTAGATGCTTTAAAAAAGCATAAGATTCCCATTAAAAAAGAGTACATTCATCATGTATCGGGCTTTACATCCAAAAGCGGCATTAAGACCTCTAAAGATCTTTTAAAACTTAATAATCCCCCTGATGCAATTTTTGCAGTCAATGACAACATTGCCATTGCGGCGATGAGTGTTGCCCAAAAAATGAATATAAAAATTCCTAAAGAGCTGTCCATCGTTGGTTTTAACGATGATCCCCATTCATCATTTGTGTCCCCTTCTCTCTCTTCGGTGCTTCAACCGGTATTCAGTATTGGAATGCTTTCTGCCAGAATTTTATTACATCATTTGAAGGATGTCAATGCAAAAATTGAATTCCGCCATGAGGTTTTTAAAACCGAATTGATAACTCGTGAGTCTTCAAAACTTCTTTAATTTTTAAAGTGAATAATGAATACTAAATAATTTATGGGATTTAATGAAAAAATTTATGCAAACGTTTGCATAAAGTTAAGCTCCTCATCACTTTTGATAATCAATTAATTATTGTTTTTTAACAATAAATTTGCTTAAAATAGATACAATTAAAAAGAATGACTGTTACTTCTAAATATTTATTCAACAAATGCTACGGTAGGTATGCAATTCCAGCAGTAAATGTTTTTACCATGGAACAAGTTTTGGGACTGTTTAAGGCAGGAACGCAAGCCAATGCCCCTTTTCTGGTTCAACTGACTCCAGTTGCCAGAAATTATGCAAGTCCTATGATGATGATTGCGATGATCAATGCCGCAGCGAAAATTTACCCCAAAGCCATTTATTGTGTCCACCTAGATCACGGCAATGAAGTCCATGCATTTGATGCTATAAAATCAAATCAATACCAATCCGTGATGATTGACGCATCGCATGATAATTTTGAAAATAATATAAAGAGAACCTCTGAAGTGGTTAAAGCTGCGCACAAAAGCGGTGTTTTTGTTGAAGCCGAATTGGGCGTATTAAGCGGAGTTGAAGACGATATTTCGATTGATGAAAAAGATTCTAAATATACAAACCCCTTCGAAGTAGCTGAGTTTGTCGCTCGAACCAAATGCGATAGTATTGCAGTAGCGGTTGGGACCAGTCATGGAGCCTATAAGTTTTCTGGAGGACAAGGGATTCAATTTGACATCCTCAAAGAAATACAAGAACGCATCCCAAATTTCCCCATCGTACTTCATGGAGGCTCGTCGGTTAATGATGCGGAAATAAAGAGAATTAATTCGGCTGGTGGTCAACTCAATCAAAATGCAGCTGGTGTTTCACAGGAGGAGATCGTTAAAGCCATAAAATATGGTATTTGTAAGATTAATATTGCAACAGATACGCGTTTACTTTGGACTCGAGTTCACAGAGAATTCTTTAGAGATTCGCCTGAACTTTTTGATCCCATAAATCCCGGCAAAACCTACATCGAAGAATATGTAAAGTTTATGCAACAAAAATTTGATTTGTTAGGGGCAACTGGAAAAGCAATTGAATTCAATCAATAAAAAATGAACAATAAAGATCAACTACTCGTCCAAGCTAAAAAAGGTTCAAGTATCTACCAAAGCGTGACGCCTGAAAGTGCAAATTGGAATTATTTAAGTTTTGAAGCGAGGATGTTCAATCATGACGAAGTCTGGGAACACGACACCCTAGACAATGAAATGGTGATTGTTTTATTAAGTGGAAACTTTAAGGTGACAAGTGACAAAGGGAGCTGGGAAACAGTCAATGGTAGAAAAGACGTATTTAGCGGCGTTGCTCACACACTTTATCTTCCCATCAACACTTCGTTTAAGCTAATGGCAACAAGCGAAAAACTTGACATCGCCTACGGCTGGTGTAAATCCGAAGAATCTTTTCCTCCTAAATTTGTTACCCCGGAGGAGACTACCGTTGTGATTTTTGGAGGAGACAATGCCACAAGACAATTCAATGATCTTGTCCCTCCCGGTTTTGGTTGTAGCAAAATTGTTTGTAGAGAGGTTTACACCCCTTCGGGAAACTGGAGCTCTTTTCCAGCGCATAAACACGATGAGAGAATTTTGGATGAAAAAGGAAATGTTTTAGAACCCATACAGGAGGAAACTTATTTTTACAAGTTCCAAAAACCTGAGGCTTATGCAATTCAGCAAGTTTATACAAAAGACAAATCCCTTGATGAAATCGTGAGACCTCATCACAATGAAGTGGTGATGATTCCAAAAGGATTTCACCCTGTAGTGGCAGAACATGGTTTTCATTGTTACTATTTGAATTTTCTAGCTGGAACTGATCAATGTTTGGCCAATACAACTGACCCTGATCATGAATGGATTTATGATTCTTGGAGTGCAAAAGACAATAGGCTGCCGCTAGTAACTGCAAAAATGAACAATAAAGAGGAATAAATGTGCAATAATAAACACGATATAATCACCTTTGGAAGGTCTTCAATTGATCTTTATTCCCAAAATATTGGGGCACCATTTAATCTAATTAAAGGATTCGACGCTTTTGTAGGAGGCTCCCCTCTAAATATCGCTGTTGGCTGTTCTAGATTGGGACTCGACGCCAGTTTATTATCCGCAGTTGGAGAAGATAAGGTTGGGGAGTTTTTAATTAATTTTTTAACCGAAGAAGGAGTCAATATCACCAACGTACCAACTAAAAAAGGAACGAGAACAAGTGCTGTTATTCTTGGAATCGAACCCCCTGACAAGTTTCCGCTCGTTTATTACAGAGACAACGCTTCTGACAGTCAGGTAGATATTGACGACGTAGATCGTGCCAATATTTCAGACTATAAAGTGCTGCTAATTAATGGTACCGCTATGAACATCGAACCAACCCGAAGCGCAACTTTTCATGCAACTGAAATAGCCTTGAAAAGCGATTTGGAAGTGGTTTTAGATTTAGATTTTAGAGCAGATCAATGGCATGACTATCGAGCTTTTGGAGTTACGATGAGGGCTATTTTACCTCGGGTTAAAATTGCAATTGGGACGGAAGAGGAAATCCTAGCTGCTACGATGGAAAATGTCTCCCAAGTTGAAATAAAGGACCAACAAATATCAGCCCCTGAAATTAAGGGGGATATTGACTTGGCCATCAAAAAAATATTAGCGACTGGTGTAGAAACGCTAATCGTTAAAAGAGGTGAAAAAGGCGCGAGTATTCACAGTCATGATGGAACAATGACATCAGTGCCCGGATTTCCTGTTGAAATTCTCAATGTTTTGGGGGCTGGAGATGCTTTTGCAAGTGGATTTCTCTATGGCATAATCAATGACTGGGATCTTTATAAATCATGCAGAATGGGTAACGCATGTGGTGCGCATGTAGTGACACAAAAAGGATGCGCAAATTTCATGCCCACCCTAGAACAATCCCTTGAATTTATAAATAAAAATGGTGGGTTTTAATTCTATTAAAAATGAAAACAAAAAAATTAACAGTCGGGCAAGCAACAATTGAGTTTTTAAAAAATCAGTATGTTGAACGCGACGGTCATCAACAGAAATTTTTTGCAGGGTGCTTTGGAATTTTAGGACACGGTAATGTTGCGGGTATTGGTCAAGCCCTTCATCAAAATACTGATTTTCCATTTTATGTCGCCAGAAACGAGCAAGCGATGGTGCACACCGCCGCTGCTTATGCCAAAGTTAAAAACCGCTTGCAGACTTTTGTTTGTACAACCTCGATCGGCCCTGGGGCTACAAACATGATAACGGGCGCAGCAGCGGCGACTATCAATAGGATTCCAGTACTTTTAATTCCCGGAGATATTTTTGCTACAAGACAAGTAGCTCCCGTACTGCAACAATTGGAATCTAATTTAACCCAGGACATCTCTGTCAATGATTGTTTTAAACCCGTTTCAAAATATTGGGACAGAATAAATCGTCCAGAGCAACTTATTACTGCCTTGCCAGAAATAATGCGGGTACTAACCTCCCCTGCTGAAACAGGTGCGGTTACCCTGTGTATCCCTCAAGACGTTCAGGCGGAATCTTTTGATTTTCCTGTTGAATTGTTTAAAAAACGTGTCTGGAATATCAGCAGAAATATGCCCGATCAAAATATACTTTCCAAAGCAATTGCGATGATCAATGAAAGTAAAAAACCATTAATTGTTTCGGGTGGAGGGACTATCTATAGCGGGGCAACAAAAATACTGAAATCGTTTGTCAATAGAACCGGAATTCCTGTCGTAGAAACATTTGCTGGCAAAGGATCTTTAAATTATGATGAGCCTCAAAACCTAGGTGCTGCTGGAGTCACGGGTACCCCTGGAGCCATCGAAATTGCAAATGATGCGGATTTGGTGATTGGTATTGGAACAAGATATTCGGATTTTACGACCATTTCAAAATCTGCTTTCCAAAATCCAAGTGTAAAATTCATTAATATTAATGTTACAGAATTTGATTCCTTTAAGCACAGCGCGCTCCCTTTGGTAGGGGATGCGAAATCTATTTTAGAAGTGATAAATGCGCGTTTGTCTTCCTTTAAAGTTGATAAAAACTATTCAGATAAAATCATCTCATTTAACAAGAGCTGGGATCAATTTGTGTCTGAAATTTATATCGAGAAAAATGAAACCCCCGCATTCCAAGGGGAAGTCATCGGGGCGGTTAATTCGTTTTCAAAGCCCGAAGATGTGGTGGTTTGCGCCGCAGGGAGTTTGCCTGGTGATTTACATAAATTATGGCGAACACAAAGCCCAAAAGGATTTCATCTTGAGTATGGCTACTCTTGCATGGGGTATGAAATTGCTGGAGGTTTGGGAGCTAAAATGGCACTTCCAAAGAGTGAAATCTATGTTATGATTGGAGATGGAAGTTACCTGATGATGGCGCAAGAAATTGTGACTTCGATTCAGGAAAAACAAAAGATCACTATTGTTTTATTAAATAATAATGGTTATTCAAGTATTGGAAGTCTATCAAATTCCGTGGGAAGCGATGGTTTTGGAACGCATTACAAATACAGAAATGAGTCAACTGATCAACTTGACGGTGATTACTTACCTACTGATTTTGTTTTAAATGCGCAAAGTATGGGAGCGCATGTTATTAAAACAAATAATATTTCGGAGTTTAACAAAGCACTTGTTGCTGCAAAATCAATTGATCACACAACACTGATCTATATCGATGTGGATCGGAAAAAAGGAGTTCCCGGATTTACTTGGTGGGATGTTCCTATTGCCGAAGTCTCTGAGAAAGAAAATGTTTCAGAATCCTATAAAAAATATATAGAAAATAAAAAGTCACAAAAGTATTATCTCTAATTTTTAATTATGAATTCAGATCTTATTATTACGCTCGTTTCATTTATACTCTTCACAGGAGGTGTTGCTTTTTTCACCTGGTACAGTCTAAAGAAAACCAATCTAAATTCTTCTGATGGATATTTTTTGGGAGGAAGAAGTTTGTCTGGAATTGTAATTGCAGGATCGATGTTGTTGACCAATATTTCTTCTGAACATTTGATTGGAATGAATGGCAACTCCTATGTCAATGGGTTTATTGTTATCGCTTGGGAAGTAACTTCTTCATTGGCTTTGGCCATTGCAGCATTGTTTTTTATTCCCAAATACTTAAAAATGGGATTGACCACAATCCCTCAATTTCTTGAGAAAAGATTTGATGGGGTGCTAAGGACTTTTGTGGCCATCGTTTTGATCACCTCATTTATTATCACCCTCCTACCCATCGTGCTCTATTCGGGTGCGCTGGGTATTGAAAGTCTTTTTGGCGTCTCCGAAGTATTGGGAGTTGAAAAGTCTCAGGGCTTGTGGATCACGATATTATTCATAGGAATCCTCGGATCAATTTATGCCGTCTTTGGCGGCTTAAAGGCAGTTGCTTATTCAGACACAATTAACGGAATTGGATTGTTATTGGGGGGACTTTTAATTCCTGTGTTGGCGCTTTATGCCATAGGCGACAGCAACATCCTCAATGGATTAACTAAGGTTTATGAATATGCTCCCGAAAAATTTAATGTTATAGGAGCCAGTGACTCAGTACTGCCCTTCGAAGTTTTGTTTACGGGTCTGATTATCAACCAACTTTATTTTTGGGGCATGAATCAAACAATTATCCAAAGGGCATTAGGGGCTAAGAATTTAAAGGAAGCTCAAAAGGGACTTTTGATCACAGGTCTGTTTAAAATCTTAATCCCATTGGTGATTGTCTTACCTGGAGTGATTTGCTATTATTACTTTAGCGATACCTTTTATGATCAACAAGATTCGGTTTATCCAGAATTGGTCAAAAAAGTTTTGCCAGTTTGGTTAATCGGTTTTTTTGCAGCAGTCATTATGGGAGCTGTTTTAAGTACTTTTAATTCCGTATTAAATTCTGCAGCGACCTTGTTTAGTATTGATGTTTATAAAAAACACATTGTGAAAAATGTAAGCGATAAAAAACTGGTTTCTATCGGTAAGTTAACCTCTGCAATTTTAGCAGCTTTCGCCATTCTAGCTGCCCCCCTAATGGCCAATACTCCAGATGGCTTATATCAACTCCTACAAGAGCTTAACGGGGTCTTTTTCATCCCAATTGCTTCGGTATTGCTTGCTGGTTTTTTTATGAAAAAAATATCTGCTATTGCGGCAAAAACTGCTCTGATTTTTGGGCTTTCATTTTATATATTTCTGACTTGGGGCTACACCAGCCATGGCATTCATTTTGTTCATTTATGGGGAATCGAATTTGTTTTAAATGTTGGGATAATGTATTTGGTCTCCTACTTCTACCCGAGAAAAAATCTATATGAAATATCCGATGTGGGAGCCGTTGATCTTACTTCATGGAAGTATGCAAAACCGATGGCGATAGGGCTCAGTTTGGTCACTGTTCTAATCTATATATTGTTGGGAAATAATGCTTAATTTAATCTTGAATAACAAATGAATCGTTTAAAAAATTACATCAATGGCGCATGGGCAGAGAGCTCATCAAACGAAACAGTTGATGTACACAACCCTGCAACGCAAGAGGTTATAGCGACTGTTCCATATGGAGCCGCAACTCAAAAAGATCTTCAACATGCGGCAACTAGCGCACAAGGAGCTTACCTAGAATGGAAGAAAGTTCCTGTAATGAAAAGGGTACAACAGCTTTACAAGCTGAAAAATATCATGGAAAATAATTTGGAGGAGTTAGCCAAAATAATCACCGATGAATCTGGAAAAACAAAAGGAGAGTCGATCGGAGAAATACAGCGTGCCATCGAAAATATCGAGGTTGCCTGTGGAACACCCATGTTGATTAAAGGAGATGTGATTGAGGACATTGCTTTTGGAATTGACGAAATGATGATTCGTCAGCCCATTGGTGTTACTGCCTGCATCACGCCATTTAATTTTCCAAGTATGATCGTATTTTGGTTTTTACCTTATGCGATCGCAACTGGAAATGCCATGATTGTGAAACCTTCTGAGAAGGTACCTTTAACGATGATGAAACTCTTTGAGTTTTTTGATGAATTGGATCTTCCAAAAGGACTCCTTAGCTTGGTTCATGGAGGAAAAGAAACAGTAGATGCCATCTTGGAGCATCCTTCAATAAAAGCAATAAGTTTTGTAGGAAGTACGCCAATAGCTAGATATATTTATTCTAAAGGAACCGCCAATGGCAAAAGGGTTCAGGCACAAGGGGGAGCAAAAAACCCTGTGATTGTTTTACCCGATTGCGATGTGGAAATGTCTTCTAAAATCATAGCAGATTCTGTTTATGGATGTGCAGGACAACGCTGTCTTGCTGCTTCAACGATCATTACCGTTGATGATCAAAACAGAAACATCAAAGATGCGCTGTATGAAGTTGTTAAATCAAGAAAGACAGGGTATGGCTGGGATAGCGACACCAACATGGGTCCTGTAATTACGCCCGAAAGTAAGAAAAGAGTCGAATTCTTAATCCAAAAAGGAGTTGATGAAGGCGCAAATGTACTTTTGGATGGTCGGGATACTGATGTGTCTGGCTATGAAAAAGGAAACTTTTTAAACCCAACAATCCTAGAAAATGTTCCTTTAGGAAAAGAACTCATCCAAACAGAGATTTTTGGTCCTGTCATGAGTCTGATTTCAATGAAAAACATTGAGGAAGCCCTCCAGTTTGTCAACAGTGGAAATTATGGCAATATGGCTTGTCTATTTACTCAAAATGGCGCAATGGCTAGAAAATTCAGAAATGAAGCTGACGCTGGAAACATTGGAATCAATATTGGTGTAGCTGCTCCAATGGCTCAATTTCCTTTTAGTGGTTGGAAGGATAGTTTTTTCGGAGACTTACACGGTCAAGGAAATCATGCCATTGAGTTTTTTACTCAAACGAAAGTTGTGATAGAAAGATGGCCAAATATATGGTCAAGAAAATTTTAAATTAGTGTTATGATAAAAATCGCAAATGCACCTTGTTCTTGGGGAGTATTAGAGTTTGACTTAGCAGAAAAGTCAGAGGAAAAAGGCTTTCAAGAGGTCTTAGATGAAATAGAAGCGACTGGCTATGTCGGAACCGAATTAGGCGATTGGGGTTTTATGCCCTCAGAACCAATCGGCCTTAGAAAGGAAATAGAAAAAAGAAAATTGGAATTGGTGGGTGCTTTTGTTCCTGTGGATTTGTCCGATAAAGACAAGCACGACGCGGGGGTTGTAAATGCATTAAAAACAGCTAAACTGATGTCCGATGCGAATTACAAGAAGTCTTTCATTGTTTTGGCCGATGACAATGGTTCGAATTCTGAAAGGACATTGAACGCTGGTAGGGTAAACAACAGCATGATGCTTTCTGAGGAGAAATGGAAAGTCTTTGCCCATGCAGCCGATAGAATTGCAAGAGCAGTAAAAGAAGAATATGGACTCAGAACTGTTTTTCATCATCATTGTGGTGGTTTTATAGAAACTCCTGAGGAGATTGACCAGTTGATGGAGCTAACAGATCCACACTTGCTGGGGTTGTGCTTGGATATGGGTCACTATGCTTTTGGTGGTGGTGATCCCTTGATGGCGATTGAAAAACACAAGGAAAGAATCTGGCATGTCCATTTTAAGGACTATGATCCTTTGGCAGCGCAAGCCGCAAAAGAGGAAGGAGAAGATTATTTTGGTGCATTAAAAAGAGGTGTCTTTTGCGAATTAGGGGAAGGAATCGTTGATTTTCAATCCATTGTTTCTTTATTAAAAAAACTAAATTATAAAGATTGGATCGTCGTAGAACAAGACGTTTTACCAGGCATGGGGAGTCCAAAAAATTGCGCACTTAAAAACAGAAATTACATTAAAACACTTGGTTTATAATAATTGAAGTATGATTAAAATTAAATTTGGTATAGCAGGATTGGGAAGAATTGGTAAGATTCACCTAGATAATTTACTTCGGATGGATGAAGTAGAAGTAGTAGCCGTTGCGGATCCCATAGCAACAGAACTAGAAATGGCTCGTAAAAAAGGAATTGAGTTGGCTACAACTTCTTATGAGACAATGATAAATTCTAAAACCCTAGATGCCGTTGTTATCTGTACACCAACCGATAGCCATGCAGACTATGTAGAAATTGCCGCCAAGGCTGGAATTCATGTTTTTTGTGAAAAACCGCTGGATCTTAACTTGAATCGTGTTGTTGAAGTGCTTAGTATTGTCAAGGCCAGTGGGGTGAAATTGATGTTGGGTTTCAATAGAAGGTTTGACAAAGAGTTCATTAAAATTCGTGATTTGGTTGAAGAGGGAGAAGTTGGCGCTCCAAATTTGGTAAAAATCACAAGCAGAGACCCTGGAGCTCCGCCTATCAGTTATATCAAAAAATCAGGAGGTTTGTTTTTAGACATGACCATCCACGATTTTGATATGGCAAGATATATTGTCGGAAAAGAAGTAACGGAAGTCTATGCCAAAGGTGCAGTGCTGGTTGATGAAAAAATTGGTGAAGCTGGGGATATTGATACTGCCATCGTGATTCTGACCTATGAAGACCAAAGCATGGCCGTAATTGACAATAGTAGAGAAGCAAAATATGGGTATGACCAAAGAATTGAAGTTTTTGGTTCTAAGGGAATGGTTCAGTCGAACAATAATTTTCGTGATTCTCATCGGCTATACACAGCTACAGGGGTGGAAGCTTCCCCTCCCCTACATTTTTTCTTAGAACGCTATGCAGATGCTTATAAAAAAGAATTGCGAGACTTTTTGGGTTGTCTTATTAACGGGGATTCACTTCCGGTTAATGGTCAAGATGGATTAATCTCTCTCAAAATAGGTCTTGCTGCCCTAAAATCTCTTAAAGAAGAAAGGCCTGTTAGGATTAACGAAATTCAATGATTACAAGTTTTTAATAGTGTAGGAGTGAATAAAAAACCAGGATGCATACTAACAGAACTTCAATCGGAATTGTTTGGTTAAAACGAGATCTTCGTTTGCATGATCATGCTCCATTGTATAATGCACTTAAAGAAAATAAACAGGTGCTACTTCTTTATGTGTTTGAAAACATTTTAGCCCAAGACCCACATTACAGTCAACGTCACTTTAATTTCATAAAACAGTCCTTAGTTGATATGAATAAGGATTTAGATGCACTAAACACTCAAATTTTAATCACGCAAGGCGATTTAATTAAAGTCCTTTCAGAATTAAATAAAACTTATAAAATAGAGCACATATATTCTCATCAAGAAACAGGACTTCATGTAACTTTTGAACGAGATAAAGAAGTGAAAAAATGGACTGATACGGAAAGACTAACCTGGAATGAATTTACCCAACAAGGAGTTTTTCGGGGCATTCAGAACAGAAAAAAATGGTTATCTCAATGGACTAAATCCATGAATGAAGATCAACTTACATTTCCAAAAACTAGAGATAATTTTATACATAAGACGGAAATAGAAGAATTAAATAAAAAGTTTATAATACCGAAATTAAGCACCCCGGCAAACAATCAGGTTCAGTTGGGTGGAACAGCACAAGGAAGAAGATATATGAACTCCTTTTTTAATGGAAGACATGAAAATTATCAAAAACACATTTCTAAACCCGGTCTATCTCGTAAAAGCTGTAGTCGTCTATCTCCTTATATAGCTTATGGAAACTTATCCATGCGAGAAGTACTACAAAGAACTGAGTTAGAGAAAAAAAACGGAAATTCGAGTCGTGGGATGCGAGCGTTTGAGTCTAGATTACGTTGGCAAGCACACTTTATACAAAAGTTCGAAATGGAATGTAAAATGGAATTTGTTTCTGTTAATAAAGGGTATCATCGACTATCTAAACCTATTGATCAAAATAAAATTCAAGCCTGGGAAGAAGGGAAAACTGGAATTCCAATAGTAGACGCGTCTATGCGATGTTTAGTAGCTACGGGATATTTAAATTTTAGAATGCGTGCTTTGGTTGTATCCTTTTTTGTACATCAACTATGGCAACCTTGGCAAAAAGCCTCTGGCTTCTTAGCGCGACAGTTTTTGGATTTCGAACCTGGAATACACTTCCCACAACTACAAATGCAAGCAGGAGAAACAGGGATAAATACTTTAAGAATTTATAACCCAGTTAAAAATGGAGTCGAACACGATCCTACTGGTGAGTTTACAAAAAAATGGGTCCCAGAACTCATTGGGCTTCCAGATAGTCTTGTGCATACACCATGGGCACTTACTGCTTTCGAAGAAGCAATGTATAGTTTTACAAAAGGAATTAACTATCCTAAGCCAATTGTATTACTCGGAGAAAGCAGAAAACATGCGAGTGATATTTTATGGAAGATGCAAAAAGAACCCTTAGTCTACAAAGAGAGTAAAAGAATATTAAAAAGGCATACGGTAGCTAATAGGCAGAGTAATCAATTAAAAAAACCGACTAAAAGCGACAAGCTAAAGTGAGGGCATAAGCCTTTGCTTATGTTGTGAATTTAAATTATTTTAACTTTCATAAAGCAATATTATTATGAACAAAAAAAAGTTTTTTCTATGTATTTGTTTGTTAGTATTATTAAACTCTTGCAACCAAGTTCAAAAAGAAAATAAAAAACGTTTAATAAATCAAACTACAGATAATATTAAAATCTCTAAAGAACTTTATTCTGATAAACTTTATGGTTTTTGGTTAGGAGAATGTATTGCAAATTGGACTGGTTTAGTAACAGAAATGGACAAAATTGGTAATATTGGCGAAATTAAAACTGGTGATTTTTATACAAGAAAAGATTGGGGTAAAAAAGATTCTCCAAGTATTTGGGGAAAAGGTGTTCCAAGCGATTTATCTCCAACAATAGATTTTGTTTTAAGAGACTTTTCTCAGGTTTGGGGATCGGATGATGATACAGATATTGAATACATTTATCAGCATTTATTATTTGAAAATGATACAGCCATTTTAACTCCAGAAATGATACAAAAAGGTTGGTTAAAACATATTAAAGATAAAGAAGAGAATTTTCTATGGGTTTCTAATCAAAAAGCATTTGACTTAATGAAGGAAGGAATGTTTCCTCCAGAAACAAGTAACCAAAAAAATAACGAGCATTATAATATGATTGATGCTCAACTTACAACTGAAATATTTGGGTTATTTGCTCCCACAAGACCAGATTTTGCCCTAAAAATGTCTTATTTACCAATAAGAACAACAGCTCAAAAAGATGCAGCTTGGATATCTGAATTTTATGTGATTATGCATTCTTTGGCTTCTAGTTTAGATGAGACTCAAGATAAAAAAACACAAATAAATTGGTTGGCTTCAGAAGCTAGAAAAAGACTTCCTACAAATTCTTATGCATCAAAAATGTATGATTATGTAAAAAGTAAATACGAATCAAATATTACTTGGGAACAAACAAGAGATTCTATTTATAACAGATATCAAGTTTTAGAAAAAGACGGATATAATATCACTTCTAAAAACCTATATTGCAATGGTTGTTTTGCTTCAGGCATTAATTATGCTGCAAGTTTGGTAAGCTTGTTTTATGGTGAAGGAAATTTTATTGAAACCATTAAAATAGGAACTTTATGTGGTTGGGATTCTGATAATCCTACAGCAACTTGGGGTGGTTTACTTGGTTTTATTTATGGAAAAGAAAAAATAGAAGCCTTATTTCCAACCAAGCTTTCTAACAAGTTTAATATTCATAGAACAAGACAAAATTTTGAAAATGATGGGTTAGATACTTTCGAGAATATGTCCGCCAAAGGAATCTCTATTGTAGACAAAGTAATTATAAGTCACTTAGGAGGAAAGAGTGAAAATGGTACATGGATTATTCCTAAATCTAAAATTGAAATCAATCATGAATAAGTCTATTTTATTTTTCTTTTTGGCGATTTTCACTGTTCAATTCAATTCAATGAATGCTCAATCTTTTGGGATTATGACCTATAACATTCGGTTAGATGTTAAAAGTGATGGCGTTAATCAATGGGAAAACAGAAGGGAAGGAGTAGTTTCTCTAATTAAAAATCATAAGCCTGATATATTTGGAATTCAAGAGGGATTGCCACATCAAGTTGAATACCTATCAAATCACCTTAAAGATTACACTATGATTGGTGAAGGAAGAGATGGAGGAAAAAAAGGTGAATATTCTGCTATTTATTATCATCACAACAAAGTAAAATTTTTAAAAACTGAAACTTTCTGGTTATCTGAAACTCCAAAGAAACCATCAATTGGTTGGGATGCAGCATTAAATAGAATTGCAACTGTAGGTGTTTTTAAAATAATGAATTCTGCAAAAAAAATGGTGATTTACAATTCTCATTTTGATCATATGGGGGAATCCGCTAGAGAAAATTCCGCACAACTTATATTAAATCATATAATAGAAAATGGTTATTCAAAAAATGCTGTTGTAGTAATGGGCGATTTTAATGCTGAACCTGATGATGCTCCTATCCTTTTATTGTCTAAAAACCTTGACGATACTTTTAGTTCTACTTTTTCTAATAACCCTACAGGAACTTTTAATGGATTTCAATTAGACAGTAACCTAGCAAAAAGAATTGATTACATATTTACAAAAAACATAGAAGTTGTTCAATTTAAACATATTCATAAAAAATTACCAAATGGACTTTGGCCTTCAGATCACTTCCCCGTTTTTGTTACTATAAAAGAATTTCAATATTAATTTCCATAATAATTCTGGATTACATCTTTTTACGAATACTCTCTTAAATATAATAGAATTCCTATATTCTTCATAAAAACAAATTAATAATCAAAAGACGTCAGATAATGAAAACAATCTTTAAAAACAGTTTTGTATATTGTATTAATCTTAACCTTAAATAAATTAAAATGAAAAACTTCTTTCTTTCTACAATAATGCTTTTAGTCTTTTCAATAAGCTGTAATACAGCTCAAAATTCAGATATTTCCAAAGAGGAAAATCAAGTAGGGATAATTAAAGGGGACGACTTTAGGTCTAAAGCAATGATAAAATTTACAGATGCTTATGTTAATAATAACTTGAATAGCGTAGCTGATTTATTTACATCTGATGCAAAAATTATGGTAAATGATGCAGACTTAACATTTTCAGAAATGACGGCTGGGTTTTCAAGCGGGCATAATTACTTTGAAAATATCCGACATGAAGATAGAGATGCTTTTACTATGCATTATAAAGAAGGTGATATTGCAGGAAATGTTTATACTCATTATTGGTACACCTGGAAAGCAACTAGTAAGAAAACAGGCGAGGAGATTTCAATTAGAGGCTATGCTTGGATGAAATGGAGGGGGGATAAAGTTGAAGCAACCTATAATGCTTTTGACCCCACATTATATAATGCTTCATTAAATTAGTTTTACAATTAAATAAACCTGCTTTTTTTAAGGCCTTTACAGAATTCTTGAAAAAGATGTTAATCTTTAATTTTAAAAAAACTCTTTGTTAAAAACGCCGCTAATTAACTTTAGTGGTGTTTTCTTTTAAACCAAAGTCATATACTCTTTAGTAAGTTCAGATACTTCTATAGCATTTGGCCGAGTAAAGAAAGTATCTGTCATCCAAGCATTTTCTCCATCATCAAACAAGAGATTGGTGTTGCCCAAAAAGGTGACCGTAAAGGGTAGAGCAGTATCCATTTCTTTTCCAAACCATAGCGACTTAGTTCCGCTGGTCTGGGCCGGATATTCAATAATAACAAGACACTTAGGCTACTCAATAACAGAAAAGCACCAAGGCTATAAAGTATTTTTTTGATCATGCTATACAAATTCTTGTTTATGTTTAGTTGCGTGTATTTAATATCATTTCAAGGGTTGACAAGAAACAGTTTTTTTATTTTTTTTAACCACTAATTCTTTACGAAGACCCCATTTTTTGTCTTACCTGTTCTATCTTTTATTTCATCCCAAGCTGCTTCCAAACACTCACTTGGTGTAAATCCACATTGTTGAGCCAGTATAATTAAAGTTACGAAAGAATCACCGATTCCATCTTTAAGTTCTACTCTATCGTCCTTTGCAAGCGCTCCTGCGGTTTCTCCAACTTCTTCCATCACCTTCAACATTTGTTTTGTTGAATTTTCTGGTTTTAGTATGTTCTTATCATCTGCCCATTGGGTAACATTTTCTATTAATTCGTCAAATTTCATAATGGTTTTTTTTTAGATGTTTTTTTTATAATAAATTCATTTAGATTGAAATACAAGATAATGAAAACAAGCTTACTACAAATCAATAAGAAGACACAAAGGAAAATTGAGATGATTTACTAATACCAAGAACGGAGAGATAGGAATATAAAATTTAGAAAGGAATTTAAGGAACGAATAGGTGTTGATTTGAATAATATTAATACTGGGAATAACGAAAATGGTGCAAGTCATCGATAACGTCAATATCCAATTACTTAAATATTGGGTTTTCAGCTAATAGTTTCTTTAGACTTAAATAAGTAGACAATAACCAGATAATTAAGATACTTCAAAAAGCCTTACAATTCACTTTGCCTAAGCTGAAACTGGAAGTAGATGAGGTTGAAGACTTGCCTTTGTTTTTGAATTAAACAGTGTTTTATTAAACTTTTTATTTAGTATTAAAGCTTTTTATAATTAATTATATACTTTAGCTATATTAGTCACAAAACAATTTAAAATGAAAAAATTAATTCTATTAACATTTTTAACATTAATATTCGTGGGCTGTAATCAAGCCGCAAGTGAAAAGTGCGAGTCTTTAGAAATAGCTAATGCGCAAATTGAGAAAGACATTAATACTTATAAAACAGCTTGGGATATGTTTTTTGAGACCAGAGATAGTCGAGCCATAAATACTGACAGTTTTGATGAGCAAGTAACAGTAGTTACTGCATCTGGTAATATAACAGGAATTGATGCATTTAGAGATTATTATAACAATTATTTGACTGGATTTTCCGATGCTGAATTTACTTTTGTTGATATTTTTGGCCAAGGAGAGAAAATTGTTAAACATTGGAGTTTTAAAGGAACACACGATGGAGAAATGTTTGGAATTCCTGCCACTAATAATAAAGTTGAAATAAACGGAACTACACTAGTTTTGATGAAAGATGGTAAAGTATTACAAGAACAAGATTTTTTTGATAATTATTCTTTCTTAATGCAACTAGGATTGTTGGAATAGTCAATACTTTAAACACCTCTTTAAAGTATAATGTTAAAGCCTCTAATTAATTTTAGTGGCGTTTTCTTTTAAACCACAGGCATAGGCATATCATCTTTAGTAAGTTCTGGGTTTTCTAGTTCTCTTAAATAAGTTAGACTAACATTTATAGATGCTTTTTGTAAGCAAAACCACATTCCAAGTATTTTATCAGTCGTATAGCTATAAACCATATATTTTACTGGGTATAGCGGGGGTGTAACTACCCTTTTAAAACTTTTATATCTTTTAATAACCTTGAAATTTCCTTGTCATCAGTTCCATCATAAATCCCACGTATTTGTTTTTTAGTATCGATTAAAATAAAATTAGGGGTATGTATAAAATCTTGAAGACCACCATCACCTTGCTCAACTACAGCAAGATAATTTTTCTTGCTAACTCATAAATATGTTTTTTAGACCCTGTTGTAATATTCCATTTAAAATCATTTACTCTTTTTTCGATTGCATATTTTTTAAGAACTTCAACAGTATCAATCTCAGGAGATACAGACATAGATAATAACATTATATCGTCATTATTAATGAATTCATCTTGTATTTTAATCATATTATTAGTCATAATAGGACAGATACTAGGGCAGCTAGTAAAAAAAATCAACTACATAAATTTTATTTTCATAATCCTTATTAGTTATATTGATACCATTTTGATTAGTTAAACTAAAATCCGCTACAGTATGATTTTTACTTATATTTCTTACACTTTTATCTACCAATTTTGGTTTAAAATCAACAGGATTGTAAATCGGAAATTGTTTATTGTCTTGTTGGCTGCATGAGAACAAGCTTTAAAAACAGTTTTGTACATTGTATTGATAATTAGATATTATGAAAAAGATACTTCTTTCTTTACTTTTAGTTCCTATGGTTTCTTTTGGGCAGACTAAGGATTCAATTAATCAGTACAAGGCTCTTCGCCTTAAAAATGAACTAGGATTTCAAAAGTCTTATCGAATATTAAAAACTACATTTAAAAGCTTAGAGGGGTTTCAAACTTTTTATCCTGGAACTAAAATAACACTTGAAAAAATACTACGATACCACTTTTACACGGCAATTCATATTAATCAAAAAGAGAATAAATTGTTTTCGATGGATTTAACTGAATTCAAGTTAAAAAATAATACTTCTGAGGAAGAAATAACAAAAGAAACAGTTGCACTAATAGGAGATATGTTTTTCGGCTCAGATGAACTTAAAGTAATACCTATTAAAAATTAACCAAAAATACTTAATGTGAAGCTTTTGTTTGTTTGTAATACTTATACCTCTTTTCTCGTTCTCTCAAAAAGTTAGAAATACATTGTGGAATAAAAGAAGTGACTCAGGTGATGGTTTTAAAGATGTTCCCATAGTATTTTAAAGTAGCAACAAACCTTATAGAGTTTAAATAAGATATTGATATTGATTTAAATAAATCAAACCCAAAAAATCGTTGTACTTTTAATTAATAATTTTTTCTTTAGTTTATAAATGGCAAAATTACCGAAAAAACATCAATTTTTAGACTTATCTGATTACGGACGCTCATCTGGGCATTGGATTGCAAGTAAACTTCAGCACACTGCTTTCACACCTATTCATGTAACTACCCTGTTTATTATAACCGGATTTACAGCAATCGGATTCTTATTAAATGGATACCTGATAACGTCTGCTTTTTTTATAATATTAAAATCCATTATAGATGCTGCAGACGGTGAATTGTCGCGTCTAAAAAAAAGCCCTTCATATGTTGGACGTTATTACGATTCAATAGCAGATTTATTACTTAATTTTTGTTTTTTATTAACCTTTTGGTACATCACCGATATTTCCATAATTTTTATGCTAATAGCTTTTTTTGGAATCCAACTTCAAGGGACTCTTTACAACTACTATTATGTGATTTTACGAAATTCCGTACAAGGTGATTCAACCAGTCGAGTTTTTGAAAACAGCAAACCCAAAGCTTTAAAAGGCGAAAGTCAGTCGAGGGTAAATCTATTTTATAAAATTTACAATACTTTATATATTTGTTTTGACAAAAGCATCTATTATATGGATAAAAATGCAAGTCACAGCAAGCCTTTTCCAAAGTGGTTTATGACGCTAATTTCTTTATATGGACTCGGATTTCAATTACTACTTATGTCGCTTATGTTGGTGTTTAAACTTCAAAGCTTTGTAATTCCCTTTTTTATTGGATATTCAGTTTTAATAATAGTATTTGTTTGTATTAGGAAGCTAATTCTTAAACCTTAAGACAAACTTGAGGTAATCAGCTTTAAGAATTCATTTCGAGTATCTGTTTCTTTAAAAGACCCCCTAAAACCTGATGTGGTGGTGGTCGAGTTCTGCTTTTGAACACCTCTCATCATCATGCACATGTGAGAAGCTTCAATTACAACCGCAACACTTAGGTTTAAGGGTATCGTTAATGCATTCTAAAATTTGTTCTGCATGCGTTCTTGAACTTGCAAACGTTTTGCAAAAACATCAACAACCCTAGGTATTTTACTCAATCCAACAATATGACCATTGGTAATATAGGCAATATGTGCTTTTCCAAAAAAAGGTAGGATATGATGTTCACAAAGTGAATATAATTCAATGTCTTTAACGATTACCATTTCCTTATATTCTTCCTTAAACTTAACACTTTCCATAAATTTGCTTTGGATCCGTTTAATAGCCACTAGTTGAAAATTTCATTGCTTTAGAAGCGCGTTCGGAAGTTTTGACTAGACCTTCACGATCAATATTTTCACCTAAAAGACTGATAATATTCGAAAAATTTATTTTTAATTCTTCAGTTAAGGAGGTGTTTTCAATTTTAAAGTTTTCGTTAATCATATGTTTTAAAAGTTGTTATTAAATTTTCTATGTTCATGCAATGTGTTAAAAAGAACTCGAAAGGGGGTGCTTAAAAAATTATGGTGAGTTAAACATTTCTGAATTTAGACTAATAAAAAACTAAAGATTCGGAAAACCTTTTATTGGTAATTCGCTCTAATCAAGCTTAAGGGGTTTCCTGTTATCTTGTGATATGTCTTTGAAAATATCCTCTATATAAGCTACAATGTTTAAACCTTTTGAATCTAGTATTGCATCACCTCCTGTTAGGTTAGCAAATTCCTGAGTTACAATTATATTCCTATTGAGTTGTCCCAGAAGTAACTCTCTTTTCACATCTTCTATTATTTCTTCTTTACTTTTGTTTGAGTTTAGTATATCAATCAAGTTATCGAAGTGTTCAGCTTCCTTATCAAGTTGGTTCCTAAGCACGATTAATCTTTTAGTAGTTTTATTCATATTTCAAATATAAAAATTACAACTAAATAGTTAAAAAAATATTTCCTCGAATCTTTTTCCTACTTAAAAGTCAATTTAGAAATCTTCCCTTTTCCTGCGGCATAAGCAACGGAATCGTTTAGGAAACGAACGGTATAAAATCCTTCATCGCTCAGGTGTTTCCAGGTTGAACCGGTATCAGAAGAATAATCCACCCCATCAAAGCCAACGGCTAGCAATTGAACCCCTTTGCTATTTGGGAAATATTGAACACAACTCCGATAGCCCGGATTTTGATTGTTGGCAACTACATTCCAGGTTTTACCTCCATCGGATGTTCTGATTTTATTTAAACTGTCTATTTTAGGTTTGGTGTAATCTCCCCCAACAGCATATCCGTTTTTTTTATCATAAAAATCTATACTAAATATTCCTGTAGTTGGTTCTCCTTGTAAAATAGGAGTTTCTGTAACAACCCAACTAAGCCCCTTGTCATTAGAAAAATAAACCCTGCTGTTCAATCCTCCTGTGGCTATCCAAGTTTCATTTTTGACAATAGAAATATTAGAATCACTGGCAGCAAAAAAGCCTTCGTTCTCTTTTATATCGCTAAAAACAGAACAATCGAGTTTATTCCATGAGTCTCCACCATCTCTAGTTATTAGGATGCTTATGCAATTGTCTGTATAATCTCCTACCGCAATTCCCTCTTCGTTATTCCAAAATTCCATGGAATCGTAAAATACCTTTTGATGAGATTCTATATAAACTACTTTTCCGTTTTTAAACAATAGAGCCGGATTTGAAATTGAGATTGCAAAAACATCTTCGTCTGTTAAGGCCAAAGCTCTAAAGTTTGGATTCAGAGAGTCCTTATCAGATAGATAATGCTCTTGTTTGATTTGTTCAGGAGCATTAGACTCAAATGAATAGATCAAGCCTGTTGCGCTAGCACTATAAATCTTATTATTTTTAATTTCAAGGGCTCTTATATTTATGGTAGAATCTAATAAAATTGGACTGATTTTTAAACCACTAAAAGATCTAGTATTATTAAAATTTGAATCCCTACAGCTGCTTAAAAAACTAAAAAAAACGACTAAGAGTATTAACTTGAAAAGAGGTTTTCTGTAAAACATAAATAGTCAAATTGAGTTTAAATTTAAAACAATTAAAGTTATGTTTAATTTGAAAACAATGCAAGACATTAGTATCTTCCATTAAATTAAAAAGTTATGGCTCAATCATTTGACTATATAATTATTGGAGCAGGTTCAGCAGGTTGTGTTATGGCTAACCGATTATCAGAAAATCCTGAGAACTCGGTTTTACTATTAGAAGCAGGAGGACCCGATACCAATATGAACATTCATATCCCTGGTGCTTATTTAAAAATACACAAGAGTAAAGACGATTGGGGTTTTTGGACCGAAGAACAATCTAATGTATTGGAGCGAAAAATATATTTACCACGAGGTAAAACACTAGGAGGTAGCAGTTCAACTAATGCAATGGCTTATGTTCGGGGTAACGCTTCTGATTATGACAGCTGGGCTTCGTTAGGCAATTCTGGATGGGGCTTTAAGGATGTACTCCCCTATTTTAAACGTTCAGAAAATCATGCTCAAGCAGATTTGTTAGATAAAGGATATCACGGTGTTTCGGGAGAACTTGGGGTTACCTATCCCGCCAAATTTAAATCGGCTTTTTTAGAGGGGTTTCTCACCGCATGTTCTGCAATAGGCATTCCCAGAACTACCGATTATAACGGTACAAAACAAGTGGGTGCTAGTGCTGTTCAAAGCACGATAAAAAATGGCAAAAGAATGAGTGGGGCTGTAGCTTTTCTAAAGCCTGTTTTAAAACGACCTAACCTAACGGCTATTACAAAAGCTCAAGTCGAAAAAATAATTTTAAAAGACAAAAAAGCTGTTGGTGTTCAATACACTAAAGGCTCAAAATCTATATATGTTGAAGCAAAAAAAGAAGTTATTTTATCCGCCGGATCTTTTCAATCGCCGCAGCTTTTAATGCTTTCTGGAATTGGGGATTCAACTGAGCTAAATAAGCACGGAATTGAATGTCTACACGAACTAGAAGGTGTTGGTAAAAACCTTCAAGACCATTTGTTTTTCCCTATTTCTGGGCAATCAAATACGCAAGGCGGTGTTAACCACTTCATTCCACCTTTTCAGCAATTCAAAGCAGCTTGGAACTATTTTATAAATAAAAAAGGAGTTTTTTGCACCGGGCCTCTCGAAGGAATGGCTTTTTTTGATATTGATCAGAAAGGGGAACAAGTAAATTTTCAATTTCACTTTTCTCCGATGTGGTTGGGACATGAATATGGCTATGATGCTTATGACCTCAATGGATTTCCACGCAGCGATGGTTTTACTATTTTTCCGACACTATTACACCCCAAAAGTCGAGGTACAGTAACCCTATCATCTGCAGACCCTAAAGCTGAACCGATAATTCAACCTAATTTTTTAGAAGAAAAAGAAGACCTGGATCAGCTCGTAAAAGGAGGGGATTTAGTCTTTAAAATGATGGAACATGAAGCATTAAAAAAGCACACCAAAACAAAAGGGCTTCCACACGACCGAAACAATAAGGATGCGCTTATCGAACACATCAAGAAAACTGTGGAAACCGTATATCATCCAGTCGGAACCTGTAAAATGGGCAACGATGATTTGGCAGTAGTTGATTCTTCCCTAAAAGTACATGGAATTACAAACCTCCGCGTGGTAGATGCCTCAATAATGCCTAAAATTGTTTCTGGAAACACAAACGCTCCGGTATTTATGATCGCTGAAAAAGCTGCTGACATGATTCTAAACTCTTAAAATAGGTGTAGAAAATCTGTGATCGCTAGACCAAAATAATTTTAGGTATTATTGCTTAACTATCGTCTCGGATTCTATCTTCTTATTGAGTATCATTCCGATCGGTTTTATCCTTACCAAATTTAGACCCAAAGCTATACAATAATCTAAGTTGGTCTATATATGTAAATACAAGATACCCTCATATAAATTCATTTCTAATAACCAATGGCCTTGAAATCTTCATAAAATGAAATAAGAGTTTCTTTTGACGGCTTGTTGGATTGAAAAAAGTATTAATTAATAGGTTTTTTAGTTGTTTGTACATAATTAAATATAGAATTACCAAAATACAATTGTAATGCTTAAGAAGCAAACAACCTTTTACATCAATAAAATAGAGGGATAGATAAAAGAAAAAGGCTAGAACAAGCGGTTATCCAAATACAAAATATTTATGAATGTTTTCTAAAATTTAAAAAAATAAAATCAATAACTTTAAAAAAATAATTTATTCAAAACATATGTTTACTTATAATACCGAATTAACTGAAAAATTCAATAGTGCTTTCAAGGTTGATCAGATTTACTCCCATTCTGAATTAAGAGACTTTCTTGAAAACGACAGTTCTTTTTCAGTGAAAAATGTTGCTGCTTATTCTTATAACAGGTGGAACAAAGGGATGAACGAGATTTTCCCACTGCTAGAATGGATGAATAGAGGATATTATAAGTATTTAGGAGAAAATAATGAGTACAACGGTATAATTATCCATCATCCCCAAGAAGGTATTCCTTATAGAATGGGAGAATTTAGAGAAGGTGAGCTAACTTTCGAAAACGGATTCAAGGATTTTAAAGATTGGAAAGATTCTACCGACTATGGTATAAAAATTATAGACTTTAATTCTAAAGTTACATTTGAGTCATTAGACAAAAAAATCACTCAAAGGAAAATGATTAAAGAAATCAAAGAAGAGCGAATTAAATTTGATGATGGCTATTCGAATCTATATGCAAATTCGGTTCTAGGTAAACTTTTAAAGTATAAGATTGAAGGTGATCAATTTGAATTTGGTCAAATAACTTATGTCATAAAAGACATTTGTTGATTTTTAGATATTTAAATGATTAGTTGTCTTCACCTGCATACAAAGACTCCCAATCATTAACCTTCATCGCCTCTATGTTCAAGTCATCTAGACCTTTTTGGTCAAATGGATTTTCAATATAATCCTGTACATTATAGAGAGCCATTAAAACAAAACTTACAACCAAAGAGAACATTAAAGAAACTATTGATTCTAATTGAAATCCGGTTCCTGAACTTGTTACAATTAATTGAGAGTTGTATAAAAATGGTGAAAAGTAAATAAAAATCAAACAGTATTTTCTTAATGAAATTGGGGTTCCATGTATTTTTATACCTCGTATTTGTTCCGCAGAGAGAAACAACTCATTTTTAACCCTAATAAGGCTGTCTTTTTCTCTTTCGTTGAATAGTTTTTTGTGAGAATCAATAATAAGCAACACTTCTTTTCTTTTCTCCCTTATTAAGCCAAAATCATTATCCGAAGAGGTGTTAATTAAGTAATTATTTAAATCCGTCTGAACTCCAACCAACTTATTGAATAAGCTTACATAATCTTTTTTATTTACTTCATCTACAGCATAAAAAATATTGGTTAAGTCAATTATTTTGTTTCTAAACTCAGAAAATAATGTAATGGCTTCTTGTCGTCTTTGATAAGCGCTTGTAATTGAAAAAACCAATGGAAAGACAATAGCAATACTAATTATTGTAAAATCAATTTTAATGTCGATTTTATACTTGTCATATAAAAAGTAGATGAGAATTGTTTCTATTAAGATGATTACAATCCTATAATTTAAGACTGATGCTAGTGCTTTTGAATTCATTATAATTTATTTGTTTTTTAAAAAACAGTATGTTTTTACATAAAAGTCGACTTACTTAATAAAAACCCTATGGCTATTCCTAAAAAAAGAATGATAAAATTTTTCATTTTAAAAAGAAATCCATATTTCTCCCAAGTGTCTGGGATTTCGTTTTTATTCTCATCTAAAGCAAAGCCAGATTTAGTGGAATATTTTGCATACCAATAAAAAAATAAGGTGCAAATGGTAATACCTAAAATAATTAAAAATATAGTGTCAATCATAGTGATTTATTTTATATCATATCTCTATAACGTCTAAAGGATTAAAATTATTACAACCAACTATTTTAAACTTATAAAACGTCAAAACTTTATTACTGCCAAAATTATAACTATTAATTATTATGGACTCATATGACGTTACTTCATTTATACTGCAACCAATCTTATTTTGTAAGTTTATATAAGAATAAGATTGAAAACACTGTGCCTGAAAGTGCTGCTGGAATTATAAGTAACTCATGAAAAACACCTATAAGTGTTGAATGAATTTCAAGTTTATACAGTACATAAAAGAAACCCACTACACTCCAGCTTGATAAGGCAACTATCAAGGATTTTTTCACAATCTATAGTTTATAATTCTTGTAATTCGGCAGCTACTGCTTCGACGCGCTCCATTACTCTCAACAAGTTTCCACCCCATATTTTCGCGATTTCATCTTGAGTATATCCTCGTTTCACTAGTTCTTTGGTTACATTCAAGGATTCAGAAGCATTGTTCCATCCTTCAATTCCACCCCCACCATCGAAATCAGAGCTAATTCCAACATGATCAATTCCAATTTTATTTTTGATGTAGTCAATATGATCAACAAAATCAGAAACAGAAACAGGAGGAACTTGCTTTTTAAGTTCTTTTATTTCATCTTCAGCTAATTTCATAAGCTTTTTATTCTCCTGAAGATAAGCTTGACGATCATCAAAGCTTAAAGCTCTAACTTCATATTTATCTAGAACAGTAATGTTGTTGTTTGCTCCTACAACTTTTAGAAGAGAATCTTTAGCTTTTTTATAATCGTTGTGTTTCTGAGTATTTAAGTAGGAACTAAATGCTACTGTTTGGACTACACCCTGACTTTTTTTTACCCATTGGAGTTGTTCGTCGTCTAAATTTCTAGAATGATTGCATAAAGCACGAGCTGACGAGTGAGATGCCATGAGTGGTGTTTTAGAATGCAATGCCATTTGACGAATTGCTTCTTTTGAGGGATGAGAAATATCGACCATAATACCGTAATAGTTCATTTTTTCGATCACTTTTTTACCCAAGTCACTAAGTCCATTATGAAGATAAATACTGTCTCTTTCGCCAGTATTAGAATCTGATAATTGACTGTGCCCATTATGAGCTAAAGACATATAACGTGCTCCTCTGTTATAAAATACCTCAACATTATTAATATCCTCTCCAATTGGAAAACCATTCTCGACACCAATCATCGCTATTTTTTTTCCACTTTTCCAAATACGTCTAACATCTCCAGCAGTTAAAGCCAATTCTATTCGATCTGATGCATAATCAGTTACTAATCTATGAATAGCATTGAACTTATCGTCTGCATTTGCGGCTGCCTTTGCATATCCCGCTTCATTTAGTTCACCTTGACCAGTATAAACTATAAACCAAGCTACGTCTAATCCTCCTTCTTCCATTCCTGGAATGTGAACCTGAGATTTTGTTTCAATACTATAATTTAAAGAGTCCGTGAAATTTCCAATGTCAATATCATCGTGAGTATCTATAGTAATTACCGCCTGATGAATTTGTTCTGCTGTTGTCATCGATTTGTTTTTACCTTCTCCTGTACAGCTAAAAAAAAGAAGCGCACTAAAAAGGTTAGCTGTTTGATAAATGAGTCGCATAATTATAATGATTTTTGACTAAGGTAAATAAACTTTTTAAAGTGCTCAAAAACAACCTACTATTTGATTAGGTTACTTTTGGTCTTTCGTTGTCAATATTAAAATACTCTTGGGTAACCATAATCTCCTTTACTCGCTCTATGGCTCTTAATATATCAACAAAGGAAGTGTAAATTGGAGCAATTCCAAGACGCAGGTAATTAGGGGGTCTAAAGTCTGGAATGACTTTCACTCCCGAATTTTTCCCCTGAATTAAAGCTTTACAAACCCTCCAACACTCCTGATGTTTGAGGGTGACGTGTGAACCTCTTTCTTCTGGACTCAAAGGAGTTTCTATTTCAAATCCAAGGGTAGTTAGCTTTGAATCAATTAAATCGATCATATATGCTGTTTGATCTTTACTTTTTTTACGAATATTAGTTATTCCTGCTTTTAGGCTGAGATCAATTCCAGCCTCCATTGCTACCAGTGAAAGTACCTGAGGTGTTCCAGCATCAAATCGACTTATTCCCTCGGCTGGTATATAGGGTAATGAAAAATCGAAAGGACTTTGATGTCCGAACCAACCTTGAATTGGAGAATGTAACTTCGCTATAAGGTCTTTTTGAATATAAATAAAAGCAGGGGCTCCCGGCCCTCCATTCAAGAATTTATAGGTACACCCCAAAGCTATTTTTGTTTTACTATGGTGAAGATCAATATCAACAACTCCTGCTGCATGACTTAAATCCCAGACAATGATGCTGTTATTTTCTTCTGCAAATTCATTCAAACTTCTCATAGGATATAACCATGCACTTTTATAAGCGACTAAGCTGAGGCATATAATCCCGGGCTGTTTCTCGATTTTCTTTTTCAAAAGAGTTAAATCTGCCTTTAAGTCACTTGAATAGTTTACGATTATTAGCGGGTTACATTCAAATTGTTTTGTAAGACCTTCCATTACATAAACATCAGTAGGGAAGTTTAAGGAGTCAGTTACCAAATTATTAGGGGTTATTTTGGAAGAAAGAAGTGCGTGAATTAATTTATATAAATTAACCGATGTAGACTCTCCTATTTTTAATTCATCTGGATCAGCTCCCAAAAGTTGAGCTAATTTATTTTCCAGTCTTTTGGGAAGATCCAACCAATGATCATTCCAACTGCGGATTAAATTTTGTCCCCATTGAGAATCGATCGCTTGCCTAATATCTGTTTTTACTTGAAGGGGTAATTTTCCTAAAGAGTTTCCATCTAAATATATTTCATTGGGATTATGATGAAAATAAGTGCTAAAAAGTTTCAAAGGATCTTGATCGTCTAGATATTCAGCCCGTTTTAAATCGTTCATAATTAATTTGTTAAAAAAGGTAAAACCTCTGCTACCCATAATGCATACATTGTACTGCTTGGATGCAAACCATCCGAGGCAACCAATTCCGGCTGAACCAAGGCTTGTCTTGATATTGGAGTTATATCAAAGTAAGCTACTCCTGCTTCTAAACAAGCATTTTGAATTATGGAATTAAAAAGATTAATCTCCTGCGCAATCTGGGTTTTATTTCTATTAAAAGCAAAAGGTGTTACACCCCAGTCTGGAATTGAAAGCACCATCACCCCTGCTTCTGCTTTTTTACTTAATGCTATTGATTTGTCTAATAAAACTAAAAACTCCTCTCGAAAGTTTTCTGGACTACGTCCTCGGTATTGATTATTAACTCCAATCATTAAAGAAACTAAATCATAATTAGGTAAAAGTTCTTCCTCTTCAATTGCTGCAAACAATTCGTCAGTAGTCCAACCAGTCCGTGCAATAATTTTAGCTTCTTCAAAAACAGTTCTAGTTGCATTTGCATGAGAAACCAATTGGTTGGGCCAACTTTTATTGACTTCAACACTTTCACCAATAGTATAACTGTCCCCAAGTGCCAAAAAAGTTTTAAATTGATTTTGCTCTGGAGAGGAGCAATTTGTAACTAAAAACAAGGATAAATAAAGTAGTTTTGTCATGATTATTATTAAAAGTTCTTTAAAAATAGTGATTTCTTTAGTTTTAAGATCAATCAAATTGAGAACTTAGGTTTAAAAAAAATGGTATTTTGCAGTAAAATATAAAACAATGCAAAGTTCCAAATTCAGGAGAGCCATTTTAGATAAATTAACTGAAAACAGTTTTAATTCCGAAACAGCAGAGCTAAGTACTCTTGTCATTTTACTGATATCGTACTTGATTATTACAATAATTCTTTTCTGGATTTCAAAGAAAACTATTCTCAGCGTTTTCAAAAAACTAACAACAAAGACAAAAAGCACCTTTGATGATATTTTATTACTGCACAACATTCCAAAATTACTTTCCTATTTCCCAGCCTTATTTTTATTACATAAATTGATTCCTGAACTATTTGAAAATCAAGATTGGATCGAAAATATTTTTGAGGCATTAACCATTGTTGTTGCTCTAGCGCTCATTCGCTCTTTATTAAAATCCCTTCGCGACTACCTAAAAACATTAAGTTCATTCAAAGACAAACCCATTGACAGTTATATTCAGGTGATTATGATTTTTCTCTGGTTTGTTGGAGGAATAATAATTTTATCTGTACTAACAGGAACTGAAATTGGGACTTTTTTAACCACATTAGGTGCTTTATCTGCAGTATTACTGTTTGTGTTTAAGGATACTATCCTAGGTTTTGTAGCCAGCGTTCAAATAACCATCAACGATACGGTTCGAATAGGAGACTGGATTAGTATGACTAACAGCAATGCAGATGGTACGGTTTTAAAAATAAGTTTATCTACAGTTCAAATTCAAAATTTTGACAATACTATTACATCAATTCCTACTTACAAACTAATTTCAGATTCTTTCATTAATTGGCGTGGGATGAGTGAATCCAGTGGGCGAAGGATTAAGAGATCTATTTTAATAAAAGTTGGAAGTATTCGATTTCTTAAAGAAAATGAGATCCAACCCCTTAAAAAAATTAAATTAATGAATGGGGTTATACAAACTAAAGAAGACGAAATTAAGTCCCATAATGAAACTTCAAATGTTGATAAATCGCTTTTGATTAACGGTCGTAACATAACCAACATTGGTCTTTTCCGAAGTTACACAGAAGCTTTTCTGAAGCAGCACCCTATGATCAGCAAAGAAATGACTTTAATGTGTCGCCAATTGGCCCCTACATCTCAAGGTATTCCTATTGAAGTTTATGCTTTTAGTAAAGACAAAGATTGGGTTAAATATGAGGGAATTGTAGCGGATATTTTTGATCACTTGCTTGCTTCTACTGAGTATTTCCATCTAGAATGTTTTGAACTTTCACCAATAATACCTCCAATCAATGTTTAAGAAAACTCTTTTCGTTTCCACCTTATTTTTTCATTTTTTTTGTTTTGGCCAAAATTGGACCGGTTCGGAGCTCATCAATAAGAGCATTGAATACCATGACCCAAACAACAATTGGACTAAATTTTCTGGAGCATTAAACATTACAATGGAAACTCCAACTAGAGCCCCTAGAGTTAGTTCGATCTTAATAGACTTACAAAAAGAATATTTCAAAAATGAATATGGAAGTGATTCCAATAGTATAATCCAAGAAATTCAAAATGGAACTTGTACCCTTTTGCTAAACGGCTCATCTGATTTTACCCAAGAACAAGAAAAAAAATATCGCTTAAGTTGTGATCAAGCAAAAAGAACTCGCGATTACTATACTTACCTCTATGGCCTCCCTATGAAGTTAAAAGATCCGGGGACTATAATTGAGCCAAAAACAGAAAAAAGAACCTTTAAAGGAAATGAATATTGGGTTGTAAAAGTCAATTACGAAAAAGGAGTAGGCAAAGACATTTGGTACTTTTACTTGAACCCTAAAAGTTTTGCCATGGAAGTTTATCAATTTTTTCATGACGAAAGCAAAAATGACGGTGAGTATATTCTTTTGACTGAAGAACAGGTTGTTGATGGTATTATAATGCCCAAAAATAGAGCTTGGTATTACAATGAAAAAGACAAATACTTAGGAACCGATTTTCTTTTTAAAAACGAAATCAAATAATTGATGTTCCTGGACAAAATCCATGCCATATGGAATCCAGAATGCTACCATGGGTGGAATAAATCTAAAAAGTTTTTTGAAGGCTGGTATTATAAAATAATCAGTAAGGATCAAAAACATGCTTTAGCAATTATTCCAGGAATTGCAATGGATGAAACAGGAAAAAAACAGGCTTTTATCCAAGTATTAGATGGGAAAGAATTAAACGCTTCATATCACAAATTTGATGCTTCTGATTTTGTTGCAAGTTCTAAAAAGCATGACCTTCAAATTCAAGGAAATCGTTTTACTTCAGACAGTATTGAGCTCGATTTGCCTGATTTAAAAGGCAAATTACACTTTACAAATAGAAAGCCTTGGTCAACTAGTTTTCTTTCTCCTGGTATTATGGGTCCTTTTTCTTTTGTCCCTTTCATGGAATGTTATCATGGAATTTTAAGTATGAATCACGGGATCGAAGGTTCGTTGATTCATAAAAAAAAAACACATTCTTTTGACGAAGGAAGAGGTTATATGGAAAAAGACTGGGGCCACTCCTTCCCAGAAGGATACATCTGGATGCAGAGCAACCATTTCAGTCAGCCTGGTGTTTCTGTCAAAGCTTCGATTGCCAAAATCCCTTGGTTAGGTTCTTCTTTTATTGGTCATATTGCCGGAGTTTTGGTTGCAGATTCATTAATTGAATTTACTACCTATAACGGAACTAAACTTAAGCATTGTTCTGTTTCAGAAGAGCAGGTTTGTCTTGAAATGGAAAACAAAAATTATAGGCTTTCGATAATAGCTGAACGAAAAAAAGCGACTGCTTTGGCTGCACCAATTTCAGGTTTTATGGACGCTAGAATAGAAGAAAGTATGCATGCACAAATTCACGTGAAGTTGTTTGATAAAAAAAATAACTCAACTTTATTAGATGACGTTGGATTATCTGCAGGTCTTGAGGTTGCAGGAAACCACAACGTTTTATTAAAATAGATTTAGGCTTTTTTTTTAAAATATCTTATGTAGAGGGCAAATGCGCATAACAAAGAACCCCCTGGTAATAAAAACAAGCCGCCGAGCAAGATGTAAAATTTACTGGGTTTTGTTTTTTTAACAAGGCCGGGAAGTTCCTTTAGACTCTGTTTAAAACCTTTTTCTTTCATAAGATAAATACCGTTCAAAGTTACTTTTCTTTTTTCAGTATGCAAATCTTAAAATCTAAACCTTAATAATATCCCTATTCAGTTTTATATCTGCCATGCTCGTTGTATATTCATACCATGATTGATAAATTAAAAAGCAATTATGGTGCTTTGTTTGAACCTGCTTTAATTTCAGAAATTGAATTCGCAGGGCAGTTAAAAAAAGTAGAATCCGGAACTCAGCTCATGCATATAGGGCAATACATTAAAAGCATGCCCCTTGTGCTTTCGGGGATCCTAAAAATCATGAGAGAAGACCAAGAAGGTGATTCCCTTTTGCTTTATTATTTAGAGCAAGGAGAAACTTGCGCAATGACCCTAAGTTGCTGCCTAGGAAGCCAGAAAAGTGAAATTATTGCTGTTACTGAATCCGATACCGAGCTCATCATGATTCCAATAGAAAAAATGGAGACCTGGACTGCTCAATATAAGAGTTGGAGGGATTTTGTTTTTAACAGCTACAATCATAGAATTAAAGATTTGTTAGAAACGGTAGACAGTATTGCTTTTCTAAAAATGGACGAACGTCTTATAAAATATTTAGAAGAAAAATCTAGAATATCGGATGATGGGATAATTCATAAAACGCATCAGGAAATAGCCCACGAACTTCATACTTCTCGGGTTGTGATTTCAAGACTCTTAAAAACATTAGAACGAAAAGGAAAGGTTACAATAGAAAGAAACCGTGTTAAACTGCTGAAAATTTAGGCTTGGTAACTTGTGTTACCAAATCAATCCCACAAGATAATGTACTTTTGTAAAAAAATATAACCTTGAAACGTCTTTTCCCAATCCTTGACTGGCTTCCAGACTACAAGAAAAGTATGCTTTGGAGTGATGCTGTTTCTGGTATTACGGCTGGAATACTTGCTATTGCGCAAGGAATGGCCTATGCCATGATTGCAGGCTTACCGCCTGTGCTTGGTCTCTACGCCGCATTGACTCCTCAAATCATATATGTATTGATGGGTACTTCTAGACAGCTTTCTATTGGTCCCGTAGCAATGGACTCTTTGATTGTTGCTGCTGGAATTGGAACCCTGCATATTGTAGGGGTTGATCAATATATTGCTGCAGCCGTATTTTTAGCCCTTTTTGTAGGGGTTATTCAAGTTCTTTTAGGAACCCTAAAGCTTGGGTTTTTGGTTAATTTCTTATCAAAACCAGTTCTCAACGGCTTTACATCAGCTGCAGCCATAATAATTGGATTTAGTCAATTGAAACATTTGTTTCGGATAGATATGATGCAAACCAACAAAATACACATCTTACTCCAAGAAGTCGTTTCAAATATTTCCAAAACTCATTTTCTGAGTTTTGGACTTGGGGTTTTTGGAATTATTTTAATTAAGGTTTTTCAAAAAATTAATAAAAAAATTCCTGCTATCTTAATCATTGTAAGTTTAGGAACCTTAGTCTTATACTTAACCCAATGGCATCTAATTGGAATTAAAATTGTAGGAGACATTCCAAATGGCCTTCCTGAATTTGGTGTTCCAAGTTTTGATAAAAATCAGCTTTTAGATCTCCTACCGGTTGCAATTACACTTGCTGTTGTAGGATTTACTGAAGCAATATCAATAGCCAAAGCGATAGAAGAAAAACATACTGAATACGAGGTTGACCCTAACCAAGAGCTTATTGCGATAGGAAGTGGAAATATCATCGGATCTTTTGCGCAATCTTATCCTGCAACAGCATCGTTTTCAAGGTCTGCGATTCAAGATCAAGGTGGTGCAAAATCTGGGATAGCTTCTTTATTTAGTGCAGGGCTTGTTTTGCTTACTTTACTTTTCCTAACTCCGCTCTTCTATTATTTGCCCATACCTATTTTAGCAGCCATAATCATGGTATCTATATTTGGTCTAATTGATTTTAAATACCCTATGAAACTTTGGAAAAAAAATAGAGATGAATCTCTTGCCTTTTTCATAACCTTCATTATTACAATGTCCGTTGGAATTCCTCAAGGAATACTTTTTGGAGTGCTTTTTTCACTTTTAACAATGATTTATAGAACCTCGAAACCACATATAGCAATTTTAGGTAAAGTTAAAAACACAGAATATTATAAAAACATTAGCCGCTTTGAAAAAGATGTTGTTATTGAAGAAAATATTTTGGTTTTTAGGTTTGATGCTCAGCTGTATTTTGGAAATCAAAATTTCTTTAAAAAAGAATTACTGAATCAAGTTGAACTAAAAGGAAATAAACTCGAACTCATAATAATCAATGCAGAAGCTATCAATTACATCGATTCTAGCGCGCTCACTATGCTTGAAAAACTATGTGTGGATATTAAAAATAGTGGTGTCAAAATTATGATTTCTGGTGCAATAGGACCAATTCGAGACATCATATTTAACCATAAATTAATTAAAATAATTGGGCCTGAAAATCTTGCTATAAAAACCTCTGAAGCTGTAAACCTCTATAATGACGGGGCATCTTCTTCTGATATTCAAAAGAAAATATCAAACCAAAACTTGACCGTAACAAATGTTACCAAAAGTGATCAAAAGTGATCAAAATGAAACCTAGTTTTGTTGCCACAAAGAAAGTATACTAAAAAGACCTAAATGAAAATTGAACAAATTTATACCGGCTGTCTTGCGCAAGGCGCATATTATATAGAAAGTAAAGGAGAAGTTGCTATAATTGATCCACTTAGAGAAATAAATTCTTATCTAAAGAAGGCAAAACAAGATGATGCAAAAATTAAATATATTTTTGAAACTCATTTTCACGCTGATTTTGTTAGTGGTCACGTCACTTTATCTAAAAAAACTGATGCCCCTATTATTTATGGACCCACTGCAAAAACCGCTTTCGATTCCTTAATCGCTTACGACGGACAAAAATTTAAATTGGGTGATATTACCATAATTGCACTTCATACTCCCGGGCATACTCAAGAAAGCACTACCTACTTGCTTAAAGATAGTAATGGAAAAGACCACGCAATATTTAGTGGTGACACCTTGTTTTTAGGGGATGTTGGGCGTCCCGATTTGGCTCAGAAAGCAGCAGATGTGACTCAAGATCAATTAGCCTCTATGCTTTTTAAAAGCTTACGCACCAAGATCATGCCATTAGCTGATGAAGTTATTGTTTATCCCGCACATGGAGCTGGCTCTGCTTGTGGTAAAAATTTAAGTAAAGAAACTATTGGAACTATTGGGGAGCAAAAAAGAATAAACTATGCTCTTCGCGAGGACATGACCGAAGCCGAATTTATAAAAGAAGTAACCGATGGCTTGCTTCCACCCCCTCAATACTTCCCACTTAACGTTCAATTAAATAAAGAGGGTTACGAAGACTTTGATGACGTCCTTAAAAGAGGAGCGCAAGAGTTTGATGTTGAAGAATTCGAGCAGCAAGCTAAGCATTCAGAAGCTATTATATTAGATGTTCGTAACCAAACTAATTTTGCTATAGGTCATATTCCAGGGTCAATTTTCATTGGAATTGATGGTGGTTTTGCTCCTTGGGTTGGTGCATTAATTGGTGATATTAAGCAACCAATTTTGTTGGTAACGCCATCAGGAAGAGAACAGGAAACAATAACACGACTCTCCAGAGTTGGTTTTGATAATACGGTTGGTATCCTTAAAGGCGGATTTGTGTCTTGGAAAGAGTCTGGAAAAGAAATTGATAACGTACATTCTATAAGTGCTAAAGAATTTAAAAATAACCTAACCGATAGCTCTCCTGTCTTTGATGTAAGAAAACCTGGCGAATATAGTTCGGAACATATTCCGCATGCAAAAAACACTTCTTTAGATTTCATTAATGAACATTTAAATGATTTCCCTGAAAATGGAAATTTTTATATTCATTGTGCAGGTGGATACAGAAGTATGATTGCTGCTTCAATATTAAAAAGAAGAGGAATTCATAATCTAATCGACATAAAAGGTGGTTTTGGTGCCATAAAACAATCAGGGATTGTTATTTCTGATTATGTTTGCCCAAGCACTTTATAATCGACAAATTGGGTTTTGATTGTTTCAAACACGCTTAAATGTCGCTAAGTATATTGAGAAAATTTATCTAGATTTGCAATTCAATACCAAGTCATTAGGGAATAAAAGATTACATGAGAAAATATTTATGGAGTGCGTTTTTACTACTTAGTGCCGCGCAAATTTTTGCTCAATCTCCTAACGAAAGAAATTCCCTGTCAAAAAACAACCTATACATATATTGGGGATGGAATTGGAGCTCCTATAGCGATTCGGATATTAATTTCAAAGGAAGCGCTTATGACATCAGGTTAAGTGACGTTAGGGCGCAAGACAGACCCACTTCGTTCGATGTAAAAACCTATTTCCATCCTTTACACATAACCAACCCACAATACAATGTTCGCGTTGGGTATTTTTTTAAAGATCGCTGGGATATATCTTTCGGTGTTGATCATATGAAGTATGTAGTCAACCAAAATCAAACAGTAGTTGCTAATGGTTTTATTAGTGAAACTGGAACAGCTTATGATGGAACATACGATAATGCACATGTTGTTATTGAGCCTGGTTTTCTTCAATTAGAACATACTGATGGTTTAAATTATGTGAATTTTGAAGTTCGAAAACACACTCAATTGTTGAAGTATAAAAAAATAGAGCTAAATGGTCAACTTGGTGCTGGACTTGGAGGATATATGCCTAAGACAGATGCGTCTCTTTTAAATTTTGAACGAAATGATGATTGGCATTGGGCGGGCTTTGGAGCTCATGTTGTTACCGGCTTAAACCTTACTTTTTTTCAAAAATTCTTTCTTCAGAGTGAACTCAAAGGAGGTTATATTAATTTAACAGATATTAAAACTACTGCTTCAAATAAGGATGGAGCTAAACAAAAATTCTTGTTTTCTCAAATCAATATCGTGTTCGGTGGGATTATTAAACTTCATAAGGGCAACAAAGTAAAAAAGTCAGAAGAACAAAGTGAAGTTGCTGAAGAATAAATTGTTACCTCTGACTTTATTTGAATTCAACAGAATTAAAATAGAGCAAGCCTTATCCTTTTAGTCTTTGTATTAATGCTAGAGTATCTTTTACGTTATTAGTTAGTTCAGCATATGATTGATTTGCCAAAATATCTTTAGAAATTAATTGTGACCCCATACCTACACAGGTAACACCTGCATCGAACCAGCCTTTTAGATTTGCTTCATCTGTAGAAACTCCTCCTGTTGGCATTATAGAAGTCCATGGTTGCGGTCCTTTAATAGCTTTAACAAAGCCAGGTCCGTAGGTACTTCCAGGGAAAAGTTTCACAACTTCACATCCCATTTCCTCGGCAGTAGCAATTTCTGTTAATGATCCACACCCTGGTGACCAAAGTACTTTTCTGCGGTTACATACAATTGCAATGTCTTCCCTAAATACAGGAGTAACTATAAAGTTTGCTCCCGAAAGCATGTATTGAGATGCTGCTGCTGCATCGGTAATTGACCCTACTCCCATGATCATTCCAGGAAGTTCCGCAATAGAATATTTTATTAATTGGTTGAATATTTCGAAAGCAAAATCACCTCGACTTGTAAACTCCATTAAGCGAGCTCCGCCATCGTAACAAGCTTTTAATACTGATTTAGCTACGTTTATATCCTGATGGTAAAACAAAGGAACCATCCCTGATTCTTTCATTTGCTGTACTACTTCTAGTCTTGTATATTGTGCCATAGTAATCTATTATCGAGCAACACGCCCTGAAGCGTCTCCTCCCATTAGTTTTTCGATTTCTGGAATAGTAACTAAGTTTGCGTCCCCTTTAATGGTGTGTTTTAAACAGGATGCTGCTACTGCATAATCCAGTGCTTTTTGATCGTCTTCTGGATAATGAATTAACCCATAGATTAAAGCTCCCATAAAAGAATCTCCTCCTCCTACACGATCTACAATATGTGTTATTTGATATTGTGCGCTTTCGTACATCTTTTTGCCGTCGTATAAAACTCCTGCCCATGTATTGTGAGAAGCAGAAATTGAGCCTCGCAGCGTTGTAATTACTTTTGTAGCCCGCGGAAATTTTGCTTGCATTTGTTGACATACGGATAAGAAAGATTCTGCTTTTACATCTTTTCCTTGTGTTGTAATGTCTAAACCTTCTGGCTTAATACCAAAATGCATTTCTGCATCTTCCTCGTTTCCTAATATAATATCGCAGTACGAAGTTAATTTGGTCATGATGCTTTCGCGATCCCCATCGTAATTCCACAACTTAGCTCGGTAATTTAGATCGGTAGAAATAGTAATTCCCATGGAACTTGCAACTCGAACTGCTTCTAGACATGCGTCTGCTGCACTCTGAGAAATTGCCGGAGTTATTCCAGTCCAATGAAACCATTGTGCATCTTTAAAAACCTCGCTCCAATCGACCATTCCCGGTTCTATTTCTGACATTGCTGAATGTGCACGGTCATAAACTACTTTACTCCCTCGGCTTACAGCTCCCGTTTCTAAAAAATAGATGCCCAATCGATCTCCGCCTTCTACAATGTGTTTTGTACCAACATTGCGTTTTCTCATTTCCATGAGTGCACATTGACCAATATCGGTTTTTGGCAAACGGGTAATAAATTCTACTGGTACGTTATAATTAGCTAGTGAAACTGCTACATTAGATTCTCCTCCTCCGTAAACTACGTCAAAGCTATTGGCTTGTGAGAAGCGTAAAAAATTCTGAGGGGCTAATCGCAACATGATTTCCCCAAAAGTGACCACTTTTTTCATTATTTAAATAAGATGTTTGATTTTTTATTAAATACCTAATGCTTGCCCTCCACCAATCTGAATGGTTTCTGCGGTAATAAATGCAGCATCATTACCTGCTAAAAAGGATACAACTGAAGCAACCTCTTCTGGCTGTCCAAGTCTTCCTAACATGATGTTGTTCTTCCACGAAGCAAAGACCTCTGGTTTAGTAGATTTAATTTGAGCATGGAAAGGAGTGTCAATGGTTCCCGGAGAAACTGCATTTACACGGATTCCATATTCTGCTAAATCTTTTGCTAATGCTCGTGTTATTGCATGTACTCCTGCTTTAGATGTTCCGTAGATTCCAGCTCCTGGTCCACCTGCATTCCATCCTGCATTAGATGTGTAATTAATGATCGTTGGAATTTCTCCTTTTTTAAGGAATGGAATCGCTGCTCTTGAAGTAAAGAATACAGAATCAAGGTTTAGTGCCATTACATTTCTGTAAAATTCTGTTGTCATCTCCTCGAAACGAGAACGTCCACCTAACCCACCTGCGTTGTTTACAAGCACATCGATCTTTCCATATTTTTCTCCAATAGCAGTTATGTGAGCGGTTACTGCTGCTTCGTTCGTTACATCAAAACCAACATACTCTGCGGTGATTCCATCGGAAGCAAGTTCTCGAACTCTTTTTGCTCCTGCTTCCTCTTCAATACCATTTAAAATGACGGTATATCCGTCTTTTGCTAATCTTTTTGCTACTTCAAAGCCAATTCCTCCTGTAGCCCCTGTTACTAATGCTATTCTATTATTTGAGTTACTCATTGTGATGTTTTATTTAATTATTTTCAATGGGTTTGATTTCTTTTATAAGTAGATATAAAGACAATGTTGCTAAAGGTGCAAGCACTGCTAATATCATAAAGGCAGGTGTGTAAGATTCCACAGTAATGATTGGAATTAGCCAGTTCATTATAATAACTGAAATTGCTCCTATACTTCCCCCTAGACCTGCTAGTGTTCCTACTGATTTACCGCTAAGTAAATCACTAGGTATTGTTTGGATGTTGCTTATTGAGAATTGGAATCCAAAAAGAACTAGAAACACAAAACTTACAAACTTCTCGGGAGTGTCTGCAAATAAAATAGCCCCTATAATGGAGATGAAAATTACTGTACAACCTATTGAAACGGTACGTTTTCTTGTAAAGTCTACACTGTGGTTGTCTAAAAGTCTTTTAGCATACCATCCGCCACAAATACTCCCTATCATTGCTCCTACATAAGGGAACCATGCATAGTATCCGATTTCTTTTACGTTAAAATCGAACTCTTTGTAAAGATAAATTGGCATCCAAAAAACGAATAACCACCAAATTGGTTCTATAAAAAAACGTGCTGAAATTACTCCCCAAGCTTCTTTTTTTGAAAGAATTTCTAAAACCGTTAAAGCTTTTTCGTCTTCTACGTTTTGTCTGCTCTCGTGACGACCAGATACAATGTGTTCTTTTTCTTTTTCTGTTAGCCAAGGATGTTTTTCTGGATTTGTTTTATTGATTATTGCCCATGGAATTATCCATAAAAAACCAAGTACTCCAATAATCACAAAGGTTACCCTCCAGCCATATATTCCATATAACTCAGCTACAGATGGTGCTGCTACTATAGAACCGATTCCAGCCCCAGCATTGAATATACCTTGTGCAAGAGCTCTTTCTTTTATTGGAAACCATTCCGCATTGTTCTTTACTGCTCCTGGCCAGTTACCAGCTTCTGAAACTCCCAATAGTCCTCGGAAGATACCTAATGAAGCGGCTCCTCTTGCAAAAAAGTGCAATACGGAAGCTAGCGACCAAAAGAATATGGATAAGATAAATCCTATTTTGGTTCCAACTTTATCATAAACTTTACCAGATATAAATTTACCAGCAGCATATGTTATTGTAAAGATATTAATGATCCATGCATAGTCTTGCTCGGTCAAACCAAGTTCGTCTTTCATTGCTGGCCACATTATTCCTAGTGCAGCTCTATCGATATAGTTTATTACAGTTGCCAGACAAACTAGGCCAATAATCCACCATCTTAAACCTTTGATTTTCATAATCTCTTTATAATAAAACGAAATAAACAGTAGTCTACCAATCGTTTTGATCCCTCTATTAATGTTTAGGGTGGTACAACACCCGTTTAACTTTTATTCAATTTCATAGCAATACTGATAGAGTACCTTGAAATGTCTTTTCATGGCCTCTTTTGCAGCATCTGCATCTTGATCTCGAATTGCGTCTAAAATACTTTTGTGTTCTTCAATCCCTTTAAAGGCAGTGTCCTTGTCACAAACATGATGTTGTTCAAAGTTATTGATTATTTCAGGGGTAATTTTAAGCATAAACATATTTAGGGTAGAGTTACCACTAGCCCGCGCAATAGCAAGATGAAAAAGTAAATCTTCTTGAACAGCATCATCACCTCGAATAACTTTAGCAGAATAATCTGACAAAGCGTTTTCTATGTGAATCAAATCGTCTAAAGTTCTTCTAAGAGCAGCTAACTTAACAGCTTTTAATTCTAAAAATATTCTTGCCTCAACCAATTCTTTAAATAAAGGTGAAGGTAATCCCAAGATATCGTCAATCATTCCATTTAAAGCGGTGATACCTATATCGGCAACAAATGTTCCGCTTTGAGGAATTGACTTTACTAAGCCATAATATTCTAAAGTTTGCAAAGCATCTCTGAGGTTACCGCGAGAAACATTAAACTTCTCTGACAATACGCGTTCAGAAGGAAGTTTATCACCAGGTTCTAGGTTTTTTAAATTAATTAAATCCTTTAGATCTGATATAATCTTTTTCTTTGTGCTCTGAATTTCTGTATCAACAATCATATTGCATCAATATTTAGACTTAGGTTATAAAATATATTCAAAGTTAATCATTTAATCTATTCATGAGAGACTGCAAGTTCATAGTACTTTACTCGAGCAAAAGACCCTTCATCTCTACTTTGAAAATAATTACCTGCTTTAAAGTAATTTTCAAAAATTCCCCACTTTTGAATATGAACACTATCATAAATAATGGAATATAAGTCATTGAAAACAATTTCCATTGATCCATCAGCTACAATAACTTCAAGAGTAAATTTTTCATTACCTACATCTACAGGAATGGTGTATCCATCGTCATCTCCCCATGCGCTTTCATGAAGTAATTCTTCATAGGTGGCATTTAGGTTTTTGACAATTTTTGTTTTGATTCGAACACGTCCATTATGCCAATAAATTTTTAGTATTGGGGGTGCATTATTATCATCCTCTCCGATTAAATCTCGTTGCTCATTAGTTAACCTTCCATGAATTTGCATGATAATAACCCGGTGTGGTTTTCCATTTTCATCTAAAGATACTTCAGGAACCGAAAGTAAACCTCGCATCGTTCCTCCTTGAGAAAAAGTCCAGTTGGTATTATCACTTCCCGCAACCATTTGTTCGCGCAACTCCGTTCTTGAATAAGTAGAGTTGGCTGTAGTGTTTGCTGGGTAAGCATAAAAAACCAAAGAGCCGTCTATAGAATCGTTATAAAAAAACGGTTTTAGGATTTCGTTATTAGCGTAATCTAATATTTCGGGAGGTCGAACTGATGTTGGGTTTCCAATAGGAAGCGTTACTTTCCAGTTATTTAAATCAATATTAGGTAAAACTGTTGAAGTAGAACTGGTGCTTTCGGCTAACATTTCAGCCGAAGCACTGTTCTGACTATTTTCTAAATCTCTTTCAGCAATATATAGATCAAGTTCACTTAGACCATTATCCGTTTTTTTACAGCCTGAATAGGCGAATAAAAAACTTAGGGATAACCAGAACAAAAAAATGTTATGCAGAGAATTTATCTTCATTTACTTATTTCAAATTAATCTACTGGATAAAGCTTAACGTTATCTATATAGGAATCAACAGATGTAATACCATACATCCAAATAGCTACTAATCCGCTTTCTGGTGCAGTAAAGGATTGTTTTACAAGCGTAAAGTTTCCTTTTCCAAGAATAGCCGTACTTACAATCTGAGTTAATGGTGATGCTTGAGAACTAGCTAAAGCGTCTGCACCATCGCTGAAATGTCCAGACAACATTTCAACAACTAGTCTGTCTCCAGTTGAATCAAGACCAGAACCACCTGTTTTAATTGCGTAACTAAACTCAATATAATATTCACGCCCTGGCGAAACTGTATGTGCTTGATATGCAAAACGAGTAGAACCGCTTAAGTTTGGTCCAGCAGAAGTTGATCTAGTCCATTTAGCTCCGGGCGTTTTACTCCCGTTATCAGATCCATCATAGTTTAGGTTTTCGCCATCAGAACTTGAATTATATGGACTCGTAGTTCCTCCAGTAAACGTTGAAACTTTCCAGTTATCTTGACCATTAGAAAAATCTCCATTAATTACATCGGGATTAATAGCAGGAGGAATTGGTGGCTCTACTATAACTAATTGAGCGGTATATGTATCGCTGACAAGAAGCTTATCTGTAGCCTCTAGAGAGACTGAATATGTTCCAACAGATGGGAATGAAAAAGTTGGCTCAACAGCAGTAGAAGATCCTCCTCCAGGAAAAGTCCAAACATAATCTGTAGCACTTTTGGAAGTGTTAGAAAAATTGTATGTTAAAAAATCTTCTGTTCCTACAGCACTAAAACTTGCACTAGGCGGAGTAAGATCTGCTATAGAAGCTTCTTCCGGTAATTCTAATTTTTCGCAGGAAACAACTCCCAGCAAAAGAAAATTAACTAAAAGAACGAATGGTAGATTCATTCTCTTTAGTGTATTGTTATTAAATGTTTTCATAAGGTTGTTTTTTAAAATATGGGCTCGTAAAAATCAAGCCCATACTATGATTAACTATATAGATTAATATCCAGGATTTTGTGATAACGTTCCTAAACTCAAACCAATTTCTCTCTGAGGAATTGGCAATAATACATCTGTACTTGAAAATCCTAACCCATTTGTAGATGAAAAATTTGACAATACATCTTGAGCTACACCTAAGCGCATCAAGTCAAATAAACGATGATTTTCAAAAGCTAGTTCCACGCGACGTTCATTTAATAAAACATCTTTTGTAACTATTGTAACTGAATCCATTAAACCTGCACGGTTACGAACTGCTTGAAAAGAAGCCAATGCTGCTGGATCAATAGTTTCGTTAGCACCAGCCATAATAGACTCAACGTGCAATAACAATACATCAGCAAGACGAATAACAATCCAGTCATTTCCAGCTTTAGTAGGATCTGCTAGATAAGGAGCATCCAATTCTCCGTTAGGAAAATATTTAGCAACTTGGTATTGCTCTGGCTGACTTGCGTCTTGTCTAAAAGAAACTGCAGTTCTATTTCCACCAAAATCTTCAAAAGCTGAACGAACATCTGCCGTAACATAATTTACACCCGAAGTTCTACCAACAGCATTAAGCCATTCTGCAGAAAAGTTTTGGCTATCTAAACCTCCAGGAGCATACCCGATTGCGAAAATAGTTTCAGAATTTGCTTCGTTATAAAAAACATCGCTGAAATCAGATTCTAAAGAGAAACCTCCTGTAGTAACAACACTTTCAAGTAAAGTACGTGCAGCAGTATAGTTTCCTAATGTCAATTGAACTTTAGCTAATAATGCTTCAGCAGCCGAGCGAGAAGCACGAGTACGATAATCATTATTTAATTGTGAAACAGCCGTTTCTAAATCACTAACAATTAACGCATAAACATCTGCGACTGGCACACGAGTATAAGCGATTTCGCTATTAAGTGGACTAATAGGTTCGGTAACTAATGGAATAGCTCCATATAAACGAACTAAATTAAAGTTAGCATAAGCGCGAACAAATTTAGCCTCTCCTTCAAATTGATTAGCTGAACCTCCTGCATTACTTAAATTAGCTAAAACTGTATTGGCACGAAAAATTACGTTATAAAAACTTCTGTAATAATCTTCCACAATTCCATTGGTAGCTTCTACGTTATAACTCTCAAATTGAGCTGCTTCACCTTCACTACTTTTAGTTCTTGTGTTGTCTGAACGCATTTCTGTTAAATAAAACTCTACTTGAGTTGCGTGATTATCGTTTCCAGAAGAAGAATTTACCCCCTGAAGACCGTCGTACATGTTAATTACAGCTGATTCTACTTGTTCTGGGGTAGAGTAATAGTTTGACCCATTGATTGCTGAAGTTAATTTAGGCTCCAGGTAATCCTCTTCACAAGAAGAAACAAATGCTCCTAACAAAACCAGTGTTAAAATTTGTATGTGTTTCATAATATGTTTTTTTATTGTTTTTTGATTAAAATTCAACATTCAGACCTAATGAAATTGTGCTAAATATTGGCGATCCAGCTCTCTGATAACCATAAGTTGTTGGAGAAGTATCGTTTATAGATTCTGGATTAAAACCAGTATAATTCGCTGCAGTTTTGTAGAACAAGTTTTGACCTGAAGCATAAACTCTAGCAGAAGTTATATTCATATCTTTTAAGAATTCATCAGAAACTTTATACCCAATATTTATATTTCTCAAAGCAATGTAAGATGCATCTTGTACAATATCATTTGTAAAGATTTTTTGCTTGATAAATTGTTGGTCAGGTGTAGTTGCTTTGTTATAATCTTGTGAAGAATTAAAGTGGTTGAAAATATACTGATCCCCCATATTTCTTACCATCGCACCTTCACTTGACTGAATCATTAAGCTTAAGTCAAATCTTCCTAATCTAAAGTCATTTGAAAAACTCCACACTAAATCAGCATAAGGATCTCCTAAAATGGTTTTGTCATCATCATCAATTAAACCATCGCCATTTAAATCTTTTACATAAACATCTTGTGCTTCTGCTCCAATTGGATGATAAGGGTTTTTAATGAACTCTAAAGGAATATCACGATCAACTACCCATCCGTAGAAAGAAGATATTGGGTTACCTACAGAATTTACCCATTCTGCAGCACGTTTTGCGTCGATATTTTGAATCTGACCATCAGATGCTCCAAAACTAACCAACTCATTATCATTGGCTGAAAGTAGAAGTGTTGAATTCCAAGAGAAGTTCTCAGAAGTAACATTCTTAGTTCGAATTTCAAATTCTAATCCACTATTTTTAACTTTCCCAAGATTAACTAGAGCACTGCTAAAACCTGTAGTTGAAGAAACAGGGTTGTCTATCAATAGTTTTTCACTTGTTCTTTCATAGTATTCTATAGACCCTGTAATTCTATTAGAGAAGAAGCCAAAGTCAATCCCTGGGTTTATCTCAACAGAGCTTTCCCATTGTAAGTCCGTATTGGCAATATTGATAGGGTTGAAAGCTGCAGCTGAACCACCATCTACAATTGCAGTCTGTGAACCTAATAAAGATAGGAAAGGGAAATTATCTACTAATACATTACCTGTATCAAAAAATGGATTTCCAGAAACCCCATAACTAAATCTTAATTTTAGGTTACTAATAACATTGTTTCCTGCTAAGAAATCTTCTTTAGCAACGTTCCAACCTACAGATGCAGCTGGGAAATCTCCATACTTAGTATTTGGACCAAATGCAGAGTATCCATCACGACGGAAACTGAAAGAAGCTAAATACTTATCCTTATAAGCGTAGTTAACTCTTGAAACATAGGATATTAAGCGTTGAGCGTAGTCATAAGACTGTCCTTGAATGGTTGTTGGGTCACCGGCGCTAATCGTTTGTAATAAATCTGACTGATAACCAGCAGCAGCTAAACTTTCGTATTCAGTATCCCACTTTTCAGCAGAGAAACCTAATATAGCGCTGATTTCGTGTCCGTTTATTTCTTTATCAAAATTAAGGAAGTTATCCGTAACAAAGTGCATTCTGTTTTGAATGTTAGTTGAATAGTTTGCTGCGGAAGCACCATTTCTATTAGACTGAACACCTTGCCAGCGATCTTGCTTTGTGTTTTGAAAATCTCCAGCGATAGTAGATTTTAAATTAATTCCTTTTGCAATTTTGTACTTCATATACATGCTTCCATATATCTTGAATTTGTAATCGTTTCGATCACGCTCCAATACTTTAGCTGCAGGGTTTGTGTTTGAAGTATTACTGATATCTTGTCCACTTGTTACAGCAACATTATTTGCCATGTCCCAGTCATCAAACATACGTTGAATAGCGTAGTCTCCAATTTGAGCATTTGCATATTTTCCACCATCTCTTACACGGTTAACGTGCTGGATTGAGTTGTCGTCTAAATATAAAGGCAACCATACTGTTTGACGAAGAATATCATGTGCAGATCCATCAAAACGTCTTCTATTTGCATAAGAAGGGCTTAGGTTAATTCCAACAGAAAATTCGTCGTTAAGCTTAGTGTCAATCTTTAACTTGATGTTATATTTTTTATAATCATCCGTTAATAAGACACCTTGATCATGGATAAAATTTAGTGCAGTACTGTATTTCGTTTTTTTGTTTCCTCCACGAACAGCAAATGAATGGCTTCTGATTTCACCACCGTCAAAAATAACATCTTGCCAGCTGCGATCAACACCTATATCTAGTTTACGTTGTGTTTGGTTAGACAAAGAGCCGTTTGCGGCTAACTCTTCAGCAGCTTCATCAGCTAAAGAAAAAGAGTAAGCATCACTTTGACGTGCTTCTTTGAAACCTAAATATGTATTGTAACTAAACTTTGTTTTACCTTCTTCACCTTCTTTTGTGGTGATTAAAATAACTCCGTTTGCTCCTCTAGAACCATAAATTGCTCCAGAAGCTGCATCTTTTAAAATTTCAAAAGAAGCAACATCATTCATATCTAAAGAACCTAAATAGTCGTTATCTACTAATAAACCGTCTACTACGATTGCAGGATCAGATTTACCAGTAATAGAACCCGTTCCACGAATACGAATGGTAGGAGCTGATCCAGCTTCACCTTCAGTAGCTGAGATATTAACCCCCGATACTTGACCAACTAAAGCTTCATCTACACGAGATACAGCGATTTGATCGAGTTTTTCGTTGGTAATTTTAGAAATAGCTCCAGTTAAGTGAGATTTCTTTTGAGTTCCGTAACCTGTAACTACAATTTCATCTAATTCAGTAAGGTCTTCAGATAAGCTAACACTTAAATTGTCTTGACCTGTAAATTGAATAATTGCAGATATGTACCCTAGATAAGAAATTACTAGGTTTTGATTTTGTTCGACCGAAATAGTATAATTTCCATCGAAATCGGACGTTGTCCCATTGTTCGTGCCTTGCACAATTATAGTTGCTCCTGGTATTGGTTCCCCATTTGCATCTGTAACTGTTCCACCAAGTTGTGTTTGTGCAAATCCAAAGGCTACGCCCAACAGAACAAACATTAGTGTTAAGTGAGATTTAATTTTCATACTTTTTTAATAGTTAGTTTACATTGTTTTGTTTAAAAAATCGTTTTAAATGAAAACGATCGCACAAAACGAGTAATTGGATAAAAATATTTATCTTTACCAATCACCGCTTTGGCGGTGTCTTTATTACTTCCCTCTTATAATTGAAGTAACTTAAAAAGGATAGGTACAACTATCCTTTTTTTTATTTGTTTTAATTTGGAAAACCAGATTGGTTTACCAAATTGGTTTTCCAAATATATTAAAAAAATTGAATTATTAATAGTTTTGAGCGTTTTATTCCATGAAATCTTCACGAATTGGACTAAATACATCAATTAATTGTCCTGGCGCTTTACAAATAGCACCATGAAGCACATTGGTTGGAATATAAAAATTGTCTCCAGCTTTTAGTGTTTCTGTCTTTTCGCCAATGGTTACCTCAAAAATACCCGAAATAACATGAGTTACTTGGGAGTGATGGTGCTGATGCACAGGCCCTATACTGTCCTTTTCAAAGTCTACATGAACCAGCATGATTTTGTCGTCATAGCCCATTATCTTTCTTTTTACTCCTTCTCCAACAGTTTCCCATTCGATTTCATTAGTCAATAAAAATTCTTTACTTGTTCCAAAACTTTTCATAGTTATTCTTTTATAGTTTGTATTAAATAAGGACCTGTCCAACGTGTTGTTTTTCCATTTATTTCAACGGAATGATTTTGACTTTCGTTTGGGTTTTGATTTGACAAAATCACTTGAATTGGTGCTCCTCTTGTTAACTCTATAGACACAGCTGTATATTCCTTAGTATCTAGAATTGTTTTAATTTTTTTTAATGAGGAAGTTGCATTGATTGCTATTTCACTAACAGGACTGTAGTTTCCATGAATTTCGACTGCATTGACAAAAAGTGTTGCTGCTGTATTCTTTCTTCTTATAATAAAAGAAGGGTCGGTTCTTAAATTAAACTCAGCGTCGTTAGCCCCTAGTTCAGTAAACAGAAATTCATCTTCAGGTGAATTTAACATCGTTAGGGTTCTAAATGTTCCGCTAGAGAACCAGCTCATCTGATTTATAGACTTGCCGTTCTTCCCTTTTGATCGCAACCACAAGTGTTGATATCCATTGTTTTCTCCTAATGGTAAAAGTGTTGATTGAGATTCAAGCGGAAAGCTGGTTGACATGATTTGTCCAAAATAATGATAAGGTAAATCATATTGATTTTTATTTTGAGAATCTACTTTGAATATATCCAGCACCAAAGGATTATCCAGCCTTTTGTCTTCAATCATCAACAAAGTTCGGTGCATTTTTATACCCGGGTAAGCATTGTTTTCTTTAGCACTGATGAGTTGATTTCCATCATCAGAAAGAATACTAAAATATTTGTGTGAATGAAATTGACTTCCAGTTTCATACGTTCCATTGAAGTGAGAAATTTCGTTAACCACCAGTGTGTTATGTGCAATGGTTTGCTTCGCCCAGCTTGTATTCTCTTTTAAATAACCCCCTCCATTTTTTTGATCGATATTTACAAATCGAGCAAGCCCATAATCTTGTAAAACCTCATCTCCTCTATAATAAAGTGAAAATGAAAGCTTATCATAATGTCCATGACTGTTTCCGTGAGCAGAATATTTCGCAACTAAATTAAGTTCTTCTTCTTGGGAGCCAGATCTAAGAATACTTATTCCTCCTTGCTTACCTAAAGGGCCATCTGTGAGTTCCATTGATTGTTTTACAAAAGGTTTTGTTTCTCCATCTGCAATTGCTTTTGCTACTGCAAAACCGGCGTCGTCCAAAGTTAACTTTCCTTGTTTTTTTGCTATAGAAAGTAGCCCTGAATTTTGATCTCCGTAATGATAAGCAATATCAACAGCAGAAACCAATTCCCTTGAAAAATAAGACATCCCTTTTTGAGCATCGTTTAGCGGGTAAAATTCCCCGTCGGAATCCGTAAGGTTTAATAGTGTATTTACTGCTTTAAGCAAAACACCGTCTTTATATTCAAATATTTTTTCTCGCGGACGCATGTTGTTTAAGCCAACTGCAAATAGTAGATAAGGGTACATAGCATAACGTTGGTAATAAGGAGCTTCGGTATAATAACCTTCAGGAGAAAAAGGTGCTTCGATGTTCGCTAAGAAACCAGCTTTTCCTGCTTCATCTTTGATAAAACCTCCGTCGTTATCTTTTGCATTAGTTTCAATTCCGTCTTGCTTTAATCCATAAAGAGCACGTTGAATAAGTTCTTCATCTTGCATAACCAAACCAATCATTCCTACGGCAGCATTACCCCAAGTACTGTGGTTGTGAATGCGGTTAAAATATTGAGGATTTCCACTAGAAATATAATCTGCGTAAGGACGAAAAAGATCATTTTCTAGATGGCTAATTTCTTTCTTTGAAAGCGTATTATAAATACAATCATACGCCTGACTAACATAAACCAACCAATTGGAATCATTTAAGCATTGCCAAAATATTTTTCCGCGAGCATAAGATCTAGTTTGCGGGTGGATGGGTAACGTCTTATATATACGAGCATATTCCATTAAAACCTCTTTAACGTAATCAGCATAAATTTGATCTTCAAGAATCTGAAAGAGCACTCCTGCTTTTTGTAAAATCAAAAAATTTTTTTTGTGACGCTCATGCGTATAACCTCCGGCCATATCTTTTGGGATAGGCACATGAATTCCTGTTTCAATTTCAGCATCTACCTCGGCTTTTATTTCTTTCAAGTAGGAGTCAAAAAAAGGAACCTTGCCAAGATTTTCTCGGATTTGCTCTACACCTTCTTGCGTCAAAATTAAGTTTGGATGTTCCTGAGCCTTAATAGAGTTGACTAAAAAGAATAAGATACCTAGTAATATTTTAACTTTTCTGAACATAATTTATTTGTTAATTCGAACACCTAGTGGAGCATTATCGGTTCCTATTAAATCAGAAGGGTTGGTTTCTTTTGTAAAAACCTTACCCAAGATGTATTTTTGATCTCCGCTAACTTCAATTTGACCTGCTTGATCCATTTGAATGTTAGATACATTTACGATAGGTTCACCTACTACCAGATGCATCTTTATGTTTTTGGTGTTTGTGAAAATAGAATTCTTAATTACAATATCTTGAACACCATATAAACTAAGAGCTGTTTGGTATTTATTTCGTGAACCAAAACCTACATTTTCGAGCGTGCAATGATCAAGATATAAAAAAGGTCCAAAGGTACTTTCGTCTTTACCGCCTCGATGTAAACTCAATACGGTTCCTTGAATGTTTGTGAACTTATTGTTTATTAGTGTTACAAATTCTGCATTATATATTCCAACATCATCAGTCTCACGATCCAAAGCCATTACATGACCTGTAATATTATTGAAAGTTGAATTTTCGATATAAATTTCATCTGCAAAAGTGTTCTTGTATATACTAATTACATCAAAAGAGTGATTTACATCTAAGTTGTTAAAAGCACAATCTTCAATCCTTAGGCTATAATTTTTATTCATAGAATACTTACTGGTTCTTATTACAGCATTTCCTGAACCATCAGGAGCGTTTTCTCCATCAAAAGACAAACCTTTTAATCTAAGTTCGCCTCCGTTTACAATATCAAAAGCGGCTTTCTTTTCCCACAATATCATTGGATTGGTTCCAGCTGTAGCGCGAATTGTAAGCGGATGTTTTATTAAAGGAAGTTTAGTTAGTTCATAGGGTAACGATTCGTTCAATTCTAATATATCGCCAGGTTTTGAATTTTTGATTGCATCAAAAAGTGTGTTGACTCCTGCGGAAACTGTATGTGTTTTTCCAGATTCAAAAGCAATCCGCTTGTCTTCCTTGGAATAAAATGAAGTTCCTGTATTTTCTTTAGATGGAAGTACATCGGCTAAGTCTGGGCTAATTATTTTTCTGCCTATTTTAGGCATAAGTAGTCCATGCCTATCTTTTACCAAACTCATTTTCTTAACCTTAAATCCTTCTGTCATGTTAGGATTAATAGGAAAGTTAGTTCGGTTATTATCAAATTCAATTCCGCTTATATCATCATAAACTGAAACTAACTCTGATTCTTTATCTAAATAAAATGTATTGTTTTTGAAGGTTGAATTAAGTGGAGTTGCAGAGCGCTCATCGTCGCTTCCTGCACACAACTGTACGTGATCGGAATTAACAAATACATTGTTTTCTATAACAGCATCCTCTACCTGAAAGTATCTGTTTAGCGGCGAATTAGGCACACCATTCATCACAACCAAAGCACCTCTGAAGCGGTAGCCTGTCAAACCATAACCGTAGTTATTTTTTACAGTTTGTTGCCCATTTATAACTCGGATGCCTCCTGTATTACGTTTTCTATTTCCCAAAAACACATTCCCTTCAACCCATGTTTCATCGCCATGACGCATGGTTAGAGTTCCAATACTTTCAAAAAATACATTATTTTTGTAAGTAGTCTGATCGCACTTGTTTGAAATAATTTCATGCTCACCGTCACAACGATCAAAATAATTTCCTTGTACAATGGCTTTTGATTTTTCCATAGAAAAATGACTAGTTCCAACCCGCAATGTTTCTCCACCATTTGAACCTAGATTCTGGCGGGGGCCAAAATAATTGCCTTCTATTATATGGTTGTTCTCTATACTTTCTTTAGAATTAAGACGAACAATTAAGGTAACACCTCGATTTCCTTTTCCTTCGAAATGGTTATGGTCTACGCGGTTATTTTTTCCATAAAGTGCAACCCAACTGTCTTGTTCATGTCTTTCTGGGTTTGAATAATTGTCAATGACACATTCTGATAAACGCGAGTGGTATGCAAGTGTTTTGTTGTTTTTTCGAAAAGAAATAACTTCGTTAGTTGGGGTATAACCATTTTTAAAAACCAACCCTTCGACATGAAGGTATGATCCCGCAATCTGAAGATAAGATTGCCCCTCGAGTGTTACTTTTCCTTTTTCTTCTGCCGAAAGTTTAATGGGATTCGATACACTTCCTTCCCCTTCAAATAACAATTCAGCATCTTGCCAAACTCCATTTGCTAATACGATATTTGTTCCTGGTTTTGCCTCAGAAACAGCCGTGTTAAATTCTTGAATTGAATGTACAAGAACAGTTTGTTGAGCATTAATTGCTACGCTAAAAAAGAAAACTAGTGCGTATACTTTTAGAAAAATTAATTTGTTCATAATATTGGATTACCAAATTGGTTTACCAATATACTGAATTTTTATTTGATTCTGGGTTTCAAGATAAATAAATCTAAAAAAGTCTCTAAAAAAAGCCATTAATGCTTCACTTTTATAACATTAGCTAGCTCTGAGGAAAGGGTTTACCCCCCAACTATATTTAGACCCCCAAACAAAAGGGGGGGGATCACAACCCATAAAACCTCAGTAAAATCAAGGTTTAGCGCTGTGGCTTACTAATAAAACCTTACTTAAGAGGATATGCCCTTGAATTAATCTAAAAAAACACGAAAAATGGCTAAAATCACTGAAATTGATCGAAAAACGCTCAAAATGAGTCAAAAATGACCAAAAAGTGAGTTTTTATTAAATTAGAATTACCGAAGAGAATATGCCTGTGGTTTAAAAGAAAACTCCACTAAATTTAATTACAAGGCTCTTCAGGTAATTATTGAGCTAACGATGGTACAAAAAATTCCCGCTATTAAACGAGAATTCTGTTTTTTGAACTTCAAAAAATTTATCTTCTTGTCCAATTATTAATTACTCCGGCTTCTGTAGTTGTGACAGCACTGTTATAATCTTCAGCGAAATCCCATACAAAAGTATTAATATTAACTACTCCTGTTTGTATGTTGGTTGTAGAATTATTATAGGTATAGCTTAATGAATTGAAATAAGGACCAGGTGATGTGTTTTTCCATGAAAATTCTGTTGTAGTATTATTGGTTTGTGTAACCCCGTCTTGATTAAAATCACCAGTAAAAATAGATTCATTTTTGGCAGACCCGGAACCAACATATGTAAGTGTAGTTTCAAAATCTACGGGAATCGACTCATTGAAAAAGAAATCAACTTATAATGATTGAAAAATATTTCTCTTTCAAACAAAATTGTTTATTTTCGATATTAAAGTTTTTAAATATAAATGATAACTCAATATAACTTTTAAAATCATGGCTCATTACAGTAAACTTTTATTAGTATTAAGTATATTTTTATTCTTTTCATCTTGTGAAAACAAAAAATCAACTCCAATTCAATCTATTGCTGAGTTAGACTTAAATAGAGGGGATTTATTATTATGTGGAGACCCAAACTTTGGTAATGTAAGCTTTGCTTTATCTTGTAGATATGATTTACGTGAAACATTTAATCTAGGTTTATCTTTAATTCATTCCTTTGAATATGCTGAAGCAGAAAAAGCATTTGTAAGTATACTTGATGAAGATCCAGAATGTCTAATGGCCTATTGGGGAACAGCTATGAGTATTTTAAATCATCCATTATCACGAAAGCAGAATCCAGAATCACTCAAAAGAGGTGAAGCATTACTTAAAGTTGCACATACATTAACTCCAAATAACGATCGAGAGAAAGATTACATTGATGCTGTTAGTATTTACTTCAAAGGTTGGCAAACTTTAGATACACAAACCAGAAAACTAAAGTATGAAAGTAAGATGGAAGAATTATACAATAAATATACTGGTGATGTTGAAACTGCTGTTTTTTACTCTCTAGCTATCCTAGCTACTGCAGATTTAAATGATAAAACTTATAGTAAACAAAAAAAATCAGGTGAAATATTAGAAAAATTATTCGAAAAAAATCCAAATCATCCAGGGATTGCACATTATATAATCCATAATTACGACTCTCCAGAACTTGCTCATTTAGCTCTTAATACTGCCCGAAAGTATTCAGTGATTGCTCCTGCATCAGCACATGCACAGCACATGCCTTCACATATTTTTACAAGATTAGGATTATGGGATGAGTCGATTAAATCTAATATAGACTCTGCAAATTCTGCGGTATGTTATGCTGAATCAGTAAACCCCAATGCAAGCTGGGTTAGTGAGATACATGCTTTAGATTATTTGGTATACGCTTATCTTCAACTGGGGGATAATACTAAAGCGCAATTAGAAATGGATAAAATGAAAATGATAAAAGAAGTTTTTCCTTCTGATCATTTTGCAACTGCATATGCTCTAATTGCAGTTCCTTCAAGGTTAGCTGTGGAAAATAAAAATTGGGAATTAGCTACTAAACTTGAATTACCTAAGACAAATTTAGATTGGGATAAAGCAACATGGCCAAAAGCAATATTACATTTTTCAAGAGCATTAGGCTTTACAAATACAGGGGATTCCTCATCAGCACAAAAGGAATTAGAAATTTTGGTTTCTTTAAGAGACCGTTTAAATGACGCCGAAAATAGTTATGAATCTGGTCAAGTTACAATTCAAATAGAAGCTATTAAAGGATGGATAGAATATTCAAAAGGAAATTCAGATAAAGCAATTGAATACATGAAGTTAGCATCTAATTTAGAAAATAAAACATCTAAAGCAGCAGTGACTCCAGGTGAAATTATTCCTGCTGATGAATTATTAGCAGATCTCTATTTGGTATTAAATAGACCTGAAGAAGCTCTTAAGGCATACGAATTAAATCTAAAAGGACACCCATTTAGATTTAATGGTATTTACGGAGCTGCTAAAGCTGCACAGCAACTTAATGATACAAAATTAGCTATTTACTATTTTGAGAAATTAATTAAATTAAGTAAAGACGTTAATAGCTCACGTGCAGAACTTCTAGAAGCAAAAGATTATTTAGATAATAATTCAAACTCCACGAATGTTTAAAATTCGTCTCATATATATTTTGATTTTTACTATTGGCTTGTTCTCATGCAGCCAACAAGACAATAAACAACTTCCGATTTACAATCCTGTTGATTTTAAACTAAAATTGGTAGATAAAAGTTTAAGAAATATAAGTAAAAATCATACTGTAGCGGATTTTAGTTTAACTAATCAAAATGGTGTCAATATAACTAATAAGGATTATGAAAATAAAATTTATGTAGTTGACTTTTTTTTTACTGGCTGCCCTAGTATCTGTCCTATTATGACTAATAATATGATTAAAATACAAGATGAATTCATTAATAATGATGATATAATGTTATTATCTATGTCTGTAACTCCTGAGATTGATACTGTTGAAGTTCTTAAAAAATATGCAATCGAAAAAAGAGTAAATGATTCTAAATGGAATATTACAACAGGGTCTAAAAAACATATTTATGAGTTAGCAAGAAAAAGTTATTTTGCTGTAGTTGAGCAAGGTGATGGTGGTCTTCAAGATTTTATACATACCCCTAATTTTATTTTAATCGATACTAAAAAACAAATACGTGGGATTTATGATGGAACTGATGACAAGGAAATTTCAAGGTTATTAAAAGATATAAAAGTTTTAAAAGGGTAGTTACACCCCCGCTATACCCAGTAAAATATATGGTTTATAGCTATACGAATGATAAAATCCTTGGAATGTGGTTTTGCTTACAAAAAGCATCTATAAATGTTAGTCTAACTTATTTAAGAGAATTAGAAAACCCTCAACTTACTGAAGATTGTATGGCTATAGTGTCTTAAATGTTGAGGTTTGAGGTTATATACTAGATACAAGAACTAGTGTCTAATCTGAAAACGATTCTAAAAACCCCTCCCCACGTTTAGGAATTAAAGAATGTTTGGAAACTTGTAGCTTTTTACATCACATGGTTAGTGAAAAAAGATGTGGTTTGTTGCCAATATGTTGCCAAACTTAAAATAAAAAATCCGCAACCAACTATTAAATAGTATGTTACGGATAATAACAGTACCTCGAGTGGGAATCGAACCCACACTCCCGAAAGAACTGGATTTTGAATCCAGCGCGTCTACCAATTCCGCCATCGAGGCAATCGGGTGACAAAAGTAGAAAATTATTTTCGAACACCTAAAATAATCGCATTAAAGAGCGCTAGACCTAAAATTATTTTTAAATTTGCATTCCCTAAATAAATGTCGAACAACAAATTAGGCCAAATGAAAACAGAAGCAAAAATTTTCAGTTGTACTCAGAGTGAAGTCCTTGCAGAGCAAATTGCAAAGATATTCGGTATTCCAATGGGTAAAGTTGCCTTTTCGCATTACAGCGATGGAGAATTCCAACCTTCATTCGAAGAATCAGTTCGTGGATCTCGAGTATTCTTAGTAGGATCTACACATCCTAGCTCAGAGAATTTAATGGAATTACTACTTATGATTGATGCTGCCAAAAGAGCTTCGGCAAGACACATTACTGCTGTTATGCCATACTTTGGTTGGGCAAGACAAGACAGAAAAGATAAACCTAGAGTTCCAATTGGAGCTAAACTTATAGCAAATTTACTTGAAGCTGCAGGAGCAACTAGAATCATCACCATGGATTTACATGCGGATCAGATTCAAGGATTCTTCGAAAAACCAGTGGATCACCTTTTTGCATCTACGATTTTTGTGCCTTACGTTAAGTCACTCAATCTCGATAACCTAACAATAGCATCTCCAGATATGGGAGGTTCTAAAAGAGCTTATGCTTATTCTAAGTTTCTAAAGAGTGATGTGGTAATCTGTTACAAGCAAAGAGAAAAAGCAAACGTTATATCACACATGGAGTTAATTGGTGATGTAAAAGGCAAAAATGTTATTCTTGTTGATGATATGGTTGACACTGCAGGTACTTTGACCAAAGCGGCAGAGGTTATGATCGAGCGGGGAGCCATTTCGGTTCGTGCAATCTGTACTCATGCACTTCTTTCTGGAAATGCTTATGAGCGTATCGAAAACTCTTTATTAGAAGAGCTTATCGTTACTGATTCTATTCCTGCCAAAAAACAAAGTCCCAAAATAAAAGTACTGAGTTGTGCTCATCTTTTCGCAAGTACCATGCGCGAGGTTCATGAAAACAAATCTATTAGCTCTAAATTTATAGTTTAATTCAATAAATAAATACCAATGAAATCAATCACAATTAACGGATCAAAAAGAGAAAGCGTAGGCAAGAAAGCAACAAAAGCCTTACGTAATGCTGGTATGGTTCCCTGCGTTTTATACGGTGAAAAAAATCCCGTACACTTCACAGCGAAAGAACTAGATTTCAGCAAACTCGTTTACACTCCAAACGCACACACTGTAGTACTTAAACTCGACGGCAAAACAACTGTCAATGCAATACTACAAGACATTCAATTTCACCCAGTAAGTGATCGAATTCTTCATGTTGACTTTTATGAACTTAAAAATGACAAAGAAATCTCAATGAACATCCCTGTAGAATTAATAGGAGCTGCTCCTGGGGTACTTATAAGTGGAGGTCGATTACTACTTAACAAGCGTAAGCTTCGTGTTAAAGCATTACCAAGTAACCTTCCGGATAATATCGTTGTAGATATTTCTGAACTTGAAATAGGAAACAAATTATATACATCCTCTATCAAATCTGAAAAATTCAGCTTTGTTCACCCTGACAATACAGTAATTTGTCAAGTAAGAACTTCTAGAGCTGCTATTATAGAAGAAGAAGTAGAAGTTGCAACTGAAGATGGTGAAACTTCTAGTGAAGAAACAACTGAAGCGGCGGAATAGCCTCCTTCATTAATCTTTTATAAAAGCATCTGTTGGTTTTCAACAGATGCTTTTTTATATTTATACTTTATTAAAAAGATGAATTGCTTAAAAAGAATCTTTAAACAAAGTGATAAACCAAAAGAAGACCCTTTGAAAAAATTTTTAATTGTCGGATTAGGTAATATCGGTGCACCCTATTTCAACACCAGACATAACATTGGCTTTAAAGTTTTGAATAGCTTTGCAAAAGAACGCGAACTTTCATTTGAAAACAAGCGTTACGGTGCTGTTTGTAAAACTAGGTTTAAAGGGAAGTCAATGCTTTTATTAAAACCTTCGACTCTTATGAATCTAAGTGGAAAAGCGGTTCGCTATTGGGCATTAAAAGAAAACATTCAGCTTCAGAATATCTTAATCGTCACCGATGACCTTAATTTACCTTTCGGAACTATTAGACTAAAACCCAAAGGGAGTGACGGGGGTCACAACGGTCTTAAAGACATTCAAGTGCAACTCAATACGCCAAACTATCCTAGAATTCGTTTTGGAATTGAAAGCCCTGAAAAAGGATATAATACCGTGGACTTTGTTTTAGGAAAATGGACCGATAAAGAACTTGAAGCAATGCAGCTTAGAATTGATAAAACAAAAGAGCAAATTTTATCTTTTGTAACCCAAGGTATTCAAGAAGCAATGAATAAGCATAACGGAGTTTAAGAAGTAACAAAACTTAGTATACTTGACTCCGACCTGTTTCCAACTTGATCAACAGTTACTATTTTCCAATAATAGGTTTGCCCGGCCGAAAGGGATGCCTGATAGCTAGAACTCGTATGGTTGTCCTGAACCAAACTCAATTGCGCTTGGTCTGTTCCAATATGAACCTGAAAATAAGCAATATCATTATCCAAATCTGAGCCTGTCCATTGCAGATTATATTGACCCGAAGTAAGGGTAACGGTTGCTCCCTCTTGAGGACTAATTAATTGTGCCGAAAAAGGTAAAAACCCTTCCTGTTGAAGCGCTTCTAAATAAAAACTCCAAACTGCACTCTTGGTATCGACCGTACTTATTTCTGATTTTGATAAAATCCACCAGGTATAGGGCACTCCACGAATCAAGGATAGTGTTGTACTGGTTAAGTCGACTGACTTTTTTTGCTCAGATCTGGTTACACTGTTTCGCACTACCAATTCATAAGAATCTGTGTTTAGGGATTCTGTCCAACCAAAACTTATAACCGCTTGTGTACTGTTAGAAAAGAGTGGAATACAAGTATTGTTATTCTCAGGTGAGTTCAAAATTGCTGGGTTTGGTTCGGGTATTGCTGGTTTGGAGCAAGACCATAAAAGAAACAAAACAAAAATATATTTTATTTTACTTATCCCTATTTTCATTTTTTGATGAATTTTATAGTTTCTTCTTTCTGATCACTTAAAATTTTTAAAAAATAATTTCCATTTGCTAACGAACTCATATTTATCGGAATTTTTCTGTCGTTGGCTTCTAGTTGAATTGAATCTTCAAAAAGTAAATTTGCTCGAATATCATAAATGATATATCGAATATTTGTTTCTGTTCCACCAACCAAAACATAAGCGTTTTCATTCACTGGGTTTGGATATAAAACCGAATCAGCAGCAATGTAAATTTCTTTTTTGAAAGAGCCTTGACAGCTCAGATCTGTAAAAACCTCAATCGTATTGAGACCTAATCTGAGTGGTAAGTCAACTTGTGACTTACTCTGAATTCGACTTTTCTTATTGTTCAAGGTAACCGTATAATTAGAAGCTCCTTGGAGGTTCAAAGATAAAATCAAATCGTTTTCATTAACAAGAGAGGTGACTTGTAAAGGGTCGGGTTGTGAGATTGAAGCAGTATAACAACGCTCATAACTTGGATCGTCACTAATGCCAATACAGACAAGATAAGTGCCGCTTTCGAGATTAGGGATGCTTAGGTCGTATGCAGAAAAAATATAATCATCATTAAAACCGTTTGGGCCTATAATTTGAACTGTATAATCAGCAATTGCAACAGCACTAATTTGGATAGCGCCATTGTTTCTAGAAACACAAGTTTCGTCTAATTTTGAGATTGTAAAATTATTAAACGTTTCTATGTCACATAGATCACCTTGACCGTTACCATCAGAATCTAATTGGTCTTGATTTGAAACAAGTGGACAGTTGTCATTTTCGTTAGAAAGCAAGTCAAAATCATCGTTTTTCATAATAATTCCATTTACACAAAAATTGAGGTTAAATAAAACTATTCGACCACTATCCAGAGGACCAATATCTTCTATCTTAAGTCTCCATTTTCCAAAAGATGATGTTCCAACAAAAACACTAAGATCTCCTTCTGGTCGAAATGATCCTGTAAAAGGAGCAGAGCTATCTTCTGTTAAATTCGTTGCTTCTTGGTCAAAAATTGTATTTTCAAAATTAGAGCCAGATCCTCCTATATTACTTGCCAGGATTACTTCTGTTCCGTCGGGTGAAATTAAAGTAAGAACCATATCCGACAACCAAGTATGCTCTATGCTAAACTCCACATTAAGGTCCGATATCTTATAGTCGTTAGCCATATAAACTTCAGCGTATGTAATTCCAATTTGACTGGCAACAGCATCTTGTAATGATACCGGAAGACTGGCTGCACCGATAGGGCTGCAGTCAACTAAATCGGTTTTAAAGTTTTGAGTTTCTGAAAAACTACTCTCACCACAAACATTAAAACCTTTAACCCTCCAAAAATATGTAGTCTCCCCTTCAAGATTAAAAAACGGACTGAAATTATTCGTTGCAATCGTTGAAGAAATAACCAACGACTCGAAGGTGCTCGATGTTGAAAGTTGAAGAATGTATTGATCTGCATTTTCATCTGCTTCCCAATTCATCAAAGGCTTAAGTGGTTGTAGAGCATCCGAAGAGTCTGGATGTAAACCTATTGGAGTTTCAAAATTACTTTGCTTACTAATAAATCTAAAATCTTGACGTTCGACTAAATCCCCTGAGCTTGCAACTAAAGTAATTGAATAAGAACCTGGATCAAGGGTTGATAAATTTGATAAACTTATGGTTCCTTGTTCTTGACTAGTAGAACTTGAATTAGGATTTATTAAGTGATTAATACCAGATGGAACACCTTGTAAACTATAGGTTACAGTGCCTGTAAAATCTTGATAATAATTAAGTGTAAAGTTATAACTCAGAGCGGTTGGATCGCATATTTTTTTTGAAACAATTTGAAAAGGGGTTGCAAAAGCACGTTCAGCTATAACAAATGACTGGCTATTAATTGCAAAATAGATTCCGTTATCCGGGACTATTTTAATTCGGGTATTGGTAGCCGAAAAGCTCACAGGAACAACAAAATCATATTGACCGTCATTTAAGGTGTTTGAGACTAAAAGTGTATCGAAATTCTCACCCCCATCTAAAGATAAATAAATGGATACTGTTTCTGTATTTATTGGTGCTTGATCTGTGTTATTGACATTCCAAGAAATGAACTCATTTGCTCCAGTTTTCCAAACTACCGTATTGGTGTTTTGAGAGGTTATTTCAAAAGGGCCAGCGTCTTCTATAACTGATATTGTTCTAAAATCTTGAGCTGTTTGACCTGTGCTTACTGAGTTAGTTTCTGTTCTGTCTCGAACGGTAATCCCCCAACTAAGGGAACGGTTAACTAAAGAAACAGTTTGCCAGTCTTCTGGGTTCTGTGGATTTGTTTGAGTCAATTTCCCCGCTAGAACCCTGGACATTGAAGGTACAGTTCGAACAGGAGTATTGGTCGGCAAAAAAGATCTGTTATTTGAGCCAGACTCACTAGTAGGTCCAAAGTTAGCTTGTGTTGCAAGGCCACTGTTTAATTGCTCCCAACAATATGTAAGCGCATCCTCATCTGGATCAGTCGCAACTGCTTCTAAAGTATAGGCTGTGCCTATTGGAATTACAACATCTAGTCCTGCATCTACAGTAGGAGTTTGATTATCAATATCGGATGTAGACTGACAACTAAATCGTGCCAGGTAAGCTGCAACATTTACAATACTGTTGTAATGAAAATAAGGGTCACTGTGGTTCTGAAGATCATCTAATCCTGTTATTCCTGCGTACCCCATAATGGTAGAACCACTTCCAGGTTCACTGTTAACACCCGAGCCTTCTGTTTCATGAGAGAAGGTATGGTAAGCTCCAAATTGATGACCGATTTCATGAGCTACAAAATCAATATCAAAATAATCATTCAAAAACTGCCCTACTCCAGAAGTATCTACAAAAGGATGTGAAGTAAAGGCTGAACCTTTTCTTCCATTTGAACAAACATTTCCAACACTACCAGCATTTCCATTAGCATCACCGTAATCGAACAAATGACCTATATCATAATTAGATTCTCCAAAGGAGTCCGTGAGAACTTCTTGAATTTCCTCGTTAAAATCATCCCCATAAGGATCCGTTTCTGGATCATCATACAAAAGGTTTGCAGAAGACACGAGTTCTAATCTTACACCAAAATCACTCCCAAAAACTTCATTAATTCGATTAATTGTACTTACTACTTGCACGAAGGCATCTTCCTTGTTTGTTCCATTAGAATCGTCGTCGTCTCCAAAAAACTGAGTAAACTCAGCAGTTGCTGAAACTGCAATTCTATAAGTCTTTAAGTTTTGAGTTGAGACTGCTTTAGAATTAGCACCTTTCAAAATTTTGATTTGCGCCTCTGATTGTTTGGAGAAAAGTTTTGAGTCAACCAAACAGTTCAGGCGCTCAAAATCATCATAAAGAGATCCACCTCTTTTATAAAAAAGATGCTCATTTTGATTTCCGTTTCTTTTAGGTTGTATAAAAAACCTTCCATTAGCTGATGTCAGCATAGCATTAATTCCCATGGGGGATGAACTCCATCGAGCATAAACATTGGCGCGTTCTAAACTCTGACCTACATAGGTTTTAATGTTGGGATAAGCTTTGGAAAGACTCAAAGAAAGAACTTCTATTTCTTCTACTGTAAATTGCTCCGTTTGCCCAAATTCATTTGGAAAAGAAATGGTTTCTTTTGATTTAGAAGAAGCCGTTGTAAATAATTTATTTTTGTTTAAAGTAACCGTTTGAATATATTCATCTGAATTGTGATCTAAATGCTGTGAATTTTTCTCAAAACTCCATAGATCTTGTGCCTGAGACGGAACAGATATAATAAAAAGAACCAGAAAATATTTTATAAAGATTTTCAACAGATTAAATATATATTAATAATAGAATTAAACATACTGAAATTATACCCATTTTTAGACAGTAAAATCATAGTTTTGTAGCGTTAGAAATAAATATAATAGATTTTAGTGAAAATAGTAACGAAAATTGAAAATTATCAGGAAGAAAAATCTTGCATACTGACAATAGGGACCTTCGACGGTGTTCATATTGGGCATCAAGAGATTATCCATAATTTAATAACCGAAGCCAGAAAAAAAAATATCTTAGCTGTAGTCTTAACGTTCTTTCCGCATCCACGAATGGTTTTGCAAAAAAATAGGGAAATTAAATTAATTGATAGTATAGGGGATAAACAAAAAATACTTGCCTCTTTGGGTGTAGATGTTTTGGTAGTTCACCCTTTTTCTGAAGAATTTTCTAGATTAACACCGCTTGAATTCACTAGAGACATTTTGGTAAACACCTTTAACATTTCAAAAGTAATCATTGGTTATGACCATCGATTTGGGAGAAATAGAGAAGCATCCATAACGGACTTACGTCAATTCTCTTCAGTTTATGGTTTTGAAGTAGAAGAAATACCCGCTCAAGAAATTGCTTCTGTAAATGTTAGCTCCACTAAAATAAGAGCCGCTCTAGAAGAAGGGGACATCGAAAAGGTGAACCAATTTTTGAACCGCCCTTTTTTACTTACAGGAAAAGTTACTCGAGGCGCTGGACTTGGAAGAACAATTAATTTCCCTACCGCAAATATCGAAATAAAAGAAACCTATAAACTTTGCCCACCCAATGGGGTTTATCGTGTTCAGTCAATTATTGACGGAAAACAAGTTCTTGGAATGATGAATATTGGAGTTAGACCAACTATGGGTGGAAATAATAAAACCATTGAAGTTCATTTTTTTGAATTTAATAACGATTTATATCAGCAAACCTTATCGATAGAAATCTTGAGTAAGATAAGAGAAGAACAAAAATTTGATTCGGTAGAGGAACTTCAAAATCAACTTAAAAAAGATAAAAAAAAAAGTACTGCGTTATTTGATTCCGAAAGATCAAATGGCAAAGCTTAAAACGATATCTTTGTAATACAATACGACTCGATTTATGTTACAATTAAAATACCTTAGAGAGAACAAAGAAACGGCTATAGAGGCACTCAAAAAAAGAAACTTCAAAGGAGCTGAACTCATTAACCAATTACTTGAATTGGATGAAAGCCGAAGAAAAACTCAAACGGATCTTGATCAACAATTATCCGAAGCGAACAATCTTGCTAAAGAAATCGGGAAAATTTTTAAAAGTGGTGCTGCAGATAAAGTATCTGCTTTAAAAGAACGATCTACAGAACTAAAATCCAGCTCAAAAGAACTACAAGAAAACTTACAAGAAATAGAAATACAGTTGCGAGCTCTTCGCCTTCAAATACCTAATATTCCTCAAGAACTTGTTACTAGCGGAATCTCTGAAGAAGACAATATTGAAACCGAACGTGCTGGAAAAATTCCTGTTCTATCTGAGGATGCTATGCCCCATTGGGAATTGGCTAAAAAATATGACCTGATTGATTTTGAACTTGGAAGTAAAATTACAGGTGCAGGTTTTCCTGTATACAAAGGAAAAGGCGCACGTTTACAACGTGCTCTCATAAATTATTTTTTAGACAAAAATACTGCTGCTGGTTATCAAGAAACGCAAGTTCCCCATTTAGTAAACGAGCTTTCTGGTTATGGAACTGGACAATTACCTGACAAAGAAGGACAAATGTACCACGTAACCGGAGATGATTTATATCTAATTCCGACGGCTGAAGTTCCCCTCACTAACATATTTAGAGATGAAATTTTAGAGGAAAAAGAACTCCCTATTTGCTTAACTGGATATACCCCTTGTTTTAGAAGAGAAGCCGGAAGTTATGGGTCACATGTTCGTGGATTGAATCGATTGCATCAGTTTGATAAAGTAGAAATAGTTCGTCTTGAAACTCCCCAAAGGTCAAGTGAAGCCTTAAAAGAAATGGTAGACCATGTGCGTGATATTTTGATAGAACTAGAAATGCCCTATCGTGTTTTACGTCTCTGTGGAGGAGATTTAGGTTTTACTTCAGCTTTAACTTATGATTTTGAATTGTTCTCTACTGCTCAAGACAAGTGGCTTGAAATTAGTTCTGTTTCTACATTTGAAGGATTTCAATCAGAACGATTACGTTTGAGATACAAGTCTAAAGATGGAAGTAAACACCTCGTTCATACACTTAACGGAAGCGCTCTTGCCTTACCAAGAGTACTCGCCGGCATACTAGAAAACTGTCAAACATCCGACGGGATTAAGATACCTAAAGTACTCGTGCCTTATACTGGGTTTGATTTGATCTCCTAAAAACATCCTATGTTTATATATAATGTTACCACTCACGTAGAACCATCTATTGAAAAACAATGGATAGACTGGATGCATGAAGAACACATCCCACAAATGATTAAAACGGGTAAATTTACCAAAGCATTATTATTAAAAGTTAAGACAGAAGATGATGATAACTTAGGAGGTAAAAGCTATGCCACCCAATTTCAATGTGTTGATCAAAGTTCATTAGAAGCATATCTAAAAAAAGATGCGGGCATTTTGAGGAAATCAGCCCAAGAAAAATTTGGTGAAAAAGTCTTGTCATTTAGAACCGAACTCGAACTAATTTCAACATTTTAATGAAAGCAGTAAGAGCCAAAAAAAGATTAGGCCAACATTTTTTGAAAGACCTCAGCATTGCTTCCAAAATTGCAGAAACATTGCGTTTTGATACCTATGAAAAAGTTCTTGAAATAGGTCCAGGAATGGGAGTGTTAACTCAATATTTACCATTCAAAAAAGGTAATGTCAATTTAATTGAAATTGACCGGGATTCAATTACCTATTTAAAAAACAAATATCCGCTCAACCATCAAAACATTATTGAAGGAGACTTTTTGAAATATGATCTAAGTGCTATTTTCGACAATACCCCTTTTGCAATCATCGGAAATTTTCCTTACAACATTTCGACTCAAATAGTTTTTAAAACGCTGGAGCACAGAAACCGAATTCCATTTTTCTCGGGAATGTTTCAAAAAGAAGTTGCAGAACGGATTTGTGAACCTCCTGGATCAAAGAAGTACGGTATTCTATCCGTATTAGCTCAATTATTCTATACCGCAACCTACGAATTTACTGTACCTCCACACGTATTTAGTCCACCGCCAAAAGTAGATTCTGGGGTGCTTACTTTGAAGAGAAAAGAAAACTATTCGTTATCGTGTGACGAAAAACTTTTGTTTAAAATTGTGAAAATGAGTTTTCAACAAAGGAGAAAAACAATTCGTAACAGTTTAAAAACTTTACAACTACCTAATTATATTACAGAAGATAGTACCTTTGACTTGCGACCTGAAAAACTTTCGGGAGACGATTTTATAGCATTGACTCAAAAAATTGGAGATGGCAAAATTTCTGTTAGATAACGAAACCTTAACGCATATAACTTCTCTTGTTGAAAAACGAGTGAATAAGAAGTTGATTTCTAAGTTGGCTGATTTTCATCACGCAGATATTGCAGAAATCATAGAAAGTCTTTCGATTGAAGATGCTCTATATCTAATAAAACTTTTAGATAGCGAAAAAACAGCTGAAGCCCTTGCTGAAGTTGATGAAGATTTTAGAGAGAAAATTTTAACTAAACTTTCGGCTAAAGAAATTGCTGAGGAAATCGAAGAATTAGACTCTGATGATGCAGCTGACCTTATTGCTGAGCTCCCTGAAGAAAGACAAGAAAAAGTAATGTCCGAAATTTCGGATAGCGAACATTTAAAAGATATTCGTGAATTACTTACCTACGAAGAAAACACAGCAGGTGCTTTAATGGCAAAAGAGCTTGTTAAAGTACAAGAGGACCTTAGTATTCATAAGTGCCTAAACGCAATGCGAACTCAAGCTGAAGAAGTTACTCGTGTTCACTCAATATATGTAGTAAATGGCAAAAACAAACTCTTAGGAAGACTTTCCTTGAAAGACCTTTTAACGGCAAATTCTAAAGCAACTGTTAAGGATATTTACATTCCAAAAGTTGATTTTGTCGGTGTATATGAAAATGTTGAAGAAGTCGCTAAAATAATGTCCAAGTATGATCTGGAAGCTATTCCTGTTGTAAATGACAAGCACCAATTATTAGGCCGAATTACAATTGATGATATCGTTGATGTAATAAGAGAAGAAGCGGATAAAGATTATCAACTAGCTTCAGGTATATCTAATGATGTAGAAGCAGATGATACTATTTTTGAATTATCACGCGCACGATTACCTTGGTTGTTTTTAGGGCTACTTGGAGGTCTTGGAAGTGTTTTTATATTAAAAGATTTTGAGGCTATAATGTCTCAACCCCATTTAAGAAGCTTGTTTTTTTACACCCCACTGATTGCGGCAATGGCAGGAAATGTAGGTGTCCAATCTTCGGCTATTATTGTTCAAGGTCTTGCTAATGATGTGGTTAAAGGGTCGCTATTAAACAGACTTATTAAAGAAGTTGGCTTAAGCTTAATCAATGGATTTTTCTTAGCAATTTTATTGCTGCTTTTTGGATGGATAATAGATCAAGATTTAATATTAAGTTTAACCGTAGCAGGATCCATGATGGGCGTTATTATTGTGGCCGCTTTAATTGGAACATTTGTTCCCATAATTTTAAATAAGCGAGGTATTGACCCTGCAATTGCAACGGGTCCATTCATTACTACCTCAAATGATATTTTCGGTATTTACCTTTTCTTTTACATCGCTCAAACTTTTTTAGAATTTTAAGCCAAAAAAATGAACGTGCTTCATGTTGATGAAAATCATCCATTATTAATTGATAACTTATCTCACGCTGGGTTTAAAAATACAGAGGCGTATAGCAAAACGTTAAATGAGGTACTTGAGATGGTAGACCAATTCGAGGGTTTAATAATTCGCAGTCGTTTCCCTATTAATCGTGATTTTTTAAATCGAGCTACCAAACTAAAATTCATTGGTCGTGTAGGTGCTGGTGTTGAAAATATTGACCAAAAAATAGCCCAAGAAAAAGGAGTTAAATTATTTTCAGCACCTATAGGTAATAGTAATGCAGTTGGAGAGCATACACTTGGTTTGCTACTTTCTTTATTCAATAAATTACATCTCGGAAATCAAAGTATTCGAGAAGGTAACTGGCTCAGAGAAGAACATAGAGGGCTAGAGCTAGAAGAAAAAACAATTGGTATTATTGGTTTTGGCACAATGGGTAAAAGCTTTGCAAAAAAACTTGAGGGTTTTGACGTAAAGAGGGTTGTTTTTCATGATATACTTTCTATCAATAATACTAAAAATGCTTCTCAAGTTTCGTTAGAAGAACTTCAAGAAAGTGCAGATGTATTGAGCATCCACACTCCGCAAACTCCATTAACTATTGGAATGATTGATGAAAAATTCATCAGTAAAATGAAAAATAATTTTTGGCTATTGAACACCGCTCGTGGAAGTATAGTAAAAACTAAGGCTTTAGTTGAAGGTTTGAGAAACGGAAATATTTTAGGATCCGGACTCGATGTACTTGAATACGAAAGCACATCTTTTGAAAATATTTTTCTTACCCAACAAGACAACCCTGATTTTTCCTATTTAATGAATGCTAAAAACGTATTACTCAGTCCTCATGTTGCAGGATGGACAATAGAAAGTCACCGCAAATTAGCAAAAATAATTACAGAAAAGATAACTTCTTCTTTTAACCCTAATAACTATAATATTAAATGAAAAAAATTTTAATCATTTGTACTGGAAATTCATGCAGAAGTCAAATTGCTCATGGGTTTATGAAATACTTCGGGAAAGAAAACTTAAAGGTATACAGCGCCGGAATAGAAACTCATGGAGTGAATCCAAGAGCTATAAAAACTATGAAAAACGTTGGTATCGATATCTCAAAGCACACCTCTAATCTTATATCTGAATATGAAAAAATCGATTTCGATTATATATTAACGGTTTGTGATCATGCAGCAGAAAATTGTCCGATTTTTTCTGGCAGTGCACTCGTGAAATTTCATCATAATTTCACAGATCCATCTAAATTAAAAGGAACTGAAAAAGAAATAGAAGCTGCATTTGAAGCAACTCGATTGGAAATCAAAAATTACTGTGAAAATTTTTCGCAAAAGTATTTAAACTAACTTCCTTACTTTTCTAACACATATTGTATAGTTTCCTGGGCACGTTGCTGTAGGAGAATCTTATCTTTCTGAGCTTCGATAGATTTTAGGGCTTCGGAATCAAAATGGCGAACGGTATATAAATCAACATTTTCGAAAAAAGTCACTTTGAATTTCGAGCGTAAAACTTGGAGTAACTCTTCTAATCTGTCGTATTTATTATTTACACAAACCGAAAAACTAATTGCAGAGTTTTGAATCAAATCTACTCGCATTTGAAACTTATAAAGTAATGCAAAAACCTCGCTGATGTTGTCTTCAACCATAAAAGAAAAATCTAAAGAAGAAAGACGTATCAAGACCTGATTAGGCTTCAAAATATAACATGGTATAAGAGGTTCAAGTTTTTTTCCTTTAGAAACAGATGTGCCAGGTCCTTCGGGGTTTAAAAAAGATCGAACGTATAAAGGAATTTCTTTTCGCTGAAGTGGTTGCAAGGTTTTTGGGTGAATTACGGAAGCTCCATAAAAAGCCAACTCTATAGCTTCAGCATAAGAGATTTGGTTCAAAAGTTTGGTGTTTTTAAATACTCTAGGATCTCCATTCAAAACACCTGAAACATCTTTCCATATAGTAACAGACTCTGCACTTAGAGCATAAGCAAAAATTGCAGCGGTATAATCTGAGCCTTCTCTTCCTAAAGTAGTAGTGAAGTTATTTTCATCACTCCCAATAAACCCTTGAGAAACAACTATTCTTTTGTTCGAAACCTGCCCTTTTATTGCCTGTTTTGTCTTTTCCCAATCTAAATTTGCATCGCGATAATAGGAGTCTGTCTTTACACACTTTCGAGCATCCAACCATTCCGAATCAATATTAACATGATTCAAATAAGCATTAATAATTGTAGTGGAAAGTAATTCTCCAAAACCGACTACTTGATCATAAACGAAACTATAATTGGAGGCTTTATTATGTTTAAAAAAACGTTTAAGCTCTTCTGTATGATTTAATAATTTGAGGTCTAATGGACTTGACAAAGAACCTAAAAGCTCTTTTGAAATTTGTAAATGGAACTGTTCCAATTCTAATATAGCACTAGGAAGTTGCTTTGGGTGATTAAAATAATGATCTACCACAACTTCAAGAGCATTTGTTGTTTTGCCCATTGCCGAAACTATAACTAGCGTGTCCTCATACCCAACTTTATTGAGAACTTTTGCTACATTTCTAACTCCTTGGGGATCTTTAATCGATGCTCCTCCAAATTTAAATATTCTCATATTATAATATTAATGGGATGATTTAACATAAGACGCTATTGCATTTTCATCCATTTGAACTGTATTCCAATCATCAAGAACATGCGCTCCGCTTTTTTTATAAAAATCTATTGCTTGTGTGTTCCAATCGAGCACAACCCATTCAATTCTTTTTACCCGCTTCTCTGCCGCAAAAGTTATAAAGGCAGTGTATAAATCTTTTCCATATCCTTCGCCTCTTAAACTTTGGGTAACAATAAGATCTTCGAGATGCAATGTAACCCCTTTCCAAGTAGAATAACGGGGATAAAACAATGCCATTCCAACAATTGTTCCGACCTTTTCTGCAACCAAGCAATGGAATTTAGGATCGACTCCAAAACCGTCTTTTAACAAATCTTCTTCAGTAATTATTACTGCATCAGGTTCTTTTTCAAAGTCAGCAAGCTCTTGAATTAAGCTTAATACAAAAGACATATCTTCTTTACGAGCAAATCGAATCATTTTGTTGATAATTATAATGCTAAATTAAGAGTTCTTTTGGAAGCAATTAAATTTATGGGGGATTATCACATTTTGCCCCCTTGGTGTTTAAAAATTAAACCCACCAGGATTCAATGGAATTTAAAAAAGCTGTTGGATTTTCGGCATGAAGCCAATGTCCTGCTTTTTCGACGTCTTTGAGTGCGTAATTTGGAAAATGATGATGTAATATCAAGCGATCTTGATCTGATATATAGCCCGACAAAACGCCTCTCAAAAATAAAGTAGGTCCATCAAATTTTTGATGAGATTCTAATCCTTCTCCTACTATTTCTCCTACAGCTTTTAGTGTTTCAATATTAATCCTAAGACCTAACTGTTCTTTTTTTATCCAATACAGGTTTTTTAATAAAAATTGACGAACTCCTACTTCCGGAACAAAATTAGAAAGTTCCTGATCCGCTTGGGTTCGCGATTTGAGGATTGAAAAGTCTAAAGATGCAAGCCCATTTAAGATTTGCTGATGGTGAGCTGGATATGCTTTTGGCGCAATATCAGCTACTAATAGTTGTGTAATATATTCTGGGTTTTGGGAAGCAAAAAACATAGCAGTTTTACCCCCCATAGAATGCCCTAATAGGGTGCATTTTTGAATTTCATAATGATCTAAATATACTTTTAAATCTTTTGCTAAAATTGAATAATTAAATGCTGTTGACCAAAAACTACGACCGTGATTTCTTTGATCTATTAGATGTACACACCAACCTTGAGACTCCCAATGCTTAGCATGTGATTTCCAATTATCTCCCATCCCTAGAAAACCGTGTAAAACGATTAAATGACGTTGACCGCTCCCTAAAATTAAGCTGTGTAATAGTTTCATTGAGATAAACGTTGAAGATACATTGGAATTACATTCTCAAATCCCAGGTAAAGAGATTCACAAACAAGGGCATGCCCAATCGAAACTTCTAATAATTGAGGAATATGTTTTGCGAAATATTGAATATTGTCTAAACTCAAATCATGCCCTGCGTTTATGTCTATACCCAATTCATTCGCTCGAATTGCTGATTCTATGTAGGGCTTAATTGCGTCTTCTGGACTTGACGCATAAGAACTTGCGTATTCTTCAGTATAAAGTTCTATTCGATCTGTTCCTGTCGCAGCAGCTCCCTCTATCATTTTTATATCTGGATCAACAAAAATTGAAGTTCTAATCCCTGCAGCCTTAAAATCGAATATTACTTTTTTTAAGAATTCAAGATTTTTATGAGTATCCCATCCAGCATTAGAAGTTAACGCGTCTATAGCATCAGGCACTAGGGTAACTTGTGTAGGGCGTATATCTAAAACCATTTTTATAAACTCCGGAATTGGATTTCCTTCTATATTATATTCCGAAGTTACTACTTTTGGAAGTGCATAGGCATCTGTAAATCTAATGTGTCGTTGATCAGGGCGGGGATGAACCGTAATCCCTTGGGCTCCATAAGACTGTAGGTCGGTAGCAACCTTTAAAAGATTAGGAGCATTCCCTCCTCTTGAATTTCGGAGTGTAGCGACTTTATTAATATTAACACTGAGCTTAGTCATTCTTTTTTTTGTAAAATTACGAACTTAACGCTGCGTATCCCAAGAGATTGATGAAGAAAATAATGTTAAAATTAGTACACAACGTAGTACATAAGTTTTTGTACTTTTGAAACAAAGATACAGTTATGAAGATTGCGGTAATATGTCCTTTCCAAAACGAACGTTCTCAAGGATACGCCCAAGGTGTAATTGAACACCTTCTCGAACGAAAGGTGACTGTTTTGGTTGATGCTAATATGGTTCAATTCTTGGAAGATCCAGATGTGGCTTCTTATGTTTCTGTATTTGAGTCACTTCCACTTGATACTGATTTTTTGTTTTGTATTGGAGGCGATGGTTCCATGCTAAGAGCGATTATAACTGTTAAGGATAGTAATGTTCCCATTTTAGGTATTAACACCGGAAGACTAGGTTTTTTGACAAGCTTACAAAAAGAATCCTTAAATATTGGTTTAAAGCAATTATGGGAAAATAAATATTCTATTATTAAAAGAAGTTTATTAGAAGTGAAACTTCCTGAGACTCACCAAGAAATCGATTCCTTTCCATACGCTTTAAATGAAATAAGTGTTAATAGAAAAAATACTGCCTCTTTAATTTGTATTGATACCCGTTTAGATGATCAACCCTTAACAACTTATTGGGCAGATGGTTTGATTATTTCGACACCCACCGGCTCTACAGGATACTCCTTAAGTAGCGGTGGGCCTATAATGTCTCCTCAAACAGCTGGTTTTGTTCTAACCCCTATTGCCCCTCACAATTTAAATATCCGCCCACTAATAATCCCCAACAATACGCGTATTGAGCTTGAGGTTACTGGACGTGGAGAGGATCATTTACTTTCTTTAGATTCCAGAATAATCTCTGTAGATCAAGGCACTAAAATTTTAGTAAAAAAAGCTTCTTTTACAGTTGCAACTGTTGAATTGCATGATAATGCATTTTTCAAAACTTTAAGAGACAAATTATTTTGGGGGTTGGACACTAGAAATTAAACAATAATTCCATCAAAAATCAGTTTAAAGTAATGGAATATCCACTTATTGGATAATCCTTAAACATTAGCATTGCCCAAGTTCTGATGAATAGAATATTCCTAATTTGTTTAATTTCACTCCTCCCGCTTACTTCAGCCGCTCAAATGCATGAAATAGGTGTTTTTCTTGGGGGTAGTAACCTTGTTGGAGACATCGGATCACGTAAATTTATAAATACAAAAGCACCTGCATACGCTTTAATTTATAAATACAATATCACTACACGGTATTCCTTTAGAGGAAGTTTTTCGTATAGTAAACTAGAAAATAAAAATTTTCACACAAACGATCTCAATCGTTTTTTAACTTTTTTAGGTGCTACAAATAAAATTATAGAATTTTCTGCAGGTGTGGAATTTAATTTTTTTGAATTTAATTTACACGATCAAGATTTAGATTTTAGCCCCTATGTATACTTAGGGCTAAATTATTTTCAATACGATTTGTTTTATACAGACAAAAATCAGCCTTTAAACCCTGTAAAGTATGACGATGACCTTGAATTTTCAATACCTCTAACCATTGGAGTTAAGGCTAAGTTGAGCCCAGAGTTTGTTTTAGGGTTTGAAATTGGAGCACGATATACATTCACCGATAATCTAGATGGAAGTAATCCAGTATATCAATTTGAAACAAATCCTAACCTAAAACACGGGGCACTATATAATAATGACTGGTATGTCTTTACTGGTTTAACTTTAAGCTTTACCTTTGGAAGATTACCATGTTATTGTAAAGAGAAATAATGAATTTGGATTTAACTAATATACCTTCACATGTTGCCATAATTATGGACGGTAACGGACGTTGGGCTCAAACAAAAGGCAAAAACAGGATTTTTGGACACAGAAATGGAGCGAAAGCTGTCCAAAAAATCGTTAAGGAGGCAGCCCGTTTAGGAATGAAAAACTTAACGCTTTATGCTTTTTCTACCGAAAACTGGAAGCGACCTAAGATAGAAGTGAACACTTTAATGTCACTTCTAGTCAATTCATTAAAGAAAGAAATGAGTCAAATGGTTGAAAACAACATTAGCCTTAATGCCATAGGGAATTTAAATAAGCTACCCGAAGCTGTTCAGATTGAATTAAACGAAACAATAGCGCTTACTCAAAACAATTCTGGCATGGTTTTGACTTTAGCATTAAACTATGGAGGGAAAGAAGAATTGACTCAGGCATTTATGGAGATCGCTTTTAAAGTTAAAAATAATATAATTTCTCCCGAAAATGTTGATGAAACGATAATAAATAAGCATCTTTACACGCAAAATTTACCAGATGTAGATTTGTTAATTCGAACCAGTGGCGAGCAAAGAATAAGTAACTTTTTGCTTTGGAAAATAGCTTATGCAGAACTTTATTTTTCAGAAGTCCTTTGGCCAGAATTTAATGAATCGGATTTTCATCTAGCAATACATAATTACCAAAAACGAGAACGTAGATTTGGAAAAACTAGTGAACAACTTAAGGCTTAATCCTTTTTGTAGAAAAATATTATTCTTAGCTATATCTTTTGCTTTTTTTTTAGTGGGAGAAAAAGTGCATGCGCAGAATCCAACTCCGGCGAGTTATAATTCTTCTAAGAAATATACTATTGATTCGATCAAAGTAACTGGACTGAAGAGCTATAGTAGCAAAACTGTTGTTTCATACAGTGGTCTTAGAAAAGGTCAGGTAATTCAGATTCCAGGAGAAGAAATCAGTGCAGTAATTCAAAAGCTTTGGAATCTAGAACTTTTTAGTGATATCAATTTTTATATAGATGATGTAAAGGGCAACCTAATGACTCTTGAAATTGAAATCGAGGAATTACCAACACTATCTGAAGTCAAAATAGTGGGAGTTAAAAAAAATAAAGCTGAAACCTTAATTAAGGATACGGAGTTAACGAAAGGAAAAAAGCTTTCAGAAAGCTTTCTGACAAATACTAAAAATTACATTGTCAATAAATACAAAAAAGAAGGGTTTTTGAATACTAAAGTAACCCTTAATACAATCCCTGACTCTACTGCGCAGAATGTTTTGAAAATGGTAGTTAATATTGATCGTGGGGATCGAGTTAAAATAAAATCTATCGATTTCGAAGGAGCTGAAAAGTTTAGTGCTTTAAAGCTTGCCTCTCAGTTTAAGAACACCAAACAAAAAAAGTTTTTCCGTTTTTGGAAAAAATCAAAATATATTGACAAAGACTACCAAGAAGATCTAATCTCACTTATTGATTTTTATAAAGAAAAAGGCTATCGTGATGCACGAATAAAATCTGACACAATAATTGATGCCGGTAATACAGATCTTGCTATCAAAATAGCAATAGAAGAAGGAAATAAATATTATTTTGGAGACATCAAATATCTTGGAAATGCCGCCTATACTGATCGTGTTCTAGCTTCGGTTTTAGGAATTAAAAAAGGAGACACTTACAACGGGATTCTTTTGAAAGAAAGAATTGCAGATGATTCTAAACCAGATGGTAACGACATTACCAATCTATATCAAAATAACGGATATCTATTTTCTAATATTAATGCTGTCGAAGTAAGTGCCGAAAGTGATACCATTAATTTTGAAATCAGAGTAACCGAAGGAAAGTTAGCTTCCTTTAACAAAATCACTGTTATAGGTAACGACAAAACTAATGATCATGTTATTTTTAGAGAATTAAGAACAAAACCCGGTGAACTATATAGTAAAGACATGGTTGTTCGAACGGTTCGAGAATTAGGTCAATTAGGGTTTTTCGATGCGGAACAAATTAATCCAGATTTCAAAAACGTAGATCCAAATGCAGGTACTGTAGATATTGAGTTTGGATTAGTAGAGTCTGGTGCTAGTCAAATTGAGCTTCAGGGAGGTTATGGTGGTGGTGGCTTCATTGGTACACTTGGATTATCCTTCAATAATTTTTCTATGCGAAACATCTTCGATAAAGCATCGTATAGACCTGTCCCTTCTGGAGACGGTCAATCATTGAGTTTACGTTTACAAGCAAGTCAGTTTTATAATACCTATAGTTTTTCATTCTCAGAACCTTGGTTAGGAGGAAAACAACCTGTACAGTTTTCCACATCACTCTCAAGAACCAATCAATTTAGATACGATTATTTCACTCAAAGGGCTGATAAAAGTCAATCTTTTCAGATTAGTAGTATAACCTTAGGCCTTGCAAAGAGACTAAGAGTGCCCGATGATTTTTTCACACTTTCACAGGCAGTTTCTTATCAATATTACAACCTACAAAATTATTTTACGGGACTATTTACCTTCGGAAATGGAGAATCTAACAACATATCATATACCGTTTCACTTTCTAGAAACAATACTTCTGTAAATCCAATATTTCCTACTGCTGGTTCAAGTTTTGTGATCAGTGCAAAGTTTACTCCCCCTTTCTCTTTATTTTCAAATTTAGATTTTGGGAATTTGGAAAACTTATCTGAATACAAAACTTTGAATGCTAGTGGAGAGCTGGTTGCCGATCAAGCTAAAATTGACCAAGAGAAATTTCGTTGGTTGGAATTTTATAAAATCAAATTTAATGGAACTTGGTACACTCGAATTATTGATAAATTAATTTTAAAAACTCAGGCTGACTTTGGGTTCTTAGGAACTTACAACGAAGATCGTGGTGCAATTCCTTTTGAGCGTTTTTACCTTGGAGGAGATGGAATGGCAAATTATTCGCTTGATGGAAGAGAAACTATTGCCCTTCGTGGATATGAAAATCAGTCGTTATCTACTCGCGATGGATCAACAATTTATAATAAGTTTTCGTTAGAATTACGTTATCCCATAACGCTTAAACCTAGTGCATCGATATATGCACTTACTTTTCTTGAAGCAGGTAATGGATATAATAGTTTTAGTGATTTTAACCCTTTCAACTCCAAGCGATCAGCTGGTGGAGGTGTTCGGATTTTTATGCCAGCATTTGGACTTTTAGGTATTGATTTTGGTTATGGATTTGATGCTGCAAATACTGCAGAACCTTCCCCACACGGATGGGAGACTCACTTTATAATTGGTCAACAATTTTAGAAATGAAAAAAATAAGTACCCTATTACTTTTTGTAATGCTGTTATGTTCTTCTATAAATTGGGCACAAAGAGGGGTTCGAATTGGTTATATCGATATGGATGTAATTCTAGAAAATGTAGACGAATATAAAACCGCCAATGTGCTTCTGAATAAAAGAGTAGAAGATTGGAAAAAAGAAATTGAACTTCAAAAATTACAGCTAAAAAAGTTAGAAGACACACTAAATGCTGAAAAGGCACTACTTACTCCAAACTTGATTATGGATAGGGAAATAGTGATAAACGATTTTGCAGCCGACATCGTAAATCTTCAAAATCAGAAGTTCGGTCCTAACGGAGCTTTAATGCAACAAAAATCCAGACTTTTGAAGCCAATTCAGGATCGAGTATTGGGAATTGTAAGAGAAATTGCCAAAGAACGTAAATATGACTTCATTTTTGATAGATCTTCGGACTTGGTTATGTTATATTCCGCAAAAAATTACGATATTAGCGACCTAGTTTTAAGAAAAATAAATTCTCAAGATCGAATTAAGGATCGAAAAGAAGATCTTAAAAAAAGACAAAAACAAATTAAAAAATTAAAAAACAACTAAAAATACTCTCAATTTAATTTAAAACCAATGAAGAATTTAAAATCACTTTTACTCACTACTTTAATGATTGCACTTCCTATGACAGTAACTTTTGCTCAGTCAAAGATTGCTCATATTGACACTCAAAAATTGATCAGTGAGATGCCTGAAGTTATTGCTGCTCAAAAACAAATTCAAGCTTTAGAGAAAACTTACGCTAACGATATTGAAAATTCAATTAAAGAATATACTGCTAAAGCTCAAGCATATGAAGCTGAGGCAAGAAACCAAACTGATATAGTTAACCAAGCACGTCAGAATGAAATGCAGAGTATGCAACAAAACATTCAAACATACCGTGAAACGGCAACTCAAGATTTACAAAAAAAACAAGCTGAAATGATGCGTCCTTTATATGATAAGGCTATCGCTGCAATTGAAAAAGTTGCTGCTGCACAAGGCTTTGAATATGTACTTGATGCAAGTGCAGGTGGAGGAGTTCTTGTTTCTAAAGGGAAAGACCTTGAGGCAGAAGTTAAAGTTGAATTAGGTTTTTAAGAAAACTTACTCTAAATAATAATAAAACTGCCTTATTTTAATAAGGTAGTTTTTTTTTACAATGAAAATAAATAAAAATTCATTTATAGGTGTTTTCGACTCTGGGATTGGAGGGCTTTCGCTTTTACCAGCACTAATATCTATATTGCCAAATGAGAATTTTCTATATGTATCTGATGATGCCTTTGCCCCTTATGGTCTAAAAAATAAAGAATCTATAGTTAATCGCTGTGAAACTATAACCGACCACTTAATTGAAAAAGGGTCTAAGCTAATTATAGTCGCCTGCAATACAGCAACGACTAACGCGATTGAAACGCTAAGATCTAACTATTCAGTTCCTTTTATAGGAATTGAGCCAGCAATAAAACCAGCAGCCTTTAAAAGTAAAAGTAAAAGTATTGGGGTTTTGGCAACAGAGGGAACACTCAGTAGTTCATTATTTGCCAAAACAAGTGCAACTTTTGCTAAAGATGTTAAGGTTATAGAACAAATTGGAAGCGGTTTAGTCGAATTTATAGAAAGTGGTTCGTTAGACGACCCAAAATTATCTGTTTTGTTGGAATCTTATATTAAACCCATGCTTAAACAAAATATAGATACACTTGTGTTGGGTTGTACTCATTATTCTTTTTTACTTCCTCAGCTTAAAAAATTGCTACCTAATAAGGTTCAAATTGTAGACAGTTCGGATGCGGTAGCTATACAAACATTGAGGATTTTAGAAAAAAACAATCTTCAAAGTTCAAGAAAAGAAGAAGGAAGTATTCAGTACATCAGCTCTGCAATAGAATCATCTTTGTTAAACTTTCTGCCAAAGAATACTAACGTCTCAATGCTTTCTACTGATCCGATTTAAACCAGCCGGAATACATTAAATAATTTTTTGCTATTCTTTCTATTTCTCCTTTTTGAAGGTCAAAATCAATGTCTTTAATTTTTCGAGCGGGAACTCCTGCGTATATAGTTCCTGCAGGTACATGTGTGTTTTGAGTTACTACACTTCCAGCAGCAATAATACTATTAGACTCCACCATACAATTATCCATAACGATACTTCCCATTCCAACCAAGACATTGTCTTTTAAGATACACCCGTGTACAATTGCGTTATGTCCTATAGAAACATCATTACCAATTATTGTTTTGGTTTTCTCGTAAGTTGCGTGGATTACTGCTCCGTCTTGAATATTAACACGATTTCCTATACGAATAGAATTTACATCTCCCCTAATAACTGCCTGATACCAGACCGAACATTGGTTACCCATCACTAAATCACCAATTAGGGTTGCGTTTTCGGCAATGAAGCAGTCAGAGCCCCATTGAGGAGTAAAATCACGTACGGTTTTGATGAGCATAATTTTGTTTTAACCGAAGATACTAAATTCAACAAAATGAAAGCACCTAAATCCTATCATTGGATTAAGGTTTTGTGTATTTTTGTAAAAAATATATAATGACCACATATTCTGTTATCGCATCTCAAACAAAAGAAAAAACAATTGCTCTGTTTAAAACTTCACCTGCTTTAGAGGTTACTCAAGCTTCAAAGTATAATAATATTGATGAGGCTAAAGAAGCTCCATTGGTTCAGCAAATGTTTTATTTACCCTTTGTGAAATCAGTTTTACTTTCAAAAGAAGGATTAGAGATCGAGCGTTTTAATATTCTAGAATGGAATGATGTATTACAGGATGTGTCTCTTGAAATTGAAAATTACCTCAACAAGGGAGGTGTAATTATTAATGAAACTGAACCCTTAAAGAAAGTTCCTATTTCCATTTATGCAGAAAGCACTCCAAATCCTGGAGTAATGAAGTTTGTTGCAAATAAAAAATTAGTCGAGCAAATTTTTGAATATAAGACCATCGACGAAACCACTTATGCACCCTTAGCTCAAAAATTATTTCACTTCCCGTTTGTTAAGGAAGTTTTTATGGATACTAATTACATTTCAATAACCAAGTTTGATGTTTCTGAATGGGACGAGATTGTACTCGAAATTCGTGAATTTCTTCGTTCTTACTTAGAAGAAGGAAATGAAATCATGATACCAGTTCAAGAAGAAGCAGTGGAAGAAAATTCAGAATCATCTTCTGAACCCTTAGATGAAATTTCTCGACAAATCGTTGGAATTATAGAAGAATACATCAAGCCAGCTGTTGCGGCTGATGGAGGAAATATACTTTTTGACTCCTATAATACCGATGATAAAAGCGTACAAGTAATCCTTCAGGGTGCATGCAGTGGTTGTCCATCTTCCACTTTCACATTAAAAAGCGGAATTGAAAACATGCTTAAAGAAATGTTGCCTGGAAAAGTTTCTACTGTAAATGCTATCAATGGATAAGCCCCTTGAAATCTAAACCCCACACAAACGCTTTAATCGATGAGCTAAGCGCTTATTTGCTTCAGCATGCTCATAATCCAGTAAACTGGTTTCCGTGGGCACAGCAGCACTTAGGTCAAGCTAAAGAAGAGGGTAAACTACTTTTAATTAGTATTGGGTATGCATCTTGTCATTGGTGTCATGTTATGGAGCGTGAATGTTTTGAAGATGAAGAAGTTGCTTCAGTTATGAACGCTAATTTTCTGAATATTAAAGTGGATCGAGAAGAACGTCCAGATGTCGATCAAGTTTATATGAATGCGCTACAATTGATAAGTGGTCAAGGTGGTTGGCCATTAAACATGATTGCTTTGCCCGATGGCCGACCAATTTGGGGAGGCACCTACTTTCCAAAAGAACGATGGCTTCAAGTTTTGTCTCAAATCAGTACCCTAGCTAAAGATAAACCAGAAGAACTAATTCAGTATGCCGATAACTTAGAAAAAGGGTTGGCAAGTTTTGAGTTAAATGAAGCTTCAAAAGAAAGCTTGAGTTTAGATGAAATATCAGGAAGTTTAGAAGCTTTACTTTCTAAAATAGATTCTAGAAACGGTGGTCTGATCGGAGCACCAAAGTTTATGATGCCAACTTTACTTAAGTTTTTTTACCAAGGCGGTCTGCTTTGTTCTAATACACTTGCTCGAAATCATTTTCATTTTTCTCTTAAAAAAATGGCTTTAGGCGGAATTTTCGATGCAGTTCACGGTGGGTTTTCTCGCTACGCAGTTGATGATCAATGGCACATTCCCCATTTCGAAAAAATGGGTTACGATAATGGGCAATTAATTTCTTTATATGCACAAGCCTATAAAGAAAAGCCCGAAGCCTTATATAAAGAAACAGTAGATAAAACCATTTTATTTTTTAAAGAACATTTATGTTCTCCTGAAGGCGGTTTTTATGCTGCATTGGATGCAGATAGCCTAAATCAAAACAAAAAACTAGTTGAGGGAGCATATTACGTCTGGACACAAAAAGAAATTGAAAAACTATTCCCTAAAGAGTACCCTTTAGTTTCTGCTTTCTATTCAATTGATGAGGATGGGTATTGGGAAGAAGGAAATTATGTTTTGAGAAGAATGCAAAGCGATGAAGAGTTTTCAAAGCTTCATAGACTAGAGTTGTCTGAATTAAAGTTAAAGGTTTTGGGTTGGAATGAAGTCCTTTTAAAGGAGCGTGATAAGCGCTCATCCCCTCGACTCGATGACAAAATAATTTGTTCTTGGAATGCCTTACTTACCTCAGGACTTTTGGAAGCTTATACAAGTTTCAAAAACTCGTCACATCTAAATTTAGCACTTAAGAATCTAGATTTTATAGAAAGAAATTTTGTTTCTATAACGGGGAAGTTAAAACGAATTTCTAAGGGTGGGGTTAATAAAATAGATGGTTTTTTGGAGGATTATGCTGCAATAATCAAGCTATTTATAGATGCCTATGAGACTGTTTTTAATGAGCGCTATCTTCTAGAGGCTGAAAAAATAACTGAAGTTTGTATTGTTCTTTTTAAAGACAAAAACGGACCTTTATTCTACTTCAGTCCAACTTCGGACTTGGTGCTTAGAACCAAAGAAACTTCTGATAATGTAATTCCGTCTTCTAATGCGGTTATGGCAGAAAATTTAGTCCGTCTCTCTAGTCATTTATTAAAACCTGACTATAGAAAACTAGCGAAAGAAATGGTTATGGCCTGTAAATCAGAGCTTATCAACTACCCTAGGAACTACTCTTACTGGCTTTTAGTAGGCTTAAGAATATCAAAACCCAGCTTTGAAATCGTAGCTGTTGGACCTGATGCAAAAGAGGAAATAAAAGAGCTTCAAATGCTAAATACCATCAATTGTAGTTGGGCCGCAGCAGAACAGTCCAGACTACCCTTGTTTCAAAACAGAGGTTCTACAGAAAAAACGATGTTCTACTTATGTAGAAACAATCAATGTGAACTTCCACTGGAAGATATAGAGGCAGTAAAGCAAAAACTAGAGGAGTATTTTAATTCTTAGTTTTTGTAGAATAAAAATCTTTAAGGTAAAAAGGCTCAAAATAAGCTACATCTTCGGTTTGGTTCGCCTCAAATTTAGCAGTTGCTCTGCTTATCATGTTTTGAGCTGAAGGAAACTGAAGCTCATCAACATAAATTGTTTTTGAGTCCGGTACTATTCCTTTGCATTTGTGAGCTCCATTCCCAAAAAACACCAAGCGCCCTTTACCTTGAAATTCCTGAAAAGAATTTGAAGATACTATCTCTGCGAAGGTAGGCTTCAAGATTTCTTTCTTTGAATTAAGAACAAGAGCAAATACTTCCATTCTTCTGGCATCTAACATGGGGATTAATAAGTCAGAATCTACTGGACCATAAGCTTCAGCAAGGACTTCTAATGTGTTGATTGCTATTAAAGGGATGTCACATGCGTAGCATAGTCCTTTTGCAGTAGAAACTCCTATACGAAGTCCTGTATAAGAACCCGGGCCAATGCTTACCGCTACTCCAGACAATTGGTTTATTTGAAGGTTACTTTCTTTTAAGAGTTTTTCAATAAAAAGATGGAGGTGGTCGCTATGTCGAAAATCTGCTTCGTTGTTTTCTATACAATGAAGCAGGTTTCCGTTTTGTGATAATGCTACGGAACAATTAGTTGTAGCAGTTTCGATATGTAATAGATAAGCCATAACGCAAAACTAAGAAGAACCTGTTTCTAAATTTCAAGTTTTAGCCCAAAATAAAATTCCAAAACTTTAAGTTTAAAAACATAATCAAATTTAGCTCGTAACTCATCCGATACTGATGCTTCATAACGCTGCTTGATTTGAGTGAATTCGAAAGAATTCATAACACCTGCATCAAATCTTTTAGTGGCGTCTTGGTATGCATCATTTCGAGCTATTACAGTTTTTTGAGCAGCTTTGTAAAAATTAAAAGCTCCTTTTGCATCGTTATAAGCTTGGTTAACTGTACTTTCTAAGCCGAGTTTTTGTTGCTCAAATTGATTTTCAAAACGCATCAAATTTACTTTACTTCGCTTTACGTTGTTCTTTGCAGAAAATCCATTTAAAATTGGAATACTCAATTGAATTCCAAAATTATGACCATCATTCGTTTGAAGTTGGTCTACAAAAGAACTTGGTCCAATTACGCCTCTTTGCTCGACTTGTGTAACAACTTCTTGACCTGTTGCGGCTACTGTTCCAATTGGAAATTGATTGAAAACACCTGTTCCCGTTAATCGATCGCTGTATGAAATTCTTGTACTGTAACTATAAAATGCAGATAGAGAGGGTTGCAAAGAAGTCTTTGCTATTTCGATATCTGTTTTAGAAATTTCCAAGTTGGTTAAAGATAGCTTGATGTCATTTCTGTTAGACAATGCTTTTTCAAAAATAGCTTTAGGTGTTTCATCTAAAATTTGAGGGAATGGAACATCAAAAGCTTCAACGGCAATATCAAAACTTTCGTAATCTGTAATCAATAGCAATTGGGCTAAGTTGATTTTAGTTAATCGTAAATTATTTTGAGCTTGAACAACTGACTGTTGTTGAGAAGCAATGGTAGCTTCTATTTCAAAAATATCCCTTGTTGTCAGAACCCCAGCTTCAATTAATATTTTGGTACGTTCTAACTCCTTCAAAGAAACAGCAAATTGACTTTCTTGAACCCCTAGTTGTTCTCTATTGAACATTACTTGTAAGTAAGAATTTGCAACTAAAAGCGCGGTGTCATCTGTAATGTCTGCTAGATTGTACTGCTGCGCAATAATTGCCAGATTAGCACGGTGTAAACGTTTAACATTTTGTAATCCATTATAAACATCAACTCCCATATTAACTCCTAAAGAAGAAAATTGCGTTGTCAAGTTTTCTAATAATCCTGTAGTAATATTCTGATTCAGTCCAATGTTCCAAGAATGACTTGTTTGCGCGTTGATATTGGGAAGAAAATTCCCAAAAGCATTACTCTTATCTAATTCAGCATTTGCAATATCCAATTCCGATTGCTTAATGGTGATGTTCTTTTCAAGGGCAAGTTCAACACACTCTTGAAGAGTAAGTGTTTGTCCTTGCATATAAAAAGAAACACAAAAGATAAGGGCTGTAAACGTGATTTTTAATGTGGTATATCTCATAATAAAGTAGGAATTATACTTAGTTGTTTTTAGAAGCCTCGTCCTCGTCTTCCTTCTTTTCTTCTTCTGTTTGATTCCATACTTTGATGTTATCTTCGATGGTTATTCCAGAAATTATTTCAACATTAATCCCGTCAGAAATACCAGTTTTGATATCTCGACGTTCGAATTTTTGATCGTTAATTTGAACCTCAACATAAGGCTTTTCTGATTTTTTATCAAATTGTAACAACGCTTCAGGTATAGCCAAAATGCTGTCTTTACGTTCTAGAACTAAGGATGCGTTAGCACTGTATCCTGCTCGAACAAAAAAGTCTTTATCCAAGTAAACGTCTCCTTCAATTTTAAACTGAACTGCTCCTTGCTCTTCATTACCTTTAGGAGCAATAAATTTTAATTTAGCTTCGAATTCTTTGTCTTGAATTGCACCAAGATTAACTGTAAGTGGCATACCTACTTTCAATTTTACGACTTCAGACTCATCAACTTTCCCTTCGAAAATCATTTTACTCAGGTCAGCTATAATTGCAATTGTTGTTCCGTTATTAAAGGTATTACTCTCAACTACTTGATCTCCCTCTTTAATAGGCATTTCAAGTACAGTACCTGCCACAGTAGCACGAATATTAGTGTTAGCAGTTGCTGAACCACCTGCTGAGCCTAATTTGATTATCTGTAAATCAGTATCTGCATTAGAAACATCCTGCATTGCTCTGCTGAGGTTTAATTCTGCATTTTGAAAGTCTTGTTGAGAAATAATTTCTTTATCGAAAAGACTTTTATTTCTATTATATTCGATTTTGGCGTTTTCCATCAAAATTTTGGTGTTGGCCAAACGACCCTTAGCACTATTCAAAGACTGCTCATTAGGAACAACTTTTACTTTTGCTAATAGATCTCCCGTTTTAACATTATCTCCTTCTTCAACATAAAGTGTTTCGATTATTCCAGAGATTTGAGGTTTGATTTCAACTTCATCTTCAGGAACTACTTTTCCAGTAGCTACAGATTTCATTTCAATAGAAGTAATTAAAGCGGTCTGCGTATCGTATTGAATAGAAGGCTTACTGTTTGACTTGATGAAATAAGTAGCTGCATAAAGGACTCCAAATAGAATGGCGGCTATTGATATATATTTAAATACTTTTTTCATGGGTAATGGTTTATTAGTTATTTCTAGATTTGATTATGTTATTCTTCTCTAAGAGCATCAATAGGTTTTATACTTACTGCTCGTTGTGCCGGTATTAGACCAATTAAGGTTCCCAAGGTTACCATAATTGCTAGCGCTCCAAGAACGAAGGATATGGGTACCGTTGGATTAGTGTAAGGGAAATCATCTAAATCTGCAGTAGCGGCATCTATTCCTGACAAAACAAAAGCTCCAAGTATGATTCCGAAAACACCAGCTACAAAAGTTAAAAAAACAGATTCTAAAATAATTTGAGCTCTAACTTCTGCGGGAGTAGCTCCTAATGCACGCCTAATTCCTAACTCTTTGGTTCGCTCTTTAACCGAAATTAATAAGATGTTTCCAATTCCAATTACACCTGCTATAATAGTAGCAATTCCTACAATAAGAGACAAAAAGGTCATTCCTTTTGAAAAGCCCATGATCCGTCCGAAAATTTCTCCAAGATTAAAGGATCCAAAAGCACGTTCATCTTCTGGAGATATCCGGTGAATTCTTTTAAGCGTTTGTTTTACTTGCGCTTCTACTTCTAGGACATCGGCATCGTCAAATGCTGCTATTGTAAGCCAATCTACATTGTCTCCAGTATTGTAGAGTTTTTTATATGTGGAAAAAGGTATAAAAACGTCCCCATCACTTTCAAAACCTCCGCCCTCAATAAATTTATGAACTCCTATAACTTGAAAATAAATATCGTCTATGCGAATGTATTTCCCTACTGGGCTTTCTCCTTCTTCAAATAATTCTTTTTGTGTGCGTTCTCCGATAACACATACTTTTCTTTCTGCATCAATGTCAGCTTGATTTATAAAACGCCCACCATCGTAAATTTTCTTAGTAGCAATTCTAGTATATTCCGGGAAATCACCATAAGTAGTGTAAGTCCCCGATTTAGAGCCTCGTACCATTTGAGATCCGCCAGAACCATCGAATATACCTTTTGCATTTCTAGGTGCGATGAATTGAATTGCTGGAATATTGTTCTTAAGAGTTTGAACGTCTTGAATCTTAAGTTGTGGCCTTCTTCCGGTTTTAAATCCTTGATAGGGTACACTTGTACTCTGAGCCCAAACGAACATTGAATTCATAGCAACGTTTTCGAACTGACGTTCAAAGCCATTGTCTAGACCTTTAGCAGCTCCTGAAAGTGCTATATAAATAAAGATTCCCCACAAAACACCAATTACTGTAATAGCAGTTCGTACTTTGTTTTTCTGAATAGAGCCAAAAATCTCTTGCCAGGTATCTCGATCAAATATTATTTTTAAACTATTCATCTCTAAGAGCAACTATGGGTTTAATTCGTGCAGCACGTTTAGCTGGTATATATCCTGCGATTCCGCCAAATAAGATTAATATTATTGTAGCAAATAAAGCTGTTGTAGTATCAATATATGGGTCTTTAATGAAGTAATCTTGAAGGGAAACTCCAATAGACTTTAGTACAAAAATCCCTATAAATAGTCCAACATATCCTGATATGGTAGTAATAAAAACAGATTCCTGAAGGATCATTTGAATTACCGATTTTGGAGTTGCTCCAAGAGCTTTTCTTATTCCCAATTCTTTGGTTCTTTCTTTGACTACAAAAACCATAATGTTCGAAATTCCAATTATACCCGCAATCAAGGTTCCTAGACCAACAAAGGTTACAATCAGCTGAAGTACATTGGCAAATTGTTGATTTTGTTTTAATATATCTGCTCTATTTCTAAAGAAAATTCCATTTGGATCTTTAGGCGCAATTGATTTTTTCTTCTTTAAAAACTCACGTAATTTTCTTTCAAAAACTAAAGATCCCGAGTGGCCCAATTGAGGCTTAAAAGCCAATACTATTTGATCTACTTTATCATTACTTTTTTCAAGTAATTGTCTTGTAGTGTATGGTATATAAATATAACGCTCTTCTCGATCTCCTCCATCATCTTGAAATATTCCTATTACTTTAAAAACGCTATTTCCAATTTCAATAAATTGTCCTAGCGCATCACCTTGATTAAACAAATCTTGAGCAACTAAACGACCAATAACAGCATACTTTGTTTTGTTTTCGATGTCTTTTTCATTGATGTAACGCCCCTTCATCATAATGGTTTTCTCTGCGAACTGATGAGCAGGTCCAACACCTCTAGTAGAGTAATTGTCAAACTCATTCTTGTATTTTACAGAAGCACTCCTTGAAATTCTAGGAGTAATATATTCTAGAAAAAAGGGAAAATTTTCTTTAATGTCGGCTAAATCTGAGTTATCAAATTCAATGCGACGATTTGATTTGAACCCTTGATAGGGCATTGAAGTTTTACCCGCAAACAAAGTTATTGTATTGGTAGCATCATCTAAGAAAAATTCTTGAAATTGATTTTTAAGACCATTTCCAAAACCAAAAAGGATTATAAAAATAAAAATACCCAATGCAACTGTAAAACCTGAAAGAAAGGTTCTCAGTTTATTCTTTCGAATGGTGTCAAATATTTCTTGCCAACGATCTCTACTAAACATAATTCGCTGCTATAACTTGTTTTACCTTTTTATCTTCAACGATAACGCCATCTTTTAACTTTACAATGCGTTTACACATTTTAGCAATATCTTCTTCGTGTGTTACTACTAATATTGTGTTTCCTTCTTCGTTGATTTTTTGGATCAGATCCATTACTTCATAAGAAGTTGTTGTGTCTAAAGCTCCTGTTGGTTCATCTGCCAAAAGCACTTTTGGCTTAGAAGCCATTGCACGTGCAATTGCAACTCTTTGTTTTTGACCTCCTGAGAGCTCGCTGGGTAAATGAGTTGCCCATTCAGCCAAACCAACCATAGTTAAATATTTTAAAGCCTCTTCTTGTCTTTCTTTACGGGCTATACCTTGATAGTAGAGTGGAAGAGAAACATTCTCAATAGCAGTTTTATAATTAATTAGGTTAAAGGACTGAAAAACAAAACCCAAAAACTTGTTACGGTATTTCGCAGCTTTTGTTTCATCCAAATCTTTGATTAAAACATCGTCTAATGTATAAGAACCCTCATCAAGAACATCTAACATACCTAAAATATTAAGGAGTGTAGATTTTCCAGATCCAGAAGAACCCATTATTGCAACTAACTCACCTTGTTGAACTTCAAAATCAATGCCTTTTAGCACGTGAAGTGATGAATTACCCATTTTATAGGATTTATGAAGATTTTTTATTTGTATCATGGGTTTGGAATATAAATGTCTTTTGAACCAAAACTTATTTATAAGACGTCAAAAAAACAAAAAAGTTACATTAAAATTATTATTTTTTTAAAAGTCTAAAGACTGCATATCCGACAACACCAATTAAGACATATGGAATGGCCATCAAATATACAATTCCATTATTAATCCCTTTTGCTGTTTGCTGTCCTTCTTCGGATTCAAGAACCGCTCTACACATAGAGCATTGAGCTTCTGAATCAAATGATCCGACCAGGAACAAGAAAACAATAAGCAGAATTATTTTTTTCATTGAAACACAGTTGTTAATTGTAATACGGGGAAATCATATAATAGACTACAACTCCTGTAACTGTTACGTAGAGCCATATTGGAAATGTAATTCTTGCGATTTTTCTATGCTGTGTAAATTGTTGAGATATTCCTCGAACAAAGGAAATTAAAACCAACGGAATCAAAGCAATTGATAATAATATATGTGAAATAAGGATGCCAAAGTAAAGCACTTTAACCCACCCTTCACCACCAAATTTAGTTGGATCTGAAGTTAAATGATAAGCAATATACATCAACAAAAAGGTTAAAGAAAGGCCAATAGCCGTTTTCATTAACTGCTCATGCAAATTTATCTTCCGTTTTTTAATTGCCCATAGTGCAATTAATAAAATAATTGCAGTATAACCATTAATAGCAGCATAGATTGGTGGAAGAAATGAAAATGATTGGATATTTTCTAATCGGAATCTAAACAAAATGGCTACAACAACTGGAATAACTATCGAAACCCCAACAATCGCTTTTTTATATTTTAATGAAGATTTACTAGCATTCATAATAATTTAGTGTTCGTTAAGTAAAAGCTTGATGTCGTTTAAAAGCATATCTACCCCTTGCTCTTTATCGTTTTCTTCGTCTATTCCGCTATAATAAATAATTGAATTACCATAGTTGTCTTGACGAGAACGGATAAAACCCTTTTTATCAATTAAAGCAAAAGATCCCGAATGTTCAAATCCGTCGGCAATCGCTGGATTTGTTTTTGCAAATATATTAAATCCATTATTTGCTAAATCATATACAGTAGCTTTAGGTCCTGTTAAAAAATTCCAAGAAGTTGAACTTCCAACATATCCTTCGGAGTAGCTTTTTAAAACAGATGGAGTGTCATGTTCTGGGTCTATGGTAAAAGAGGCAATCCCAAAATCACTTTTATCCCCGAAATTATCATTAATGATTTTCATGTTTTTATTCATGATCGGACAAATTGAAGGGCAACTCGTGAAGAAAAATTCTACAACATAAACCTTACCTAAATAATCTTCGTTAGAAACATAAAGGCTGTCTTGATTTAGAAACAGAAAATCTGGAACTTTTCTAGGTTCTCCATTATTCTTAATGTAATCAAGCGACTTGAATCCAGGCTTAACAGATCGGCTACTTTCCACAGTAGTGTTTTTAGAAAGACGGGAATAGATTTTTGGAACAACTATTACAGCAAAAATGATTACGATGACTATAAGTCCTAAATAAGAAGATTTTTTCATTTTTTAAATGTAGTATTTAATGACATTAAATATGTCCATAATAATAACTCTATTCTAATTCTGTCTTCTGGCGTTGTTAACTTTAAGAGCCAATCGGTATTGTGCCAAAATCACTTTGACATCGTCTGTCATTTTATTATTAAGCGATGCAACAGAAGAAGCGTCGTAACCATACAAAGTTCCCACATCTTCATCATCATCACGTCCTCGAAGTGTTTTGTCTTTATCAATAATAAAAACAGTAGATGTACTTTGCTTAGGGGATAAAACTACATCACTTTGAAGGCTTTTAAATAAGGCTTTAATTTGTTCAGGATTACCAAAAATAAATTTCCAATTCACCATGTCAGTCCCAACACCTATTTGAATCTCTGAAACAATCTCTTTAATTTCATCTTGAAGGCTATCTTGAACTGCAATTACAAACTGAAAATCTTTGAATTTATAGAATCGTTTGTATATTTTTTGATTCAAATTAAACGCATCTCCTTTTTTATTTTCTAAGTCATTCCCCCAAAAACCTAAAACAGTAATCTTATCATTCAATTTAACAGCAGGACCGTCTAGGGTTGTCCAAAAATTAATTTCAGGAAGGTTTTCTGTAAGAATTGGAAGTTTTGCAAAATTATTAATTCCAGAAGCGAAAAAAAGGTAAATCACGATTGGGAATACAAAAAGAATTCCAAGCACTAAGAACTTTTTAAAGGAGTTATTTTTCATTGATTAATTTAGAAATTCCAACTCACAAAACCGGTCCGCATAACCTCAAAAATATAATCAGCTTCTACTAATAGAATCCAACTTAAGAATGGGATTAAGAATACTAAAGGAAATACGATAGATCCTTTGAAGCTACCTTTTTCGTCGCGGATGTGCATAAAGTCCCAAGCAATATAATATGCTTTTACAATCGTTAATATGATGAATATCCAGTTCAAGATTTTCATCCCTAAAAACATCCCCATAAGACTTTGGGGCTTGACAATTCCAAGTATTACCTCAACTGTTGTAACTATAGATAAAAAGATCAAAACCCCCCAGATTTTCTGAACGTTTGACTTGAATTTTAATAATCCTCTGAAGATGGCTAAGTTTTCTGTATCGTGTGCCATGATTTATAATTTATATTAATTAAACAAGATAGAAAAATGTGAATACAAATACCCAAACTAAATCTACAAAGTGCCAGTAAAGACCAACTTTCTCAACCATTTCATAGTGTCCTCTTTTTTCATAAGTACCCATTATAACATTAAAGAAAATAATGATATTAATTACAACTCCTGAAAAAACGTGGAATCCGTGAAATCCTGTTATGAAGAAAAAAAAGTCAGCAAAGAGTCGGTTTCCATATTCGTTGTGGATTAGGTTCGCCCCTTCTACAACATTGATGGCTCCTTCTAATTGGAGTAAAGAATCTTCTCTCGAAAGTATAATTTTATGCCCTGAAGCATCAATTTTTTCACTTTTTATAACCAAATTTTCGTGAGCTACAAAACCTGCAGTCACCTCTTCAACACTATAACTTGGAAGGCTAGTTTCGCCAAAAAACCATATTCCGTTGCTTTCTTCATGAGTAACTCTTGGTGTGTCGATGGTGGCAGCAAAGGCCTCTAGAGCAACGCGCTCACCTGTTTCTGCATCCATAAACTGAAGTATTTGACCTCCTTTGGTTTCTAGTGCCCCATACTCACCTTTAATAAAGTTTTTCCATTCCCATGCTTGAGATCCAACAAAAATTGCACCTCCAATAATGGTAAGCAACATATAAAAAGTAACCTTTGCTTTGTTCATATGGTGTCCTGCGTCTACCGCTAATACCATTGTAACCGAAGAGAAAATAAGCACAAAAGTCATCAAAGCAACATAGTACATGGGAGCATCAACTCCGTGTAAAAAAGGAAAGTGAGTAAACACCTCATCGGCTATAGGCCACGAATCAATATTTTTAAATCTAGAAAAACCGTAAGCGACTAGGAAGCCAGTAAATGTTAATGCATCGGAAACGATGAAAAACCACATCATCATTTTCCCATAACTTGTATTAAGTGGTTTAGCACCTCCACCCCAAGGGTTGGACTCTTCTTTTATATTGTTAGCTGTAACTTCCATAAAAAACTGTCAAATTTTAATTTTACAAAAATAGTATTTTTTTTAACTATACACGCTCACGAAAACGTATAAATAAATCCATAAAAAATCAAGAAAATGCCAAAACAATTCTGCCAGCTCATACCCGAGTTTTTGATCTGGGGTGTAAGCGTTTTTATAGCTTTGGAAAATCACGATCATTAAAACAATTAAACCACCAAAAACATGGGCAAGATGGAGTAATACTAAAACGTATATAAATGAGGTATTTATGGAGCTTGCAGCTCCAGTAAAGTAATATCCTTGAGCGATAATCTCTGAAAACCCTGTAAATTGTAAATAAACAAATAATAAGGTTAGCCCTAAGGTAGTCCAAAGAAATGTTTTTTGAAGTGATGTTTTTCCTTGATTCAAAGCCTTTTTTCCAAGAAAAAAAGAAATACTACTCAGTAAAAGAAGAATCGTACTGTACGTAAATACATCGGGTAATTCAAAAGATGTTAACCAATCTGCTCTAGAACTACTAACTACATAGGCGCTGGTTAATCCTGCGAATGTCATCGTCATACTAATCATTGCAAACCAAAGCATCATTTTTTTGGCTCGAGCGTTTTTTTCTTGCATCGTCTTTTCCATTTACAAAATCATTTTATCAATTACATATATAATTTGAACAAGTGAAATATACCCTACACTAGAAAACATTAATTTTTTTGCTGCTTCTTTTGTTTTCAAAAACATTAATTGAAGAGCAAAATATAACATAATCAAACCTAAAATCCCTACTATAATAGCACCCGCCAAACTTAAATTAAAACTTCCTGTAAAGGCGGTGACGGGCAATAAAGAAATCACAAGCATCCAAAGGGTGTAAAAGACAATCTGAAAAGCCGTAGCTTTATCTGCTTTACCTGAAGGTAACATTTTGAAACCTGCTTTTTTATAATCATCATCTAGCATCCATCCAATAGCCCAAAAGTGTGGAAATTGCCAGAAGAATTGAATCATAAACAAAACTCCAGGTTCTATACCAAACTGATCTGAGTAGGCTAGCCAACCTAACATAAAAGGTATTGCTCCAGGAAAGGCACCAACAAAAACAGCCAAAGGTGTTATTGTTTTAAGGGGTGTATACACACACACATATAAGAAAATTGAAAGACCTCCAAAAAAAGCTGTTCTAGTATTTATTGCGCATAAAACTAACAAACCTAAAATCGTTAGAATCCCAGCGATTACAAGGGCCGATTGAACCGACATTCTTCCCGAAGGGAGAGGTCTGTTTTTGGTTCGATTCATGAGTGCGTCAAGGTCTTTTTCTATAACTTGATTAAAAGCATTTGAAGCTCCAACCATAAAATAACCTCCGAAGGCCAATAAAATCATATCGGTTAAAACAGGAACATCTGCAGCTAACAAATAACCTGCAATTGAAGAAAAAACAACACTCAAAGCCAGTCGCACTTTTGTCAACTGTTTAAAGTCGTCCAAAAAAAGTGATAATGAAGATGGGCTGGCGGTGTCTATTTGAATTTTATCTACATTCATATTCTTGTGCAAAGATAATGTACAATACCTTATTTACCATAGAAACATAAATCTAAATTATAGCCAACCAAAAAGCCCAAAGTTTCCTTCGGGCTTTAGTTAAAATAGGATATGTTTTTATTGTAATCTAAATGATATAGGAATGCTAAAAGGCACTCGTACTGGGCGACCTCTTTGTTTTCCTGGGGTCATTTTAGGAAGCTTTGATATAATTCGTTTTGCTTCTTTCTCTAAGTTTTTATCCGGACCACGCATTCTAATGTTAGTGATACTTCCATCTTTAGAAATAATGAAATTTACATAAACTCGTCCTTGGACTCCCATTTCCTGAGCGATTTCAGGGTAACGGAAATTCTTACGGATATGTTTGTTGATTTGCTCTTGAAAACATTTTCTTCGATCTGACTTAGCTACTTTCTCACATCCAGGAAACAAAGGGACATCTTCAATAACCGCAAAAGGCACATCTACATCTTCAAAATCATCAACGACATCAACAATCTCAACAATTTCTTCTTGATCTGTTTCGGTAGATTCAATTACTGTTTCTTCAATATCTTCTTCATCTTCAACAATCTCAATTACTTCTGGAGCTGGTGGTGGCGGTGGCGGTGGCGGTGGTGTTTTTATTTGTTCTGTAATCGGAACTTCTTCATCATCTTCGTCATCGACATTAAGAGCTTCATAATCGAAAGCTGATTTTTCGTAGGTCTTCCACTCGATGGCTACCCATGAAAACAGAAGCACTGAGGCAAGTCCAATTGCAAAATACAGACTGCTGTTTTTGGTCAAGTCAGCTTTTGGGGTTTTTTTCAGTTGCATAGAACGTTATTTAGATAGCTAATTTATAAAAATACGGCATTTGACAATAACTTTTTAACTCTTTTTGATAAAAAAATAAACAAAACTATTCCTAGAGTGTTCGCTAATATATCATAAAGCTCAAAACTTCGGTAAGGCAGAAAGCTTCCTTGAATGATTTCGAGAACCAAACCCAGAGTAAATGCACTTATAATAGTCGATTTTTTTGATGTTTTAAATTTCCAATCCAGATCTAAAGCCAAAAAAAGACTTGTTGCGAAACAAAAATAAGCAAACCCGTGCGCGAGTTTGTCAATTTCTATGACCTGGGTTTCTTTTTGAGGAAAAGCTAAAGGTATGGTCGAAAGAATAACAATACCAATTCCTAAAACAAAACCAATAAAAGTAAATCTATATCTAAGCACCTATTATCTGGTTGTAAGCATCTTCATCAAGCAGTTCACTTATTTGTGCTTCATTGTCTAATTGAATTTTAATCATCCATCCCTTTCCATAAGGGTCTTCATTTACCATTTCTGGCTCATCTTCTAGAGACTCGTTAAATTCTATAATGGTGCCAGAAAGTGGCATGAAAAGATCTGAAACTGTCTTTACTGCCTCTACAGTCCCAAAGACTTCGGATATTTCAAGCTTTTCATCTAAAGTTTCAACTTCAACGTATACAATATCTCCTAATTCACCTTGAGCAAATTGAGTAATTCCTACGGTTGCAATTCCATTTTCAATAGAAATCCATTCGTGGTCTTTAGTGTATTTTAATGTAGTGGGTGTGCTCATCTTTTGGTTGTTTTAAAAAAACAAATATAACAGATTCTCTCTATCAATTCCCAAAATTATATCGAATGCTTATACCGGAACGAATTGATGTTTGTGGAAAAGCAGACGAAATAGCAAATTCAGAGAAGTTATGATCGTAAAAAAATTGACTTGTAAGGTTTTTTGAGAGTGCGTAATCTGCTGTTAGCTTAATGGACCATAAAGTCTGCCCAGCTGTAACTTGATTGTTGTCTATTTCTAGGTTTCGTAGGACGGTTATGTTGTTCCGATAAGATAAATCAGCCTTAATATTTAGGTCTCCTGAAAGCGTAGTTCGTTTCCCTCCAACTCGGGTTCTAATTCGTAAATCTTTTATTCGATACCCCATTCCAACTATATATTCTTGTCCTCTAGATTCGGTTAATAAGTTATTATCCAGACTTAAAGAAAGTGCCCGATCTGTTTTGAGTTCGGCTAAAAATTTAAATGAATTTTTTAATTCTAAATCTACTCGTAAAAGTGGGTTAAACTGCTCTACCAAGTTTAGGTTTGAAAATAAGGTAGCAGGAATAAAATTACCTCCGTCATCCAATTGGTTTGGAATTGCTGGATCGAAGTCTAAATTGGACTGGAAATTATTAATGGTATAACTAGATCTGTATGCATGAGTTAATGAAAAACGATTGAATATTTTTTTCAAAGACTTGATGTCCATTAATCCTGTATATTTTAAATTCCAATTGGGCAAGGGGGTCTTCTTGATTGGTTCCAAAGAAATACGTTCTGCCGATATGCCAGAATATGCAGCTAGAAATGAAGGAATAATCACGGTTTGACTAGTCCTACCAAATCCTCTAGGAAAGCCTTCTTCATCAACATCTGTAGCTGGAATTCCTGCCGCTATAGCGAGACGCTGTGCCACTACTAATCGGTGTTCTCGGAACTTCTCGAAGTTAGGATTATAGGACCCTGAAGAGGCATTGAATGCTGTTTTAATTAATAAGGTTGATATCCCAAAATTACCATAGGTGTTTGGATTTAAAGGAACGTAGGACCCATTAATTACAGAGAAATTCTCAGATAAGTTTTCAGAGAAGTTTCGTTCGGCTGTAAAATCAATTAATAATCCTTTTCCAAAATCAAATTGCCCTGAGACCTTTAATTGATTGTTATGAATTTTTGTAAATTGCTGGTTAAAATCAGGGAAGTCTGTTAGCCATCCGTTACGAGCTGCTTCATATCGAACATCTGCTTGACTTCCAAAAGTAAAGCCTGGGGTGGGTTGTAATGTGCCTCCAAAACCTAAACTCGGTAAATATCCTGGCAGAACTTTACCGTTATTTTCGGTGTATGTAAATTGAATACGCTTCATTACAGATAACACATCAGCTATAGAACGTAACATTCTTTTCTTTTTCTTTGGGACTTTTTTTGTTTCCTCAACCGGTGTTAAGGTGTTTTTTGAAGTAAGTATTTTTCTTAGTTTTTGTTCTCTATTTTGAATACCAAACAAGCGATAAATTTTAGACATTGAAATCGATCCATTTAAAGTCTGAGTGTTTGCATTTTGGACTGTGTTCACAATCCCTAAAACATTCCCATCTATATCTTGAACATCAGCTAAGGCGTTTGAGCCTCGTTGCCAACTGAAATCTCCAGTGTAGCTATAATTTGCATCGATAAAACTTAAAAAAGGTATGTATTTTAAAGGTAACTTATAATTCAATGTTAAGGATTGAAAATGACGATTAGGATCTCCAATGTCCCATAAGCCATCCCAAATATCTCGGCTTTTATCTACCATTGAAGCTCCTTGATTGTTTTCTTGATAATAATTACGGACAATATTATTACTGGAGGCAGTGAAATTCATTTTTAGAGACCGGGACAAATTATGATTGATGCTATACGTCCAATCAAACAAAAAGTTTCGCTGTTGCAGGTCTGGAAGTGCAAGTTGTTGAGATGCATCAATTTCTTGGGAATAAACCTCTCTAAACTGTTGGCTGTTAAACAGACGGTTAATGTTAGAGCTGATTGCAATGTTATTTGGCATCAAGTTGAAATTAACTTCACGGAGCCATTGCCAGTATTTTTTTTTGTTAAGCGCTTTTATTTTCTTAAAAGGATTTATTTCTAATGGACTAAAACCGTAATTATAATTTGCAGAAAGGGCTACTGTTTTGTTTGATTGACTTTGAATTTCATAATCATGATGAGAAAATTCATTGTATGCATAAGAAAAGTCAAAATTTTCTACATTATAAAAATGAGGTTTAGCTCCACTCCCATTCTTGCGAACTCCAATAAGGCTAATGCTTTTTCTTTCTGTATAGTCGATTGCTTGATTTCTTATGGTGTCCTTTTGAGACTGCGTTGTTGCGGTAGCTATGCGATCTTTTAGAAGTAAATCTTGATAGAAAGGATCGTATTCTGGAGTAATTTGAGTTGCTCCAACATTATAGTTTAAAGGAATTTGAACCCCCCATTTCTTAGGTAATAATTGACCCACATTTACATTGGTTACAAAGTCGAATTGTGTAAGGTCTTCTCTGCTTCTTTCGTTAGGTGACTGTTCTATAGATCCAAAACCGATTGTAGACATGCGACCAGAAGCACTTATCGTTGCAAAATCTGCGAGATTTGCATCTAATGATCCAATAGCTGCCCATCCGCCTTGACTGTCTATTCCTGCGATTCTCAATTCATTGAACCACACTTCTCCACATAACACATCTCCAATGGCCTGTGAAGGGTTTTTAACCCCAATCATCATAGTCTTTATAGAGCCTAATGATGGATTTCCGATAACCGAAAATTTATATCTTTTTAAACCAGGAAGAGAACTAATTGGGGTGAATTCATCTATTATATTAAGGTCTTCATCATAGTAAATTGCCCCGTTTGAAATTTTTCCAATACTAGCGGCTTTTAGTTTGGATAGAAACTCTATTGGAACATCAATAGAATTAAAGTCTGGTTGCCAAACCTCTTGAGCGCTTAATTTATTTGAAGCTCCTTCCATAAAAGAAGATGGCTTTAAAGGCACCTCTATCTGGTAGTAATTATCTTTATAATCTGTTCCAAGACGAATAAAAGCAACCAAACGTTTATCGAACTCATCAAGGGTTCCTTCTCCTGGAAGTGGGTTTTGACCTTGAACAGATTCGGCGTGAAGGAACATTTTTAATTCCTTGTATTGCCTTAAGTCTACGTTAACGCTTTTATATATTCCTCTCGAATCCATGGGTTGTAAATTACAAACTCTAAATGATAAGGATTGCTCATTTTGTCTTACTACAGTATTGTTGTTGTTAATTTGCTCTCTTTGAATATCGGGAGGTAATACATAATTAACTGGAACCCTATTTTCATTTTCCAAAACATTCACCGTACTAATGTCTACGGTGGTATTTACATTTCCTAAAATGTTTTCATTTAAGGGTTGGTTATACCTTCTCCAGTCGCCACGAACTAAATCTAATGTTCCAAATCTGAATACTACTGGGGTTTCAAAATCACTCAAAACCATCCGCATAAAACGTATAGATCTTAAATCTTCTATGCCGTTAATGTTATCAAAATAGCTGTTAAAGCTGGTCCCTTGATAATAGCGCTTGTCAATAGGCACTTTGAACTGAATCCAACGAGAGGTCAGTTGTTGTCCGTTAGGAAGATCTATGGTAACATTTTCACGTACATCGGTTATGAAAGGATGATTTCCTACAGTCATGTCTTTAGAAATAGGAACTCTATATTCAAAATAACTGTTTATGGTGTTCATGGTTTGATCACGGTTGATGTCCTCTGTATCGGGTTCGGCTGTACTTCCGCGGTTGGTGTCCGAAAAAGCTATCGGTGAGTTTCCATCCGTTCCATTGTAGTTTTTGTATCGGTTTACTATTCCTCCTGTTGCCTGAACAAAATACTCGTAATTATCTCCTGCCGGGTCTTCTAAAGGGCCATTTGGATATACCAAACGTTCTTCTTGGTCATTCAATCCATCAAATCCAACATCTTGAAGTAAACGATCTTCTTCGACTGTATTGAACGTATAAAGTAAAGACTGTGCTGCAGGAGTTTTTCCCCAATTACTTTCTTGGGTTGAAGCTGTTTCTGTTCCAGGAAGCCCATTTTCATATTGCTTTCTTCCGTCCTGAAGAACGTCTTCAGAAATGTTACCTAAATGGAAAACCAAAGACCCTAAGTCTTGCACGGGAGTTTCTAACTCGGTAAAGGTATCCAGCAGCCAGAACTCAATAAATTCTACATTAGACTGCTCAAAGTTGGTTGCATTAATCGATCGCATTATTCCTCCCCAGTTTTGATTGGAGTTGGAAACAAAAGTATCTGTTTCTTGGTTGTTATACGGTCCTTTCTCTTCAGGGAAATAAGCTAGATCAAGTGTTGGTTGGAAGGTTGATTGACCTTGAACTAAATCTTGTTCTGGGAAAATTTCATTAATAAAAATTCGGCGTGTTGTATTTAAAGAAATATCATCATTCCCAATTCCAGCCGGCCTTGATTGTGAAGTGTAAAAAATAGGATCTATACTGTACCAAGCTAACTTAGCTCGATTATATCCAGCTGACAAATCATCTATTTCGGCTTCAGAGCCTTCAAATCCTTCGGAAGGAACACTCGACAGGTTCCATGCAAAAAATCCTTTAACATCTAAATTCGTTTGCGCACCTTCAAAGTCATCTAAATAGACATTTGTTTGTCCATTTAACTGGGTGTTTTTGGGATTACCCGCTATAAAAGTAGCTACTTCCCCACGAAATGATATTCGGGATGGGACTGTTGTTTCTATATTTGGCAACTTGTTTACTAAGCGGGTCAAGAAAGGAAGTTCTGTTGAGAAATTTGTGTTGATTCCAATCATGGTGTTATTGACCGGCTCCGTTCCGTAGTTTGCTTTTTGAGTTAATGGATTTTCACTCAAATTGATCAATGTTCCGCCCAGCACAAAATTATTATTGAATTGGTGCAATATATCAACACCCGAGAAGCGTTTGTTTTGTTGCCCAAAAAAAGAATTATTCTCCACCGATATCTGAATTGGAATATTAGAAGCTTGAAGTGCAGGGTCTATAATTTTGACTCGTCCTATTTGATAATTCACTGTATAATCAATACCCTCTCTTAAAACTCTCCCTCCTGCGGTTACACTTACGGAACCTCGAGGGACATTGAATGCACCAATTGCTATTCCTTCCCCACCTGCAGACTTATACCTTCCCTTAAGTTGATATTTGTTTTGTTCGGATGTTTCTAAAGCCGCTGCCTGAGTCAAGGCATACATGTCTCTAAAAACATATTTCTGTTGGTTAGCGTTGTATGTTATTTCGCTGTCGTATAGCTCGTTTGAGGTGTCCGGATTGTCTAAGAGTTTAAAAAGGTTTTCACCAAATGGTTCGACCGTTGGGAAAATAATTCTTCCATATTGAGGGTCGACCGTTATTCCAGGGACAAAATCAAAAAAACCATCCCCTTCTGGTTCAGGATCATTATATAAATTAAGCCGGTCTAGATTTAAAGTCCGCAATAAAATTTGATTTTCTAAAGAAGCAGGCCAAATGGAAGAATCCACCGGAGCTAAATAATTAATTGGTGAGGGGTCAGAATATAAAATATTCAATCTGAAATCTTCTTGCTCTAATTGAAATGCACCTGTGTTGTAGATGTTTTTCATCATCAAATCCCAAACGGGCTGACGCACATCAGTAATGGTACTTTTTAATAGTTTAACAACTAAGTTGTTTGTTACGATTATCTGAGATTGACCTGAAGTATTACTATCAATTATAGAAGTGCCTTCAATACCTCCGTTAGCAAATTCTCCTACTTGATAAACATTTCCTTGAAATGTAAACTGAAAAGCTACCCCCAAAATTTCATCATTACTTAAGCGCTGATTTAAAGAAATATATCCCAACTGTGGATTTAAGCTATATTCTGTTGGTTGTAATTTTCTTGCACTTTCTAATACAGCATAATCAAACCCTTCCCGAACCCTTCCATTCAAAGCTCCAAAACCATTCGGAACTGTAGCCACATCACGAATAGCATCTGAGATAAAGGATGCTCCTGAATTAGGGTTTGGGTCTAATTTATTAGCTTCATTTGTCGGAATTCCTCTTGGAGTCGGTGGGTTAAAAAAAGAAGCATTTAGTTCATCTGCTCTCGTGTTATCAGGATCTGACTCTCCTAAATCTTGAAGTGCAATGATATTTCTAATGTTGTTCGTCTGTGACTGGCGGTTGGTTACCCATACCTCAACCCGTGTAATTTGAATTGGAGAATTGATGTAAGGATATGTTTTTAAAAAACCGTTATAATTGTCTCTGAAATAATGTGCTAAAAAGAAATGGCGGTCAGCTTCATAATCAAGAGCAAATAAAGAAAACTCTTGAAGCTTCCCCCCCCCTTGAGCTGTTACTGATTGGGCTTGCGAACGTTGTTCGGCAAAAACACCTGTAATGTTGGTTCTTCCAAATTTAACCTCAGCCTTAACCCCCATAAGACTTTGAGCTCCTGAAATAAGAGTGCTGTTAAGTGGCATGCTGACATTTCCTATGTCTATATTTTGGAGGATGGCATCTTCCGATGCTGGCTTATTTAGAAAATCATTGATTTTGTTTTGATATTCCCCTGCTTTATTTTGAACAGAAGCTACTTTACTTTCTACAGATGAAATTTTATCATTAATTTTTGAGGCAAACCCAGAGACTTTGTCAATTGCATTATTTGCTTTTCCTTCTAATTCATTTATCTTGTTTGAAACGGAAGTTGGCAAATAGTCTTTAAGTTCATTGATCTTGGGCGGGTTGAATTCTAATTTAACTAGGTTTTGAAAATCAAAGGTAGATTCGGTATCATAGTTAGCCGTTATTTGAAGTCGTTCTCCAATTTTACCTAATAAGCTCAAGCTGATTCGTTGATCAAAATCAAAACCAAAATTTCTCCTGTTTCGTGGAGAAAAAGAAGGGTTATCTGTTTTTTGATAGCGAGCCCCTAAATCAATTCCTATAGAACCCTGAGGAGTTACGTCTATTTCGTTTCCACCAAAAATAGAAGTGAAAAATTTAGAATTTACATATAGTTCTGGTAAAAGGTCTTTTTGAGCTGCATCTTGAATGCTTCCTTTTTTCTGAGAAATTGCAGTTACTTTATCTTTAAAATACGAATTCATTTGCTCCTTGAGAAACAAGCGTTGGTATTCTTCTGGAGAAAGAACTAAAGGGGTATTTAATGGGTAATTTCCGCCTGACTGAACGTATACATAAAGATCTAATACTGTATCGTAAACATAATGATCTAGGGGGGTGTTTTTTTTGGGGAATGAAATAGTACCCAACTCATATGAAGAGTCGGTATTGTCTTGGCCATATAAAGAAGCATTAAAGGTGAGTCCAATAAAAAGGATTACAATTAAGCTATGGCTAAGAGTATTAAAATAAGTACTCTTTGTTCTAACCAAAAGGTTTTTACAATTTGTTCAAAGCTATTTTGATAACCTCCTCTATGGAGCTATCTGGGGTGCTTTGAAGTATGTTATCAATTACTTTTTCAGACTGTCTTCTTGGGTAACCAAGGACTTCTAATGCTGATAACGCTTCTTCTTTAGTTCTATTGCTTTGAAGTATAGGAATTTCATCATTTCCTTCTATTTTTTGGACCTTATCTTTTAACTCAATCAAAACGCGTTGAGCAGTCTTAAGTCCGATGCCTTTAACGGCTTTAATTGCTGCTAGGTTTTCAGTTAAAATTGCGTGTTGAATTTCGATGGGTGACATTGATGAAAGCATGGTTCGAGCAATACTTGCTCCAATTCCTGAAATGGATATTAAAAGTCTAAATACAGTTCGCTCTATAGGCTGAAAAAAACCAAATAAGGTGTGTGAGTCTTCTTTAATCTGAAGGTGAGTAAATAATTTAATAACCTCATCGTCTCCTAACTGTCCATAGGTGTGTAACGATATGTTGACCATGTATCCCAATCCATTACAGTCAATTATTACATGAGTAGGGTATTTTTCGATGAGTTTTCCTTTAATCTGTGCAATCATTTTTTCTGTTTTTGTTGCGCATCAATTACAGCCACTGAAGCCATATTAACTATTTCTTCTACACTAGCGCCTAGTTGTAAAACGTGGATTGGTTCTTTTAATCCTAATAAAATTGGACCAACAGATTCGTTTTTGTTCAATTCTTTCATCAACTTGTAGGTAATATTAGCAGATTCTAAGTTTGGAAAAATTAATGTGTTGACGTTCTTTTTGGCAATTTCAGAAAAAGGGAATTTTTCTTGCAACATATCCCGATTTAAAGCAAAATCTGACTGTAGAGGTCCGTCAACAACTAATTCAGGATAGTATCGGTGTAAATAAGCTACAGCTTCACTTACCTTTCCTGCGTTTGGATGTTTAGAGGATCCAAAGTTTGTATAAGAAAGCATGGCAACCACAGGCTTATGTCCAAACATCTCGACTATTTGAGAGGTCATGTGAGCAATTTTTGCCAATTCTTTAGCAGAAGGATCAATATTAATTGAGGTGTCCGATAAGAAAATAGGTCCTCGGTCGGTCAGCATCATGTTGGTAGCTGCTATTTTAGATATTCCTTTATCTTTTCCTACAACGTCAAGAACAGGTCTTATTACAGAAGCATAATTTCGAGAATATCCCGATAACATAGCGTCTGCATCTCCGTTTTTAACCATCATTGATGCAAAATAATTCCGCTCGCGCATCATTGATTCTGCTTCATATAGCGTTACACCTTTGCGTTTTTGTTCTTCCCAAAAAATAGTTGCATACTTGTTTTTTATTTTAACATGTTCATCACTCTTAGGGTCAATAATAAGAACTTTTTCTGAAAAGTTAATAGACTCCATAAGGTCAGAAATTATCTCTTTTCTACCTAGTAAAATCGGTACTCCTATTCCTTCTTCTAGAACAATTTGAGCCGCTTTAAGCACATCCAATTGATCCGCTTCTGCAAAAACAACTTTTTTAGGTGCAGACCTTGCTCGATCGTGAATGAGACGAATCATTTTTTGGTCTCTGCCTATTAGCCCCGCCAACTGCTCTCTGTATTTTTCCCAATCTTCTATCGGCTCTTTTGCTACTCCCGATTCTATTGCTGCTTTTGCAACTGCAATTGGCACTTCTTCTATTAGACGTGGATCAAAAGGTTTTGGAATAATATATTCTCTACCAAAGGATAAGTTGGTTTCCTGATATGCTATGTTAACCTGTTCTGGGACTGGCTTTTTAGTTAGTTCAGCTAACGCTTTGACCGCAGCCATCTTCATAGCCTCGTTAATCTTAGTTGCTCGAACATCGAGAGCTCCTCTAAAAATAAAAGGAAATCCTAGAACATTATTTACCTGATTTGGATGATCTGAACGCCCAGTTGCCATTATGATGTCATCACGAACGGAACAGGCTAAATTATACTCTATTTCGGGGTCAGGGTTCGCCATTGCAAAAACAATAGGATTTGCATTCATAGAAAGTAACATGGCTTCATTTACAATATTTGCCATAGACAAACCAATGAATACATCTGCTTGAACCATTGCTTCATCGAGTGTGTGTAAATCAAGTTCTGTTGCAAATTCTAGCTTTTCAGAATTTAGGCTGTCTCGATCCTTTCGGATAACCCCTTTACTGTCTGTCATTACAATATTTTTGTCACGGGCTCCAAAGGCTTTGTATAATCGAGTACATGAAACTGCTGCGGCTCCTGCTCCAGAGATTACAATGCGGACATCTTCAATCTTCTTCTCTGCTAGTTCCAGTGCATTTAACAAAGCTGCACAAGAAATAATAGCTGTACCGTGTTGATCATCATGCATTACTGGAATCTCCAGCTCTTCTTTTAAACGACGTTCAATTTCGAAGGCCTCAGGAGCTTTAATGTCCTCTAGGTTTATTCCTCCGAAAGTAGGGGCTATAGCTTTTACAGCTTCTATGAATTTTTCTGGATCTTTTGCATCTACTTCAATATCAAACACGTCTATTCCTGCAAAAATCTTGAATAACAAACCTTTTCCTTCCATTACCGGCTTAGAAGCTTCTGGACCAATATTACCTAGGCCTAAAACTGCAGTTCCATTAGATATAACTGCAACTAAATTTCCTTTGTTTGTGTATTTATAAACATCGTCAGGTTTTTTTTCGATCTCAAGACAAGGAACTGCTACCCCTGGAGAATAGGCTAGAGCCAAATCTCGTTGTGTGTTATAACTTTTTGTAGGCACTACTTCAATCTTACCGGGTCTAGGCTTGGCATGATATACTAATGCTTCTCTTCTTTTGCGTTCTTTGCTCATAATTTAGGTATCGAATAACAAATGTAGCAAGACTGGGTGATTAATGAATGTCTAAAAGGAAAATATTAGCCAAAAAAAGAGCACCTAAGTACTCTTTTTTATATGTTTATTTAAATTTATTTTAAGCGACTTGTTCTTCAGCCTCTTTTACAAAAAGGGAGAAAAATCCAGCAATTGCAAGACAAGCACCAGCCAATCGAATTACATTAATAGGATTGCTACCTAGAAGATCATAAACAAAATATTGCATTGAGAAAATCTGAATGATCATTGGAATTACAATGAACATGTTGAATATTCCCATATAAACACCCATTTTATCACTTGGGATAGACGTGGCTAACATTTGGTATGGCATTGCCATCATCGATGCCCAGGTAATCCCCAATCCAAACGAAAATAAGTAAATTTGAGAAACAGCAATTCCACTACCAAGTGGTATGGTAAATAGAATGTCTGTATCGTTTAAATACGGCATGGCCATCAACCCAATCCCTCCTAGAAGAAGACTCAAGAAATGTAGGTTCTTTGCGCCCAACTTTCTTGCAATAGGAATCATTGGAAAAGCGATTAAAACACAAATAATGTTATAGGTACCGTTTAAATTTCCTGTTAAGAGTTGAGCTTGATTGAAAAACTCTGTACTCTCGTCTAAGGTGAAAAAAAGTGATAGCGATAAAGCAGAGGTTAGATATTGCCAGTAACAAAACATAGCGTACCAAGAGAAAAACATTACCGGTATGAGCTGTCTCATTGTTTTAGGCATTTTTACAAAAGAGGCTTTGATGTCGTTTAACGATCTTAAAAAAGCGTTCCCTTTAGCTTTGTTGGCTTTTATAACTGCCAATTCCTCTTCAGTTGGTGGGTATTCAGATGTTGTTAATACAGTAACTAAAATAGTCCCTATAGAGGCTATTGCTCCAATAGCAAATGCCCAATAGGTAGAAACTGGAATTCCGTTATCCATTTTGTCGCTTAAAGCTAGAATTCCAAAAGAAACTAAAATAGCAGGAGTGAAGTTCGACATAACGCTTCCCAGCCCAGTAAAGAAGCTTTGCATTAAAAACCCTATTGAATACTGTTTTTTTGGAAGTTTATCCGAAACAAATGCTCGATACGGTTCTAGAGCTACGTTATTGGCAGCATCTAAAATCCAAAGTAAACTTGCCGCCATCCAGATAGAACTTGAATAAGGCATTACAACTAGAGCTACACTGGCTAATAAAGCTCCAATTAAAAAAAATGGTTTTCTTCTTCCAAGTTTTGGAGACCAAGTACCATCACTTATTGCACCAATAATGGGTTGAACCAATAATCCTGTTACAGGGCCTGCAAGCCAAAGCATGGGTAACTCAGATTCATTTGCTCCGAGGTACTTGTAAATAGCACTCATGTTACTTTGCTGCAATCCAAAACTAAATTGAACTCCAAAGAATCCGAAGTTCATGGTGAGAATTTGCCAAAAAGAAAGTTGTTTTTTTTGCATCATAATTTATTTTAAAGCAAGATTCTTGTTGTACCCTATGTAGGTTTGAATTCTTTTAACTACATGCTGACCAACTTCTTCTCCTTGTGCTACTCCTTCTTCAATTGCCATCATGTAATGTATACCTCCATAAAGCCTGGACAGGGCAGCTTCTTCAGAAGCTTCTATAAAGGATCCGTAGGACCTAACGGGTAAACCGTATTCTATTTCTGTAGTATCTTCGAAGGAAAAATTATCGCCAAATAGGTCTGTTAGTGTTATTGCAGCAGCTCTAGAGATGACAGAGTGACCGCTAGTATATTCTGGAAAAGGTGGAGTCTGAAGAATAGGCAACCACTCTTCGTCATAGTGCTTGTTAATTAAAGTCTCTGGACGAACTACAAGGGTATTCCATTTTTCATCCCAACAACTTATGAAAGCATCAAAAAGAGCAATAGATACATTAGTATAGGCATTTGTAGTTGCCTGAAAGTCACTTTTAGCTTTTCGAGTAACTAAAGATGTAATCCCGATCCAATGTCCTCCTGGAGTTATTTTTTTAGTTGCAAACATCGCATGGCCTCTATGATGCGTTACATAAGGATTACAATCCCAAAATTTAGCAATCTCTAATTGTTCGTCGGTTATGTTATTTACAATTTCAAAGACTTCGTTTAACTGAATTTGAAATGGGCTCCCTTTTGTTAAATCAAATTTTAATGGAGGCTTAGGCGGAAATTGATTGGAAGAGTCCAAAGCCATCGTTCGGATTTTTTTCCAATGCGGTTCAATTCCGTCCATATAGTCTGGTGGGGTTGGTTTCCAATAATATTCTTCTTCTTGGATGGTATATTTTGGATAGGTTCTTGTTTGATTGTATAAATCGCCTTTTGCCCAAGCTAAAATATGGTCGGCAACAACTTCGCCATATTTTTTTGAAGCCTTAAGTACTGAACCTGGAACTCCTCTTTCTTTTAGATCTTGATCTAGATTCTCTTGAAAAAGTGTCATTTTATCCTCTGAGAATATTAATGCTTTTCCTACTTCATTAAAGGCATGAAGTGAAGCTATATTATAATTTACTTTTTCACTAGATGGTTTTGGTAAAGGCGCTAAGCCATTAACCTGTCCACTTAACGATGCATAATTTTCTTGATTCGCCAATTGCATGGTCTGGTATGACGCTATAGCTGGATAAAGATAAACTCGGCTTGCTACAGGTGGAGAAAAAATATCATAAACAATAATGTCGGTTAGGTTTTTGACATTAGCTTGAACTAATTCAGGATCTTCTAATTTCTTTAGGTAGCTCAGGTCAGTTTCACAGCCAACCAAAAACAATTGAATCAGGAAGAGCATCAATAAATGTTTACTTATTTTCATTTGATTTGGTTTTGGATAATAAATAAACATAATCATTATTTGACATAATTAACTTAGTTTCTTTGTCTAACTTAAGAATTCTTTTAGCATTTATTCCAATTGGAAGTGGTAAAAAAGCATCTTCTTCAAAGGTGTTTTTATCTGAATTCCACTGAGAAAGCACCCCTCCGGTATTAGAAGAACTATTCCCTAAATCTGTAATATATTGATCGTAGTTCCCAACATAAAATAAGCGTAGAGTAGCATGGGATTGGTCTAAATAAAATTCTTGTATGCTACTTAATTGTGCTTTGGGAGGAAGCGCATGTCCTTCAAACTTATTGTCCTTTTGGAGGTAAACCATAGATCTTGTTTCTACGATTTTTTTTATTTCCAAAATATCTTTTTCATTTCGGTCGGTCAAGTCTTGAATGTTTCTAACTCCAGAAAACTTTTTATAACTATTGAATTTTTTCTTTAGATAAGGTAGTTGAACAGATAACTTATTTTTTGATGAAAATGGAACGTAGTCTCCAAAGTAGTTGTAAAAAATTATAGGATCTAGTTGCTCGTTTTCATCAAAATCATCTAAATAAAGAAATACAGGCTTTTCAACAGAAGCTTGCCACTTAAAGTTAGTTCCTGCATTACCTGCAATAATGTCAAGTAAACCGTCACCATCAATATCTTCGATTGCAACTGTATTCCACATGCCTTCAGTGTCAGTCATATTCATGGACTGATTAGCAATTTCAAACTTAGCTGCACCTTTATTTAAAACTACAGTAATTGGCATCCAATCACCTACGACAACTAAATCAATTAAATCATCATTATTAATATCTGCCCAAGCGCTATCAGTTACCAAACCAAAACGACTTTTTAAAGTCATTTCAAATCCAAACATCGTATTGTTTCTCAATAAAAAACTATAAGGACTAAGTCCATAAGCTCCTGGTAGAGATCGACTACCAATAAATAAATCGTCAAATCCATCGTTGTCAAAATCTGCTACCTCAACTGTACCTCCGTTTGTTTGTGCAAGAACTATTTTGAATCTAGAAAAATTAGCTTTACCATCGTTGATGTAGATTCGATCCATCAAATAGTTTTCGTTTTCTTTAAAATCTCCACCCCCGCTAACTACATAAAGATCTAGGTCTCCATCATTATCAAAATCGAAGGAAGCTGCATCTACATCTTCAAAATTTATGTCTTTTATAAAGTCAATTGTTTTACGTTCAGTATAAGTTTTGTTTTTAGTTCCTATATATAATTTTGATTCTTGATATCGAGCTCCCCCTATATAAATGTCTTTAATTCCATCACCATTAAAATCATTTAAAACTACTGCAGGCCCTTCTTTAGATAGTTTTTCTGGCATGAGCTGTTCTCTCTCATAATCTAAATAGATGTTTTCTTTGTGCTGAAATGAAAACACCGAAATAGTGTAATCTGGAATTTTAGTAGTTAGAAGTGATTTTTGATAAGCCTCTATATTCCGGTTAATAACCAATTCTTGGTTGGTTTGATAAGCTCCTAATCCTTGTGTTTTTCCGTCGGGCCATCTTATAGAAATAGAATCTATTTTGCTTATTTCACCTAACCCAAAAAATAGTTTTTGAGTAGAAGAAGACTGAAATCCTTTAGTCGTTTGTTGTTCTTTTCTGAACTTTTTTTGCCCTGCATAAAGAGTTACTTGTGTGCCTTTAATAATTGAGTAACTGGAGTCGCCTTTTAAGTTTATGGAAAGGTAATTAGATGAATCCCCAACAGTCTTGTTTTCTAAAATTGAAGCTTGAGCATTGAGGTTATTTAGTATTAAGTCTAAATCGCCGTCGTTATCCAAGTCGCTATATGCAGTTCCATTTGTTAATGAAGGTTTTCCAACAAAAGATTCTTTAACCTCACTAAATTGTAATTCCCCTTTATTTTTAAATAAAATGTTTGGTATTTTCAAAACAGGCATTTGACCTATAAGTTCCTTTTTGAGAATATCATCTTGAGATTTTTCATAGGCTGCATAATTAACATTACTAAGGAAGTTTATGTAATCCAAATCATTTGGCCTTTTAGCAATTCCGTTTGAAACAAAAATATCGTTCAATCCATCGTTGTCAAAATCTTGTAATAAAACAGACCAGCTCCAGTCTGTAGCAAAAGTTTGGGTTTTAAGTGCTATTTCTGCATAATCCCCATATTCTTTTTTAACATGAAAATGGTTCCTAGAAAATTGAGGTCCAAAACCAAGGTCTTTCTTAATTTGAGTAACCTTATCTGTGTCTTCTCCACCTGATTTTAATAGTATATCAGCATCATAAGGCATCATGTCTGTTGTAAAAAAATCAAACAATCCATCGTTATTCATGTCTGCAAAATCGATGCCCATTGTAAATCTAGAAGAGTGATTTATGTAAGTAGATGAAGACTCAGTGAAGGTCTTATCCTTATTGTTTATGTAGATATAATCATTTTCATGAAAGTCGTTTCCTACATATAAATCCATCCAACCATCAGCATTAATATCTGAGGCAGTAATGGCAAGTCCATATCCTAAGGGACTGCTTAAAATATTCGCCGCTTCTGTAACTTCTTCAAAAAAAGCCTTACCCTCATTCAATTTATTTTCATAAAAGCGATCCCCAGAAAGGCTGTCTTTTTCAGATCTTTTTTCAGTGGTTCCATAACTTCTTATGGAATGAATTCCGTGGTTTAAAAGATACATATCCAAGTCACCGTCTCGGTCATAGTCGAAAAAAGTTGCTTGTGTCGAGAATCCTGAAAAATTTAATCCATAAGCCTCTGATTGTTCAGTAAACGTATTATCTCCGTTATTTAAGTATAACATATTATGAGATCCTTTTTTATTGAATAGACCTACTTTAGTAACATAAATATCAAGAAAGCCATCGTTATTTACATCTTCCAAAGAGACCCCATTAGACCAAGTTGCTTCCATGTCTAATCCAGCACTTACAGATATATCTTCAAAGGTTAGGTTTCCTTTATTCAAATAAAGTCTATCGGGAAGTTGATTTGCAGAAAAATACAAATCCTCTAAGCCATCGTTATTAATGTCCCCTACAGCTACTCCTCCACCATTATAATAATACAGGTATTCAATAATATTTAGTCCTGTAGAATACGTTAGCTGGTTTGAAAATGAAATCCCCGTTTGTTCTGCACCTAGGGTTACAAAAGGGATTGAATTGAGCGCGTCTCTGTCCTCTTGACAGCTTACTAAAAGTGAGATTAAACTAAAAAATAAAAAAAACTGTTTTAAATACTTCATTGCTTTTTCCAAGTATAAATTTTTAAACTATCTCTATTTCTTGCTACGATCATTTGTTCTTCGTCAATTTGAATAGACCGTATTTGTCCAGGAAGTGAAAATCCATTTCCATCTTGATGAAACTCAAAAGTTGCATTTCCATTATTTTCAAGATAAACGCCATAAGACGCATCGTAAATTCCAACTTCTGGTTTTGCATTATATAAATTACCTCCCATTACAACATCCAAATCTCCATCTTGGTCAAAATCAGCCGTATTGATAGCATAGACTGGACTAAATTGCACTTGATTAGGAAGCTCTACTTGTGTGAAAGAAAAATTTCCATTATTGATCCATAATTGAGTTTCTAATGTATTTACTTCTGTGATTTGAACTCCTTCCATTTGTTCCTTTGAAAATATCACATGAATATCGGCTTCCTTGAAAGATTCAAAATCTGGAAATTTCTTTTTCAAACTCTTTACTTGATCAATGAGGTTATGTCGTAATGCAAATGGAAAATATTTTCCATTCTCTGCTTTAAAAGTCAAAACACCTTCTTCAGCGCCATTGAGGTCAAAATCATTTAGGTACATGCGAATAGGAAATTTCTCAGAAGCTCTAAATCGGCTATTTGTTCCATGGTTTCCTATAAAAAAGTCAAGATCACCATCTCCATCGATATCTGCGGCATGAATGGCGTTCCACCACCCTTTACTTGAAGCCATATCGTGGTTCTTATTTATTGAAAATCCCTGTGGGGTGTTTTCTAGAATTGTTATCCCCATAAACTCTCCTATAACAATTAAATCTTGATCGTCGTCTTGGTCTAAGTCTATAAACAAGGCATCGGTAATCATTCCAATATCTTTTAATTCAGAAGCTAATATTGACGTTTGATCTTCAAAAAAACCATCTCCATTGTTAACCAAAATATAACCTGACCCTGGCTTACCATAGGATCCTATTTTTGAGCGCTCACCAACAAACAAATCTTGATCTCCATCGCCATCAATATCTGCATATTCAACCACTCCTGAATTAATTCGACCATCTACAGAAGGAAGTTGTTGATTAGTTTTACTGAAGTTTCCATTTCCATCATTCAGCAATAAATCATCATATAAATAAGGTGAGAAAGAGGTAATTTCTACTCCTCCTGAAGCTAAATAAATATCTAAATCTTGATCACCATCAGCATCAAAAACTGCAATATCTGAATAATCTGAGCTTTTAAGTTTAGCAAAATCTGTAGTGTTAGAAATCGCATTATAAGAAATAAATCCACTTGATGTTCCTTTCGAAAAACTAACTTCATTGCTTTTAGAGCCTGGTATTACCAAATCGTTTTTACCGTCTTGATCAAAATCTGCTAGAGCGACATGAGGACCCTGCGTGCTCATCATATGATAAATTAATCGTTCTCTGTGAAAGTCTACAAAATTATTTTCCTGATGAACATAAGGGTTTAATTGATCTTTTGTTTTAAACAACAAATCAGGTTGATCCATGAAAGTTTCCATAGCAAGAGCTTCAGATTCTTTTACCACAAGGGTTTGATTAGCTGAAATTTCTTTCAAAATTGAAACCTTACCGGAAGGCCATATGATTTCTACATCTGCCAGCAGAGCTTTACCAAGACCGATTAAAGGCATCGTCTCCATGCTGGACTGAAAACCACGCACTGGTTGGACTTCCTGGTAAATAGTTTTGTTGGGGGTTGTGATTTTTATCTTAGACCCTACGGCAAAAATATTTTTTTCAGCACCCTTAAGATCAAATTTTAAATACGAATTAGCAAAACGCTCTGCCGTGTTTTTAAAAACAAACAACGGCATATTCACGTTGTTTACAATCAAATCTAAATCTCCATCGTTATCTAAATCTCCGTATGCTGAACCATTAGAAAAACTTGGAATATTAAGTCCTGAAGATATGAAGAATTCAAAATCCAAATTACCTAAATTTTTATAAGAATGATTTGGAACTTTATTTGAAGGAATTATTTCTATGAGTCTATTATAATCAACTTTTTGATTGACTATCATCGATTTCATTACCTCTTCATTTGCAACATATTGAAGGTAATCTTGATTGGTAAGGTCTTGATATATTCCGTTGGCAATAAACAAGTCTTTGAAGCCATCGTTATCCATGTCAAAAAAGAGCGCACCCCAACTCCAATCTGAAGCTTCAACTCCTGTAAAACGACCAATTTCGCTAAAAGTACCGTTGTTGTTGTTTAAGTGCAACATGTTTCTGGTAAACTGGTGGTGGTAACCATTTTTTACAACATATTGATATTTATTCCAATCCTCAAATGTCGTAACTGTTTTCAGACGTTTATAGTCCGAAGGAAGCATTTCGGTTACAAAAATATCGTTGGCACCATCGTCATTTAGATCTGCCATATCAGCACCCATCGAAGCACCACTTATCGAACGCATTTGCGAGGTTAAATCTTCTTCGAAGGTTCCGTCTTTTTGATTGAGGTATAAATAATCTCGTTCGAAAAAGTCATTGGACACAAAAATATCTTCCCAAGAATCTCCGTTTATATCGCCAACACTAACACCCAGTCCAAAGCCTATTACACTTCCATAAATACCAGCTGCTTCACTTACATCTGTGAAGACTCCGTTTTGGTTTTGCATTAATTTATCTCCTCCTTTAGGGTCTCGTTTGGGGCGTTCGTTTCTTCTAAGGTCAAAACTCCCAATTGCTTGATACGAGTTATTTAGAAGGTATGCATCCAAATCTCCATCTTTGTCATAATCAAAAAACGAAGCGTGCGTAGAAAAGCCCTGATCCGCTAGGTTATATTTTTCTGCAGATTCTGTAAAGGTTAAATCTCCGTTATTTATAAAAAACTCGTTTTGTTTATTATCTCCTTCTACATCGCCCGAGTTACAAACATAAATGTCGAGAAAGCCATCGGCATTAATATCTACCATGGTAACTCCTGTTGACCAAGCTTTGGTTCCACCTACACCAGCTTCATCGGTAATATCTTTAAATTTAAAATCTCCAAGGTTTAAAAACAGTTTATTTTGCTGCTGATTGGCAGTTAAATAAACATCAATTAGTCCGTCGTTATTTATATCTCCGAGCGAAACTCCACCTCCGTTATAATAGTTTCGATAGGTATAAACATTGAATTTTTGATCGAACGATAAGTCATTTTGAAAAGACATTCCAATAGTTTCATTATTCTGAATTTGAAATAAATTTTCCTCTTTTTTGTTAGAACAAGAAAGCAGTGATAAAAGTCCTAATAGAAGAATAAAAAAATTTGCTATCCCTTTCATTCGAGCTTATAAATTATATTTCAAGAGGGTGTTCTCAATTCGAAGTTCAACATAGCGACTATCTAAAATAAACATATGGATCTGTCTATCTCCATCGATTTTTACTTTCGCGGGATGTGCTTCATCTTTTGTGTCAAAATCAATGAAATTATTTCCTGGATAAGGTGCTAATAAATCTGAACTAAGTTGGTTCATCAAATCATCGGATTGAAGAGCTTCGTTCCATGGTGCCCATGCAGCGTATGAAAATTTCATTTTCATACCGACAATGTTTTTTTTATCATCAAAAACCCCGTAGAATAGCATGTCTATTTTATTGTCCGATGGAAAAAATGTACTTGTTGAATCAATTACGTAGAGTACTGATTGGTTTCCTGGACCTTGACTAATTAGCCCTTTTTTATTTAATTCCCAACACTGTGTGTAAAAGTCTTTTTGTGTTTGGCCCATTTTTATTTTAAAAATAAGATCAGTATACTTTTCACCAGTTGCAGCTTCTGCTTTTACCAATTTAGTGAAATCAGATTGACATGCAGTAATGCTCAAAAAACCGAAAGCTAGAATCAGTAAAGGAATCTTAACTCTACTTAACTTTTTTAAATTTAACATCATCATCATTTATACTAATTAATAGGTGTTTTTTATTTTGAAAATCTATCTGTTCAATTGCTCTAATTTGACCTTTAACACCCAAAGGTTTCGGTATTTTAAATAACATTTCGCCTGCATCATTATCAAAATCTAATCGCCAGCCTTTAGATGCATCATGCCTTCCAAACTGTGGTTTTACCAAGTATTGATTTCCTCCCAAATATAATGACTTTTTTGATGTTTTTTGATCATTTAACAAAGCGATTGCATAGACCGAAGAGTATTGTATTTCAGCAGGTAATTCAATTGATTCAAAGCCTATTTTTGTTCCAAGAAAAAGAGAGGTTTGTAATATATCAATGTCGAAAAACTGACTTTCTTTTAGCGTCTTTTGATCAAAAATTTGATCCATACTTTTAGAAGCATAATCCTTATAGTAAACCATTTGTTTTTTTAGATAAGGGAGTTGACCAATAAGTTCATCTTTATCAATAATCGGGTAATATTTTCCGTCTTTTAAACTGGTGATAATTTGCTCTCTAGATCCATTTTGATCAAAATCATTTAAATACATCCGATACCCTTTTTCATAGAATGTATTTTCTCCCATATTACCAGCGATAATATCGAGAATCCCATCTGAATTAAAATCGTCTACTAAAAGTGTGTTCCACAATCCTGAGGTTGTTTTTAATCCATATTCTTTAGTTGCGTTTTCAAAAACACCTCCATCATTTAGAAGAATCGTCAAGGGCATCCATTCTCCAGACAAAACTAGGTCAATCTGTTGGTCGTTATTGATGTCTATAGCCTGAGCTCCCGTAATCATTCCAATATCATTTAGAGCGTCTTGTTCTTGATATTCAAATTGATTGCCACCTAAATTCATCATCAAAAAACCGGAGCCTTTAAGTCCGTATGTGTCCGGATGAAAACGTTCACCCACAAAGATATCTATCTTGCCATCTCCATTAAAATCTGCTGCTGCTAGAGCGCCTGTTGAAATGTGTTTAGGAAAGTTAAATGATTGGGTTGTTTTTGTGAAATTTCCATTTCCATCGTTAATATAATATCGATCATCTAAAAGTGAAGAAAATTTAGAAAAAACCTTTCCCCCTGACGCTACAAATAAATCAAGGTCTCCATCTTGGTCTCCATCAAAAAATAAAGAGACTACATCTTCTGAGGATTCATCTTTTTCAAAAGGAAATGTTATTTCATCATAACCTCCTTTGGTGGAGGAAATAAAAAGTACAGCTGATTGATTTTTTCCGCCTCCTATAAAAACATCATCTTGTCCATCTTTATTTATATCAGCAACCGAAACAGAAGGTCCTTCGTTGTGATGCATTTCAGGAAGTAAACGTTCTCTATTAAATTCTATAAAGTTGTTTTCTTTATGCTTGAAATTAAATGGATTTTTTAAGTTTGTCACCATAACTTCATCAAGGACAGCAGAAGTTTGAGAACTAGTTACAGCATCCTGTTCGTACAACGAATAATGCTTGTTTGTTTTTAAATTATAGAGGATTTGTTTTTTGTTGCTTGGCCAAAAAACAATTGCGCTATCGATTACTTGGGTTGAACCTGTTCCAAAATGAAGTCGGTTACTAACTGAGGATTGAAAACCACGAGAAGGAAACTGCTCCGCCATGGCTCTTTTGTTTTTATTGTAATAAAGAAGAATTTTAGCGCCCACACCAAATTTATTATTTTCTACCCCTTTGAAATCAAAAGTCAAACTCCTTTGGCTAAGGGTGTCTGTTTTATTTTCATAAATAAAGGAAGGCATATTGACATTGTTAACCAATAAATCTAAGTCCCCATCATTGTCTAGATCTGCATAGGCATTTCCATTAGAAAAACTGGGCTGATCTAATCCCCAAGTTTGGGTACTTTCCTCAAAGTCAAAGTTTCCCTTGTTTTTATAAGCAAAGTTAGGAACAGCTTCAGAGGGCATAATATCGATCAACTTTTTGATAACTCCTTCTTGTTTTTGTATCAACAGCCTAACCTGTTCTTCGTTTGCCATATAAGCCAAGTAATCTCGATCTAATAAATCTTTATTAATTCCATTGGAAATAAAAATATCCTTAAGTCCGTCATTATCAATATCAAAAATTAGAGAAGCCCAGCTCCATTCTGTTGCTGCAACACCACTTTTTCTCCCAATTTCAAAAAAGCCATTTTTCCCCATATTACGTTGCAGCATATTTCTAGGAAACTGCTGTGAATAACCTCTTTTTTGGGTGAGAGCATATTTATCCCATGAATCGTATTTAGCTTTTGTTTTTTTTCGCTCCAATGTAGATGGAAGCATTTCGGTAACCAAAAGGTCAGGAAGTAAGTCGTTGTCTAAATCCGCTGCATCAGCACCCATAGATCCCATAGAGAGGGATTCAAAATAAGTGTCCGAAAGCTCATCAAAACCACCTTCAGTTGTGTTTAGGTATAAATAATCTTTTTCAAAAAAGTCATTAGAAATGAAAAGATCGGGCCAGCTATCGTTATTAAAATCAGAAATAGTAATTCCAAGCCCAAAACCAATTGAGCTTGAATACATTCCTACTCCTGAAGTGACGTCATAAAATTTGTTATCTCTATTCTCAAAAAATTTATTGCCGTTGTTGTTGGCATCAACTATCTCCCGCTGACCTTCTATTAGATCATACCCGCCTACACTTCTAATTGAGTTATTAAGAACATAACAATCTAGGTCTCCGTCCTTGTCAAAATCAAAAAAAGCAGCATGAACTGAAAGTCCTGTAACGTCTAAACCGTATTCTTTGGATTGTTCCTTGAACGTAAGGTCTCCGTTATTGATGAATAGTTCGTTGTTTCTATTGCTTCCGCCTGGCTTACCAGACTTACAAACATATAGATCCAAAAAACCATCTCCATTAACATCTGCAAAAGTAGCCCCTGTAGACCATACATTTGCACAAGCAACACCAGCAGTGTTTGTGATTTCCTCAAATTTCCAGTTTCCTTTGTTTAGAAAAAGTTTATTATCAACAATGTTTCCTGTAAAATAAACATCGACTAAACCGTCGTTATTGATGTCACCTATTGCAATTCCAGCACCATTATAAAAATTACGGTAAGTATAGGGATTGAACTCTTCGGTATAGATTAAATCATTAAAAAATTCCATTCCAATTTGTTTGTCTTTAAGCTCAAATTTAGGAGCAGAAGGTTCATTACATCCTGACAGAAATATTGATAGCGTAATGAGACAAAAGAATTTTTTCATTTTGAAAAATAAATAAAATAGGTAGTAAAAAAAAGGGGTTATTTCTTTCGAAATAACCCCTTTTTAAATTTTAAACTTATGGATTATTAGTATCCAGGATTCTGTGTTAAACCTGCACCAGCTTGAATTTGATCAAACGGGATTGGGAATAAAGCAGTGTGATCGTCAGCCTCAGTTGGCTTTTCCCACCAAGCACTAGTCCATTGACCGAAACGAATAAGGTCAGTTCTTCTAGAAGTTTCTTGGAACATCTCACGACCTCTTTCAGCTAAGAAATCTGCCGCAGTTAAAGAAGTCATTGCAGATACACCTGCTCTAGCTCTAATAACATTAACATCTGCTAAAGTTGCAGCATCGCTCCAGTTAGAAACTACACGTGCTTTAGCCTCTGCACGAACAAGGTATACATCTCCTAAACGAATGATTGGAAAATCATTGTTTTGATCAGGACGACCAAATTGTTGGAAGCTAAATTTACCTAAACGAGCACCACCTTCTCTTAAAGCATTAGGCTGAAGTTCGTTAATGTTAGGCGTGTATACTAATGGAGGGTCACCGTCATCAGAAGCGTAATCTAATACTGCAGATCCACCATAGTCTAACTGTGCTCCAACAATAAAGTTATTTGCACGACGTGAATCTCCAGCCTCGTAAGAGTTATAGAAATCTTCTAATGCAGCATATCCGTTCCACGGTTGATCTTGGAAGTTCCAGGTAAACTGTGAAGCATAATGTAAAGTCATTTTAGCGAAATTCATACCACCGGCAGTAGCTTCATCATAATTAACAGTAAAAATATGCTCTGGATTACCTTGGTTGTTAGGAGCAAAAACTGCTGCATAACCAGTTAAGGTATTTGGATCAGAATCTACAGCAGGACGTTTCCCTAAGTTAGGAACTGAAACGCTAGAGTCAGATAAAGAGTAAGGTCCGTTTGTGATAATATAATCAGCTGCATCATGAGCTTCTTGATATTTTGCAACACCAGTATAAGCTTCAGAATTTAAGTATAATTTAGAAAGGATACCTAAAGCAGCATAACGGTTAATTCTGTATGCATTAGCCTCTAATCCAAGTGGACTTGAAGAAAGGTCCATTGAAGCAGTAATCGCAGATACTCCAAGAGTTGCTAACAATTCTGTTTCAATAAAATTAAATACTTGCTGAGGATTAGATTGCGTAGCCGATTGACCAGGAGTTGTTACAATTTTAACACTTCCAAACATATCTAATAACCTCCAGTAGAAATATGCTCTTAAAGCCTTTAACTGAGCTATTTGAGAATTATCTAAATCTAGGTTAGCAATTGCATCGTTGATGTTACCAATTGCGCCGTATTGACCGTTCCACGCACTTCCAACCATACCGTTTGTAGGAGAGTAAGTGTGTTGGTGAACCTCTATAAGAACTCCTCCATCATACCAGTCACCACCTTTAGCGGCAATAGTCATTTCATCTGAAGCAATTCCGTTAAGAGAAAAATAGCCAAAGTGATTCGCGGTTCCAGAATTTCTTAATTCTGCGTAAGCACCAGCAAGGGCATCTCCGCCTCCGCTTCCGCTTCCTGCACTAGCAGGAGCATCAACCGATACTGCTGTAGTGATGTCCCCAACTAACTCTTCATCAAGATCTGTACATGAAAAAAGTACAACTGAAGCGATAGTGGCAAGCAACATTGTTTTAAACAAACTTTTCATAATTATTATTTTTTTTTATTAAAATTTAATGTTTACACCCAAAGTAAATGATCTAGAAGCGAAATAACTATTTCTTCTATCCATACCTGGAGACAATACATCTGATCCACCACCATTTTCACCTATATCAACTAAAGCTGGCTCTGGGTCTAGACCTGTATAACTCGTCAAAACGATTGGATTTTGAGCGTTTAATGAAATTTGAATTGAATCGAAAGAATCCGAACCACTCATATCAAAATTACGGGTAACTGTAAGGTTATCTAATTTAAAGAAATCAGCTTTTTCAACATATAATGAACTGAAACGAGCAGTTGTTAAACCGTCTTGAGCTAACTCTGTATTAACGTAGTTGTAAGAACCTTGAGTAGATAATCTTGGCTCATAGAAAGCACGGAATGTGTTTACTAAACTGTGACCAAATGCTCCTCTAAAGAATGCGTTGATTGTCCAGTCGCCAAAAGCGATTTGGTTAGTCCAACCTAATTCAAGATCAGGAATACCATTACCTAGTTCAGTAAAATCAACATTATCATCAAGAGCTTTATCTTGACCAACAATTAACTCACCATCTCCATTAATATCTTGGAAAACAGGATTTCCTCCAGAAACGCTTTCAAATATTGGACCCCAAATTTGACCGATTTCTTCTCCTTTTTTAACACGGATAACAGAAGTAGAATTTTGACCAGGTGCACCTAATTCAGCTCTAACCTCAGCATCTAAAACATAATCTTCAAGAATTGTTTTGTAGTTAGAAAGAACAAGACCTGTAGTGTACATGTCATTAACTTCATAGTTTAAAGCTAATTCAACTCCTTTAGTATTCAATGTACCAGCATTCTCGTAACGACGTCCTGTTGGGTATAACGATACGTCAACATCACGTTCTAATATAAAGTCAGATATATCTCGAGTATACAAGTCTAAAGTTGCATCCCATTTACCTTTACGGTATTCAATACCTAAGTTTGTTTCAGCTTTTTCTTCCCATTTAAGTGTTGGGTTAGCATCACGACTTGGAGAAGATGATCCACCACCTTGACCACCGTCATAAGTAAAGTTTCTGATTTGTTGTGAAAGACCATTTGGTCCAGGTAAAGCACCTGTTACACCATAACCAACACGAACTTTAAATTTGTCAGCACCTGTGTTTAAGTATTTATTTAAATCAACACCTACACCAATAGCAGGGAAAAGACCCCACTGCTCATCAGCTCCTAACTTAGAAGAACCTTCACGACGAATAGAAGCGTTAACAAAAATACCATCATCAATTGTTATGTTAGCACGACCAAAGAATGCAATAATTCTATCATCAGGGCTTACATTCGAATTTGCTCCGATTAAACCAGCGTTTAATAAATCTTGAGAATATTCAATTGCGTTTATATAATCCAAAGAATCATCTGGAAAATCTCCAAGTGAAAGGAAATGATCTTCAAAATTTTGCTGTTGGAAAGAGTAACCTGCAGTTAAAACAACACTAGCAGAACCGAGGTTAAGGTTATAGTTACCATATACTTCAGCTAATTTGAAGCTGTATGTTTGATCATAAAATTCAGCTGAACCTTTTCTTAATGGAGAAGCAGCGTTACCACCTCTTAATAATGTAGTAGGGTTATATAGCTTGTTAGAGTAGTTACTTACTTGATTTGCAAAGTTACCGTTGATACTTAAAGCATCAGTAAATCTGTAATTCAAGTTAACACTATAGTTTACTTCAGTTTTATCCCCTTCGTTAATTTGCTGTTCAGCAATAGAAACAGGATTGTAAGAATCAAATAAACCTAATGTTTCGAAATATCCACCATATTGCTCAGAGGCAAATTGGTAAGGAGAATTAACTCCGTAAACTGGTGCAGTTGGGTTATATAAAACTGCATATTTCATAGACTCACTAGATCCATTGTTTTGCTCTCTTTTAGTTAAAGCAGAGTTGAAATTGATCGTAAGTTTATCGTTAAGTGCTTTTGTAGAGAAATTCAAACGTGTGTTAAATTGTTTGAAGTCAGAGCTAATTAAAACTCCTTCTACATTTCTAAAGTTAGCAGAAACACGATAAGAAGTATCTCCTTGTCCACCAGCAGCAGAAAAGTTATGGATACTTGTCATAGCTTGACGCGTTACCTTGTCAACCCAATCCGTACTACTTCCTAAGTCAGTACCTCCTGCAGCAACAAACTCTGCAGCAGTCATAATGTCTACTGTGTTCATCGCAGAAGTTACACCGAATTGACCGTTATAGTTAAACTGAACTTTACCTTCTTTACCACCTTTAGTGGTAACTAAAATTACCCCTGAAGATCCACGAGAACCATAAATTGAAGCAGCAGAACCGTCTTTAAGGACGTTAATGCTTTCTATATCTGAAGGGTCAACGTTAGCAAGAGATGCTCCAATTACACCATCTATAACAATCAAAGGCTGTGCATTTGATCCAACTGTAGAGATACCTCTTAAGCGGATAGTAGCAGCAGCATTAGGGTTACCCCCTCTGTTGTAAACTTGTAAACCTGCAACCTTACCTTGTAAAAGTTGAGAGGCATCACTAATTGAACCTTGGTTGAAATCTTCAGCGTCTACCTTAACAACAGCAGCTGTAATTTCTTTTTGACGTTGAGAACCATAACCTGTAACAACAACTTCATCAAGTTCATTGTTCGTAGCTAGAGTAATTGTGATTTGATCTTGTCCTGCAACAGCAACTTCTTGCGTTGTAAAACCAACAAATGAAACCTCTAATACAGCATCTGCAGAAGCAGCAATGCTAAAGTTTCCATCAAAATCAGTAGTAACACCGTTTGTTGTTCCTTTAACAACAACGGTTGCCCCAGGTAGGGGACCATCTTCACTCGTGACCGTACCGGATACAGACTGAGCGTACATCCCTAAACCTACAAAAAAAAGTAGGGCAGAAAGAAATGCTTTAAATTGATTTTTTTTCATTCTTAAAAGTTTAAGTTAATTTGATTTGTTTTGTATCAAAGACCAAAGTACAATGCATAGCCTAATATATGGTTATTAAATGTTAAAAAAATTAACAGTTAATAACGAAATCGTTTTCGAATTACAAAATTGATCTGTATATTTGGTGATATTTATCATTTTAATGAAAAACTTAACTTTAAAGGACATAGCGGCAGCATTAGATATATCAGTAACAACTGTTTCTAAGGCGCTTCAAAATTACCCAGATGTTAGCGAAAAAACAAAAGAACGCGTTAAAGCTTATGCTGAAAAAGTAAATTTCAAACCGAACTCTTTTGCAGCTTATCTTAGAACCCATGAATCTAAAACGGTTGGAATTGTTATTCCTCGTCTAAATCACTTTTTCTTTAGCAGTATTCTTAGAGGTATTATTTCAGAAGCCGAAAAACATGAATACATGACTTTTATTTTATGTTCCGATGAATCCTATGAATTAGAAAAAACCCAAATTAACAGATTATTAAATAAAAATGTAGATGGAATTTTTCTTTCTATAGCAGATAAAACCCATAATTTAAGTCACATTCAAAACATTATGAACAAAGGAACCAATTTGGTTATTTTCGACAAATATTCAAAACTCACCACTTGTTCAAGTATCGTTATTGATGATCAAAAGGCTTCATATACCGCTGTAGAACACCTAATAAAAAAAGGGAAGAAACGGATTGCACATTTTAGAGGGCCACTACTTCCCCAGAATTCGATTGACCGCTTTTTAGGTTACAGGAAAGCGCTCGAAGATCATGGAATTGAATACAACAAAGACCTTGTTTTTATTTGTGATGAAATTAGTAACAGAGAAGGGTACGATCATATGCAGACAATTTTGGATAAAAAACTGGATGTTGATGCTGTTTTTGCTGTTGCTGACCTTCCGGCTATTGGAGCTATAAAGTGTTTGATAGAAAATAACATTAAAATACCCGAAGAAATTTCTGTTATGGGGTTCAGTAATTGGTCAATCTCATCTCTTATTACTCCCACACTTAGTACAATTGATCAACCAGGAGAACTGATGGGTAGAAAAGCATTTCAAGTTTTTCTTGAAGAGCGGGATGCCAAAAAAAGAAAAGAGCCTCTAGTTTTTAAAAAATATATTATTGAAACTACATTAATTGAAAGAAAATCTACCTAATTTATTTCCTTTAAGAAGTTAATGTTTCTTGACAAGCCTTCAAATTTTGTTCTTTTAACTGCACTGTCTTTAAAAACCTCCTTAAAAGTTTCAAGAGTTAATTCTTTCCAGTCGTTTGAGGTCATTTTAAGCAATTCTGGATGCGGATTAAACAATGGTTCTTCATTAGGTTTAGAGAATTTATTCCAGGGGCATACATCTTGACAAACATCACATCCAAACATCCAATCATCCATCTTTCCTTTAAACTCATTTGGCAGTGCATCTTTAAGTTCTATTGTAAAATAGGATATACACTTACTTCCATCTACCTGATAAGGATTTGTTATGGCCTCGGTTGGACAAGCGTCAATGCAAGCAGTGCAACTGCCGCAATGATCTGTAGCGACATGATCGGTTTCTAATTCGAGATCTAAAATCAATTCCGCAATAAAGAAAAAAGAACCCGCTTGTTTTGAAATTAAATTACTGTTTTTGCCAATCCATCCCAAACCAGATTTTGCAGCCCAAGCTTTATCCATCACGGGAGCAGAGTCTACAAAAACACGACCATCAACCGCTCCTATTTGGTCGTTAATGAGTTCAAGTAATCGCTTGAGTTTTTCTTTGATTACTATATGGTAATCTGTACCATAGGCATATTGAGCTATTTTAGGAGCTTTAGGGTCAATTTGCTTTTCAGGGGAGTAATAGTTTAGCGTAAGAGAAATTACACTCTTTGCGCCTGGCACAAGTAAGGTCGGATTGAGGCGTTTATCGAAATGATTTTCCATATAGCCCATTTTTCCATGCTGCTTGTTGTTAAGCCATTGTTCTAATCTTGGAGCCTCATCCTCTAAAAAACCAGCTTTTGAAATTCCACAGGAAAGAAAACCCAAAGCTAGGGCTTGCTCTTTTATCCATTGTGCATTTTTAATGGCAGAATTATTCATGTTTAAAACAAGCCTTCTTGACTATCTTTAATTCTTCCCAAATGCTTATAAGCCAGAGCTGTTACTTCTCTACCCCTTGGAGTTCTGACAATGAAGCCTTGTTGAATTAAAAAAGGTTCGTATACTTCTTCAATCGTTTCGCCATTCTCAGAAACAGCAGTAGCTAAAGTTGTTATTCCAACAGGACCGCCCTTAAATTTATCTATCAAAGTGGTCAAAATTTTATTGTCCATTTCGTCCAGACCATTAGCATCAACTTGTAATGCTTTTAAAGCATATTGAGTAATTTCTATGTCAATGGTTCCATTTCCTTTTATTTGAGCAAAGTCACGTACTCTTCGCAAAAGTCCATTTGAAATTCTTGGTGTACCCCTACTCCTACCTGCAATTTCGATTGCAGCTTCATCTCCTACAGGGACTTTAAGAATGTCAGCAGAACGCTGTAAAATCGTAGAAAGTAACTCAGTACTGTAATATTGTAGGCGGCTACTGATTCCAAATCTTGCGCGCATAGGTGCAGTTAAAAGACCTGAACGAGTTGTAGCGCCTATTAGTGTAAATGGGTTTAGATTGATTTGTACTGTCCTTGCGTTAGGACCTGTTTCAATCATGATATCAATCTTATAATCTTCCATCGCAGAATATAGATACTCCTCTACAATAGGACTTAATCGATGAATTTCATCTATAAACAAAATATCTCTGGGCTGGAGGTTAGTTAATAAGCCTGCTAAATCTCCTGGTTTGTCTAAAACTGGCCCCGAAGTTGTTTTAATTCCTACTTCAAGTTCATTTGCCAAAATATAGGCTAGTGTAGTTTTTCCAAGCCCTGGAGGTCCATGAAACAGCGTATGATCCAAAGCTTCTTCTCTTTGATTGGCTGCTTGAACAAAAACTTTAAGGTTATCAATGGTTGCTTCTTGCCCGGCAAAGTCATCGAAACTTAGAGGTCTTAATGCTCTATCAATATCTTCCTGTTCCGGTGTAAAATTCTCGTTACTGGGATCTAAATTTTCATTCATCTTAACAAAGATAGTGGAAATACTGAAGTTAAAAGTGCTTAAAACAGGCATAAAAAAAAGAGACGCAATTGCGTCTCTTTTATATTTTATAAAAAGGATTAGTGTTGTAACTCTTCTTCTCCTTCTTTTAAGGGAACAATTTGAGAAACAAAATCCTCTTCTTGTCCAGGTTTTGAATAATCATAAGCCCAACGATGAACTTCTGGAATTGCACCGGGCCAGTTTCCATGCATATGCTCTACAGGGGCAGTCCATTCCATTGTATTGGATCTCCATGGATTTTGTTCTGCTTTCTTTCCGTAAAAAATACTGTGAATAAAATTGTATAAGAAAACCAACTGAGCGGCTCCTGCAATTAATGCGAAAATGGTGATTACTACGTTTATGTCCGCAATATCATCGAAATATGGAAATGCTGTGTTTGTATAGTATCTTCTTGGAAGACCAGCCATACCGATAAAGTGCATTGGGAAAAATACACCATAAGCACAAACTGCAGTTACCCAGAAGTGAACATAACCCATATTCTTGTTCATCATTCTTCCAAACATTTTTGGGAACCAGTGATATACTCCAGCAAAGAGACCATAAAGTGCAGATATACCCATTACCAAATGGAAATGCGCAACTACGAAGTAGGTGTCGTGAACATTAATATCAAGGGTACTGTCTCCTAATATAATTCCTGTTAAACCTCCTGAAATAAATGTGGAAACTAAGCCGATTGAAAACAGCATCGCTGGATTTAATTGGAGGTTTCCTTTCCATAAGGTGGTTATATAATTAAATGCTTTTACCGCAGATGGAATAGCAATTAATAAGGTTGTAAATGTAAATACTGATCCTAGGAATGGATTCATTCCAGAGATAAACATATGGTGACCCCAAACAATGGTAGATAAAAATGCAATTGCAATTATAGAAACTACCATGGCACGATATCCAAAAATGGGTTTTCGTGAATTGGTTGCAATAATTTCTGATGTTATACCAAGTGCTGGTAATAATACAATGTATACTTCAGGGTGACCTAAGAACCAAAATAAATGTTCGTATAAAACTGGTGATCCTCCTTGGTAATGTAACACTTCTCCTTGAATAAAAATGTCCGACAAGAAAAATGAAGTTCCAAAACTACGATCCATAATTAAAAGCAAGGCTGCAGAAAGTAATACCGGGAACGATACAACTCCAATAATAGCAGTTACAAAAAATGCCCATATGGTTAAAGGTAATCTTGACATAGTCATCCCTTTAACACGAAGATTAATAACCGTTACTATATAGTTTAGAGATCCTAGTAAAGAAGAAGCTACAAAAATAGCCATGGAGATTAGCCATAAAGTCATTCCCATGCCAGAACCAGGTTGTGCCTGGGGCAATGCGCTTAGTGGTGGGTAAATTGTCCAACCGGCAGCTGCAGGTCCTGCTTCAACAAACAAGGAAGCAATCATAATGACACTTGATAAAAAGAAGAGCCAAAATGAAATCATGTTCAATAAACCAGATGCCATATCTCGAGCTCCAATTTGTAATGGAATCAAGAGGTTGCTAAAAGTTCCACTTAGTCCTGCGGTTAGAACAAAGAATACCATGATAGTTCCGTGAATCGTAACTAAAGCTAAATATACATTAGGATCCATAACGCCATCTGGCGCCCATTTACCTAATAAAGATTCGAATATTCCAAAAGATTTTTCTGGCCAAGCCAGTTGTAAACGGAACATAAGTGACATTGCAATTCCAATGATTCCCATAAAAAGTCCGGTAATTAAATATTGTTTAGAGATCATTTTATGATCTTGACTAAAGATATATTTAGTTATAAAAGTCTCCTTATGATGCCCGTGATCCTCTTCTTCGTGATTATGCTCTACTGCTGACATATATCTATGCTTTTATTTGGTTAGTTATTGTATTACTTGAGCAAAAGTTTGTTGTTGAATCATCCAAGCTTCATATGCTTCAGGGGTTTCAACAATAATCTTCATTTGCATGTTATAGTGTGATGTACCACAAATTTTGTTACACAGTAAGATGTAATCAAAAATGTAAGGTTCTAAAGCTTCATCACCATCTGCAACCAACTGCTTGCTGTTTTCTGCTCTTATTTTATTTATCTTCTTAACTTTTGCGACTACATCGGGATCAAGGCGCATGTCGTCGGTTGTTGTAATTGGCGTAAATGCGAATTCCGTAATCATTCCTGGAACACAATTCATTTGTGCTCTGAAATGTGGCATATATGCTGAGTGAAGTACGTCTTGAGAACGCATTTTGAATATAACTTCTCTCCCAACAGGCAAATGAAGTTCTTGTGTAACAACATCATCTAATCCATTAGGATCTGTAGCGTCAATTCCAATTACATTTTTCCCATCAAAATCTTGTAAAAAACGAACATTAGCATCTCCTAGAACACCATCTTGTCCAGAATATCGAGCTTTCCAATTAAATTGCTGTGCATATAATTCTACAACCAAGGCTTCTTCATTTTCTTCCACAGTCATTATATCGTTCCAAGTATATAATCCTGAAAGAATTAATCCTGCCAAGGTAATTGCTGGAATAATGGTCCAATATGCTTCTAAGCGATTGTTGTCTGCATAAAACATAGCTCTCTTTCCTGGCTCTCCCCTGTATTTAAAAGAAAAGTAATGTAATAAAGCTTGTGTAATGGTTTGAACAAAAAATATTAATGCAAAAGAAATCCACATTAAGCTATCGTATTCTCCTCCGTGTTCTGAGGCAGCTGCTGGTAATAAAACATCACCCCATGCCCAGAAAGAATAAAGAGTTAAAATATATAGGAATGCTAAGAAAGCAAACATCAATTTTCCTTGCGTATCATTATCGCTGTCGTTGGCTACTTGAGAATTGTTTTTTGAGGTTTGAGACATCTCAAAAATTTTAGCTACCTGCCACAGGGATATAGCAATCAAAACAAGTACCATAAGGGTTAATATTGCCGTCATTTATCTCTTTTATGTTTAATTTTTATTAATAATGAAAACGTTCACTTTCTCCTATGTAAGGATCTCCTTTCGCAAGAAGTGGTGCTTTCGTTAATTCTGTAAATACTGTATATATGAATAATCCTAAGAAGAATAAAAATCCTCCTATTTCAGCTATTCCAATAAACCATTGATCACCTACCGCAGAAGGCATAATCATATTAAAAACATCTAAGTAATGACCTAATACAATTACAATTCCTGCCATTATCATAAAATAATTAGTCCGTTTGTAATCGCTATTCATTAATATCAATAACGGGAAAAGAAAGTTCATTGCAACCATTCCAAAGAATGTAATGTTGTAATCCTCAATTCTAGTGATAAAGTAAGTAACCTCTTCCGGAATGTTTGAATACCAAATTAACATAAATTGAGAAAACCATAAGTAGGTCCAAAATATACTAATTCCAAACATGAATTTTCCAAGATCATGTATGTGACTGTCGTTAACAAACTCTAAATATCCTTGAGATTTCAGGTATATAGTTACAAGGGCTATCGTAGTTATTCCGGTAACAAACATACTTGCAAAAACATACCATCCAAACAACGTACTAAACCAGTGCGGATCTATCGACATAATCCAATCCCAAGACATGATAGATTCTGTTACGATATAAAACACTAGGAAAGCTGCAGATATTCTGAAGTTCTTTTTGTGATTAGAAATGTCCGAAGATTCATCTTGAGCCAAGGAGAATTTTCTTGATAAATAACGATATAAAGACCATCCCGATAAAAAGAAAATTGCTCTTCCTAAAAAGAAAGGAACGTTTAGGTATCCTATTTTTCCTGCGATTAATTTATCATGAGCAACTACTTCAGGATCCATCCAAATAAAGAGGTGGTTAAAGTGCATTCCAGATAGTGCAAGAATTACAATTACTATAATCCCTCCAGGTAAAAGATATCCTGTGATACCTTCCATTACTCTGAATAAAACTGGAGACCATCCTGCTTGTGCTGCTCTTTGGATTGCATAAAAAGCAAGTACTCCAAGAGGAATCATAAAGAAGAAAAAAGCTGCAACATATAGTGCTGCCCATGGCTTGTTCTGTAATTGGTGTAATAAATGTTCATCGTGAGCGCTATCGTGGGCTTCTTCTTCAACATGAGAATCCTTTTCATGAGAGACCTCTGCATGAGTATTTGCTTCATGTGCGTCTTCAGCATGAATTTCTTCAGCATGTTCTTCAACAGCTTCACCGTGACCTTCATCATGGTGTTCTGAGGTAACCATTGCTTTTGCCTCAGCTATATTTTTAGGTGCACCTATGAAACCTAGGACCAATCCTATAAAACCTAGGATCATTAAGGCTCTGGCTATATTTTTGAGTTTATTTGGAAAAGTATACATATATTTTATCGCTATATTATTTGATAAGGTTTCCTCTTAATTCCATTACGTGCTGAGCAATTTGCCAGCGTTCGGTTGCATTTACTTGACTTGCGTGAGAGCCCATTGCATTTTTACCATACATCAATACATGATAAATACTTCCTTGATTGATCTCACGATCAGCGTAACTAGGAATTCCAAGAAACTTTTCTCGAGTCATTAAAATACCTTGTCCGTCTCCTTTCTTACCGTGACATATGGCGCAATAGATTCCGTACAATTCTTTTCCGTTTGCTTTGTGAGCTTCCGTATTCTCAATTGGAGAACTAAGATCTGCTTTTGCAGCTTCGTAACCTTCATTAGTGTCCGGATAATCATAAGGTTGCCATCCTCTAGCAATTGAACCCTCTGCTGGAATTTGAGCTTCAATACCATTTGCAAAAGCATCAGAATCTGCATAGGCTTCATACCCCACAGGAACGTACATGTTTGGAAAGTACTGATAGTTTGGTTTGGATTTATCTTGACAAGAACTTAAACCAAGTAAAAGGACACTGCTAAGTGCTATGTAAAGTATGTTTTTCATTATTCTTCGTGGTTTTGAGGGATGGTAATCTCTATTGCACCAGTCTTTTTTAATAAAGCTGTCAATTCTTTTTCATTTCCGTTTAGCTTAACTTCCATTAGAAATTTATCGTCAGTAGTTAAGGGATTTGGATTTTCTGCTTTCTTAAAAGGCCATAATCTACTTCGCATATAAAAAGTAATTACCATTAAGTGAGCGGCAAAGAAAACTGTCATTTCAAAAATCACAGGAACAAATGCTGGAAGATTTGCCAAAAAGGTAAAACTTGGCTTACCTCCAATGTTTTGGGGCCAGTCTTCGATCATAATGAAATTAATCATTGTGATAGCAACACCCAAACCTATACAGCCATATATAAAAGCCATTATTGCAATTCGTGTCCCTTCTAATCCCATTGCCTTGTCTAGTCCGTGAACTGGAAAAGGTGTGTAGATTTCTTCGATGTGATGCTTATGCTCGCGAATCTCTTTAACTGCATTTAATAGCACGTCATCATCGTCGTAAAGCGCGTGTATAAATTGATTACTCATTTCCGTCTCTTAATTTTTTATAATTTTCGCCCGAAGACTTCAAGATTGTTTTTACTTCTGCTTGTGCTATTACTGGGAACGTTCTAGCGTATAATAAAAATAACACAAAGAAGAATCCAATAGTTCCGATGAAGATTCCTATGTCAACAAAGGTTGGTGAAAACATCGTCCAAGATGAAGGAAGATAATCACGGTGTAATGATGTTACAATAATTACGAAACGCTCAAACCACATTCCGATATTTACAACAATCGATATAATAAAAGAGAACACAATACTGGTTCTTAATTTTTTGAACCACATAAGCTGTGGTGAAAACACATTACAGCTCATCATTGCCCAGTATGCCCACCAATAAGGTCCCGTTGCGCGGTTAAGGAAAGCATATTGTTCGTATTCAACTCCTGAATACCAAGCAATAAAAAGCTCAGTAATATAGGCGACACCTACAATTGAACCTGTAATCATGATTACAATGTTCATTAATTCAATATGTTGAACTGTGATATAATCTTCTAAATGTGAAACTTTACGCATGATAATTAACAGGGTATTTACCATGGCAAAACCTGAGAAAATCGCTCCCGCAACAAAGTAAGGAGGGAAAATTGTAGTGTGCCATCCCGGTATAACAGATGTTGCAAAGTCAAAAGATACAATCGTATGAACCGAAAGTACAAGAGGTGTAGCTAAACCAGCTAACACTAATGATACCTCTTCAAAACGCTGCCAATCTTTTGCTCTTCCCGACCAACCAAAACTCAATAAAGAATAGATTTTCTTTTGGAAAGGGCGAACTGCTCGATCACGAATCATCGCAAAATCAGGGAGTAATCCGGTCCACCAAAATACTAATGATACAGAAAGATATGTTGAAATTGCAAATACATCCCACAATAAAGGAGAGTTGAAGTTTACCCAAAGTGATCCAAAAGAATTCGGAATCGGTAAAACCCAATAGGCTAACCAGGGGCGACCCATGTGAATGATTGGAAATAAACCTGCTTGAATTACAGAGAAGATAGTCATGGCTTCTGCCGAACGGTTAATTGCCATTCTCCATTTCTGACGGAATAATAAAAGTACTGCAGAAATTAAGGTTCCTGCGTGTCCAATTCCTACCCACCAAACAAAGTTTGTGATATCCCAGGCCCAACCTACTGTTTTGTTTAAACCCCAGGTTCCAATACCAGTTGAAATGGTGTATATTATACATCCTACTCCCCACAAAAAAGCGGAAAGTGCAATACCAAAAACAATCCACCATTGCGTGTTTGCTTTTCCTTCAACTGGAGCTGCAACATCTATAGTTACGTCGTGATACGACTTGTTTCCGGTTACTAAGGGTTTTCTAATAGGTGCTTCGTAATGCGAGGCCATACGCTATTGATTTATAATTTTTATATTAAGTATTTCTCACTTTTGTTTGGTACATAACATTAGGTTTTGTCCCAACGCTTTCCAGAAGATGATACATACGATCGTTTTCTTTTAAGTGAGCTATTTCACTTTCTTTGTCATTGATGTCTCCAAAAGTCATTGCGCCGTTGCTACATGCGCTTGAGCAAGCTGTTTGGAATTCACCGTCTTTAATTTGGCGCCCATCTAACTTAGCGTCCAAAATGGTTTTCTGTGTTTTTTGAATACACATAGAACATTTTTCCATTACTCCACGTGAACGAACTACAACATCTGGATTCAATACCATACGTCCCAAATCATTATTCATATGATAATCGAACTCATCGTTTTGGTTGTATAAAAACCAGTTGAAACGACGAACTTTATAAGGACAGTTGTTTGCACAATAACGTGTTCCTACACAACGGTTATATGCCATGTGGTTTTGTCCTTGACGCCCGTGAGATGTTGCCGCTACTGGGCAAACTGTTTCACATGGTGCATGGTTACAATGCTGGCACATTACTGGCTGGAACGTTACTTGTGGATTTTCTGAAGGGTTCTCCATTTCCCCAAAAGTAGTTAACGAGTCTCCGATGCCACTAATGTTATCTTTAGTCTCGTTATCTCCTGCAAAAGTAGTCTCAGAAGAGTAATATCTGTCAATTCGCAACCAGTGCATATCTCTAGATTTTCTTACTTCTGTTTTACCTACAACAGGCACATTATTTTCTGAATGACATGCTATTACACAAGCACCACAACCTGTACATGCATTAAGATCAATAGATAGGTTAAAGTGATGCCCAATGGAACGATCAAAATTTTGCCACATGTCTACACCTTCAGATGTAACTTCTTCTTCCATGTGGTTTTTTGAAACCATAGGAATTGCATTCCAGTATTCTTTATCTTTTGTATTGAAAACTTCTAAGGTCGTTTCCTTTATGATGTCTCCTCTTCCCATAAGGGTGTTATGCAATTGTACACAAGCAAACTCATGAAAACCATCTGCTAAACTGATGCTTACACTTTGAACATCATTAAAGTTATTATAGAATTCAAAAGCATTAACTCCAACTTGCATTTCTTCTTGAAGACCTGCTTTTTCACCATATCCAAGTGCAAGACCAACAGATCCCTTTGCTTGTCCTGGCTGAATAATTACTGGAACCGTAAGCGTTTTTCCTCCAACAGTAACTTTAGCATAACTTCCGTTAAGTGCTCCATTGGCAACGTTTACGTTTTTCAATCCTGCTGCTTCCGCGTCTGCTGCAGCTACAGTTATATAGTTATCCCAAGATACTCTGGTAATAGGATCAGGGAATTCTTGTAACCAAGGGTTGTTGGCTTGTTGTCCATCACCCAATCCTGTTTTAGTATATAAAACTAGTTCAAGACCTTTAGAAGATGCTCCAGCTAGTGCATTGGCTTCTGAGGGTAACGCTTTTCCTTGGAAATAATTTATGTTTGAAACTTCTGATTGGAAGAAACCGTCGTGCAAAACCGTATTCCATGACGATAATCCTTTTACTGAAAGCTTCCAGTTAGTTTGGATTGCATCGTAATATGAATCACTACTTCCTGACCATTCTAAAAGCACATCTTGGAATTGTTTAGTGTCAAATAAAGGACGGATGGTTGGTTGTGCTAATGCAAAACTTCCTGATTTAAATTCATAATCTCCCCATGCTTCAAGATAATGAGGGACAGCCGCAGTATATTGAGATGCTAATGCTGTTTCGTCATCTTTTAAAGTGAATGCAACAGAAAGGTCAAGTTTTTTAAGTCCTGCAGCAAATTCTTTACCATCCGCTAAAGTCAGTACTGGATTAATTCCTGCAGTAATTAAACCTCCAAGTGTTCCGTTTTTAACGGCTGCAATAACAGCTGAAACTTCAGAATCATTTCCTTGACGAGTTAATCTTGGTGTGTTCGCATTCATAACCTCACTTTGAAGGAAATGGTTTATTGCTAAGACTATTTTTTGAGCTCCTACCTCTTGAATGCCAGAAAGTACAACAGCTTTTGATCCAGCAGTTTTAAGTGCTTTTACAGCTTTGTCTAGATTTGATTTCATTCCTGGCTCTAAAGAACCTGAAATTGTTATTCCAGCAATAGCGGCATATAGATGAGCTAAGATGTTTTTTTGTTGAGATGGTGTTGCAGGAATACGAAAATCTGCTGAAGCACCACTTAACGTCATGTTTGCTTCAAACTGAAAATGTTGAGACATATGTCCTTTTCCATGTCCCTTCTGTGGTACTCTATTCTTAGAATAACCACTATCAAATCCTCCACCTTGCCAGTCTCCTAGAAAATCAGCTCCAACAGATACAATTGCATCTGCTTTACTGAAATCGTAATCTGCTAAAGCACGAACACCATAAGAGTCTTCAAAAGCATCTAATGCTGCTGATTCGGATATGCTGTCGTAAGTAACATGTTTTACATTTGGATAAGCAGTAATAAAATCTGCTACTATTTTTGATGTTGTTGGACTTGCAAAAGTTTGTGTAAGTAATGCTACTTCTTTACCTCCTGCCGCAAGAGCTTTTAATTTAGCGCCTATCTGAAGATTCAAATCTTCCCAAGAAATATCAGTTCCATTTGCTTTAGGTCCTTGCAAACGGTGTTTGTCGTATAAAGACAAAACAGAAGCATGAACTCTAGCATTTGCTCCACCTAGTGTTGGAGCATCGCTGTTGTTTTCAACTTTGATGGGACGACCTTCACGAGTCTTAATAAGAACAGATCCAAAGTCAAAACCATCTCCAATTGCAGTAGCATAATAGTTTGCTACTCCTGGACGGATTTGTTCTGGTTGAACTACATAAGGGACGGATTTAATAACAGGTCCTTCACAAGCTGCAAGGGTTGCAGCAGCTGTGGTGAATCCAACATATTTTAAGAAATCTCTTCTTGATGTACTACTGTCTTCAAGAGTTTCGGAATCTCCTAAAAATTCATTTACTGGAATATGCTCAGCAAATTCTTTTTGCTCGAGTTGCTCAATAATCGGGTTTCCCTCGTTTAATTGATCAGCACTTTTCCAATAGGTTTTATTTTCTGCCATAAGACAATCTTAGATTATTCTTTTTTTAATAGTGACATTTTCCACATTCCAGACCACCCATTTGAGCAGCTGTAAGTTGTTCAACACCGTATTTTTTTGATAATTGTTCATGAATTTTTGCGTAATAATCATTGCCTTTAACCTGAACATTTGTTTCTCTGTGACAGTTAATACACCAGCCCATAGTTAAAGGAGCGTATTGGTACATAACTTCCATTTCTTCAACTGGGCCATGACACTTTTGACAAGCTATTTGACCTACTTCTACGTGTTGTGCGTGATTGAAATAAGCAAAATCAGGTAGGTTGTGTATACGGACCCATTTAACCGGCTCTGTCTCTCCTGTATATTGTTGGTTTTCTTCATCCCATCCAACAGCAGCGTAAAGTTTTTTAATTTCTTTCGTGTAGAAGTCTTTGGTGTAACCGTTTTCTAAATCTTCTTCTCCGTTATATTCTGCAATGTTCTGGTGGCAGTTCATACAAACATTTAAAGAAGGAATTCCAGAATGCTTAGAAACTCTAGCAGAAGAATGGCAGTATTTACATTCTATTTCGTTTGCTCCGGCATGAATTTTATGAGAATAATGAATTGGCTGAACTGGCATATAGCCCTGATCAACTCCTACTTGCATTAAAAAACCAAAGGCAAAGTATGCGCTTGAAAGGAGTAGGAAGATAACCGACATAAAGACTAAGAAGTGGTTCTTAGCAAAAGCATCCCACAATGGTCTTCTAGGTTCTTTAACTTCTTTGGAAACAAGTTCTACTCCACTAGCAGTTGCAATTTTCTGTAAAGTCTTATTAACTAAAAAAAGCATTACAACAAGAATAGAAAACACTAAAGCAAGAGCTCCTAGAATTAAGTCATTAGACACTCCATTTGTTGCAACTTGAGTGGCAGGTGCAGATGAGGGAGGAGGTGGTGGTGGTATAAAATCTGTATATGCAATGATGTTGTCTACATCTTCATTAGACAATTGAGGGAAAGCTGTCATTACACTTTTATTGTATTCTTCAAAAATCTCTATAGCTTGAGCGTCGCCAGACTTAATCATAGCAGAGCTATTTTTTATCCAAGCATACAACCATTCAGATTCATATTTTGAAGAAATTCCTCTTAATGCGGGTCCTACTGCTTTTTTATTCAGTTTGTGACAAGCTGCACAATTTGCGTTAAATAATTTTTTCCCGGCTGATGGGTCACTTTCTTGGGCAAATAGTTGAGGCAAGGATAGCATTGTCACTATGATTACCGCAATGAACTTACTCGTTAAAAGTGCGTAAAGGTTTGGCTTCCTCATACTTATGTGTAAAATTTGATTTTTATCAACTTAATTGTGTCTTTATCCGACTGCAAAAATAAGACATAGACTCGGTATGTTAAAAGGTTATCTCAAGCACTTCTATAATTTATAATGAGTCTAAATAACCTGTTAAGTTTGTTTAACATCTTCCGTTTATTGGTAGATTTTTATTTCTTTGTAAAATGAAAATAAGCAATCAAAGTGTTTTATGCTTTTTACTGTTATGTGGTGGGTTTAGTTTACAGATATTTGGACAAGAAAATAAGGTCCAAATTATTCAGGATTCAACAATTCAAAGGTTAGTTGAGATTAAAAAAATCATTGATTCCGAAGAGTATAACGCTCAATATTATGCTATTCAGCTTTATTATGGAAATTATACTGCAGCAAAAAATATTGTGCAAGATTTTTCTAAGAATTTTGAGGGAATAGAAACCTCTTTTGTCTTTGAAACTCCTAACTATAAAGTTCGTGTTGGGAGATTTAAAGACGTAAACAAAGCAAATATATTTCTGGAAGAGGTTAAAAAAACCTATCCCGGAGCATTTTTACTTGAGCCTAATAACTTATAAGGTTTTCTTTACCGCTACTTCTTGGAAGAATTCTATAACATCTTCTATGCGGATGTCGTTATAGTTTTTAACTTGAAGTCCACAGTCATAACCCTTAGCAACTTCCTTAACGTCATCTTTAAATCGTTTTAAGGAACTAAGTGTACCTGTGTATTGAACAACTCCTTCACGAATAACGCGAATACCTGAGTTACGGAATATTTTACCAGAGGTTACCATACAACCTGCAATGGTTCCAACTTTAGAGATTTTAAAGGTCTCTCTAATTTCAGCATTTCCAGTAATTTCTTCTTTCATTTCAGGAGAAAGCATTCCTTCCATGGCATCTTTTACGTCATTAATAGCGTCGTAAATAATGGAGTATGAACGAATATCAATTTCTTCTTTTTCAGCTAGCATACGAGCATTACCCATAGGTCTAACGTTAAATCCTATAACAATTGCGTCAGATGCAGAGGCTAATAATATATCAGATTCTGTTATTGCTCCAACACCTTTATGAATAATATTAACTTGAATTTCTTCTGTAGATAACTTTTGTAAAGAATCTGTAAGGGCTTCAACAGAACCATCAACATCACCCTTAAGGATCATGTTTAATTCTTTGAAGTCTCCTAGTGCAATTCTTCTTCCAATTTCGTCAAGAGTAATGTGTCTTTGTGTTCGAACGTTTTGCTCACGGAGTAATTGTGTTCTCTTTGCTGCAATTTGTTTCGCTTCACGTTCGTCTTCAAGTACGTTGAAGTTGTCTCCAGCTTGAGGCGCACCGTCTAGTCCTAAAATAGATACGGGAGTAGAAGGAGGAGCAAAATCTATGGTTTTACCTCTTTCATCAAACATAGCTCTTACTTTACCACTGTGCTTTCCAGCAAGTAAATAATCTCCTACCTTTAATGTTCCTGTTTGAACAAGAATCGTAGAAACATATCCACGTCCTTTATCCAAATAAGCTTCAACAACTGTACCTTTTGATTTTCTGTTTGGATTAGCTTTAAGCTCTAATAGCTCTGCTTCCAATAATACTTTTTCTAGTAATTGTTTTACGCCTGTTCCTTTGAGTGCAGAAATGTCTTGCGATTGGATTTTTCCACCCCAATCTTCAACCATAAGATTCATTTGAGCTAGAGCTTCTTTTATCTTTTCTGGATTAGAGGTTTCTTTATCAACTTTGTTAATCGCAAAAATAATAGGAACGCTAGCTGCTTGAGCATGACTTATTGCTTCTTTAGTTTGAGGCATAATGTCATCATCTGCAGCGATTACAATAATAGCTATATCGGTTACTTGAGCGCCTCGAGCACGCATTGCCGTAAAGGCTTCGTGACCTGGTGTATCCAAGAATGTTATTTTTTGCTTGTTTTTGAGAATTACAGAATATGCACCAATATGTTGGGTAATTCCACCTGATTCTCCAGCAATTACATTTTCATTTCTAATGTGATCAAGAAGAGAGGTTTTTCCATGATCTACGTGTCCCATAACGGTAACGATAGGTGCGCGGGCAATAAGATCAACTTCGTTTTCTTCAACTTCTTCTGTAAAACTTTCTTCAAGGTCACTTTTAACAAAGTCCACTTCAAAGCCAAACTCGTCTGCTACAATACTTAATGTTTCCGCATCAAGGCGTTGGTTCATAGTTACCATGATCCCAAGAGACATACAAGCAGAAATGATTTCTGTTCCACTTACCTCCATTAAAGTAGCAACTTCGCCAACTGTAATGAATTCTGTAACCTTAATTATTTTGCTTTCTAGTTCGAGTTGAGCTAATTCTTCTTCCGTTTTTTGACGGTGTTGAACTCGCTTATCTCTTCTATATTTTGCACCTTTAGACTTGTTAGATTTACCTTGAAGTTTTTCTAGGGTTTCTCTAATTTGCTTTTGAACTTCTTCTTCTGTTGGCTCTACTTTAGGGACTGCAGCAGGACGATTAGGTCGATTTCTGTTTTGCCCTCCAGCGCCTCTTTTGCTGTTTTGACTTTTTACTACTCCAGGTTTTGGGCTTGGCGCAGGGTCTTTACTAATTCGTTTACGCTTTTTCTTTCGAGCATCCTCTACGCTCTTTTCTTTTTTGTTAAAAGAATCAAGGTCAATTGTTTGGCCTGTTTTTTTAGGGCCAGAAAGTTTAGCATATTTGGTAGTAATTGATAAGTCAACTGCTGGATCTCCTTCTTCAGGTTTAATTTCTGCGTCTGGATTTGCTGGTGCCGTAGCAGCAACCTCATCTTTTTGCTCAACAACAGGTTTGCTTTTTTCCTTAGACAGATCTGCAGCAGCTACTTTTACTTCTGCTTCTACTTCCTCAGGTTCTGTTTTTTTTGTTTCCTTTTTCTTAGGCTCTGGTTTAGCAACCTTAGGCTCTTCTTTAGTTTTTTCAACTTTAGCTTTAGGTGTTGCTTCAACTGGCTTTTCTTCAACAGCTTTTATTTTTGGTTCCTTAACCGCTTGAGGAGTTACTTTTGGAGTTCCAGGCTTTTCAGAATTTAAATCAATTTTACCTAAAGATTTAGGCTTATTTAGACTTGCAGATGCACGAATGACTTCATTCTTTTCAATACGCTCTTTTTCGTGTTTTTGCTTTTCAAGTTCAAGCTCTTCTTGCCTTAAGCGTTGTGCTTCTTTTTCCTTTCGCTTTTCTTCACTTATTTCGTGAGAAGCATCTTTCTTAGATTTGTCGTTTTGGAATTCATCCAACAACACTTTGTATACCTCCTGAGATATTTTGGTAGTAGGACGTGCCTCTACCTCATGACCTTCTTGAACAAGATGTTCGACAGCTCTATCTAAAGATATATTAAGTTCCCGTAGGACTTTATTTAATCGTATTGTTGGTTGATCAGGCATACTTGTTTTTTCTTCAATTCAAAAATATGGAATTTAACTACTTAAAACTAATCTTCGAATTCCTCTTTTAATATTTTAAACACTTCTAATATGGTTTCTTCTTCCAAGTCAGTTCGTTTGGCTAGATCAGAAACTTCTAATTCTAAGATACTTTTAGCCGTATCTAAACCAACTTTCTTAAATTCATCAATTACCCATGATTCAATTTCATCTGTAAACTCGGTTAGCTCTACATCTTCCTCTGCTCCTTCACGATAAACATCAATTTCATATCCAGTTAATTGGCCTGCAAGGCGAATATTATGCCCTCCTTTACCAATTGCTTTAGACACTTCTTCTGGGTTTAAAAACACCTGAACTCGTTTAGCTTCTTCATTGATTTTTAATGAATTAACTTTAGCTGGAGACAGGGAGCGTGTTATTAAAAGCTGGATGTTATTGGTGTAGTTAATTACATCAATATTCTCGTTTCCTAGTTCACGAACAATTCCATGAATCCTAGATCCTTTCATTCCTACACATGCTCCAACTGGATCAATTCGATCGTCATAAGAGTCTACTGCTACTTTAGCTTTTTCTCCTGGAATTCTAACTGCTTTTTTGATTGTTATTAATCCGTCAAATACTTCTGGGATTTCTTGTTCAAAAAGTTTTTCTAAAAACCTCGGTGATGATCTAGACAAAATGATTCTAGGTTTATTACCTCGAAGCTCTACGGATTCTATAATTCCTCGGATATTATCACCCTTACGGTAAAAATCTGAAGGAATTTGACGATCCTTAGGAAGAATTAATTCGTTCCCGTCATCATCTAAAAGAATTACTTCTCTACTTCTTATGTGGTGAACTTCTGCAGTATATAGTTCTCCTTCAAGCTCTTTAAATTGCTTATAAATATTATTACTGTCGTGTTCGTAAATTTTTGCAATTAAGTTCTGGCGTAAAGATAAAATGGATCTTCTGCCTAAATCAATAAGCTTTACTTCTTCCGAAACGTCTTCACCAACTTCAAAATCTGGCTCAATTTTTTGTGCTAAGGTTAATTCAATTTCTTGGTTGTCGTCTTCTACCTCTCCATCTGCAACTACAATACGATTTCTCCAAATCTCTAGATCTCCTTTGTCAGGATTAATAATAATGTCAAAGTTTTCATCCGACCCGAATTTACGTTTTAGCGTATTTCTAAAAACTTCTTCTAAAATAACCATCAAGGTTACTCTGTCGATTAATTTTTCATCTTTAAACTCAGAAAAGGAATCAATAAGTGCTAAATTTTCCATTTTAGTTAGTGCTAATTTATTTAATAATCACCTTTGCGTTTTTTATTGATGCAAAAGGCAGTGTTTTTATATTTGTTACTGTTACTTTCCCTTTACCTATAGGTTTAGGTTCTCTTGCTTTCCATTCTAAGGTAATTCCTTCTTGGTCTGCTTGAGTTAAATTTCCTGTTAAAACTTCATCTTCCGCTGTTGTAACTTCTAATGATCTCCCCACGTTTTTTTCATATTGTCTTGGCATAGTCAAGGGTGATCCAACACCAACTGAACTTACCTCTAAAGAAAAATCATGTAATTCTCTATCAATATTATGTTCAATTTGACGACTCACCGCAATACAGGCTTCTAAGGTAACTCCTTTGTCACCATCAATTAAAATGCGAATACTGTTGTCTGAACCTATTTTTAATTCAATCAAAAACAGGCTTGGATTCTCATCCAATGCTACCTGTAATAATTCGGCTACTGTACTTTTAAAATTCATTATAAAAAAAAAGGGGACTTATAGTCTCCTCTATGGTATTTGTTCAGAAATTCAGGCAAATATAATTATTTTTTATTAAACTAATTGATTTTTCATTAGTTGATATTATTAGACCCTATAAATTTAATCAACACTACTGATTGCTGTGGTTTCTTAAAGTTACAGCTTCCAGATCTTTCCATCTTAATTAGAGATGAAGAAAATATTAAAAAAAATAGCTTACTTTTATTATGATCAGACATTTTTTATGAAAAAATTTATTTTTGTTATTTGTGCGTTACTAGTTATTCTCGTCCTGTGCATGTCATTTGAAAAAGAAATGCCAGAGTATAATCCTGAGCGAAATTATGTTGATTTAGAAGATGAAATCTTAGAGGCTTTTATTTTGGCCAAAGACAGTGCAACTATTCAACTTCCTGAAGGTCACTTCTTGTTTTCTCAATCGCTGAGTATCGATGGCAAAAAACACATCACAGTAAAAGGTATGGGTATGGATAAAACCATTTTATCTTTTAAAGGGCAAACCAATGGTGCAGAAGGAATATTGGTGACAAACTGCTCTAATTTTACTATTGAAGATTTAACGATAGAAGATGCCGCTGGGGATAATCTAAAAATAAGTGAATCGAAAAATGTAATCATTCGCAACATCCGTTCTGCGTGGACTGGAAAAGTATCTACTCAAAATGGAGCTTATGGAATTTACCCTGTGCTTACTGAAAATCTTGTCATTGAAGACTGTGTAGCAATAGGAGCATCAGACGCTGGAATTTACGTGGGGCAGTCTCAAAATGTAATTATCCGAAATAATAAAGCATTTTATAATGTAGCTGGAATTGAAAGTGAAAACAGTATAGGTGTTGAAATTTACAAAAACGACATTTATCAAAACACCGGTGGGCTTTTGATTTTTAACCTTCCTAAACTAACTCTATATGGCAAAGGTGTAAAGGCTCACGACAACAAAGTATACGACAACAATCTAGAAAATTTTGGTGTAAAAGGGTCTATTGTTAGTGGAGTCCCTAAAGGTACTGGAGTTATTATTATGGCCACTCAAGATGTAGACTTTTATAACAATACTGTTCAAGATCACGTAACGTCAAACCTTTCTGTCGTTAGTTATTTAGTGTTTGCTGCAGAGGATGACCCAGAAGCTGCAATTGATCAGTCCATTCAAGATCGAGGAATTAGAGCTGTAGAAGCTAACTTTGAATCCGACATTGAATACAATGCGTACCCTGGGAATGTTTTTATAAGAGAAAATGCTTTTGAAAATAAATTTAGCTTTCCAACCCTCAGTAATGAATATGGCTGGCTCATGATATTTAAAAATAAAATGGTTATTCCTGATGTTGTTTATGATGGAATCTTACCAGATGGCGCTATAATTCAGGACGAAAACCACAAAATATGTATTGGAGATAATGGAGATTTTAATTTTGTCTTCATGGATGCAGCCAATGACTTTGAAGCTTTCTCCAATAATTTGTCTCCCTTTATTTGTTCACTGGATCTATAATCATGAAGCAGTTTAAGGGAATATGGTTTAGTTTGGTTTTCTTTGGCTGTGTCTCCTGTCAAGATACAATTGACAAAAGCTTGGCGCCTAAGGCTACAAAATTCGTCTTCAATAAGCCGTTAATTAAAAAAGAAGTGACAGAAAAAGAAAAGCTATCGGAGTATGGGTTTTTTAAGTTACCACTAGCAAACCTGGACCCCACAGAGCAGGTTGTATTATACAACCTCAACACACCCCTTTTCTCAAATTATGCATTTAAAAAGCGATTTATTTATCTTCCTGGCGATGCAAAAATGCGTTATAAAAACTCGGGGATTATGGAGTTTGAAAATGGAAGTATCCTCATAAAAAATTTTTATTATCCCGAAGACTTTAGAAACCCTGAACAAGAAAAAAAAATCTTGGAAACTCGACTATTGATTAAAAAAAATAATCAATGGAAACCTCTAAATTATATTTGGAACGAGGAACAAACCGAAGCTTCGCTCAACTACATTGGCAAAGTAAAGCTTGTTAATTGGATTGATAAAGAGGGGGAAAAACAAACCGTTTCTTACTCCATTCCAAACTTAAATCAATGTAAGAATTGTCATGCCAGAGGAAAATACGTTGTGCCCATTGGACCCACAGCAGCTCAATGGAATAAAACATACGCCATGAGTTTATCAAATAAGAATCAATTAGATTACTTTCATGAAAAAGGCATTTTAAAAGAACTTGTAGAGCCAAACTCAAGACCTAAATTACCGGGTTGGGACAATGTCTTACTGCCCATTGCTAATCGTGCAAAAGCATATCTTGATTCAAATTGCGCGCACTGTCATAATGCTGAGGGAAGCGCAAAAAATTCAGGCTTGTATTTAAGCTACAATCAGAATGATTCTCGAAAACGAGGAATTTTTAAGCCGCCTATTGCCGCCGGAAAAGGTTCTGGTGATTTTATATACGACATTGTCCCTGGACATCCAGATCAATCCATTCTGATCTACAGAATGAAAAGTAATGACCCTTCTATTCGGATGCCAGAAATTGGCCGCTCTATTGAACATTCTGAAGCTGTTGTTTTGTTAGAACAATATATCGAAGAGCTAGCTCAAAACAACTAAAATATGAGGTCTCCCTATTAAGAATGTTCTCATTTTTGGACTATCTTTGGACATCACTATTAAAAATAAATCTTCCATGCTTCCCCTCGATTTTAAGTCAGGCTTTGTGTTTTCTAAACATAAAAAAAAGGTTCAAACTCCTTTTGAGCGCTTATTTGAAATATTCAAAGAGTTGATTACACATACTTCTGGAGATTTTGATGAGGCAATTGATTGGCTTAGAGAGCTAGACATCGAATATAAATTGACCGATCAAGATTATACTATCGATGATTTTATAGAAGACTTATTAAAGAAATCTTTTGTACAGCCCAAAACTGGTTCTGGCGGCAAAGGAGACGGCATGCAGCTAACTGCTAAAACAGAAAAATTACTTCGTGAGCATGCTTTAAAACAAATATTTGGGAAATTAAAACGCTCGGGGTCTGGAGATCACAAGACCAGAAAACTGGGTCAAGGTGAAGATGGTACGGGCGAATTAAAAGCATATCAATTTGGAGATGGCTTAGAAAAAATAGATGTAACTGAGAGTATTAAAAATGCTCAAATACGATCGGTAGGCGAAGACTTTACTTTGCAAAATCAAGATCTAGTTGTTGAAGATTCGCTACATAAAACACAAATGAGTACTGTTTTAATGATCGACATCAGCCACAGTATGATACTTTATGGAGAAGACCGAATAACTCCTGCCAAAAAAGTAGCTATGGCATTGGCAGAATTAATTACAACCCGTTACCCTAAAGACACTTTAGATATTTTGGTTTTTGGAAACGACGCAACTCCAATTGCTTTAAAAGACATTCCTTATTTAGAGGTTGGACCCTATCACACCAATACGGTTGCTGGGCTCGAGCTCGCAATGGATCTTTTAAGGAGAAAGAAAAATACAAACAAACAGATTTTTATGATTACAGATGGGAAACCTAGTTGTCTAAAAATGCCCGACGGAACCTATTATAAAAACAGTGCCGGACTTGATGAAATGATTGTAGAAAAATGTTACAATATGGCACGTCAAGCTAAAAAACTGCACATCCCTATAACAACTTTTATGATCGCTCAAGATCAGTATCTTCAACATTTTGTTCGGAAATTTACCGAAGCCAATCAAGGCAAAGCATTCTTTACAGGGCTTAAAGGATTGGGTGAAATGATTTTCGAAGATTATGAAAAAAATAGAAAAAAACGCTTAGAATAAATTACTTTTTGAACTACACATAACTATGAAGAGAGAACATGCTACTACCCTTGGGGAATTAAAAAAAACAGATTACAAACCCAGAACCATACAAGAAGAGCTTGCTCATAACTTGAAAGAGTTCTTGCGCACTGGTAAGAAAACTTTTGAAGGTTTAATCGGTTATGAAAATACTGTAATTCCAGATGTTGAACGGGCTATTCTTTCGGGACATAACATTAATCTGTTGGGACTTAGAGGGCAAGCAAAAACCCGTTTAGCGAGACAAATGACTGAGTTGTTAGACGAGTGGATTCCGGTGGTTACTGGATCTGAAATTAATGACGATCCACTAGAGCCTATTAGTCACGAAGCTAAAGAAATCATTGCTAAGCATGGCAATAAAACATCTATCGAATGGCTTCATCGTTCGGATCGTTTTTTTGAAAAACTAGCTACTCCCGATGTTACCGTCGCTGACCTTATTGGGGATGTGGATCCAATAAAGGCTTCGAATCTAAAGCTTTCCTATGCGGACGAGCGTGTAATTCATTTCGGAATGATTCCGAGGGCACACCGTTGTATTTTTGTATTGAATGAATTACCCGATTTACAAGCTCGTATTCAAGTTGCTTTGTTTTCTATTTTACAAGAAAAAGAAATTCAAATAAGAGGGTTTAAATTGAGATTACCGATAGCCGCTCAATTAATTTTTACAGCAAATCCAGAAGACTACACCAACAGGGGAAGCATTGTAACTCCACTAAAGGATAGGATTGGGTCTCAAATACTAACACATTATCCACACAATCGAGATATTGCCAAAGCAATTACAAAACAAGAAGCCGTTCTTACTGAAGAGCAAGCTACACAAATACATGTTCCTGAACTTGCACGAGACATTCTCGAACAAGTTGGCTTTGAAGCTAGAAAAAGTGAATTTGTTGATTCTAAAAGTGGGGTAAGTGCTCGAATGAGTATTACCGCCTTCGAAAATTTAATAAGTACAGCTGAACGAAGAATATTAATTTCTGGCGATACATCTACAAGTCTTAGGATGTCAGATTTTATGGGGGTAATTACTGCTATTAATGGTAAAATAGAATTGGTATACGAAGGGGAACAAGAAGGTGCGGAGCAAATTTCTTATCACCTAATTTCAGAATCCATTAAAACACTTTTCATCGATTATTTTCCTAAAATAGAAAAGCTTCAAAAAGAAGATGAAGTAGGACCTTATGATACAATTTTAGAATGGTTTTTTAAAGACAATGAACTCTTCTTAGAAGATTCACTTGATGATCGATCTTATCAAGATTCGCTGTCTCTTATTCCCGGTATAAATGAAGTATTAGACAAGCACCTAAAAACAAGCGACAAAAAAGATCGTTACTTCATGATGGAGTTTTTACTTTGGGGATTAGAGGCTAATAAAAAACTAAATAAATACCGAACCCTAGAGGGTTTTCAATTTAAAGACTCCTTGGGGAGTTATATCAGTGGTCTATAAAAGCTTTTGACGCATTATCTCAATAGTAGTAACATTTAAAATTTTTAGTGTGTGATCCCGAACACCTTCAAAACAGGTTTGATTTGACAGGTTTTTTCATCACATTCTTCGCAGTTTGCATAGTAATTTTGAGATACACAGTGAAGTATATCAATAGGCCCATCATAATGGCTGCCCCTTCTAATAGAAAAAATACATTAGAATTTGTAGCCGATAAAAGTAATTTTCTGTTGATTAATAGAAATTTTTCTTCTTATTTTTTAAAAGGAAAGCATGTTGTAATTGCGACTACCGATGACCCAGTGGTAAATGAAAAATACATTATTTTTGTAAAAAAAAGAGAATATTAGTTAATGTAGCGGATACTCCCGACCTTTGTGACTTCTATATAGGAGGAATCGTTACCAAGGGGAATTTAAAGATTGGCATTTCAACTAATGGAAATTCGCCGACCTTAGCCAAAAGAATTCGGCAATTTTTAGAAGAATTGTTACCCGAGGAAATCAATGATTTGATTAATACATTGCAGAACTATAGAAAAACTTTAGATGGAAATTTTGAATTTAAAGTAAACAAAATGAATAAAATGACTAAATCGATTTTAGAAAAATGATACAAACAGATATACTCATAATTGGAGCAGGACCTGTTGGTCTGTTTACTGTTTTTGAAGCTGGCTTAATGAAGCTAAGATGCCATATAATTGATGCTATTCCACAAGCTGGAGGGCAACTCACAGAAATTTATCCTAAAAAACCGATCTATGACATTCCTGGTTTTCCAACGGTTTTGGCAGGAGAGCTGGTCGAAAATTTACTGGAACAAGCTGCACCATTTAAACCTGGTTTTACATTAGGTGAGCGAGCAGAGGCAATTGACAAACAAAAAGACGGGAGTTTTATTGTTACAACAAGCGAAGGAACTAAGCACAAATCCCCTGTTGTAATGATTGCAGGTGGACTGGGTAGCTTCGAGCCCCGAAAGCCAAAGATTGAAAACTTACAACAGTTTGAGAAAAAAGGTGTTGAATATATGGTTCGTGAACCGGAATCATTCTTAGGAAAAAAAATATTCATTTCAGGGGGTGGAGATTCCGCTTTGGATTGGGCAATATATTTTGCGGAAAATCATGATGTTCCGGTTGGGTTGGTACACCGAACGGATATGTTTAGAGGGCATAAAGATTCTGTAGAAAAAATTTACAAACTGCAAAAACAAGGCAGAATAGAACTCTATACACATGCCGAAGTTCTTGGTTTGTCCGGGTCAGACAAGCTAGACCAGATTGAGTTAAAACAAAAAGATAAAGACCTAATAAAAAAAGATGTTAATTATTGGCTTCCCTTGTTTGGTTTATCTCCAAAACTTGGACCAATTGCAGATTGGGGCCTTCAAATTGAAAAGAATGCAATCAAGGTAGACAATACGCTTGACTACCAAACAAACATTCCGGGGGTTTTTGCCATTGGTGACGTAAACACTTATCCAGGAAAGCTTAAATTAATACTGTGTGGCTTTCATGAAGCAACCCTTGCAGTTCAAACGGCTTATAAAATTATAAATCCAGACAAAAGGTTTACAATGAAATATACAACTGTTCAGGGTATTCAAGGTTTTGATAATGAATAAGCTAGTAAACAACATCTTTTATTTTTTTAGAAAGAATTTTAACATACTTTTTAGAAAATATTACAAAGGTCTTAACAGCTATATGGTAAATATCTAGATACATTTACTTAATAGTTTTCATATATTAGTTTATAATTTTTTTAAATACTCCTCAATACTCTCCGTGTTGGGGAGTATTGATTTTATACCTTTAACCCAATGAAAAAAAAGAAAGACAAAATCTTGAGTATTGACCTTCATGGTATTCGACATAAGCAAGCGCTTGAGTTAGTTCATTCGACGTTAAAAGATTGTGTTTCTGCAGGAAATTTTTCTCTAACAATAATTACAGGTAACTCAAAGGTACTTCAAGATCGTATTTTTAATGAATGTCTTGAATCAACCAATTTCACCTACTTCATTCCTTCTTGGAATATGGGTCAAATTATTGTTGAAAATGTAGTGTTATAATCCTTATGCTTCCTTTTGATTCTAGTACTCTCCCAACAAAATAACAAGTGAAGTAATAAGCAAACTACAACACTTACTAGACGATTTAATAGACTCTTTAGGCTTAAATTAGATAATAACCAAAGAATTAAGATCCTTCAAATAGCCTTACAATCCGCTTTGCATAAGTTGAAACAGGAAGTAGATGAGGTTAAAGACTTACCTTTGTTTGTGGAATGAAGACAAGCTTTGAAAACAGTTTTGTATGGTTGGTTAAGAAAAAAGAAGAAACATTTAAAATTTTGAGAATATTTGATTCATTTTAAGGGCAAGACTAAAATCTTTATCAGTGATTCCATTAAAATCATAAGTAGTCAAATAAACCTGAACTTTATTATATAGATTAGTCCATTTAGGATGATGATTTTCGTTTTCTGCAACTTCACCAACTTGATTCATAAAGTTTATAGCTTGTTTAAAATCATTCAATATAAATTCTTTATAAATTCCATTTGTTTTGTATTCCCAATTTATATTAAGTGCTTTAATCTTTGCTGTACAATCTTCAAAATTATATGTTTTCATAATAAATATATTTAAATTGAAATACAAGATAATTAAAATAGGCTTTCAAAAACAGTTTTGTACATTGCACGCTTATTAAAAAATAATAATGGAAGATTATTTCAATAAAATGCCAAAAATATTTAAGTTAACATTAATGATGATTCCAATTGCTTTTATGACATATAAAGTCTGGCTTCTTGCTTCGGGTGGTTATTAATTTCGCTCTTGTAGTTCAATGAATAGAACAGTTTTGTACATTTGTTTTATAATTCAAATTAAACCTTAAAACTATGATTTTTTTAGAAAAGTATTATCCCGTTATTTTAGCTTTTTTAAGCTTTTTGTATTCAGTATCCTTATGGTTCTCAGGTAATGAACTAGAAGGTTTATATGTTGGCCTTTGGCCAGTAACAATTCTAGCTTTTGCTATAGTTATCAGACAAAGACGGAATGATGATAAAAATAAAATGTTATGAATAATATAATAATGTTTGTTGTTGGTTCAGTCATATTTATTGCTTACCTCTTTTTTTACTTTAGAATAGTAATAAGGTCCCACAAAAAAGAACTTACAGATACGAAAAGCTATAAAGCAAATGATTCTGATAGTGATATTACTCTTTAAATCCCATAATTAATTTTAAGGTTTTTTATATTTGTTTTTAATCATATAAAATGGGGTTTTTGAAAAATATATTTGGAAATAAAACATCAAAAGAAGTTAAAGAAACTTATTTGAGTTGGACGCCTTTAATTTCTGTAGACGAAATAAACACTATTAAAGAGATTTCCAAAAATCATTCTATATTAATTTTCAAACACTCTACAAGTTGTGGAATTAGTAGAATGGTTATGAAACAGTTTGAATCCCTTTTTAATGAAGAAAATAAACACTTAAAAGTTTATTATTTAGATTTATTAAACTTTAGAGAAGTTTCATCTAAACTATCGGAGGTTTTTCAAGTGATACATCAATCTCCTCAATTATTAGTTATAAAAAACGGAATTTCCGTCTTCGATGAGTCTCATTATGGGATTACTAAAGTAAACTTGTCAAAATATATTTAGTTGTAAATTAATTTGCAAATCTATTTTTCTTTTTAACCACAGGTATATCCTCTTTAGTTATTCTAGGGATTTGTGAGTAAAGACCCCACTAAAGTAACAAGCAAAAGCAGGGTCTTAAAAGGTATCCATAGGCCATTAGACAACATAGATATAACTGCTTGTTATGGGCTTTAATAACAATAAGATGAACTAACGATTATGAGGGATGTTTAACAAAAAAGCCCGGTAATTACAGGGCTTTAAAACTTGTTAGGGTTTTTATTTGTTTGTTATCATTTTTAGATATTGAAGTGATTTCAAAGTTATGCTGAAAAGTTCCTTTAATAACCCATAAAAAAGTGGTGTAAAATAAAGTATAATTATACCAAGCAAAAAACCTCCAAATCCTCCAGCGTCTGAATTAGATAAAACCCATATAAGAAGTGCAAGTGTTCCTATTGGGTAAGTCAAAGCAATAATGGCATATAAGAAAATGTTTTTTTAATAAACTTATTTCAAAATGAAAATGAAATGAAAAAAACTCTTTGGATTACTTTTACTCACAATAACATTAACTAGCTGTGGAGAAACCTTAACGAATATTAAGGTAAATGAAATAAATCATCTTGTGATTTGATTTTAGCAACGAATACTGTTGTAAATGAAATGTATGATTTAACAGAAGGGCTTGCAGAGTATGAAGATCCTTCAGCTGGATTAAAAGATAAATACAAGTTACTACAACAAATGTCTGAAAAAATCGAAAGAAAAGGGGGTGAATTATTTCCTAATGGTAGAGCAATGGAATCAGCATTTGAGGATTGTCCAAATATGATCGATTTAAAAGCACAATGGAAGGTAAATTGGAGAAAGTCACTACATATTTTTATTGTTAAAAATAAATAAACCCCCAAACTAATTAGTTTAGGGGTTTTTATGCCTTTGACAAGTCAAAACACTTGATTTTAAGTGCATTTAAGAGCTTCTAAGCCGCTTAATAGTGAATAATAAGATAAAATGCGTTATTCTAAATGTTCTAAATTAAAAGATGGTGCTCCACCACTTGTTTCCTTAAAAGTCATAAAAGCCTCTGATTTATTTAATTCAAGTATATACTTAGGATTTGAATATTCTCCATCCGAAAGTGTACATTCTATTTTAATTAAGCCATTTTCTTCAGAAAGAATCTTGAAACTACCTTCATAATATACTCTAGAGTTATCCTCTAAATTTGTTTGTTGGAGGCTTACAGCGTTTTGTTTTTCGAACAAAAACCTATGATCTACAGATGGAACATTTATTTTTTGGCCATTGACTATTAAATCGTCTCCAAATTTATTTTTCATGAAATATGAATCCTGAATCCCATGATATACTCCTAGAAGGATTTCAGGTACATTATCAACTTCAATTATATTTTCTTCTGGAGAACTTGATTCTTCATTTGTTTTAGAAAATTGACTAATAATAAAAACTAAAAGTAATCCACCTAATATCCATTTTGTTTTGGTCATAAAGTAATATCTTTAATTTAGTTTTTAAGAAGTTTATATTTGACTTTAGGTTGGTTTTCTGCAGCTGCCACTCCAATCTGTCTAAATGCTTCAATTCTTCTTTTTTCTACATTCACCATTTCTTCTTGAACCTTTCTCCTTGAATCAGCATCTAACTCATTGATGTTTCTATTTGAGCTTGCGTCTAACATTGATGATTCGTTTACAATTTCTTTAATGGTTTGATCTCTATTGTATTTTTCATATTGTAAATCCCAGTCTCTTTTTTCTTTGGCATCAATAGCAGATGAAATTGATTTAAATAATTTCATTGCATCACCATAACAACTTGAGTCATAAGATACTTCAGAAAGTGCAGCAGCAGCTCCTCTTGAATCCCTTTTAGCCCAAGCTCCTTTAGCTTTACCTAGGGAAACGGAACATTTATGATTACCAATTTTAGTAAATAAGGATTTAACATCTGGATAACAAGCCATATCGGGAGTATAACCCGCAATAGGATTAGCAGCCTCTTCCCACTTATCTTGGGCAATTAAAGAGTTTGATTTGGACATATTCTCTTGACATTCATTTTCCATTTTACGTTTAAAAATCGTGGATGAAAGATCCATGGCTTTATCATAACACTCTTTACAAACATCTGGAATTTCTACTAGCTTTGAGATTGAATTATCAAAATCCTTTTGGTCAGCTAAGGTATTTGCTTCTTTAAGTATAAAATCACACTTAGAGTTATAATATTCAATAATCTTATTCTTACCCGTTTCTATAAATTCATTGAATTTTTTATTACGAGGGCTTATTGGCCTAAATGATTGAATAAATGCTTTTGTTTCATTATTGGCAATGCCTTTCAATTCGATATATCTTGAAGCAAATACTGTACCTTCAATTCCATCACCTATATATAGATTTACTCCAAGTGTCAAGCCTATTTTTTGAGGAATGGTTTGCGTAAAATCCTTTGTTAAAACATCAACATCTGCGCTAATTACAAAACGCGGAAAACTTTCACTCCCTCCCATTCCACTTTTAGCTACCATCTGAGATAGCTTGTTTTTTAAAAGTTTAGCTGCAGCTGGTGGAACTCCTTCCATTTCACCTAGAAATGTGTTGAGAACAATTCTTCCGGCATCGTTTGTTTTACCTCTAGTATTTTGTGCATTTAGTGAAACTGAAATTATAAATATTAAAAGTGTAACTATATTTTTCATAATATCTTATTTACTTCCTATCATTAAAGTTGCTTTTCCAAGACCTTCCATCATTACAGAAGATTCAATATCAAAGGTAGACTTTAAGTACTTTTTTAAATTGTTAACAAAAGATCTTGTGTCTAATGCCCTTTGTCTACCTTTTCTTTCTGTAAAAAGTGGAATTCTTACTTCTTCAAACTTCATTTGTGTATCTGTAGCATCAGTCAAATTAAAACTTTCAGCTACAGTGTTATCGTACATCCAGTCCTCAATTAGAATACCTAATTCTTCCTCTTCTTCACCAATATAATCAGTCAAATAAGTTTCTATCCCGTTATCTGCGTCGTCCCATGTCTTTACTGCAACAGTAACTCTTCGACCATTAATTTCCATATCCTCAAAATGTCTCCCGAGTTGATCTAAAAATTCATCCATTTTATCCCCAATTGCTTGTTTAACCATCAAAGATAATGGTGCACGGCTAGTAACTGGTCCTGTTCCTTCACCGACTCCAACACTCATGTCTGTATAGGAATCATAACCAACCAACCTGTATGTTAGTTGTTCATCAAAACCTCTTTCGTCCAAGTCCCAAGTGAATTTAACCACAATGTCCGCTTTTGCAACACTATTAAGTTCATCCTCTGCTGAAACAAATATTGAATTCCCTGAGTCTCTAGATGTCAACTGATTGTTTCTCATCTTATCTTTTTGCAAAGTTGCTAGTGTTTGTCCAAGGTTTTTTGCAGGGAAATTTCTATCATTAAAAAATTTTTCTAATATTGCTATAGCCTGACCTACTTCAAAATTTTCATCTAGAGCTTGCTGAAAGTCAAATTTTTTCACTGACGAGCCTTGATTATCCACTTCAGTATAATATTTATTTTTGGTCATCCAATTATTATCAGGTATAATGATTAATGAAGGCTTCTTTTTTGCTTGTCCATAAACGTTAATAGTTAGGAGCATAATAAATAATAGTGTGATTTTATTTAATATTGTTTTCATTTAAATAATTATTTAGTTTAATAATATCAAATTCAACTGTATAAGTTGATGTTGAATTTTGATTTTTCTTTTTAATTAATATTCTATGATATTTTCCTTCTCTAGAATCATCGTTCCAAAAATTTTCTAAAAAGCTTTTGAATTTAATGCGCGGATTTGGATCTATAATGATGCGATTTAAAATACAATTATTTTGCCTTAATCCTTTAAACAAAAGTTCATCATACATTAAGTTAATCACATTATTTTTCTCAGACTTTTTATCACCAGAAAATTTAACTTGTGAGGTCAAAATGATTTTATTTTCAGAACTTTTTAATTCACATATGATTGTTGGAGTATAAAATGTTTTGTTTTGTGTCTTACACCCAAAAAATAGCATGCAGCATAAAAATACAATATGTTTTCGCCAATTAAAATCCACTACCACAAAGATCTTATTATGTTAGCATCTTCCAAATTCTTTCTTAAAAGAGGAACATTTACCAAAACTATAGTCTCGACTTTATATTCCTTTTTACTTATTTTTATCACACGATCAGGCCTTCCTGTAGGTAAATTAGTGAATTTTCCATAGGTCCCTTGATTGATGAAAAATGATTTAAAAAAGTCCTTTTTTTCATCATATATACTAGGGTTTCTGGTAAGTGCTGGTTTAGGGTCACATCCACTTACGCTACCTGGTATTCCAGTAAAAATAACTGCGTGAACAGCATTCTTTTTTGATTGCTCAACTGCTATTGAAGGATCTCTAACATAAGAAGTTACACGTATCAAGTAGTTACCACCAGAACCTCCTCCTTTTTCACAAACTGTTTCATATCTCCATGAAAGTGTTGCTTCATCAGCTTTTTTTCTTTTACGTTTACTTTGCCCATAAACAGATGATGAAGCAAAGACCCCCAATAAAATAAATAGTGTTATTTTTTTTAACATTTTTTCTTATTTAATAAGCCTTAATAATGAGCCATAGGTTGCTTTCTTGGCTTTTCCTTTAAAACTAGTTCTATCCGGCCCAGATGGATCACTTGGTTCCCCATCAAGTGTTTGTCTGTTATCCCAAACCGACTTCTTGTCTACTTTAATTTTACCTACTGATCTGTATATGACTCTTCCTGTTTTATTGTCAAATTCTTCGTTTAAGACTTCGAAGGTTTCTCCTCCTTCTAGACCTTCTTTCATTCCAATAAAAGCAGTAATTGGTTTACCAAAGTCAGCAAGTGGAACTTTAGGCTTGAAATCTTCGTATTTTTTTGTTAACTTAGAAAAAACCTTTTCAACATTTCTAATAGTAGCGAGATTAATAATATCATCCTCTGATCTATCCTTGTCCTCTTTTTTTAATGAAACAGTAACTAAAGAATTTGCTTTTTCAGTTCCAATATGCTCTAATTCCAAATCATATGATAAAACCTGTTTTGTAAAATCAAATCCATCTTGACCCATATCATAATACATTAAATCTTGATCCTTTTTCTCGTATTTTAATTTGAATAAATAAGAGGTTGTCCAAACAGAATATCCAATACTAGTTTTCTCATAGATCTTTTGAGAGGCAGCAAGAGCCATGTCCCTGAGCATACCTTCTTCTTTAGGCGCCAACTCATCAGTTTGAGCTTTAATTAGAGAAGCCATTAATTCATTTGAAATAAAATTCATTTTATTTAAAACAACAAAGGTCTGAGGAATTAAATCTAATGAAGCTCCACTAATTACCTGGCCCTTTGCCGTACCAGCACTATTTTTAATAACATCAATTTCTTCCTTTGACAAATTATACAAACCCCGTTCTGCAATTAAATCTTGGTCAATCTTATTATTTGAATCGTTATCAAACCACTTTTGGAGAAGTTTATTAGCTACTAAACTGTCTTTTAAGAATTTCTTTATCTTATATATGTCCATTCTTTCATCTTTGAACCCTTCACCGAAAATAGCTTTGGATACTTCAATGGATGTTTCATATTCTTCTTTAGTTTTTCCTAAATCTGACAAAAATGATTCCATCTCCTCTTCAGTTAGAATAAATGATGTTAAATCTGCAGATTTAACATCTATTCGATGGTCGTCATATTGTTCAGGAAATTCATAACTAGCGTAAGCATTTAAGACCTTGTCTTTATTCTCATAATTCCCGTCCGAAAGAAGAATTGTAGCTAGAGAATTTCTTCTGTATTTAACGTCATCAATTGATTTTTTTTTCTGGGCAAATACAGTTAAAGTAATTGCTAAAAATGTAAATAGAGTTAATGTATATTTCATAATTAAAATTTTTGTTTACATAAATGTATACATTAACATGAATTAGAACTGAAAATTTAGTTGTATTACATTGCAACTAAATTTTAGACTCCATCTCAGTGGACCTTTATTTTAAAATAAAATTACATTTCATTATTTAATTGGAGAATATATTTTTGATAATAAAATAATTGAATAACCTTTTTATTTGATAAATAATGTCGCTAAATATATATTAAAATTACGATTAGTAAGCAATAAATTAATTCAAACAAAATGTAAACTTATTAACGATTTAATAAATAATCATATTTAAATTCTAACAACATAATCATAAAAAACCCTTTATTAAGTTTAAAAATAACCGTTTATGATGAAGTATAGTTCATGGTTTTAATAGTATGTTTAAATTAATTAATTTGATGATCAATTAAAAATTCACTCCGCCTAGAAAGGACTTTTATTACAAAAAAATCTGAGCTTTATGAATTTTATTGTACTTTCATAGAAACTAGATTATTATGAATGAAATTGCTATTGTTGTTATTTCTATCTTTGTTCTAATTGTTGGAGTAATTGTGTATGGTGTAGTTAGTACAACCATGGGTTCTGAAGAGGATGTTAATGAAAATTACATTCCAGATAGATTTGAACGAATGGTTGGAAAAAACCCTAAGAAAAAAGAGGAGAAGTGATTTTCTTAAAATCAAAATTCCAATAATAATTTGTTAATTTGAACTTACTTTACGTGTTCTAAATTGACATAAATCAGTATGTTCATTTATTTTGTTTTTTACAAAAAAAACCTGAATAACAGGCTTTTTTAATTGTTAGAAAATTTAAAGATTTAAGCTCGATTTTCCTTTTTTATTAAGTTCAAGGCAGAGCCTTCTCTAAACCATTCAATTTGTTGATCGTTATAGGTGTGGTTTGCTAAAATTATATCCTTAGAACCATCTGTATGCACAACCTCAACAGTAATTTGTTTTCCTGGATTAAAATCTTTTAAATCAGTAAAGTTGAATGTATCATCTTCTTGAATTAAATCATAATCTGCTTCGTTAGCAAAAGTAATTCCCAACATCCCTTGCTTCTTAAGGTTTGTTTCGTGGATACGTGCAAAGGACTTAACCAAAACCACTTTAACACCTAAGAAGCGAGGCTCCATAGCTGCATGCTCACGTGAAGAACCTTCTCCATAGTTGTGATCACCTATAACTACTGTTTCTAAACCCGAGGCTTTATATTGACGCTGAACGTCTGGTACTCCACCATATTCACCTGTCAATTGGTTTTTAACAAAGTTTGTCTTTTGGTTGTAGGCATTAATTGCTCCTATAAAACAGTTATTAGAAATATTATCTAAATGTCCACGGAAACGTAACCAAGGTCCTGCCATTGATATATGGTCGGTAGTACATTTGCCATGTGCTTTAATTAATAATTTGGCCCCCATTAGGTTTTTATTATCCCAAGGCTTAAAAGGTGTAAGTAACTGTAAACGTTCCGAAGATTCGCTAACGGATACATTCACAGTAGAGCCATCTTCTTGAGGGGCTAAATACCCATTATCCTTCACGTCAAATCCTAATGGAGGTAATTCCATTCCTGTTGGTGGATCTAACTTTACTTCTTCTCCGTCCTGATTTATCAAAGTATCGTTAACTGGATCAAAATCCAAACGACCGGAAATTGCAACTGCTGCGACCATTTCTGGAGAGGCAACAAATGCATGGGTATTTGGGTTTCCATCAGCACGTTTAGAAAAGTTTCTATTAAACGAATGAATAATTGAGTTTTTTTCTTGTTTATCTGCTCCTTCTCGGGCCCATTGACCTATGCAGGGTCCACAAGCGTTTGTAAATATTTTTGCGTTTAATTCTTCAAAAGGGACTAAAAGTCCATCACGTTCTGCTGTAAAGCGAACTTGCTCAGAACCTGGGTTAATTCCAAATTCTGCTTTTGTAGTTAATTTTTTATCAACAGCTTGTTTCGCAATTGATGCAGCTCGAGCTAAATCTTCGTAAGAAGAGTTTGTACACGAGCCTATTAATCCCCACTCTACCTGTAGAGGCCATTCGTTTGCTTTTGCTACTTTACTCATCTCAGATACAGGAGTAGCTAGGTCTGGCGTAAAAGGCCCATTAATATGCGGGCGAAGGGTGTTTAAATCCAATTCTATTACTTGGTCAAAATAAAGTTCTGGATTAGCGTATACTTCTGAATCTGCTGTTAGATGTTCACGAACTTCATTGGCTGCATCTGCAACATCGTCTCGATCTGTTGAGCGTAAATAGCGCTCCATAGATTCGTCGTAACCAAATGTTGACGTGGTTGCTCCAACCTCGGCTCCCATATTACAAATAGTACCTTTTCCTGTACAAGACATGGATTCGGCACCAGATCCAAAATATTCTATAATTGCTCCTGTTCCACCCTTAACAGTAAGAATTCCAGCTACTTTCAAAATCACATCTTTAGGTGCAGTCCAACCGTTAAGTTTACCTGTTAATTTTACACCTATAAGTTTTGGGAATTTCAATTCCCAAGGCATATCTGCCATAACATCTACTGCATCTGCTCCACCAACTCCAATGGCAAGCATTCCTAGGCCTCCTGCGTTTACAGTATGTGAATCTGTTCCAATCATCATTCCGCCTGGAAAAGCATAATTTTCTAAAACTACTTGGTGAATAATTCCAGCACCTGGTTTCCAAAAACCAATGCCGTATTTGTTTGATACAGATTCCAGAAAATCAAATACCTCTGCAGAAGAATTATTTGCAGATTTTAAATCTACTGTAGCTCCTGATTTTGCCTGAATTAAATGGTCACAATGAACGGTTGTTGGAACAGCAACTTGTGCTTTTCCAGCTTGCATGAATTGCAACAGAGCCATCTGAGCTGTTGCATCTTGACAAGCAATTCTATCGGGCACGAAGTCGACATAATCAGCTCCTCTATTAAAAGAACGATCCGATTGATTCCAAAGATGAGAATAAAGGATTTTTTCTGATGCAGTCAAAGGATTTCCTGTCAACTGACGTGCTTTCTTTACGCTTTCGCTTAATCCAGCATATACTTGCTTTATCATCTCAATGTCAAATGCCATAGTGCTATATTTAATTTTGCGTAAAACTACAAAATTAAGACAACAGATTTAAATCTAAATTAGAATTAATTGTTTTCAAATTCTTAAAAGAACAGACTCCAAGAGCAATGAATTTTAATGAGGATTTGGATAAAGATGCGAAAATATGGAAATAGAATTCTATAAAAAACAAAAAGCCCTCATAAAAATGAGGGCTTCGTTGGCCTACTAGGGCTCGAACCTAGACTCTTCTGGACCAAAACCAGACGTGTTGCCAGTTACACCATAGGCCATTGGAGGTGCAAATTTAATAGAAATATTTGCTCCTACAAGTCATTTCTAAAAAATAATTAAATCTTAAGAAATAAAAGTTTCGATTCTGTTAAATTTGATTATGTTAGTTCAAATATTCTTACATTCGTTTTCATAAAAATAGATCTATGGACGCCAGTCAATTCAAATTTTGGAATCGTACTCTTGGATGGAGTGTTTTTGCTATAGCATTGCTGACATTTGGGCTTACAGTCGAGCCTACCGCTAGCTTTTGGGACGCAAGCGAATATATTGCTACCTCTGCAAAACTACAGGTTGGACATCCTCCTGGAGCACCTTTTTATCAGATGATGGGAGCCTTTTTCGCTCTATTTGCAAATGGTCCTGAGCAAATTGCTTTGATGATTAATCTGATGTCCGTTTTTTCTAGTGCCTTCACAATTCTGTTTTTATTTTGGACTTTAACTCTTTTACTAAAAAAATTACCTGCATTTACAACTCTTGAAACCAAAAACGATGCATTTGGGTTTTTTGGAAGTGCTACAATTGGTGCACTGGCCTTCTGTTTTTCTGATAGCTTCTGGTTCAATGCTGTTGAAGCAGAGGTTTATGCAATGGCAACCTGTATACTTTCCTTATTATTCTGGCTCAGTCTTCGATGGGAACAAGAAATGAATACCCCTAGAGGGGATCGTTGGTTGTTGCTTATCGCATTTGTAATTGGTCTTTCTTTTGGGGTTCACTTTATGGGACTCTTAACAATTCCTGCAATGGGAATGCTTTACTATTTCAAGAACTATGAGACCGTAACTTTTAAAGGATTTATTCTAGCAAATGTTATTTCTGTAGCTATTTTGCTTTTTATTTTCAAACTATTACTCCCACTAACATTAGCTTTATTTGGTAAAATGGAGGTCTATTTTGTTAACGACTTTAATTTACCTTTCAATAGTGGAACTATAATAACGGCTATCCTACTCATTTTATTTTTTGTTTACTCTTTACGATTTACACGCAAAAAAAAATATGTGAATCTAAACACAGGAATACTATGCATTCTTTTTGTGTTTCTTGGGTTTTCTTCATGGGTAATGCTACCGATTCGAGCAAATGCAAATACTGTTATTAATGAAAATTCTCCCTCGGATGCTAGGCAATTATTAGCCTATTACAACTTAGAGCAGTACCCCGAGACTAAACTATTCTATGGCAAGATGTTTTCGGACATGTATGCCGGGCAAGACGAGCAAGAGCCCTATATTGATGATAAACCTAAATATGAGCGTGATGAAAATACTGGTCGCTACATAATCGTTAATAATTGGGAAGGCTCTAGAATTAATGCCAATTCAAATCACAAAGGGTTACTGCCCAGACTTCACAGCTCAGAACATGCTGCCAACTACATGAATTTTACCGAGGCTTTGAATTTTGAAATAAAGCCTGAGTATCGAAGAAGTACAGAGCTGAAAAATGATGTTGATGCTTTTAGAAGAGAAGTCTCAGAAGGTGGAGTTTCTGGAGAAGACTACCATGCTTTTTTTAAGAAAATGGCACCTTATTTAACAATTGAAAAGCCTACTTTTTTGAGTAATATGAGGTATTTGTTTGAATACCAAATTGGGTATATGTATGTGCGTTATTTTATGTGGAATTTTACTGGGCGTCAAAATGATGTTCAGGGAAGATATGATATCCTCAATGGAAATTGGATTAGCGGAATTCCTTTTATTGATTCAATTCGTTTAGGAAATCAAAGTGAATTAAGTGATGATATTTTAAATAACAAAGCCCGTAATAAGTACTTTTTCTTGCCTTTATTCCTAGGTTTAATTGGCTTGTTCTTTTTATATGGTGAAGACAAAAAGAAGTTTTGGGTACTGATGTTGTTCTTCCTTTTTACAGGATTGGCACTCAAAATATACCTCAACGAAAGACCTTTTGAACCAAGAGAGCGGGATTATGCGCTTGTAGGATCGTTTTATGTATTTGCAATATGGATTGGAATGGGAGCTTTTGCTTTGATTCAAAATATAAAAAATAAGGTTTCAAACAAATTGGCAGTTCCAGCATCAGTACTTCTATTGTTATTAGCAGTGCCTGTGTTAATGGGGGTTCAAAATTGGGACGATCATGATCGATCGGGTCGCTATACAGCGCAATCCATTTCTAAGTCCTATCTGACTTCTATTCAAGAGGACGTTGGTGCTATTATTTTTACAATTGGAGACAACGACACATTTGCTCTATGGTATGCTCAGGATATTGAAGAATACCGTCAGGATGTTCGCCCAATTAATACCAGCTTAATCGCTACAGATTGGTATATCGATCAAATGAAACGTAAAACCTATACCAGTGAGGCTATTGACATACAGCTGGAGCATTCTCAATATGCTTACGGAGTTCGTGATTATATTAAACATGAATCTCTTATTGATAGCACTCGTTTGGATATAAAAGAATTTATAAATTGGATTGCACGAGATGATTCTAGAAACAAGTACAAACAGATTATACAGAAATCTGGAGGTGATCCAAACTTGTACCCAAAGGGAACTCAAGAAATGGTTTTTTACCCTACAAATAAAATTCGTGTAAATGTTAATGTAGAAAATGTAATCAACAGTGGCTTGGTCAAAGAAAAAGATCGTGATTTAATCGTTCCTTTCATTGATATTGATTTGCCTAAAAGTGGGTTATATAAAAATCAGTTAATAATGTTGGATATTCTTGCCAACAACGACTGGAAAAGGCCTCTTTATTTTACAGGAGGTAGCTTCGAAGACTCTGAATATCTCTGGATGAAAGAATACCTGCAACTAGAAGGCTTAGTCTACAAGCTTGTTCCTATAAAAACTCCGAAAAATAAGAATAACCCATATCTCTTGGGAAGAGTAGATGCTGATCTGATGTATGAAATTGTTAAAAAATGGAAATGGGGGAATTCAGATAGCCCAGAAATATATCACGACCCTGAAACACGAAAAAATAGTATTTCTTACCGCAGTAATATGGCACGCTTGGCAGAACTGCTTATTAATGAAGGGAAGTTAGAAAAAGCAAAAGAAATTATCGACCTCAGCCTGGAGAAAATGCCTGTAGATTATTTCGGTTACTATAGTCTTTTAACCCCATTTATTGAAGGATATTATAGGGTTGAAGCTACTGCAGATGCTCAAAATCTTTTTGAGCAAATTGCAGAAAAACACCGCGATCAATTGGAGTATTATGAAAGTCTTTCCTTAAATCTTCAATACGACTTAGGAGAAGATATATTAACGGAGATTGAACGGTATAGAACGTTGATTGAAGTAATTATCGATAATAAGGATGTGGAGTTTATGGCTTCTAAGATTGTTGCTTTTCAACAAGAGACTGCTCCTTTTGAATTTATCTACGGATCATATGATTTCTTTACTTCTCAAGAAGATTTTATTGAAGGCCTTTATCTTGGTAGTGATAGTCTAAATGCTCGCTCTTTAATAGAAAATATTGCAGCTGTTTATGAAAAACGCTTATCTCAGTTGAGCGATATGTCTCCCGAGGAACAAAATGTTTATGAAAATATTATAATGAATGAGGTAAATGGATACAGAAGACTGATGCTTTATGTTAGTCTTCATGAAGAAGATGCTTATAAGGTTAAAATGGAAAAAAGAATATTCCAAGCTATTAAGCCATTAGCTATGTTTGACACTATGTTCGAGGAGTAATAGATCTTAATCTACATAGTCATTCATCATGCTAATCAAAGTGTTTGCATTTTGCTCACCACTTTGTCTCCAAACCATTTCTCCGTCTTTATAGATCATAAGAGTAGGGATGGCCTTAACCCGAAGTGCATCGGCTAGCTTAGTATTTTTTGTAGTTTCGATCTTAATTACTTTTCCTTGATCTCCAATAGCTGCAGCTACATCACGAAGTGTAGGATGAAACTCGTCGGAAGGCTCTAAGTCTTCTTGAAAGAAAACAAGAAGCAGTGGGTGCTTATCGTCTATTAATTGACCAAATTTTGACACGGTAATAGTGTTTAAAAAGTTTTATGCAATTTATGGTTTTTTTATTAAACTACTTTATCAGAGCATTTTAAGGTAATTACGGTTATTTCAGGCCAAATCCCGACTCTTCCCGGGTAGGCTAAAAAACCAAAACCACGGTTTACATTGAGGTATTGTTTGGCTTGATTATAAACGCCTGCCCATTGCTTATACCTCCATTTTACTGGGCTCCACTTGAACCAGCCGGGTATCTCAATTCCAAATTGCATACCGTGAGTATGACCACTTAAGGTGATTTCAAATGGGAAAGGATGCTCGATTACCTCTGCCTCCCAATGAGAAGGGTCGTGTGACATTAAAATCTTAAAATCAGTTTCCTTAACCTCAGAAACCGCAAGATTGAGGTCTCCTGACTTTTTAAAGCCACCTTTTCCCCAATTTTCAACCCCTATTAATGCAATTCGTTCTCCGTCTTTTTCAAGATATTCTGAGTCATTAAGCAGCATCTTAAAACCCATTTTTTCTTGGGCGTTAATTAAATCAGAAAAATTTTTCTTTTTATCTTCTTCTGTTTCCCATTGAACATAATCTCCATAATCGTGGTTACCCAAGACAGAGTATTTTCCATGTGTTGCTTTTAGTGAAGTTAATAAATCCATCCAAGGATAAACCTCAGAAGCTTTATTGTTTACCATGTCACCTGTAAAAAGGATTACGTCTGATTGCTGCTCATTAATCAAATCAATTCCATAAGATACTTTTTCTCTGTTGTCAAAGCTACCGCTATGAATGTCTGAAATCTGAGTTAGAGTAAATCCGTCAAATGCCTTTGGTAAGTTGTCAAATTCTAACGTATATTTTAAAACTTTATAATTATACTTGCCCTTATACATGCCAAATAAAAGGGATGCTAAAGGAACAGCAGCAATACCTAATGCTATTTGTGAAATGAATTTTCTTCGGTCAGGAAAATAATTTCTACCTGATTCTCCTTGAGTGAAAAAACGATATATTGCCTGCGGAATTCTAACAACATCTTCAAAGAATAGGAAAAGAACAACCAAGGTTTGAAAAATGAAAAGAGAAAGAAAAAGTCCTAAAGCCAAACTCATTCCGGGATTGAAAGTATCATCCCTACTATAAGAAATGCTTTGATATGTAAAATTACCCATAACAAGCACTACAATAACCCAATACAAAATCAAAATACTGCGTTGTTGAGTGAGTGTTTTGATTGCTTGAAAAGCATAGGTTCCAAATAAAGAAAAAAAAAGAAAAATTATAATCCAGCGAAGCATTTTAAGAATTGAGTTGAAAGGTTATTTTATTTTTTTAGAAAGCTCCATAGCCTTTCCGTCCGAAAGGCTAGCAACGTAACAAGTGGCATTGAGTAGCGTCGAATATAAGGTTCTTGAAACAAAAGGAGTGCCTGCCGGAACCAAACGCAATATAAGTTGATCATAAGCGTCTGCTATGCCTTTAAACTCATGAACAGCTGCAGTGGTAAACGCTTCTAGTAAGGTAGTAATTACTTTATATCCCACAATTTCTTTTTGAAGAACCTCTGGGGAGTGATATACTTTTTCAATACTTAAAGAGATAATATCGTCGATTTGCGCTACATATTTACTTTTATCCAATAAGGCAAAGGGGAAACTACCCGAAAGGATAGCTTCTTCATTTTCAATGAATATTGCAACAGCATCCTGAATAAGACTATTAATTGCTAGTGCTCTGAGATAGCTCATCCTTTGAGGGGTATGTTTTAAGGAAGCATAAGTTTTTTTATCTATGGCATCTTTTACAAGGTTAATTAGATACTCTAATGCATACGATTCAGAAATCCAGCCTAAATTAATTCCATCTTCAAAATCAATTATAGTATAACAAATATCGTCAGCTGCTTCTACCAAGTAAGCCAATGGATGCCTATAAAAAGTATCTCCTTTTTTATGTAACCCTAAGTCTTTTGCAAGTGTATTAAACCCAGATTCTTCGGTTTGAAAGAACCCGAATTTTTTGTCAGCAACGTGTTTTGTTGGTTTATGAGGTAATGATGCCTTTGGATATTTCATATAGGCTCCTAAGGTAGCTGCGCTAAGTCTTAAACCCCCTGGCGCTCCATCCATCGATTGAGAAACAATTTTAAAACCATTTGCATTTCCTTCGAACATACACAAGTCTTGATATTGGAGTGCACTCAATTCCGGTTTATGTATCGCACCTGGTCCATCAGAAAAAAAATGTCCTATGGCTTTTTCGCCACTATGCCCAAAAGGTGGATTTCCAATGTCATGAGCAAGCGCTGCTGCAGCTACAATAGCTCCAAAATCATTGGATTGATATCCATGAATTTCCGACAAGTAAGGATGCTTTTCAAGAATTGCCTTTCCTGCTAATCTTCCGATACTTCTAGCTACTACTGATACCTCGAGGCTGTGAGTAAGTCGTGTGTGAACAAAGTCTGTTTTGGAAAAAGGGATCACTTGGGTCTTATCCTGTAAGCTCCTAAAGGCTGCTGAAAAAACAATGCGATCATAATCTACTTCAAATCCCAGACGGGTTTCGTCCTGCTCCTTTCTCAGTCTTTTGGTTTTATCTCCTTGTCTCTGCAAGGATAAAAGCTGCTCCCAATTCATAAATTCATTTTATGTAAAAATAAGAAGATTTAAGGAGTAATTAAAGTTTAATTTCTTTTGAAAATAAATTGTTAACGGTTTAGTCACATTTTGATAACCTTGTATTAAGTCTAGGTTATAGTATGAAATTCTAGATGTTTAGAAAAAAATAATATCATAACATTAAGTTAACATTGGCACTAAGTTTATTTTACAATTTTGTGAAGAATAAATTAACAATAAAAAAATGAATAAACTAATAACTGTAATTACTGTTCTGTTGTTTTCAATAACATCAACTTTTGCTCAAGAGGTAACCAGTCCAAAATTTGGAAAAGGACTCATCGATATTAAAGGCAAAGACGATAGTTTTTCCATGAATGTAAGTGCAAGGATGCAGTATCTAACTTCTTCTAGTTGGAGTGAATCTGATGGAGCTTATGGAAGTCCAGAGTCAAACACCTTGGTTAGACGTGCACGTCTAAAATTCAGTGGTTTTGCATACAATCCAAAACTTACTTATAAATTAGAGTTAGGGTTATCTAATAGAGACATATCGGGAGCTTCTGCTTTTACGAGTAATGCTCCTCGTTATATTCTTGATGCTTATGTGCGTTGGAATTTTTATAAGAATTTTATTCTTCAAGCAGGTCAAGGAAAACTACCTGGTAATATTGAGCGTGTAATTTCTTCTGGTAATTTAGCATTGGTTGATCGATCTTTATTAAACAGCAAGTTTAATATTGACCGTGACTTGGGAATTCAGTTTCGTCATCATTTCAAACTTTCAGAAAACTTTATTGTAAAAGAGATTTTTGCTGTTTCTCAAGGTGAAGGAAGAAACATAACCAAAGGAAATTTAGGGGGCCACCAATATACAAGTCGTGTTGAAGTTTTACCTTTTGGAAATTTCAAAAGTAAAGGTGATTATAAAGGAGCAGATTTAGATCGCGAAGAAACACCTAAGCTTTTGGTAGGAGTTGTTTATGATGTAAATAATGATGCTGTAAAAACTAGAAGTAATATGGGTTCTTATCTTGAAACTAACGAAGGTTTTTATCAAACTGATATTAATACCTTATTTTTTGACACCCACTTTAAGTATAAAGGGTTTTCGTTAATGGCAGAATATGCAGATCGTGATGCAAATGAGCCAGTTGCAAGAAATGAGGACAACAGCCTCACAGGAGATGTAGTTAATATTGGAAATGCTACAAACATTCAAATGGGATATGTAATGCCCTCTAATATAGCTATTACAGGCCGTTATACTAATATTAACTTTGACTCTATAGTTTCTTCAAATAATAAGATTACACAATATACATTAGGTTTATCTAAGTATGTCGCAAAGCATAAATTAAAAGTACAAACAGACATAACATACGAAGATTCAGTATCTTCAACAAATAAAATCGTATACCGTTTACAATTTGACATTCACTTCTAAAAAATAAAAAAATGGATAATATTTATTTCATACTGGTTTCGATTCTTGCAGTTTTAGCAATCGGTGATCTTATTGTCGGAGTTAGTAATGATGCTGTCAATTTTTTGAATTCTGCAGTAGGGTCTAAAGCAATTCCCTTTAAAACTATTATGATTTTGGCTTCTTTAGGGGTTGCCTGTGGAGCATTATTTTCCAGTGGATTGATGGAGGTTGCTCGAAAAGGAATTTTTAATCCTGGAGAATTTTACTTCGATGAAATTATTTTGATTTTCACGGCAGTAATGTTAACTGATATTCTTCTTTTAGACTTTTTCAACACACTCGGCATGCCAACCTCAACAACGGTTTCTATCGTTTTTACTTTATTGGGGGCAGCTGTATTTATGTCCATTATTAAAATAAGTGAAACCTCCGGAGATTTTAGTGAAATAGTTAATTATATAAATACAGCTAAGGCAATACAGATCATTTCAGGTATTTTACTCTCCGTAGTCGTTGCGCTTACTATAGGTGCAATCGTTCAATGGTTTTCTAGACTATTCCTGACCTATAAGTTTGAGGAAAAAGCAATATGGGTAAGTGCACTTTTTGGAGGTCTTGCACTTTCTGCAATTACTTATTTCATTTTAATGAAAGGTATTAAAGGAACTCCTTTTGCAAACATAAAATATGATTTATTAGGAGGTGTGAAAATCAAAGACTTATTAGAACAAGAAGTTTTTAAAGTAGTTCTAGCAAATTTCTTAGTTTGGATTGGAGTTTCATTTGTATTAATAAAGTTCTTGAAAGCAAACGTATATAAAATTATTATTGGAATTGGAACATTTGCACTTGCATTGGCATTTGCCGGGAACGACCTGGTTAATTTCATTGGTGTTCCAATTGCAGCATATCAGTCATACGAAGCTTGGGTTATCTCTGGGGTTACTGCCACTGAATTCAGTATGGGGGTGCTTTCTTCTAAAGTGGCTACACCTACAGTTTTATTGGTGATTTCTGGAGGAATTATGGTTCTGACTTTATGGATATCCACCAAAGCAAAAAAGGTAATGAAAACAGAGCTAGATTTGTCTGATCAGAATTCTATTAAGGAACGCTTTCAGCCCAATTTTATTTCCAAAGGAATTGTAAAATCATTTCAATTAGTAGGTAGTGGTTTTAATGCATTACTTCCCTCTTCTCTAAAAGAAAAGATAGAAATTCAATTTTCAGATGCTGATCTTGTATTAAAAAATCAAAACAACAAAGACGCGCCTTCTTTTGACATGTTACGTGCATGTATCAACCTGGTTGTTGCTTCTATTTTAATATCTATTGCAACTTCTTATAAACTTCCTTTATCTACTACTTATGTGACCTTTATGGTTGCTATGGGTACATCACTTGCAGACAGAGCTTGGAAGAGAGACAGTGCGGTTTATCGTGTTTCCGGGGTTCTTAGTGTTATTGGAGGTTGGTTTTTAACTGCTTTCGCTGCCTTTATTGTGTCTGGAATTATAGTCACTATAATTTACTTAGGAGGCCCTCAAGCAATTGCAATTATTCTTTTTATAATCTTATTAATTATTGGTAAAAACTACTTGAAGCACAAAAATGAAAATTCGGATCTTATTGATCTAGATGGCTTAGTAAAATCAGAAAGCAACTCCATTAAAGGTGTGATGGACGAGAGTACTAAAAATGTGATTAAAGTATTTAAACGTGTGGATAAAATTTATGCGATTCTTTCAGAAGGTCTTGCAAAGCATGACAAGAAAATCCTTAAAAAGGCAAGAAAAAATATCAATCGTTTGACCGAAGATGTTGAAAACCTTAGAGAAAATATTTTTTACTTCATTAAGAATTTAGAAGAATCTAGTTTGTCTGCAAGTAACTTCTATATTGTAATTCTAAGCCTTATTCAAGACATAACAGATGATCTAGAATATATTGTGAAGAAGAGTTATAAACACGTAAATAACGATCACTCGAAGTTAAAATTAAGTCAAGTTCGTGATTTACAAAATGTTTATGAACTAACAGAAGCTGTGTTTCATGAAGCTATGGAGGCTTACAACAACAATTCTGAAGCTAAGATTAATCAAGTTTTAAAAAATCGTGAGGATATATTAAAACAACTTGACGAGAAAATTAACAATCAAATTGCACTTACACGAAATGAGGAAACCAGTCCAAAAAACACAACATTGTATTTTAATATTCTTTTAAAGTCTAAAGATTTATACCTCCATAAATTAAGTATCATGGAAACATTTTTAGACAATATTCGCAAGATTGAATCCTAGATTTAGAAACTGTCTTAAATCAAAAAACTCCTTGTAATAATTTACATGGAGTTTTTTTTTAAAAAATCTAAAAAAATATTATGACCCACACATCAAGCAATCGTCTCCTTCATTCTCTTTAGATTGCTGTAACATTGCTTTTAATTCTGCAGGAGTTAAGGGTTCTACAGGAATAGGTGCAGGTGTGCCTTTATTTGCCTTAGCTTTTGCTGCCTTTGGAGCGTCTCCAACTTCAGCAGCAACCAATGCAGGTTTTTCTTCTTTTTTGACTTCGTTTGTCAACGTAAATTTAATTGCATCAACGGCAGACTTTGTTCTTAAGTAATACATTCCTGTCTTAAGACCTGACTTCCATGCGTAGAAATGCATTGAAGTTAATTTAGGCATGGTTGCACCCTCCATAAAGAGGTTCAGCGATTGGGATTGATCAATAAAGTATCCGCGTTGACGTGACATGTCGATGATGTCTTTCATGCTCATTTCCCAAACAGTTTTATAGAGTTCTTTAAGGTCGGCTGGAATACCTTCTATTTTCTGAACAGATCCATTAGCACGCATCAATTCTTGTTTCATGTCTTCAGTCCATATGCCGAGTTCCACAAGATCTTCTAATAGATGTTTGTTTACAACAATAAATTCTCCAGACAATACGCGTCGCGTATAAATATTAGAAGTATAAGGTTCAAAACATTCATTGTTTCCAAGAATTTGTGACGTTGATGCCGTTGGCATTGGAGCAACTAATAACGAGTTACGAACACCGTGCTTTTTTACTTGTTTTCTTAAAGAAGCCCAATCCCAGCGACCGCTAAGTTCTTCGTCTTTAATGCCCCACATGTTGTGCTGAAATTCTCCTTTAGACATTGGAGAACCTTTGTATGATTGATAAGGTCCTTCTTTTTCTGCTTCTTCCATTGAGGCAGTTACAGCTGCAAAATAAAGCGTTTCGAAAATGTCTTGATTCAATTGCTTTGCCTTATCTGAAGTAAAAGGCAAGCGAAGCATTATAAACGCATCTGCAAGACCTTGAACTCCTAATCCAACAGGACGGTGACGCATATTTGAATTTTCTGCTTCAGGAACTGGGTAGTAATTTCTATCAATTACACGGTTTAAGTTTACAGTAACTTGTTTTGTTACTCTAAATAATTCTTCGTGATCAAATTCACCATTTTTAATAAACATCGGCAAAGCAATAGAAGCTAGATTACAAACAGCAACTTCATCTGGAGCTGTGTATTCCATAATTTCTGTACAAAGGTTTGAAGAACGAATAGTTCCCAAATTTTTCTGATTTGATTTGCGGTTGGCTGCATCCTTATAAAGCATATATGGAGTTCCTGTCTCGATCTGAGATTCTAGAATTTTTTCCCAAAGCTCACGTGCCCGGATGGTTTTTCTTCCCTTACCTGCTTCTTCGTACTTAATGTATAGCGCATCAAATTCTTCACTATGACAGTTAAATAAATCTGGACATTCATTTGGACACATAAGGGTCCAGGTACTATCCTGTTCTACCCTTTTCATAAATAAATCTGGTGTCCACATCGCAAAGAAAAGATCACGAGCACGCATCTCTTCTTTTCCGTGGTTTTTCTTAAGGTCTAAGAAATCAAAAATATCCGCATGCCAAGGTTCAATGTAAATCGCAAAAGACCCTTTTCGCTTTCCTCCTCCTTGATCTACATATCGAGCTGTATCGTTAAATACGCGTAACATTGGAACAATTCCGTTAGAAGTTCCGTTAGTTCCAGCAATATAAGATCCGGTAGCACGAACGTTATGGATAGATAACCCAATACCTCCTGCTGACTGAGAGATTTTAGCGGTTTGCTTCAATGTGTCGTATATACCATCGATACTGTCGTCCTTCATGGTTAAAAGAAAGCAAGAAGACATCTGTGGTTTTGGAGTACCTGAATTGAATAAAGTTGGTGTAGCATGTGTAAAGAAACGCTTAGACATCATCTCATAGGTCTCTATTGCTGCATCTAAGTCATCGATGTGAATTCCGATAGAAACACGCATAAGCATGTGCTGAGGGCGTTCTGCTATCGCACCATTTAATTTTAGAAGGTAAGAGCGTTCTAGGGTTTTGAAACCAAAGAAGTCATATCCAAAGTCACGGTTATAAATTAAACTTGAATCTAATTTTTCGGCGTTATCTTGAATCACTTTGAAAACCTCATCAGATAATAATGGTGCTTTTTTGCCTGTTCTGGGATTTACATATTCGTATAAATCCTTCATGGTTTCAGAAAATGATTTTTTCGTGTTTTTATGTAAGTTAGAAACAGAAATACGTGCTGCCAATTTAGCATAATCAGGATGTGATGTAGTCATTGTAGCGGCTACTTCCGAAGCTAAGTTGTCTAGTTCTGAAGTAGTAACTCCATCATATAGTCCTTCAATTACTCGCATTGCAACACGAACTGGATCAACTAATGGGTTTAACTCATAACAAAGTTTCTTTACCCTAGAGGTAATTTTGTCGAACATTATTGGCTCTCTGTGACCGTCTCTTTTTACTACAAACATGATTGTATAGCTATTATTTTAATTTTATATAGTAAGGCCTTATGAAGGACCCTTGAAAATGTTGTTTTGCTTTTTTATGAAAAACAAAAAATAGATGAAGTGCTTCTACTCCTAGAAATCAGCATCAAAACTAATCTGAGTTTCTTTGTCATCTGTTATAAGCACTCCTGCTTTTTGATACTCAGAAACACGCTTTTCAAAGAAGTTAGTTTTTCCTTGAAGAGAAATCATGTCCATAAAATCAAATGGATTGGTAACGTTAAATTGTTTTTCACACTCTAATTCTTGGAGCAAGCGATCGGTAACGAACTCTAAATACTGAGTCATCAATTTTGCATTCATTCCAATTAAACTAACGGGAAGAGATTCTGTTACAAACTCTCTTTCAATATTTAAAGCGTCTAAAATGATTTCTTGAATGCGTTCCTTAGGTACTTTATTTACCAGGTGATTGTTGTGAAGGTGAACTGCAAAGTCACAGTGAACTCCTTCGTCTCTCGAGATGAGCTCATTCGAGAAAGTAAGTCCTGGCATAAGACCTCTTTTCTTTAACCAATAGATTGAACAAAAAGCACCAGAGAAGAAAATACCTTCAACTGCTGCAAATGCTATTAAACGTTCTGCAAAAGAATCAGAATCTATCCATTTCAATGCCCATTTGGCTTTCTTTTGGATGGCAGGAAAAACATCAATAGCCTGAAACAATTGATTTTTTTCGTCCTCATCCTTTACATAGGTGTCAATTAATAAAGAATAGGTTTCTGAATGAATATTCTCCATCATTATCTGAAAACCATAAAAGAATTTAGCCTCAGAGTATTGTACTTCGTTGACAAAATTTTCAGCTAAATTTTCATTTACAATTCCATCTGATGCCGCAAAAAATGCCAAAATATGCTTAATAAAGTATTGCTCATCTTTGCTTAATTTGTTGTTCCAGTCAGATAAATCTTGGTGTAAATCAATTTCTTCAGCCGTCCAAAAGCTAGCTTCCATCTTCTTATACCACTCCCAAATATCATGATGTTCAATAGGGAAAATTACAAATCGGTTTTTATTTTCTTGAAGAATGGGTTCTACTGCTTTTGTCATGTCGTCATTAATGAAATTAGTACTGATTGTTTTTGCCTCATACAAAGATTCAAAATTGTTACCATAAATGAAAGCCATAATTATTCACAATGTAGCTTAGTTTTTAACAAAAAAGACAAAAAAAGACAAAAAAAGACAAAAGACTGTTTTTTCAATACACTGAAAGACAGTCTATTGTGGCCAAAAAACTGAGGCAGCCCTTATAAACATTGAATTACTCAGAAAGGTGCTTTTGAGCAACTCGATCCAATTCGTTATACCAAGGGGTACCAAATTTTCTTATTAGTGCATCTTTCACAAACTTATAAACGGGAACTTTGAGTTGAGCTCCTAAGGAACAAGCTGTTTCACAAATTTGCCAATGGTGGTAATTAATTGCTGTAAATTCTGAGTATTCTTGAACTCGAATCGGATAGAGGTGACAAGAGATTGGTTTCTTCCAATCTAGTTTTCCATCCTTATGAGCATTTTCAATTCCACATTGGGCAACTCCTTGATTGGTAAAAACGGCATAAGCACATTCTTTACCATTAACTAAAGGTGTTTCGAATTCGCCATCAGAAGTTTCAATAAATTTTCCTTGCTTTTTAATTGCCACTTTTCCAGACTCGTTTAGATAAGGAGCAATTGCGGAATAATTTTTTTCTAAGATTTTCAGTTCCTTTTCCTCTAAAGGTGCGCCCGCCTCTCCCTCTACACAACAAGCACCTTTACATTGGGTGATGTTGCACACAAAATCAAGGTCCAATAAATCTTCTGAAACTAAGGTGTTTCCTATGTTTAGCATGATTCAAATATACGAAGGATCTGAATAAAAAAGAAGCAGGTTGAGGGCTAATTATTATTAAAATAAAGTACTTTTGCAAAAAAATATCATGAAAATAAATCCTAAAGAAATTATCACTGCCGGGATGATCCTTTTTGCTGTGATCGACATCGTTGGAAGCATACCTATTATTATTTCACTTAGAAAAAAATCTGGACATATTCAGTCTGGAAAAGCTTCTGTTGTTTCTTGTTTAATTATGATTGGGTTTTTGTTTTTAGGAGAAGAAATTCTAAATCTAATCGGTATCGACATCAACTCTTTTGCTGTTGCAGGGGCCTTTATTATTTTCTTTATGGCAATAGAGATGGTTCTGGGGATTGATCTTTACAAACAAGATGATAGCCCAGCTACAACATCCATAGTTCCCCTTGCTTTTCCCCTGATAGCTGGAGCAGGAACAATGACAACGTTGCTTTCTTTACGTGCCGAATTTGAAGTAATTAATATCATCATCGCAATCGTGATTAATATTATTTTTGTTTATGCTATTTTAAAATCATCTAAAAAAATAGAAGCTATTTTGGGTTCTTCAGGAATAAGTATTATTCGTAAGGTTTTTGGAGTTATACTTTTAGCGATTGCTGTAAAGTTATTTGCAACAAACATCAGTCAAATGATAAGATAAAAAGTGATTTGCTTTTTCCATCACATATAGATGCTTAAATTTACAGAAAGAAAAACCTTTTGATTCAATTGTATGAAAATTTTTATAAAAGTACTCATGATTTTGGCCCTATTAATGGCAGTTTTCAATGCGACAAAAATAGATTACGATGCTCCGCTTCAAGGGGATAGTAGTGTAGCTGTTATTGGTGTCTTAGCGTCAACTTGTGCGTTTTTACTTCTATTTATTTTACTTCTCTCGAAGAAAATAGCTGAAAAGGTCAATAAATAGAAGTATTAATCGAGTAAATCTTCTTCCAAAAGTGTTTTTACTTTTGTAATAAAGGGGTCTTGTTTATGGGTGATTTCTAAAAAAGCTTCTTGCCCATATAACTGAAAGGCTATAAATGCCTTAATTGAGTTTTCTATTAAGGCTACGTTTTCCATGCCTATTGGAACTCCTTGATCAGCAAAATAAGCTTTGAATGATTCTAAAAGGATTTCTTTATTGGGTAAAGGTTTTTCGATTAGTTCTTCTAAAGAATTAAAAACATAAAACTTTCGATTTTTATCTATTTCTAAAAACACGAATCTGTTGACAAGGTTAGATCCTAATACATAATTATCCCACTCTTGGTCTAAATTTAGGGTTCCTCCCACATATTTGTCTGGAATTATTCCTCCACCTCCATAAACAGTTCTGCCTCCTGGTGTTGAGAATTTTAAAGAGTCATTTACAGGTACGCTGTCTCTTTCTTGGATTTCACCCGTTTGATATCGAGCCTCTATTTCGTTGTAATAGGAGTCTTTTCCGTCTTCGTACGGACGCTGAATTGAACGCCCTGTAGGGGTATAATAACGAGCTGTTGTTAGCCGTATTGCATCACCCGCACCTAGAGGCATTTGTTGTTGCACCAACCCTTTTCCAAAAGAGCGTTGCCCAACAATCCAGCCGCGATCGTTATCCTGAAGAGCACCTGCCACAACCTCACTAGCAGAGGCTGACTGTCCATTGATTAAAACATATACTTGTCCTTTTTCGAAAAGTCCAAATTCTGTAGCAACTGCAATTTTTTTCTTTCCCTGATTACTTTGAGTAATAACAATTACATCATCTTTAGGTAAAAATGCATCTGAAATTTCTTCTGCTATGTGAAGATAACCTCCTGGATTGTCTCGAAGATCAAGCACCAATTGGTCTGCACCCTGTTCCTTTAGATTGGTTAATAGTTTCCTAAACTCATTCCCAGTTGATTGAGCAAAACGATTGATCTGAATAAAACCAACTCCTTCTGATAGCATATACCCATGAACGGATTGGATTGGAACTTCTCCTCGTTCAAGTGTTAAACTAAGTAATTGATTTGTAGTTTTTCTATATACCTTTAATGCGACCTCCGTATTTGGCTTTCCTTTTAGAGATCTAATAACGGAAGCACTGCTTCTGTTTTTTCCGAATAATGTGTCTTTTCCAGAAATTAAAATTCGATCTCCAGGAAGAATACCTGCGGCTTTACTTGGCCCATTATCTAAAACACGAACTACGCTAACCGTATCTTGTTCCATAAAAAAACTAACCCCAATACCCACAAATGAGCCTTGCATGTTTTCTGCAATTTGCTGCATTTCTTCTTTTGGAATATACACAGAATGTGGATCAAGTTGTTCCACCACATCCTCAATGATTGTGTTTACAAGGCTGTCCGTATCAATGTCGTCAACATAATTCGTCTCAATGTATTTAATAAACTGTTTTAGCTTTTGACTGCTGCTGATTTCTATATTAGTAGCGTTGAATATAATATGTTGATTGCTTCCAAAAGTGAAACCCAATAGAACAGATAGAATAATAATAATCCATAAATAGAGATTGTTGCTTTTCATTGAGTGTTTTATTTATGTAAATGGGTTAACTCTATTCCGGCTTTTTCTAAAAATTCAATTCCAGAAGTATCTTTATACGCAGTAGCATAAACTACTCTTGTGATTCCAGATTGGTGGATTAATTTAGAGCACTCTTTACAAGGAGAAAGGGTGATATAGAGGGTTGCCCCTTTACAAGACTGAGTTGAAGCTGCAACTTTAAGTATGGCATTTGCTTCGGCGTGAAGAACATACCACTTGGTATAATGCTCTTCGTCTTCACATACGTTTTCGAAACCAGAGGGAGTTCCGTTATAACCATCCGATATAATCATGCGACCTTTTACAATTAAAGCGCCTACTTTTTTACGTTCACAATAAGAAAGTTCTCCCCAAGTTGCTGCCATTTGCAGATATGCCTGATCATATTTTGTTTGTTTGTTCATTATTTACGAAGATACGTGAAATCAGACGTTGAATATAATTTTTATATTTGATAAATGAAAGTCCCTCTTTTAGACTCATAAATAATTCTCAAAAACGGTCTAATTATTTTATCCCAAAAGGCTATTGAAAAGCAAATATGATGTTTGTCATAGAATCATTAAAGAAGAATGGAATCGAATTAAGTCAACCCTTTGTCTTGAATTCTAATTTTTAATAAAAGACTTGATGAATATGTTTTTAAGGCTAAATATAAATGCGCTTGTTCCGCTCATATTATTTTTAGGTCTTTTCCCCTTTCCTAAACGGTGAATTTGTAACTCATACCAGGGCAATTCCACCCCTCCTGTTTTATCTATAAATGCGATACCTGATTTTGGTATTATAATTTCAAACGTAGTTCTTTTGCCTGTAAAAATATCTTGGGCTATTTCAGGATAAATACAAAAAGGTCGGGCTAAACCAACAACATCTAATTTACCATCGGTTAAAGCTTTTTCCATCAATGCGGCGGTTCTGAAACCTCCAGTGAGCATCAAGGGTTTTTGAGTTAGCTTTCTTACTTTTTCGATATAATCTAAAAAATATGCTTCTCTTTCCTGGGTACTTTTCTTTTGCTTATGACCAACCATCGCGGGTTTTTCATAAGTTCCACCTGAAATTTCGATCAGGTCAATTCCTTCTTTTGAAAGTAACTGAACCACTTCCATAGACTCTTCTTCTGAAAAACCTCCACGCTGAAAATCGGCAGAATTTATTTTAATCCCAATGGGGTAATCTGTACCTACTCGTGCTCGTATTTCTCTATATATTTCAACAACAAAACGAGCTCTATTTTCTAAAGAACCGCCCCATTTGTCTTGACGAATATTACTTAAAGGAGACAGAAACTGACTAACCAAATACCCATGTGCTCCATGAATTTGACAACCCGAAAAGCCAGCGTCTTGCAATATTTTAGCCGTATTTCCAAAGCGCTTTATTATATCCCAAATCTCTTCTTCCATTAAAGGAGTTGGCTCCATGAACATAGAGGTTAGACCTCCCATTTTTAAGGAGATTGCAGAAGGTGCAACAACTTTTTTGTTAATGGATGCAAAAGCTTGTCGTCCAGGATGGTTTATTTGTGGCCAAATATGAGTCCCCGTACCTTCAACTGTTTTTGCCCAAACTTGGAGAAGTTCAAAATTAGATCGATCCTCAACTACAACATTACGAGACTCCCCTATAGCGCGCGAATCAATCATAACATTCCCTGTTATTAAAAGACCTGCTTCGCCCTTAGCCCAAACTTCGTAGGCTTTAATTAAGTTTTTTGTTGGGGCATTTTTAAACGTTCCCATATTTTCACTCATTGCAGACTTGGCAATTCTATTTTGTAGAACAGAACCATTTGGTAGTGTGTAAGGAGATTTTAAAAGCTTCATAAATTAAATTTAGTTATGCCAATACTATAAAGGGTTTTTCTCGACCATCATTAAAATAGCCTGTGAAAGAATCATTGCACCTATTATCAAGTCCCATTTAGACTTGTTTGTTTTTAAAACATTTAAAGCGAAAAAACTGATGATTAAAACTCCTAAAACGATCGCTATTTGAGCTGCTTCTACGCCAAGAGCGAAAGAAAATAACTGATACAAAGCCTCATCTTCAGAAGCAATAAGCGAAAAGTATCGTCCAAATCCAAATCCATGTATTAGCCCAAAAACTAAAGTTATTATAGGGATAAAAATAGTTTTATGATTAATTTCTTGAGTAATTAACAACGGAATACAACTTAGAGTTATGGTAACTGGAATAAGAAATTCTATCCATTCAGTGGGTAAACTTAATTCAAAATAATAATTTCCAAAAAGAGAAAGCGTGTGTCCTAAGGTAAAAATAGAAACCCACAAAAGAAGTTTTTTAAATTCACGAAAGCCAAATGGAATTGCTAAGGCAATTATGAAATAAAAATGATCTAAACCTTGAAAGTCAAGTACGTGTTTAAATCCTAGTTGAGCATAAAACCAAATTGTTTCCATAATTCTACTTTTTTATAATCCGCGGTCATTTTGAATTTTCTCGTAAGCTGCTTGAATTTGTTGAAATTTTTCTTTTGCGCCTTTTTGCATTGCAGGTTCAGCACTACTTAGTTTATCGGGATGATACTTTTTAGCCATTGTACGGTACGCTTTTTTAATCTCAGCATTTGTTGCACTCGAGTCTATTTCAAGAATTTTATATGCATTATCTGCTTGTTGAACAAACATCGCTTTTATGCTTTCAAAATTAGAATGCCTAATTCCCAAAGATGCTGCTATTTGGTCTATTTTTTTAATTTCTGAAAGCGAAATACTTCCATCTGCATTTGCAATTCCAAATAAAAAATGAATAATTTGTAATCGGGTGTTATAGGGAACCCTATTGACAAATAAATGGGCGATTTCGACCAAGTTTTGGGTTTCTTTTTTTATTTCAGAATTGAATCTAGAAAAAATAGTTGAAGCATAGTCAGCACCATAATTTGAAATGAAATAATTACGCACAAAACGCAGTTCTTTTTCTTCTACTTTTCCGTCAGCTTTAATAACCAATGCGGCTAAGGCCAGTAAGTTTAATTCAAATTGACTGGACCCCATAGAGCGAAAACTCCCAGTTGCATATGACTTTCGAGAGCTTGTTTTTATTAACCTCTCTACTGCACTACCAATAAAATACCCTAAAATTGCACCACCAAAACGGAGGTATGTATATCCCAGAATAGCGCCAATCCATTTTATCATATAAAAAATTTGAACCAAAGATAGTTTTTACTTTAAAAAATAAAGTGAACATTATCTTAAAATCAATGAAAATGAAAGAAACTTTTTATCTTTGTATAAATTAAAAAAACAGTCTATGTATCCAGCAGAATTTGTACAACCCATGCGTGATGAATTAACCGCATTAGGATTTAAACAATTAAGTGAAGTGGCTCAAGTCGAGGAAGCAATTAATGCAGAAGGAACTACTCTAGTTGTAGTTAATTCAGTTTGTGGTTGTGCTGCAGCGAATGCAAGACCTGGAGTTCGTATTTCATTAGCCAATGAAAAAAGCCCGAGTAATTTAGTTACTGTTTTTGCTGGCGTTGATTTTGAAGCAACGGATCGCGCTCGAGAAATGATGGTTCCTTTCCCTCCTTCGTCTCCTAGTATGGCACTATTTAGAAATGGTGAATTGGTTCACATGTTAGAGCGTCATCATATCGAAGGTCGACCTGCCGAGATGATTGCAGAAAACTTAAAGCAAGCATACGAAGAGTTTTGTTAATCTTCTTTTAAAGGCTTGTTTCTATGATCTAAACTCGTTGTCATAATGTATAAATTTATTGCAAGCATTTTCTCCGTTATTTTTTATCTTGGGTTTGGTTTCTTTTTGTTTTTATTCCACGGAATTCAAGTAGTTCTTAGGAACTTTTTTGGCTACCAAGCCCATAAAGTTTCTGTTGATGTTCTCAATTTTTTCTTGGTGCAATGCTATTCCCTTTTGGGAGCTCGAGTTCAATTTATCAACACCTTTGAACTACCTACTAATCGCCCATTAATTATTGTTGCAAACCACCAAAATACTTTTGACATTCCTCCTTTAATCTGGTATTTAAGAAAGCATCATTTAAAATTTGTAAGTAAAAAAGAACTTGGAAAAGGAATTCCTAGTGTTTCTTATCATCTACGAAATGGTGGGTCAGCTTTAATTGACCGGAAAGAACCTAAACAAGCAGTTGCAGAAATTAATCGCCACGCCGATCTTTTATTTAAAAATAACTGGTCTACTCTTATTTTTCCTGAGGGAACTAGATCTAAAACTGGGGTCCCGAAGAAGTTTAAATCAAGAGGCGTTAAAGCCTTAATTGAAAAAATTCCTAATGTTTTAATTGTTCCTATTACAATCAATAATTCCTATAAATTTAATCGTTGGGGGAATTTTCCTTTACCGCTAGGAGTTAGATTAAAGTTTTATGTACACGCTCCAATAGAACCTTCTGAAGATCTTTCGTCAGAGTTCTTTGATCAGATTGAGAAAACTATAACCGACGCTATAGTTTTGGATTAATTTCCTGTAAAATTTGCTTTTCTTTTTTCTAAAAAAGCCACTGTTCCTTCCTTAAAATCTTCCGAGCCAAAGCAAGTGCCAAAAGCATTGATTTCAATATCATAACCGTTCTGATTTTCATCATAGGCTGCATTAACTGCTTGAATAGCTTGATTTATAGCAAAAGGAGAGTTGTTTAATATTTTTTGTGCTACAGATGCTGCAGTAGACAATAATTCTTCTTGGGGAACAGCTTGGGTAATTAGACCAAATTCTAAAGCCTGATCTGCAGTAATCATTTGACAAGTAAGAATCAATTCCATGGCCCTCCCTTTCCCTATAATATGAGCAAGGCGTTGTGTTCCTCCATATCCTGGAATTACCCCTAAAGAAGTTTCAGGTAAACCCATTCGAGCATTATTAGATGCTATTCTGATATGGCAAGACATTGCCAATTCAAGTCCACCACCTAGCGCAAATCCGTTTATAGCAGCGATTACAGGTTTGTTCATTTGCTCTATATAAGCAAAAACCTGGTCTTGACCAGTTTGAGAAAGTGCTTTCCCTTGATTGGGGCTGAATTTTGAAAACTCCGAAATGTCTGCGCCCGCAACAAAAGCTTTTTCTCCGCTTCCTGTCAATACAATTACGCGTACACTTACGTCATTTCTTAGTTCTGAAAAAACTTGATGAAGATCCTCTAAAACTTCTTTATTGAGTGCATTTAACTTGGTAGGTCTATCAATTTGTACCCATGCAACTTGGTCGTGTATTCTTAGTTGAAGATTGGCTTTGTTCATTTTTGTTTCTTTAGTTGGATAGTGAATATTGTACCTTTATTTTCCTCAGTTTCATAAGTTATAGTTCCCTCTAAAGAATTTATGCTGTTTTTTACAATTGCCAAGCCAAGACCCATGCCTCCTGTTTTAGTGGTGAATTTGGGTTCAAATATTTTAGTAATATTCTCTTCCGATATTCCAGAACCATTGTCTTGAATTTCTATCTTAAGGAATTCCGTATGCTTTTCAATATGTACCCGAATAATCGGCTCACGATCTTGTGGAACTGCCTGAATTGCATTTTGGAGTAAGTTAGTCATAATTCGTATCCACTGTGTTCGATCTATATTCCAAATAATTTCTTTTTCTGAGCTACTGAATTGAATTATTTTAGGCTCAAAAATATCAATCGATAAGCCTGTTATTTCTACAACATCTTCTGCTTCAATTTTAAGTTTGGGTAAGGTGGCAAAATTAGAAAAAGCAGTAGCGACCTCACTCATCGTATCAATTTGTTCGATCATTATTTTTGAAAAGTCTATTACTTTTTGATTAATTTTCGGGTCATTTGGATCAAATCGCTGTTGAAAGCTTTGAATGGTTAAGCGCATGGGAGTCAATGGGTTTTTAATTTCATGTGCAACCTGCTTTGCCATTTCTTGCCATGCTTGCTCTCGTTCAGAACGAGCTAATTTGGCTATACTTTCCTCCAGAGCATCAAGCATACTGTTATATGAATTAACTAGACTGTCTACTTCTTTACTTGCATTAGAAATATATATTTTTTCGTTTCCTTTTAACAAGCCTGTTCTGTCGATTCGCGCACGAATGGTTTCCAAAGGACGTGTCATATAGCTCGATATAAAATAAGCAATGATAATTGCTACAATTAACATGAAAAAGTAAATTTGAAATAGTCTAATCAAAAAGGTATTGAGCTCTGTAGAGCTAAAAGAGACATCTTCAAAATATGGGAAATAAAGAATTGCATAAGGCTGTCCTTGGTCATCAAACAAAACGCTATACGAGGACTGAAATCTTCCTCGTTCTTCCTCGTTTTGTACTACTATTCTTTTTCGATTACTTTCCAATAACTTATCCCTAATGTTCGAGTCCAGCTTTTGGTCATGGTCAAAGTTTTTGGACTTTACGTAGGAATAAAAATAAGGTGTACCCTCCATATTAAAAAGCGCATATTCTACCTTATGAATTAAAGCAATGGACTCAAAGGTTTCATAAAAACTGGGTTGGTTTTCTTCAATCGAATTGAACGCATTTTCGCGATCAAGTATATAGGATAAATGATTTTTAACCTGAGTTTCTTTTCGCTCAAGACGCCTTAAATTATAATCATCGGATTGAGAGTAGTACTGATAAAAAGTGGCTCCGAGAATTAATATTGAAGTCATTACAACCAAAAGAATCATAGAGTAAAAAACACGAAATCTAAGAGAAAATTTACGATTAGCCATTACTCATCATCTTTTCTTAAACGTTTATAAATTCGGATTCCTAGCATTAATAAGACTACTAATCCCAGGATTGACAAGACTCCAAAAATCCAATGGAAACTACTTTTTAGAAGTACTAAAAAGATAATCGAAAAAAGGATGATTGTTGCTCCTTCGTTCCAAATTCGCATAAAAAAAGAGGTGAATCTGAACTGGTCTTGCTGTAGTTCTTTAAAAATTCGATGTGTTTTATAATGATACAAAAACAAAAGCCCTACGAAGAATAGTTTTACCAACATCCATTCTTCTTCTAATAAAACAGGCCTGAGAAACAACAAAATAAAGGCAAAAAAAGTTGCTAAAATTGCTGAGGGCCATGTGATAATATACCACAGGCGTTTTGCCATTAACTTCAATTGCTTGCTTAATATGTCGCGCTCAACATCTATTTTTTCTTGTGCTTCGATGTGATAGATGAAAATTCGAGGAATATAGAATAGGCCCGCAAACCAAGTGATTACAAAAATTAGATGAAGGGATTTTATGTAGTTATAATATTCTTGCAAAATGACTTTTTTATAAGTTCTAAAGTACAAAAAGAAAGCCAAATCTAGGCTGCCTCTAACTATTGTATCGTTTCAATTCTTTTCTCAAGAAAAATGCAGTAACTATTGTAGAAATAACTTCTGCAATCGGGAATGACATCCAAATACCTAACTCTCCCCAATATTTAGGTAATATTAATATCAACGGAATAAAAAAGAATCCTTGCCTGGTAAGGGTTAATAAAAGGGCTGGAACTGCTTTTCCTATCGCTTGAAAATATGCGGAACCTATTAATTGAATTCCAATGATTGGAGTTGATAGAAACACCCATTTAAGCACATCTTTTGTTTTTTCAATAACTGCTTGGTCTTTTGTAAAAGCACTCGCTATAGTCTCGGAAAAAAGAATAATCATTAGGAAAACAAAAGTTGCTAAAAGCGTAGCATAAATTAATGATTTCCGAATAACTTCAAGTACACGCTCTTTTTTATTTGCGCCATAATTAAATCCTGCAATCGGAACAAAACCTTGCGTAATTCCTAGAATCGGGAAGAGTGCAAACATTAGCATTCTGCTGATAATTGCATAAACAGCAACAGTGGATTCTCCAGACAATTCGTATAGAATATTATTAACCATAAGAACTGTAACACTCACTACTGCTTGTCTTGCAAGAGTAACAAATCCTAGGGATCCTATTTCTTTTACAATAGATAAATCAAAAAATAAATCCGACACCCTTAATAGTAAATCTGACTTTCCAGATAAGAAAAAATATAAAATGTAGGAAGTACATATTCCGTAAGATAAGGTTGTAGCCCATGCAGCGCCTTCCATGCCCCAATCGAAAACATAAATAAATAGATAGTCTAAAATCAAATTAGATAACGAAGGAAGCATCATAGCATACATTGCATATTTTGGCTTCCCTTCAGAACGGATAACATTGTTTCCCATCATAGCAAGTCCCAAAATTGGAACCCCATACAAAACAACGGTATAGTAAACTTTAGCAGGTTCATAAAGAGCTCCTTTTCCTCCAAATGCAGGAATAATAGACTCCATAAAAACCAACCCTAAAGTCATAAAACTTAGAGTGAAAAGTAAGGTTAATGTAAGTTGGTTTCCAAAAGTTTTATTTGCTTTTGTTTTATCATTACTTCCTAGGGCTCTTGAGATTATCGAACCTCCTCCCATTCCAATAGACATTCCTAGGGCTGCAATAAAAAAGGAGACCGGGAGTACTACATTAATTGCGGCAATGGCATTTGTTCCTATCCATTGACCTACAAAAATAGTGTCTATTAGAATATTAAGGGACATGACCAAGATCCCAATAGAAGCTGGAACTGATTGCCTAAAGAGGAGTTTCCCGATGGGGTCTGTTCCCATTTGAACAGCTTTTTGAGTCATTGTTTTTATGTTTCAGATAAGGCCCATTCGTCAATCCATCGGCTCATTACATTAACCCATTCTTCTCTATCGTTTATACAAGGAAGTACCTGTAAATGTTGACCGCCTTTTTCTTCAAAGTCTTCTGCTGCTTCCATTCCAATTTCTTCTAATGTTTCTAAGCAATCGGATACAAACGCAGGGGTAGCAATGGCCAATTGTTTTGTTCCGTTCTTAGCGAAATTAGCGACAGTTCTATCGGTATAAGGCTGTAGCCAGGGATCAACTCCTAAACGGGATTGGAAAGAAGTAGAAAAAGTTCCTTCTTTTAATTCTAAATATTCTGACACTAGTCGCGTTGTTTCAAAGCATTGATGACGATAACAAAACTCGTGTGCTTTGGAAGCAGTAACGCAGCATTCACCGTTTATTTTACAGTGGGATTTAGTAATATCTGACTTGCGTATATGACGTTCCGGAACACCATGATAAGAAAACAATAAATGTTCCCAATTTTTTCCTTGCAGTCCTTCGGCAATTGAATTTGATAGCACACGAATGTAATCCGGATGATTATAAAATGCAGGTAATGATGTGAAAATTATATTTGGAAAAAACTCATCTCGTAGTTTTTCAGCAAGAACCAAAATGGTCTCTGTAGTAGCCATGGCAAATTGTGGATAAAGAGGGATAATGAAAATGTCATCTACCCCTTGATCAGCTAATTCTTGGAGGCCTTTTTTAATGGACATAGATCCATATCTCATAGCCAAACTGACTGGTGTTGAAACTTTTTCTGAGACCTTCCCTTTAAGACGCTCAGAAAGCACAATTAATGGAGATCCTTCTTTCCACCAGATTTTTTTATAAGCTCTTGCAGACTGCTTGGGTCTTGTGTTTAAAATTATACCTTTTACTAAAATGGTTCGGAAAATTTTAGGTAAGTCTACAACCCGTTCGTCCATTAAAAATTCACCTAAATATCTTTTTACATCCTTAGGACTTGGACTTTCTGGTGACCCTAAATTTACTAACAATACTCCTTTCATAAGCTTTCTTTCATTACAGCATGATACTTCTGCTATTTCATAATCTTACTGCGAAGATAATGACATTAAGTATTTTTTTGGAGTAGTTCCATATTTCTTTTTGAAAGCCGCTATAAAATGACTTGAAGTGCTGTAGCCAATTTTCAAGCCTACCTCATTTACGTTGTAATTATTTGAGGCCAACATACTTCTTGCTTCTTCCATCTTGTGATCTAATAGATAGCCAAAAACAGTATCGCCGTATAACTGCTTGAAGCCTTCCTTTAGTTTATTTAAACTTAAACCAATTTCTTCTGAAAGCTCATGCAATGATGGCGGTTCAGATATGTTTCTAAGTATTATGTCTTTTGCCAATCTAATTTTACGAACATTATCCTCGTCAATTAAAAAAGGGCATTGCTCAATGTCAGTATCTTCGTTTTTATTAAAATACAGACTCAACAATTCATAAACCTTACCTTTTAAATAAAGTGCTTTCATACTCTCATGAATATTGGAGCTTAGGATTTGACTTAATACAACTGCCATACTTGGGTTAATTACACCATTGTCATAATATTTTTTAGTGCTGTTTTCTGGACTCAAAAAATGTATGTGGTCTGCATCTAAAGAAAATAAACTGTGAAATTTTTTAATAGAAATTATCACGCCAATAATCCAAGTGTTAGGCTGAAGTCTAAGGTCTATGGGTAAATCTCGCTGAGGGTTATAAAGTAAAATAGAATGTTCTTCTTTTACATTAAAAACATAGTTGCCATCATTAAAAACAAAATCACCTTGCCCTTTAACACAAAAGTGGAATTGAATAAAACTTGAGTTAATTTCTCTAACTTCAGTAGCAACCTCGGTTGTATCGTTTTGAAATCGTAGTACGTAAAAGCCATCTTCTATCGTTATCCTAGAGCCCATACTTTCATCGTTATTTTTTAACATAAATTATAGTCATTAATTTAGATTCACTCTAAACAACACAAGAGAACAAGGGATACTAAGACCTTGTTTCATTGAAATAAAGTGATATTAACACAAAAATAAACGCTTTCCGTTATTAATAATGCTTTTAGCGTTACTTTTTTTAATACTAGCCTCTTATTTTTGTCTTCGATTAGTAAAACAATGGAAGTTTCGAAGAATAAGAAACATTTTTACGCCATAGGAGTTAGCTATAAAAATGCTGACCTTAAAACAAGAGGGCATTTCAGCTTGAACTCGACTCAAAAAGACGCCCTATCGATAGAGGCACAGAGAGAAGGTATAGAAGAAATTCTTGTCAATTCTACCTGTAATAGAACCGAATTATATGCGTATGTAAATCATCCCATTCAGCTAATTAATTTATTATGCAAACACTCACAAGGAAGCTTAGCCGTTTTTAACGAATTTGGGTATACCCTTAAAGATAGTGTTGCTATTCATCATATTTTTAAAGTCGGAACAGGATTGGATAGTCAAATTCTTGGTGACTTTGAAATCATTGGTCAGCTAAAACAAGGGTTTTTTAGGTCCAAAAAACTTGGGATGATTCAAGGGTTTATGGAGCGTCTAGTCAACGCCGTTATTCAGGCTAGTAAACGCATAAAAACAGAAACTAAAATTTCGAGTGGTGCTACTTCTGTAGCTTTTGCATCAGTGCAGTATATCATAAAAGAAATAGAAAATATTTCTAAAAAAAATATATTGCTTTTTGGGACAGGTAAAATAGGAAGAAATACCTGTGAGAATTTAATCAAACATACCGAAAACGATCATATCGTTTTGATTAATCGAACCCATGAAAAGGCTAAAAATATTGCAGGTAAATTCAATGTTCTCGTTAAAGAATATGGTGATTTACCAACAGAAATAAGAAAGACAGATGTGTTGATTGTAGCTACGGGAGCTCAACAACCTACGGTATCTAAGGATATCATTCATAAAGATTCGCCCCTACTAATTTTAGATTTATCGATTCCTAGTAATGTGAATTCAAATGTTGAGGAACTTGAGCATGTAACACTGATAAATTTAGACACCTTGTCCCAAATTACAAATAAAACATTAGAGGATCGTAGGCAATACATACCTAGGGCAGATGAAATTTTAGAAGAAGTCAAGAGTGAGTTTGTACAATGGCTAGAACATCGCCAATATGCTCCAGCACTTCGAGCGCTGAAAAGCAAACTTAAAGCTCAGCAGGCTTCTGAAATAAAGGATAAAGAGAAAAAAGCTACATTAAATCCAGAAGCAGTAGTTGTTTCTGATCAGATGATTCAAAAGATAACAGGTCAACTTGCCAACTACCTCAAAGAAAATCCTAATAAGGCAGACATCGCACTTGAGGTTATAACAGGCGTTTTTAAATTGGACATAAAAAGTCATGAATAAGATAATCCGAATAGGAACCAGAGCAAGCGCTTTGGCGCTTTGGCAAGCAAATACTTTGCAAGACTTATTGAATGCGAAAGAAATAAAAACAGAGCTTATTCTAATTAAAAGTACCGGTGATTTAGACTTGAGTCAGCCGCTTTATGAAATGGGAACTACAGGTATTTTCACAAAAACCCTTGACACTGCCTTATTAAATAACAAAATTGATATTGCAATTCACAGCATGAAAGATGTACCTACACTTTTGGCAAAAGGGATTCAACAGGGAGCCGTTTTGGAACGGGGTCCTGTATTTGATGTTTTGGTGAAAAAGACATCTGATTCTTTGAAAAATGACTCAACAATAGCAACGGGAAGTTTGAGAAGAAAAGCGCAATGGCTGGCACACAATCCGGACCACAATATTGTTCCGCTTCGTGGGAATATTCAAACCCGTTTAAATAAATTAGAAGAAAGCGCTTGGTATGGGGCAATTTTCGCAGAAGCTGCTTTAGTTAGATTAGAAACAGAACAAAAACAAATCGAGGTTTTGGATTGGATGATCCCAGCGCCAGCGCAAGGAGCGCTCATGGTTGTATGTAAGTCTAAAGACAAAGAAATATTTGCTCTTTTACAAAGTCTTAATAACGTAGAGGCAGCATTGTGCACTCAAATTGAAAGAGATTTTTTACGAACATTAGAAGGGGGTTGTACTGCACCTATTGGAGCATTGGTAAAAGTAGATGGAGAAAATATTCACTTTAAGGGTGGCGTTTTTTCCCTAGATGGTAAAAGAAAATTTATTGCTTCTGAAACATTCAAGATTGCATCGGCTAAAAACTTAGGAGTAAAAATTGCAAAAACCTTACTTCTAGAAGGGGCATCCACTTTGCTTGAAGAATTTAAACCTTCGGAATGAAAAATTCACTAAAAATTTTTTCGACAAAGACGTTAACCGCAATTCAAAAAAGCGAAATTATCAATTTTGGATGTAGTTATAGTGAACGGAATTTCATAGAAACTCAAACACTTCCTTTTTCATACACTGATAAAAACTATACACTTCTTTTTTCAAGCCAAAATGCAGTTAAATCTGTTTTTGGAAAACCTGAGTTTAATACACTTTTAAAAAATAAAACTTGCTACTGTGTGGGCGAAAAGACCAAACGTCTATTAATCGATAAAGGGTTAAAAGTGCCTCATTTTGAAGAAAATTCATCTAATTTGGCTAATTTTATAGTAAAAAGTGACAGAAATGCTCATTTTCTATTTTTTTGTGGAAACGAAAGAAGAGCTGATTTGGAAACCCAGTTAAAAAAAAATAAAATCAATATTGATGTAATTGAAGTATACAAAACCTTGTTAAAACCCAAGGCTGTAGAACTCTTTGATGCGGTTCTTTTTTATAGTCCAAGCGGCGTTAAAAGTTTTCTAAAAGACAACAAAGTTGATGAAAGCATTTGTATTTGCATAGGTCCAACAACCGCTGAAGCCCTCCCGATTCCAAAGGAAAACATTATTATTGCTTCCAAGCCCTCCGTCGAACATATGATTTACAAACTAAAAAAGCTACACTCGCATGATTAAAAATGATTTATTCTTAAAAGCTCTAGCAGGAGAAACCGTTTCACGTCCACCCGTTTGGATGATGCGTCAAGCTGGAAGATATTTGCCAGATTTCATGAAGCTAAAGGCTAAATATGATTTCTTTACACGATGCCAAACACCAGAGTTAGCAACAGAAATTACAATAATGCCAATTAGACAAATAGGGCCTGATGCTGCAATTTTATTTAGTGATATTCTTGTGGTTTTACAGGCTATGAATATTGAAGTCGAAATGAAACCCAATTTAGGCCCATGGATACCTTCACCCATTCAAAGTAGAGCTGCATTGGACAAGGTTATAATTCCTTATGCAGAAGATGCTTTAGGCTATGTAATCGATGCAGTTAAAATGACAAAACAGGAACTCAACAATGAAGTTCCGCTAATTGGATTTGCTGGATCTCCCTGGACACTTTTGTGCTACTCGGTTCAAGGGCAAGGATCTAAAACGTTTGATAAAGCAAAAGAGTTTTGTTTTAAAGAGCCTGAAATGGCTCACGAGTTACTTCAAAAAATTACGGATACAACCATTGATTATTTGAAAGCCAAAGCTGCTGCAGGTGTGGATGCCCTTCAAATCTTTGATTCTTGGGGCGGACTTTTATCACCCGAAGATTACAATATTTTTTCCTGGCCCTATATTCAGCAAATTGTAACTGCTGTAAAAGATTTATGTCCTGTTATAGTTTTTGGAAAAGGATGTTGGTTTGCCCTCAACGATATGTCAAAATCTGGTGCTAGTGCACTTGGAGTAGACTGGACTTGTTCTGCCCGTAATGCACGATATCTATCTGGCGGAAACATTACATTACAAGGAAATTATGATCCACATCAATTGATGTCTCCAATTCCTAAAATTAAAAGTGATGTTAAAAAAATGATTGATGCTTTTGGCAAAGATCGTTATATCGTAAATCTTGGCCATGGAATTTTACCCAATATACCTGTTGATCATGCACAAGCTTTTGTCGATGCAGTAAAAGAATATGGTAGCTAAAAAATTATGAAAGACTCATTTTACAAATACATCTGTGAACTTCAAGACACAATAGCTGCTGCATTAGAATTAGCCGATGGAGTTGCGACGTTTAAAGAAGATCTCTGGAAACGCCCAGAAGGAGGGGGAGGAAGAACCCGTGTTCTTGAAGGTGGAGCTGTATTTGAAAAAGGTGGAGTTAATATTTCTGGGGTACACGGAACACTTCCAAAAAGTATGCTAGCTCACTTGAATGTAAGCGAAGCCTCTTTTTATGCTTGTGGGCTTAGTTTGGTATTGCACCCTAAAAACCCCATGGCGCCAACGGTTCATGCAAATTGGAGGTATTTTGAAATGTATGATCTTAATGGTAAAATCGTTGACCAGTGGTTTGGTGGTGGACTAGATCTTACACCATATTATCTGTTTGAAGAAGATGCCGTACATTTTCATCAAATATGTAAAAATGTATGTGACCAAAATGACCCTAAATTCTATCCAGAATATAAAAAGAAATGCGATTCTTATTTTTGGAATTCCCATAGAAATGAAGCAAGAGGTGTGGGCGGTTTATTTTTTGATTATTTAAAACCAAGTTCCGAAAAATCACTAAAGCAATGGTATACTTTTGTGACTGATGTAGCAAATAATTTTCTGGAAGCATACCTTCCTGTTTTAAACAAAAGAAAAGATTTGCCATATACTCCTGAACAAAAAAAATGGCAAGAAATAAGAAGAGGACGCTATGTTGAATTTAATTTAGTTCATGATAAAGGCACACTTTTTGGGTTAAAAACAAATGGTAGAATTGAAAGTATTCTAATGAGTCTTCCTCCCACAGTTCAATGGCATTATGATTATCATCCAAAAATAAAATCGAGAGAAGAAGAGCTCATGAAGGTTATAAAAAAACCTAGAAATTGGGTTTGATAAATCAAAGTTGATAGCTTTTCACTAAATTAACCTCTAGAAACATGAAAGCCTTATGAATACACTTTCCATTTTAATTGTTTTACCTCTACTAGTCGTTTTCTCATATATTTTTGATGCAATTGCTAGAAGAACAAAGTTTCCATCGGTTATTTTATTAATGTTTACAGGTGTTATTATCCGGACAGTTATCAATTTTTATGGCTTTACAGACTACGCCTTCTTAGATCAATTAATACCTGTATTAGGGACTGTAGGGCTAATTCTTATAGTTTTGGAAGGCGCGCTAGAACTAAAGATAGAAAAAGAGAAATTACCTGTAATTTTAAAAGGGTTCTTTGCCGCGGCATTCATTTTGATTCTCAACATAATTATAGTGAGTTGGGCATTTGAATATTTTCTTAATATAGAACACAAGGCTGCTGTAATCTTTTCTATTCCCTTAGCAATAATTAGTAGTGCAGTTGCAATTCCATCTGCTGCTGGCTTATTAAATCAGCAAAAAGAATTTGTTGTTTTTGAGTCTACTTTTTCAGACATCTTGGGAATTATGATATTCAACTATGCTATAAGGCAGTTTGAATCTAATGAGGCTTTAATAAGCTCTGAATCTATAGTCTTGCTTGGATTACAAATTATTGGAGTAATCGTGGTCTCATTGATGATCACCTACCTTCTGTTTCAACTCATTCAAAAAATTGATCACCACGTTAAGTTTTTCCTTATACTGGCTCTGCTTGTTCTTGTATATGCATTCGGGAAAATTTTCCACTTACCTGCTTTAGTAACCATCTTCATCTTCGGTTTGTTTTTAAGTAATGTTAAGGCATTGCTCCCTTCATTTATGCAGCGATATTTAGATTTAGAGCAATCTGAAAAAGGACTTCATGAATTTCATATTCTTACAGCTGAATCAGCTTTTTTAGTCAAAACCTTCTTTTTTCTATTCTTTGGATTCTCGATCAGTTTAAATGAATTTACTTCAGAAACTCCTATTATATATGGAATCTTAATATTTGGAGTTATGTTTCTGGTTCGATATTTTTATTTTACGGCAACCACATTTAAAATAAAACCTTCTGCCTTAGTATATATGTCTCCTAGAGGGTTAATCAGTATTTTACTTTTTCTTCAAATCAAGGAAATTTCATTTATAGACAGCTCCAATTCTATTATTAATGAACAGGTTTTACTGGTTGTAATATTATCATCTATGTTGATTATGACATTAGGAACTATGAAAAAACCTCAGCAAGATGATACTGAATTAGACTCGGAGAGTATTCTCTTAGAAACAGATGAAAACTCATCAGACACATTCTTAGAAGAAGGTTCTGATGATCAAGAAGACCTTACTTAAAATCACCCTTATGTATCCATTAAAAAGAAACAGACGACTACGCAGTTCAGAATCTATTAGAGCTTTGGTTCGCGAAAACTCGCTTACTCCAAACGATTTTATTGTCCCTCTGTTTGCAGTTGAAGGTCTAAATGTAAAAGAAGAAATTACATCAATGCCTGACTATTACAGAATGAGTTTAGATCATTTAAAAAAAGAGGTTCGAGAGTTATGGTCAATGGGAATAAAAGCGGTTTTGGTATTTGTTAAAGTCCCCGAAAAATTAAAAGACAATAAAGGAACCGAGGCCCTTAATTCAAATGGTTTAATGCAAAGAGCAGTTGCCTTGATTAAAGAAACTGTCCCTGAAATTATAGTTATGACTGATGTTGCCTTAGACCCATATTCGTCTTTTGGGCATGATGGTATTGTCGAAAAAGGAATAATTATTAATGATGCAACAGTCGAGGTATTGGCACAAATGTCCTTATCACATGCAAATGCTGGAGCCGATTTTGTAGCTCCAAGTGACATGATGGATGGTCGTGTTTTGGCAATTCGTTCGCTCCTTGAAAAGGAGCAATTTCATGATACAGGGATTATGAGTTATAGCGCTAAATATGCATCTGGATTTTATGGGCCATTTCGCTCTGCTTTAGATTCCGCTCCAGGTTTTGGTGATAAAAAAACATACCAAATGGATTTCCATAACCGTAATGAAGCGCTCTTAGAAACCGAATTGGATATTGAAGAAGGAGCTGATATTGTGATGGTAAAACCAGGTTTAGCCTATTTAGATATTATACGAGACCTTAGTTATCATATAGAAGTTCCCATTGCAGCTTATCAAGTTAGTGGTGAATATGCCATGCTTAAAGCCGCGGCTCAAAAAGGGTGGATCGATTATGATGCTATAATGTATGAACAGCTTGTCGCTTTTAAAAGAGCAGGTGCTTCTTTAATTGCAACTTATTGTGCTAAAGATGCTGTTCGGGTTTTAGGTTAACCTTTCTATCGACATATTGCTTCTAAATAATCATCCATACTTTCGTTCAGGAGAAAATGCATTTATATTCATGGAGGCCTTTTTGTCTGAAATTAGTTCAGAAACCAGCTTTCCAGTCCCTGGTCCTAAGCTCCAGCCCATCATAGCATGACCCGTTGCCATTACAAGATTTTCACAAGAAGAATGTCGCCCAATAAAAGGTAATCCATCTGGAGACAAGGGTCGAAGACCGCATTTTGCTTGTTCTAAATCTTCTTGAGGCAATTGAACTCCTTCATAATAATTACTGGCAGCGCCAGCAATTGCTTCCACTCGATTCATACGAATTGTATTATTAATGCCGGCTATTTCCATAGTTCCAGAAAAACGTGTGAACCCCTGCATTGGTGTTACTGCAACTTTTGACTCCATCAATATAGCGGGCATGGTAATCCCTATAGGTGTTTTTACATTTATTCGATACCCTTTTCCCGCCTGAACAGATAAGGATATTTTTAGAGACTTTAAAAGCTTTTCAGTCCAAGATCCTGCTGCAAAAACAACCTCTTCTGCCTCAAAAATTCCCTGACTGGTAATTACATTTTTAATTTTTTTATCTACCAAATCAAATGCATTCACTTCAGTCTCTGTATAAATTTTAACTCCATTTGAAATTAGATTGTCCCGTAATTCGTTCATGAAAACTCCGGGAGTTGTATGAGCATCACAGCGGTAATGGTATGCTCCTTCAATATTCATTTTTACGCCGGGCTGAAGTTCGTTTACTTCATTGGCTCCCAATAAAGAAACGTCTAAACCTAAATCTTGAGCAGCTTTCATTACAGGAAACTCCTCTTTTTCTGCCTTTGACGTCTGAAATGCCATTAAAACACCTCGATCTTCTAAATGAAAATCCATAGATTCATGCATTTCATGATATAGCCCTTTGCTTAGTGTATTTATGTCTTTTATTACATACAAAGACCTTTGAACGTGTGCTTTGGAGCATGACCTCATAAACTTCCATCCCCAGGAAATTAAATCAGCATCCATTCGAGGTTTTATATAAAATGGACTAGAGGAATTAAACATCCACTTTAATCCTTTATAAATCATTCCGGGAGCAGCAAGTGGGATAATGTGACTTGGAGTCAAATAACCTGCATTAACAAAAGAAGCTCCCTCAGAAAGGGTTCCTTTATCCAAAACTATAACGTCATGTCCTTCTGCTCTCAAATAAAAGGCTGATGACAAACCAACAATTCCTCCTCCAATAACAACTACCTTTTTTTTCATTTATTTAAATAATTTGAAATCCTTCTGCATATTCATAATTAGAATCTATCAATATTGTATTGTACCCCGTAATTTGGGCACTCCCTTCTATACTCGGTAAAATTGCTGGGAACAAACCAACAGTAGTCTTTTGTTCAATAGTTCCTATAAACTTAGAACCAATGATGCTCTCATGAATAAAAGCAGTTCCTAACTCTAGTTTATTTTTAGAAAACCATTGCGCCATGCGTGCAGAAGTTCCTGTTCCGCAGGGAGATCTATCTATAGCTTTATTTCCATAAAAAACTGCATTTCGTGCAGTAGCCTTTTTGTCAATAGTTTTTCCTGCCCATAAAACATGACTACAGCCTTTAATATTAGAATCCTCGGGGTGAATAAACTCCTGTAATTCATTGACTAATTTCCTTAGCGGAATACTCAAATTAATTAAATTTCCAGCGGTATACGCTTCAATTCCTTTGAAGTTTTTCTGGGTATCAACAATGGCATAAAAATTACCTCCATAAGCCACATCAACTTTTAAATTTCCTAATACTGGATGTTCCACCTCAAGATCATTAGCATATAAAAAAGAAGCAATGTTGGTGAATTTAACTGCAGTTACTTTTTCCGCTTCTTGGGTATAAGAAGCAATTATTAAACCTGCTGGAGTTTCGACGCGCAGAGTACCTTTTTGCTTAGGTGAAATTAATTTTTCTTCAATCAAAATGGTAATTGTTCCAATAAGTCCATGACCGCACATCGGTAAACATCCACTGGTTTCAATAAACAATACGGAAACATCATTAGCTGTATCTATGGGTGGAAAGAAAAAACTTCCGCTCATCATGTCATGCCCTCGGGGTTCGAACATTAATCCTTTTCTAATCCAGTCGAATTCTTTTATAAAATGAAGTCGCTTTTCCATCATCGATTTGCCAAATAAATTGGGAGCGGGAGATGTTACAAGCCTTACTGGATTACCTGCCGTGTTTCCATCAATACAACTGAATTTTGTTATTCTACTCATTTAATGTCTGCTTGATATAGGCCATTACTTCTTCCTCCATTAACGGAAGTGTAAGTGTCCCTTTTTGTAAAATAATGTTGTGAAATTCTCGAATATCAAAGTTTTCGCCTAACGCTGTTTCTGCTCTTTCTCTAAGTTCAGAAATTTTTAATTCACCAACTTTATAGGCAAGCGCTTGCCCTGGCCATGAAATATAACGGTCAACTTCTGTGTTAATTTCATGAAAGGAAAGTGCTGTGTTTTTAGTCATAAATTCTACTGCTTGTTCTTTAGTCCACCCAAAAGAATGAATCCCGGTATCTACCACCAAACGGCAAGCCCTCCACATAGAATAGGTCAATTGTCCAAAACGTTCGTAAGGAGTGGTATAAATGCCCATTTCTGCAGCAAGTGCTTCTGTATATAAACCCCATCCTTCTCCGTATGCAGATAAATATAGGGATCTTCTAAAACTTGGTATTTCATTGGGCAGCTCTGAATTTAAAGCCATTTGTAAGTGGTGACCGGGAACCGCTTCGTGTGCTGTAAGCGCAGGAAGAACATATAATGGTCGGCTGGATAAGTTGTATGTGTTTACCCAATAATATCCTGGGTTTGTGCTTTTAGGGGAAGTTGGAATATATCGCCCACCCGTATATTTTGGAGCAATTGCATCGGGAACTGGTGCAACACCGTAAGGAGTTCGAGGTAGGGTTTTAAAGAATTTTGGCAACTGCTCATCTAAGCGTTTTGATATGTCCCTTGCACGCATCAAAAGTTCATTACCTGTTTTAGCATAAAACTGTTTGTCTGATCTTAAAAAAGCAAAAAAATCTTCAAAACTTCCCTGGAATTCGACCTCCTTGATGATTGATTCCATGGCTTTTCTGACCTTAGCAACCTCTTTTAAACCGAGCTCATGGACTTCTTCTGCTGACATTTCTAAAGTAGTATAATAGGCTATTCTGTCTTGATAAAATACTGCTCCATTGGGAGTCTGACTTACTCCAATAGCCTTTCTTGTTTTGGGATAATACTCGGACTCAAAAAAATCTTTTATCTTTTGAAAGGAGGGTATTACGTTCTTCTCAATGGAAGCATGAGCTGCAATCAAAAGGGAGTCTTTTTCTTTTTCAGAAAGTTGCGCTGGAAGGTTTTTAAAAGGCGAAAAATAGAAGTTATCTTCTACTATTTTTGTAATGTGTTTTTCGTAAGTACTCTCATATCCTTCGAAAATCACTATGGGTTGGGAGACACCTGCTTCTAATCCTTTTCTTAACAAAATAATATTTTGATCTACAAATAAAGGAATCGATTGAAGCATCTTCAAGTAATCTTTGCTCTGCTTCATTGATGTTAAAGGTCGGACGCGATACACTAAACTGTTATGAAATCCTGCATCAGACAACAATGGGTTGAGGTGTGTTTTAAACTCAAAATTAGCTCGGTGATCTTCTACTAGGAATTTTAAAAGTTTCCATGAAATCCGATCTTCTTTAGAAAGGTTTGAAGATTGAATTCGATAGATTTCCTCAAGTAAGTTACCATAGAAATCATAATCGGCTTGATAACGGTCTTCCGTATGATTCCCTAAAGGAAAATCTTTAGCATCATAAGGGTGATACCCTTCGTAATTATTAATACTTTCTTGAAGCATGCTTTTATCTTCTTCAATCGAAGAACACCCAAAACTAAATAATAAGAAAATAAAACTGTAATAGACCCTTTTCATAAGCTTGACTGAGTTAATTGATTATTCAGAGTACGAAAAATATTGAGTGGATTTTCGTTTTTCAAAGCGTCAGGAAGTAGTTCATGTGGGCAATCTTGAAGGCAAATTGGTCTTAGCCAGCGTTCTATTGATGAAGTTCCCACGGAGGTAAATCGGCTATCTGTAGAAGCCGGAAATGGACCGCCATGATTCATTGAAGGAGTTACGGACACACCAGTTGGCACTCCCTCGAAGAGCAAGCGTCCCACTTTTTGTTGAACTGCGGCAACCAGTTGTCTGTTATCTTTAAGCTCTGATGAGGTGCCTAAAATTGTTGCTGTTAGTTGCCCGGGTAGGGCTTCTGAGATAGCGGTTAATTCAGTGTTGTTCGAACAAATAACAACCAAACTAAAGGGACCAAAAACTTCTTCTAAAAGTGCTGCATTCTTCAAAATATCTTCAGCTAAAACAACACCCATAGCCGGACTATTTGCGTCTAGGTTTGATCTGTGAATAGAAGCTCCTTGGTTCTTCATGTGCTGAAGTTGAGACTCATAGTTTTTACTAATGTTGGGATGTACCATACACGAAATTTCACCGTTAAGAATCTCTGATTTAAGCTCCTCTACAAAGGTATCTGTGTTGATTCCGCTAACCACTATTAATCCAGGGTTGGTGCAAAATTGCCCAGTTCCCATTTTAACAGATCCAGCTATTTGGGTAGGTAAATTAGAATCTGAAGCTAACCTATTTGGTAAAATAAAAATTGGGTTTACACTTCCCATTTCTGCAAAAACAGGTATGGGTTCTTTTCTTTTTTGAGCTATATCGTATAGGGCTTTCCCAGCTTTGTAACTTCCGGTAAAACCAACCCCTTTTACTTTTGAGTGTTCTACTAAGCGTTGACCAACTCCAATCGATTCTCCATGCAAGTGGGCAAAAATTCCGGCGGGTAATCCTCTTTTGTTAATTGCACTTTGGATAGCTTGAGCAACCAACTCGCTTGTGCCTGCGTGATATGGATGACCTTTAAGAATTACTGGACATCCAGCTGCTAAAGCAGATATAGTGTCTCCTCCAGCAGTCGAAAATGCCAAAGGAAAGTTACTGGCTCCAAAAACTACAATTGGACCAATAGGGTGTTTCATTTTTCGTAAGTCGGGAACTCCCGCTTTGCCAACATCCAAAATTGCATCAACATAAGAACCTTCAATTAATAAGTCTACAAAGCTTTGAATTTGACCTAAAGTTCTAGAAAACTCGCCTACGGCTCTTCCCTCGGGATAACCTGACTCTAACTTATACTGTTCGATAATAGAAGTCTTGGTGTTTTCTAGTTCTGCTTTTATTTCCATTAAAAAAGCTGCTCGGATAGTTGAAGTAGTAGCTGCGTAATCCGAAAAAACTTGGGATGCTATTTCGCAACTGTACTCAATTTCCTCCAAAGTTGCATTGTCATACTTTTGGGGTAACTGGCTGCTTTTATTAGCATCGTAAGTAAAAAATGAAGTGGTATTTACTGCATGAGTTTTTTTACCGTTAATTACGCTTTTCCCTTCAATCATAGATGTGTTTTATAGTTTCCTAAATTTGGACGTGTTGCCAAAGATTCGTCAATTATTTTCTGTACTCGAATACGTTCTCCTCCTTTTAATATAATTCTAGGTTTTCGAACGTGACCAGTTCCAATTCCAGTTGCAATTTCACATTGCTTTATGTTTTGAACAAGCTGAGGGGATATATCCAATTCTAAAAGAGGTAAAAACCAACGATAAATAGCTAATGCTTCGTCTATTTTACCTGCCTTTGTGTAAGCAAATACGGCAACGGTTTCTCTTGGAAAAGCATCAACTAGTCCTGCAACCCATCCGTGAGCACCCATAATCAGGCTTTCCATGGCCAAGGTGTCAACCCCACATAAAATTTGAAATCGGGTTCCAAAACGATTAATCATTCGAGTAACGTTAGAAATGTCTCTCGTTGATTCTTTTACTGCCTGTATATTTTTATACTGTTGTAATTCATCAAACATCTCTAGAGTAACTTCAATTTTGTAATCTACAGGATTGTTATAGATCATAATGGGAAGCTTTGTTGACTGAGCAATTGCTGCGAAATATTGCACCGTTTCATCATCTGTTGCTTTGTATCGCATCGGAGGGAGCAACATTAAGCCATCGGCTCCATTAGCCTCTGCTGCTTGTACGGCTTCAATGGCATCCCGAGTAGATTGTTCTGCGATATTGATAATCACTGGAATCCTTCCTGAAATAATTTCTTGAGCTTTTTTTAGTAAGTTAACTTTCTCTGCTGCTGTTAGTGTGCTTGCTTCTCCTAAAGTTCCTCCTAAAACAATTCCATGAACACCAGCTTCAATTTGTTCAACTAAATTTAATTCGAAAGCGTTAAGGTTTAGTTGTTCATGCTCATCAAATTGTGTGGTTAATGCGGGCATAACTCCCTGCCATTTAAAATTAATCATACTTTATTGGTGTGTTTTTTATTTAATCACTTCTAATTTCTTTTTTGTGCTAAAGCTCTTTATTTCAAGTTATAATAATTCGTTAAGTAATATTATAATATTTTAAATCGGCAGCAAATTTTAAAGACAAAAAATTTATGCGATGTTTATACTATTATTTCATGTCATTGTATTTTATTAATACATTAGCTTCACATCATTTAACAAAATTAAGCTAGATGCAAACCGTTTATTTCAAAAGCAAACTCGGGGCTATTAAAATTTCGGGAGACCTAAATGGTTTAGAATCTATTAGGATAGATGAAGGAACATTTCAAAAAATAAAATCTATTCCTACGTGTTTTGAAAATTGCATCCTAGAAATTAAAGAATACTTAGATGGTAAACGAAAAGAATTTACCTTTTCTATAAAACCAAAAGGAACAGAATTTCAAACTAAAGTTTGGAGTATTCTCACAAAAATACCTTTTGGAAAAACACTTTCTTACCTAGAAATAGTAACCATTTATGGCAATAAAAAAGCAGTTAGAGCTGTAGCGTCAGCTATCGGAAAAAACCCTATCTTAGTTGCAATTCCACATCATCGAGTCATTGGAAGCAATGGAAGTTTAGTCGGCTTTGCCGCAGGATTAGAAAAAAAATGGCTCTTGGAAAACGAAGGTTTCTCCTTTCAAAAGGAAATTCTTTTTTAAAATTTAAAACAAACTCTGCATTATGAAAAAAGTAGTTAAACTTATTTCAAGCATTTTAGTTCTATCGTTTGCTCTTCTATATATTACTAATAACATGTATATAATTCCCGGGCTTCTTAAAATTTATGGAACGGGTCATGACACTGCTTTTTTAGAAGATTATGAGGTTTTCGATAACCGAACAGTAGAAGCTGCCGAGCAACCACAAGAATGGCCAATTCATGAAAAATATAACAGCATAGAACCAACTGATCGATTGATGAAAGCACATGAAGAATATAAAAGTGTAGCATACTTGATCATAAAAAACGATAGTATTTTTCATGAACAATATTATGATGGATACTCGGATACATCGAAAAGTAATTCTTTTTCTATGGCAAAAAGCATGGTTACCGGGATGTTAGGAAAAGCTATTGAAGAAGGTAAAATTAAAAGTATTGATCAAAAAGTAGGAGACTTTTTTGAGGAATTTAAAAAAGGGAATGGAGCAACGCTGACTGTTGGTGATTTAGCCAGTATGGCATCGGGGCTTGATTGGGTTGAAGAATATTACAATCCATTAAACATTACCACCAAATCATATTTTACAGATGACCTGCAAAGTCTTTTACGCAATCGGAAAATAACGGGGACTCCGGGTCAAGAATACATCTATTTGAGTGGAAATACGCAACTATTAGGAATGATTATTAGTAAAGCCGTTGGAAAGAACCTAAGTACTTATTTTTCTGAAAATTTTTGGAAACCCATGGGAGCTAAAGAAGATGCATTGTGGCAAATTGATAGCGAATCGAAAGGAATGGAAAAAACCTTTTGTTGTTTTGCAACAAATGCGAAAGATTTTGCACGCTTTGGTAAACTATATAAAGATCACGGAAAATGGAACGGAAAACAACTAATTGATTCTAACTATGTAGCTCTCAGTGTTCGGCCAAGATTTGAAAAAAGTCCAGAATATGGATACGGATGGTGGTTATCTAAAATTGATGGGAAATCTATTTTTGCAATGCGAGGTCATTTAGGTCAATATGTTATTGTAATCCCAGAGGACAATCTTATTGTTGTTCGTTTAGGACATCTTACCCAAAAAATAGATGGCGGTGCTTTTCCAAAAGTATTCCATTTGTATGTTGAAGAAGCCTACAAAATGTTAGAAAATGCTGCAAAAAGTTAATTTAGCAAAAATTCTGTTTTTAGATATTGAAACGGTTCCTGAAGAGGAAAATTTTGATCAATTATCTACATACAAAAAAGAACTTTGGGCGCAGAAAACTGCTTACCAAAGAGGACCTGAAGATTCTCCGGAAGACTTTTATAAACGTGCAGGAATATGGGCTGAATTTGGTAAAATTGTATGTATTTCAGTGGGCTATTTTGTTATTCAAAAGGAGGAACGCAACTTTAGAATAAAAACTTTTTTTGGAGATGAAAAAGAACTGCTTTTTGAATTTAAAGAGCTGCTAGACAAACATTTTAACCTTAAAACACATCTGCTTTGTGCGCATAATGGAAAAGAATTTGATTTCCCTTATATAGCCAGACGCATGATTATAAATGGTGTCAGTTTGCCCAAAAGTTTGAATTTATTTGGGAAAAAACCTTGGGAAGTTCAACACATAGACACCATGAACCTTTGGCGTTTTGGAGATTTCAAAAACTACACTTCACTCAAATTATTAGGAGAAGTTTTGGGAATTCCTTCTCCTAAAGATGACATCGATGGAAGTCAAGTTGCTCAAGTGTTTTATAAAGAAAAAAACATCAATAGAATTGTTAACTATTGTGAAAAGGATGTACTAACTATTGCTCAGGTTGTATTAAGATTTAGAAACGAACCCCTGCTTGACTCTGAAGAAATTGTATGGCCAAAATAAAAGCACCTAACATAATCGAAGTAACCGACTTTTCGCTTTCAATAAGTGAAAAATCTATTTTAAAAAACATCTCATTTGAGATTGCTTCAAATCAAATTGTAGCTATGGTAGGTGAGTCAGGAAGTGGAAAGTCCTTGACAGCACTATCCCTTTTAGGGCTATTGCCCAAAGAAAAAACCACTATAGATTCAGGGTCTATCAGATTTGGAGATACAGCCTTATTGGACTTAGATGAAAATGAATGGCAGCTGCTTCGAGGAAATAAAATAAGTATGGTTTTTCAAGAACCACAATCATCCTTAAACCCGAGCATGCGATGTGGTATCCAAGTGGACGAAATTATACAACAACATTTTAAAAATACTTTTTCAAGTTCAGAGCGCAAAACAAAAGTTTTGGAGGCCTTTGACCGCGTTAAACTCCCAGATCCTAAACGAATATATAATGCATATCCACATGAAATAAGTGGAGGCCAAAAACAACGGGTAATGATTGCTATGGCACTAATGAACAAACCTGCATTATTAATTGCCGATGAACCTACAACAGCACTTGATGTTCAAGTTCAAAAAGAAATAATAGACCTCCTAAAAGAATTACAAAAGCAGTATCAAATGAGTGTATTATTTATTTCGCATGACCTGTCCTTGGTTTCTCAACTAGCAGATAAAATAATTGTTCTTTATCAGGGGGAAGTAGTCGAAATTGGAACGCCAAAAGAAATTTTTACTAATCCAAAAAAACAATATACCAAAGCATTAATTCAAGCACGTCCAAAGCCAAATCAGCGTTTAAAAAAATTACCTACTATTGAGGACTACGATCTTAATTCATCAGAGGGCGCTTTAGTTGACCCCAGAGAAAGAAGTATTCGTTTAGAAAAAATATACGCACAAAAGCCTTTGCTATCCGTTCGGAATTTGACCAAAACGTACTCTACTTCTAAAGGTATCTTTGGAAAGAGCGAAAAGTTAACCGCTGTTGCTGATCTATCTTTTGATTTATATCCAGGCGAAACCCTCGGTTTAGTTGGAGCTTCGGGGTGTGGGAAATCTACATTGGGAAGACTTATTGTCTACTTAGACAAACCTACATCAGGTCAAATTGAATACAATGGAGAATCATTAGAAAGTTTAAATTCAAAACAAATACAGGCTTTAAGGACCGATGTGCAATTTATTTTTCAAGATCCATATGCAGCCTTACATCCTCAAAAAAGAATTGGAAAGGCTATCCTAGAGCCACTTCAAGCTCACAAACTTTTACCACAAACGGAGCAAAAAAAAAGAGTGATTTTTTTGCTAAAACAAGTTGGTCTTGAACCCTTTTTCTATGAAAGATATCCACATGAATTGTCTGGAGGGCAAAGACAACGGGTTGTTATTGCAAGGGCCCTTGCGGTAGAACCTAAAATTTTGATTTGCGATGAATCGGTTGCTGCACTCGATATTTCTGTTCAAGCTCAGGTTCTTAATTTATTAAATGATCTGCAAGAAAAATTTAACCTCTCATATCTCTTTATCTCCCACGATTTGTCTGTAGTACAATTCATTTCCGATAAAATAATGGTCATGGACCATGGAATGTTAGTAGAATATAAAGAGGCAGATGAACTATACAGAAATCCTGAGCAGGATGCTACAAAAAACCTAATCGCTGCCATTCCTAAAATTTGTTTCTAAACTAGGGTGCAGGGTTTGGGATCTGACTATGCACCGCCTCAATTTCTTTCAATAATTCTTTGGAAAGTGAAAGTTCTATACTTCCAATGTTTTCTTGAAGTTGATCTAGATTAGTAGCTCCTATAATATTTGAAGTTAAAAATGGTTGTTGATTTACGAAAGCTAATGCCATTTGGGTTAGGCTTATTCCATGATTTTGTGCAATTTGATAGTAGCGTTCGGTAGCTTCAATAGATTGATCGCTGTTGTAGCGAGCCATATTAGGAAATACTGTTAGTCGAGCTTTATCAAGATTATGACCTCCTCTGTATTTTCCTGTTAAGCGTCCAAAACCTAAGGGAGAATAGGCGAGTAAACCTACGTTCTCTCTGAGACAAATTTCTGAGTTTCCGATTTCAAAAACACGAGTAAGAAGTGAATATGGATTTTGAATAGTAATGGTTTTAGGTAAGCCTTTTTTAGAGAGTTCTAAGTAGCGCATTAAGCCCCATGGTGCTTCGTTTGAAATCCCAATTTTTCTAATTTTACCCGCTTTTATTAATTCATCTAAAGTCTCAAGTGCTTCTTCAAAATTCTCAACCCATGGGTCTTTTGGGTTATGAAAATAACCTCTTTGTCCAAAAAAATTAGTCATTCTTTCTGGCCAGTGTAGTTGGTATAAATCAACATAATCTGTTTGTAATCGCTTTAAAGAATTATCTAAAGCCTCCGTGATGTTTTTTTTGTTGAAGCTAATGTTGTCGCGGATATGAGCTGTATAAGCTCCAGGCCCAGCTGCTTTAGTAGCTAAAATAATCTTAGATCTATTTCCTGTTTTATGGAACCAATTTCCCATAATTCGTTCCGTTTCTCCTTGTGTTTTTGGGTTTGCAGGGACTGGATATAATTCTGCGGTGTCAAAAAAATTAACTCCCTTTTCTAGAGCTAAATCCATCTGATCAAAGCCTTCTGATTCTGTATTTTGGTTACCAAAAGTCATAGTGCCCAGACAAATTTTACTGACCTTAATATCAGTACCCGCTAATGTTGTGTATTTCATATTTAGTCTAAGTCTTGAAGAAGCTTTCCTATTTCATCCAGTTTTGGAGCTAGAATAACTTCTATACGTCTATTTTTTGATTTGTTCGTTGCAGATGAATTTGGAACTAAAGGGCTAAACTCCCCTTTTCCTGCTGCTGTAATATTATCGGGCAATACCCTTTTGTTTTTTAATAAAAGATCAACAATAGCAGTTGCTCTTTTGACAGAAAGATCCCAGTTCCCAGATAATTTTGAGTCGCCTAAATAAGGTTCATTATCAGTGTGACCTTCTATTAAAATTGCAATGTCTTTATTTTGCTCTAAGACGATTCCAAGTTGCTTGATTGCTTTTTTCCCTTCAGATCCTACTGCCCAACTTCCTGATTTGAAAAGCAATTTATTTTCCATTGACACGTATACTTTTCCATTGCGTTGCTCTACCGTTAAACCTTTACCGTCGAAACTTAAAAGAGCTTTGCTTAACGAAGATTTTAATTCTGAAAGGAGCGCTTCTTTGTTTTCAATAATTCGTTCCAATTCATCTACACGTGCTATCCTAGAGGAAAGCTCGTTTTGAAGAGAATCTAAATCAGCACGTTCATCTAAAAGTTCCGACTCTTTTTGTTGAATTTCATCCAATAAGCCTCTGTTTTCTTCTATACTCTCTTGCAAAGCAGCATTACTATTTTGCTCTAATGCAGCATAAGAAGCTTGAAGTATTTCAAGATTTTTACCATTTAAATCTGACTTCAATTCAAGTTGTTCAAATTGGGTCATTAAATCACCATAATGATATCGTAGCGAATCGAAACGTATCGTATGAGCGGTATTTTCTTTTTCTAAAGCAGCATAATCTATTTTAAGCTGTGCATAGTTTCCTTCAATTTCTCCAAACATTTTGGAAGAAACACAGCTAGCTAAACAAACCGTTGTTAGAGTTAGTAATAGAATCTTTCTCATGGTGTTATTTTTAAATTTCATTTAAATCTAATTCAACTGCAACGGGACAATGGTCAGAATGATGTGCTTCTGACAAGATGTAAGCCCGAGTTATTTTGTTTTGTAATGGAGCACTAACCAGTGCATAATCTAGTCGCCAACCTTTGTTGTTTGCACGAGAATTTGCACGATAACTCCACCAGCTGTATTGATGAGGTTCTTGGTTTAATTCGCGAAAAGAGTCAACAAATCCTTGATTAACTAATTGATCCATCCATGCCCGTTCTTCGGGTAAAAATCCAGAGACATTTTTGTTTCTAACTGGATCGTGAATATCAATCGCTTTATGACAAATATTGTAATCTCCACATACGACTAAGTTTGGAATTTGCTTTTGTAAATCTGCTAAATAGGCTCTAAACTGATCCATAAATTCAAACTTGTACTCTAATCGGGCTGGATTAGTTCCTGAGGGTAGATACATACTAATTACTGAGCAGTCATCGAAATCGGCGCGGATTATACGCCCCTCAAAATCCATTTGTTCTATTCCTGTTCCAAACTCGATATGATTTGGCTTTTGCTTACAGATAAGAGCAACTCCACTGTATCCTTTTTTTTGAGCAGAAAACCAGTAATGATGGTATCCTAGTTTTTCGATTGCTTCAACATCTACTTGCTTTTTTTGAGCTTTGGTTTCTTGAAGGCAAAGCACATCGGGTTGAGATGATGATAACCAGCCTATAAAATCTTTTTTAAAAGCTGCCCGAATGCCGTTAACGTTGTAAGAAATGATTTTCATTAGGATACTAAATTAATGATATACTTTTATATATTTGAATTCCAAACCAAATCTTTTTTATTTATGAAAATCAAAACTACTCGCATAAATTTAATCTCCATTTTTCTTCTACTTTTATTTATTTTTAAAGGATATTCTCAAGAAGTTGAAGAAAAAATCTACCACCATGAGATCCGAGTAGACCTCTTTCAGCTTATAGTTTTAACAGGAATTGAATTAACCTATGAGCATTTTATTGATCCACAATCAAGTTGGGGAGTAACCGCTTTCTTTAATTTTGATAAAGGTAAAGGCTACCCTCGGATCAATTTTGCTATTGGAAAACGGTTTTAAATATTCTTCAACCAGTTTTTAATATCCAATTTCTCGTTCAGAATTCCACCAACAGCATCGAGAGCAATTCGTTCTTGTTTCATGCTATCACGATCTCTAATGGTTACGGTTCGATCTTCTAGGGTCTGGTGATCAATGGTAATACAATACGGAGTTCCTAATGCGTCTTGACGGCGGTAACGTCTTCCAACTGCATCCTTTTCATCGTAAGCGACTGCATGGTTCCATTTCAAATCATCCATTAATTGTTTTGCTAATTCAGGAAGCCCATCTTTTTTAACCAACGGGAGGATTGCTACTTTGGTTGGTGCAAGGATTGCTGGTAGTTTAAGGAGGGTTCTTGTACTTCCATCTTCAAGAGTTTCTTCGCGGAGTGCCCAAGAAAATACTGCTAAAAACATACGATCTAGTCCGACTGAAGTTTCTACTACATAAGGAACATAATTTTCGTTGAGTTCTGGATCAAAATACTGAAGTTTTTTTCCGGAAAACTCTTCATGACTCTTAAGATCAAAATCTGTCCTCGAGTGAATTCCTTCTAATTCTTTGAATCCAAAAGGAAATTTAAATTCAATATCTGCTGCTGCATCTGCATAATGCGCTAATTTTTCGTGGTCATGAAAACGGTAATTTTCTGCTCCCATACCTAATGAAAGGTGCCAGTTAAGTCGAGTTTGTTTCCATTGATCATACCATTCTTTTTGAGTTCCTGGAGGAATGAAAAATTGCATTTCCATTTGCTCAAATTCTCGCATTCGGAAGATGAATTGACGGGCGACTATTTCGTTTCTAAACGCTTTTCCTGTTTGAGCAATCCCAAAAGGAATTTTCATACGTCCTGTTTTTTGAACATTCAAAAAGTTAACAAAAATACCTTGTGCGGTTTCTGGACGCAAGTATAGATCCATAGCAGACTCTGCAGAAGCTCCTAATTTTGTTCCGAACATGAGGTTAAATTGCTTTACATCAGTCCAATTTCTAGATCCAGATTCTGGACAAGCTATTTCAAGTTCTTCAATAAGGTTTCTTACATCTACCAGATCTTCTTTTTCGAGCGATTGACCAAGTCGTTTTAGAATTGTGTTTATTTTTTCTTGATACCCAACTACGCGAGGGTTTGTTGTTTTAAATTCTTCTGGATTAAAAGCTTCTCCAAAACGCTTTGCTGCCTTGGTGATTTCTTTATCCATTTTGTTTTCAATCTTAGCGCAATAGTCTTCGACCAATACATCTGCTCTATATCTTTTTTTGGAATCTTTATTATCTATCAACGGATCGTTGAATGCGTCTACATGCCCAGAAGCCTTCCAAGTGGTTGGGTGCATGAAAATAGAAGCGTCTATTCCTACAATGTTACTGTGAAGCTGTACCATGGATTTCCACCAATAATCTCGGATGTTCTTTTTTAGAGCAACACCGTTTTGAGCATAGTCGTATACAGCGCTTAGGCCATCGTATATTTCACTAGAAGGGAATACAAATCCGTATTCTTTTGCGTGTGAAATGAATTTTTTTAAATCTGTCATGGAACAAAAATAATCCTTTTTCGTATTTTACGTAGACCAAATCTTATTTTACATGAAAAACTTCGCAAAAGAATGTTTCGGCGACCTCATAAATCTGTTTTCCCCTACTATATGTCTGGGTTGTAAGTCGCCTTTGATATCCAATGAAAAAAGCATTTGTGTGCATTGTGAAATACAGCTTCCTTTTACTTATTTTCATTTAGACAAAAACAATGAAATGATCCAAAAACTCTCTGATGTCCTTAAAATTCATACAGTAACTTCTCTTTGTTACTTTTAAAAAGACAGCATCCTAGAGAGCCTTATTTATCACTTAAAATATGGCAGTCAACAAAAACTAGGAGAATATTTTGGGGAACTGATTATAGATTTGATAAAGTCTAAAGAACTGTTTAAAAATATTGAAGCGGTAATTCCCGTCCCTTTAAATTCTAAAAGAAAAAGAAAACGAGGATATAATCAAGTTACAGTTTTTGAAAAAAAATTGCTAATTATTTGGGAGTTCCCTTTGATGAGGGGTACCTTTTACAAACTCAAAACACCAAACAATTAGCAAAAACATCTTCAAAGGATCGAAGTTTAATTTTGAAAAATGCCTTCCAAATAAAAACAAAAAACACAAGTCCCAAACATTGGCTTTTAGTCGATGATGTTATTACAACAGGTGCTACACTAGAGGCTTGTGGAAGTCTTTTGCTTGAAAACCCAGAAAATAGGTTGAGCATTGCGACTTTTGGGTATAGGATTTGACTGATTAATCCGTTAATTTGCATTTAAAATAACTTTCATGCAGAAACATTTTGTTTATATATTAGGAATCCTTCTTGCACTTTCTGTTTCCCAATGTGCCAAAAGGGGTATTCCAACTGGTGGAAGTAAAGACAGTATTCCTCCTGTTCTGATCAAAGCAAACCCTCCTTTAAACTCAACCATGTTTGATAGGGATAAAATAACTTTAGAGTTTGATGAATATGTTAAACTTAAGGACATTACTAAACAACTTATAACGTCACCTCCTCTTGAGCCGAGTCAATATAAAATTTCACCCGAATCGACAGTCAGTAAAAAAGTTGAAATTGAATTTCTAGATTCTCTAAAACCAAACATTACTTACACTTTTAATTTTGGCTCAGCAATCGAAGATTTTAACGAAAATAATCCCCTTACTTTTTTTAGTTATACTTTTTCTACAGGCGCTGTAATTGACTCTCTTTATCTGGAAGGAACTGTAAAAGACGCTTATGAAAAAGAAACAGAACCTTTTATTTCTGTGCATTTATATCCCATAGATTCAACTTACAACGACTCTACAATCTTCACCAAGAAGCCCTTTTATGTTTCAAACACCCTTGATAGTGTTTATTTCAAATTGCAAAACATAAGTGCTGGTACTTATGAAATGATTGCAATAAAAGATGTGGCTGAAAATTACTTTTTTGATCAAAACATTGATAAAATTGGGTTTTTTGATAAGCCTGTTGAACTTCCAATAGACACCCTTAAATTCCCAGTATTATTCAAAGAGATTCCAAACTTTGATTGGTCAAGACCAAATTATATAAACGACCATCATATTGTTTTCGGATATTATGGCGAAGTAACAGGAAAAGAAATAGAACTCGTTTCTGAAATGCCTGAAGATTTTAAATATTTAATTACTAAACATACCCAAAAAGACAGTTTGGATTTTTGGTTTTCTGGAGTTAAAACCATTGACTCCCTCGTGTTCAATTTAAGTGGAAAAGATTCTATTCAACAAAGAATAGTAAAACCCGCTCGTCCAAAACTAGACTCTTTGGAATTTAGTTTTTCGCATTCTGGAAGAATTGATTTCTTAGATACCCTTGCTCTAAAAGCTACACTTCCGATTGTCAAAATAAATCAGGAATTTATGGAAATTAGAGACGTTGATTCGCTTGAGATTCCTTTTACTTCCTCAATAAATGGAGATAAAAATAAAATAGTCTTTGACTTCAAAAAAACACCTAATGACATCTATACTGTTAGAATATTACCAAATGCCGCAATAGATTTTTGGGGAGCTACAAACGACACTTTAGTGACTACTTTAAAAACTAGAAAAATAGAAGATTACGGAATAATCATTTTAACTGTAGAAACAGAAAAGCCTTACGACTATTTTATTGAATTGTTAAACTCTAAAGGACAGACCGTAAGGAAATTTTTAAAAAATGAAATTAATCGATATACTTTTGATTACTTAAATCCTGGGGTTTATGGCGTGCGTTTGGTTAAAGATAAAAACTTAAACAATAAGTGGGATACTGGTAATTATTTAAAAAAAATCCAGCCAGAAGAAGTCGTCTATATGGAAGGTGAAATATCACTTCGTGCCAATTGGGATCAGAATGAAACGTTTATTGTAAAAGAAACGAATCGCGATCGCTAAGAAAATTCAGTTGAGTTCTTATTATATCTTGATCTTTTTTGTTTAAAGTTGTTTCTGTAATTCCTTCTGTTTTTCCTGCCAAACCTTTTGTAGCTCCCAAACAATCATAGACCGCAGAGTGCCCAGGATATTGATTATTTTTAGCATCTTCTCCTACTCTATTTACGCCAACCGCATAACTCATATTCTCAATAGCTCTAGCTTGTAAAAGTGTATCCCAAGCATGAATCCTTGGAGCAGGCCAATTAGCAACATATACTAATAAATCGTAGTCTTTTGTATTTCTAGCCCAAACTGGAAATCGCAAATCATAACATACTCTTAAGCATACGTTCCAGCCTTTAAATTGAATTATCCCATCCAAATCACCTTCTTGATAAACCTGGTCTTCTCCTGCTAGCGTAAAAAGGTGTTTTTTATTATAATAATGAATTGAGCCGTCAGTATTTACCCAAACAAAACGATTATAAAATTTACCTTCTTCCTCAATAACTAAACTTCCTGCAACCGCAGAGTCTAATTTAATTGACCAGTTCTTCATCCATTCAACTGTAGTTCCCAACATAGATTCGGCAACACGTTCTGGATTCATAGTAAAGCCTGAGCTGAACATTTCGGGTAAAAAAACAATATCCGCCTCTTTAGAAACGGCTTTTAAAAACGATTCTATATGCTCTCGATTTACTTTAGGTTGTTCCCATACTAGATTGGTTTGAATTAAAGCAACATTCAATTCATTTTTCATTTTTAGAATTTTAATTAAAAATACATAAAATTGATGCTCTTTTACGGTTATATAATCCAAGCTGAAACTTTTTATTTTATCTTTAAAGCAAAAGACCTAACAAATTATACTATGGAAAAAAAATATATTGTTGCATTTGACCAAGGAACAACCAGTACTAGAGCTATTGTTTTTGATAAAAAAGGAAGCATTGTTTCCATTTCTCAAAAAGAATTACAACAATATTATCCACAGTCGGGTTGGGTAGAACATGATGCTACTGCCATATTCAATGATCAATTAGAGGCCTTCGAAAAAGTAATGGCTGAAACTGGAATTGACCCTAAGGAAATAGCCTCTATTGGAATTACAAATCAGCGGGAAACTACTGTTGTTTGGGATAAAAAAACAGGCGAACCCATTCACAAAGCCATTGTTTGGCTGGACAAAAGAACTACACCGATTTGTGATCAACTAAAAGCAGATGGGCTAGAATCTTATGTAAATGAAAATACGGGCTTGGTGATCGATTCTTATTTTTCGGGAACTAAACTTAAATGGATTTTGGATGAAGTTCCAGGTGCAAGAGAACGTGCAGAAGCTGGAGAATTACTTTTTGGAACCATTGACTCTTGGTTAATTCATAAGCTTACTAAAGGAAAAAATCATCTTACAGACCATACCAACGCTTCGCGTACTATGATCTATAATATAAAAACATTGTCGTGGGATGAAAAAATTCTGAAAGCAATGAATATTCCAAGTTCTATGCTTCCAAGGGTTCAAGAGTCTTCGTCCGACTTTGGAGCAATTGATTTTAAAGGAGTTCAAATTCCTATTTATGGAGTTGCTGGAGATCAGCAAGCTGCATTATTTGGACAAGGTGGACACAAACCTGGAATGGCAAAAAACACCTACGGCACAGGATGTTTTCTTTTGCTTAATACGGGAACCGAGCACCTTGTTTCTAAAAACGGATTGCTTACAACCTTAGCTTGTAGTGTTGAAAACGAAAAACCAAGTTATGCTCTTGAAGGAAGTATTTTTATTGGAGGTGCATCCATTCAATGGCTTCGAGATCAATTGAACTTAATAACCCATGCAGCAGAAACCGAAGCAATTTGTGAGTCCATTCCACCACTCGAAGATCTGTATGTCATTCCCGCGTTTGCTGGCTTAGGAGCGCCGTATTGGGATGCTAAAGCAAAAGGATCTATACACGGAATAACATTAGATATTGGCAAAAAAGAACTTACGAAAGCAACTGTAGAGGCCATGGCTTTTCAGACCAAAGATGTTATAAATGCTATGCTTGAGGATAGTGGCTCTTCTATTATTTCACTAAAAGTAGATGGAGGTGCTTCTGCCAATAATTACCTGATGCAATTCCAGTCCGATATTTTGAACGTAGAAGTTGATCGTCCAAAGATGCTTGAAGTTACCGCCTTGGGAGCTGCCTTTTTAGCGGGAATTAAAGCCGGAGTTTGGACCCTCGATTCGATCGAAGAAGTTCGAGAACGAGAAACTCTTTTTAGTCCAATTATGGAGCAAGGCAACCGAAACAAAAAATACAACGGCTGGCTGGATGCTGTTGAACGAACGAAATCAAATTAATTTATTTCTAAAAGATTATCGGTTATGAAAATCAATCTCTTTCTTTTATTACTAATTGGTGGAAGCTATTTTAGTCAAGCGCAAGATTATTATTACCCGGAAAGAAATGAAAACTGGAAAGAAAAACCTCCAGAATCTTTTGATTTAAAACCAAAACAAATACAAGAAGCTGTTGATTTTGCATTAGCCAATGAATACAGTGGCGGAAGAGATCTCCGTGTTGCTATTTTAAAAGGCTTTGCAAGAGAACCCTATCACCAAATTTTAGGCCCAACAAAAAAGCATGGCGGCCCAGCAGGAATGATTCTTAAAAATGGATATGTAATCGCCGAATGGGGAGACACAAAAAGGGTCGACATGACTTTTAGTGTTACCAAAAGCTATTTATCGACTCTAGCGGGTGTAGCCTTAGACAAAGGTTTAATTGCTTCTACAGACAATCTTTTAACCGACTACGTTTGGGATACTACTTTTGATGGTGAGCATAATAAAAAAATTACTTGGGACCATTTACTAACCCAATCTTCCGATTGGTCAGGAAGTATTTGGGGACTTCATGATTGGGCAGATCGCCCACCTAAAGAAGGTGCAATTGATGACTGGAAAAATCGAGCACTCAATGAACCTGGAGCTTATTTTAAATACAATGATGTGCGTGTAAACGTACTCTCCTATTCCTTGTTAAATGTTTGGAGAAAACCTCTTCCACAAGTCCTTAAAGCAGAAATAATGGATCCAATTGGAGCCTCTTCAACTTGGCGTTGGTTCGGTTACAGAAACTCTTGGACACCGATTGATGGCGTTCAAGTAGAATCAGTTTCTGGTGGTGGGCATTCAGGAGGTGGTTTATTTATCAGCACCGAAGATCATGCTCGTTTTGGAATGCTCTTTTTATCAAAAGGTTCTTGGGATGGTAAACAGCTTTTAAGTGAAAGCTGGATTGAAAAAGCGACAACTGCTTCTGCTGCAAATCAAAATTACGGATACCTATGGTGGCTAAATAAAAAAGGGCAACGCTATTGGGAAGGAGCTGCCGAAAACATTTACTACGCTGCTGGTTTTGGTGGAAATTTTATTGTCGTTATTCCAGATCAAGATGTGGTGGTGGTTACGCGCTGGTTAGAACCTTCAAAAGTTACCAGTTTTATGGAGAAAGTGTTGAAGGCTATTGAATAGCTTTGCTGGAAGTACGCAGCTGATCAACCTCTTTAAATCCGCTGTCATAATCCGTTCTTAGGGTTCCCATCCATCGGTCCCAAAACAAAAAATAAAGTCCTAAATTTCCATTAAATTGAGCATGATGCGCATTATGAGAAACGGAAGTGTTCAGCCATTTGCCAATCCTGTTTTTATTAAATCCCTTCGGGAAAATTTCGTATCCCAAATGTCCGTATACATTATAAACTGTCATGAATATTAAAAATGCAAACACGGCCGAAAAATGATGTGGAATAAGAAAAATAATTGGGAAAATTATCCCTGCTTCGACCACTCCTTCTAGAGGATGAAAAGCAAATGCTGCCCAAGGAGATGGGTTGGTTGATTGGTGGTGTACTTTATGAAACGAGCGGTAAATTTTTGGATGGTGCATGGCGCGATGTGTCCAATAAAAATAAGTGTCGTGGAGAAAAATCATGAGTATTACACTCAAAAACCAATAGGCTGTTCCGTATTCAGCAATCGAATCATATCTTAGGCTCCATTGAGCAATTGGAGATTTATGGGCAACCAAACCAACAAGCATAAAAATAAAGAGACTCAAAATAGAGTAACCAATTTCTCGGTTATAATCTTTGTTCTTAGGAAAGCGGTTTTGAATTTTTTTAGACTGCCATTTCTTTTTAAATAAAACATAAAAAATGAGAAATAAAATTCCAGCTATAACGAAATAACGCAGATAGGTAATTGTTAAAATTACTCCTATTCTTTCTATTAGTGATTGTTCCATCTCTTATGTTTAAGACAAAATCTCATCCTTATACTTAATAGTATTTTGGGACGGGGTTTAAATATTATCAGACATTAGCGTCTTGTTTTTATCCTTTAACGGTTGCAAAAAGGTATTCTCTATTCATACGTGCAATGTTCTCTAAAGAAATTCCTTTAGGACATTCAACTTCACAAGCTCCGGTGTTGGTACAGTTCCCAAAACCTTCGTCGTCCATTTGTTTTACCATATTTAATACACGATCTGTTGCTTCAACTTTTCCTTGTGGAAGAAGTGCATACTGCGAAACTTTAGCCGAAACAAACAGCATTGCAGAAGCATTTTTACAGCTTGCAACACAAGCTCCACAACCAATACAAGTAGCTGCATCGAATGCTTTATCAGCATCGTGCTTATCAATTGGAATGTTGTTTGCATCTTGGGTGTTTCCGGAAGTGTTTACACTTACAAAACCACCTGCATGTTGAATTCTATCGAAAGCCGAACGGTCAACCGCAAGGTCTTTTACAACTGGAAATGCATTAGCTCTAAACGGTTCAATCGTAATTGTTTCTCCGTCTTTAAACTTTCGCATGTGCAACTGGCAAGTTGTAACAAAACGATCAGGGCCGTGTGCTTCTCCGTTGATATACATCGAACACATTCCACAAATTCCTTCGCGACAGTCATGATCAAAAGCGACTGGATCAATCCCTTTGTTGATGAGTTGTTCGTTTAAAACGTCCATCATCTCTAAAAAGGACATGTCGGGAGAAACATTTTCAATCGGATAGGTTACCATCTTTCCTTTTGTAGTTGCGTTTGCTTGTCTCCAAATTTTTAAGGTCAAATTCATCATCATCTTATTTATATGAACGTGTTTTTACTTCAATTTCTTCGTACTTCAACTCTTCTTTACACAAAATTGCATCTGCAGGTTCTCCTTTGTATTCCCAGGCAGAAACGAATGTAAAGTTTTCATCATCACGCATGGCTTCTCCTTCTGGAGTTTGCGATTCTTCTCGGAAATGTCCTCCACAAGATTCGGTGCGATTCAAAGCGTCTTTTGCAAATAATTCTCCTAATTCAAGGAAATCTGCTACACGACCTGCTTTAGCTAATTGCTCGTTAAACTCTGAATCGGTTCCGGGTACATTTACGTTTTTATAGAAATCTTCTCTTAATGCTTTAATGTCTACCATTGCTTCTTTTAGACCTTCAGCGTTACGTGACATTCCGCATTTATCCCACATTATTTTACCTAACTTCTTGTGGTAATAATCAACGGAGTGCTCTCCTTTGCTATTAAGAAATAAATTAATTTTATCTACAACTGCTTTTTCAGCAGCATCAAATTCTGGAGTATTGGTTGCTATTGACCCCGTACGAATGTCGTCTGCTAAATAGTCTCCGATTGTATAGGGTAAAACAAAATAACCATCTGCTAAACCTTGCATTAGTGCAGATGCTCCTAGTCGGTTAGCACCATGATCAGAGAAGTTTGCTTCTCCAATGGCGTAGCATCCAGGGATAGAGGTCATTAAGTTATAATCTACCCAAACACCACCCATGGTATAATGTACTGCAGGGTAAATCATCATTGGTGTTTCGTAAGGGTTTTGATCTACGATTTTTTCGTACATCTGGAATAAGTTTCCATACTTAGAACGAACAACATCTTGTCCTAATTTTTTAACAAGAACTGCATCATTTTCATCCAGTCCTTTTACATGCGCTTGTTCTTTTCCGTATCGTATAATTGCGGCAGCGAAGTCTAAATAAACAGCTTCACCAGTTGCATTTACACCATAACCTGCATCACATCGTTCTTTTGCTGCTCGAGAAGCAACATCACGAGGTACTAAATTTCCAAAAGCAGGATAACGTCGCTCTAGATAGTAATCGCGGTCTTCTTCTTTGAGTTGTGTTGGGCTTAATTTTCCGTCTCGGATTGCCTTAACATCATCTATGTTTTTAGGTACCCAAATACGTCCATCATTTCTAAGAGATTCAGACATCAAAGTTAACTTGGACTGGTGATCTCCAGAAACGGGAATACAAGTTGGGTGAATTTGTGTGAAACAAGGGTTTGCAAAATGGGCTCCTTTTTGGTGGATTTTCCATCCAGCAGAAACATTACTCCCCATAGCGTTTGTTGAAAGAAAAAATACATTTCCATAACCTCCAGATGCTACAACTACTGCGTGTGCTCCGTGGCGTTCTACTTTCCCTGTTACTAGGTTACGAGCTATTATACCCCGAGCTTTTCCATCTACCAAAACTAAATCCATCATTTCATGACGGTTGTACATTTTGATTTTTCCACGACCAATTTGGCGGTTCATAGCAGAATATGCTCCTAATAATAATTGTTGTCCTGTCTGTCCTTTTGCGTAAAAAGTACGAGACACTAAAACTCCTCCAAAAGATCGGTTATCTAATAACCCCCCATAATCACGAGCAAAAGGAACTCCTTGAGCTACACATTGATCAATAATGTTCGTAGAAACCTCAGCTAAACGATGAACGTTTGCCTCTCTTGAACGGTAATCTCCCCCTTTGATGGTGTCATAAAAAAGTCGGTAGGTTGAATCTCCGTCGCCTTGATAATTTTTTGCCGCATTGATTCCTCCTTGTGCGGCAATTGAATGTGCTCTTCTTGGAGAATCTTGAAAACAAAATGATTTAACATTATAACCCAATTCAGCTAAAGTAGCAGAGGCAGAAGCACCAGCCAGTCCAGTTCCGACAACGATAATATCGATGAGTCTTTTGTTAGCAGGGCTAACTAAATTGATGTGGCTTTTATGATTGGTCCATTTATTTGATAAAGGCCCTTTAGGTATTTTAGAATCTAAACTTGCCATGTTCTTATGCAGTTAAATGGTGAAATAATGCTATGAATATGAATCCAATAGGAATCACTATAGAGAATGCGAATGTAAATGTTTTGAAGCTTTTTGTGTATTTATTGTTCAATCCAACAGATTGGAACGAAGAGCTAAATCCATGTAACAAATGAAGCATGAGAAAAAAGAAAGAAACAACATAGGCACCTACGCGAATAATGTCTTCAAATTTATGAACCATCTCATCAAAATATCGATCAGGATCAACTGGTAAACTTTCGATGTATTTGTAGTTCATTTCAGGAAACCAAAAATCAATGAAGTGAAGAACAAGAAATGAAAGGATTGTAATTCCAGACCAAATCATATTTCTAGACATCCAACTTGAATTTGCCGAACCATTATTCTGTGCGTAATTTTGATCGCGTGCGCTGCGGTTCTTTAAATCCAAAACAATTCCCATAATGAAGTGAAAAATAACTCCAAAAATAAGAACCGGTTGCAATACAAATTGAACTAAAGGATTATTTCCCATAAAATGAGAAATCTCGTTGAAAACGTCTTTACTGAAAACAGAAGTTAGGTTTATTATGAAATGTTGCATTAAAAACACCACCAAGAATAAACCTGAAATTGCCATTGCATATTTTCGTGCTAAGGAAGACTTAATTATTCCGCTCATTAATTATTAGTTTAATTTTGTAAAATTAAGCTAAATGGATTTCGAAAGAAAATATATCAGACGTTTTTTTGCTTGTAACACTTTCATTGTTAAAGAATGAAATTTTGTTTTACTTTTTTAGAATGAAACTCCCTAAACATTAAACAAAAAATTAAAATGAGAAACCGACGCTAACTCCAAAAACTTGTCGAGTCTGAATTTTTGATAATGCATTATCATCATATACCAATTGTATTTCAAATTGGGCTGACATAAAATTATTTATTTTCATATCAACACCAAGTGTATAGTCAAAATCAAAATTCTTGAATTCCTCAAGGTAATTAGAAATTAGATTTATCTTATTTACTAAAATGACATTTGGTAAAAGTGGCCATTGCCCTTGTGCAGACATGGACAGGGCAAATTCCCAGCGAGATTGTTTGTTGGCCTCAACCCCAAAATAGGTTTCTCCTGGCATTAAATCGTTGGTGAAACGAGATCCAACATAAATTAAACGAGCTGTAACTGGTTGAACCTGGAAGCTAAATGACCTTGTTTTTTTATAAGTGACTCCAACTCCAGCACGAGCATATAAAGGTGACAAAAATGCAGTTGTTTGTGTACTTATCTCTTGACCGTTGGCTCCTTCAGAAAAAGCGTAACCTGCTATCCATTGTGATTTTATATTCATTGAAGTAGAAAAACCCCAAGGCTCAGTTTTTAGTCGAATGAAAACGGTGTTTATTTCTAAATGATCTACTGTTTTTTTATAAAAGTCTGAAGCTTCTGTTTTGGCAAAACCCAAAGAAGCGTCCAAAGTTGTAGTCCAATCCCAATTTTCATGTTTGCGATGAACTAAATAATCTAAATTTATAATACCATTAAAATTATTAGTTCCTCCACCAAGCCATTCTCCAAAAGTCGCTTGGTTCAAAAGTACATTTACCTTACCTTCTTTAATCCATAGACTATCCTTTGGCTTTTCGAATTGCGCATATCCAAAACTTAATGATCCTAAAAATAGGAGCGTCAAAAATAAATTAGCTTGTGTTTTTATGGGTCTAATGAATGTGTAATTCTTTTTTACTTTTAAATGATCCTTTAGTAAACTCAACACTATAGGTGCCTTTTTCGAGGTAGTGTTTTCCATTGTCTGAAGATTTTGAGGGTGATTTTTTATTCTTTTTGTTAAAATTGACAATCCCATTTGCGTCTTTTTCGAGTGCATATATAACAAAATTAAATCCGGTATCAAGCATTCCTTTTTGTTCAAATAAAACAATCCCTTTTTTGTTCTTAACCTGCATTTCATATGAACCAGCAGAAAGTGCATAAGCCGAAAGAGTTATTTGAGGTCCGTTGATGTTTCTCCAAGATGACCTGCGAGTTCCCCAACGAGATGAATGTTTTACTTTTTGCAAATCTAATAAGATTAGTTCTTGTTTCAAAAAGTTAGCATTTACTTTATTGAAAGGAGCTAAATCTGTTTTATAAATAGAACGGCCGTGGGTTCCAATTAACAAATGGTTTGCCTCTGGCTGAATTACTAAATCATGAACAGCAGCCGTTGTTACTCCATTTTTAAATTCGCTCCATCGTTCTCCCTGATCGAAAGAAATATAGGTTCCTTGATCATTTCCTAAATATAAGATTTGATCATTATTTGGATCTTCTCGGATTACATTTATTGGACTGTTTGGTAGATTTGCGTTAATTGATCTCCATACGTCTCCTTTATTTTCACTAACATAGACATAGGGTTTGAAATCGTCATCTCTATACCCATTTAAAGTAATATAGACTCTTTCTTTTTGGTGCTCTGAGGCAACAATTCTGCTTACCCATAAGTTTTGAGGTAACTCATCTGAAATACGATCCCAACTACCACCTCCATTTTCAGAACGATAAGCATATCCATCGTCACTTCCCGTATATAAAAATCCGAACTGTGCTGGGGATTCTGAAATTGTAGTTAAAGTTCCGAAGGCAACATTTCCTTTTTTACCTCCTTGGGTTAGGTCATCAGAAATCGCTGTCCAATCATCTCCCTGATTGAGGGATCTATGTAATTTGTTTCCTCCGTAATAAAGAATATCTTGATTGTGAGAAGACAATAAAATAGGCGTTTGCCAATTGAATCTATAGGGTGCTTCTCCTAATTCATGTTTAGGTTGAATGTATTTATTTTTATTGCTTTCCAAGTCTACGCGAAAGTAATTTCCGAATTGGTATCCGGTATAAACTATGTTACTATTTCGGTTGTCAATTTGGATTTGCATCCCATCTCCTCCCATAATAGAGGTCCAAGGGTTATGTCCCGAAGCTTCCCATCTTTCATCGTCTCGCGCGTTGTGAGCTCCTTTCCAGACTCCATTATCTTGAAGTCCTCCATAGACGTTGTAAGGCTTTTCATGGTCAATGTTTATGGCATAAAACTGTCCAACAGCAGTCGAGTTGTTTTTCATCCAGTGTTTACCATCGTCGTACGTAATATTTACTCCTCCATCATTTCCATTAATTAAATGTCCCGGACGATTTGGGTTGATCCAAAGTGCATGGTGATCAGAATGTACATTAGATTTTCCAATTGCTCTAAAGTTAGCTCCACCATCATCTGAAGTTAAAAGTGGCACTCCATAGATATATAATTTATCAACGTTTTTTGGGGCTACATGAATGTGACCGAAATAATACCCGTAGCTATAATATAAATCTTCTATATATCCTTCGTGTGTTTTTGACCAAGTAGCTCCTCCATTTTCACTTTTAAAAACCTCAGCACCCACTACAGGTGTATCGAATAATAATGCGTTTGCATCTTCTAAGTAGATCGCAAGGTCTTTTGGGAATACTAGGCCGTTTCGAACACTGTTTTTGATGCTTTGGGCTCGGTATTTTTCTTGAAAATTATTTTCTTTTAAAAACGTATTTAAAGTTTTATTTTCAAGGGCTAGAAACGCCTCTTTAGTCATCGTTTTAAAATCATTTTTAGTCAACCCGTTTGATTTCTTTGTAGCTCCATCAGGTCTTCTAAATTGAGAATCATGAATTGCATATACTGTGTTTTCGTCATAGACAGCAAGTCCAATACGGCCAACTCCTTCTCCTGTTGGGAAACCGCTTTCTTTTGTTGAAATTAGAGTCCATGTTTTTCCCGCGTCCATACTTTTATATATCCCGGAACTTGTTCCATTACCTGTAAAATTCCAGGCCTTTCTTTCTTTTTCCCATGCGGCTGCATATTGAATATTAAAATTATTAGGAACTGTACTCATGTCAATGATTCCCGATGCATCATTTACATAAAGAACCTGATTCCAAGTGTCTCCTCCGTTTTCTGATCTGTAGATTCCGCGTTCTTTGTTGGTTGTATATAAATGACCTGTAACACCCACAACAACCTCTTCGGGATTATTCGGATTGATTAATATTTTTCCAATATGATGACTGCCTGCAAGTCCTTTTAACTCCCAAGTAACACCGTTATCAACGGTTTTAAGCATTCCAATCCCAGCATATGAAGATCGCGAAGCATTATTTTCACCCGTTCCTACCCAAAGGGTTTTGGTAGGCCAGTGCATTGCAATTTCTCCTATGTTTTGCGTAGGTGCATTGTCGGTTATAGAAATAAAACTAATTCCGTTGTCTTGGGTATGCCAAATTCCTCCGGAAGCATAGGCTGCATAAAACTCCGTTGGGTCCAATGGATTTACTTCCAAAGCAATAATACGACCGCTCATTACTTTAGGTCCAATGTTTTCAAAGGGAATATTTTTTACTATTGAATTGTCTGTTTGGCCTGTCTGTGCACTTAAATTAAATGCAATACAGAATATTAAAAAAGAATTAAATAATTTCATAATAGTGGTTTGTTTTATTTCTAGTTTGCTGAAAGTACAAAAAATACTCTTGAAGAAAAATAATCTGCTTAAACTGATTCCTAGTCAAATTCATATATTTACTAAAAAAATAACCCAAATTATGCGTTATCATCCTATACCCTCGCCTTTTTATAAGAATACACGTAAGGCTTTTATGCATGCAATGGAGCCTAAAAGTATTGCGGTTTTTAATTCAAATGATCTTTATCCTATTAGCGCTGATTCTGTATTGCCGTTCGAACAACATCGTGATATTTTTTATCTAACGGGTGTAGATCAGGAAGAAAGTATTTTATTACTTTTCCCTGACGCTGTTGATCCTAAAATGAGAGAAGTTCTTTTTGTTAGAGAAACCAACAATCATATTGCAGTCTGGGAGGGTGCTAAACTTTCTAAGAGTCAGGCAACGGAACGCTCTGGAATAGAATCCGTTTTTTGGTTACAAGATTTCGATCGCATCCTAAATCAGTTGAGCGCTTTTAACGATACTTTTTATTTCAATACCAACGAACACTACAGACAGGCGGTCGAAACTCAAACTCGGGAGGATCGCTTCATTATAAAATGTAAAGAACAATATCCCGCTCACCGTGTAGCTAAAAGTAACCCCATTTTACAAAAATTACGAGCTGTAAAAACAGCTGAAGAAATAGACCAAATTCAAACAGCCTGTAACATTACCGAAAAAGGATTTAGACGTTTGTTGAGCTTTGTAAAACCAGGAGTTTGGGAATACGAAATTGAAGCTGAGCTTTGCCATGAATTTTTAAGAAACCGTTCAAAAGGTTTTGCCTATATTCCTATTATTGCATCAGGAAATAATGCTAATGTCCTTCACTACACTGAAAACAAAGCTCAATGTAAAGACGGAGAATTAATTTTGCTCGATGTTGCTGCTGAATATGGAAACTATAAAAGTGACTTGACCAGAACCATTCCTGTTTCGGGTAAATTTTCGGATAGACAAAAGGAAGTATATCGCGCTGTTCTGAAGGTTAAAAATGAAGCAACAAAGCTTTTGGTTCCTGGAACTATTTGGAAAGATTATCATAAAGAGGTTGGTAAAATAATGACCGCCGAACTTCTAGGGTTGAGACTTCTTGATAAGGCTGATGTACAAAATCAAGATCCAGAAAACCCAGCCTATAAAAAATATTTTATGCACGGAACTTCCCATCATATTGGGCTAGACACCCATGACTATGGCTTACTCCATTTGCCTATGGAGGCCAATATGGTTTTCACAGTCGAGCCAGGCATTTATATTCCAGAGGAAGGTTTTGGTGTTCGCTTAGAAGATGATGTGGTTATACAAGCACAGGGTAGCCCGATTAATTTAATGGGGAATATTCCTATTGAAATTGAGGAAATAGAACGTTTGATGCAGGGCTAAATTATTTACAGCCGCAATCTGTGCCGCAGCCTTTTGTTGACTGGGGGATAAAAAATTTTTTATAAAGAAATCGTACCGACAAAAAACCAGCTACTGCTACCAATATAAGTTGAAGTATTTCCATTAAGCTAATATTTGATAAACGATTAATGCCGAAAGATAAGCAATTAAAGTCATGCTAAGCAATTGAATCATAGGCCACTTCCAACTGTTTGTTTCTTTTTTAACAATTGCCAAAGTACTCATGCATTGAAGTGCAAAAGCATAAAACAGCATAAGGGAAACCCCCGTTGGCAGGTCAAACAACAATTCTCCATTAGGCCTGCGTTCCGATTTCATTCTGTTTATAAGGGTTTCTTCTTGGGTATTACCTACACTGTATATTGTAGCTAAGGTTCCCACAAAAACTTCTCGGGCTGCAAATGAGCTGATCAATGCAATTCCAATTTTCCAATCAAATCCCAGCGGAGCAATAGCGGGTTCAATTGATTTTCCTAAAATTCCAATAAAGGAATGTTCTAACTTATACGAAGCAATCTCTGTTTCTAATTCAAGAGGGGTAAGAAACTCACTTCCCTTTTGGTTTTTAACTATTTCTTCTGCTTGAGTGAAATTATCGCCTGGTCCAAAAGAAGCCATGAACCATAATAAAATTGAAATTGCAAGAATAATGCGACCCGCTTCAACAACAAATGACTTTGTTTTTTCTAAAACGGTAATCAATACATTTTTCAGGAGTGGTATTTTATAATTAGGCATTTCAATCACAAAAAAGGTTTTAGATTGAATTTTAAGGATTTTATTTAGGATGGCTGCAGAAAACAAAGCCATAACAAAACCTAATAAATATAGTCCCATAAGAGTTAGTCCTTGATATCCCATTCCTAAAAAAGACCCTTCTGGGATTACCAAAGAAATTAAAATCAGATAGACAGGCAATCGAGCTGAACAGGTTGTGAAAGGAGTTACTAAGATGGTAATCAGTCGCTCTTTCCAGTTCTCAATGTTTCGCGTCGCCATAACGGCGGGAATAGCACAAGCTGTTCCAGAAATTAAAGGGATAACACTTTTACCACTTAAGCCATATTTTCTAAGCCCTCGATCCATTAAGAAAACTACGCGGCTCATATAACCCGTTTCTTCTAAAACAGCTATGAATAGAAATAAAAAAGCAATTTGAGGAATGAAGATTACAATTCCTCCGAGTCCAGAAATTATTCCTTCTGCAAGTAAGTTTGTGAAGAGTCCAGGAGGTAGGGTGCTTTTTGTATACTCGCTTAAAGCCGAAAAACTTTTATCGATAAATTCCATTGGAATACTACTCCAGTCAAAAATTACTTGGAAAATCGTTAGCAAAATCATGAAGAAAATGATGTACCCCCAAAAGCGATGAATTAAAATACGGTCCAACCTTGAGCGGTAATCTGTTGCTTTGGATTGATCTATAGTGTAAGTTTCTTTTAAAGATTGATTGATGTATTGGTATCGCTTAATAGTTTCTTTTTGCTGTAAGCGTTTTAAATCTGAAATCGAGCGGGTTTTATATGCCGAAGCATCTTCAACTTTGTTTCGATCAAGTTTAGCGAAATTTACATCTTGTGTAATAACCAACCATAGTTTGTAAAGCGACTGATCTGGGAAAACTTTTTCAAGGTTTCCAAAATAAGCCTCATCTATTAAGCGGATATCTGTACATTTTTCTTTAGAAAGTGATCTATAATCTAAAAGACGGGCTTTTAATGATTCTATTCCCTTTTTTTCTCGGGTACTGATAAGTGCAATATTTGTTTTTAGTTTTTCTTCAAGTAACGGAATGTCTAATGAAATTCCTTTACTTTTGATTCGATCAGACATATTAATTACCAACAAAGTCGGAATCTCCAGGTCTTTTATTTGGGTAAATAAAAGCAAGTTTCTTTTTAAGTTTTCGATGTCCGAAATAACCACGGCAACGTCTGGGTAATCTTTGTCGTTTTTGTTAAGAAGTAACTCAATAACCACACTTTCATCCATTGAAGAAGCATTGAGGCTATAGGTTCCGGGTAGGTCAATTACGTGAGCTTTTGTAGTCCGGTCGAGACGACATATTCCCTGCTTTTTTTCGACTGTAATTCCGGGGTAGTTCCCGACTTTTTGATTCAGACCTGTAATGGCATTAAACACGGAAGTTTTCCCTGTATTGGGGTTTCCTATTAATGCAACATTAATGGTCTTGCTCATCTAGATTAATTCTATGGTTATGTTTTTGGCTGTTTCTGTTCGAATTGCCAAATGACAACCATCTATTACAAGATACATGGGGTCCTTGAGCGGAGCATGTTGTTCTAAATGCACTTCGTTTCCAGGTAAGCATCCCATTTCAATTAACTTCATGGGCAACTGATCGGTATCGATAGTTACAATTCTTCCGCGTTGATTTTTTTCTATGAGATCTAGAGTGATCATTATTTAGAATGATTTTAAAGAAGCAAAAGTAATTAAAAAAGAAAGGGAAGCCAAAAAGAGTTGGAAATTTAATTTGAGCCTGATGGATACTCGTTTTGGAGAACTTTAATATCAGTCCAAAGTGTCTCCATTTCCTCTTCACTTGTTCCATCATAATAGCCACGAATTCTTCGCTCAGGATCCACTAAAACAAAGTTTTCGGTGTGAATCATGTCAAAAGGCCCCCCATCACCATCCTCTTTTACAACAAAATACGATTTACGAGCAAGGGTGTAAATTTCTTTTTTATCTCCTGTTAGTAAGTTCCAATTCGCATCCATCACTCCTTTTTCAATTGCATATTTTTTGAGTTGAGGAACTGAGTCAATTTTAGGAGTCACACTAAAGGAAAGGAGCTTTATTTGATCTTGATCTTTTATTTTATTCTGGATGGCTCCCATGTTATTAGTCATGATTGGACATATGGTGGGACAGGTGGTAAAGAAAAAATCTACTACTACAATCTTATTTGTATAGTATCTTTGAGTTATGATTTCTCCATTTTGATTTTTCAAACTGAAGTCTGCCACACGATGCTTTATTTTGATGTGTTGAAGCGTACTGTCTACCAATTCAAAACTAACTTCAGAAGGCTGATAAATTGGGAGTATACGGACTGGTTTTAATGCGTTATAAAACAAGAATAGAGTCCCTATTGAGAATAAAGCAAATGCAATTAAAAAAGTTCTGTATTTTTTTAAAAAACCGTTCATATTTCAAGTTAAACACAAAGGTACAGTGTTTTTTTATGTTTTATGAAATTTAAATTCATTTGAATGCGGGCTTAACTCAAGTAAATCAGTATTTTTGAAAATTATATTTAATCCCAACTATGAGCCCAATTATTATTAAAGGAATTCAATTACTCCTGAGTTTATCTTTACTGGTTGTTTTACATGAACTAGGCCATTTTATACCCGCTAAATTATTTAAAACTCGCGTAGAGAAATTCTATCTGTTTTTTGATGTTAAATTTGCTTTATTTAAAAAGAAGATTGGAGGGACAGAATACGGAATAGGGTGGCTTCCATTGGGAGGTTACGTTAAAATCTCCGGAATGATTGACGAAAGCATGGATACGGAACAAATGAAACTTCCGCCAGAGCCTTGGGAATTTCGGTCTAAACCTGCTTGGCAACGCTTAATCATTATGTTGGGGGGGGTAATTGTAAACCTACTCCTTGGTTTACTTATATATGCAATGATTTTTTATGTTTGGGGAAAAGATACCCTTACTTATGACGCTGTCCCTAATGGAATGGAAGTTTCTAAACTTGCAAAATCAATAGGTTTTGAAGATGGAGACCGAATTATAGAAGTTGATGGTGTGGTATTGGATAATGTTCTTGACATAAACAGAAACCTGTTCTTGCGATCGGTTGAAGAAGCTAGTATCCAGCGTGCAAATGGTTTAAAGGAAGTTATTTCTGTTCCTGAAGATTTTGGTTCACAAATGTTTGAATCTGGAGATCTATTTCCTTTTTCTGTTCTTATACTCCCTGAAATAATTATACAGCCTGACTCCCCTGCTGAAGCTGCAGGCCTTATGAATGGAGATGTTGTTTTAAAAACAAACGGTATTCCTATTAATGGTTATTCTTTTTTAGTAACTCATTTGAAGGAGCAAAAATATGATACACTTCAAATTGAACTTAGAAGAGGGGCTGATCAAATTATCACAAAAAAAATCCTTCCGCGTGAAGACGGAACCATTGGTATTAGTTCTGCCGATAAATCTGTTCAATATACCCATGTAGATTTAACTTTTTCTGAAAGTATTTATGATGGTTTTAATTACGGATTTTGGACTTTACATGACTATGCAGCTCAATTTAAATATGTTTTTACAAAAAAAGGAGCCAGCCAAGTAGGTGGGTTTGCAGCGATTGGAAATCTTTTCCCTGCACAATGGAACTGGAGGGGCTTTTGGTCCAGTACAGCGCTTATTTCAATCATTTTAGCCTTTATGAACATACTTCCTATTCCCGCATTAGACGGCGGTCATGTAATGTTTTTAATGTATGAAATTATTAGCGGCAGAAAACCTAACGATAGATTCATGGAATACGCTCAAATGTTTGGATTTTTATTGCTTCTAGCGGTTTTATTGTTCGCAAATGGAAACGATATTTACAGGGCTATCTTTGGATAAGCTCTAATTTATAAGTTGTTTAGCTCGGTTTTATGTCAAAATTGTCATTAAAAATCAAACTTCTTTTTATATTTGAATTAATATATTAAAAACGTACATATGAAAAAGTTTATATCACTCCTTGTAATTAGCTTATTTGCTATACCGTTTGCAGAAATCTCTGCTCAACAAACCTCTGGTCAAGAATCCAAAGTAGCCATAGTAGATTTTATATCAGAGCATAACAGTTTTGAGGTTAATCCTGATGGGGAAATTAAACCAATCAACAATCGAGAGATCAATAAGAAAATAAAGTTCTTTATTGAAGAGAAATACCCTAACGTAGAATACACTCGAAATGTAATCTGGGATTCTTATGAAACCTTTTTGAGTCCCTATGACATTAAGCATCACCACACCTTTATTGTTCAGGTAAAAGTAAAAGAAGTTGAACGTCTTAAATACCTCGAAATTTATTACAATCCTAAAACAGAAAAGGTGTCTTCAGATGATGAATGGGACGAAGACGAAGAGGAGTTTCTTACACTTGAAAAAGTAAAAGAAGTTGAGGCAATAAATTCTTAAAAAAAATAGTGATTGGCTTGGGGATATATTTAATTTATACGACACTTATTATCTACCTTATAATCATAATAACTACAATAGGATTAAGTATATAATTCAATAACACTCACACATAAGATAATTCATAGGCATATATCATCTGCCGTATTTTGATATCTGGTAGAATTACAAAAACATTTATTTAAAGAAAAGATCTCTTTATTCGAAATAGTGTTAAGGTGCTTTCGAGACATTAGATTAATATTATGAGTTGAACAGTCCTTACTTACACCTTTACTACTATCGTTTAATTGTTGCTTTTATCTTATTTTTAATTTTATATAACTCCTCTTTTGTGTATCTTTTATTCTTCCAATACATCTGAACATCACCTTTGGGAATTACTAAATTTTCAAAAAAAGCTTCTTCGTTTCTATCCATAATTACTAATTAAATTTAAATCTAAAAGGATTTTATTTATTTTTATTTATAACAATAAAAATAAATAGCATGATGTTAATTTTTTACTGACATTTATTCAATAACGTCACTATCTAACTGTTTTAATTTCTGGGTTTCTGCTTCTGTTCCCTCCACACCTTGTTTGACCAATCCATATATCCCTATGCCCATAAGATCTTTATAGGCGCTTACAACATCCTTCTTAGCTTTGAATCAATGCTAAATCATCATGTCTTCTAGACTTGATATTATTTTCAAAATTAAGCTATTGTCTGATTTTTTCTGTTACTGCATTATTGCTTCATAAGGTTTGGGAGTAGTCATCATTCAAAACCTTTCTTTAGTTCGTTTATTTAATTTACCTGCTTGACCTTTTTAACCCTGCTGTTGTGTTTTATGTGTCTGTTTTCTTAGGAGCAAAAGATGTCTTACTATTCAATTACGTCAGTCAGTAATCTTTAAAGTGACACAATAACTATTATTATAACTCATACCAACAGGGGTGTCATCCTGAATTTCCATCAACAAAGTTGTGATAATAAATTAATCTTTGATCGGTATTTCGGCAATGTTATTTTGTTTTAGTTTTCTAAATTAGGCGGTACACATTTCTTCTTAAATTAAGTAACATATTAACTTCTTACTACTAATGAATCTAGTGATAATCTCTATTCAGTTTTCTAATGATGAAATTTGTTTGTTATTCAATTAACTCCTATTGATTTTTATATCAAACCAAATTTTATTTAAATCACCACATCTAAAAATCAATTAATACTCCTGATGAAAACTTTTCAGAATTGTGTAAATTATGTAGTGGTATTCAAAATTGATATTGCATTGATTTGGGTTATATTGTTCTTTTGTGGTTTTTCCTCATTCGCTCAAGGACTAAATGCAGACATTGAGATTAATGGTGGAATAGTGACATGTCCTCCCGCCTCAACAAATATTGGAGACTACAATGATTTCGGGACTAAAAGGATTTATGTAGTTGGAGATACTGAATTAGATGACGTTGTCAGTGGTGGAAGTTTCTCTGTGGGGGCTTCAACATTTACTCCCGCCGATTTAAGTTGTGTTTGTATCACACGGTTATTAAATCTGAATAATCTTTTTTTAAATAATGCTTCATTTAACGATGACATTGGAAACTGGGACACTTCAAATGTTACTGCAATGGGTACAATGTTTAGGAATGCGAGTTCCTTTAATCAAGACATAAGTAAATGGGATGTGAGCAATGTTACAAACATGGTTGGTATTTTTAGAGGGGCACAAGATTTTAATAATGGTGGTCAAGACCTAAACGATTGGGATACTTCAAATGTTACTTCTATTGAGTACGCTTTTAATGGCGCAACTGTCTTTAATAATGGGGCAACAGCAGGAGTATCAACAACTTTGAGTTGGGATGTGGGCAATGTAGATCAAATGCAACACACATTTAAAAATGCGGATGCTTTTAATGCAAATTTAAGTAGTTGGGATACTGGTAAAGTTATTAGAATGGATAATATGTTTAACGAGGCAAATCTTTTTAATAATGGGGCATCTCAAGGAGTATCAACCACATTGAATTGGGATACTAGTAGTGTTACAAATATGGCTAATATGTTTAATTTGGCAGATAACTTTAATGCAAATATTAGCAATTGGGATGTGGGCAATGTTAATAACATGAACTCAATGTTTAAAAGTGCTAATTTTTTTAATAATGGAGCATCTTCTGGAGTATCAACAACTTTGAGTTGGGATACTAGCAGTGTTACTTTAATGAATTATATGTTTGCTGAAGCTGATGCTTTTAATGCAAATATTAGCAATTGGGATACTAGTCTTGTTACTGAAATGAATAATATGTTTTGGAAAGCATATGTTTTTAATAATGGTGCATCTTCTGGGGTATCAACAACTTTGAGTTGGAATACCAGCGGTGTTACTACTATGATGAGTACATTTAATAGAGCTACTGCTTTTAATGGAAATTTGAGTGGTTGGGTTACTAGTAATGTTACTAGAATGGATAATATGTTTGATAACAACCCCGTTTTTAACAATGGGGCATCTGCAGGAGCATCATCAACAATCTTGAGTTGGGATACTAGTAAGGTTACTAATTTTAATAATATGTTTGCGAATGCTGATGCTTTTAATGCAGATATAAGCAGTTGGGACACGAGTAGTCTCCTTCAAACATATAGGATGTTTAAAGGCGCAGATGTTTTTAATAGTGATATAGGTGGATGGA